>ERZ761597.1-NODE-1-length-431951-cov-168.309568_pt1 | contig 431951 bp, 494 predicted proteins | sample MGYA00433093_ERZ761597 | MGnify/ENA primary metagenome ERZ761597 (study PRJEB28899, sample SAMN03785557) | bioreactor sludge metagenome | biome: EBPR Sludge; feature: EBPR Bioreactor; material: 0.22µm filtered reactor supernatant | place: Saint Lucia: Queensland... | reverse complement strand
CGAGTAGCTATGTTCGGAATAGATAAGCGCTGAAAGCATATTAAGCGCGAAACTAGCCTCAAGATAAGAATTCCCTATGAGGACACAGATAGACGATCTGTTTGATAGGTGCAAGGTGGAAGTGCGGTAACGTATGGAGCTGAAGCATACTAATAGTCCCATCGCCTTTTTATGATCCATGATTTTCGCAGATTCCATTCTGCGGTAAATCATGGCTTCACGAAGGTGTCGTTTTACGAAACCAGAGTGACAAGGTCCTTGACTAGTAGTTTGTGATTATCACGAACGAATAACCGTCGATTTCTTCAGTAATTTCTCAGAAAAATGAACTAAATTAGTAGGTATCCGTATGGGTATCGAAGCAAGGTTTTAAGACCCACTACATTGTTGTAGCTAAGAGCTGTCTTTAAAACCTTACTTCGGTGCCCATGGCGCTGGGGAAACACCTGTTCTCATTCCGAACACAGAAGTTAAGCCCAGTAGCGGCGATAATACTGCGCAAGTGGGAAACTAGCACGGTGCCGAATTATAAGAAAGACGTCCGAAAGGGCGTCTTTCTTCGTGTAAGCACCCAAATTAGATTCAACAGGTATTGACATATTATCGCACTTATGCTATATTCGGTTTTATGAATAACAGCCCAGAACAAGTCTCTCCAGTAAAAAGTGTCGAACTAGGTAAGAGTAGCCTTGTGAATCGTGCTAAAATCATCGGCGGAAGGGCTACTGGAAGAACCGTCTATATGCCGACTGAGGTAACCGAAGGCGGACCGAAAGTTGACTTGATTACTCAAGGTCATTACGATAAATTGCCCGATGGCACCCCATTAGTCGGCTTGGATGGTACACCGGTTATAAAGTCACCAGACCTGGTACCTGACACTCGATCCACCCGCCACCCTAAGCTTGGCGGTTATGAAATGACAAATTACGGGTTTCCGCATGCCGACGGCACTCCTGAGCGGGGCTATATCGCCAAGAAGCGCCAAGGTTAAGACTTGAGATCAAAAATGTGACTCCTCAGCGGGGGTCTCATTTGTTTTGTAAAATAATTGTTCAAGAGGCTATTGCTTTTCCGTGACCCACACCCTATGCTTAGGAGATAAAAGCTAAAAACAAAAAGGGTAGTGTGATGAATATCGCAGTTAACTATGTGAGCGAAGAAACAGTTATAGCTGTTCGAGGCCTCTAGAGCCTCTCCCGCGCTAAAATGCCTTGATATACGTATATCGGGGCATTTTTGATATTCACATACCTCAGACAACGAAAAAACGACCAATCTCGCAGATGTGGTCGTTTTTGCTTAGGATCTCTTTAGGACCCTTAGGTGCCTAGAACCAATATATAGCACCACACGCATAGATGCAACTGTTTTATTGCAATATAAAAAGCTTCTGTAAATATTGACATAAACAATATAATGTGCTAATGTAAAAGAGTACACATATCATGTGTGAGATATAAACGATTGGGAACAGGGGTAGACGAGTAGCTTTCTCGCAGAGCTAGTCGTTTTTCTTTTCCCTCACAACAAGGAGAAACACCTCATGGCAGGTACTAAAGCAGGCGGCATGAAGGCTGCAGCAACTAACAAAGTTCGTCACGGTAGCGACTTCTACGCCAAGATCGGCGCTAAAGGTGGCAAAAACGGTCACACCGGTGGATTCGCCGCTAACCGCGAGCTCGCTCGCCAAGCTGGCGCCAAAGGTGGCCGAATCAGCCGTCGCGGCAAAGCAGTCACTCAGACTGCAAAAAAGATCGACATCGTTCTCTAAAGAGAACTGGTCGAACTAAAAATACCCCTGTAATAAGGGGTATTTTTAGTGGGAAATAGCGTATCGTTTTAACCCGCACCGCCGGGCGTCGTTGACGAGCCAGTCGCCGTCACAGCCAAGACAGTGGTATTTGGAGTCCCCGGTCTGGATACCGGTCAATGAACAATGCGGGCATTTACTGCGGGCATGGAGCCACTCACGGTAGGTGTCGATGGCATCTTCGATAGTTTCCTCGTCTGGTTTGAGGCCGTATTTTGGTCCGAGCACGTTACGTACGTAGTCCCAGGCTTCTCGCTCAATCCTCAGGAGATCAATGTCACGTTTGAAATGATGGTGGCCGAGCAGAGCGTGGGCGACTTCATGGAGTAGTGTGAGCTCGTCCCGCTCAGAACTCATGTCACCATAGTGCACGGTCGAGGTCGACGGTGACCAATAGAAATCATCGCTCCTCTCGAGGTGGAGTTGCGGGAAATCTCGTGTCAACTTATCTGTTAGCGAGCTGGTCTTTGCCATAGTAATAACATCCGTAAACAACCGCTTCTTCAGGGTGGGCGGCTTGCCGTATCTCTGGGAGGTCGATGTGAGCTGGTAGGTGGTCCGCGAGGAGACGTTTCAGTGTTGGGTAGTAGCGCTCAAAGTAGGTGCCGATACTGCCGCCAATGATGATGACTTGGGGTTGTAATACAGGTATGAGTGCCAAAAAACCGCGGCTGATCTTGTCAGCGATCTGGTTCCAAACGGCCTTACTTGTAATGTCGCGGGCGTATTTGCCATAGGTTCGCTTGATGGATTTACCAGAGGCAAAGCTCTCCCATGTCCGGACACGACCGTCGTATTCGACGAGGCTATGACCGCCTTCACTCGCCGCTAGACCGTTATCGATGTGCCCATCGAGGATAATACCCGTACCGATACCAGTACTGATCGTGACATAGAGAGCGCTCTCGGGAGTTTTTCGCATCATGCGAGCTTCAGCGAGGCCAGCTAGGTTAGCATCGTTTTCGATCCAGACCGGGCAACTGAAAGCAGCTTTCAGAGGAGTCGCGACGTCGAAGTTCGACCACGGCAGGTTGCTACCACCCCAAGAGATTCGGTTCTCGCGGATAACACCCGGCATACCGATGACGATCGCATCGATAGCCTTTTTGCCATAGTGCTCGTTTATGTGCTCGGTGAGCACGGCGATGTATTCATGTTCATTCTTTGGAGTCGGGTATTTGAACGATTCACCCGGTTTGCCCGTGCTCGAAAAGCTCGTGATGAGCGTCTTTGTTCCCCCAGTGTCTACCGCCACCAACATATAGGTTTAGTGTAGCAGTTTTTGGGTGCCAATGAGCAAAAATGCCCGCCCCGAGGAGCGCAGCATTCTTGCTATTGCTCAACTACGGGGCGGGCGAGATAGTTACCTCCGGCAGGAAAGAGTGTCCTGCTCCTGCGAGAGTCTCCACTCTATCCCTTAGTCCTTCGCAGACTCCGAGTCGTACCCAGAACATCGCGGCCATGGAAGCGAAGTACAGTACGACTACAATGCCATAAGCGAAGTAGGGGTAGGGCAGGTGGAACTTCAAAATCCCGACAACAACAAGAGGTATGTTCATGGCAGCAAAAACGATAAACAAACCTTTAGCGATCTCGTACATCCGGTCTGCCGTGTCCCGCACCTCGTAGCGGAGGTAGTGGATTTCAGTCGGACTGGTGTTTCGAACCAGGTCAAGTGAGTCGACGTGCTTCATAAGGCGCCTTGCGCGTCGAATTTCCCTGTAGGGATGAGGTACTCGGGGTGAGAGGTTCATATCGTTCTCCAATCAGAGGAAGACTATAAATATATTATACAACTAATTATTATAAATTACAATTTCCTATTGCGATATATCCGTAGCCTGATACAATGAAATCAGTAACAGAGGTAGTTCCATGAAAAATCAGCAAGCGGGTGGGGTCGTCAGCTTTATTATCGTCGCCGTCGCCCTCACAGGGCTACTGCTTGGTGGTCTTTATCTCAGTAAATCTCAGGGTCGCGCAGATCGAAACAGCGACACCTCCACGCCACAAGTGGCAGCTCCATCCCAAGAGGAGCAAAAATCGGAAAATGGCGGTGAGCAACAGCAAAACAACGAGACTAGGCAGAGCCAGGAGCAACCGGCTAGCGGCTCAACTACCAACCCAGGTGATCAAAACAGTGGTACGTCACCACAAACGAACGGCTCACAGTCGACTACCCGGGATAGGGTTGCCACGACTGGCCCCTCTGATGAAATACCGGAAACAGGTCCTGGCGAGACAGCTGCGACTATCATCGCGCTGAGCATCCTGACCTTTGCTGGTTACCGATTTGTCAGCACCCGTCGCTTACGTCGGAACTCTGCTCTGAGCCGGTAACAGGGTCGGCCGTCGCCCAGACTCTCTGCTAAAACCCTGAGTTCTTGCACTTTCAAACTGCTTTTTGCTCTCCTCACGTAGCAATGGCTACGCTCGAGACCAAGAAAACAGCTCGAAAATCTACAAGCTGCTCAAGGTTCGCTACCGAGAGCCCGGACGACAGACGACCCACCTCTTTTGCAAAACGCCTCCATAAGAGGTACAATAGTGATAATTCTTTGAGGTTCACGTTCTTTTTCGTGCCCTCACGGAAAATACATTACGAAGGGAGTTTGATAGGACTTTCCAGAAAACCTATCAGAGTAACTATTTATGGCAACAGCCAAAGCAATCACGATGGATGACCTCCTCGCCGAGGAATCAGTCAAACATCTTACCCAGGGTGAAGTCGTCGATGGAACGGTCATGAGCGTGCGTAAGCACGAAGTATTGATCGACCTCGGCCCACTTGGCGTCGGATTCGTTCCACGTCGAGAAATCGGCTTCGGTCAAAAATTAGAGGAAGGATCGAGTGTCACAGCCAGTGTCGTTGACACAGAACTCGACAACGGTTACAGCCTGCTTTCACTCCGTAAAGCGGCCAAAGACCGCGGATGGGACGAAGTTCAGCGCATGGTCGACGACGGCGAGACAATCGAGGTTACGGCCTATGACGCGAACCGTGGTGGTTTATTGATCGAACTCGAAGGCGTACGCGGATTCTTACCGGTGTCACAGCTTTCAGCTGAGCACTATCCACGTGTCGGCAGCAGCGACAAGGACGAGATCCTGCAGCGCCTCAACGCGCTTGTTGGCAAGAGCATCAAGGTTCGTATTCTCGATGCTGACCGCAAGGCAAACAAACTGATCTTTAGTGAAAAAGAAGCAATCAAGGACGGCCTCGCAGACCGCTTCGAGAAGCTCAAGGTCGGTGACACCGTTACCGGTGTCGTTACCGGCGTCGTTGACTTCGGTGCATTCGTCAACGTCGAAGGTATCGAGGGCCTCATCCACATCAGCGAGATTTCTTGGGAGCGCGTCAACAACCCTGGTGACTACGTCAAGGTTGGCGACAGCGTGCAGGCCAAGATCATCGCGATCGACAAGGACCGTTTGAGCCTCAGTCTCAAGCAGCTCCAGGAAGATCCATGGATGAAAGAAGTCGACGAGTTCAAGAAGGGGAGTGCGGTCGAAGGTACAGTCACCCGTATCACGCCGTTTGGTGCCTTCGTTCAGATCAGCCCAGCCGTCGAAGCCCTCGTACACGTCAGTGAACTAGGTGAAGGCGAAGGTGCTGACCCTGAAAAGGTCTTCAAGCTCAACGAACGCAAGACGTTCAAGGTGCTTGAGGTCGACAAGGAAAATCGCAAGATTAGTCTTAGTCTTAAAAAGTAACCCCTGTCGGTTGAGGGCGGAGGACCATGGTTGTCCGCCCGACTACTGCACGGGATAAACGTAATGAGGAGCCCGCATGGCCGAAAAAGTACTACAAGTAGCTGAAACGATTACCGTTGGCGAACTGGCCGAAAAACTCGACCTACCGGTTACCAAATTGGTCGGTGAGCTTTTCAAGAACGGCATCGCCGCTACGGTGAACCAGCGTATCGATATCGAAACGGCCCAGATCATCGTTGACGAGCTCGGTCTCGACGTCGCTCTCGAACAAAAGACCAGCGCTGTTGAGACTGCAGAGCGTCAGACGAGGGAGCTCGGCGAGAACGCATCTGCTCGCCCTCCGATCGTTGCCGTCATGGGTCATGTCGATCATGGTAAAACGAGCTTGCTCGACGCAATTCTCGACACTAAAGTCGTCGAAGGTGAAGCCGGTGGTATCACGCAGCACATCAGCGCGTACCAAACGATTCGCAACAACCGAGCTATTACACTCCTCGACACACCAGGTCACGAGGCGTTCTCAGCGCTGCGTCAACACGGTGCGGCACTAACCGACGTCGTGATTATAGTGGTCGCAGCCGACGATGGCGTTAAACCCCAGACCGTCGAAGCTATCAAATTTGCACAGTCTGCCAATGCGAAAATCGTTGTAGCCCTTACAAAGGTTGATAAAGATACGGCTAATGTTGAGCGCGTCAAATCGCAATTGGCGTCAGAATACAACATGAATCCTGAGGAATGGGGCGGCGACACCGTTATGGTTGAGGTCAGTTCAAAAACCGGACATAACCTCGATAAACTACTCGATTTAGTCCTGCTTGTTGCCGATCTCGAAGAGTTGAGGGCCGACACGGACGTGCCAGCCGAGGGTCTTGTCATCGAGTCTCACATGGAGACAGGTAAAGGCCCTGTTGTCAGTGTCCTCGTTCAACATGGAGAATTAAAACCCGGTCAATTCGTAGTGTCCGGCACAACATACGCCAAGGTAAGAACCCAGCTTGATTACGCGGGACGACCACTTGCGGTTGCTGGACCGAGTACGCCAGCGACGATAACTGGCTTCAAAGAAGTTCCAAGCTTCGGTGACCAGTTCCTTGTAGTCAAGAACGAGAAGGCAGCCCGCGCCGAGGTTCAAAAGAACCGACTAAGTGCTGAGCGTGACAAGGCACAAACTAATGTCACAGGTACCGACCTGCTACGTATGATGAACAAACAGGCTGAGAGCCAGGACGTGAACGTTATCGTCAAAGCTGACGTTCAGGGTTCACTGACCTCTGTGACTGACAGCCTCAAACTACTCGAGAACGAAGAACTCATCGTTCGTATTATCGGTTCAGGCATCGGTTCGATTTCTGAGAACGACGTTCGTCTGGCCGCTAGTTCTGGTGCCGTCATCTATGGTTTCAATGTCCAGCTACCACCCGCCGTCAAGCGTCTAGCTGCTCGCGACAAGGTATCAGTCCGCATCTTTAAGGTGATCTACGAACTGCTCGACGACATCCGCGTCCTAATGGAAGACATGCTCTCACCAGAGGTCGTTGAGACGGAAACCGGTGAACTCAAGATACTTGGCGTATTCCGAACCACCAAGGAGAGTGTCATCTGCGGCGGCGAAGTCCTAAAGGGCAAGGTCGTACCTGGCACTATGGCACGTCTGAAACGCGACAAAGAGTTTGTCGCTGAGGTCGAAGTAACCCATGTCCAGCGTCAACAACAGGAAGCCAAGGAAGTCTTCGAAGGTGAACAGTGTGGTCTTGAGCTCAAGACCACGGGTAAACTCCTCGTAGAAGAGGGTGACCGACTCGAATTCTTCACCCGTGAGCTTAAAAAGCGTACGCTTGCGTAAATCAATATTTATAGCATAAATCTATTGACTATTTATCATATTTATGATAGTATAGCTACATGTCCACAGAAACTCTTTCTCCCCAGCCAATCGATCAAGAAACTGCTCATCAGCACGATGTCGTGCAGGGAGAGGTTGTTGCTCACGAAGACCAACCGTTTAACGGTCTATTCGAGGGAGAAGAGGTATCTGCTACTCCACCGTCAAAGAAAGAACGACGCAAAAAGCGTGAAGTCGTCGAGTCGATTGACTCTGAGAATGTCCATTTTCACGGCGATGTGAACTGGGCGCAGGTTGAGGAGATGCGAGAACTCATCCTTACCTCTGAAGGCGAGGATCGTCAGAAAAATGCTGAATTCGCAGCTGAGGCCATGATACTCGAAGATGAGAACAGCGAGGCATACAAGCGTCATCGTGCCGAGCTCGTAAAGATACTACTCTCAAGTCCTGAGAAATTTGCCAAAGAAGCAGGTCGATATGAACAGTACCAGGCGCGTCGTGACGGCGTTAAGGTAAAGCGAACAAAGCCAGCAAAGGACGAAACAGGTTCAGTTGACCTAGGTGATGCCCGAGATAGCGAGCGTACGAGTGAGCCGACTGCCCGCAGCTTGCGCCGCAGTGTCAAGCAGATGGATCGCCAGCACGGTGGCCTGGTCGGTGAGATTGCCGATACAGGTACAAAACCAGCTTATCTTGAGAGTCAGCGTCAGAAATTTGTTGAAATCATGCAAAGCCATGGCTACGAGGTTAACGACAAGAACCGTAACAGCGCAGAGCGAGAAACTTTGCGTAAGATGGTTAGCCAGTTTGCTGAGCTCAAGACATCTAGTGATGAAGAGCGAAAGGCCTACGAAGACCAGCTTGTCGACATGTTCCACGACTACGTAAAGCTGTCTGATGAAGATCGAGAAGACTTCAACGAAGTTCTGGCGGATCGTCATGAAACTGCGGCTAAACTTGCCGCTATCGAAAACGAGCATACCGAAGCCCGTGAATCACATGAGCGTGTGTCGACTCGTGTTCGTCGCTCACTCGGTGTAGCAGCAGCTGGCCTTATCAATGGTGCCCGTGGCCGATGGAATGCTCGCAAGGAGCGCATTGCCAACTCAGAAGAGCAACCAGCTCTATTCGATGACAAACCATACCGCAAGCGCCGCGTTAACCGAGAAGCGTTTGCGAACGGTGGTAACCGCCTCCGAAATATGCCTCACACGGCATATCATAACTTGATGGCACGCATGGCGGATCGTAAACTTCGTAACGAAGAACGTCTCGCAGCTATGACCGAAGAAGAGCGAGCAGCTGAAAAGAAAAAGAATAACCGCCATAAAGTAGCGGGTGCGCTTGTCGGTGTAGCTGCCGTTGGAACAGCTATCTATTTTGCAAAGAACGGCTTTGACAACCCATTTGGCGGCAATGAACACCTTGCAGGTGGCAATAACACCACTAGCCCTGATACAAGCGGTGATAAGTGGTGGCTTCCTGACTCCATAGAAGACTTTATTGATAATCTAGATGGAAATGACCCACAGGATGTTCAGGGCAGCACCGAGCTTGAACCAAATGGTGATGGCGGTGGTAACGCTGGATCTGAAACGACGAACCTCACGCGAGGCGAACTGTTCGACGGCAGTCTTGGTGGTCGGAAGCTGACACCTGAAGGTCGCGAAGCCCTCGCAGAGCAGCTGAACGGTTACACCGTCAAAACCGGTGACACCGTTTGGGATCTTTCCGAAGACTTCCTCAAAGAACAGGGAGTCAAGAACCCAACTAGGTTTGAGATTGACACCACAAAAGACGTTCTACTGCGCGAACTGCAGGCAACAAACTCAGTTGATAGTCGCGGTTGGTTGAGCGTAGGTGATAAAATACGTATAAAGTAACAAACGTGTTCAATGACCGTAAAGGGGTGTACTGATGTTCCAGCTTGACGACAAATTCTTATCAGACGTTGGTTTAGCCGACTTACCAGCCGACCAAAAACAGGCCTTTCTTCAGCACATTTATAGTGAGCTCGAACTCCGTGTTGGCACTAAGCTATCCGAGGGGATGAGCGAAGATCAACTGGCTCAGTTTGAGGCCTTTGTCGATCAGGATGAACAAAAAGTTACCTCATGGTTCGAGCGTTATTTGCCGAACTACCAGGAACTACCTGATTTTCAGTCACTCAAAGCATCAGCACCGGCTGATATCAGCCAAACCGTGCTACTGAGTGAGTATGGTTCACTCAAATGGCTGGAGCTCAACCGACCTGATTACAAGCAAGTAGTGGCCAGTGAACTCGATAAACTCAAGTCCGAGATTCTCCAAAACCGCGACAGTATTCTTGGCTCCGGTACTCAGGCAGCGTAGCCACGCAGATAGGCTTCACCTGACATTGATTTGCCTGATGGGGCAGTGAGCTGAGTGACTGCTAGCCATGTGCTATCTTTGCAGGCAACAGTGAGTGGGTAGTCCGACTCGGTATTAACGACTTTTGCCATTGTAACGATGACATCGTTATTATTGAGCGGTAGTCTTGATTTTGGGAATCCTAGGTGAGCACGAACCTTCCGTTCTAGAACATAAGCATCATCTGTTATAGGGTCTAAAACGCCATCTTGCTTCGTGAGTAGTGATGTGTAGGATACATCGCTATTTTTTTGTGGTTTTGCGATGAGTTCGCCACTTAGGATAGAAGGCAGTATATCAAAGAGCAGCTCGGCTCCCATATGAGACAGTGAGTCATAGAGTTCGTATTTCGTCTCCTTACCCTGTAGTTCAATACTACGCTGTGCAAAAACAGGTCCTTCATCCATCCCTGCGGTCAGCTGCATGATACTCACACCAGCTGTTTTGTCACCCGAAATGATAGTGCTTTCGATTGGTGTCGGTCCTCGATGCTTAGGAAGCAGTGATGGATGGATGTTGATGATCCCTGTAGGCCCGAATAAATCGATTATTCGTTGTGGAACTATCTTTCCGTATGCCACCAAAATTGCACCGTCTGGCTCTAGCTCTTTTAGTTCGTCTTCGACATCACTTGGCTTATTTGGGATAAGCAAAGGTATTTGATGTGCGTGAGCGATTTCTGCAACCTCAAGTTTTCGGTTCGACCGGGATGTTCCATCACTGTAATTAGAAACGATTGCAACAATATTATAGCCACGGTCAATTAGACCGCGGAGAACTGGCGCGTCAGTGGACCGAAGCCCACTAACGAGGCGCTCATTCCCGAAAAATACCAGCTTCGACGACGTTTGCATACGGTGTCGGCTCCAAATCACCTTTTTCTGTCAGGACAAAGAAGGCATCTTCTTGGGTATCGATATGGTCGATAAAGCATATGCCGTTGGTATGGTCGATCTCATGCTGAAGGACACGGGCCAAGAATCCTTCGGCACGAGCACGAATCTCGAGGCCGTTCTCATCGAGCGCTTTCATACGAATCTTGTCATGGCGGGGCACCGCACCGTAAATATCGCGGACACTGAGGCAACCCTCATGTTCGGTGACGATGTCGCCTTCGTATTTCACGACTTCAGGGTTGATGAGGACAGTAAAGCTGCGATCCTCTTTATTCTCGAAGTCGCTACGAACGATAACAACGCGTTCGAGTCGGTTGATTTGCACCGCAGCGAGAGCAACAGCAATCTCATGAGGGCGACTATCTTCCCAGTCGAGAGCAGCGGCTTTCATGTCGTCGATCAGCTGTTTTGTCTCGTCGGTGATGACGTGGACGCGGACTGACTTTTCGCGAAGGGCCGGGTTGGGCAGCGTGATGATATCGTCTTTGGTCATTGTTATAAAATTATAACAGATGTAGAACGCCCGCTCCCGAAGGAGCGGTGCTCTACTTGCGGTTGCGGGCTAGGAGGAGAGGATCGTCGACGCTGTGACTGAGAGAACTGCTCCACCCGCACTATCAAACCTGCCGAGTGTTCGTGAGCGCTCCCGCCCTTTGGCGTCGTTTTCCCAGCGAATATCTACCTCACAGGTGAGTGGTCTGTCGAGGCTGAACTGAAGTGGCAGGTACACATCTACCGAACCGTTACGGATCGAGCCAAAGCCATCGAGCGCCGTGATGGATTGATTTTCGGTGATGAGATCATTAACCTTTCTCTTGTCGCCGGGCAGCCAGGTTGATTTCGCATACAGCCAGCGCCTAGAGCAGTAATGCTGAACTGGCAACAGCTTAATGTCTTTGCCACGAGCCATGTGGACGATTAGGATGTCCCCGACTGTCAAGCGGCTGATGTCAATGCTCATTCCTCTGAATGTATGGACTTCAAGTACCATCACCGGGCCTCATTTCATGAGAAGGAAAAGGTGATCACTTCTAGTATCAGGTTACGCCCTACGAGTGACTAGTCAATACATTTTGACCAACACCTATAAGAGGCTGATTGGGTCGAGCTCGTGTTGCCAGTGTGTCGGTGGGATATGTTCGATAAGTTTGGCGAGGTCGCCACGACTGGTTGATTTGATGACCAGTTGCCAGCGGTAGCTGTCACGGACTCGTTCGTAAAAGGCTGGGGCGGGGCCTAACAGCTGCATATTTTTACTTAAATGAGGCCGTAGTGAATTTGCTAAGGAACGAGCAGCACGGATGCTGGCGGCTTCGGATTTGTATGAACAGGTCATTTTGAACAGGTAGGTGAACGGAGGAAAGCCGGCTCGTTTTCGTTCTGCTAGTGCCTCGTGATAAAAACCCTCATAGTTTCTGGCGATACCATGTTTGACAGCAGGATGCTCAGGTTGGTAACTCTGGATGACGACCTGGCTTTTATGTTCATTGCGACCGACGCGGCCAGAAACCTGGGCAAGTAACTGAAAAACCCGTTCGCTCGACTGGTACTCAGGTAGCGCTAGTCCGCTGTCGGCTTGGATCACCCCGACAAACCGAAGTTTTGGTAGATCCAGGCCTTTGGCGATGACCTGAGTACCGATGATGATATCAATGTCGCCGTCATAGAGCGCCTGATATTGGCTGTCGACTGTCTCGCCTGCTAGGTTGTCACCGTCAAAGCGAGCGACTCGGCTTTTCGGAAACAGTTTCTTCACTTCTTCTTCGACTCGCTTGGTCCCGATACCTTTATGGATGATATTAGCAGCGTGACACTGCGGGCAGCTGGTCGGTACCTTTTCTTCGTGGTTACACAGGTGACAACGGAGTTTGTATCGATCGGCATGCAGGGTTAGTGGTGAGAAGCAACGTGGACAGGCTGCGCTCCAGCCACAGTTCTCACAAAGTGTCGTTGGGGCGCTGCCACGGCGGTTATGAAAGAGTAGGGCTTGATGGCCGGCGGCGAGGGTTTCGGTAAGCTTTTGAATGAGCGTGTCGGACAAGAATTGGCTGCGGTTAAAGTTGTGATGCTTTGTCATATCGATGACAGCGACATCCGGTAGCACCGCTTCAGGGCGGGCAAGTGTATCGAGTCGAACAATACCGTCAGGATCAGTCTGCTCGGCCAGGTAGTAGTCGACGACGCTCGGAGTTGCACTACCGAGTACGAGTCGCGCGCCATGATGTTTTGCGAGCACACTCGCAGCACGCAGGGCAGAGTAGCGCGGTGCTTTTTCCTGTTTATAGCTCGGTTCATGGCACTCATCGATAACGATGAGTCCTATGTTTTTCAGTGGTGTGAACAGTGCCGAACGAGGTCCGATAACCACGCGAGGCTCAGGACTTTCCAATGCCTCTAGCCACGCTGCATGACGGGTTGCTTCCGTCATTGTCGAATGAGTCACGATAACATTATCGATATGACCGGTAAAGTCGGCCACAATCTGCGAGGTGAGTGCGATTTCAGGTACTAAAACGATAACGGATTTACCTTCAGCCAGGGTCTTTTTGGACAGTTCAACGTAGAGAGCGGTCTTGCCGGATCCGGTGATCCCGTGAAGCAAGCTGGTTTTACCTGAGCGGTTCCACACGCTGGAAAACGCTTGTTTTTGGGTCTTGTTGAGCACAAAATGTGTTCGTTCTCGTCGATGTTCCAAGCGCTTTGCGGACGTCTCCCTACGCTTTTTGAGGATGCCACTTGGTAGCATGGTTTGCCAGACGGCGACAGGGTGAGATACGTAGTAGTCGCTGAGCCATCGATGAAGCTCAAGGAGAGGTCTGGGTAGCGGGGATGTGGTGACGACCATGTCGATCGGCTTGGTCGCAAAACTTGGTTTGTCAGTAGATTTCAGTACTACTGCCGGGACTTGTTTTTTACCGACACTCACTGAAACGACCTGACCAGGCTTTAACGCGAGATCAGATTGATATGTCAGGTCGGTACCCATTCGGCCAATCACACGCAGCGGTGATACGAGATAATATTTCACCATCACCGTCATTATAACGCCTAGGCATTATCGAGGGTGGCCTATACAATTAAGCATATGTATTTTAGCTCGCGCCTCGAGGCAGGGTATCGACTGGCACAACAGCTTGTCGGTCTGTATCGCTATGAGAACACGATCGTTCTGGCGCTGAGTGACGGAGCGGTGCAGGTTGGACAGCAGATTGCGGCGACGCTTCACACGCCACTGACGATGCTGCTCGTCGAGCAGATCAATATCCCAGGAGAAAATATCGAGTTTGGAACCCTCAATCAGAGTGGTCGTTTTACCTATAACGGTAAGTTTTCGGCGGGTGAGATCGAGGAGTACTACAGTGAGTATCATGGCTATCTCGAAGAGCAAAAGCGTGAGCATATGTCGAGCATGAACCAGCTACTGGGAGCAGGTGGCATCGTCAACGAAGAGATGTTGCGTGAACATAACGTCATCGTGGTGGCTGACGGTTTACCGAACGGTACCAGTCTCGATGCGGTGGCTGATTTTGTAAAACCACTCCATATCCTTCGCCTTATCATCGCGGCACCAATTGCCAGCGTCGAAGCCGTTGACCGAGCGCACATCGTCGGCGACGAACTCCATATCCTCTCAGTGACGGACAACTACCTCGACACCAACCATTATTACGATGTCAACGACATCCCATCACATGAGGCGACGATTGCGGCACTGAACGATATCGTCCTGGGCTGGCACTAGATATCTCAGGTCGGTGGGGTGACAATGAAAAATGTCAAGACTTGTCCACGCGCGAAACGAACTGTAGAATAATTATCAACGCATAACAACTGTAAGTGTGAGTAGAACCAGTCATATGTTAGATGTCTTTATCACTTCCCGTGTACGCCGCAAGATCATTGTCGTATACGCTAAGTATCCAGACTTTCGGACCCACGTACGGGGTCTCGCAAAACTTATCAAAGAAGACCCAGGCAACATTCAGCGTGAGTTGAAACGCCTCGAGAAGGTTGGCTTCCTCGTTAGCGAGAAGCAGGGTAATACAAAGATTTACTCGACCAACAAGCACTTCGCTATCTTCAAGGAACTTCAGAGCATCGTCATCAAGTCCCAGCAGTCGCAGGCATCGCGCAAGCGAAATCCTAACGACGCCTAGGGGTACTCTCTATGTCGTTGGTTGATGCTGTGCTGGCCGCTCGAGGTTTGAGCGAGCCAGCGGCACGTAAGATTTTTTTGCATCCGGATTACGAGGCGACGCGTCATGATCCGTTCTTGCTTCCGGATATGAACCTGGCGGTCGATCGACTGGTTCGGGCAAAAGAATCAAGCGAAAAAGTCGTCATATATGGCGATTACGATATCGATGGATTGACCGCTAGTACGGTGCTGCTGAAAAGTTTTGAGGCGTTTGGTATCACCGCGTCAGTTTTTATTCCGAATCGTTTTATCGAGGGATATGGCCTTAGTAGGGCAGCTATCAAGATGTTGGCTGAGCAGGGGGCCCAGCTGATCGTCACTGTTGACTGTGGGAGTCTAAGTCACAAGGAAATCGAGCGTGCCAACGAGCTCGGCGTCGACGTTATCGTGACTGATCACCACTCGGTTGCCGAGACCATGCCGCCAGCTGTCGCCGTTATTAACCCGAAGCGCCCTGACCATGACTATCCGTTTATCGATCTCGCGGGTGTCGGTGTGGCGTTCAAACTCGTGCAGGCGTTGCAAACAAAACTCGACGGTTTGGCACCGGGCCAGGAAAAGTGGTTACTTGATCTGGTGGCGCTCGGCACGGTGTGTGACATCGTGGAGCTACGGGATGAGAACCGCACGAACGTCTACTGGGGGCTCGAAGTCATGAAAAAGACCCGACGACCCGGCATCAAGCTGCTCATGGCGGTGTCACGCGTCGAGCCGGAAAAGCTGGTAGCACGCTCACTGGGCTTCGGGCTCGGTCCACGACTCAACGCCAGTGGCCGTCTGGAAACGGCACAGTTGGCGCTTGACCTTCTCGTGACGGATGATAACACGCTGGCGCTCGAACTGGCTGAGCGCCTCGATATGATGAACCGTGAACGTCGCACTGAGCAAGATAGGATATTCAAAGCTGCTCGAAGTCTCGCTGACACGATGCACTCCGACAAGGTCCTCATCGTCAGCGACCCGACGTGGAGCCATGGCATCATCGGTATCGTCGCTGCAAAACTGCTTGAAACCTACCGCAAACCCACTTTCGTACTCCAAGAGCTCGAGGATGGCACGGCCAAAGGTTCGGCTCGTAGTTACGGTGATTTCTCAGCCGTCGAAGCTATTCGCGCGACCGAATCACACCTCATAAAGGGTGGTGGACACAAGTTGGCTGCCGGCGTGACGTTGGAAATAAAAAACATCACTGCATGGCAACGTGCGATGAACGAATTCTATGACAGTCTCAAGTTGACGGACCAGCTGAGACACCTCGATGTCCGCAGCGACGTGACGTTACCTGATTTTTCAAAGTGTACCGAAGGCAACGTATCCGAGCTGAGCCTGCTCGAGCCGTATGGCAACGGAAACCCTGAGCCGGTCTTTGAATTTCCCGGTCTCACTGTGACCTCGCGTCGGACGATGGGCGCGGATAACCAACACGTCAAATACCGCTTTTTAGATCAAAAAGGGCAGTCGATGGAGATGATAGCCTTTAATAAAGCAGATGAATTTACTGCTGAAATCGGTGCCGAAGTTACCGCATGGGGCGAGCTCGACATCAACGAATGGAACGGGCGACGAGCGGTTGAGGGAAGGCTACTGAAGCTGCAAGCGATTGTATAAAAAAGTCCGGTACTACGCCGGACGTTTTCGGTAAGTATTATTAGCGGATTTGATAACCACCCATTGGGGCAGCGGTATCAGCGAGGTCTTCGTCATCACCGTGAGAGCCTTCGTAGGTGAAGTCAGGGCTAGACGTCGAGCCGCGACGGCCACGCATCTGGCGGCGTACAGACATTTCTTGTGCGAGGCTATCCTCGTCGGTGTAATTGCCTTCGTCACGAACGTCGACGACGCTAAAATTGCGACCAGAAGGTGAGAAGCGCTGCTGCTTGAATTCGGCATCTTCATCAGCTTCGATTTCGGCGAAAGTAGGTATTGCTTCATTGTCTTCGTTGGCCATCTCTTCTTCGAGATCGGTATCTGCCAGTAGCTTGTTGGCTTCATCTTCAAGTTGTGAAGGTGACATGCTGGCTAGTTGGTCATCGAGAACGCGATGTGCGAGTTTGTCTTTTCTGCGCTGCGCCATCTCGCGATCAAATTCATCATCACGTTCGTAAGTATTGGCTGCAACACCGTGGTCCTGTATACGGTCGCCACGCTGGAAGGCAAGGCGGCGTTTATCTTTCTCGGTTATTTCTGTGTTTGGTGAGATTATATCGGTACTCATAAGTTTATTTTAGCATAAGCTTAATAATTTGTCAATATTCTTTTATAAATACAAATAAAAATACCCCAGATTTGACGCTCTGGGGCGGGCGTATGTTGGTCAGCGGAGGAACTCGATGGAGCGTGTCCGCTTGAGCTTGGCGAAGAGCTCGTCTTCGTTGCCGAACTCGAACAGCGCCAGGATGTAGGCCGCAGCCTGGACGCCTTGGCCATCGTAGCCACAGTTCGCGCCGGCGAAGTGCACGCCCCTGGACTGGTAGTCACCGGGCATGCTTTCGAGCAGCAGCAGGCCGTGGTTCATGATGACGACGGCTGAGCGGAAGCTGCGACCCTCGATACACATGTCGTTGGCGGCCTTGGCGGCATCCGACGAGCTCAGCTCGTCGTGACGCTCGATGTTCTGGTACATCGCGAATGGGTCCATGGTGACCATCTGGAAGGTACTTCCTCTCCTCAGGAAAAGATCTGTAAATACTATTATAGCATAAATAAAGTATTATGTAAACATAGCGACAAAAGCAGTACTTGAAAAAGGTATCTGTATCTGTTAGAATTGGTCGGTATGATTCAAGTAACACGTAAAGACGGCAATGAAGCGAACGAGAACCTCATTCGTCGCTTTAACCGCAAAGTCCTTCAGTCGGGCGTGCTCTCGACGGTAAAGGCCGGCCAGCGGTTTTCAAAGCCGATCAGCAAGGTCGAGCGTCGCAAGAAGGCGATTGTTCGCCGTGCTCGCAAGGCTGACAAACTCTCGAAGACCCGCCTGGGCTTGCGTTAAGTTGGCCGATTGTGCCAGTTGGCACATTTCGCTCCAAAAAGATGCGTTTCGCAGGAGCCGTACCGAACAAGTACGGCTCCTTTGCGATACTCCTTTTTGAACCAAACTGTACTCAACTGGGCCTAGTCTGGCTATACTAGGTAGGTAAGAGCAATTACCGAAGAAAGAGATTGACTATGCCACTCAAAGAACGAATCGATGCCGATCTAAAGACCGCCATGCTGGCGCGGGATGAGTTTCGTACAACGACGCTCAGAGGACTCAAGGCGGCGATACTGAATGAAGAGGTCGCCAAAGGCGTACGCGAGCAGGGTCTCGACGATGCAGCGATCGAGCAGGTGATTGCTCGTGAGGCAAAAAAGCGTGACGAAGCCGCCAAGCTGTTCGAACAGGGTGGCAACCAAGCCAGCGCCGACAAAGAACGTGCCGAAAAAGAATTGCTCGGAGGCTACTTGCCAGAGCAGCTCAGCGAAGAAGATGTTCGCGCGCTGGTTGATACGGTGGTGGCCGAGATTCAGCCAGAGGGCATGAAGGATATGGGTCGGGTCATCGGTGCCGTCAAAGTAAAAGCTGGCAATACGGCCGATGGTGCGCTCATCGCTCAACTCGTCAAAGAGAGGCTATCGTAGAGAATGACAAGCGTAAAAGACCGTCTCCGCGCCAAGCTGGACGATCGTAAGACACCGTACCCGAAAGGTACGCGACGTAAATACTTGATCGGCGGCATCATCGCAATCATCATCCCGATCGGTTTTATCAAACTAGCGTACTTTAATGGAGCGTACGACGGTGAGGGCGAATGGATATATATGTTCGTGACACCATGGCATCTACTCACGCTCGTCGGACTGTATTATGTAAGTATGTCGATGCTCATAAAAGAGAAAAGGAAGCGAAAATGATATTGTTCGTCGGGCCGCCGGGAAGCGGAAAATCAGTTCAAGGACAGCTGCTGAGTGCTCGAAACGGCTGGCGCTGGATATCGGCCGGACAACTGTTGCGTGACACCAAGGATCCTGCAGCATATGAACACATGACGAAGGGTGAAATGGTTGATAACGACCTCGTCAACCGCCTCGTCGGTGAAGCGATCGGTCGCGCGAAAGATATCGTACATCTTGTACTCGACGGCTATCCACGTGAACTTGAGCAAGCAAAATGGCTGATCGAGGAGCTCCCCAAGCATGAGCGTTCGATCGCAGCGGTGATCGTTCTGAACGTCCCGAACGAAGAGATCGCGCGTCGCCTCAAGATCCGTGGTCGTCTGGATGACACTGACGAAGTGATTGCAGCACGAACGAAACTTTATAACGATGAAACCCAGCCAATCCTTGATTACTACCGTTCGCTCGGTATTCCAGTTCGCGACGTCAACGGCTTTGGGAGCGTCGGTCAGGTACACGACCATATCCAGCAGGTGATCGACGAGAGTCTCCAAGGCTAAAATGCTCACACCAGCCGGTCAGGTCTCGAGCTATCGGTTTGCGGATCTGATGGCCGCGACTCTCGTCGGGTTGAGCGGGCCGCTCCTTTTTGTACTACATATGCCATTACTGGGCTACGGGGCGTTACTTGTAGCCCTCGGTATAAGTTATTTTACTAATACTAGTCTGTTCCGGGATCTCACGCTGCTTTGTGCCTCACTGCTCATAATGAGCATGGTACCGATCAATACCGATATCAGCGTGAGTCATATGCTGATCATGGGTGCCGCAATGCTTACCATTGTTGGGTTGCCGTATGTGATATCACGGTATATCTATAAGCAGCATCTGATACGTTTTCCATGGCACTTCAATGAGCCATGGTCGGGCTACAAATGGGCATATTTGGGGTTAGTGGCAGTCGTCGGTTACTTTGTGTTGCCGTACTACATGATTACGACAGGTGCGTATTTGAACTGGCCAGCAGCGGACTCTAGTGCAGAAGTCATAAGGCTTTTTATTGGTACGAATGTGCTCGGAATATGGGATGAGTTGTTTTTCATTTGCACGGCATTCGTCATATTCGGTCGTCATTTGCCGTTTTGGGTGGCCAATGTACTGCAGGCAATGCTGTTTTCTTCTTTTCTCTTTGAACTTGGTTTCGTAGCCTGGGGGTTGCCGATGACGTTCGTGTTTGCGTTGGTACAGGCGTATATCTTCAAGCTGACACATTCCCTCTTTTACATCGTGTGCATTCACTTGCTGTTCGATTTCTTCCTGTTTTTGGTACTCATCCACGCCCATAACAGGGATGTACTGAATATCTTTTTGTACTGAAAACATCTATAATGAGTCGCAATGTTTGGCCGGATAAAAACTGACGACGAAATACAGGCGATGCGTGACGGCGGCAAGCTGCTCGCGACGATCTTTGAGGGTCTGAAAAAACAGGTCCGCGCAGGTGTCAGCGAGCTTGAGCTGGATGACTGGGTAGCAAAAGAAATCATCGCCCTCGGTGCCGAAGCGACATACAAAACTACCGAGGTGAATTTCCCGGCATCGATATGTATCTCGACCAACGAGGACGTCGTGCATGGTGTGCCGACTGAGTATGTCTTGAAAAAAGGTGACGTCGTTGGGTTTGACCTGGTGATCTCGTACAAAGGGATGAAAACTGACAGTGCATTCACCTTAGTCGTAGACGAGAAACCGAGTGGCGACAAACAACGGCTACTTGAATACACCGAACGCAGCCTGTATGCCGGAATCGATGTGATCAAAGGTCCGGTCCGGGTGGGCGACATTTCAGCTGCTGTCGAAAAAGTCCTTCATGAAGGGCGACTCGGAATCGTGCGTGAACTGGTTGGTCATGGTGTCGGCCACAGCATGCACCAAGCACCTGATATTCCGAACTATGGCAATGCCGGCAAAGGCTTTCTGCTCGAACCGGGCGACACCATAGCTATCGAACCGATGACGACGCTCGGGCATGAAGATATCGTGACTGATACTGATGGCTGGACGATCAAGACGCACGATGGGAGCCTTGCTGCTCATTTCGAACATACGATACTCATCACCGAAACCGGTGCTGAGGTCTTAACGACTCTCTAAAAGCTCTGTGACACGTCGGGCGATGGCGTCTGAGGGTACGAGTACTTCGGCGCGGTCAGCCGCAACTTCTTCGATGACTTCGCGTATCCAATGATAGTGGGTACAAGCAAGCACGATGACGTCGGCCTTTTGGGCGATGACGGACTCGATAGTCTGCTCGATATTCTCTTCATTGAGGTCATTTTCTTCGATCATACGTGCCCATGAGCTGCAGTCAGGTTCGATGACAGTGAGATTCTCGGCGTAATTTGCCTTAAGGCGATGATACCGCTCTGAAGCGAGTGTCGCGGGGGTAGCGCAGACGGCAATGACGCCAGTTTTCGTGAGCTCCGCGGCGGGCTTGATCATCGGCTCTAAGCCAATGAATGTTTGCGTTGGGTATCGTTCACGCAGCGTTTCTATTGCGGCGGCGGTCGCAGAGTTACACGCGATGACGATGATGTCGCAATTTCCTTCAAGCAGTGGCTGGATAGCAGCGTCGGTCAACTGCGTGATATCTTCGGCGCTTCGGTCGCCATACGGTAGGTGGGCGCGGTCATCGGCGAGCATAAAGTCTGCTTCGGGGAACGCGGTTTTCAGAGAGGCGGCGACTGCTTCGCCGCCGATGCCGCTATCAAAGATACCGAGTTTCATGAGCTTCAGTATAACAATGTTACGTCAGACCCGGCGTATCTTATGCATAAACGCATTTGCACCATCAATATGTGAGCAGCTATACTAGCGACATGCAAGAATCTTCACGGTATGCAGTCGGCCTCGACATAGGCACGTCTTATGTGCGAGCTGTGGTCGGGCACCTCGATGGAACAGACCAAAAACCAACAATCATCGGCGTAAGCTCCGAGCCAAACAACGGTATGAGAAAAGGTACCGTGGTCAACCTGGTTAACACTGCGCAAGCTGTCGACAAAGCCCTCGAAGCAGCCGAGCGCATGAGTGGTCACCAGATCAACGAAGCTACGATTAGCGTCAATGGAAACCATGTCGTTGGTATGAGTAGTCAGGGTGTGATTGCTGTCGGACATGAAATAGCCGAAGACGATCTGCTCCGTGTCGAAGAAGCCGCAACCGTCGTTCAATTGCCAGCAAACCGTGAAATTCTAGAAGTTACTCCACGCTCGTACCAACTCGATGGGCAGGAAAATATCAAAGACCCTATCGGTATGACAGGTGTCCGTCTCGAAGTTGACGCGCACGTCATCACAGCCCTCGGCCCGCACCTGAAAAACCTCGCCAAAGTTTGTGAGATGACGGAGACCCACGTCAACCAACGTGTCCTGGCTGGCCTTGCAGCATCACGAGCTGTCGTCACAGAGCAACAGACTGAAAATGGCGTCGTAGTCATCGACCTCGGCGGAACCACGACGAATGTGGTTGTCTTTGAAGAGGGTGACTTGCAGCACGTAGCTGTCTTACCGGTCGGTAGCGTCAATGTAACGAATGACCTCGCGATCGGATTGAAGACTGATTTGGATATCGCTGAAAAGGTGAAGATCGACCACGCCGTAGCAGTACCAACCGCACACAAGAACAATAGCAAAAAAGCGGTGGTCAAAGCTGATAAGGTGACGCATGAGTTCGAACTCGAAGAAATCGACATGATCGTTGATGCACGGCTCGAAGAAATCTTTGAACTGGTTCAAAAGGAACTTCACAGCATCGGGCGAGCTTCAAAACTGCCTGGTGGTGTCGTGCTGACGGGTGGCGGTGCGCTCATGCCTGGCATCGAAGAATACGCAAAGCAGGCTTTGCAGCTCAGCGCCCGCGTGGGCAAGCCAAGTGGCTTCGGCGGCATGGCTGACCAAATTGATTCGCCAGCCTATGCAGCGGCCGTTGGATTGATGCTTCTCGACCTGCAGGGCGGGGCTTCAGCCAGCCAGCAGGGCGGAGGAAAAAGTGGTAAAGGCAGCGGAATCGGTGACAACCTCGGCTCATTGACTGGCAAAATAACAGGGATATTTGGTAAATTTCGTTCATAAAATGTATACAGTCTCTACGTCGCGTGAAAAACGTATAAAGTTTTTGCGCCCCTAGAAAGAACGTGTATACTAAATGTGAACAAACGAGGGAAAGCTATGCCAGAAGTAAAACCAGCGGACATCCAAACCTTCGCCACCATTAAAGTTGTGGGTGTCGGTGGTGCCGGCGGATCGGCCGTTAACCGCATGAAAGAAGCCGGGCTGACCGGAGTCGAATTTATCGCTATCAATACTGACGCCCAGGCGCTTCATAACTCGAAGGCTGACGTCAAACTTCATATCGGCAAGGACGCAACACGCGGTCTTGGAGCAGGGGCTGACCCAACCGTTGGTCAGGCAGCTGCAGAAGAGTCGATCGAGGACATCAAAAAGGCTGTCGAAGGCGCAGACATGGTGTTTGTCACTATCGGCGCTGGTGGTGGTACCGGATCAGGCGCAGGCCACGTCGTGGCTCGAGTTGCCCGTGAGATGGATATCCTCGTCGTTGGTGTTGCAACCAAACCGTTTAGCTTTGAAGGTGAAAAACGCCGTAACAACGCCGAATGGGCAGTCGCAAACCTCGGTAAGCAAGTTGATACCCTCATTACGATTCCGAACGATCGACTCCTTCAGACTATCGATCGCCGCACGCCACTGCTCGAAACCTTCAAAATCGCTGATGACGTGCTTCGCCAGGGTGTTCAGGGTATCTCTGAGCTCATCACCGAGCACGGTCTGATTAACCTCGACTTCGCTGACGTCAAGGCTATCATGAGTAATGCTGGGTCTGCCCTGATGGGTATCGGGCGTGCAAGTGGTGACAATCGTGCCGCACAAGCTGCGCAGCAGGCTATCGAGAGCCCACTCATTGAGGTCTCAATCGATGGTGCCAAGGGTGTGCTGTTCAATGTGACTGGTGGCTATGACATGAGCATGTCTGAGATCCAGGAAGCGGCTGAAATCATCACCAGTGCGGTCGCGCCAGATGCAAACATTATCTTTGGTGCGACGCTCAAGCCAGAAATGGAAGACGATCTCATCATCACTGTCATCGCGACTGGCTTTGACTCGGCCTATTTCCACGAGCAAGCACAGGTACTGTCGCCAATGGGCATAAACGCGCCCGTGACTGGCCTTCATGAAGACGAACCGTCGGTTCACGATGTTGAATCTGCAAAAAATGAGGATGTGACCGAAGGTGCGGACGTTAACCAAGCCGTTGGCTCGCTGAACCTCGACCTCGACAACGAACCAAAGAGCGCATTCGAGGATGACGAGAATCCGACCAATATCTGGCAGAACGTTAGTGAGGATGAATCTGATACACCAGCCTTCCTACGCCGCCGCAAGAAGAAAAAAGAAGACAACAAAGACAAGTAAGTAAGAAGCCCCGCACTCGCGGGGCTTCTTTGAAACCGGTTGCGAATGTGGGGCAAACGTTCAGGTGATGATCTCGGCGCTATGACCATCGATCTGGAGACGCACCTTGCTGGTGCCGTCGTCCTTGTAGGTGCCGGGTGCGACGTGGAAGGGAAAGACGCGGCCGTCCTGACCATCCTCGTCATCGACCATCACATGGACAGTCTCCATGCCGGGCTGGCTGCGGCTCTGGCGGATGGCGTACACGACGCCGTCGACGATTTCCATGGAAGACTCCTTGGGCCGTGAACGTAGGGAATGTACGTGTGGCTGGATGCCGCACCCCAAACCTTTAAATATTTTTTAAAGACTTAGGGTGCGGGAGACAGAGGAGATGAGCTCTGAGCCCGCGGGGCGTCGTAACGTCTCCTTAGTGACTGATAGCCGTTACGACGACGGTGTCACCGATCTTGAAGTCGCCTTCCAGCTGCCGACCGCTGCCGACACTCTGCCCACCGTTGATGGCGAAGTAGAGCTCTGCTCCGGTCAGTTCGGTACCGCGCATGTTGTAGATCTTGATTCGCGTACCGTTGACGACGTTGCGTGCGAGCCGCTCGACGTCATGCTCGATGGTGAGCGTGCCGACACGACTGTCGTTACCTGCGTCTGCGACGCTGATCCTCATGTTCGCTCCTTGTTATCCGTCAGGTTTCGCCAGAACATCACAGGGAGGCTCAGGCTCATGATGATGCCACCGAAAGTCGGCAGCGGTGCTCTCGCTACATACCAGCCCCAGTAGATGACCCAGGCCAGTACGAGCAGCGGCATAACGATCAGCTTGAATAGCTGATACGCCAGCCACAGGTTGGTAGACCCGTTGGTCATCGAACCTTCTCCTTCTTCGGATCGTCCAGTATAGGGTAGACGAAGCAGTCGATGAGTAAGGTGAGAACGATAACGCCCCAGGCTCCAACACCAATGAGGATTGCGAAGTACTCTCTCAACCATTCGTACATGGTGGTTTCCTCTGTCTCGGTGGACCGTATAGACGGTCCGATGAAAGGTGCCTGTACGAACGGGAACCGTCCTCACAAACAGAGGTATATTATAGCAAATTTAACGTATAAAGTCAATCTAAACCAATACTGACAGCAGAGAGAAAAGAAGTTATACTGAGAACTCATCCGTATGGTCTCATAATTAACCTCAAGCACCATATGTTGCACAAAATACACTTGAAAAGCACTACATGTGGGGTTTATAGTAAATTTTAGCTACACAAGCTTTTTGGGCGTGTAGGGTGCCATTAACAGAAGCACTAGGGGAGAATGAACGAAAATGAAATGTCCGCGCTGCAGTTTTGAAGACGCAAAGGTGATCGAATCACGGGATGCCAGTGATGGCGATGCGATTCGCCGCCGCCGCGAATGCTTGAGCTGCAAGCACCGATATACGACGTATGAGCGTATCGAGCGCCCGAATCTCGCTGTCATTAAAAAAGATGGTGAGCGCGAGCTGTTCGATCGCAAGAAGTTGTTCGCGGCCATTCACCGTTCAGTCGGTAAGTTCTTTCAAAGCGACGTCGAGATCGAAGAGATGGTCGCGCGGGTAGAGGATCAGCTCTATGCCGAAGGTAGCTCGGAGGTTAACTCACGAGTCATCGGCGATCTGATCCTGAAAGAATTAGCCGACAAGAACGAAGTTGCATACGTTCGTTTCGCCAGTGTGTACCGTGAGTTCAAGAGCCTCAACGAGTTCGAAGAAGCTCTCGAAGCACTCCGTGGTCCGTCTTCTGTGAAATAGGCATAAGGTGTCGCTCATCCGCCCGTGGGAGGTGTGGAGAGTAACCAAAACAAACACAATTTAAAAAATATATAAACAAGGAGGGTAGAGTTATGGCACAAGTTGTGTCAGCGCTTTCAGTGGCGCGATATTTCACGGAAGAAGGAACGCATCCGTACGATCAATTGGATTGGGTTAAACGGGAAAGCAAAATCGTTAACCCAGGGAATGGTAAAGTTGTTTTCGAACAACAGGATGTGGAGTTTCCTGATTTTTGGTCTCAGAACGCCATCAACATCGTGGCGCAAAAGTATTTTTATGGCACCCCTGGCACCCCACAGCGCGAAAAAGGTCTGAAGGACCTGATCGACCGCGTTGTCGACACGATCACCCGTCACGGTTACGACAACGGCTACTTTGCCGACGAGGCCGAGGCAGACACGTTCAACGCTGAGCTCAAATACATTCTCGCGACACAGCGAGCAGCGTTCAACAGTCCAGTTTGGTTCAATATCGGTACACCTGACCGCTCGCAGCAGGCGAGTGCCTGCTTCATCCTAAAGGTGGAAGACAGCCTGCCAAGCATCCTCAACTGGTACCGCGAGGAAGGCATGATCTTTAAGGGTGGTAGTGGTGCTGGACTGAACGTTTCCGCGATTCGCAGCAGCCAAGAAAAACTCGGTGGTTCCGGCGGTGCAGCCAGCGGTCCAGTCAGCTTTATGCGTGGTGCTGACGCCAGCGCAGGAACGATCAGCTCTGGTGGTAAGACCCGTCGTGCAGCAAAGATGGTCATCCTGAACATTGACCACCCAGACGTCGAAGAGTTCATCTGGTGTAAGGCACGCGAAGAGCGCAAAGCCTTTGTCCTGGCCGAAAACGGCTTTGACATGGGTCTTAACGGCCGCGATATGGTCTCCATCCAGTACCAGAACGCTAACAACTCGGTTCGTGTTACTGACGATTTCATGCGAGCCGTTGAAGACGACAAAGACTGGGACCTCGTCGGTGTAAAAGACAAGAAAGTTTATAAGACGGTCAAGGCGCGTGATCTCTTCCGCCAAGTTGCCGAAGCAGCTCACGAGTCAGCCGACCCAGGTATGCAGTTTGACACGACCATCAACGACTGGCACACGACGCCAAAAGCTGGTCGTATCAACGGCTCAAACCCTTGTAGCGAATACATGCACCTCGACAACTCGGCGTGTAACCTCGCGAGCCTCAACCTGCTGAAGTTCCTGAACAGTGACGGTAGCTACGACATCGAAGCCTACCGACACACCGTTGAGACTGTCTTCTTGGCGCAGGAAATCTTGGTTGGCTACTCTGAGTACCCAACGGAAGGTATCGACAAGAACGCCCGCGCCTACCGTGAGCTGGGTATCGGCTACGCGAACCTCGGCGCAACCCTGATGGCAAAAGGTCTTCCATATGACAGCGAAGAAGGCCGTGCCTTCGCCGCATCACTGACCGCTATCATGACCGGTCACAGCTATGCGACGAGTGGTCGCATCGCCAAGCGCGTCGGTCCATTTGCTGGCTACAAAAAAGACGCTGAAGGTATGAACCGCGTGCTACGCAAGCACCGTGATGCCGTCAACGACATCAACCCTAGCCTCGTTTCAGAAGAACTACTCTCAGCTGCCGCAGAAGCCTGGGATGAAGCCGTCGAGCTCGGTGAAAAGTTCGGTATGCGCAACTCACAGGCGAGCGTGCTGGCACCAACCGGCACCATCGGCTTCATGATGGACTGTGACACGACTGGTGTCGAGCCTGACTTTAGCCTGACCAAGTTCAAGACGTTGGTTGGTGGCGGTAGCATGGTTATCGTTAACCAGACGATCCCACGTGCACTCAAGACACTCGGTTACAGCAAGGCTGACGCCGAAGTTATCGTCGACTACATTCACGAGCACGGCACCGTCGTCGGCGCACCAGTGCTCAAGGAAAGCGATTACGACGTCTTTGCCTGTGCGGTCGGTGATAATGCTATTCACTACATGGGTCACGTCACGATGATGGGTGCAGTACAGCCATTCATCTCCGGTGCTATTTCAAAGACCGTCAACATGCCGAAGGAAGTCAGTATCGAGGATGTCGAGCAGCTCCACATGGACAGCTGGAAACTCGGCCTCAAAGCGGTTGCCATCTACCGTGACGGTTCAAAGGTCGGTCAGCCGCTGAGCGACAAAAAGGATCAGAAAAAAGAAGAACCAAAGGTCATCGAAAAGGTTATTCACAGCAACGTCCGTCGTGAGATGCCACGTGTTCGCACCTCAAAGACAATCGAGTTCAAGATTTCTGATCTCAAGGGCTACGTGACAGTCGGTGAGTTCGAGGATGGACAGCCTGGTGAGATCTTTATCACCGTGGCAAAGATGGGCTCGACGCTTGCCGGCCTGATGGACGCCTTTGGTCGCTCGGTCAGCTACGGTCTGCAGTATGGCGTGCCGCTCAAGGCCTACGTCAAGGGTATGAGCAGTACGAACTTCGCACCGTTCGGTTCGACTGATGACCCAGAGATAAAGACTGCGACAAGCATCGTCGACTACATGTTCCGCCGTCTGGCGCTCGAGTATCTCAACATCGACGACCGTCTGGAGCTTGGTCTTGCAACTCTCGAGGATCTCGAAGCCGAACTCGCATCTCAGCAGGCGAGTCTGCTCGACGGTGTCGCCGAAGCACCAGCGGATGTCTCAGTCCCGGCTGCAGTTGTCGCTGACGTCGTGCCAAGCGACCTGCCTAGTGATGAGCCAAAGGAAGCAACGCTTCGCACGGCTCGTGCAGAGCTGAAGGTAGCAGATGGCTCCAGCCCACTCTGCAGCAACTGTGGCAACGTGACGCAACGTGCAGGTAGTTGCTACGTATGTACGAGCTGTGGTTCAACCACGGGATGTTCATAAGTACTGGTGGACCCAGACACAAAACCGCCCCAATCTTCGGGGCGGTTTTGATGCTACAATAAATCCATATGCGGACCTTTGTTATCTACCAGCAGCAGAGTGACCATGCGCGCGATGTCGATACGTTCATGCATGATTTTAATCGTCAGACCGGCAAGGTGTTGGAAACGGTTGATCCGAACACGCCCGAAGGGGCACATTTGCGCGAGACATACGACCTCGTCGAGCTACCGAGCGTCGTGACGCTGGACGATAGCGGTATCGTCCAGAATGTCTGGCGAGGTTTGCCGTTACCAACCATATCCGAGGTCTCTTACTATGCTGACTAAGCTGCGAAACTACTTTACACACGAGGATAAAAAGCTTCGTGATAATCGATGGATATTCACAAGTATGCTCGTGGGAGCACTACTGAGCTTGCTTGCGGCGTTTGTGCTGTCGGTCGAGGCGTTCGAACTCGCCAAGAACCCAGACGCGGTGCTCAGCTGTAGCGTCAATCTCATCCTGAACTGTGCGACAGTTGCTGCGCATCCAACCTCGTCACTCTTTGGATTCCCGAACCCATTCCTCGGTCTCATGACCGAACCGATCGTTATCACGGTTGCGATCGCTGGACTGGCGGGCGTGAAGTTTCCGCGGCTCTTTATGTTCACGGCACAAATTTTCTATACGCTTGGCCTCATCTTTGCATTGACGCTCCTCTACATCAGCATGTTCATTATCGGTGCGCTCTGTCCATGGTGCTTGCTCGTGACACTCACGACTATTCTGGTATGGTTTGCGATAACGCGCTATAACATCCGTGAAGACAACCTATATTTGCCGAAGAAACTTAGCAAGCAGGCGCATGGCTGGCTCGACAAAGACTACGACAAGTTTGTGATGGCTATCGTTATCTTTCTCATTGTCGCCGGAATTTTCCTGAAGTACGGCAATGGTCTGTTCGCATAACTAGTATAGGAGGTGACGCATGGATTTTCTGCTCTCGCTATTGGTCGCTGGAGTCGTCATGGGCGTGATCGACGCTCTGTGGCTCGGTGTTATCGCAAACAAGCTGTATAAAGATGAGCTGGGCGAGTTGCTACGTAAAAAGCCCGACATGGTCGCGGCAGCATTGTTCTATATCGTGTATGTCGTTGGTATCGTGCTATTCGCCGTTCAACCAGCGAACAGTTGGCAGGACTCACTCTGGCTCGGAGCGCTTCTTGGGTTCGTCGCATACGCCACCTATGACCTGACGAACAGGGCGACGGTAAAGGGATTTCCGTGGAAAATCGTCGTGATTGACCTCGTGTGGGGTACTTTGCTGACGGCCACCGTCGCCACCGTAACCTATACGGCTGTTAGCGCATGGCTATAGCAGCTATCGTCGTCTTTTTCATCCTCTGGGCGTTTAGTGCGGTCGCAACGCTGGTTCGCGGGGGTATATTCTCGTGGGTGTTCACGGACTTTATCCTATGCGGCGTGGTCGCGGCCGCGTTCATGAGCCTTGTTTTTCTCTACGCCGAGCGCATCAAACGGTATGATCTCGTCGATGCTGCCTGGGGAATGACGTTCATCGTCGTAGCGCTCTTCAGCTTCTTTATGCAACGTGGAACCGTACTTGATTTCGACCTGCAGCTGATCGTGACGACACTTATTCTGTTATGGGGCGGGCGACTAACGTGGCATATCCTGCGCCGTATTCAGGATTCGAAAACAGAGGATGCTCGGTACGTAGAACTACGGAAGCGTTGGAAGGGTAATGTCCGTTTCAACACCTACACTCGAATCTATCTTGTGCAGGCTCTACTGGCTCTGTTCATTAGCATTCCCGTCATTCATATCAACTTGTTTGCGGGAGGAAACGTCTCAGCGTTTGCATGGCTTGGTGTGTTGGTGTGGGTGATCGGTTTCTGGTTCGAGGTCGTGGGTGACAAGCAGCTTCGCGACTTTCTGAGTCAGCCAGAGAATAAAGGCAAGTTGATGACCTCGGGGCTTTGGAAGTACTCGCGACACCCGAATTATTTTGGGGAACTGACGCAGTGGTGGGGGATATTTATCATTTGTCTGACGATACCGTATGGTTTGGTTGGTATCATCGGTCCAGCCCTCATTAGTTACTTGATTTTGTTCGTGTCCGGCGTGTCGCTCAGTGAAAAGCGGTTTGAAGGTCGAACCGGCTGGGATGCATACCGAAAACGTACCAGCGCACTCATCCCGCTTCCACCACGCAAGCCATAGCCAGTGTTAAAATAGATAGGTGAGCGAAATGCCAGGCCAAAGAGGTGAGGCAGATCCTTTCCCACGCATTCGACGCTTTGAGGATATGCCGCTAAATTATCAAGCGCTCGGAAGAGCCTGTGCTGAGTTAGATCTAGAAGAAGAGTTTTTTTGGTTGGTGGATTCAGGTTTTGACTTTGGTCGAGTGTATCCGACGATCCTACGCCATATAAATGACAAATTGGACCATGAAAAGCTTGAGGAAACACAGGAGTGGCTGCGTCTCAAACACGGGATAGACCTCGATGGCAATCAAGACATGGAATACTGGTTCGGAGATGCGTAGGAGAGTTTACTTGAAATTATCCTGTCTTTACCGATAAAATAGAGGTAAGACGTTCGCTTTGCAGCGAAAAGTGGCTATCACCCACGAGTCGCGGGAAGAAATCTTTGCTGGGTAGCGAGAAAGTAGACCCCGCCGGAACTGGCACGTGAGACCAGGTAACTGAGTGCTAAGAAGAGATTCTCTTTTTGGAAACTGGATGGTACCGTTCGCCGTACAGCGAATTCCAGTGACTGAAAAGGGATTTTTATGTTTTTTAAAAGGTATTAACGATAAGGAATGGCATGAGTGAACGACTTACACCTGAACCACCACTGAACCGAGAAAGGATAATGACCCGCTTGGACGAGCACGGCGTTGGGTACCCCAAAGAGTTGTTTGATAGCTCCTTCACCGACGAACAAATCGTGAGTTACCTCGTTGATACGCTTGACCTCGATAGCCATGGTATAGGTCTGGAGGATTTGCTGAGATGAAATTCAAGAGTGGGACACGCAGGCGTGCGCTAGAGTACGAAAAAGATTGGGTGCAGCGCTGGAAGCAGGATAAAACATTTGAAAAGTCGGTCGAAAACCGGCCGAAAGACAATGCCTATGTGTTTTATGACGGTCCACCGTTCATTTCCGGCGTGCCGCATCACGGAACGCTGCTGAGTTCTATCGTCAAAGATGCTGTCCCACGCTACCAAACGATGAAAGGCAAGCGAGTTGAACGTGTGTGGGGCTGGGATTGTCACGGTCTGCCGGCGGAACGGTTTACTGAAAAGAAGCTAGGCATTCATTCACGCCAAGAAGTTATCGAATACGGCATCGAAAAGTATATCAACGCTACACGAGCCAACATGGTGCAGACATCTGGCGAATGGGAAGAAGTCGTCGATCGTATCGGTCGCTGGGTTGACTTCAAAGGTGCCTACAAAACAATGGACAAAGACTATATGGAGTCCATATGGTGGGCATTCAAAACGCTTTATGAAAAGGGCAAGATCTACGAAGGCGAAAAGGTGCTCATGTACTGTACGCTCGACGGTACACCGCTCTCAAAGGCCGAGGTTACGATGGACGCTGGTGCGTATCAGGATGTGACCGATCCAAGCGTATTTGTGAAGTTTAAATTAAAGAACTTTGGCGCAATGTTCGAAGCACCATACTTTAAAGACGACAGTGCAAATATGAAGAAAGTTCAGAAGCTTGTCGAGAGCCAGCCTGTCTACATGCTCGCATGGACCACAACGCCATGGACGTTGCCAGCTAACACGGCCTTAGCTATATGGAATCAGCTCCACTATAGCCTTGTTTCGCTAGAAGACGGCACTTTACTCGTTGTAGCGTCTGAGCTGCTCGAGAAAGTATTTGTTGATGAAAAAAAGCAACCGATTAAATATGAAGTTCTGTATGAAGTTCATGGATCACGACTTGTAGAAAAACCTTTGCATTACGAGCCTCTCTTTGGGGTCGATAGGGGCAAAAATGCTCATAGAGTATGGAACGCAGATTACGTAGATGATACAACCGGTACCGGTATCGTCCACCTCGCACCTACCTATGGTGAAGAGGATTTTCAGTTAGCTAAAGAAAAAGGTTTCCCGGCAGTACATACCATCGATCAGAACGGCTACTTTACGGAAGGCGACTGGAAAGGCGAGAATGTCTGGGATATTAACAAGCAGATTGCCAAAGACCTGCACGCACGCGGAGTCGTCTGGAAGATCGACTACATCCGACATAGCTACCCACACTGTCACCGCTGCGGCACCAAGTTGATGTACCGGGCGCACCCGAGCTGGTTCATGGACATCGAAGGCCAGCGCGAGCTGATGCTGGAAAAAAACGGGCCGATCGAATGGTTCCCGTCGCATGTCAAACAAGGCCGTTTCGCCAAGACCGTTCAGTCTGCACCTGACTGGAATATCTCGCGTGACCGTTTCTGGGCGACCGCTATGCCTGTCTGGAAGAGCAAGAGCGGTAAAGTTCGCGTCGTCGGCAGTTACGCCGAGCTGAAGGAACTGAGTGGCAAGGAGCTCGATGATTATCACCGGCCATGGGTGGACGACATCACATTTGAGATCGACGGCGAAACATACACCCGCATCGATAAAGTCATGGACAGCTGGTTCGAGGCTGGTTCCATGCCGTTCGCGCAGTTCCACTATCCGTTCGAAAACAAGCAAAAGTTCGAGGAGAACTTTCCAGGCGATTTCATCGTCGAATACATCGGGCAAGTTCGCGCCTGGTTCTACTATATGCACGCTATGAGTGTCGCGTTATTTGGCGAGAACAGCTTCAAAAATGTCATTGTCACGGGCAACGTCGCGGGCAATGATGGCCGAAAGATGAGCAAATCCTACGGTAACTACACCGATCCAAATGAGTTGATGGACAAGTTCTCAGCAGACTCATTACGTTTCTTACTACTGAGCAGCCCGCTTCTAAATGGCGAAGACTTCTCGCTCCAGGACAAGGATGTCGGCGATGTGGCACGCAAGCTCGGCATGATCTGGAACATGTACGATTTCTTCACGATGTACGCCGAAGTCGATGGCTGGGAATATGATGGAGAGCTGAAGGATCCTCTTGAGGATTGTACGAATCCGCTCGATATCTGGATCATCAGCCGCTTGCACCAGCTTGTTGCCGATGTTGAAAAGTATATGGACAGCTATAACATCCCGGACGCGATGAACCCGATCTTGCCATTCCTTGACGACGCGAGCAACTGGTACGTACGCCGTTCACGCCGACGTTTTTGGAAGTCTGAGGATGATAACGATAAGGAAATGGCATATCGAACATTGCACTACGTTTTGGTTCGTCTCAGTTATGTCATGGCGCCATTTACACCGTTTTTGGCTGAAGAGCTGTATCACAATCTGACCGGTGACAAAGAATCAGTGCATCTCAAGGACTGGCAACCCGCTGGACATGTAAACCAACTCATCGTTGATGACATGAAGGCTGTTCGAGAGATTATCAACGACGGCTTGAGTCAACGAGCGAAAGAGGGTATCAAGGTGCGACAGCCACTTGCTGCACCTATAATCAGCACTAGTGTTACAAAACGCGAGCGTCTCGTTGCGTATGCTGACGTGATAATTGATGAGCTGAACGTTAAGGACGTGATCTTCCCTGTAAATGAAGGTAAAAGTGACGACACAGTAGAAGTATCAATGGACTTTGAGTTGACGCCCGAGCTTCGTCGCGAAGGTATGATGCGTGAGATTATTCGTCATGTGCAGGCAGCTCGAAAGACTGCAGGGCTAAACGTCGATGATCGAATTATCCTTGGTCTTCAGACGCAGAGCGATGATCTTGCCGAGTCGATCAATGAGCACAAGGAAACTATCGAAAACGAAACACTTGCAACGATTGGTGACGGCAGTGGAGGATTTGAGACAACTGTAAAAGTCGAAGGCGAGGAACTGAAACTATGGGTCAAGAAGAGTTAATACCCAAAGTTGGCATCGGCGTATTCATTTTCAAAGATGGCAAGTTTCTCATGGGCCAGCGACAAGGAGCTCATGGAGCCGATAGCTGGTCAATTCCAGGTGGTCATCTCGAGTTTGGTGAATCCCCCGAAGAGACTGCTATTCGTGAAGTGAGAGAAGAAACTGGCCTGGAAATAAAAAACATTACCTTTGCAGCAGTTACAAACGACGTGTTTGCTGAAGAGAACAAACACTACATAACCATTTGGGTAAAGAGTGAATGGGCGAGCGGTGAACCGACCATCGTTGAGCCTGACAAGTTTGTCGAACAACGATGGGTAACGTTCGATGAGTTGCCAGAGCCACTCTTCCTGCCGTGGGAACAGCTACTCTCAAGTGAGTTCATAGACGAGCTACGGCATTACGCTAAAGCCTCGTAGCAGCTATACTAGATAGCAATGGGAAAGACAAAAACAAAACCGGTCATCGGTATCACGCCGGGGTTTGATAGCGGTGATCATTTTTATGCGAACGGCCAGCCTGAACGCGATGTGCATCGCATCTACGTCCGCCGTGAATACATGGACGTACTGAGCAATATCGGCGCGGTGCCGTTTGTGCTAAGCCCTGAAATGTCGATGGATGACATACTCGAACTGGTCGACGGCGTCATCATATCCGGCGGCGAAGATATCGACCCATCCCTCTATGGCGCCGAACTGCTCAAGCCTGAACGACTGCTCGAACCGCCAGAGCGCTTTCGCTGGGAGACAAAGCTGGTTAGTGCCTGCGATAAGGCCGAAATCCCGATTCTTGGTATCTGTTACGGGATGCAGCTGCTCAATGTCCACTATGGTGGTACGCTAGCCCAAGACATCGATAGCTACTGGCCAGATAACATCGGTCACTACAAAACGATGCACGATATCACTTTTATTCATGAATTCCTCGGCATGCGTGAAAAAGGCGTCCACACCATCAACGCTCGCCATCATCAGGCGATCGACAGGCTAGCCAAAGGCTTCAAGGTGTCGGCGGAAGCGCCAGACGGAATTGTAGAGGCCATTGAGGGTCACGGACATTTCGGTATCCAGTGGCATCCGGAATCAGATGAGACTGGCGCACACATATACCGAGCGTTCGTTGAGCACTGCACCAGAAACTGGAATATCTGAAACAGGTACTTGACCAATACGCAGCCATGGGCGTATAACGAGGTCATACCCTAGGTACACAAAAACCATGAAAGGTTCAACGCATTTAGGTAAGTACCCTGACTTATACGGAAAGAGGTGAGTGCGGTGACCATTGCAGCTGAACAAAGCCTGGTACAGAGGTTCGCGGAGCTGTTCGCGCGTGAGCTCGAGCTACTTGACTCACAATCGGTGCGTGGCGGAGCCACCGGAGAGCAGATCAGCGAGGTGATGTTCGACATCCTTCGCATCGACATGAGGCTCGGCGACGACTACCGGGCGTTCATCGCGGGCCTGCCGTTGGAGATCAAGAACTTCATCCGGCATGCTTACGACAACCGCTCGTACCGGTTCCAAGCCCTGTCTCGTCACATCGGGACCATTCGCCGCGTCGGCGGCGTCACATGACTTCTTTTCGCCTCCAAGGGGGTGCCGAGTATGAGCCGGCACCCCCTTCAAACGCCTAGGGCACGGTATACTAGAACCATATGCATGATATTTCTGACGACCAGTTCGCCAAACTGATTTCGCGTGCCATCGACGAAATGCCCCCAAAGTACGTCGAGCATCTCGACAACATCGTTATTACCTATGCCGACGAGCCAGACCAGCATCAGACGGCAAAGCTTCGGATGCGTGGCGACAGCCTATTGCTGGGACTATACGAAGGCATACCGCTGACGCAACGTGGGGCGGGGTACAACCTGGTGCTACCTGACAAGATAACCCTTTTCAAGTTCCCCTTGATGGCGATCTCGCATGATGAAGAGAGGTTTTATCGGGAAATCAAACACACGCTCTGGCACGAGATCGCTCATTTTTACGGGCTGGATCACGACAAGATTCACGAGATCGAACGAAACTGGCGCTAACAGCACTCTATTGACTTTTTGTCACGTTTATGCTTAAATGAAAGTATAAGGTATTTCACCATGACAGAATTACTCGAGCACACACCATTCGAAGAACGACCACTGGCAACAGGCCCAGGTCATTGGGAAGTGCACGAGCCAAACAGGCATCATTCGACCCCACGACGTAGGCTTGGTATGATCGCGACAAATTTAGAACATAAATACACTGATGGATGGCGCTTTGCCGCAAACCCTGGCCACGAACACCTGCCTCATAGCAAGCAGCACGGCGTCGTCATGCATTTTGTAAGGGATACAAAAGAGTAATCATATGTTAGAAATCAAACACAAACACCACCTCCATCTCCCACATTTGCCAACTGCATCACCCCGGATAGCGCTCAGTCCAGTTGCTATCGATGATGATGACGAACTGACAGTAGCAATCGAGAACGATCAGGCCAGCAGGGATGATCAATGGGAGCTCGATGAACGCCCAGATATGGGTGAACTGACTGAGTTTTGGGACGCTGTCGTCGATGACGTTTCCAAAGATCCTGAGTGGTTCAAGTTTAGCGAAGAATAATAGCGGGTTGTCGTCACATCTGCTACACTGCTCCTAACTAAGCAGGAGCGTTTATGGACGATTTTAAGCGACCACTAGGTCAGCAACCATCAGGACCAACCTCACCACTTCAGCCGTGCGAGTCAGACCCGATGCCGCCGGCGAGTGAGCCGATGAAGGTTAAGAAAAAGGGTGGTGCGAAAAAATGGTTACTCTGGGGTATTGTTGTGCTGCTCCTGGCAAGTCTCGCGGCGTTTGGGTACTGGCAGTGGACTGAAGCAGAGAATGCCAAGAAAGAAGCTGAATCAGCTAAGCAGGAGCTCGCGACCGTAAAAGCAGTAAGCGGTTCTTCTGAAGTGGATCCCAGTACGTCGACAACTTCTGATACAGAACCAACTGACGAGGACGCGATCACGACAGAATCGGAAGCCTATATAGCAGCGCGAGTTGAGACGCAATATGTTATCGAGGATGACGGTGTTGAAGTCGAGGGGATGTATGCCGTTGTAACAGCCCTTATCCCTAACTCAGATGCAGATGTTTTGACAATAGTACTCGAGAAGTCCAAAGGCGTGTGGGTAGTGATATATGGAGAGACAGGTGATATGAGCGCCGCTGATCGTAGCCGGCTCGTTGATGGCTTCGACGTACCGAGCTCACTCCTACCATAGACAGGACTTTACAGAGGCGCTCATCTCTGTTACAATCTTCCCTTGAGTTTAAAAATTAAGTCATAGGGATTAACCATGAAAGCAGTCGTTCGAGTCGGTGGCAAACAGTATGTTGTCGCTGCGAAAGAGTCCCTCCTGGTGGACCGCCTCCCGGATGGAACTAAAGAGCTCTCACTTGAACCGCTGATGGTCTTCGATGGCAAGGACGTAAAGATCGGTGCGCCAACAGTAGCTGGCATCACGATCAAAGCGACCGTCACGGAACCAGAAGTGAAAGGTGAGAAGCTGCGCGTGATCCGTTTCAAGAGTAAGAAACGTGTTCACAAGGAAACTGGCCATCGTCAGCAGTACTCACGCATCACGATAGGTGCGATAGGCAAGTAAGCCAAACTGCTTAAAAATACGCCCTTTCGCGGGCGTATTTTTGTTTTCACGCGTGGTATACTGAGGATTAGTAACAGAGAGGGAAAGCAAAGAACGTGGCGAAACCTGTCATCATTGCAGTAACGAATCAAAAGGGCGGTGTCGGCAAAACTACGACGACCGTCAATGTCGCGTATTGCCTGGCAAAAGAGGGCAAAAAGGTGCTGTTGGTCGACTTTGACCCCCAGGGTAACGCGACGAGCGGTCTCGGTGTCGACAAGGAATCTCTCGAACACACGATTCGCGATGTCATTACCAACGAAGCACCGCTCAGCGCTGTCGTCCAGGCGACCGACGTCAAGAACCTCTTTCTTGTGCCAGCGACACCAGAACTTGCAAATACCGAGGTCGAGCTTGCAGCTGCCGAAAAACGCTTTTCACGGCTTAAGATGGCCCTGACAGGCATAGACTACGACTACGTTCTTATCGATAGCCCACCGAGTCTCAGTCTGCTCACGGTGAATGGGCTAATCGCGGCGGATTACGTCCTCCTACCGGTTCAGGCAGAATTCTACGCCATGGAAGGTCTCGGTCAATTGCTCGAAACGATGAAGTTGGTGCGAAAAGGCATGAACCCGACACTTGAACTGGTCGGCGTACTGGTGACGATGATGGATAGTCGTACGATGCTCTCGCGCCAAGTGCTGGCAGAAATCCAAAAGCATTTCCCAGGTAAAGTTTTTGAGACAACCATTCCACGAAACGTTCGCATCGCAGAAGCACCGAGCCATGGTGAACCAGTTGGTCAATACGACAAGTGGAGCAAAGGTGCGCGAGCCTACAAAGCGCTTGCCAAGGAGGTGATGGGTCGTGTCAGCTAAGAAGCAAACTGGTTTGGGCCGTGGCTTTGCGTCACTCATTCCAACCGATGTCCTCGACGAAACATTTGACCCGACGGCAGATGGCGAGCAGTCGTCCGAACTACGCAACATCAAGCATAGCGATATCACGCCGAACCCTGATCAGCCACGCCGTCATTTTGATGATGAGGCGCTCGAAGAGCTAGCGGCGTCTATCCGTGAGCATGGTATCATCCAGCCACTGGTGGTGACACCACAGGGTGGTGGCTACCAAATCGTCGCTGGTGAGCGTCGATGGCGAGCAGCGGGGATCGCCGGGCTCGAAAAGGTTCCGGCTATCATCCGAACCCTATCGGAGCAGCACAAACTCGAGCTAGCGCTTATTGAGAACCTGCAACGACGCGACCTGAATCCGCTTGAAACAGCGACGGCATACCTGAAACTGCACAACCAGTTCAACCTGACCTACGAAGAGATTGGTCACCGCGTCGGAGGCAAGGCGGTCAGTACGATCAGTAACGTTCTACGATTACTGCAGTTGCCAGCTGATGCGAAACAGGCTTTGGTAGAAGGGCAAATCTCCGAAGGACACGCGCGGCAACTGTTAGCACTCGATGATGATGCCGCGAAAACGCAACTCCTGAAACTCATTATCAGAGAGGGTTGGAGCGTGCGTAAAACCGAGCAATACGTCGTCGGCTACAAACGTGGAGAGATCGAGGATACAAAACAGGCGAGCGCTATCAAAAACACCCGCCAAGAGACTGACTTTACGAAGAGCTTGTCGCAGCGACTATCGCTACCAGTCGTTCAAAAAACGACCGCTAAAGGTGGCCAAATCATCATCAGTTACAACTCTGATGACGAGCTCGAAGCACTCAAGCGAAAGTTTCTCTAGTAGATTTTGAACCCAGTGAACGGATAGACCCGCATACTGACTGGTCCGATAAGGTCTTCATATGGGATAGTACCGAGACCGTCACGTGAGTCGAGAGAGAAGCCTTCTTGACGGTGGTCACCAGCCACGAACAGCTCGTTATCGGGCACGATAACATCGACAGCTCCAGCGGTTGGACTGGTGCCGCCCGGATAACGGTCATCGAACACGAAGCCGGCGGGGTCGGATGCGCTGTAGACTTTCATGACACCGTCTTGCACAGTCACACGTTCACCTGGATAGGCGACGACGCGCTTGACGATGAATTCGTCCAGGCCGCCTGGCATCCAGTGCGGGTTTTTGAAGACGATGATCTGACCGCGTTCAGGTACGTAGGGTTTTCCTTGGATATGATCAATGGTAACGGGCACACGATTGACGATTAGACGATCCCCAGTGTAGAGGGTTGGCTCCATACTTGGGCCGGAAACGCTGAAGCTACGAAACAGGAACTGGTTGATGAGTGCGGCACCGATAATAACAGCGGCGACGAATCCGATAATTCCGAGCACATCTTTAATGCCCTGATGTCTTTCAAGGAAAGGTTGCATACCTTACTAGCATACACGAATTACCTGAAAAAACGGGTAAAATACGCTTACGTTCAAACCATGAATCAGGTATAGTTGTAGATAGTTTTTTATGGAAAAAAGAAGACGACAAAGTATGGACGGTTTCGTGCTGCGGCGCGATGACCGCCAAGGAGCAATTCGTCCTGCCCTGAACGAAAAACCGGCGATACCCGGTCAGTTTTTGCAACGTGAAACGCCTACTGAATCAACACCGGTAAGTAATGAGCTACCGAGACCGACGGGTGCTGGTATTTCAAAAACCGAGTTGAGTGAGTCGCTCAGAGCCCTTGATAATGAGCCACCGGTCAAGAAAAAGCGGTTCGGTTGGGTAACAAAAAAACGAGTCGCTATTTTCCTCATCACGCTACTGATCATCGTCGGCGGTTATTTTGGTATCAAGATTTTTCTGACGAGTAGTAAGCTGTTCAGCGGCAATATCTTTGATCTGCTCGGTGCTGGTGCAACGCTCAAAACCGACGAATATGGACGTTCGAACATCCTGGTGTTTGGAACCTCCGAGGATGACCCAGGCCACCAAGGGGCCAATTTGACCGACTCGATCATGATCGTCAGTCTCGACCAAAAGGCTAAGAATGCCGCGATGATCAGCGTGCCGCGTGACCTCTGGGTCAAGTACGGTGAAGCATGTAGTAGTGGCTACGAAGGGCGAATAAACGCCGTTTACGAATGTGGTGCCGGAAGTAACGAGAACGAGCGGGCCGGTGCCGAAAAACTGATGAGCGTGGTCGGTGATACGTTCGGTATCGATATCCAGTACTATGCGCATGTCAACTACACCGTCGTACGTGATTCGGTCAACGCCGTCGGTGGTGTGACAGTCGAAATTGATAGCGACGACCCGCGTGGTATCCTCGATCGAAACTTCGACTGGCGTTGTAAATACAAGTGCTACTACGTGAAATGGCCGAACGGCCCCGCTAAGCTCAATGGTGACCAGGCGCTTGCGCTTGCGCGTGCCCGTAACGCTTCGGGCGGCTACGGCCTCGGTGGTGGCAACTTTGACCGCGAACAGTACCAGCAAAAAATCATCATCGCCCTCAAAGACAAGGCGGCGAGTGCGGGAACACTGGCGAACCCAGTGGCTGTCAGTGGTATTTTAGACGCTCTCGGTGCGAATGTGCGTACTAATTTCTCTGCCGGGGAGGTCAAGACGCTTATCAACCTGGCAAGTGAGATGCCATCAAGCAGTATCAAGCGCGTGAGCCTCGTTGAGCAGGGAAAGGCGGTGCTGACGACAGGTAACGTCAGCGGCCAGAGTATCGTACGGCCTATCGCAGGTATCTATAACTTCTCAGAAGTGAAGCGATTCGTCCGTTCCAAACTGACGGTCAGCGCGACGAATGGCGAGGAACCGAGCATCCAAGTGCTCAACGGTTCAGACTTCGGTGGTCTAGCTGGCAAAAAAGCCGCCGAACTCACTGCTGCAGGATTTAACGATGTTTCAACCGGTGATACGGATACTGATAGCGCCTATGGCGAGTATGTTTGGTACGACCTGAGTGGAGGTAAAAAACCGCAGGCACTTACTAAGCTCAAGTCGATTCTTGGCACCAGCCCAACCGGTACCGTCCTACCGGGCGGAGTGCAGTCGGACGCTGATTTTGTTATAATCGTCGGAAATGGAGCTAATTAAATTCGCATCGCGACGATCGCGTCTCAGCGACGTCGTCTACATCCTGCTGAACATTGCCTATGCAGCAGCGTTGTTCGTTCTCGTCAGTCCAGGCGTTGATCTTCCGTATTTGGCGTTTACGCTCGTACTGCTCAGTAAGTGGCGTGTTATCGCGGTTCGACCACGGTTCTGGTTTGCGAACGTACAGGCGAATTTTGTCGACTTCATGGTCGGTATAAGCGTCGTTACCCTGATGATATTGACCGCGTCGGCGACGCCGTGGGTATCGGCACTACTCGCAGCGCTATTCGCTGGCTGGCTCCTCATCCTCAAGCCGCATACGGCACAAAAGTGGGTCATCATCCAGGCCGCCGTTGGCCAGGCGGTCGCGCTGACGGCATTGTTTAGCTTAGCGCATGGTTTTGAGCTCAAACCGTTCCTGACCGACAGTAGTTTTCCGACGGTCGTTCTAGCCTGGATTATTGGTTATATGTCCGCACGGCACGCACTGACGTCGTACAAAGATGAAGATGAGCGAGCGCTACTCAGCCTCGTCTGGGGTTTTGTGGTTGCCGAGCTTGCATGGCTCGCGCATCACTGGACGATTGCGTATTCAATATACAACGACGTAGCACTTGGTGGCGCTCAGCAGCTGATGATTCCGCAGATCGCAATCGTCGTGACGCTCCTCGGTTTTGTGGTTATCCGTTGGTACGAAGCACTCCGAGATCGTGATAATAAAAAGGCATTTAAGGATGCGCGTTCGGCGACCATTTTCGCTTGTGCGGTCATGGCCATCTTGTTCATATTTTTCAACGGTTCGCTCGATATCACGGCACTCTAGTTCTCAGTATCTTCTCAGCATTATTCGGCATAAAATAGTAGGAAGGGGGAAATACTAAAGATGCCTGAAAAATCTAAACTTGAATCTGAACCAAGCGCCAAAGTCGCTGAGCCAAAGTTAGCGCCAAAACCGACCAAATCTGTACCAATTGAGCCGCAGAAGACGCAACCATTCGTCCGCGTGGCGGGAATCGGCCTACTTTGTTTTGGGCTGAGTTTTCTTGGAGCCTGGACTGCGATCGAAACCGGGCTTATACAGAGTGACGGGTCGATAACCGAAAAGCGCAATATCGTCTCACAAGAAGGTGAAGTCGTTGCCGATGTCGCCGAGAACGTTAGTCCCAGCGTCGTGTCCATTCTGACTGAATCACAAGCATCACTCGGGCTTCGGTCGTACACGCAGCAAGGTGCAGGGACAGGCATCGTTATTAGCTCGGATGGTTATATCCTGACCAACAAACATGTCGTTGATGGCGCCTCGGACCTGCAAATTGTCTTGTCTGATGGCACGGCGTATGACGACATTGAGCTTGTTGGCAGCGACCCGAGCAACGATATCGCATTTCTCAAGATCAACGGCGTTGAGGACCTCAAGCCCGCAACCATCGGTGATTCTTCGAAGGTTGAGGTCGGCGAAAAGGTGATTGCGATCGGGAACGCTCTTGGCCAGTATCAGACAACCGTTACTTCTGGTATTGTCTCAGGACTCGGCCGGCCATTGGTGGCCGGAACAGGCGAAGAGGGTGAAACAGAGCAGCTATCGAACCTGCTCCAGACCGATGCGGCGATCAATCCTGGAAACTCAGGCGGTCCACTCGTAAACCTCAACGGTGAAGTGATCGGTATCAATACGGCTATCGATGAAGACGCCGAAGGCATCGGGTTCGCCATCCCGGTCAATGACACCAAAGGACTAATCGAATCTGTCACGAAAAACGGTAAAGTTGAAAAAGCCTACCTCGGCGTCACCTATAACATGGTAACGGCTGACATTGCTAAACGATATAATCTCAACGTTGAGTCGGGCGCATATCTCAGCAACGATGACGGCGATGCTGTGCGTCCAAATAGCCCTGCGGCTTCCGCCGGCCTGAAAGAGGGTGACGTTATTTTGAAAGTTGATGGCAAGGAGCTTGGTGCTACCTATCCACTCCAGTCCGCAATCGGTGCGCATGCACCTGGCGACACCGTGAAAGTCACCTATGTTCGCGACGGCAAAGAGACGACCATCGAGGTCACACTCGGAGCCTATCCGAGTTCATAACTTCTCGAGTAGCAGAGCGTAATCGAGTCGCTCGACATCTTTGAACTGAGTAGCGTAGCGAACGATCTCGTCATGTTGTTCAGGGTCGGCTTCAAGTAAAAGGTATCCCTTTGACGCAAGGACGCCTTCACATTGATCGACGAGTCGTTTGATGAGTGCCAAACCCCCATCGTCGGCAAAGAGAGCGAACGCTGGTTCATGGTTAGTTTCCGGCGAACGGTCCCATGCGCGGTCGACGTATGGTAGGTTGGCGACAATGGAATCAAACCTTGTGTCGGTCTCGAGCCACTCTTCCAGTAGGTCGCTCCGAACAAACTCGATGTCTTTAGCCCGAAGTGATTTGGCATTTTTTTCGGCAACTTCTAGTGCATCAGGCGAAGTGTCAGAAAGGGTCAGGGTGATGTCTTGGAGCTCTTTTACAAGTGTTAATCCGATTGTGCCGCTACCACAGCCCACATCGATTACCTTGCCTCTTATACTGTGTTTTTTAGCTAGCTCGATCAGTGCTTCGGTTTCAGGACGGGGGATGAGGACGTGTTTGTTTACGAAGAAGTCTCGACCATAGAACTCTTTTTTGCCAAATAAGTAGGCGAGTGGCTCTCGTTTTAACCGTCGTAGTACGAGTTTATCGCCATAAACTGAAATCCCACCTGGTCGAACACCTTTTGGATTTGCAAGAGCAGCCCGAGCAAGCGATTCGTCACCATGTGCTACTAGCCATGATCTCTCAACCCCGAGCATATGGCACAGTATCAACTCAGCATCCAGCCGAGCGGTCGGGATATTGGCGCGGGTAAACTGCTCGGTAACGTCTATCAACCACTCTTCGACGGTCATCTACCTATCCCTTTCCTTTCCGAGTAATCTCAGTTAAGTCTCTGAGACGCCCTGAGCTTTGAGCTCACGTTCGTAGGCTTGGAGCTTTTCTATGAGGTCGTCGATGTCTCCACCGAGAGCTTGTGGGATGCCGGAGCGGCTATAACCGATGCGGTGGTCGGTGATACGGTCTTGTGGGAAGTTGTACGTACGGATTTTCTCAGAGCGGTCGCCTGAACCGATCAGACTGCGTCGTTCAGCGGACTGCTTGGCTTGTTCCTCGTCAACTTTTTGCTGCAAAAGGCGTGAGCGAAGCACGCTCATGGCCTTTTCTTTGTTCTTGAGCTGGGATTTCTCGTCTTGGTTCGAGACGACGAGACCAGATGGCAGGTGAGTGATACGTACGGCCGAGTCGGTTGTGTTGACGCTCTGGCCACCATGGCCCGAGGCACGAAAGATGTCGATACGTAGGTCTTTCGGGTCGATTTCGATGTCGGTTTCTTCAGCCTCAGGTAAGACAGCGACCGTGACGGTACTGGTATGAATACGGCCTTGGCTCTCAGTGACAGGCACTCGCTGGACACGGTGGACGCCTGACTCGAACTTGAGGCTCGCATATGGACTGTCGCCGTTGACCTCAAAAACCACTTCTTTGTAGCCGCCGGTGTCGTTGGCGCTCTCACTCATCATTTCGGTCTTGAACCCATGGGTCTCGCACCAGCGTAGGTACATACGGAGCAGCTCGGCCGCAAATAAACTGGCTTCATCACCACCAGCACCAGCACGAATCTCGATGATAACGTTCTTTTCGTCGTTAGGGTCTTTTGGAGTCAGCATGACGAACAGTTTGTCATCGAGCTCCTCGAGCTCTTTCTCGAGCTCAGGTAACTCCTCCTTCGCCAGGTCAGCGAGCTCATCGTCAGCCGAAAGTAGCTCCTTTGCCTCCTCGATCTGCTTTTGCAGTTCACTTTGACGGCTTCCGGCAACGAGTAACTCATCAAGCTCGGTTAGGCGACGGTTTTTCTTGGCGAAATCAGGATCGGAAAAGGCATCAGGGCGTGCGAGGAAATCCGTGAGCTCTTGGCGCTCGCGGTTCAGGTCATCCAGATTGAGGTTGATCTTTGCCATAGGTTCTCCTTTGCAGTATACGGGGGCGTAGCCAATAAAAAAACTGGCGAGGCGTGCCAGTTTTTTAGATTTGGGCAGCTAGGCTGCGCTTTTTTCAGCGGCTTTGGTAGCTTTTTTCTCTGTGCGAGCTGCAGACTTCTTGGCTTTGTTCGCGAGAGCAGCTTTACGATCCTCGGCGGCTTTAAAGCGTGCCTTGAAACGATCGACACGGCCTTCGGTGTCGATAATCTTTTCCTCACCGGTAAAGAATGGGTGAGAGGCACTACTGATGTGCGTCTTGACCAGCGGGTACTCGTTGCCGTCTTCCCATTTGATCGTGTCGGTAGTCTGTGCAGTTGACTGGGTCAAAAATGCAAAGCCAGCAGACTCATCCTGGAAAACGACAGGACGGTAGTCGGTAGGGTGTAAATCTTTTTTCATAGTCAAGCAACGATTATATCTGTTAAGTGTCTTTTGGTCAAGCCATCCATGATGAGTGTCATTGACAACGTGACCTCTGTGGCGCTATTCTTATGAAAAGCTAGTGGTAAATAGGGGTAAAAAAGAAAATATGGCACGCTTACCGCAACCAGGTGGAGACTCAGGTACATGGGGAACTATCCTCAACGAGTTCCTCGCTGAATCTCACAATACTGACGGCACACTCAAGACTAACGCCGTGACACCGGCAGCGCTCAGTTCGGCCACGCCGACGACCGGTCAAGTCCTCAGCTATGACGGTTCTAATCTCACCTGGACCACCGTCTCTGGTTCCGGTACCGTCCCTGACGCTACCTCTTCAGTCAAAGGTCTCGTCCAGCTCTCCGGTGATCTCGGTGGCACCGCGGCAAGCCCGACCGTTCCAGGCCTCGCCAGTAAAGAAAATACCATCACGGCCGGTACGACTGGTCAATACTACCGCGGTGACAAATCCTGGCAAACGCTGGACAAGTCAGCTGTCGGCCTCGCCAACGTCGATAACACCTCCGATGCTAACAAACCGGTTTCATCTGCGACCCAGACGGCGCTGAACGCAAAGGCTAATGATGCTGCTGTCGTGCACAACACAGGTAATGAGTCTATCGCTGGTACTAAGAACTTTACTGGCACGCTCCAGTCTGGCGGCACGGCTGTCGTTGTTACGAGTGATTCACGCCTATCTGACGAACGCACGCCACTTGATAGCTCTGTAACTTCCGCGAAGATCGTTGATGGTACTATCGTCAACGCTGATATCTCCGGATCGGCTGCAATCGCTCAAAGCAAGGTCGCCAGTCTGACAACTGACCTGGCCGCGAAGGCTGATGACTCCGCTGTCGTCCACGATACTGGCGACGAAACCGTGGCGGGCATAAAGACGTTTTCATCTTCACCGATTGTCCCAACTCCGTCTACAAACACACAGGCTGCGAATAAATCATATGTCGATAGCGTCGCGGGAGCAGGTGCTCCTGACGCCACTAGTTCCACTAAAGGTCTCGTCCAGCTCTCCGGTGATCTCGGTGGCACCGCGGCAAGCCCGACCGTTCCAGGCCTCGCCAGTAAAGAAAATACCATCACGGCCGGTACGACTGGTCAATACTACCGCGGTGACAAATCCTGGCAAACGCTGGACAAGTCAGCTGTCGGCCTCGCCAACGTCGATAACACCTCCGATGCTAACAAACCGGTTTCATCTGCGACCCAGACGGCGCTGAATGCAAAAGCGGATACGTCTCACGCACATGCAGCTGCTGATATCACCTCTGGCACACTCGGGATTGCTCGTATTCCTACTGGTACGACAAGTACGACCGTTTCACTCGGCAACCACGCACATACCGGGACCTACCTACCTATGAAAAACGGCGTGACCGGTTTGACAGACTCGACGAACGATAGGTTCGCGCGTGTTGATATCACCGACGACGCAAGTGCAACCAGTGGCTGGCCGGATCGTTTCGCATTTTACTTTTCAGGTACACGTACTGGTTATCACAATGAATACGGTGAGCTCCGAGCTCGTCCAGCAAAAAACAATACGGTTGCGCTTCGGGCGATGTATTTCGGTTCAGGTTCTGCCAATATCTTCGAAGTCGCACCATCAGCAGCTGGTACAGAGTATTTCGCTGTCAGCAGCACAGCAGCATCCTTTACGGTTCCTGTCAGCAGCACGCAGAATATTTCTACAACTGGCACGGTCACCGGAAGCAACATCGGGGCAAAGGTCACAGCTTCATCGACGGCGCCTTCAAGCCCTGCGACTGGCGACGTCTGGATTGATTTGAGCGCCTAGTATGGCATGGGTTAAAGAAGCCTCGAACGCAACAAGTAGCGCTTCAACAACATGTGTCGTGACGGTCCCAACAGGAGGATTTCCAGCCGGGCATTTAGTTGTTGTCGGTGCTGTCGCAGTCGTGAGTGGTGCAAGCAACCCGAACCTCACAGTGACTGACAGTAAAGGTAATACTTGGATAAACGATCGCACGATCGCTCCAATCACCGGGCAACTGACGTACGTCGTCCAGGCTTCTTCGATCGTAACAACGACACTAAATGCCGGTGATACTATCACCGTCACAGGTGCCGGTAATACACCGAACCGTATTGCCGTTACCATTCAGGAATTTGATGACACAATCAGCGGCAAAGATACGGGTTCCACGAACGATAACGGCGGCACGTCCTCGGCAAGCGTCAATAGCGGCTCATTCACGACCGCGAACGCAGACAACCTACTTGTGAACGTCGTTGGCTTGGTGTCTGCCGCGCGCATCCCTACGGCAGGTACAAACTATACGCTTGGAACCAAGGTGGCATCTACGAACGGTACCGGTGACCGTGCGGTGTATGCTCAGTGGCGTTACGTGACATCTACAGGCTCATATACCACGCCGAGTACCCTGAACACAGGTTCGATATACGGCTCACTTGGACAGGGTTATATCATCAGCACTGGTGGTGGCGGAGGTCCGCGAACGGGAAAGGCGAAAGTTTGGAACGGTTCGGCGTGGGTAAGTCACCCGGTCAAAGTGTGGAATGGATCATCGTGGGTCGAACACCCAGCAAAGGGTCATGATGGCACACAGTGGGTCATCGGCAAGTAGTATTCGTGCACTCTTGAATTATTGAGTAAATATTGGTACAATCACCTCTGTAATAAATTTTTAACGAAGCAACGCGGACACTATCCTCCTACGGGAAGTCTGCGCGAAGGGAGAAGGATATCATGGCCGTGAAGGTTGATATCAGGGCTTTGCTCGAAGCCGGTGTTCATTTCGGACACAAAACGAGCCGTTGGCACCCAAAGATGGCGCCATACATTCATAGTAAGCGTCAGGACAGTCACATTATCGACCTGACAAAGACCGTCGAGGCACTCGAGGCGGCATTACCGGTCATTACTGCAACTGTTGCCGCTGGCAAGCAGGTACTTTTGGTCGGCACGAAACGTCAGGCACAGGACATCGTCCGTGCTGCGGCTGAGAAAACCAACCAACCATTCGTTACTGAGCGTTGGATGGGCGGTATGCTTACCAACACCGAGACGATGGTTTCACGCATCAAGCATCTCAAGACGCTTGAGAAAAAGATGGATACCGGTGAGCTCGCAAACCGCTACAGCAAGCTCGAGGTCCAGCGTTTCCAGGAAGAGATCGACGACCTGAACAAGAAATACGGTGGTATCAAGGATCTGAACGGCAAGCCTGGCGTGGTTTTTGTGACCGACATCCTCGAAGACGTGAACGCTGTTCGCGAGGCCAAGAAGCTCGGCGTGCCAGTCGTTGCTATCGCTGACACGAACACCGACCCAGGTACGGTTGACTACGCAATTCCTGCAAACGACGACGCTATCAAGGGTATCCAGCTGATCGTCGACTACGTTGTTGCCGCAATCGAAGAAGGCAAGGCGACCGCTGATAAAAAGGAGGGCAACTAATGGCGATCTCTATCGAAGACGTAAAGAAGCTGAAGGAACTGACCGGTGTCGGTCTGACTGACGCAAAGGCTGCGCTGACAGAAACTGACGGTGACTTCGACAAGGCGTTAGAGGCAATGCGCAAGAAAGGTCTGACTAAGGCCGAAAAGCGTGGTGAGCGCGAAGCTCGCGAAGGTCTCGTTGACGCTTACGTCCACTCTGGCCGTATCGGTGTTGTTCTCGAGGTAAACTGTGAGACTGACTTTGTTGCTCGCACCGATGATTTCAAGAACTTGGTTCACGACCTCGCGCTGCACATCAGCGCGACATCCCCGGAATACATCTCACTCGATGATGTCAGCGAAGAAGTTCGTGGCGTCAAAAAGGCTGAGTTCGTCGAAAAGGCACAAAATGAAGGTAAGCCGAGTGATATCGCCGACAAGATCGTCGAAGGTCAGCTGGCGAAGTACTTCGCAGAAAAGGCGTTGCTCGAGCAACCATTCATCAAGAACCCTGATATCTCGGTCGGTGAGTACGTCAAAGAACACATCAGCAAGCTCGGCGAGAACATCGTCGTGCGCCAGATGAAGCGCATCGAACTCGGCGTCAGCGAGTAGCAAAAGAGTTAACCACGCTTGTGAAAATACCGGCATCTGCCGGTATTTTCATTGACAAAAAGCGGACTTGGTTATATTCTGGAGCGCTGCACATTTGGCAGCGGAATAGATTATGGAACAAGACCTGCCGACATTTTTAACCAAAGAACAACGTGAAGACATCCGGTTTTATCAGGACTGGATAGAAACGGTTTGGATAAGGAACGATTACTATCCAGACGACCTGCACGTCATACAACAGAAGCTTGAGGGTATGCTCGACCAATATGATGGCCCACTTCCGACCGCGACCGAAGAACAACTATCAGCGGCACTGGAGACTTGCAAGGCTGAACAAGCACGTCGCACGGCAGAGGTGGCTGACGAGTTCAACCAACACATATTCTCGACTGGTATGTTCCGTGTCGGCATCGTGACGCCCGACGGTGTCTACGAGGTTGAGGCCGCGACCACTGAGGGAAACCTGGTATTACCAGTCGTAGACGACATGCCGTATCAGGGTGAAATCAGCGAAGTCCTATTCGATAAGTAAGTAATGCGTTTGCTACAATAATAGGGAAAGAAAGCGAGGACTATGTTCGATACCAAGACCTATGAAGACAAGATGAACAGCGCACTTGTTCATTTTGAAGATGACCTAAAGAAAGTCCGCACCGGCCGGGCGCACCCCGATATGCTCGATGGTGTCTCCGTCGAGGTGTACGGCACCCGCATGCCGCTCAACCAGGTTGCGAACATCACCATTCCAGAACCTCAGCTGCTGCAGGTCAACCCGTTCGACCCGAGCAATATCGCCGCTATCAGCAAGGCTATTCGTGACGATCAAGCACGCGGTTTCAACCCGAGCGATGATGGTCGCGTCATACGTGTTCCGATTCCGGCACTTACCGAAGAACGACGCCGTGAAATGGTAAAACAGCTCGGCGAAAAGGTGGAAAACTGTCGTATTGCTATGCGTCAGGTGCGTCAGGATGCGTTCAAGGATGCTAAACGTCGTAAAGAAGCCAAAGAGCTGTCTGAAAACGACGTCGCACGTATCGAGAAGGAAGTCGACAAACTGATGGGTGATTTCCAGGCCAAGATAGATGAGATTTATAAGGCCAAAGAAAAAGAAGTGATGACGGTTTAATGGAGGTCGAAGGAGTCGACGTGTTTCGACGTCGTTTGAGGCGGGTTACGAACGGCCTAAGCGTCGTAGGGCTTACCGCTGCATTGAGTATTCAAGCCGTCAACCAGCTTCCTGAGGATATCGATATTCTCCCGCCAGAATCATCAAACAGTGATCGAGGAGAGACAGGTGACCGATAAGCAAGTACCACAACATATCGGCTACATCCTCGATGGTAACCGTCGCTGGGCGAAGCAGCATGGATTACCGACCTACGAGGGGCATCTAGCGGGCTATAACGCGCTCAAAGACGTGGTCGAGGCGACGGCTGATGCTGGCGTCAAATATATCTCGTTTTACACCTGGTCGACAGAGAACTGGAGCAGGGCGGAAACCGAAGTACGGGGCATCATGCGGCTTATCCGGCGACTGTTCAAGGTTGATATCAAACAGCTCGTGCGTGACGATTTCAAGCTCGTTGTACTGGGTGGTCGTGACAAACTACCTGACGACATCAATAAGATGATCGACGAAGCCGAAGAAGCCTCGAAAGATGGTAGTCGCGCAACGCTCGCGATGTGCTTTAACTATGGCGGGCAACAGGAAATCGTGCGTGCAGCGCAGCGTATCGCAGCCGATGGAGTTGATCCAGATACCGTGACTGCTGAGGTCTTTGAAAAATACCTCGATCATCCTGACATTCCCCCCTGTGATATCGTCGTTCGAACTAGTGGTGAGCAACGACTGAGCAACTTTATGTTGTGGCGGAGTGCATATAGCGAATTTCTGTTTCTCGACAAGCTGTGGCCGGACATGCGTCCCGAGGACGTTGATGCTATATTAGAGGAATATAACCGCCGTTCGCGAAGATTTGGAGGATAGAAAAAGGTGCTAGAGGGTATAGGGTTCGTGTTTTCAGTGCTCGTAGGACTGTTTTTATTAGTGCTGCTCGTCGTTCTGCACGAGCTTGGTCACGCCCTATCTGCACGTCGTAACGGCGTTGTAGTTGAAGAATTTGGCATTGGTTTTCCGCCGCGTGCCTGGGCGCGAAAGCTCAAAAACGGGGTCTTGTTCACGCTCAACTACCTGCCACTCGGTGGGTACGTAAAACTGCAAGGTGAACACGACGCCGCGTCGAACGAAGGCGACTATGGTGCGGCCAGTTTTTGGGTCAAAACCAAGATCTTGCTGGCTGGCGTGTTCATTAACTGGATAACTGCGGTCCTAATTTTCACCGGCTTGGCACTCGTTGGGTTGCCAAAGGTCATCGACAACCAGTTTACTATCGAGAGCGATACAACGGAGATACGAAAGCCAGTCACGATCGTCCGAGTGGGCGATGATTCGCCAGCAGCCAAGGCCGGCCTACAAGAAGGCGACCAAGTAGTGCGCTTTGCTGGTCAGCAGCTCGATGAGCCAAAAGATCTCACAGCACTCACGAAGCAGTTCAAAGGTCACTCAGTTGAGATTATCTATAACCGCGATGGCACTGAGAGTATCGTTCGACTGACGCTACGCGGAGAGAATGCCAACGGTCAAGGTTACCTCGGCGTCAGTGCTGACCAGCGGACAACCTACCGTTCGACCTGGTCCGCGCCGATCGTCGGCGTCGCGTTGACAGGCCAGCTGACCGCGGTGACATTACAGGGGATCGGCGATATGCTGGCGAAGTTTGGCACCGGTTTGGTTGAAAAGCTCAACCCGTCAGGCGAAGTACGTGAACAGGCTGATGAAAAACTTGCCGAAGTCGGAAACGGTGTCGCTGGACCACTCGCAATCCTCGGTATCTTGTTCCCATCAGCTCAGGAGGCCGGCTTCACGTCACTACTGTTCATGACGGCGCTCATCTCACTGGCGCTAGCGATCATGAATATCCTGCCGATACCGGCGCTCGACGGTGGACGTTGGTTTGTCATGGCGCTATTTAGGGTCATGAAAAAGCCGCTCAGCAAAGAGCTCGAAGAAAAGGTCCACGGCACTGGTTTCCTAGTTTTATTAGCACTGTTCGCGCTGGTGACGATCGCCGATGTCGGAAAGTTCTGACACAAGAGCGACGCGCATCTTTCGCGGCTATTTGACGCTGTTGGGCGAGCCGGCAGGGGTAATCTTTGCATTCTTTTTCGTCGCGGCCGTCGTTTTCGGCGGGCTGCTCGTGGCCGTTCCTGGACTTGAACCGTTGGTCAGTACGACGCTCGGACAATTGTTGAGCGGTGCACTTATCTATGTTCTAGTCGTGATTGCGGTAGTTCTGCCGGTTTTGATCGTGCGAAAACGTGACTACGTCATCAAGCTGCTAGGGATGAACAAGAGGCCGGGGCGAAATATCCTGTGGCTGCCATTTGTCATCTGGCTTGCCTATATGGGTGTCACTATTGTTGCAGCGGTTGGTGCGCAGTACCTACCTTGGGTTGATGGCGATCAGGCGCAGGAAGTTGGCTTTGATGGTATCTCACTTCCGATTGAGTACATCATAGCTTTTATCGCTCTGGTTGTTATACCGCCGATTGCCGAAGAGCTACTGTTCCGTGGCTATCTGTTCGGTCGACTGCGAGAGCGCTTCGGCTTCTGGGTGACAGCGATCGTGACGAGTCTGACGTTCGGTTTCGTGCATCTGCAGTGGAACGTTGGTATCGATACGTTCGTGCTCAGTATCTTCTTGTGTTACCTCAGGGAAACGACTGGTTCCATATGGGCGAGTATGGTACTGCACGCCATCAAGAACGGTATCGCGTACTTCTTGCTGTTTATCGCACCACTTATGGGGTGGCAACTGTTACAATAGCTACAATGCGTGTATCCAAATTATTTACCCGAACCAGCAAAACTGCACCGGCTGACGAAGTCGCAAAGAACGCCCAGCTCCTGATCCGCGCCGGTTATGTTCACAAGGAAATGGCGGGTGTTTATGCCTATCTACCGCTCGGTCTACGTGTCGTTGAAAAGATCAAACAGATCGTCCGCGAAGAGATGGATGCTATCGACAGTAACGAGCTCATCATGACGGGGCTGCAGCGCAAGGACGTCTGGGAAAAGACTGGTCGCTGGAGCGACGAAGTCGTCGACATCTGGTTCAAAACCAAGCTACAGGATGAAACTGAACTCGGGCTCGGCTGGAGTCACGAAGAGCCGATCGTCGAGATGCTAAAAGCTCACATCAGAAGCTACAAGGACCTACCTGTCAGTCTCTACCAGTTCCAAACCAAACTACGGAACGAACTCCGTGCCAAGAGCGGTATCATGCGTGGTCGTGAGTTCGTCATGAAAGACATGTACTCGTTCCACGGGAGCGCAGAGGAACTCGAGGCTTACTACCAGCGTACGATCGACGCATACAAACGAGTGTACGAGCGGCTTGGCCTCAGTGACGATACCTACGTGACCTTTGCGAGTGGCGGTTCGTTCACACAGTTCAGCCACGAGTTCCAAACGATTTGTGACGCCGGTGAGGACGTCATCTACCTGCATCGTGAAAAGAATATCGCGATTAACGAAGAGGTCATCGATGATGCGGTCAAAGAACTCGGCATCTCACGAGATGAACTCGAGAAGGTCAAAACGGCTGAAGTCGGCAATATCTTTAACTTCGGTAGCCAAAAAACTGATGAAATGGGTCTCAAGTTCACGAGCCAAGATGGTCAGCAGAGTTCGATCTACATGGGTAGCTACGGCATCGGCATTACTCGTGTGATGGGCGTTCTCGTCGAAAAGTTCGCTGATGAGAGTGGCATCGTTTGGCCAGAAGCAGTCGCACCGTATCAGGTTTACCTGGCAACCATCGGTGATGTCGCAGAGCAGGCCGACGCGCTCTATGATGAGCTAAGGAACAAAGGTATCGAAGTACTCTATGATGATCGTGATACACGTCCTGGCGAGAAATTCGCTGACGCTGATTTGCTCGGTATTCCGCACCGTGTCGTGCTCAGTCCGAAACTTATCGAACAGGGGTCGTTTGAGTACAAAATGCGAACCGAGACCGAGTCAAATAGCTTGACTAAAGACGAGCTCTTTGCTACACTATCTGCAGCTTAATAAGCGAGGGTAGGGTCTTAGGAAACGACAATAGTTTACGCACACATCTAAAGTGTGCGTTTATATAACAGAACAAAGGATCGTCACCATGAAGAAACAATACCACCTGACAACCGAAGGCAAGACTGAATTAGAGGCCGAACTAGCTGAATTGATCGCAAAACGCTCTGAAATCGCTGAAAAGATTGCTAATGCACGCGATTATGGTGACCTCAGTGAGAACGCCGAGTACGACGCTGCACGTGAAGAGCAAGCCATGCTCGAAAGCCGTATCGCTGAGCTCGAAGACATTCTCAAGAACGCTGACATCATCAAGCCGACCAAATCGAGCACTATCAAAGTTGGTAGCACGGTTCACCTCGAAAACGGCAAGAAAGTAACCTACAAAGTCGTCGGACCTGTCGAGGCTGACCCGCTCGAGGGAAAGATCAGTAACGAATCACCGATCGGTGCCGCGCTGATGGGTAAAAAAGTAGGTGACAAAGTATCGATCGTCACTCCAAAAGGTCACGTCGAGTACTCTATCGAGGCCGTTGGCTAGACCGATTCACTGTAGTTATAAAAACACCCCGGAGTTACCGGGGTGTTTTTATGCTCTAGGCTTTTCGCGAAAAGAGAGAGCGGAGTTTGATGGTCTGTGAGAACTCGAGCGCACCGAGGCTAAAGGCGCGTACGGCCACCCAGATACTGATGACCATAAAGCCTGTCATGACTATCAACGACAAGGCTGACTCGATAGGGCCCATGTTACCGACTGCGTTTCGTACCATTGATACGACCGGTGAGGTAATCGGGAAAAAGGTGAGGAATCTGACGATAGGGTTTTCTGGGTCGGTCAGTATCGTCATGATGAAGTAGAACGGTATGAACGCGCCGACGTAAAAGACAGCTGAGAAGTTGTTCGCCTCTTTGCTCGATGGTGCCGCAGCAGCAGTTGCGGTCATGAAACCGGCGAACAGCAAGAAACCGACGACAAAGTAACCAGCTGCATACGCGATCGCGACCGGGTCAAAAACGAGCTGTTCGAGACTGATGCCCGCCGGTAGCGCGATGGTATTACCGAGAATATGCATCACGAGCAGTGACACACCGGCTAGGAGGATAAAGAATGCAATCTGCGTAAAAGTGACGAGTGTCACGGCGAGGAGCTTGCCGACGATGAGGTGACGCGGCTTGACGTAGGTGAGTACCATTTCCATCGAGCGGTTTTCTTTTTCTTCGCTCACGCTGGTCAACATGTAGCCGACAGAGAACATGAACACGATGTAAAACAGCACAACGAACAGACCTGGGACGATATATTCGTTGATACCCGCTGTCTCCTCACCGTGGTGGTAGGTCGTGACTTTGGTTTCGGCACCGTTTTGGGCTAGGGCGATGACGTCGGCTGAACCGAGTGGCAAGAACACGCTGGTCTCAAGCAGGTTGTTAGCGAGACTGTGCACACTGTTGTTGATCGTCAGGTCGTTACTACTGAGGTAGATGTCATACGTTCGTTCACCCGCTAGATCTTCAGGGTAGACGACCAGGGCGGCTTTTTTCTCGTCACGTACGGCTTCGATCAGCTCAGCTTTTTCGGACGATGGGCTGAGCGCCAGACCGCTTCCGGTCACGACTTGTTCATTGATAAGCGTGCTTTCGTCGATGATGGCGACGTTCCTTAGCTCTTTGGCAAGCTCTTCGATGCGGGCTGCGCTCGACTGGTTACCGATGTTAGTGAGCAGTATGACCGCGCCGATGATCAGCGGTGTCGCGACCATCGCGATCCAAAAGCTTGGCTGGCGGACGATGGTCATGTATTCGTGTCGGATGACGGAGTTCAGTTTAGACACGGGCTACCTCCGCACTCTTTTCGTTATATATGGTGACAAAGATTTCCTCGATAGATTTTGATTTGAACTCTTGTTTGACGGCTTTGACGGTGCCATAGGCACGTGCTTTGCCGTCTTTGAGAATGAGCAGGCGATCAGCTAGTCGCTCGACCTCTTCCATCAGGTGGGTGATATAGATGACGGCAGCACCTTTTTCTTGTTGTTCGTCGACGATATCGAGTAGGAGCTTGCGGTTAACAGGGTCGAGACCTTTGGTTGGCTCGTCGAGTATCAAAACTTTAGGATCACCCATGACGGCGACGCCGAGCTGGATCTTTTGCTGTTGACCACCGGAGAGTTTCTTTATCTTGGTGTCGGCTTTGTCAGCGAGGTCGACTCGCTCGAGAAACTTCAGTGAGAACTCACGCGCCTCGGCTCGCGTCATACCTTTTAGCTCGCCGAAATAAATCATCGTGTCGAGGACTTTCGAACGCGTATAGAGGCCACGTTCCTCGGGAAGGTAGCCGATGAGATACCCACGCTCAGACGAAAACGGCTTACCGTCGATGAGTAGGTCTCCAGAAGTCGGTTCGTAGATACGTAGCAGGCTACGGATAGTACTGGTTTTGCCTGAGCCATTTGCTCCTAAAAACGCGAAAACCTCTCCCGAATGGACATCGAAGGAGAGGCTGTCGACGATTTTTTTAGAGCCGATACTCAGGTGAAAGTCTTTGACGCTGATGATCGGTGTTTTCATCTTTCTATTCTAGCAAACCGTCTATGCTCTCACTACCTCTGGTATACTAGGGTTTGATATGGCGACGCTGAAAGAACTACGCGACGAGCGACTGAGAAAACTGGAAGAGCTCAAAAAGCTCGGTATCAACCCGTACCCGGCAAAATCCGAGCGCACCCACACTTTGAGAGAAGTGGTTGATGATTTCGATACGCTCGAAAACCAGGATGTGACCGTCGTCGGTCGCGTGGCCGGTATCCGCAAGTTCGGCCAGCTGGCGTTCATCGTTCTGCGGGATCAAAGCGGGCAAGTACAGCTATTCATGAAAACCGACACCGTTGAGTCACTCAAAGTCGAAGACAGCCAGCTGGGTATGGCTGAGCTGCCACTACTCGATACAGGTGATTTCATCCAGGCCACTGGTCCGGTTATAAAGACCAAAACAGGCGAGATCTCGGTCGATGTACGCAAACTGCGTCTGCTGACAAAGAGCCTGCGACCGATGCCGACCAAACAAGACGGTTTCACGAACAAAGAAGAACGTATGCGCCGCCGTTACGTCGACATGAACGTCAACGAGGACGTGCGCGAGCGTTTCGTCCGCCGCAGCAAGTTCTGGCAGGCAACCCGTGATTTTCTGAACCAACGTGGTTTTTATGAGGTTAATGTACCAGTGCTTGAGCACACGACAGGGGGTGCTGATGCTAATCCGTTCGTCACGCACATGGACGCGCTCGACAACGACTTTTACCTGCGTATCTCGCACGAGTTACCGCTCAAGCGTCTGCTCGGCGGTGGGTTTGAGAAGGTTTACGACATCGGGCCGCGTTTTCGCAACGAGAACTACAGCGACGAGCACCTGCCGGAACACGTCGCCATGGAGTGGTACTGGGCCTACGCCGATTGGCGCGACGGTATGCAGCTCATGACCGAGATGTACCGCTACGTACTGAAAGAAACATTTGGGACCCTACAGTTCAAACTAGGTAATTTCGAGGTCGACCTCGAAAAAGAATGGGAGGAATGGGACTATGCGGACGTTATTCAGAGTAGGTATGGCATTGATCCTTATAATACGACTATCGCTGACGTTAAGGCCGCTCTTAAAGAAAATAACCTCGAAGTCGAAAAAACGGAAAACCTAGCCCGTGGTATCGACAAGCTCTGGAAAAATATCCGCAAGGACGTCGCCGGGCCGGTCTGGCTCATCAACACGCCGACGTTCATCAGCCCACTGTCAAAGACGAACCCTGACCGTCCCGAGACGGTGCAGCGCTTCCAACCGGTTATTGCAGGGAGCGAGCTAGGTAACGGTTTCTCGGAGCTGAATGACCCGATCGATCAGTACAACCGTTTCATCGAACAGCAAAAGATGCGCGACGAAGGTGACGAAGAGGCAATGATGCTCGATATCGATTTCGTCGAGATGCTCGAATACGGTATGCCGCCCGCATGTGGTTGGGGTTTTTCCGAGCGAGTTTTCTGGATATTCGAAGGCGTTACCGCTCGTGAAGGCGTGCCGTTCCCGCAGCTGCGGCACGAAGTGGATGAGGTGACGAAAGGGATTTACCCGGAAGCGAAACTGTAAATGGCACCGAACGTATGCCTGGACTAAACAAAATATTCGGTGACGCAGGCGAGAAGGAGGTCGTTGAGCTCATTCCTTGTCCAAATTGCAATAAAGAGCTGATGTTACTTCCGCCGAACTACCCTTTATGCGATGTTCAATGCTCAGGATGTAATTTCAGGGCGCAAATTAAGACAAACCGCACTAAGCCCAAAAGTGAGATTTTTGGAGCAGGGTGGGATATAACAGATAAGGTATTAAAGTCAGGCTACCTGATGCCACCTTTAATAGCTAACTTTAAGTGGCAGGAAAAAGGGGTTGAACGACAAGAAATTCGTTTTTACCCGTTTGTCCCGAGGAAGAATCTCAAAAAAAGACAGCTGTCAAAAACCGCACGACGAGCGAATTATAAAATGTTCAATTACATCGGGTTAGATACGTTATCGTTTATGACTTTATATAAAAAGTAGAAGACTATGGCTAATTACAAAGGACACATAGCAGGTGGGGCGGTGTTCACGGGGGTGTATACGCTGGCGATGTTCTACGCGCCGGTCGAACGGCTTGCCGAGTACGCGCATCTGCTCTACGACTGGCAGGCGATGACAGCGGTGTTCGTCATCGGCATGCTGTTCGCGCTGTTTCCGGACGTCGACACGAACAGCAAAGGGCAAGACCTGTTCTATTGGATCATTTTCCCGCTCGATTTACTACTCATCTACGCCGGACAGTTCCAAGCAGCAGCGTATCTTGGGCTTATCGCCATCTTGCCGATACTGACACATCACCGAGGCTGGACGCATAGCAAATGGGCGATGTTCGTCATCCCGCTGCCGATCATCTTCGTGCCGTATCTATATAACGACAACGTATTGCCGATCAGCCTGGTCTACTACGGCGCGGCCGTCACGGGGTATTTCAGCCACCTATTCCTCGACGGACTTATCTGGAAACGTTTCCGTATTAAGAACTGACGTATACTCGGAGTCAATGGCAGAGTCGACAGAATCATTAAAGATATCCATGAATGCCGCAGACGCATTTGACTGTTTTGAGCGGGCAGGCAAACAGTTGCCGCTTCCTGGTAACGATGTCGAACCATCAGATATCCTCGAGGTTTTACATGGCCAGTTCGAAGGACATCTACGTCGCCTTATAGGGAACAGGGGTGTGACGGAGGTTGTTGTTGGGGTTGATGTCGTAGAACTTGATACGGCGCGTTTGAGCCTGTTCGATAGCAATGACAAAAACTGGCTCGGTTGGTTTCGTATCGCCGATGAACCTCAACCCATCGTACAGGTTCCGCATGGTGATGTAGTCTACATGCTCGATGCAGACACAGAGGGTTAATATTGACAAATACACAACTCTATGCTATGATGGATGTATGGCAACAGCTAGCGCTGAAGCGATAAAACCAAAACAATCGTCCGAAATACAGCACAACCTCGAAGCGACGAAACCACTCCTTTTCAATATGGCAGAACAGATTTTGCTTACAGATAAGGATCGATGGAATATTATCATCGGCGACGATGCCGGTGGAAGACTACCAGCACACTTTGTACACGATCTCTTGAAACAGGACGGCCGGAACGTAAAGACATTCTTTGTCGCTGCCTCAGCTACTTACCGAAAAGAAAATGGTGCAGAACCTTACGAGCAGTATTTCAAGTACCTTGAAGAGCAGCTCGGCGAGCCACTGCGACCTCTTGTAGTCACCGAGTCCGTACAAACAGGTGGCACTGTAGATTTCTTACGCGAGCATCTCGCACAAGTTAGTTCTACTACTCCTGAATTTGCTGCAGTTGCCACATCGGAAATTGCTTCACAAAAGATTGAGTTCATAGGTGGAGTAGGCGACGAAGCATTGAAGGATGTTTGGCGAGCGTACGAAAGTCCTGTCGCAAAACTATCCCTTGGCCGTCGTGCCGTGAAAGCGATATGGAAGGCTTTGCCTGGTCAAGCCAAAGTAGCTATCAAATCGCGTACCGATGCTCACATAAACCCTCCAACTATGAACGATACTATCGGTCTTGTCGTCGACACGAATTCACAAACTCCTATCGCGAGTCGCTATGAAGGTAGGGATGGACAGGCGGCAACCGACGCGTACCGGCTGATAGATGAATTCGCAGCAGAAGCATACGAATCGGTAGTGGAAAAACACTCAGTTCCGGCAGCGTAGCCCGCAATACTGTGAAATAAGTCTCAGGAAACTCAGTCTCTCCGCGATATGCTGAGGGTGCAAAGGAGGTACCCTATGGGACAAGCTTTTGAATTTGACGGACAGTTCTTTGAGACCGAAGGAGAGTTTCTCGACGCGCTCGCACATGGTTACAAGACAGGGGATAAGGAGTTGGTCGTTGATACGCTCGAGTCGTATGGCTATACGCTCTCGGATATCGGAGTTCGACCTGGTAGCGGCGAATAGACTATTTCTTTGGAGCCGTGATATTGATGGTCGACTGGTGGCTTCCAGCGCTGCTCAGGCTGAGGCTGCCACCGAGTGAATCCATGATGATACGGTCCAGGAAGAGACTGAGCCCGAGACCGTCGTACGTGAAGCGCATCGGAGCTTTCTGAGTGCGTTTGTGGCCGTTATCTACAGCGGTCGTAGCGCTGTCGCTAACTTGAACGGTCAGACTATGCTCGTGCGGTACGGCGCTGATCGTAATCGTGCTGCCTCGTTCTGCGAACTTGATCGTATTGTCGATGAGAGAGCCGAGCACGAAGTCGAACAGCGAACGCCGTTGATTGATAGTTGAGCTCGGGATATCAACGACGACACGCAGATTCTTTTCATCCAGTCTCTGTTGGTAGAAACGGACCAGTTCATCGACTGAAGCACGCAGGTCAAACTTTTCGCTCGCGCCCGTCACGCCCGTCTCGATCTCGCTCAGTAGCTTGAATTTATGCAGTAACTCACGCATATCATCTAAGCCACGCGTAAATGCGCGGCTTTTTTCGTGGGGCGCTGAGTCGCGTAGGGCGTCGAGTTGGTCGAGGCGGTTGGTGAGGACGAGTACGGAATTCTCGATAAATTCGTTACGAGCGTGGTCGAGAGCTTCTTCGTAGGCCAGTACCTGCTCACGGTAATCACGCTCCTCGAGCTTGATGTGGTGGGTGCGAACCGAGCTGTAAAAGAATAATGCTGACGCGATAAATACGCCAGCCTGTGCGATCAGGTTAAAGGTGCCGATCTCGACGTTGCCGACGACTCCGAGAAAGAAGTTGCTCGTCCATGCGATGACGAGCGCGGTCGCAACCGGCAACCAGAAAAAGCTCGATGATATGAAGTCTAGATGGCCAAAACGGGGCTTTTCGGGAGCTTTGATATCACTCAGTGCGCTGTTCGAGTCGATATCCGAGACAATACGATCGATGTCTGTTTCGAGGTCTTTTAGCAGTGTAGTCAGACGTTTCGACGATGAGCCTGCCACGGCGTTCATCGCCATGAGCGGACTCTTGAAATAGTGCGAGGCGAGGTGGATAAAGTTGTCTTTTTCGGCGGCGATATCACGCTCTCGTTTTGCGGCGCGAGTCATACGACGGGCGGCAAGTATCTCGCGACCCGACTGCCAGCCCATGATAGCGGCGGATATGGCGAGGATTGCGAACGTGAAGTAAGGGAAAGTTCGAGCGACGATAGGCGGCATCGCACGCAGTGCTTCCTGGGCAGCGAGCGGAATCATGTCGACGTAGGGCCGCAGGAACGGTTCAAAGAAAGCCGGTACGTTCTTTAGGTCGCTGAGACCGGCGATACCAGGCTGTTGCGGTGACAAAGGTGGGTCTTCGCTGCTAGGAGGCAGGGTAGGTGAGGTAACCGATGGAGTAAAACATGTACCATCTTCGGCGCGGTCGAGCTCATCAGGTACGAGGGCTTGCGTGCCGGTGATGTTAGAGCACATATCAGTAGCCGGTCGTACACATAACTCGTTCTCGGTGTTCGTATAGCCCTCGGGCACTGAGTTCTGGGTACCGGTGAGATTCGGACAAACGTCTTTTGACGGCGTTGGTTGTGGGAAACAGCTACTGTTCTCATGATAGTACCCGTCAGGGATCGTTTCCTGGGTGCCTGCCATGTTGGCGCACATATCAACGGCAGGTGGGGGCGGGGTGTAACAGTTGCCGTCGCCATCAACCAACATACCGGATGGCACCGATGTTTGATAGCCGGGGATATTCGGGCAGCTATCGGCTGGTCCGACGTTGACCGTTACGGTTGTATTGTTACCTGCGAAAACCATCGTTCCCCAGGTCCAGACGCCGACCACGCCAAAAACCAGCATAGAGGCAACCGCAAGGTGATGATGAGCTTTCAGGTTTTTCATTTTCGTCTCTTAGAACTTATGTTTATTGTAAAAGGCTCTACGTATTTTGGCAAGCGTCGTATATGGGGCAGACGGTGCTATACTAAGGCTCATGTTGGATATCCGTTTTATCAGAGATAATCGTGAGCTAGTGGAAAAAACCAGCCGCGAAAAAGGCTACACCGTTGATATTGGCGCACTACTGGAGCGTGATACTGAGCGTCGTGAGCTACAGGCTAAAGTCGACGAGCTGCGAACCAAGCAGAATCAGATTTCGGCACAGATGAAGGGCGGCAAGCCTTCACCGGAGTTGATTGGTCAGGCGACTGCCTTCAAGAACGAGCTCGCTACGCAGGAACCGCTCCTGAGAGAACTCGAAGCAACGTGTGCTGAGTTGCTCGCTGGCATCCCAAATGTAACATTTGATGACGTGCCTGTCGGTGGTGAGGATGCGAGCGTTGAAATCAAGAAATTCGGCGAACAGAACGAGGGGGCTGTCGATCATCTCGATTTTGCTACCAAACGTGACTGGGTCGATTTTGAGCGCGGCGCCAAAGTTGCTGGGGCGAAGTTCTACTACTTAAAAGGTGACCTGGCACTACTCGAAAACGCTATCACGCAGTACGCGCTCGATTTCGTGACCAAAAAAGGCTTTACGTTCATGACGGTGCCACATCTCGTCAACCAGCGAACGCTGACGGGCACCGGTTTTGCGCCACGCACCAGCGACCAATCCGACGAATACGCTATCGAGGGTGAAGATCTGAGCCTGATCGCGACAGCTGAGATATCACTGACCGGACTACACGCTGACGAGATAATCGATGAAAAAGATCTACCGCTCCAGTACGCGGCACTGAGCCCATGCTACCGCAAAGAGGCCGGTACCTATGGCAAGCATACCCGCGGTCTGTTCCGCGTACATCAGTTCAACAAGCTTGAGATGTATGCATTCACGACTCCAGAAAACTCAAAAGACATGCATGAACAAATCCTCGCCATCGAAGAGGAGCTGTGGCAGTCCCTCGATATCCCGTACCACGTCATTAATATCGCGAGCGGTGACCTTGGCGCTCCAGCGGCAAAGAAATACGACATCGAGTATTGGTCGCCAGTCGATAAAATCTATCGCGAGCTGACGAGCTGCAGTAACTGTACTAATTTCCAAACTCGTAACCTCAATATTCGCGTTCGACGAAGCAACGGCACTATCGAAATGCTTCACTCCCTCAACGGTACGGCCGTCAGTCTAGCCCGTTCACTTGTGGCGGTCATCGAACATTACCAAAACGATGACGGTACACTACGTGTTCCGGCAGTACTCCAACCATATCTTGGTGGCCGCGAACAGCTCTAAACTGCTATATCTAAGCTTCGATAAATATAGCATTTCCTCGTTCGGTATAAGGGAGTAGGCTCCCTTATATGCTCACCTCGTCATGCTATAATAGAAGTACAGCAACGGAAGGAGGTTTACATGATGAACGTCATCAACATAACCGGAGTCCGCTATACACCCGACGATCTCACGAAACGGTATGTGCGAAAAAAAATTGGCTCGCTCGATCGCTATCTCTCGCGACACACACGAAAGTCGGCGCATGTCGATATCAAACTCAAAGAAGTGAACCGTGCCCACGGTAACAAGTATGAGTGTGATGTCATCATGCATCTGCCGGAGCAGACCATCATGGCCAAGGACTCAACGCTGAACATGCTAGCGGCAGTTGATATCGTCGAGGAAAAACTCCGCGCTCAACTCAAGAAGTATCACGACACGCGCAAAGAACACCGTGGTCGGCACGATTTGCTCGGCCGGCTCAAGCGGCGTGTCTATCGTCCATCGTTTGAGACTGAATAAAACTAGTCTTCGAAGTCAGCGTCCGACAACATTAACGGTTGCTCGATACGTTTCTTGAGTGTTTTCTCGTGCTTTTCCAGTAGTGCTCGCACGTCGTCAGCGTCTAAGTCATGTTCTTCGGCGGCAGTCGCAAGATCTTCCATCGCTTGCTCATGGATGTCAGGTGAAATGTCGGGTAGTGTGAATAAAATCGCCGCACCGGATATCCTTCTATCAAAATAGGCATCACCCATGCGTCGGTTCCAGTCGGCTTCCGGGGTCAGTTCTTCGTAGTTATGTTGGATGATGCCCCAAAAGGCATCACGGGTCTCACGGTCGTACATAAATGGTGATTGTACGCCGGTTTGGGAAAAAGTGAAGCATAAACGGCATGCCTCGTGGTAGCTTATAAGTTTTCCTAAAAAGCATTATTACGGCATATAACGGCTTTCTTTTCACCCCATATAGCGGTATACTGGTATGAGTTTCGATAAGAGATAAGTTAGAGGGAAAAGTATACCTATGAAACAGGCACTGACAAAAGTGTTTGGCGATCCACAGGCCCGAATCATCAAGCGACTGAGAAAACGAGTTGTAGCCGTCAACAATCTAGCCGACAAATATCACGATATGAAGGTCGTGGAGCTAAAGAAGCAGACTGAGGTTCTGAAAAAGCGTTTGGCAAAGAAAGGAACGTCGCTCGACGACATTCTGCCTGATGCCTTTGCATTGGTCCGCGAAGCAGGCGACCGCGTGCTCGGTATGCGTCACTTTGACGTTCAGTTGATGGCCGGTATGGCGCTGCACGAAGGTAACGTGGCCGAGATGAAGACCGGTGAAGGTAAAACCTTGATGGCGACACTGCCGGTATACCTGAACGCGCTCAGCGAAAAGGGCGTGCACGTCGTGACTGTTAACGACTACCTGGCGCAGCGTGACGCAGGTTGGATGGGTGAACTCTACGCCTACCTCGGCATGACTACCGGTGTCATCATCAATGACGCGAGCTTTATCTACGACGCAAAGCACGATAACGGGCTGCATGCCGATGAGCGCATGCGCAAGCTTCGTCCCGTCAGCCGTAAAGAAGCCTACGCCGCCGACATCACCTATGGCACCAACAACGAGTTCGGGTTCGACTACCTACGCGACAACATGGTCAACGACAAAGACCTGCTTCGTCAGCGTGAACTGAACTTCGCGATCGTTGACGAGGTAGACTCCATTCTCATCGACGAGGCAAGGACACCGCTCATCATCAGCGCGCCAGCGATGGAAAACCCAGAGCTGTACCAAAAATTTGCCAAGGTCGCCGCTAGTCTCAAGCCAAATCACTATGTGTTGGATGAAAAGCGCCGCAGCGTAAGTCTGACGGACGAAGGCGTCGACAAGATCGAAAAGATGCTCGGTGTCAAGAACCTCTACAGTCCGGAACACGTCCGCTCGGTCTATCACATGGATCAAGCACTAAAGGCGCAGACACTGTTTCGTCGCGACAAAGACTACGTGGTTGCGAACGACGGCGAAGTTATCATCGTCGATGAGTTCACGGGTCGTCTGATGCATGGTCGTCGCTACAACGAAGGTCTACACCAGGCTATCGAGGCAAAGGAAGGCGTCGCGGTCCAACAGGAAAGCCAGACACTCGCGACTATCTCCTTCCAGAACTACTTCCGTATCTACGAAAAGCTCAGTGGTATGACTGGTACAGCATTTACCGAAGCCGAGGAATTCCAACAGATTTATGGCCTCGACGTCATCCAGATTCCACCGAACCGACCGCTTGCTCGTATTGACAAACAAGACAAGATTTTTAAGTCAGAAGCAGGCAAAATCAAAGCGCTTGTCGCTGATGTGCAAGCATTTCAGAAGGAAGGACGACCAGTCCTTATCGGTTCGGCCAGTATCGCAAAGAACGAGTTGATTTCACGAGGTCTCAAAAAAGCTGGTGTCAAACACGAACTACTCAATGCCAAGAACAACGAACGCGAAGCAGCTATCGTCGCCGAGGCAGGCAAGAAGGGCGCCGTGACGCTTGCAACCAACATTGCCGGTCGTGGTACGGATATCGTCCTTGGCGAAGGCGTCAAAGAGCTTGGTGGGCTCGTCGTGCTCGGTTCGGAGAGACACGAAGCTCGTCGTATCGACAACCAGCTACGTGGTCGCGGTGGCCGTCAAGGCGACCCAGGAACGACCCAGTTCTACGTCAGTACCGAAGATGACCTGATGCGTATTTTCCAAGGTGAGCGTATTGCTGCCCTTATGGATCGTCTCGGCGTCGAGGACGACATGCCGATTGAAAACCGCGCTGTCAGTAAGACGCTCGAGTCAGCGCAAAAACGTGTCGAAGGCTACAACTACGACACTCGAAAGAACGTCGTCCAGTATGACAACGTCATCAACCGTCACCGTAAAGTCGTCTACAAGATCCGTCGTGAGATTCTCGACGGCGAGGACATCAAGCCTGAGATCGAACGACTTATCGAAGCCAAGATCCGCGATGTGACCACCGTGCCAGCTCGCGGTAGTCAGAAGTTCATCGATGAGTTCGAAGCGATCATCCCGATCAAGACCGCAACCATTAAGAAAATTGCTGAAGAAAAGCGTGATAAAACCCGCTTTGAGCTGGCTCAAAAGGCAGTGATGAACTATTACACCGCTAAAGAAAAAGAGTTTGGCGTCGAGACGATGCGCGGCATCGAGCGTCAAATCTACCTACAGATACTCGACCTGCTTTGGATGCAACACCTCGAGAACATGCAGCACCTGCGTGAGGGAATCCACTGGCGCTCAGTCGGTCAGCGCGACCCACTCGTCGAGTACCGTCAGGAATCTCAAAAGCTGTTCGAGAGTCTCCAGGCGACGCTACGTGACGAAGTGCTTCGCGCTATCTTCCATGTTCACAAACACGAAGCCGAGGCGTCAGTCAGTCATGATGATCACTATGATTCTGAACTAACCGATGCAGCCAAAGGTTCAGTTGAACGAGGCGTGAACGAAGCCGGTCTCCCAACGGTCCACTCTGAGGACGAATACAAGGTCAAGAAAGCGTCAACGACAGCTACTAAGAAAAAGACAGCAGCCAAGAAGAAACGAAAGCAAGCAAGGGCAGCCCGCAAGCGCCATTAAGCGGTTATGAAGCACACGGTTCACGAAGTCACGCTAAAGAACGGTTCACGGGGTCTCCTCATCGACATCCCAGGTGCGACCGTGATGAGCTTCCAGTTCCATTTCCGAGCTGGAAACCGCTTCGTACGTAGCGGCGAGATCGAGCAAGCGGCTCACATCATGGAGCACATGGCATTTGGTGCCAATGCGCAGTTCAAGGATGGTCAGGCATACGAGGCAGAGTTCACGAAAAACGGCGCCTATCACAATGCGTATACGTCTGATCACAGTATGGTGTATCTCAGTGACTGTGCTGATTTTGAGTGGGAGCGTATCTTGGATCTCAAACAAGTCGCCATCACAAAACCTCGCTTTAACGAAGAAGAACTAAAAGCCGAGGCAGGCAATGTCCGTAATGAGTTGAACGGCTATCTTAACAAGCATCCACGCCTCCTATGGCCAAAAATGCAGCAGGTACTCGGCGAAGCGACGCTGACGTATCCTGAGGCGATCAAAACGATCAGTAACGTGACGCTGCGTGATATTCGTGAACACTACCGCCGCACTCACACGAGCGAAAACATGCGCTTTATCATCGCTGGTCGTATGTACCGCCGCAAAAAACGCATCATCGAGATGCTGGAAAGCTGGGATTTGCCGCGTGGCGAGCGCCTCAACATCCCGATCGACGAAGTCCACGGCGCCGACCCATTCCTGATCCGAAGGAGTGAATCGAGCAACATCACCTTTGGATGGTCGATGGTCGTACCCCGCCGGCTCAGCGACTCTGAGCTCGATGCGATGAGTTCCGTCAATCACGTACTCACCGGTACGATGCATTCACGAATCTTTGGCGCTGCTCGAAAAGCAGGTCTCGCCTACGGTATCTTCTCTGAGACCAGTGCCAACGAGCACGCAAGCAGTTGGGATTTTGGCGCCGAAGTGAACCTCGACACCATCGAACCGTTGTTCGACATCATGGTGCGCGAAGTAAAAGCGGTTCTCGCGGGCGATATCAGCGAGGAAGAGATAGAGCAGGCCAAGCAATATGGTGTCGGCCGCCACCAGATGGGTGCGCAGACAGTCGGTCAGATCAACCGCTGGTACGCTGACCGTTATTTCTTTGATGGGCACATCGAAAACTATGACAACCGGCCAACTGCAATCAACGCCGTCACAAAACGACGCATCGTCGAGACGGCGCGAGAGTTTATCAATGCCAACTGCTGGCTTCTCGGCGGCGTTGGTAGTGGTGACAAGGCGCTCCTCGATAGCCTCAACGCCAAACTGAGCACGCTTTTTGAAGACGCTGCTTAGGCGTTACACTATACATATGAAAATAGCCATTGTCGGTTACGGAGCAGAGGGGAAGGCGAGCTATAGCTATTGGCGTGATCTCGGGCACGAAGTCACGATCGTCGATGAAAAAGAGATCAGTCCGTACGATCTGCCGTACGGTTCGGATATGTTGCTTGGTAAAAACGCGTTCAAGTATCTTGCCGGCTATGATCTCGTCGTTCGAAGTCCTGGTATCAATCCGTCAAAACTTAAAACTGACAGCAAGATCTGGTCGGCAACTAACGAATTCTTCGCCAAGTGCCCGGCGCCGATAATTGGCGTGACTGGCACGAAAGGCAAGGGAACGACCGCTAGTCTGATCGCCGCGATTTTAACTGCGGCTGGCAAGACAGTGCATCTCGTCGGGAACATCGGTACACCGGCACTCAGTGTGCTCCCAAAGATTCAACCCGACGATCTGGCCGTGTTCGAGCTTAGTAGTTTTCAGCTGTGGGATTTGGAGAAAAGCCCGCACATCGCGGTCGCCTTGATGATAGAAGCTGATCACCTGGACGTTCACAAGGATATGAAGGACTATGTTGGAGCCAAGAGCAACATCCGACGATATCAGACAGATAACGATATTTGTATTTACCACCCGACGAATGAGCTATCGGCGCAGGTTGCAGCGGCGAGCACAGAAGGTGAGGCGAAACGGTATGCGGTCGTCGATGACGGGGCTGTATATGTCAAAGAGAATACATTTTTTGTTCAAAATCAAGCACTTTGTAGCAACGATGCGGTGCAACTCCCTGGAGCTCACAACCTGGAAAATGCCTGTGCAGCTATCACGGCAGCGTTGCCGTTCTTGGATAATGCTTATGATGCGATCGAAAAAGGCTTACGCTCGTTTACCGGCCTGCCTCACCGCCTGAAATTGGTTGGCGAGAAGAGTGGTGTACGTTACTACGATGACAGTATCGCAACGACGCCAGGCTCGGCGATAGCGGCCATAAGCGCTTTTGACGAGCCAAAGTTATTGATTCTCGGTGGCTCGGATAAGGGTGCGGACTACACGGAACTCATCGAGGCATGCAAGAGCACCGATACGCATGTTCTTGTGATCGGGGCGTTGGCAGGTAAGCTGCGCAAGCTATGTCAAAAACATCATGTCGCAGTGACCGATCTGGCTGGTAAGACGATGCAATCTATCGTGCGATCAGCGACTGAGCTTGCAGCGCCAGGTTCAGTCGTCATCCTCAGCCCAGCGGCAGCAAGCTTTGATATGTTTAAAAACTATGCGGATCGTGGTGACCAATTCGTAGAAGCTGTAAAGGAGCTCGTCTAAAGTGCAGCCGCTTCGCCAAAGGCTCACCGTGCTGAGTGACGAACTCGATGCCGCCTTCGAGCGTCTAAACATCGAGGCAAAAGAGACCGAGCTGGCAGGACTTGATGTGCGACTTGCTGATCCTGACCTGTGGCGTGATCCAACGCATGCGGAGCAGGTGACCAAGCAGGCGGCGAGTTTACGCGGACAAATAGAACCATGGCGTCTTCTCGTCACGCAAGTTGCCGATAGTGTAGAGCTGCTTGAGCTTGGCGACGAGACGATGATCGCGGAACTGACTGAGCAAATCGGTCATCTCGAAACCGAATACGAGCGCCTTAAAAAGGATTTATTGTTTCAAGGTGAATATGATGATCATGCAGCGATTCTAAAACTCAGTGCTGGAGCCGGTGGTACTGACGCGCAAGATTGGACGGAGATGTTGGAGCGTATGTATGTTCGGTGGGCGGAAAAGACTGGCATGAAGACAGAGCTCATTGAGCGTTCGGCAGCCGAGGAGGCTGGCATAAAGAGCGCGACCTACGGTGTCTCGGGACCGTTCGCTTACGGTCGTCTCAGAAGTGAGCATGGTGTCCATCGTCTGGTTCGACTCAGTCCGTTCAACAGCGACAATCTGCGCCAGACCAGCTTTGCGCTCGTCGAGGTTATGCCGGAGATCGATGCACCAGATGAGGTAGAGCTCGACGACAAGGATCTCAAGATCGATGTCTACCGCGCAGGCGGTCACGGCGGCCAGTCGGTGAATACGACCGATAGCGCCGTCCGTGTGACTCACCTGCCAACGAACACCGTCGTTGCCATTCAGAACGAACGCTCACAGCTGCAGAACAAAGAGACGGCGCTCAAGATTCTACGCTCAAAGCTTGCGCAGATGCAGATGGAGCAGCATGCCGAGACGCTCACTGACCTACGAGCAGGTGAATCTGCGAGCTGGGGAAACCAGATTCGCAACTATGTACTTCACCCATACACGATGGTCAAAGATACACGAACGAAACACGAAGACCGCGATACTCAGGGTGTGCTCGATGGCAAGATCGACGGTTTCATCGATGCCTATCTCGAACATTCGTCACAGATTGAAAACTAAATAAAAAGGTTTTATAATAATTCAATTCAACGACATCTGAAAACTGTCAGATTGTTTTGAACGTACCAATGAAACGAGGCAACTCATGGATACATCGCACCAGAGTGACACACTTGGAGTTGCAACGTCGCTTAGCGACGGTATCGCAATGATCTGGAAGTTGTCGGCAAATGAGTCCGGTAATAAGGAGACCGTTGCGCATCTCCTCGCATCTCTCGAGGATGTGGCGAGCAATCTCGCTAGTGGGCAGATCGGCCCTGAGCAAGCGTGCAGTGTGCTCATCGGCCTATATTACACGTACGAGGCGAAGCTTTTTGTCAGCGCCGTGCTTGGCCCGCTTCGTACGCTCGGTTTTGATCTTGGCTACGAGCTCGGCCTCAGTCAGGATGAGATCTGGGATATCCAAGAAGCTGTCTCGAGAGAAGGTTGAGAGCACCGATGCCACTTTCCAAAGAGCAAAGGCACGAAGAGCGTCGCAAGACGCTGCTCGTTTGGCTGCTGAACAACGGCTCTAACTACGGATACGACATCCACAAGGGCTGTAAGATGCGCTTGTGGCACATGTACCCGTTGCTCACCGAGCTCGAAGCTGGAGATCTCGTGACACGCACCGAAGACATGAGCGTCAAGCGTCCGCCGCGCATCATCTACGGCCTCACCGAACGAGGCAGGGTAGAAGCGCTGCGACTCCGAAGACAATCCTGAGGAGGTGAGTCGATGTTCGAACGGTTTACCGACACAACACGGCGCGCAGTCCATCTTGCTTCAGAAGAAGCTCGAATGCTCGACCATAGCTTCGTCGGAACCGAGCATTTGCTCCTCGGGTTGCTGAACGAAGGTGAAAGCCTTGCGTTCAAGGCTCTGCGCGAAAACGGCGTCGAGCTCTCGGTCGTCCGAAGCGTCGTCGAAGCGATCAATGGTCGCGGTAGTGAGCCGATCTCAGGTCACGTGCCGCATTCCCCACGAGCGCTGAAGGCGATGAGGCAATCATTGCAAGAAGCCCTCTATCAGGGTCACAGCTACGTTGCACCTGAACACTTGTTACTGGGGCTTCTGCGAACCGAGGGCATCAGCTGGCAAGTCCTGGGTGATCTCGGCATTGACGTTCATGTGCTGAGGGCAACTGTGCTCGAGAAGATCCACCCGCGACAATGAGTCCACCCATGAAGTTGAGCCCCGCTCCTTCACGGGCGGGCTCTTCTTCATTTCAAGACATCAATACCACTTGTGTTAAAATGCATTAAGTAATGATACTTCTGGATAGGGTAACAAAAACGTACAGTAAAGAGGGTACGCCGGCATTGAACCGGATCAGTCTTCATATCGAACCGAAAGAGTTCGTCATCATCGTCGGTACTAGCGGTGCCGGCAAATCAACACTCCTCAAGCTCCTCACACGTGAAGAAAAGCCAACCAGTGGCAAAATCGTCGTCGGTGGCATCGACTACGACACGCTCAAGGACAAGCACGTGCCACTGCTGCGTCGCAAGATCGGCGTCGTGTTCCAGGACTTCAAACTGTTGCCGCAGCGTACGGTGTTCGAGAACGTCGCCTTTGCACTCGAGATCGCCGGTATGACCAATCGCGAGATTCGCTCAACGGTTCCAAAAGTCATCGAATTGGTTGGTCTGACCGGCAAGGAAAAGAAATTTCCTCACCAACTATCTGGTGGTGAGCGCCAACGTGTCGCGATAGCCCGTGCCGTCGTACGCCAGCCGAAGATACTGATCGCCGACGAGCCGACCGGTAACCTCGATCCGATGCACAGTTGGGACATCGTTCGATTACTCGAAAAGATTAACCGTTACGGCACGACCGTCCTGCTGACAACCCATAACGTCGAGATCGTCAACCGGCTCAAGCGTCGTGTCATTACCATCGACCACGGCAAGATTACTGCCGACCAAGCACAGGGAAGGTACAAGCAGTAATGGCGACGCAAAACTCAGTCGGCAAGCTTGGTGGCAAACAGCGTCTACGACGTCGATGGCTGACGTGGCTACGGATGATTCGCTACGGTGCGAACAACTTTACGCGTAATGCCTGGCTGACAACGGCAGCGACTGCTGTCATGACGATCACGTTGCTGATTATCTTTACGACGTTCATGGCGCGTAGCGTTCTAAGCTCCACGGTCGAAGAGATCAAAGACAAAGTTGATTTTTCGATCAACCTCAAAACCGACGCGACGAAAGATGAAATTGACTCAGCGAAATCAAAGTTCGAAGCATTACCGAGTGTCGAGAGCGTTCGTGTCATCACGTTAGAGGACAGCAAAAATATCTATATTGAGCAGAACAAACCGTCAGGTGAGCAACTCCAAGCGATTTCTGAGCTTCCGACTTCACCGTTCTTTCCCGTGCTTCGTGTCATTATCAAGGATCCTAACGACGTCAAGCCTCTAGCGGATCTCGTGAATCAAGACCAAGAGTTAAAAAGTACACTGCACCCCGATCCAAAACGTGCACCGAGTTTTAGCGGTGAGAAAAAGAAAGTCATCGAAACCATTTCACGTTGGACCGCATTTGCAGAGAGGGGAGGGCTCGTAGCGGCCATCGTCTTTATCGCTATCTCGATGCTGATCATCTTCAATACGATCCGTATGGCAATCTTTAACCGTCGAGAGGAAATCCAAATGATGAAGCTCATCGGTGCCGACAAAGCCTTCATACGTGGACCATTCGTCGTTGAGGCGGTTATGTACGGCTTTATAGCTGCGTTAGTTGCGACAGGTCTTGGATACGCGTTGATCTACTCGGCTGAAGCGTCACTTTCCAGCTATGGTATCGCTATTAGTCCGATCAGAGATACATTCACGCTCTTTGCCCCTCTTGTGCTCGTCATCATGATTTTTATCGGAGCACTCATCGGTGTTATCTCATCTCGGCTGGCTGTTCGTCGTTACTTAAAAGTCTAACCACGAGCGTCTTGACTGACGTTTTTTCCCGTGGTACGTTAGGAGTAAATCGCTATGAAAAGGTCCACCACACCAACATTCAGGCAAACCTTGACCCGTGCATTTATCGTACTGGCAGTGCTTGCCGTTGCTTTGGTGCCACTCAAGATTGCATCAGCTGAAACACTTGGTGAAAAGATTACAAATCTCCAGGCTCAGATTGACGCGAGCCAGGCAGAAGCTGACCGACTGCGCCATGAAGGCGACACGCTTCAGAATGCGCTGGCCATCCTGACGGCCGAAAAGAATGCTATCCAGACCCAAGTCGACCTCTCACAGGCGAAGTACGAAGAACTCACGAAAAAAATAGAAGAGAACCAAAAGAAGCTCGAACGCCAACAGCAAGTGCTCGGTTCGACCATTTCCGACCTCTCGGCCGAAAGCCAAACCAGTCCGATAGAACTACTTGCAGGTAGTAGTAGCATCGGTGACTTCATCGATCGCCAAGAGTATCGGTCATCAGTTCAGGACCAGATAGAGAGTGCTATCAGTGCGGTAAAGAAGCTCAAAGCTGAGCTTGCGAAGCAGCGTAAAGACGTCGAGGATGTTCTCGCACAACAAAAGGTGCAGCGTGATCAATTAGCCGCAAAAGAAGCCGAACAGGCCTCACTCCTTGCCGCGACCCGGTCTCAAGAATCCGCCTACCAGGCACGCGTTGGCGACCTGAAGGCGCAAAAGGCTGCCGCAGAAGCGGCCCTCGCGGCCTCGCTCAACTCACGTAGTTACACCGTGTCTCCAGTTGGGTACGTCAATGCTGGTGCCGTAGTCGGCTCAGTCGGTAGTACAGGTATGTCCACAGGTCCACACCTTCACCTTGAGGTCCGCACGAGCAGTGGCGCCGTCACGAACCCAGATCCGTTTATCAAGTCCGACCCAGTCAACATGCCACCTGCATTTATCAGTCAGCACTATGGTAACCCTGACCCGATGTACGTCCGTGGTTGGCACCCAGGCACTGACTATGCGGCTAACACCGGAGCACCTATCTACGCTATCGACAGCGGCATGATGTATCGAGGTTGTTCACAGGCGATGCTCGGCACTTGGGCATATGGTTACGTCGCGATCATCGAACACAGCAACGGCTCACGCAGCATCTACGCACATATGAGCGGTGGCCCAGGCTGCTGACCACAACTGAGAAAGATATTAAAACCGCGCCACGTGCGCGGTTTTTCAAGAAGCGCTCATGCTAGTATAGAGGGAGTCTAGAAAGCTTTTCAGGAGAAACATGGAACCTCAAGTCAAAAAATCATTCTGGTCGCGCAGCGTGCCGTTGCCGACTGTCATCCTCATTACGGTCTTTGTCGCTATGGTCTCATTCGTGACCGGTACCCGCGCCGACGATATAAAAGACCGCGTAACTGGCAACAAGAACCCGAGTAGTATCAATTTCAGCTCGCTCGGCGGCGTCTACGACGTTCTGCGTGAGAAGTACGATGGCGAGCTCGATGCAGATAAACTGATCGCAGGTGCAAAACGTGGCATGGTCGAGGCGACCGGAGACCCGTACACGACCTACTTTACCGATAAAGAAGCTGAAGAATTCGACAATGACCTCGAAGGCTCGTTCCAGGGTATCGGTGCTGAACTCGGCAGGCGTGAGAATCGTCTCGTCGTGATCAGCACGCTCGATGACAGTCCGGCGAAAGCATCCGGCCTGTTAGCCGGCGACATCATCATCAAGGTGAACGACGAAGAGACAAACAATTGGACCGTCGAGCAGGCCGTTAGCAAGATTCGCGGTGAAAAGGGCACAACCGTGAAGCTGACCGTCATCCGTGGCGATAGCTCAAAAGAGATTTCTATCACCCGGGCGGCAATCACGAATCCGAGCGTCAAGAGCGAAGTTACCCCAGATAACATCGGTATCCTGCGTATCTCGCGCTTTGGCGAAACTGACACCGTATCACTGGCGTCCCGCGCCGCGGAGGATTTCAAGGCTCGTGGCGTTCGTGCGGTCATCCTCGACCTACGTGGTAACGGCGGCGGCTACCTCGGTGCCGCAAAAGATATCGCGAGTCTATGGCTCGAGGACAAAGTCGTCGTTAGTGAACGCAAAAACGGCAAGGTGATAGACGAGCTCCGCTCCGGAAGCAACGCGCCGTTACAGGGCATAAAGACTATCGTGCTTGTCGACGGCGGCAGCGCCTCGGCCTCAGAGATCGTCGCTGGGGCACTACTCGACCATAACGCAGCCACGCTGGTCGGCCAAAAGACATTTGGTAAAGGCAGCGTCCAGGTCATCGAGTCCGTTCCCGGGGGCGGCAAGCTCAAAGTCACGGTCGCAAAGTGGTACACACCAAACGGCAAGAACATCACCAAAGAAGGCATTAAACCGTCCGTAGAAGTTGAGTTAACGGCTGATGACGTCAACGCCAGCCGCGACCCACAAAAAGACAAGGCACTCGAGCTCGTTCGCTAACCGCTTGTGGTCATACCCAAGAAAGAGTACTATTGAGCCATATGCAGAAAAAGAAAATTCTACTCGTTGAAGACGACATGGCCCTTGCTGATGTTTACTTTGCACGACTTGAGATGGAAGGTTTTGACGTTCGTCGCGTTGATAACGGTGAAGACGCGCTCAGTAGCGCCGTGGAATTCCGCCCAGATCTCATCATACTCGACGTGATGATGCCAAAGATAAACGGCTTTGACGTGCTCGATACGCTCCGTAACACCCCAGAAACGACCAACATGCGTGTCATCCTGCTCACGGCGCTCTCGCAGGCGAAAGACAAGGAACGGGCAGAGGAACTGGGCGCCGACGACTATCTCGTCAAATCACAGGTTGTCATCAGCGACGTCGTCGCTCGTATTCGTCACCATCTCGGCCTCGAGAAATAGTCAGCAAAGCGTAAGCATATTGACAAAATAGCAAATATTTGCTAAAATGTGCTTATGGATACACCAAAACCAACACCTGAACACTATCAAATTCCTGCCACACAGACTGAGGCCCTTGACCAGGCTATGGCTGATAAAGCGGCATTCGCCGAAGAAATTCGTGCTACAAGTGCTGAATCTACTGCACCGCATATGATCGATGTTGATCAAGTTCCTGGCGTGGAGCAGAGCGTTCCTGTTCATGAGCGTACTGAGATGGGTAAAGTAGCCCTGGGCGATCAGAGTGATCGACGTGTCACTATAGCCCCAGAGAACGTGACTCCTCAGATGATGAGGAATGCGATTGGCTCACCTTACAAGCAAGATGAAGCAGGACGCATCGTCCCTCGCGAAGACGGCCCTGAAACGTAACCAAACAAAAACCCGGCATGTAGCCGGGTTTTTGTTTGAGCCGGTTTTTTTACTCGACCGTTACCTGTGTGCGACGAGCGGTCTTGCCGGTAAATCGGCGGGTTTTAACCTGTTTGAAACCGACAACGCCATCTTTCTTGGCGTGAATGGTGAAGTTGCGGCTCATGTACGTGCCTGGGCCTGCCTGCTTGGTCTCACCGACCTGGCGGACGATGACTTCGCCGGCAGATACTTTCTGGCCACCAAAACGCTTGACGCCAAGACGCTGTCCGGGACTGTCGTGGACGTTCTTGCTTGAGCCACCTGCTTTAACTTTTGACATTCGCTGCTCCTTTAGGGCTAGATTCTAAAATCAATCTAGAAAATTGTACTCGAAAATAGCAGTTTGGTCAAGGGGTAGGGGGCAGGAATGTGTCGCAATTGCGCATCTATATGCTTTCGGTTATTATCAGCGTAATGAAAGTCTCCTTAGACACTGTAAACGCAAAGCTGCTCGTGTATGTGGTCTTGGCGTTTGTTCTGCTCATGGTTGGAGTGCTAGGCTACAAGGTTTATAACGGACAGACCGCACTCGGAAATGCAGAGGAGCAGTGTAAGGACTTAGGCGTTGGAACGCATACTATTCAGTACACCAAACCTGATGGCACGACGGGCAACCGTGTGTTGATGTGTAACGAAGACGGTACGTCTCAGATACTCTAAGGGACTATTTCTTCTTAAGGACAAGCAGCTCACGCCCGACGACTTGGTCGGCTCGGCGATAAATAAGTTGTTCATTTTTCGCGTGTCTAAACGAAATTCGTTCGTATCCGAGTTCATTGAGTTTCAGGCTCACGGGCAGGTGATGTATGTGGCCCCGGACGAACCAGGCGGGCGCTGCGATACAGAGGCGCGTGCCTGGTGTGAGCTGATCACCGATATTTGCGAGGAATTTCTTCATGATGACGTTGCTAGTCTGGATGGTCTCAAGTAATGCCTCTTTGCTGGGTTCGGACGAGAATGGATGTCCCAGGTAGCCTTCACAGGCGACGATGTCGATCGGCTTACGCCACGTGTGGTCGGTGGCGTCGGCGGTTTCGTAGTATTTTGCGACATGGAGCCGTTGCAGGTCCTGTAGCCAGTTAAGGTTATCACGGCTGTAGCGCACCATTTTTTCTTCCAGATCTGTGCCGTAGACTTCGTAGCGCATCAATGCTGCTTCTTGAAGAACTACACCCGTTCCACAGAATGGATCGAGTACTACGCCTTCGAGCTTGTCAGCAGCAGCGAGGTTGACGATGGTCTGAGCCAGCTTAGGAGGCAGCATACCGACAAAGGTGTCGCGGTGCGGTCGTTCTTGGTCACGTTTGCGGTACGCATCGATGTCTTGGACATCCGTGGCGCGAGCGATGATGAGTGAGCCGCCATCACGGACGATCATGATCTCGCAGCCGCGTTCGTCGGTCAGGTTGTTGTGATGTGTCTGTGCGCTCGAGAGCTCAAGTTCAGTATTTGGGACGACACGAACAGACTGGCCTCGCTCTCGGAGGACTTTTTTGAGTGACAGGACGTTTGCGTTCAGTTTTGCGACAGACATAGTTGCGCCGTAGATGCTGACGCCGAGCTTGAGCTTGCCATCGACGTTCCCAGCGATGTCACTGATATTTTTTTGCAGCCACAACAAAGCCTTTTGTGGGTCGGAACCAGCGATAGTAGTCAGAACTTCGCCGGATTTTTGGCTGCCACCGAGACGTACGAAATCAACCTCAGCGTCAACGAGCGCGGCATTCTTTTCAACAGGTCGAACAGTGTCGGCGCCGTACAGGGCTTCGAGCTCGGCCAGGCCGATGGCCGGTTGGCGGCCGAGGATGCAGATAGTCATATGTATCAGTATATAGGTATACTAGGTGGTATGTCGTTTCGGAATTGGCTGAATGTCGTCACGGCGGCCATCATCCTGATACTGCTTTGGACACTGAGGGATGAATTGGCGCGTGCTTGGGAGCTGCTCAGTAGCCTTGATATTTGGGTACTGTTGCTGATTATTCCGCTTCAGCTCGTGAGCTACTACGCTGGGGGCGCGGCCATATTCAGCTACCTGAAACAGCGCGGCCAGGCAATGGATGTCAATGCGTGGGATATGACGCGTATGTCACTCGAGCTCAACTTTGTGAATCACATCTTGCCGACGGCGGGCGTGTCCGGCGTGTCCTACATGACATGGCGACTCAACCGGCTTGGCGTCAGCCCGGGTAGGGCAGCGCTTGCACAGGTGGTAAAGTTCGTGGCGTTGTTCGCGGCATTCGTCGTACTGCTCAGTATTTCCGTGGTTGTCGTGACGCTCGACACGGGCATTAACCGTTTGACTATTCTCGGAGCAGCGGGATTAGCTAGCGGACTCATCATCACTATCATGGTGGTTTGGTATGTCATCGATAACGAGAAGCGTCTCGGTGGCTTTTCGAGATTCATTGCCCGTATCATCAATGGTTTTGGGCGCCATGTGCTACGTCAAAAAAAGGATATGCTCTCAGCCGAGACGGTCAAAAAGTTCTTTCATGAGTTACAGGAAGACTACGCGGTGCTTAAAAAAGACCCACGCCTCCTTATCCGTCCGTTTCTGTGGGGAATCGTTTTTCTCGTTACCGAGGTCAGTTTGTTCTTTTTCACGTTTCTGTCGCTTGGCGAAGTGGTTAACCCTGCAGCTATTCTGCTCGCACTCGGCATCGCAACGGCTGTGGGTTCAGTGATGATAACCCCGGGAGGCGCTGGTGGCTACGAAGCGATGATGGTCCTGATGTTGACCAGTTCCGGTATTGCGGGTGCAACGGCGATCGCTGGCGTGCTGCTAGCACGGGTTATTTTGATTCTTATCACGATCGGTAGTGGGTATATTTTCTATCACCTAGCATTGAGGAAATATGGAAACAGTCGCGCTCCAAGTTAGTGAGGCAATCGCCTATATAAACCAGACGCTCGACTACGCATACCCGACGATAGTCGTCGAAGGCGAAGTCTCGAGTTTCAAGGTCAACCAGAACAAATACGTCTTTTTTGATATCAAAGATGACAGCGGTACTCTCGGCTGTTTCATGTCGGTTTACCAGCTCCGTACCCAGCTCGAAGACGGCATGAAAGTGCGTGTGGTCGCTAACCCGAAACTGACTAACTGGGGCAAGTTCAGCTTGAACATTCGCGATGTGAAGCCAGTTGGCGAGGGAAGCCTCAAGCGTGCGTTTGAGCTGCTGCGGGCAAAGCTGGAAAAAGAAGGGCTGTTTGCACCTGAACGCAAGCGTGAACTTCCTGTAATCCCAACTCGCATCGGCGTCATTAGCTCAACCAATGCGGCAGGGTACGTCGACTTCGTAAAGATCCTTAGTGAGAGATGGGGCGGTGTTGAACTTATCGTTGCACACACCCAGGTCCAAGGTATGGATGCGCCGCGCCAAATGATTCGTGCGCTCGAATACTTTAACCAGATGGCCGAGCCGGTCGATGTGGTCGCTATCATTCGTGGTGGCGGTAGTGCCGATGATCTCGCTGCGTTCAACGATGAACCGCTCGTTCGGGCGATTGCCGCGAGCCGCGTGCCGACGATCGTCGGTGTCGGTCATGAAGTCGATGTCAGTTTGGCTGACTTGGCGGCCGACGTGCGCGCTGCGACGCCAAGTAACGCCGCGCAGATACTCGTACCTGACAAACAAGATGTTCGTCATGGTGTCATGGCGAGTGTGCGAGCGATGGTTGCAGCGATATCATCGTTGCACGCAGAGCAGCTCAAACTGGTTACGACACAGCGTCAATACATGGCTGATCGTACGGTCAGTATCTATGAGCGACTGACCGAACGCCACGCACAGCTTGCAGCTGTTTTGTCGCAACTCGATCCACGCTCAGCCCTAAAACGTGGGTATGCGCTGGTATTTGATGAGTCGGGCAAACCACTCGGGAATCGGGCCGTCAAAATCGGTCAAAAGTTGAGGCTAGAAACCAATCGATACGTTATAAATACCGGAGGAGTAGAAGATGTCACAGAAAAACTTACGTGAAAAACTGGATGAACTGCAGCGAATCGTCGCCGATTTTGATCGCGATGACCTCAGCATCGAGCAAGCGCTCGAGCAGTTCGAAAAGGGGAGCAAGCTGTCCGAGGAAATCGAGACACAACTCGGTGAGCTCAAGACGAAGATAACCGTCCTGAAAGAGCGTTTCGACAAAGAATGACGGTCGTCCTATGGGTTATTTTCGGCATTTTATTCGTGAGTTTCTTGCTCATCGTCTTTCGTGGGGCGCCTTATGTGCCAACTAGGGCGCGTGATCTCGACGATCTGTTCTCGCTCTACAAGTTCAAAAAGCGCGATGTCCTCGTTGACCTAGGCTCGGGTGATGGCAGGGTGTTGGTTGCCGCCGCAAGGCGCGGTATCCGTTCGGTCGGCTATGAGCTCAACCCATTCCTCGTTATCTCGTCGTGGCTTCAGCTGCGAAAGTATCGTACGGTGGCGACAGTGCGATTCGCTGATTTTTGGACGACACCACTTCCGAAAGAAACGGCGGTCGTGTTCGTTTTTCTCGCAGGACCGTTCATGAAACGGCTTGATACCAAACTTTCTCGCGAAGCCCAGCGACTCGGACACGATATCGTCCTCATCAGCTATGGGGTGAAGATGCCTGGCCATGCACCAGAAAAGACCAAGGGCGGCTTTCTCGTCTATCGCTTTGAAGCCTAACTCTTTACAGCGCGCCTGGGTTAGCCGTATAGTAGCCATATGCGTTATTCTTCCGAGTCAGGTTCCGTCAATCCGCTCCTGATCTCCAGTATTCTCCTTGCGGTTCTTTCGGCCGGTCTTGCTGGTCTCAGTGTCTGGGCCTACGCCAACTACATGGACCAAAAGAACAATACCGATGCCAAGATAGCTGCAGCGGTGCAAAAAGCGGAAGTTGCCCAAGAGGAAAAACTCGAAGCTAGCTTCGTCGAGCGTGAAAAACAGCCATACACGAAGTTCAACGGTCCTGATGACCTCGGTCACGTCAGTTTTGACTATCCTAAGACGTGGAGTGTCTACATCGGCAAGGTGAATGCTGGTGAGTACGAGGCCTACCTGAACCCTGGCTCAGTTCCAACAGTCACCAACACGCAACCATTCGCAACCCGAGTCGTCATCGACGGCCGCACCTACGATGCGGTGCTCAAGACCTATGAATCATTGGTCAAGAACGGCAAGCTGACGAGCGTTCCTGTCACCGCGAACGGCTTTACCGGAGTTCGTCTCGACGGCGCGTTTAGTAACCAACGCCAAGGCTCGACGGTCGTATTCAAGGTTCGCGACAAAACTCTGCTGGTCTCGACCGACTCGACGACGTTCAAGTCAGACTTTGACAACGTCATCCTCAAATCACTCGACTTCAATCCGTAGTTTCATCCACCGGTCTACCTCTGTGCTACACTAAAAGTATCTATGAAGGATGCGAGCACGGGGGAGTCAAGCAAGTGGGGCAGCCTCGCAATGCCGTCAGTTGTTGCGGCCGCTCATGAGCTCAAAGCGCCTCTCGTTCTCCTTCGACAACTCAGTTATCAGCTGGAAATCGTCGGCGACCTGACGCCTGAACAAAAGATCATCCAGCAACGACTCCGACTCACGGCCGAGCGCTCTCTACGCCTAGTTGAGAACATCACCCAGACTGGACGTCTCGATGAGACACTCTTCGCCCTCGAGCCGCTTCACGTCCGCTCTGTATGGGAGGGTGTCGAAGGTGAAATGAAACCGCTCGCCGAACAGCTTGATCAGCGGATCAAGCTTACCGTTCCGAAAAAACCGTTGCTCGTCATTGCGCACAAAGAACTGTTGCCGGCCGTTCTGACCGGTCTCTGCGACAATGCGTTGGCGCACAACCCGAAGGGCGAGACGGTCACGCTCGCCGCCAAGCGACATGACGACGAAGTCGTCTTTTCCGTCCGCGACCATGGACCAAAGATCGATGCTAGTACGTTTCGGCAGCTCGAAGGACGGCTCGGTATCGCGCCGCAGCCGCTGGGCTCGCGACCTGGTAGCAGTGGCCTCGGCCTCTGGATAGCCGGTAACTTTGCCCGTGCAATGTCGGCACGGCTCAGCGTCACTCGCCACCGTGCCGGTGGTATGACATTTTCGCTCCATGTGCCTCAATCCGGTCAACTATCGCTATTATGAAACAACCCATCCTACTCATTGAAGACGACCAGTGGCTTGCAGACAGCTACCTGGCGCTTCTACGGTCTCGCGGGCATGAGGTGACGCAGCTCAGTACGGCGTATGAAGCGATGGAATGGATCGACGCGAACGCGCCAGTTTTGATCGTTGCTGATATCCTGCTCGGTGACCATAATACCTTCACGCTGTTTCATGAGCTTCAGTCGTATCCCGACACAGAAGGCATCCCGGTAATCGTCTGTACGACGCTCGGCAAAGACCGTCTCAAACAAGCTGACCTAAAGAGCTACGGAATCGTTGAAGTGCTTGATAAAGCGACGCTGACACCTGACCAGCTCGTCTTGGCCGTTGAGTCGCATTTGCCGGTAGAGCGAGGGCTGGATCGATGAAACCGATACGAACCAAAGCAATCGTACTCAGGCGAACCAATTACGCGGAGGCCGACCGTATCCTGCAACTTTTGACGCCCGACCATGGCAAGATGAGCGTGATCGCAAAAGGTGTCCGTCGCGAAAAGAGCAAACTAGCTGGCGGTATCGAGCTGTTTGCGGTTTGTGACGTATCGGTCATACCCGGCAAGGGTGATATGGGCACACTGACGAGCTCACGGCTCGATACGTTCTACGCGCACATCCTCGAGGAGTACGACCGCTTGCAGTTCGGCTACGAAGCGATCAAACAGGTGAGTCGTGCCGCCGAGGAAGTCTCAGAACCGGCCTTTTTTGAGCTCCTCAAGGTTGCGTTCGTTTCACTGGATGATCCGGAGATATCGGAAAAGATAACCGAGACGTGGTTCTGGCTACAGCTTGCCATCTTGCTCGGTGTCGGGCTCAACCTGTCGACCGATGATAACGGTATGAAACTGGTCGATCAAAGTCGGTATAACTTTTCAGAAGAGTCAATGGCGCTTACCTACAGTGAGCAGGGTAGGTTCACGACCGAACACATCAAGCTGTTGCGTCTCCTCAGTGCCCAGCCACCGGGCGTGGCGCAGCACGTACGTGGTATCGAAGATCTCATCAGTGATTGTCTCTGGCTGGCTGAACGCGCAGTTGCTCACTAAAATGGAAAGCCCCGCCGTGATGGCGGGGCGTAATTACTCCCTTCGGAACAGTTTTCTCAGCGTCCAGCCGAGGATGAATAACTCGGTATCGATGATGAGCTTGGTAGCAGACCCGATCGTGCCTGGCAGCTGACGTCGCTTGGCCTTGATCTCGAGTAGCCGTGCATCGAGCAGCGGCCGTTGCTGCAGCCCAGCGTAGGGCAGTGCAAAGGCGACGGCTTGCTCCTGATCACGCTGACAGCAGTCGCGACTGCCCGACAGAGCAAACTCGATCAGCTTGTCACGCGCCTCGGCGTCCTCGCTGTCAGCGAGTAGCTGAACGCGCCACAGATAACTCTCCGTGATGCGTCGCTGGCGGCGACCCTTGCGATTCTGGACGTCGTCGTCGTGCAGGGCAAGCGCCTGCTCGATCTCATACCGTCCAAGTTTTGGGTCGACGTGACGTGCGAGGTAGAGACCGTAGTCTCGTTTGACGCGGGCCATACCAAGCAGCTCGTGCGCCTCGAACGACTCGATTGCCAGCTGGAAGTATTTCTCAGCCGAATCGAAGTCACCCACGCTCTCACGTGACAGCGCGAGCTGATGCAGCCCCTCGCCGTTCCAGGTGATGTCCGCCTCGTTCTTCTCGAGGAAGAGCTGTCGCTTGAGGGTTGGTTCGAGCGCCAGTCGGCGCTCGATGTTGTCGTACAGGTCCTTCATGACCTTGATGGTGCGACGCAGGCTTGACTGCGGATTTTTGAATGCCAAAACGACCAAGTTTGCTCCTCATGCTAGCTGTGCCGGTTCCGAAAAGTGCAGTCATATACATTAGCATGATTTTTAGGATTTTTCCAGTGTAAAGGCCTCGGTTCGCATGGTGCGAACCGAGGCCGTGACGTTCAGACGAGTTGCGGGACGTTCGGCAGATGCCGCTCTTCCTCCGTCACCCAGCGATCGAGCTGTCGACCGAACTCCGACGAGCGGTCGAAGTCTGGGTGGCGCAGTAGCTGATGGGTCAGGTTCCTCGCGAACTGGCGCGCCGACACGTAGGTCTCGATCTCGGTGATCTCGAACGAGTGCTTGCGTGGCATGACGCGAACACAGAAGTCCAGGACGGCCATCGCCCGCTCGTGTAGCTTGGTGATGTCGTCGAGCGTCAGGTGTTCGGTCTTCTCGGGTTGATCACCGCGGATGAAGGCCTCACTGACCTCGCAGAGGTCCTTGATCTGTGCACCAGCGCTGAACCAGTTGTGAACGGTGGGTACTGTCATCACGCTTCCTCTCGGTCGTGGTCGTGAACGAATAAATATATTATACAAAAAATATCCGCATCAGTCAAATAAAAGAAGCCCTGACCAGGGCGGTGGAGCTGGTCAGGGCATGCACGTTGTTCTCAGGTGCCGCGAGGTGTTGGCTGCTACGGTGACGATGGGTGTCGTCGACGAGACAGTTCTCGGTGTAGCGCGTTGAGCCGGAGCCCATCTGAGTCGGTCACGACGAACTCCTCGGTCTTGTTCATGAGAAAGTCGGCGTGTTCGAGCTTGCGAGTCGCGATGAGCTGACTGATGAGCATCATCAGTATCTCAGCTGCCGCTGGGTAGTGCCGTTCCTTGAGTCGCGAGACTGCCTGGTCCCACATCTGCACGTGGAAACGCAGCTCCGGGTCGTGGCGATCGTCGATAGCTCGTGCCATCGGCAGAACGGCCACGCTCAGATAGAGCTGTTCGATGGGTGAGAGCAAGAAGCTTCGGTCAGCGCAGGCGTGGGCGCACGCACGCGCCTTCAGGATGTCTGGGAACGCCAAACCTTGATCTTGCTCGAGCCGGGTCAGTGCAGCTGTAATAGCCACCATGAAATCGTCTTTGCTCATCGAAGCATAGGGACGATTCCGATATGAAATGCTGGCTTCTTCCCAGCGTTGCAACGGGGAATCATCCACCATGCCTCTGTACCTTCTTTCAATGTACGAACGTGTCCTACCATTTCACCATTTTTTGGTGAATAAATCAATTGTTCAGCGAATAAAAAATATGCCCTGACCAGGGCTGTATAGCTGGTCAGGGCGAACGCGTCCGTACGTAATTCCTCAGGATCTGTAGCCGAGCTCTCGCTTCGCCTCCTCGAGTGCGATGCGGAGCGTACCGTCATCATCGTCTGCGTCGATGAGCGGCTCAGCCAGAACGATGGCTTCAATAGCACGCTGTGTATCGTTCTGCTCACGGAACAGGTTGACGAGGTACAGGGCCAACATGGCCAACGTTGCGCTTTCGCTGCGCGGGGATCTCCTGACGGCTTCACCCCAGAGTTGATCGGCCAACCGCTTGCACGCGATGTCGTTGCCTGGTCGGCGGTCGGAACCGACCTTGAGGGCGATGCTCACGACGATGAGGTCACCTCCCGACAAATCGGGAAATGATTCGTAGACGAAAGTGGCGTAGAGCCGTGCTACGTAGTAGTTCTTGGTGCAGTCGAGTGCCTCGTCAATCCTAGCCAGTGCTTCTTCCTTGCTGATGGTGGGAATGACGATAGGTTCATCGCGACTCATGAGGACTCCCGGATTGTCAAGTGCGAACACGTATCTTTCTATCATAGCACATTTTATAACTAAAATCAATAGTTTACAGAGGTGAAATGTGGTACAATGAGCGACATATGAGCAAAAATGTGAAGTTAGAAGATATCGTCAGTCTGTCAAAGCGACGAGGGTTCATCTTTCCAGGTAGTGATGTTTACGGTGGTCTGAGTGGTACCTGGGACTACGGCCCACTCGGTGTGCAGCTGAAGCGAAACGTAATGCAGCTATGGTGGAAGATGTTTGTTGATGAGCGTGATGATATGTACGGTGTCGATGCGGCGATTTTGATGAACAAAAAAGTTTGGGAAGCGAGCGGACACGTCGCGACGTTTACCGATCCGCTTGTCGAGTGTTCGAATTGCCACGCTCGCCATCGCGCTGACAAGCTGGAGGACGCGAACAAATGTCCAACGTGTGGTCAGACCGGAACGTTTGGCGAGCCCCGTGCATTTAATATGATGTTCAAGACCAACGTCGGGCCGGTCGCTGACGAAAACTCCATCAGCTATCTTCGCCCAGAAACAGCACAGGGTGTGTTTACGAACTACAAGAACGTCGTCGACACGTTCTATCCAGATCTGCCTTTCGGTATCGCGCAGCAGGGCAAAGGTTTTCGTAACGAGATCTCACCACGCGACTTTATCTTTCGCGATCGTGAGTTTGAGATGATGGAGATCGAGTATTTCGTTCACCCTGACATGTGGCAAGAAGCGTTCGATCACTGGGTAGAGCAGAGTAAAAAGTGGTTCGAAGCGCTTGGACTGCCAGCTGATATGGTTCACGAACTCGAAGTTCCAGAAGACGACCGTGCACACTACAGTAAGCGAACAATCGACTTTGAGTTTGATTTCCCGATTGGCCGCGAAGAGCTTATGGGTCTGGCGTATCGTACTGATTTTGACCTGAAAAACATCCAGGATCACTCTGGCAAGAACATGGAATACCAGGTAAAGGGTACGAACGACAAGTTCATTCCGCACGTTATCGAGCCGAGTTTCGGTGTCGAACGCGCGTTGATGGCCGTGCTGACCGCTGCATACACCGAGGATGAAGTGAACGGTGAGAAGCGTGTATTCTTGAAGCTTCCCGAACACCTTGCGCCGGTTAAATACTCCGTCTCACCACTGTTGAAGAACAAACCAGAGCTCGTCGAAAAAGCCCGTGAAGTTTACGCTGCGCTCAAGAAAAAGTATGGCGCTGTCATGTGGGACGACAACGGAAATATCGGCAAACGTTACCGCCGCCAAGACGAGATCGGCACCCCCCATGTTGTGGTTATCGACTTCCAGACGCTTGAGGATGGAACGGTGACAGTTCGTGATCGTGACACGACAGAGCAACAGAGGGTTACTCTAGAAGCAATCTAAAAAGGAGAAGGTATGGCGCTTATTGGCAAGAAACTCAAAGTATCTGCAAAAATTGCTGCCGAGAAAGACGAGTACCTAATCGAATGTTTTCAGGATAACGGAGTTATTACTTCTCTGATTGAAGATCGATATGAAATAATTGCGGGTCGAAAAGGGACGGGGAAGACTGCTATCGCAAAATACCTACAGAAGAGGCATAAAGACTACGGCGTTGATTATGCCGACAGACTGACCTTGAGTGATTTCTATGGAGTGGACTGGGATTACGATACCCTAACTGCCGATAGTTTAGTTAAATTGCTCATGGTGCGTACTGCTCAAAAACTCTTAGATCATGGAATGCTGAATGAAAAAGGCGAAAGTTTCTGGACTGACTACTTAAGCTCTCATGGCTTGCAGAATGTTACTAGCTTTAACGATTGGTACGTGAAAGCTAAGAAATTAATAGAGTCGAAGTCAGCTGCACTCGGGGTGACAGGAGTTGCCAAGGGCGACTTACGCCACTCTGATGAGATAGTTTATGAGAAGCAGCTTTTTGATGAGTCAGCCAGTACACTCGCAAATAGGCTGACGGAATCAGTGAGTAAAGATAAAAAGATTTTAATAATTATTGACGATATCACTGATCACCTAGACCACTCAAAATCACAAGTTATCAAAGGCCTTGAGCAAATAAAACTCGTACTACATTCGCTAAGCGGTTATAACTCAAAATTCGCAGAAGATGACACAGATCTGACTTTCATCTGCACAATTCGAGATGACTTATGGGAGTTCATTGAGGGTTCAAACGAAAATAAATTGAAGCATAATTGCCTGTGGCTGAAATGGAACGAAGAGAATTTCTGCAAGCTTTTGATTCGTCGATTGCCTCACTTTACCGCTAATCAGGATAGCGCTTTGCAGGATCCTATATCTAGTATTAAGACAGTTTTTCCAGATGATGTGTTTGAGAAAGTTTTTCAGGAGAAGAATATAGACAAGAAAGAGGTCAAAACTTATAAGACTACTTTCTATGCGTATGTACAACTTGTTTCGTTCAATCGACCAAGAGACTTCTTGCGACTCTGCTACGCATTGCAAAATAGGCTCAGTGCCACGAAGCCTCTGGAGGTATCGCATATTGTTGCGGCTGAAAGAGAATACGAAATGTATTTCGTTAATGAATTAAAAGACGAGTTGAGTATTTTTTCAAAGCGATTCAATCTTGATATAAAGAATATAATCCTATTGTTTAAATCCTTATCGGAGAAGAGTAGTGTATCGTACACAGAATTCAGACAAATTATTGCTAAGGATATGAAAGCTTCGCATGGTAATGTACAGAAAGTTATAAGTTTTCTGTGGCATTATTCGTTGATTGGCTACCGCCTTGAAGGGTCATTCGCTAGATTCAAACACAATAGCCCTACCGAAGTAGACTACGAGCTTCCAGTTGAAAAAGAGCTGAAAAACTACTACTTTTTATTGCATCGTGGGGTTTTCTGGAAGCTCACTGGTCAAGTAGACTGAACAACATATGAAAGACATTATCGGGGACTACGAAGCATTTGTTGATAACGTGAATCGTGGGCTTGAAGCATGCGGCATTGATCGCGATGAATTGGCGATGATGGATCACATTTGTTACCGGGTTGAGACGGGCGAGCGTTATATCGAGATGATGCGAGATCTTGGTGCAAGGGCAGTATTGCTCGGTGAGACTGAGATATCCGGTCGTATGATCGCGACATTCGAACTCTCTATTCCTCTTGAAGCTGGCGGTTGGCAGATACCGTACGTCGAGTTGCCACAACCAAAAGATAGTTCACCGTATCCCGAAGGGCTTGAACATGTTGAGCTCGTAACTGTTCGGAGTCTCGCTCAGTTTGAAGCCATGCACCCAGACTTGCCATTCAACCACGCCGGGATGGAAAAGAAGATAAACCCCGAGCTCGGCCTCAAACACCAAGGCATCTCAGTCAAGTTCCACGAACAACCGCTCGGTGCGGTCGTTCGCATCGAACACCGCCTCGGTCTACACGACTAGCGTTTTTTTATCATCAAAGAGAGATTCGACATGTATTGGTCGGGATCGACGTGCTTGTGCATGCGTAGATAACGCAGATGTTGATCGATAAATGAGATGCGGTTGTCGGGGTAGGTTTCGGTGTCTGGGGAGTAGGCGTCACGCGTGATCATATTTGGGTTGGCGACCATGGCTTCCAGCTTTAGTCGGACATCAGCCGGTGTGGGGTAATAAGTTACGCTCATGCTGAAACCTGCTTTTTCTTTTTGATTTCTTTTCGCTTGTTTTGACCTTTTGCCATTTTTCAACCTTCCGCACATACCTTGTGGCATATTGCTATACCTTTAGTATGCGCCTCTTGCAACATAAAACCTAATCTGTCTGATTGGGAATTTCTCGGGTAGTAGTAAAATATAGCCATGAAGGTCTCCGTACGGCCCAGTCGTAACACGAACTTGATGCTGATCATGATCGTGCGCTACATGCTGTTTGTGCCGATCATCTATGGCCTCTGCTTCATCATCTATCTCTTGCTGCAGGATGACCCAAGGCTTGCGGTAGACATAGGAACGAACCTGCGCGTCATCTTGCTCTCGTCTATCGCTGTCGTGGTTACCTTTGCGTTCGCACACTTCGAGAAACACCAGCGTATGCATCTACCTACGGCGTTGCTCGTCGCGATCATGACGTTCGCCGTTCTGTCGCTTGTGATCGGTGACGCATTCGGGCAATATGGGAATTTCTGGTGGTGGGATGATATGCTTCATGCGTCGTCGGGCGTTATCGCCGGGTTTGTCGGCTATTTGCTCGTATATTTCTATAACGGTCGTTATAACATGCGGATGAACCCGTTGTTCGTGGGGGTGTTTGCGTTCACCTTTGCGATTGCCGTCGGTGTGGTCTGGGAGATCTTTGAGTTTAGCGTAGACTACTGGCTATTGACCGACATGCAGGGCTGGAGTTTTCCGCCTAACGCTCCGTTGATCGGTAAGCCGTTCCAAGGCAGTGGGCTGCGTGACACGATGTCTGATCTGATCGTATCGACCATCGGTGCGCTCATCGCATCGATGGTGGCGTACTTCACCTACAAGAACAATCGCCGCAGCGCCCTAAAGATGATGCGGCAAACGTTCCCGAACCTGACCAAGCGACTAAAGAGCTAGGTTACTTTTTGCCGAGCTCTTTTTTGATGTCGGCTAGTTCGTCTTTCGTGATCTCGCCCTTAGCGTATCGTTCACGAGCGATGTCGAGCGGGTCTCGCAGGCTGCCCTCGACAGGTGGTTTTGGTTTGTCACTGATAGCTTTGACTAACAAAACGATACCCAGAACGATGAGGACGAGAAACAGCAGGCTGAAAAACGGTCCGAATAGCCCCATTCCATCGTCACGAACGGCGTACATGTGTGCAAGTTGCATATATCTTCTCCTTTTCGCTCATGGTAGCCGTTTTGTCTGAGAAAACGCTGGGAATATGTAATAATGAGGTCAACGACACCATAACGTCGGAGGCTGAATGCGAAAGCGAAGATGGTTGTTACTCGTTCTGGGGGTGCTGGTTGTTGCGGCTGTGATCGCGTTCTTGAACCGTGAGGCGATCATCGCCCAGCTGTTCAAGCCGACGAAGTCATACGTTCAGCAGGGTGCGTCTGATCCTGATCTCGTGCAAGCGGTCGTAAACCATCTCGAAACACCGTGGTCGATATCATTGATGCCGGAAGGCAGTCTGCTTGTCACCGAGCGGACTGGACAGGTGAGGCGAGTTGGTCAAAATGGTCAAACCTACCGTATCGAAGGCGTTCGCGAAACAAGCGAAGGAGGGCTGCTCGGCATCGCACTGCACCCTCAGTTCGAGGACAACAACCAGCTTTATATCTACTTTACGACCGAGAAAAACGGTGATCTGTTGAACCAGATCGACCAATACACACTAGCCGACGATGATATGACGTTTGAACGGACGGTGCTGACGAACATCCCCGCAGCGAGTAATCATAACGGAGGCGCAATCGCGTTCGGACCTGATGACAAACTATACGTGACGACCGGGGACGCGGCACAGGAGGATTTGGCGCAGGACATGAACTCCCTGGCAGGAAAGATACTGCGTATGAACGATGATGGATCGACGCCAAGTGACAATCCATATGGCAATCTGACATGGAGTTATGGCCACCGAAACCCTCAAGGTATCGCATGGGATGATACCGACCGTCTATGGTCGGTCGAGCATGGTCCGTCTGGTACGGCATCGGGAAGGGATGAGCTGAACCTAATCGAACGAGGCGCCAATTATGGCTGGCCGATCATCACTGGCACTGAAACACACCAGGACATGAAGAGCCCGGTGGCGCAGTCAGGTGACGATGAGACCTGGGCGCCTGCTGGCCTTGCCTATCATAAAGGCGCACTATATTTTGCTGGACTTCGTGGGCAATCACTCTATAAAGCAACTATCACTGGCGACACAGTCAGCCTCAAGAGTTACCTCAGGAATGACCACGGACGGCTTCGTGCGGTGACGGCTAGTGATAACTATCTCTATATCAGTACCTCGAACCTAGATGGTCGTGGCACGCCGTCGGGTGAAGACGATCGGATACTCCGGGTCGGTTATGGTGCACTTCGCGATTGATATATCGACGCTTACTTCGGTAAGATAAGAGCTGAATGAAGAGAGGGGTGAAAATGAAAGTTCCAAAGTGGCTGCGCGTCCTATTACCAACTGTGCTCATCGGCGTATGGTTTCTCCTTGGCGGAGTAGGTGGCCCGTATTTTGGTCGCGTCGAGGAGGTTTCTGAACTCGACCTATCAGCGTTCTTGCCGAAAAGTTCTGAAGCAGCCGAGGCTAACGAAGAGGCTAAAAAGTTTAGCGACGAAAAAACGATACCAGCTGTCGTCGTTTTTGAGAGCAAAGGCGAACTAACCGTGCAGCAACTCACGAGCATTGATGCTGTTGGCGAAGCGGTGCAGGGTGTCGAAGGCGTTGATGATGTCGCTCCGGCTATCATCGCCGAAGACAACAAGGCGGCGTTCTTGGTCGCACCGATCGGTAGCGAGGAGGATGTCAAAGAAGTTCTGGCCGATATACGCAGTGAAGTTGATGAGGGTCAAGCCGATGGACTCACGTCGTATATAACTGGTCCAGCCGGCTTTTCTGCCGATCTCACAAAAGCGTTCGCCGGTATCGATGGATTACTCCTATTTACTGCACTTGCGGTCGTGTTCGTGATCCTCTTGGTCGTGTATCGATCGGCAATCTTGCCGATCGTCGTGTTGCTGACCAGCATCTTGGCGCTCAGTGCGAGCATATTGGTCGTGTGGTGGCTGGCGAGCAAGGGTTACGTGACGTTGAACGGACAGGTCCAAGGTATCCTGTTTATTCTCGTGATTGGTGCTGCAACCGACTACTCATTACTCTACGTGTCACGGTATCGCGAGGCTCTCTATCGATTACCATCAAAATTTGATGCGACACTCGACGCATGGAAAGGTGCGTTCGAGCCTATCATTGCAAGCGGGGGTACGGTTATTGTCGGACTGCTTTGTCTGCTGCTTTCTGACCTCAGCTCAAACACGGCGCTCGGTCCCGTCGGTTCGATAGGTATTTTGTTTGCAATGCTCGCCGCATTAACGTTCTTGCCTGCGGTTCTCTATGCGTTTGGACGTGTCAGTTTTTGGCCTATCAAACCAAGTGCGGACAAAAAGGTCGCTGCAGCGCATAAAGCAAAGCTCGAACGTGGCTTTTGGCATAGAGTCGGTGGATTCGTTAACCGTCGTTACCGACCGATTTGGATCGTGACAACAATCGTATTGCTCGCTGCGGCTGCGTTCTCAACACAGATAAAGGCAGAGGGCGTCTCGCAAAGCGATCTCATCCTCGGATACTCCGAAGCACGTGATGGTCAAGAAGCGCTGAGTCGACATCTCCCCGATGGCTCCGGCAGTCCGGCGCTCGTCATTACGAGCGTTGAAAAGTACGAGGAAGTCGCCGCCAAAGCCGAGACCGTTGACGGCGTCGATAGTGTGAGCGCTGTCGCGGATGGGGTTGACGCTGGTATCCTGCCGCTTGGCAAGGCGATGGATGAAATAAACCAGGAGATTCGTCAGGAAGTCCAAAAGGAATACGATGCCAAGATTGAGGAGCTCGAAGCCTCAATGGCAGAGCTCGAAGCCACGGCCGGTCCTGAGGTTGCGGCGCTGGCGAGAGAGCAGGCACTTGCGAGCATCCCGAGCGTCGATAGCATCGTCGAAGACGCTAACCCCTTCAAAGACGCATGGGTCAAAGTAGTTGATGAAGAGGTGTTGCTCCAGGTAACGCTTGTTGACGCGCCCGATAGCGAAGTCGCCAAAGCTTCCGTCGAGAGCCTCCGTGTGGCGGTAAAAAGCGTGGATGAGACCGCGATCGTCGGTGGCGTGACAGCAGTGCAGCTCGACACGAACACCGCGTCGATTCGTGACCGTACCGTGATCATTCCAGTCGTGCTCGCTGCCATCACGATTATTTTGATGGTGCTACTCCGGGCGATCATCGCGCCGATACTGCTACTACTCAGCACGATCATTTCGTTTGGTGCCTCGCTCGGTGTCGCAGCGTTCTTGTTCAACGATATCCTGCATTTCCCTGGAGCTGATGCGTCTGTCATTCTCTACGCTTTTGTATTCTTGGTTGCGCTCGGTATCGACTACAACATATTCCTGATGACCCGTGTGCGAGAAGAAACACTCAAGATCGGTACGTCAAAAGGAGTCATCAAAGGACTTGTCGTGACAGGTGGTGTCATTACGAGCGCAGGTATCGTGCTCGCCGCGACGTTTGCTGCGCTGAGCGTCATACCTATCTTGTTTCTGTTCCAGCTTGCGTTCATCGTTTCGTTCGGTGTGCTGCTCGATACCTTCATCGTTCGGTCACTGCTCGTACCAGCACTTATCAAGGACATCGGGGCATTTGTGTGGTGGCCGTCAAAGCTGCGACATAAAAAGTAACACACTTGTCCTAGACGTCCGGCTCAACCTATAGTGTCACTATGGATAGTGAGAAGGTTTTACCACATGACCATCGGATCGATCCGTTATTGGAGGAGTGTGGTGACGAGGTTCGACTCGAGATCGACGATCGTCAGCTTGGCAATGAGGAGATTCTGGATCCGAGTATTGAGCTGGAGGACTACGATAGTTTTCGGTACTTCTCACGGTTTGTCCAGCACGAAGCATTAGGCGTCGATGATGAAGTGTCGCGCGTCGCAATCTACCGGGCAATGGTGTTTGCATATGAGGTGACGCAAATCATCCACGAAGAGAATGCGCGGCTCAGCGTCGTGTCTTACGTCCAGCATATCGTCAGAAGTGCTGACCGTGAGGAGCAGCTCCGCCAGGATGTGCAGTACTATCTCGCTGACAATCCAAATATCCACGATTTGATTCAGTACTATTTGGACGAGATCGACCAAGGCAGGGAAAAACCTGAAGTGATAGAACTTGGTGCAGGGTTGGTATTCATGCTGGTCGAGCGTAATCTCGCGAATCATTGGATCCATGAGACGGCAGTGAGTGCTTCTCCCTCAATGTTCGAACGAGAAGGATAATATTACAGCACCTCGAGACATGTGTTCTTAGTACAATGGGACACTATGAGCGAAGAAAACAAACCTACTCCAACACTTGATACTGACATACTGACACCGGCAGAAGAAGCATATGAGTCTAGTGACATCTTTCAATGGTCGAACAACCTGGTCCAGTACAAAGATGAGCTACAAATCGATCTATTCTTTTTCAACAAAAATGGCGTGACCTACCGTACGAGTCGGTCAAAAAAGCTTGATGGACAGATGGAGCCATTATTTATCGACGAGATACTCGAGTATGTCCTCAAGGGTGCCGAAGAAGGTTTGCAAGTCCGAGGTTTTGAAGACGCCGAGGCCGAAGAAAACGTGTTGCAGCGTACTCGTGTCAGCAAAGTTGAAAAAGCCGCTGATGTGCTGCGCTGGATAAAGACCCAGGAGCACGAGATGGAGCTGTTTTCCGACGAGACGCATGACATCAAACGGATGAAGGGTGCTATCGCACGCGTGTCTCATGAGGGTATGGAGACGTTCTATGTCGTCAAGCAACTCCCAGCAAGTCAGATGATGAGTGGTCGCGTGGGTTGGATGATACGAAATGGCAAATTCGTACCGTTCGATGCTGACGCAGCTATCCGTATCCCGTCAGAAAATCATCTGCTCGTGCTAGGTGATGATCTGTTCGTATTTTCTCAGGCAAAACTAAAGAGTCTGTTCGGTTACGATGCCAAGGAGTCATTTATCGCCGATCAAAAGGTGAAAGAGATCGAAGCGAATTTCCGATTGAGTTTTGCGGAAGGTTTGACGTTACAAAATGCGGTGAAGGGTAGACGCTCAACCATCAAGAAACTGCAGAAAATCGAGCCGACCCTCATGACCCAAGAGCAACTGCTCAACCACGCCGAAGAGGTCGGGGTCGATCTCATGGAAGATGAAAGTGGCGCGATCATCATCATGGATGAAAAGGACCTCGTGAAGTTCGTGAACCTGCTCAATGACGACTACATCGAATCTCCTGTCACTGGCCTTCGCTACGAGATCAAGAGCAAAAAACCACTACGCGAGCCCGAAAGCAAAGACGACTCGCTGTTGATACAACTTTAGTCTTAGCGCTTTTGCTACAATAAACGAGTGAATACTCCGACCGGCAAACACCAACTCGACTACAGTCCACTGACTTCGCCGGTAACACGAGCCGACATCGCCGATTTTAAGCGTAAGTACCCTCGCCACTGGAGTATAGAAAAAGCGATCTTGATCATCGTGGTAGTTCTGATCGCACTTTTCTTCGTGCCGTTTATGGGCGTGATGGTGGCTTCGGCATTCAGTCCTGATGCTGTCGCAAACTTACTGATAGGCGGCGTTACGATCTGTGCGACTGTCGGTCTGATAATTGCCGGTTTTTTTCTCCTGAGGAGGCACGACGAGAGATTGGTGCGTCTGGATCGATTTGCGACTGTTAACAACATAACTTTTTTGGTTAGTCGGCCCGATCCTGCGTATAGTGGGATGATTTTTGACGAAGGACATTCACGGAGGATCAACGAAGGTTTTCGGTTCAGGGACGGGGTTGAGATAGGGAACTATGAGTACACGACTGGCAGCGGTAAAAATCAGCAGCAACACACTTTCGGCTACGTCAGTGTACCGATAGACCGCCGGTTGCCGCACATGGTGCTTGACGCGAAACGAAACAACTTTTTCGGTATCAGTAATTTGCCGGATACATTTGATAGCAGTCAGACACTCAAGCTCGAGGGTGACTTCAATGAGCACTTCAATCTGTTTGCTCCGAAAGCATATGAACGCGATGCGCTCTACGTTTTCACTCCCGATGTCATGGTGTCGTTGATCGACAACGGCAAATATCATGACATGGAGGTCGTTGATAATAAGCTCTATGTATATAGCTCGACCGCGTTCAACCTGACGTCACCTGAACAACTCGAGACACTACTAAAGATGGTTGCGCATATCGGTGTGGAGATTCGTAAGCAGTCAAGTAACTATGCTGATGAGCGTGTGAACGATCGATCGGCAGATATCATCGCGCCGAGTGGCAGGCGACTGAAAAAGGGCGTGAACATTTTCGTCGTGGTCATTTTCGTCGGATTTATCATCCTCCAGTTCTCGGATGTTTTGTGGCCTCTGTTTGGTCAGTACACATGGCTTGCAATCATAATCGCATTTTTCGGGCTCGGCCTGTTCGCACTCATTTACTCGCTCGTGAACTCGGCCAGGAGACGGTAGGTGCGGTTTGTTGATGCGCTTATCCATCGTCATCTTCGTGTGCCGTATAGTCTGCACGTTTACCGTCAGTCGACGGTTTCAAAGCCACGTATGACACTCGTGTTTTTACACGGCATCGGTAACTCAGGACGGACTTGGGATGAGGTATCGATGAAGCTGCCTGACGATGTCAACCTGACCGTTGTCGATCTGCTTGGCTTTGGTGACTCACCAAAACCCGACTGGGCAACCTACGATGCAAAAACACAGGCCCGTTCGCTCGCCAAGACATTGCTCGGATTGGGGTTGCAACGCCGCATAATACTCGTCGGTCATTCCATGGGTGCGCTGGTCGCGGTCGAGTTCGCAAAACGCTATCCGACACTTGTTAGATCGCTGGTCCTTTGTAGTCCGCCGCTCTACAACGTCGATCCGACTGACGATAAGCGCCTGTTCGTTGAGCGCGACGAGCAGCTCAGACGTTTGTATGAGTTCGCGCTCAAGAACCCAGATAACATCATTCGTCTTAGCAAGCTCGCGCAGCGCTATAATCTTCTTAATCCGGACTTCGATGTTGATAGGATGAATATCGACAACTACGTCTTGGCGCTGCGCGCCAACATTCTCAACCAAACAAGCATGCGTGATATCGTCAGGATAAAGCGACCAATCCATATCATTTACGGCACGCTCGACCCGTTCGTTATCGGCCAGAATATCAAACGTGCGGCTGAGGTATCGGAGTTTATATCGGTTACCAAGTTTCTCGGCGGCCACGAAATTACCGGCGGCTATGTGAAGCGGGTGGTTGATGCGATTAAACAGCAAGCGGGAGTCAAGGGCTGATGGACCAAGCGCTTGCGCTTGAGATTCTTCACGCTGGTCAGAACGTCATGCTGACCGGACCGGCTGGTGCTGGTAAAACGTACGTGCTCAATCAGTTTATTCAACAAGCCAAAAGTGATAGCAAGCATGTATCAGTAACAGCGACCACTGGGCTCGCGGCAACGCACATCGGAGGCAATACAATCCACGCTTGGAGTGGTATCGGCGTGAGTGATGAGCTACCTGATGATTTCGAGGACTATCTGCTCAAGAGCCGTCGCGACATCATCGAGACGACAGACGTACTCATCATTGATGAGATCTCGATGCTACATGACTTTCGTCTCGACATGGTCGATACGGTAGCGCGAACGGTCCGAGATGATCCACGACCATTTGGCGGCATTCAAGTAGTGCTGTGTGGTGACTTTTTCCAGCTACCACCTGTCAATCGAGATAGTGGTCGACAGGGTGGGTTCGTCACCAGTTCAAAAGCATGGCAAGATCTTGATCTCGTTATCTGCTATCTCAACGAACAACACCGACAGGATGATGCTGAGTTTCTCGGAATACTCAATGCGCTCAGGGCGGGCGATATCCGTCGTCGCCACGCAGAAGCGCTCATGAACCGCGTTGACGCTCACCTCGCGGACGATAACATCACCGAACTTCACGTAACGAACATCGATGTCGAATCGATCAATCACAGCCAGCTGCAGCATCTTGATGGCGAGACACATTACTACGAAATGGTGACGACAGGTAGCGAGAACTATGTCACGTCACTCAAGCGGAGTTGCCTCGCCATGGAGCGTTTGGCGCTCAAACAAGGCGCGCTTGTCATGGCGATCAAGAACAGCCTCGATCGTAAATACGTAAATGGCAGTCTCGGAATCGTCGTCGGTTTTGAAAAGGGCAGTGGCTATCCAGTGGTCGAGTTCCGCAGCGGAAAAACGGTGACCATGAAACCGGATAGTTGGGAGCTGCGTGATGGCGATAAAAAGCGAGCTGGGCTCAGCCAGATACCGTTGCGGCTAGCGTGGGCCATTACAGTTCACAAGTCTCAGGGCATGACGCTCGATGCAGCACGGATCGATCTCAGGAAGGCCTTTGTCGAGGGTATGGGTTACGTTGCGTTGTCGCGAGTCAAACGGCTTGATAGCCTCAGTCTCCTCGGTATCAACCGTATGGCGCTCAAGGTCAGCCCAGAGGCACTTCAAATCGACGGCGAGCTGCGTAGTCGTTCGAGCGACGCGGCAAAATCGTTCGAGCATCTTCGAGCAAACGCGGGCAAGCGTGCCAAAAAGACGAAGGAGAAAAAGGCGAGCAACTGGAATGAACGACTGGAAAAAATGCGCGAAAAGCATCCGAAAGCGTACAAGCCGTGGACACCTGCCGACGATGCGCTGCTCAGTGAACGGTTTCAAAACGGCGACAGTGTTGAGGCGATGATGAAGCAACTCGGACGTCACGAGAAGTCGGTCGTGATGCGTATCCAGAAACTGTTCGGCGATGACGCCATTTCCATATAACCCTTGTGGTATGATGGTGGCAACAGGAGCAAAATAAGGGGAACTCGTTCGTATGGAAATGTCTCAGACACCTAGTGGCGCTGCAAGAAAGTCAAAAAAGAACCCGTTTGTGAGCGGCAAAATCGTCAAAGTCGTTATCACGGTCTTGGTCGTCATGGCAGCTATAACGCTTGGCTTATGGTTCATGAATCGTTCGAGCGTTGCCTCAACCATCGACAGCAGCAAGTACCAGGCTGTCTTTTTCACCAACGGCCAAGTCTACTTCGGTAAGCTCAGCCAAGTCAACGCCGGATACTTCCGTCTGACGGATGTTTTCTATATCCAACAAAGCTCTCAGACCGAAAACCCACAGGAAACCAACGGGCAGTCATCGGACATCGAACTTATCAAACTCGGTAAAGAAGTACATGGTCCAGAGGACGCGATGATAATCAGTAAAGAACAGGTACTCTTTTTTGAGAACCTGACTGGTGATGGTAAAGTCACTCAGTCGATCGACCAGTACAACCAGAAACAAGAATAATTCTCTGCGGCTTGCCAAAAGCTGCTCTTTCAGCGCATACTCAGGATATTAACCTGTACAGGAGGAGTGAGCGATGGACGTATCAGTTAACTACCTAGCAGTTTTTCTGGCGGCGGCCTCAACGATGGTGGTCGGCAGCGTATGGTATGCCAAGGGTGTGTTTGGCAATAGTTGGGCAAAGCTTGCCAAAGTTGACCTCAGTAAATCACCATCGACCGGCCAGCTAGTTTGGTTGATGGGTTCGACGTTCGTCGCCTCACTCATCACGGCGTATATCCTGGCCCATGTCGCCTTTCTGTCAAATACCTTCTTTCAGAATGCGTTCTGGCAAGACGCGCTCACGACCGGTTTTTGGCTCTGGCTCGGCTTTACGGCGACCCGCTTTTACGTCCATGATGCATTTGAAGGTCGTCGCAAAAAACTGTTTCTTATGAACGCTGCGCACGAACTCGTGACCATACTCATCATGGCCGTCGTCATCGGCCTGATGGGTTACTAAATCAGGGGGCGAAATGGGTATCTGGGATGTTACGAAACGCATGATCCAGGGTAAACCTGCTTTTGAGGCGCCGCAAAATAGCGGTGATGACTGGGATGATGATGCGCCAACGACCGACTTCGCCGAGGAGCGTCAGCAAAAACGCGACGATGCCACCAGTACGAGTCTGGTGGATGAGAACGGGTACAAACAGATTCCGCCCGCGGCGCTGACGGATGTCGACTATAAACTGCTTGGTGACCGGTTCGAGCTATGGGCGACCGTATCAAACCAATCTGATCGACCAGTCCATATCGACAAGATCACGTTGTTTGGTACGACGACTCAACATGGCTACCCCCTACCTCCTCGCGGCCAGCGCGTATTCAAACTGTATGGTGGCTCACTTCTCAAACACGACAACTACAAGACGCTTGAGCTTTACTACAAGGACGTCCAGACAGGGGATTATTTCCGCGCCGATCATATGATCGAGTACAGTTTCTCAGCCGACAACAGCAGTTACGAAATAAATAGTTTCCAACTCATCGAGCCGATACGAGACGTCTAGTATACTAGGGTATACATGCAGCAAAAAGACACGCCCCTAGCGTTTCCGAAGCGTTTTTTCTTCGGAGCGAGCACCAGCGCGCACCAAGTCGAGGGTAACAACCATAACAACTGGTCCGTTTGGGAGCTTGAGAGCGCGAAAACACTCGCCAAAAGTGCCGAATACAAACTAGCTGATTTGCCGGTTTGGGACGAAGTAAAAGATGATGCGATCGATCCAGACAACTATGTTTCAGGCGAGGCTATCGACCACTACAGCCGTTATCAACTCGACTTGGCATTAGCCGAAAAGCTCAATATGAACGCCTTTCGGTTTAGTATCGAGTGGTCGAGGATAGAGCCAGAGCCAGGAGTCTGGAACCGGGAAGCTATCGATCACTATCGTGACTACATCCGTGAAATTAAAAGGCGTGGCATGGAGCCGCTGCCGACACTCTATCACTGGACAGTACCAGTTTGGTTCTCAGAGATGGGTGGGTTTGAGCACAAAGGCAATATAAAATTCTTTACTCGCTTCGCTGAAAAAGTCATCGATGAGTATCACGAGGACTTTCGCTACATCACGACCATCAACGAGCCGGACACCGTCATTAGCCACGGCTATATCACCCTTGACCATCCGCCACAACAGCGCTCATATCTCAAGGCTTTTTTGGTGTATCGCAATCTGTTACGTGCTCACAAAGCTATCTATAATTACGCACACAAAAAGAGTCGGCGGTTAAAGGTTGGTTTCACGAAGTCGTATGCCTGGGTGAGGGCGGGCGATGATCGCTTGATCACGCGACTCGCGGTTCGCGTTGATCTGTGGGTTCGTGATGATGTCGTCATCAGATATGTCCGAAGGAAGTGCGATTTCCTCGGTGTGAACTATTACTTTTCCGATCGTCATATTGGCGTCGGTATCAATAACGAGAATACGAAGGTGAACGATCTCGGTTGGGACATGCGACCCGAGGACCTCAAGCACGTGCTCATCAGACTCAGAAAGTGGAAAAAACCGATCATCATCACCGAAACCGGTGTCGCCGACCACAGGGATGAGCATCGTAAATGGTGGATCGCTCAGACGCTGGCTGCGGTTCATGGTGCGATTCATGCCGGCGTTGACGTCTTTGGCTATCTCCACTGGAGCTTGCTCGATAACTTTGAGTGGGCCTATGGTCGCTGGCCACGGTTTGGTCTGATCGGTGTCGATTACAAAAACGGTCTAAAACGAACCGTTCGCCCGAGTGCAATTTGGTACGGGAAACTCATCAGCAAAATGAAAGGCTAGTTCATGCAGCAAAAAGATGTCGTTCGCGGTGCGAAATTTGTCGTTATCGGTGGTGGTACAGGTAGCTTTACGTTGTTGTCAGGCCTCAAGCATTATGTGTCAGACATCACGGCACTGGTCAATATGGCTGATGACGGTGGTTCGACGGGGCAGCTGAGGGACGAACTCGGTGCGCTACCACCTGGTGATGTCCGACAGTGTCTCGTCGCGCTCAGTGACAGCGAGAAGGTGCGTGAACTCTTTAACTATCGATTTGCGGAAGGAACGCTCAAGGGTCATGCATTCGGCAACCTCTTTCTGACGGCTCTCGAAAAGATGACGGGAAATTTCGCCGAAGCAGTGGAGCTTGCCAGTCAGGTACTCAATATCACCGGGCGTGTCGAACCGGTCACGATGACGAATGTCACGCTCTGCGCCGAAGGAGTAGACGGTGAACCGGTCCGGGGTGAGTATACGATCGCGCACAAAGAACTCGCGAGCCGTCCAAAGATCTGGCTCGAGCCTGAGGCAGAAGCTAACCCACGTGCACTCAGCGCAATCACTGATGCTGACGTCGTCGTGATCGCTCCTGGAAACTTGTACGGCAGTCTCGCTCCGGCTCTCGCGGTGCCCGGCATTGGCGATGCGCTTCGTGAAACCAATGCGACTTGTGTCTATGTGGCAAACCTCGTGACGAAACCTGGTCCGACCGAGGGCTTCAAGGTGCATGATTTTGCTGATGAAGTAGAGCGCCTGGCTGGCGGTGATTTCCTTGACTATGTCATCTATAACACGAGTGCTCCGAGCGAGCAGTTGCTTGAGCGCTACGCGCATGACGGCGAGTACGGTGTCGGACTAGACAAGGACGAGATGGTACAACGTCATTGGGAAGCCAAAGGTGCCCGTATCATCGCGAATGCTGCCTGGGACGGTGAGCAGGCGAGTGACCCGCTCGCGCACAGTCGCAGTTTTATCCGTCATGATTCCGATGCGGTCGCACGTCAGCTGATGAGGATTTATTTCGCGTGATCGTTTACCTCGATTTAGATCGCACTATCTTTAAGACAAACGATAGCGAGAAGATTCTACTCAAGATTGCCGAGCTATACCCGGAGCTTGACGCCTCGCAACTCGAAAAAGATCGAACGACGTTTCATGAGACGGTCGGTGATCTCTACTACTGGGATCTCGGTCGTCAGCTGAGCACGTATGGGCTCGATGCTGAGGAGGTTTTCACCGAGTTGGCCGGTACGGACCTTGCTGATGGTCGTCTCGAGTACGAGGGAGCTGCAACGTTGATCAGTTCACTCCAGTCCGCTGATGTCGATGTTCGTGTCCTGACGTTCGGCCCAGATGATTATCAGCGATTCAAGGCGTCGCTATGTCCATCGCTTCGCAGCCTCGCTGTGACGACCACCTTGTCGCCAAAGTCGGAGCTTTTTGAAGCCTCGGAAGAAGAGTGCTGGCTGGTTGATGATAAACCGATCGGGAATGAGCTGCCTGGAAATGTCAGTTTCGTGCAGGTAAGTCTCGAAGGACAGCAGTACCAGCAGCTCGATTGGCCAGTATTTTATTCGCTCACTGATGTAAAGGAGTTCTTTGATGACGTCATGCACTAAAGCTATTATCCCGGTCGCTGGCTACGGAACACGCCGGCTACCAATCACCAAGAGTATTGAGAAGTGCATGCTGCCACTCGGCAACCGGCCCGTCATTGACTACATCGTCAGGGATTGTGTGACAGCTGGTATCACAGATATCTATTTTGTTATCAGTGGTGCGGCGACGCAGCTACGGTCGTACTACAGTCGTGATGTCGAGCTTGAGGTGATGCTCCACGACAAAGGCAAAGACAACTTGGTTGAGACCATACTTCCACCGGAGGGAGTGACCTTCCACTATATTGAACAGGATCTGAACGACGGACGCTATGGGACAACCGTCCCGATGTGGTTGTGTCGTGACTATATCGCACCTGACGAGCTTGTACTGTATATGACGGGGGATGATGTAACATACAAACCCGAAGGGCTGAGCGATATCGAACAGCTCGTATCGCTCGGTGTCCCGGCGCTACTTGGTTTGCCGGTGCCAGAGGGTGACATCAGTCAGTACGGCGTTATTGAGACGACTGAAGACGGTATATTCAAGTCAATCGTCGAAAAGCCAGCTCCTGGCGAAGAGCCAAGCCGCATGATCAATGTTACGAAATACGTGTTGCCCGGCAGTGTTATGCCGTTTATTGAAGCTGCGATGCAAGGCAGACCAAACGCAAGCGGTGAGTACTACATCAGTGACCCTATCGCAGAGCTCGTCGAGAGCGGTCAGGCTATTCAGTTAGTCGAAGCGCAAGGAACTTTTCTCGATACCGGTACTGTTGAGACGTGGGTTAAAGCCAACCAGTGGTTACTCGACGCCTCTTAGCACTTATGCTTGCACGTCTGAGAAGTAATGCCGTACTATGAGTCCACGCTTCTGAGAGGTGAGGACATTATGAACGATGCTGCCAAGCAGACTCGGGTTGTTGATATCTGGCCACAGTTTTCGGTCTGGGTGAGAGGCGAGAAATCTGAGGCTGAAGAACTCGTTGCGGCGCTCGGCGAGCTTCCGATGGTTCGCGAGTGTGAGTACGTCGACGACGATGACGCCACACACCTGGTCAAGGTGTACATGCGAACCGATACACCAACGCCGCACGAAGAACTTGTTGACATGTATGAACTACTTCGACGAATGTCCGAACAGTAGAGAGGAAGAAATACCGTGGAAACAGCAAGAGTATCGATTACCTATGATACCGACGCTAGCGGTATCCGAGTCGCGTGTTTTCTGACCGATGATCCGCAGATCGATGAAGGGCTCCGGCCATATCTGCTGCGTCATGGTCTCGTACTGCTCGGGTACAAGCCCGACGTCGTCGGTTCACAGCACTTCACACTTTGCTGCTCGCAGCAGGCGCAAGAGCATGTTCTCGAACTGATCGCGGCGTACTATGTCTCGTGGGGCAAAGAGCCGAGCATCAAGCACATCGATCAAATCATTAGCAAGTAGCGGTGTGAACCCGTCCCATGGAAAGCCCGGTCGAGACACGTGTCTCCCGTCCTCTCCTTAGCAGGGGCGGGCTTTTCAATTCCTGAGCCATATACTTGACAAATAACAAAGCTTATGCTAATATGAAAGTATGAACACTACAAACACAAACACCGAAGTTCAGGAACGTGTTGCCGTCTTTCAAACGAGCGAGGACCTCAAATCAGCTTTGCTAATCGTCTCGGTCACCGTGAACCTGTTTATCTTTACTGCCTGGTTGGTCATCCAGACCGATCCAACACTTGCATTACTCCTCGTAAACAAGTAACAGGGCAGTACAAAACCATCCTGAGAGACAGAGGCAGTATCGCCTCTGTTTTCTCGATCAGTTTTAGAACAATCTGTGGATAACTTGACAGATTGCCATAAGAATCTTCAAAAAAGGGCTTGCGTGTGGGTAGAAGTGGGTACTATACTGTCGTCAGTGGGTAAGTGTGGGTAACACCACACCACAAAACAAAAACCACGGCACCAACAAAACAATTAGCGGTCCTAAGGCAGAGAGAAGATGGCCAGCCCAGACTACTTTGAACGAAAGCTAGATGACAAGCGGCGGTTGACAATACCGACCGAGCTTCGAGCCGAGTTCGCAGGCGGAGTAGTTATCACGCGCGGCTTTTCAAACTACCTACATATCTATCCCCAGAACATTTGGGATGGAGATGTCGAACCGGCACTCGCCGGCGGTATTCTCGATGAGAAAACAGCCGACTTGAACGTCCAGTTTCGTATGGGCAAGGTGAGCGCGCAGCTCGATGACAAACAGGGACGAATCACGCTGGAACAGCATCTGCTGGACTACGCTGGCATCACACGAGATGTCGTCTGTGTCCGCGCAGGTAAGTACTGGCGCTTGATGAAAGCTAGTTAGTTGGCGAACGCTCTTTAACAATCAGGGCCAGGGAAAGAACCGAGAAGTCTCGAGGTCGACTACCTGGCAGTCAGACGTGGCACGTGTAACCGCGCACTTTTACACGAGTACATTATTTAACACACACCTCCCAAAAAACTCCACCTCACACATAAGTCTCTCACTCAAGTCAGTGGGTAACAGCGAAGTACGGTTTACCCCATACTTCACACCACAACAACTCCATTGACTCCACAAAAAAACAAAAACTATGCGAAAATAAAAACTGACTGTCAGATAGGTGACCTCAAGATATGAGTAAACATACACCACAACAACTCCATGCACCGGTTTTACTGGATCGGGTTGTCGAGCTTTTAGCTCCTCAGCCTGGTGAAACATACCTCGACCTGACGGCAGGGTATGCGGGGCACGCCAGCGCGATCGCAGATCGACTTGGCGGATTCCGAACAGTAACGCTGGTCGATCGTGACGAGAACGCTATCGCTGAACTTACGCAGTATGAGCAGCAGGGCGCCACAGTCGTTCACGACGATTTTGCACATTTTGCTGAATCGGCCACCGAGGCTGGTCAGTCATATGATATGGTACTTGTTGATTTCGGTGTATCGTCACCGCAACTTGACAGAGCAGAGCGAGGATTCTCGATCCAACGCCCCGGTCCCCTCGATATGCGCATGGACCCACGACAGAGCAGAACGGCTCAGTCATTGGTCAATGGCATGAGTGAGCGGGATTTCGCCCGTATGTTAGTCACCTACGGCGAAGAACGACCCACGCAGGCCGCGCGCATCGCACGGGCTGTCGTCCGGTCTCGACCACTAAGAACTACCGAGGATCTCGCACGCGCTGTTCTCTCAACCCATCGTGGCCCACGTGCGAAAGTGCACCCGGCTACGCGCACCTTTCAAGCCATCCGGATCGCGCTCAATGACGAGCTCGGCCAGATCGAGCGGCTTCTTGGCTGTTTGACGAACTTGGTTCGTCCAGGCGGCAGAGTCGCTTTCATATCCTTCCATAGCCTTGAGGATCGTCTGGTCAAACGCTTTATCGCCGAGCACACCGCTGCAGGGTATGAAGCAGAATTTGCGAGTCTTACCAAAAAAGCAATCCGTGGTGCCACTGACGATGTTCACAATCCGCGTGCAAGGAGCGCAACGCTCCGCGCCGCTGTGAAAAAATAAAAATATGAAAGGATAGGACACACAAAATGCCTATCGTAGTAAAAGACGCTTCTCGCGCAGTCAAGATCGACGTTCACGTCATCCACACTGACGCCGCGGTCAAATAACCGCCTGAAGCTCGGGAGGGCGGGCCGCTTTGGCGGTCAGCCCAACCACCAAAAACAAAAAGAAACCAATATGACACGATACCGATCCACCACATCTACATTCGGCGCGCGCTCTGACCGCATGTGGCGACGTAACCAGAACACGGTCGCGTTCGCACCATCCGCCACGCTCGGTCCGGTCGCGCACACGGTGCTCGTTGCCCTCATGATCGCGGTTCTCGGTCTGATTTACCTGACGCAGGTCACGAAAACCAGCACCTATGGCTATCAGCTCGACAACCTGGAAACTCAGCGTTCAGAACTGCTCGCTGAACGTCAGGACCTCGAGAATGAGAACGCGCGATTGCAGGCACTTGAGCGGGTCAAGAATAGTAGCGTCGCTGCCTCTATGACCAAGCCGGCCTCGACTGAATACGCCAATAACTAGTACACTAAAAGCTTATGCAGTTGCCACGACTCACGAGCGCTTCAAAGCGCACAACGTTGCTGCTCTATATCCTCATCGGGGTATTGGTATTGTTTGCGCTGCGGTTGTTTTACCTGCAGGTTATTCGACACGGACATTACACGTACCTCGCCCAGCAGACACAGGTCAGCAAGCTGACTATCGTACCTGAGCGAGGCAAGATATATGCGCTCGACGGTAACCAGCCGGTGCCGTTGGTACTGAACCAAACTGTCTTTACTGTGTTCGCTGATCCGCAGGAGGTCGAGGATAAGAACGCGGTGACACGTGCAATGAGCGAGATTGCAGGTGGCAACGTCGTTGATGGCTATCAGGAACGACTTGATGATGAGGAGCTTCGCTATGTTGTCATGGGGCGACAACTCTCGCGTGAGCAAGCCGAAAAACTGCAAGCAAAAAAGCTGGCGGGTGTTGGGTTTCAGAAGGGCTCACGACGTGACTATCCTGAAGGTCAGCTGGGCTCTCAGATGCTCGGCTATGTGGATAGTGAGGGCGAAGGGAAATATGGTCTCGAGGGCTTCTTGAATTCTCGTCTCGCAGGCAAGCAAGGCCTGCTCGAAACAGTGACTGATGTGCGACAAATCCCACTGACGATCGGTGACAGTGATACATCTCGACCGGCTGTGAATGGCGATAACCTACTACTCTCGATTGACCGCAATATTCAGCAGCAAACTGAACAAGTCCTCAAAGACGGGCTTGCAAAAGCCAAAGCGACAAAGGGAAGTGTGATCGTCATGGACCCGAACACTGGACGTGTCATGGCGATGGCGAACTATCCAACCTACGACGCCAACAAGTACGCTGAGGTTGAGGATTATCGGCTGTTTCTCAATAGTGTCGTCAACGAACCGTATGAGGTCGGTTCGGTCATGAAGGTACTCACTATGGGCGCAGGACTCGATAGCGGTGCGGTCACCGTCAACTCAACGTTCAACGATATCAGCGGCTGTACGACGGTTGATGGTGAGCGTATCTGTAACGTCGAAGAAGATCCCCGCCAGGCGGTCGCAACCATGGCTGATACGCTGCAGTACTCACTCAACACCGGTGTCGTGCATATTCTCGAGCGCATGGGTGGCGGCAGCGTCAACCAACAAGCTCGGCAAAAACTTTACGACTACTACGCAGGGCGATATCGCTTTGACAAATTGACCGGTATCGAGCAGTCATTTGAGGCCGATAGCATCCTAGTTGGACCGAACTCGGGGCAGGGTCGAAATGTCCGCTACGCCAACATGGCGTTCGGACAGGGTATGAACCTGACGATGATCCAGACGGCAGCAGCTTTCTCAGCTGCCATGAACGGTGGTACCTACTACCAGCCGACACTCGTCAAAGGGACGATCGCGGATGACGGGACGGTCCAAGAGCAGGCACCGAAAGTCGTCGCGACCGGCGTGCTGTCGGTAGGTGCGTCAAATGAGCTGCGAGAGATGACTTACCAGGGCCGTCACAAAGGATTCTTTGGCAAACTCGACCCAGCTGGCTACAAGATCGGTGGCAAGACCGGAACCAGCCAGATCATTGACCCGAAAACTGGCAAGTACAGTGATGACAACTCAATTGGTTCGTATCTGGGATTTGGTGGCTCTGATAAGCCCCAATATGTCATAATGGTACGTGTCGAGGATTCCAAACTAACCACTGGTTATGCTGGAACAGTTGCCGCTGGACCGATCTTTAATGAATTGTCCACCTGGATGCTCAGCTACTTAGAAATACCACCAAAAAACTAACAGAAAGAATCTCATGCTATTACCCGAAGCTTTCAGTCTCGTCGACCTCACCCAGGAGCTCGTCAAACTTTTTGCGTTGGCCGTTGGCGGCTTTAGCCTTGCGATGCTGCTTACGCCAGTCTACACGTATGTCGCATACCGGTATCGGTTCTGGAAAAAGCAGCGTACGACGAGCACCACGGGTGAGTTACTCGAGGTATTTACCAAGCTTCACGCTGCCAAGTTCCGTCGCAATATCCCGACGATGGCCGGTCTGATCGCACTCATCGTCGTGACACTGGTCACACTGCTGGCGAATCTCGATCGTGAGCAAACATGGTTGCCGCTCGCGGCATTCGTCGGTGGAGCGATGGTAGGGCTTATCGATGATGTGATAAACCTTCGCGGCTCCGGTATCGGCGCGGCAGGGCTCAGGTCGAGCGTCAAATTTGGTCTCATCACACTCATTGCCGTGATAGGTGCCTGGTTCTTTTACAGTAAGCTCGGCTATACCGATATCCATGTGCCGTTTTACGGGGCACTTGAAGTTGGTTGGCTCATCATACCACTGTTTATTCTGGTGGTTGTCAGTACGAGTAACGCGGTGAATATCAGTGACGGCCTCGACGGCTTGGCTGGCGGGCTGCTTGCCACATCGTTCGGCGTGTTCGGCGTCATTGCGCTACTACAAGGTAACTTTGGTATCGCCGGCTTTTGTTTCACGATCATCGGTGTTCTGATGAGCTACATCTGGTTCAATATTCATCCGGCGCGCTTTTTTATGGGGGATGTCGGGAGTTTTGCCTATGGAACGGCACTCGGGGTCGTGGCGATGCTGACTGATAGTCTGTTCTTATTACCAATCATCGGCTTCGTCTTTGTTCTCGAAGGTGGTTCGAGTCTCATCCAAGTCGTCAGTAAGAAGTTCTTTAAACGCAAAGTCTTTCTATCAGCCCCGATTCACCATCATCTCGAAGCAATGGGCTGGCCTGAGACCAAAGTCACGATGCGATTCTGGGTTATCGGCCATATCGTTGGCTTCGTTGGGCTGCTCCTCGCCTTTGCGGGAGGGATCATCGCATGACACCGCGCACGCGACGGCAGGCAACAACGCAGTCCGTCATCGGCCCACGTCGACACCGACCTGATTATCAGATCGTGTTGTTCATGGGTATTCTCGTGCTCCTCGGGCTCGTCGTGCTCTATGCCATCTCGCCCGCACGTGTTGAGCTGATCAACCAAGGCGGTCACACGCTTGACCAGGCTCATTTCATGCAAAAACAGCTCCTTTATCTCGGTATTGGATTGAGTGCCTTTGCCTTTGCTGCGACCATCCGTCCTGAATGGTGGCAAAAACAGACCACCAAGATACTATATGCAGGGCTCGGCGCCTGTTTATTGCTGTTGATACTCGGGCTCATACCGGGAAATCCGTTGGTGATTAACACTGGTGGCGCTACCAGGTGGTACAACTTTGGCATCGGCTCGTTCCAGCCGGCTGAACTGCTGAAATTCGGGCTCCTGCTGTTCATCGCGGCCTTTTTGGGGCGACGTATCCAGCAGGACAAAGTAAACAGCATCAATGACACGCTCATACCGCTTGGCGTGCTTGTCGGTATCGCGTCACTGTTCATCATCGTGTTTCAAAAGGACATGGGTACTGGTATCACGATGTTCGGTATGGTGATGGCAATGCTGGTAGTCGCAGGGCTGAAAGCGCGCTTATTCGCGCTTTGTGCCACAGTCGCAGCAGGCTTGGGTGTGTTGCTCATCATAACGTCTCCTCACCGCATCGAGCGCGTCCTGACGTTCTTTAACCCGTCTAGTGCCGACGTTGAGTCGTATCACATCACTCAGGCGACCATCGCGATGGGAAGCGGTGGACTGTTTGGCAAAGGCCTCGGTGAAAGCGTTTCTCCATTTGGCTACCTGCCTGAGGCCGTGAATGACTCAATATTTGCTGTTCTCGGTGAGACGTTCGGTTTTATTGGCCTGATCGTGATACTGGTATTGTTTTATATGCTGCTGAGACGATTACTGCTGACCGTCGACCGTCTTGGTGACCCGACGATGCGACTTATCGTGGCCGGTGTGTTCGGTTTGATCGCGACCCACGTGATCGTCAACGTTGGGGCGATGACCGGTGTGTTCCCGCTCACCGGTGTAACGTTGCCGTTTCTGAGTTTCGGCGGTACAAGCTTGCTGTTCATGATGCTAGGACTTGGCCTGGTGTTCCATATATCGCGCTACACTAGCCATCGACTGAATGATGACGTAAAGGAGGGTGCGGATGAAAGTTCTATGCGCCGGCGGGGGATCGGGCGGACACGTTACGCCAGTACTCGCCGTCATCAACGAGCTTAAGCGCCTCGATCCGTCACTCGAGGCTGCTTTTGTCTGCGATCGCGCCTTTGAGAGTCAGAGCAGGGGGCTGATGAACCATGCGACGGTCTCCGTGCCGGTTCACGTGATCCATGCCGGCAAACTCAGGCGGTACTACGGCGTGCCACTTTGGAAACAACTACTGGATATTCCGACGGTGCTAAGAAACATTCGTGACGTCTTTTTGATCGGTATCGGGTTCGTTGAGAGCCTATGGTTACTCGCTCGTTCCAAGCCTGATGTCGTGTTCGCTAAAGGCGGGTACGTCTGTCTGCCCCTCGGGTATGCTGCGCGGGCACTTGGTATCCCACTTGTGATCCATGATTCTGACACCCGTCCTGGGTTGACGAACCGACAGCTCGGTCGTTTTGCAAACGCTATCGCGACCGGTTCACCACTCGACAACTATGATTATCCGGAAGACAGAAGTGTCTATACTGGCGTCCCTATCGATAAGGCATTCCATCCGTTTACAAGGGAGGAGCAACAAAAGGCAAAACACGTCCTAGGTTTTACTGATCTCAAAAAACCACTAGTAGTGTTCGTTGGGGGAGGATTAGGCGCCGAGAGCATCAACAGCGGTGTATTGAGGAGTGCACCGCGACTTTTAAACAAGGGTTTCTTGCTCTACCACGTCACAGGTAAAAAACACTACAGTGCAGTGAAGAGCAGTGCAGTAAAACATGCCGAATACATGGTCGTTGATTTCGTATACAAGGACATGGTAACGGTACTTGGCGCTGCTGATATCGTCGTGAGCCGCGGCAGTGCAACGTTCCTGCAAGAACTAGCGGCGCTCGGCAAGCCAACGATCATTGTGCCAGCGAGTCATCTCGGTGATCAGGTAAAAAACGCTCGCGTGTATGAGGAGGCTTCGTCCGCTGTTGTGCTCGACGATGCGTCGGTACGGGAGGGTGACGCGCTACTCCAAGCCATCACGGAGCTGTGGCGAGAGGAATCGACACGACAGGCGATGGCAAAGCGTTTTCGAACGTTTGCGAAAGATGATGCAGCGACGGTAGTCGCCAAGCTCGTTCTAAAGGCTGGCAAGGGGCGTACGCACTGATGCGTAGCCGTCGCAGGCAGGAGCAGCCAGTCCGTCAACCCCGGATGGATGCCGATGAGCAGTCGTACGCGTTTCGCAGGAGTCGTACTATCACTGGGAGTACGACTGATAACGTACGTGCAGCTGGCGAGAACCGCGCACAACTTAAATCACCTCGACTTCATGAACATTCACTCCGTAAGCACCGGCGTAAGCTACTAGCGTATCTGCTGTTGATCCTCACAGCCTGTGGCGTGCTCTGGTACGTGATCACCAGCTACATCGGCTCAACCGTTTCGTCGAGTACTATGTCTACGCAGCCTATCAAGCAAGCCTTGGATGAACAGCGCTACGCTAGTGTGGTTAATGACTACTTTGCAGATCGACCATTTGAGCGTTTCTCGTTCGCGCTAAACGAAGAGACATTTGATTCGTACATGCAGTCCAAAGCACCCGAGATCTCAGACGCTCGCCTTGATAAAGGTGAGACGTTCGGGAGCGCCACACTCGCACTCACATTGCGCGAACCGGTCGTGGCCTGGACGATCCAAAACCAGCAGTACTTCGTTGACTCTAGTGGCAACGCATTTACCGTGAACTATTTTGCGGCACCAACTGTGGTCGTGACGGACAAGAGTGGCGTAAACGCTGAGGCAGGCGTCGTCACATCTACCAAACTGCTCCGCTATATCGGTCGCGTCATCACCATCGTGAATGCCTCTGGGCTACCTGCCGTAGATGTGGTTGAGTTACCTGCTAACTCAACCCGCCAAGTCGACTTCAAGCTCAAGGATAGGGCTTACATCATAAAAGGTAATCTCGACCGTGATCCAGCAGGGCAGGCAGCAGATATCATCAACGCCGTTACCTACGTTGGGGAGAAACAACTACGACCACAGTATTTGGATGTACGCGTAAGTTCAAAGGCATTTTACCGAGACAGGTAGGCAGAGGGCCGCTCTATCACTCCCTGTTCTAGTTCTATTTTTGTTCTATATTGCTGTATGCAAAAACTTTATAAAAACATAGTAGGGCAGTAAAGTCAAACATTTGTCAAAAATAGAGAAGTGGGGTGGTGTGAAAACATTTGTTCAAAAAGTCAAACAAATAGCGACGCGGAGTGTGGAAAAGTCGACGGATCTTAGTTTGAGTACGACATAGTCCCGTGCAGGCATTTATCGTTATACATTTTTCACTAAAAAACATCCTTTACAGGCAATTAGAACAAAATACGGATAAAACTACCCCGTTAGGGGGTATTGGTATTCATCTTTTGTTACTACTTTACGTGTCGTAAAAGATATATTGTGCGACATTAACTATATACACTGCCCATGTATTGTTACTCATCTTTTTCTCCTGCTTTCTATGTATATTTTCTGCACTTTTTGTTTCTACGTGTTTTTGATCCCTATTGCTGCCTGGCCTGAGCCTTGGGCATTTTTGCTACATTCATACGTTTCGATACCTAGCTCTTAGACATACTGAGTGTTCTATATTTGTTCTATATACTTTGTCCACCAAATAATTGCGTGAGATGAGAGCAAATAAAAAGAATCCGCCTAGCGGAGACGGATCTCTTCTTCTTTTGGCTGGGGCTTAGGGCGGGGGGCTTCACTGCCCTCTCGGATGATTCGTGGTCGGTTGGGCTCTACCGATTCCGTTGGCTTTTTCTTGCGTGAGCGGCTGCGAGTACGTTTCTTTGGAGGAGTGTCAGGGGACGGGGTAGCAGGTTTGTCGTGGCTGATCTTTGTCTCGCTCCCCTCCTCTTTTGCCCGGACTGGCTTGGCGCTAGCATCGACTGGCCATTTCTTAGCAAGGGATTGCGACTGCGGCTTTGGCTGGGCAGATGGGGCTGTCTGGGTCGAAATGAGCGACTGTATCTCCTGTTCTACCTCTGTTCGGTCTCTGGCGTATTTGCGTCGGCTACTATCGACGATATGCTGCATAAAGTTAGCCTGGCTGGCTGGAATGGTCAGGGTCGTGGCTGAGAAGGCTGGCGATTTCTCTCCCTTGATTACCATGTTGATGATGAAGTTACGGTTGTGCATCTGTAAGAGGTCATTTGGCTCAAACTGCGGCTCAAACTGCTTGCCGAGCAGTGGCGCGTCATCAGCACTAACTCGAAAACTCACCATGGTGCCCACGTTGCCGAACACTGCGTCACGCACGGTATCCTGCATCTGTGAGACGTACTGGTTAGCAACGGTGAGGTTCAGGCCATATTTACGCGCCTCGGACAGGATGGTGGCGAATGAGTCTGTCGCGAAGTTCTGGAACTCATCTACGTAGAGGTAAAATGGACGCCTGTCTTCGATGCGAGGGATATCGCTGCGGCTCATGGCTGCCAACTGGATCTTTGTAACCAGGAATGATCCCAAGATACCGGCGTTGTCCTCACCGATCAGACCCTTAGACAGGTTGACGATGAGGATTTTGCCATCGTCCATTATCTGGCGGATGTTGAACGTGCTCTTTGGCTGACCGATGATGTTACGGATGATCGGGTTGGCTGTGAAGGCTCCGACCTTGTTCAAGACTGGGGCGACGGCTTCGGCCTGGAACTTTTCGTTCCAGCTGTTGAATTCTATGTTCCAAAAGTTTAGCACCACGCTGTCCTGGCAAGTTTCGAGGACTTCTTTGCGGAACTTTTTATCGGTCAGCATGCGCGTGATGTCGAGCATGGTCGTGTTCGGATGGTCGAGGAGCGCGAGGATTGTGTAGCGCAGAATGTACTCGAGCCGTGGACCCCAGCTGTCGCCGAACATGCGTTTCAATACCCCGATGATTTCCGATGAGATATTGTTCTTTTGATTTGGGTCATAGACTTCCATCGGGTTGAAACCGAGCGGAAATGCGGTATCAGCCGGATTGAAGTAGACGACGTCGTCGATACGATCAGCTGGGATGAAATGCATGTTGTTGACCGCAAAGTCACCGTGCGGGTCGATGATAGCGTATCCGTGCTTGTGGTACACGTCGCTGAGTGCGAATAGCTCGAGTAGCCCCGACTTACCTGCTCCGGTCTGACCGATGATATAAACGTGTCGTGAGCGGTCGTAGCGGTATAGGCCAAACTGGTGGTTGATGCCGCGGAAGTTCGTCAGCCCAAAAGCGCTAATCTGTTCATCGTGAGCCGGATCGCCATTGATGATAGGCAGTTTCGCTGGTGGTTCAGCAGTCTTGTTGCTGGCCCAGACGATGTTTGGTGTCTCGACGTTGGTGTGCGGCAAGTGAAAGACTGAGGCGAGCTCTTCGATGTTCAGGATGTACCCACGATCGATGAAGAAACGAGCGCGGTATTTTTCGAGCTCTTCGCGTTTAAAGCTGCCACCGCTTGATTTGAATCCGTTCAGGTTGGTCGAGTTGAACTGTTTGAACGTACCGACGAGCGCTTGCATACGCTGTTTGGCGATCGCCTGGTTTTCACCCAGGTAGGCGATACGAATCTTGACCTGGTAGCCTAGCTTGACCGACTTGTTCTCTATCTCAGAGATACGCGTCTTGTCGCGCTCCGATAGTTCAGGAGCCGTGCTACCGGTCGCAGTCTGTTCCGGAGGTTTCCAGAGGGCTTCGATGGCCTGTAGGAAGTACTTGCCTCCCCCGCTGAGCAGATCGAGGTTGGCACTACCGCTCTTGATGCGGCGCGAGAACGCACTGGCACGCTTGTGCCAGTCATCGGCAATCGGGCGGGCTAGAACCTGTACCCAAACCTCTTCGGAGCTGTCCTCCAGCTTGGCGAGCGTCGCGGTAATACCAGCGAGTGGGTCAACTTCGAAACTCTGAAACGTCTTAATCGGTAACATCTCATTGTCAGTCAGTGTCAGTTCAGATGTGTAGACGACGCTGTGTTGAAATTCGCGGTTCGTGTAGTCCTCGTCGAGCGTGTGGATCTGAACCGTCGGGTACTGAGCGTAGATCTGACCTTCGACGAAGTTTTGTAGGTGTTTTGGCACCCAGACATAAAAACGGATGAGTTTGTCGATGGCTGCGATCTCGAAACTGATATGTTCCTGAAGCCCGCCGGACATGCGCAGCTCGCGTTTGTCACGCAAAATACCGTGCAGGCTGGCGAACAACTGCTCTGCCGCGAGCTCTTTCTTGTCGTTGGCACGAGGAATCTCAAGTGTCAGCAGGACGTGTTCGGTAGTGTCGATGACTTCGGCTTGGCGGTTATTACGCCACGCGAGATAAAGCAGCAGAATAGCGAGCGGAACCCATACATACCACTGTAGGAGGAGACTGAAAATCCATGCAAGTAAATCACCCATTGCTACGCCTTATTGTCCCTCAAAGCCGCCTCAGTTGCAAACAGTGTTTGACAGATTAGCTTTCAGCCAGTGAGTAGGTCGCTTTGGCGACGCGCTTGAATTCTGGCTTGCTCTGGAGGTTGAGCAGAATAGTCGTTTCTTTTACCTGACGGTCCTTGAGGACACGCTTGACGATCTCGTCACGGTGAAGTGGCTCGTTAGCCTTCTTTAGAACGTCGGTGATGATATCAGCAACGGTGCCCTTTTTGTAACCCCATTCGTTGAGGGCGTAGATACCGCGGCCGATCAGGACGAAGCGCTTATCCTTGATGAGCTCGTTGTGAATCGCTTGGGTCGTGACGTCTTTGCGCTTGAAGTCACTGTCCTTGATAGCACCGGCGATGTCAGAAAAGTGCATTGGCTTGCCGTTCTCCTGCAGGATTACGTAGATCTTGTCACGGATGTTCTTTGGGTTGACGGTCGGCCACTTTGTAAGACCCCATACGTCCTTGAGGTTCGCGAGGTTCTTGCTCAGGCTGGCGAGAGCACGGACGTAGTCAGGGTGCTCGTAATTGAGCTTGGCATGCAGTTCCTGGACTGAGAGTGTGGTTCCGTGTTCTTTGACGGCTTTGACGACTTCGTCAACACGCTTTTTGAGCTGCTTTTCATCGTAATACTCGCTCAGGGCGATACCGTAGTAATAGTGGTCGTTCTCAGACAGAACGGACAGTTTTGGTGCAAGTTCAGCTACAAAGGCGACGTGAGCGCGGTCTCGCTCGTCACCACCAGGGGTGACACGCTCTGTCAGCTCGCTCAGACGAGCGGCACGGCCAAGTTCGTGGAGTTGCTCTACCAGGTAGCGTTCAACGGCGTCGAGATCGAGACGACCTTCTTCGGCAGCGATCTTGAGACGGATTAGGATGGCTTTTTCAAGCTGACGGACACGTTCACGTGTGATACCGAGGAGTTCACCGATCTGTTCCAGCGTTTCTTTGCGGTCAAACAGGCCAAAACGACGCGAGATGATTTCGCGTTCGCGTTCACGCTCAATACCATCAAGAATCGTACTCACGACGTTCTTAATGTCAGGGGTGGTTGATTCGGCGTTTGTGCTCATGTTCTTCCTTCGTTACGGCTGGTTTTCGATGTTCTCACATCAGATTTAATGACTATTATAGAACTACTTTTTATAAATGTCAAATATAATCTGTGATGTATTAATTATAGCACATACTAGACGCTTGTGGTAAATAGTATTTTTACGCTTTTTTATACTGAGGTTTATTGTTTTATAGCCTATCGGGGGGTACAGTAATCGCAGATATGAGTACTGCGAATGGTAATGGTTTTCGAACACTTGAGTATTACCGAGAACGGTATAATGAACGCGTCATCAGCCCTACGGAATTGACCCAAGGCGACAAATTCCCACTACTCTTTCGCGTAATGCATGCCCCTAAAGGTCATGGTGCCTATGAGTTGCTGGTCGAGCTGGATGATGTCCAGCAGGCAGAGACGATCGGTGTCTATGCAGTGCGCTTTACAATTACAACACCACATACTGGTACAAGTTTTGCAGATGGTGAATGGTTCGATGGTGTCTGGAATCCCGTAGAACCTATCACCTATCGAGGCAAAATGCACGGCAAGCCAGCCAATAACCAAATGGTCGACGCAATTGTATACCAACAAAGCACACCTTTCTTTCCTGAGCATACTGTTGTCGTAGAAAAAGATCTTGAGTTGACCGGGGTCTGAAATGATAAACCCGCCCCAAAGGCCGGGTCCCAGTTGAGGCTTGGGACGGGCTTATCGGTGGCGGGTAGTTTAGGGTTGAGCGATGGCGAGTAGTTCGAGGTGGTTGGCCCTCGTCTTCCACTTGCTGATGCCGATGAACATCATCAGGTGACAACGTGGGTCAACAAGATCCTTGACAGCATCTCGGCAGGCTTGTCCGATATCGTCGATCGTTCGGAGCAGTTCCGATTGGTCGAGTGGTCGGTCGAGGTCGCTGATCTGTTGGAGTCGGGTCTTGACCCATGCGAGCTGCTGACTTAGTTGCGGCCTCGCCTCAACGACGTACAGGCTGGGCTGGTCGAGGCGTTCGATGAGCTGCTCGATGTAGTAGCGCTTGCGAGCTTTGCCGTCTTCTGGAGCCGACATCGCTCCCTCCTTCCCTGGTGAAGTGCGAACCGGATAGGTTTGATTTTGATATATTACCATAAAAACAAGTTTATGTAAATGATAAACCCGCCCCAGATATCCCGGATTGGGTCTATCTAGGACGGGTGTTACTCCTCCCGTGCAACGGTGAGGCAGTCACTCCACTGGCCTTCTCTTGAACGAGTGATACCGAATGAGCAAAGGTCCGTTGTGCGCACCTCCTCGGTGCCCTCGATGCTGTAGCTGACGATGTAGTCCTCGCGACCGTCCTGAGACGGATGTGACAGGAACATACCGCGCTTGACCGAAGATGGATCCTGGGGCTTGTACCAGGTGAAGAGGACACCAGGCCCCACGTCATCGATAGTCATCGCCCCTTCACTCAGGGGGTTACGAAGTGTCATGCTCATTTCCTTCCGGAGTAGTTCAGCCAGTCGGGGTCGTCCTCGGGTCCGCGAACGGTCGTCGCAGGCTTGTGCTTGCGGGCACCCTGTCGACGGAACGCATCCATGACAAGCTGACCCGAGGGCCAGCCGACGATAGAGCGGTAAACCACGAACGCGAGTAGCACGCCAACCAACCCGTACAAGGCTGCAGATGGGTCGGCTTCGCCGAGCAACCCCGTCAGGATGACGAACAGGAACAGTAGGACGCCGAGCATGCCGACATCAATCTGCACTCGCAGTCGAGGACTCGACCTGAGCTCAGACCTGAAGACGATCGAGATGACGACGAACGTCATGAACGACAGAAAGCAGGCTGTCAAGAGAAAGTGCATGTCTTTGCCTTTCTTAGGAGACAATAGACATACTATAAAATACTATGATATATAATGCAATGTTTATTTCTTTGAGCCGCGTCGGAAGGATTTCTTGGCTGGGGCGTCGTCGAGAAGCTTCTTTGCTTCCTGGTGCGTAATCTTTTTAGGATCGACATCTTTTGGTATCTTGGCGTTCTTTTTGCCATCGGTTATATACGGTCCAAAACGACCGTTCAGCACCTTGATGCCGTCACCAAAATCGGCGATATTCTTCTCTGCCTCAGATTTTAGCTTAGCCTCGTAGAGTTCGAGCGCTTTCTCGAGCGTGATATCGTGCGGATCCTCGGGTTTGATACTGACGAACAGCTTATCTACCTGGATATACGGTCCAAAACGACCGATGTTAGCCTTGATGTCTTTACCGTCTTTGGTTTGGCCGACTAGACGCGGCAACTTAAATGCATGAAGCGCCTCCTCGAGCGTGATAGTCTCGATACGTGTACCTGATGGCATAGGAGCAAATTGAGGCTTATTCTCTTTGTCTTCTGTATCGCCAAGCTGGAGCATTGGACCGAAACGGCCAAAGCGGGCAATAATCGGCTTGCCAGTTTTAGGATCTGTGCCGATTTCACGACTATTGCCGACGGTCGAGCGGTCTATACCGCCGGATTTTTCGATGAGTTCGTGGAACGGTGTGTAAAAATCCTCGAGCATCTTGTTGCGTTCGAGTTTGTTCTCGGCGATATCGTCGAAGTGTTCCTCGACGCTGGCGGTAAAGCCGTAGTCAACGACTTGCTCAAAGTAGTCACCGAGGAAATCAGCGATCAGTTCGCCGCTCGGGGTGGGGACGAGTTTGCCGCGATCCGCGCCGGTCTTTTCCTGGACTACTTCTCTTACCAGCTCATTATCCTTGAGGCTGAGCTGGATAATGTCGCGTGGCGTGCCCTCGCCTTCACCTTTTTCAACGTAGCCACGTGTCTGGACAGTATCGATGATAGTTGCGTAGGTACTCGGACGACCGATGCCGAGGTCCTCGAGTTTTTTGACCAGGCTACCCTCGGTGTAGCGGGCTGGTGGACGGGCGAAGACCTGACGAGCACCAGCTTCGCCTAGTTTGAGAGCATCACCACTTGCCAAGGCTGGCAACAGATCAGCGTCTTTTTTACTTCCACCGTAAACTTTCATGAAACCGTCAAAGATAACCACTTCACCCTTTGCCTCAAGTTTCTCTTTTTGTGAGGAGATAGTAATCGTTACCGTTGTCTTCTCAAGCTTGGCCGGTGACATCTGACTGGCGAGTGTGCGGCGTCGGATGAGATCATAGAGTTTCTGGTCGTATTCATTGCTACTGCCCTTTTCGAGCGCCATGTTGGTTGGGCGGATAGCTTCGTGAGCTTCCTGAGCACTACTGTTCTTGGTCTTGAACGTTCGGACGTGCGAATATTCGTCGCCGAAAGCAGTCTTTATATATGTAGCGGCACTTGCGATCGCCTGCTTGCTCAGGTTGACCGAGTCGGTACGCATGTAGGTAATCTTACCGTCCTGATAGAGTTTTTGGGCACTGGCCATGGTAGCTTTGCTGCCAAACCCAAGTTTTGCGTTAGCATCCTGCTGGAGCGTGCTAGTCGTGAACGGCGCCCCAGGGTTGCGGGTACTCGGGCTCTTGGTGACGTCGCTAACACTGAACTCTGCCCCTTTCAGGCTCTCGAGAAAGGCCGTGGCCTCCTCTTCGGTATCAAACCGTTGCGGCAGCTCGGCTTTTACCTCTTCGCCGTTATGGAGAAGTAGCGCTGTTATCTTGAACTGGAATGAACCCTCGAAAGCGCGAATTTCACGCTCACGCTCGACGAGCAGTCGGACCGCAGGACTCTGGACGCGACCGGCGCTCTTGCCACCGGGGACCTTTTGCCACACGACTGGACTCAGTTCAAAACCGACGATGCGGTCAAGGATCTGCCGGGCCTGCTGGGCTTGGACAAGATGCATATCGACGGTTCGTGGGCTCTTGACCGCCTCGGTGATGGCGCTTTCGGTGATTTCGTGGAAAACGATTCGCTTTGTCTTGGTTGGATCGAGGCCAAGTACTTCACAGAGGTGCCAAGCGATAGCCTCCCCTTCGCGGTCCTCATCGGTGGCGAGCCAGACGGTGTCAGCGGTCTTGACGGCCTTTTTGAGTTCGGTGATGACTTTTTTCTTATCAGGATCAACCTCATATATAGTTTTGAAGCCGTTTTTGACGTCTATAGGGGGTGTGCCGTCTTTGGTTTTCTTGACGATCGAGCGGATATGGCCGATGGACGAGAGTACGACAAAATCTTTACCGAGATATTTCTCGATAGTTTTCGCTTTTGCTGGGGACTCGACGATGACGAGGTTCTTGCTCATATCTTATTGACGCTCATGGTTAACACAATATAGTCAACTGCCCATACTACTTGACTCACGCTGTATTGTAAATAAATCCAGTCGCGGGTGTCGTAGGTATATTAGATTATTTACAAACGATGCACATCGTACTATTATCACGAAAGGTACACCATTCGAAAAACAAATTGAAAGTAAAAAAATGACTAAAAACCAGTTTTATTCTGACCAGCGTGGTAGTGCGCATGTGGCGATAGCTGTGGTGCTTATTATCGCGCTGATTGGGGGTGTAGGGTATAGGTTTTATACCGGCTATCAAAGTAAGCAATCACTTGTCGCGTCCGAAAAAACGTTGGCAGAGGCGAAACATAAAAATGACGCCGGTGACGCGAGGCTATTATCCCAAGTCGAAGAGAAAGCACTCGAGGATGCTGACATTGAAGTCAAAAAGCCACAAGAGACTACTCCAAGCTATCCTGCGCCAATGGTGGCGAAGCCTGCTCCTACGCCCCTAACACCGTTTTCGTTCGCAGGTGCTACCCTAACTGCGACGCGTGCTTACGGCACTAATTCATCAAACCTACCAGCCTATCGAGAAATCGCGCTCGTCGGTGATGACTTATGGTTCACGAACGCCAACACCTCATATATCGGAGTGATATCGCCAAGCGGCAATGTTCGATCGTATAAATCTTCCCTTAACGGCTCCTACTTCACACCAATCGTCAAAGGCTCCGATGGACGAGTGTGGTTCGCTGGCAATACGCAAAAAATCCACGCTATGTCTACAAACGGAAAAGAAACCACCTACACTATCCCCTCGCAGCCTATCCTGGTAGAGAGTATGGTGCTGGGGCCTGACAAAAATATATGGTTTACCACGTGGAACAATAATCAACAGGGTATTGTCGGTAAAATAACTCCGTCGGGCACAGTGACTGAATATAAGCTGCGTAACGGCTATGCACGAGGTCTGACTGTCGGTGCGGACGGACGGGTGTGGTTTGCGACGGGCCTCGGTGTTGGCAGTATTTCGACATCCGGTAACATTTCGTACGTGGACACTTATGGAGGGCGCTCGTATTCTCCATGGGGTATCGCGAGCGCTGGCAAGGCGATTTGGCTACTAGGCCACGATGGCTCGGAAGGAAGTAAATTGATACGAGTCGGTCTTGACGGCACTTTCAAGAGCTATAGCAGTGCATCAACTAACAATCTATTCAGGGTATACTCAGGACCAAATAACACAGCATGGTTCAGTGACTGGACCAGTGGTTCCATCGGACGCATTACCGAGTCAGGTAAGATTACTCGCTTTGCCGCCCCAGCTGGCTATAAAAATGTGCTCGGACTTACTTTCAAGGGACAAGACATCTGGGCCTCATACACGAACTCGATCATCAAATTCACGTTCAAATAAGCCAAACGTTGTACGTGAGAATACTTTCACCACAAATACAGACAAAAATCTTGTGAAATCTTTCACAGAGTTGTTGACAACGCCTATAGAGAGGCGCACACTGGAAATATGTTACTTCAATACCAACGCCACAGGTATTGACAAAATATACAAAATGGTGTATAGTGAAAGGATTATGAATATGCCACCCAAAGCAAACCACGATGTAATTGGTCGCCACGGTGTGATTGGCCAAGATATTCTTTCTCACGATCTGGATCTCGCACATACTCCTGCTCTACCTGTCGAGATTGGTCAGGACTTTGCAGAATTAGTCGACGACATGGATGAGCGTGTAAAAGCTATGATCGCGGCCGAGATGGCTCAAGAAGCTGCTGAGCGTAAAGAACGTGATGCCCGAGACAAACCGGCTCTCGAAACTCGTGGTGCTGAAATAGCCGTTGCGAGTGAAGTGGCCTCTCTACCAGTAACGCCGCCTAAAGCCCCCAACGGTTTGCGCTCAGAGCGCGGATCGCACCTCTGATTTCGAGCATCGTCATCGTTTGAGCAAAAAGTGCCCCGTCTAGGGCACTTTTTTTGTCTGCAAGACTTGCATGGGTCGACGGATAGACGGTATCGAGACCATTTGCGAGTACTGCGACCCCTGTTCCACCGGCTTTCACGGTGGCCTCATTTGCGATGCCATCGATACCGTGCGCGAGACTGCTGACGATCAAGGCTCCCTTCTCTGTTAAGCGCGTGGCGAGCTCAGATGTGATCTGACGGCCATATGTAGTCGGCTTACGGGTACCAACGATCGCGATACCGAACCGATACTCGGGTATTTCACCTCTGATATAGAGTCTGCCCGGCACCTGTGGTATTGTTCTGAGACGTTCTGGGAAATCCTTGCTTGTACTGCTTATGCTATTGATTTTCATAATGAAAAGTGTTAAATAGTATTGACTTTATGTAAAAAGCGTGCTAATATACTGTATGGTTGATCGCGTAACAGCGGTCAAATCGTACCTTATACCCCCAATTCTAACGTAAGTTAGAGTGCGCGTGTACTGGTGTCGAAGTTTTCTACCCTCCACTTCGTACACATCTAAACAGTCACGTGCATACTAACCCCTTTAACCCCTTGTCTTCTCTGTGTGAGGTGGCGAGGATCCCGATTTTTCAGGCGGACCACAATATGGCGAGTATGAACCAACTGGCTTGCCAAGCGCAGAGTGCGTACATAAATACACTTCTAGCGCTTCGCCGTGCGTAGCCCGGGTGGGTTGAAGGGTCGAATGGCGCCAGGTGATGCCCACCCTTACCTGGTGCCTTTCGAAAGAATTGAGTATGAAATAACCCCCGGTGTACATCGGGGGTTATTTTTATGTCCATAAATAAACCGAGCCCCGATAGTTTCATCGGGGCTCGGAGCTTGAATGAGGTCTCTATCAACCGCTGATCAGTTGCCTGAGTGCGCTCAAGACTTCCGGCCAGTTGCTGCGGTATGAGACGTAGCGCAGGTCAACTGGTGTGAATGCGGGTGATCCTGGCTTGGGGTAGTACTTGAGCATCATCGTGTCGAGCTGGTAAAGTCTGCCATCTTCTCCGAGCCAGATTGGCTGATCTGACTCATCCTTAGGCACTGAGGCTAGCGAACCATCGAACGGTTCGCCTACGAGCAGGATGAGTCGGGTCCTCTGTGAGCGTCGCCACGGTGGGACGAGGCACACAACGGTCTCTTCTGTCGAACCAGGCCAGTCTCTGAGGTCCAGACTTCGCTTGGCGGGCCCCAGTGCTGCTTTGACTACCTTGAACTGCGCCTTGTTCTGTTTGTGCTGGATTCGGAATTGTCTCCGCTGCTCCGTCTGAAGAGTCTCTGCATCCTTGAGTTCACGATCAAAACGCTCTTGGTTGATCACTTTTACCTCCAAGGTATTTCAAGCTCCGATCTCGACGATCAAAGCAAAGCCGGATGGTTCATCGACGGCTTTCGCCAACCGACGAAATATATAAAATAATACCATAATTTTTCATAAATTCAAACGCCCCCGACCTTGCGATCGGGGGCTGATGTTTGACGGGGTCGTCAGCGGACGAGAAGAACGATGTCGCGCGGCCGACGGATTCTGCCGAGTAGCACTTCCATGCCGACGAGCCAGGGTCGCCCGCTCTGCATTGCCTCTTCTACCGTCAGTATGATAGGTACTACGCAGCTGGAATGAAAATCGCAGAGCACGAGTGCTCCGTCCTGCCCGATGAAGTACCTATCATCCTCGCTGGGATCAAGTGGCTCCGGTGGGATGACCGCGAAGCCGACGTACGGCTGGTCATTGAGCGGTGGATGAAGCGTGGGTCGAAGCAGTCCGATACTCATGCGCTGGACGACGTTCTCACGCGTCTGCTCGAACGACGCTTGCCTGATGGCATCAGTGAATGCTGCCATGGAACTCCACTTCCCTTCAGAATCGGCGGTGCTCAGAGCTTCGGCTTCTGGACCATACCCATGTGCACCGTCTCGGTTCCATCGTCGTTGGGCTCGATGAGCACGATGCCGAGAACTTCGTTCTCGAACTCCTCATCCTTACGGGGTGGGAACATGACATTTCCCTTCGATTGGTTCCCGTTAAACTCCTGTTCGGAGAAACGGGACGCGGCGAGTTTCTCAAACGAACTTGTTGCTTATTATAGCATTTATAGCTAAAAATACAAGTTAAGCGTGAGTTGTATGTTCGAACAATCCGTTTATGAAATCATCGATGATAGCAAGTACTTTGCTCGAAAGATCACTGAGAGCCGTACTTTCGTCTTTTGTAAAGTTGCTCAGTACAAAGTCCGCGTCGTCGATGCGGTCGCGAAGGTCGTTGTAGACGCCGATACGGATGCGTGCAGTATCGGGGCCGAGATGTTGGTTCATAGACTTGACGCCGTTGTTCCCGGCATCTGAGCCGCCCAGGCGCGTGCGGATGGTACCAAATGGGAGCGCCAGCTCGTCATGAATGATGAGAATATTCGTGGGCTCGACCTTGTAAAAGTCAGCGATGAGCCGCCCTGCCTCGCCAGTGTTGTTGTAGTAGGTAGTCGGTTTGGCGAGGATGACTTTTTCATCTCCAACCGTAAGTTCGGCAATCTGCGAGCGGAACTTGTCCTTGTTTTGGAACTCTGCGCCCTTTTCTGCCGCATAGGCATCAAGCATCGCGTACCCGACGTTATGACGAGTCCGGTCGTAGCGTGTTTCTGGGTTACCGAGGCCGAGGATGAGTTTCACCTAACTCTCCTGTTCAGCGTCTTTACGTTGCTTATAGGCCTTGGTAACGGGCTCTTTGCCTTCGGCGACGCGCTGGCGGTTGGATTTGATTTGCTTTTCGTCGCGGAAACTGAACATGATCGGTGTGCCGGTAAAGTCATGAGCATCACGAACAGAGCGTTCGAGGTAGCGCTTATATGACCAGTGGAGGAACTTGAGGTTGGCGCCAAAGATAACGAACCACGGTGGGCTCTGATCGGTTTGCACCATGTAACGAAGCTTTGGCATAGTGTTCTTGAGTCCGGCTGGTGGATGTTTGCGAACACATGCCTGGAGAATCTTGTTGAGTTCGGTAGTCTTGAGCTGATGCTGACGACGCTCATCGATCTGAAGGGCGATATCAAACAGCTTGGTAACGTTTTGGCCAGTCACGGAGCTGGTAAAGATGAGTGGTGCCCACGGCACAAAGGCAAAGTTGCGTGAAATCTGCGGTGCAAGCGCATCACGGGTGTAGGCGTCACGTCCTTCGACGCTGTCCCATTTACTGACAACGATAACGAGGCCTCGACCAGCTTCTTTGATCATGCCGGCCAGCTTTTGGTCAAGTTGTGTGTTGAGTTCGTTAACGTCCATCAGGAGCAAACAGATGTCAGCTTCCTCGATGGCTTGGAGGGTTCTCAGGACCGAAAACTTTTCGATACCGACCTCTTGCTTGCCTGATCGGCGTACGCCTGCGGTATCAAGGAGTTCTATGTCGCGACTATGGTAGCGAACGGCGACGCGGTTGACGTCTCGAGTTGTACCTGCAACATTGGCGACGATAGCCTGCTGCTTTCCAGCTAGCGTGTTGAACAAATGACTTTTGCCAACGTTTGGTCGGCCGATGAGCGCAATCCGAAGTACTTCGTCAGGTTCGGTTTCATGAACAACAGGAATTTCTGAGTAGATAGTGGTTCGGAGCGTGCCGAGGCCTTGATTGTGTTCGGCGCTGGTCTGCAGAATCTTTTTGATGCCGAGTCGACGAAACTCGTCGATGGCGAGCGATCCCTTGAGATCGACTTTGTTGCACACCAGAATGACTGGTTTTTTGCTCTTGAGCGCTGTCTTAGCGATACGGCGGTCCTGGTCGCTTGGGTAGATGGTACTGTCGACAACGACGAGGATAACATCGGCGAGCTCGGTGGCTTCACTGATTTGTTCCTGGATCGAGGCTTCAAACTCGTCTTCGGCGTCTTTGAGACCAGCAGTGTCGACCAACCAAAAGCTCTTCTCGCCGTCGGAGATGCGACGTATGACGTTGTCACGTGTCGTTCCTGCCTCACGCGCAACAATCGCCTCCTGGGATCCATAGAGGCGGTTAAAGAGGCTGCTCTTGCCGACGTTGGTTTGGCCAACGATGGCGACGGTAGGAAGCTTACTCATTTCGTACCATTATAACAGAGGTGAGTAATATTGACAAGATAAAAAATTTATTACTATAATATAAAAATGTTACCTCGTAGGCGACGAATAATTCCAGGAGAAACGATTCCTCTCGAAAGGTTCTCTGATGAGCTAAAAGCTCGCGCACGAACGATCGGTGAGCGCGCGCTTGCCGCTGGACGTCCCTTGCCGGTTGATGTTGAGCAAATCCTTGCTGCTCAGCCGGCGGATTTACGAGTTTGGCAGCTTCTCGATAAGTTCACCTATGACGACCTCGACGCAATCGCTGAGAAGTTAGCAAAAGACCTATAGCTTCGAGGCTATTCGGCACTCGCCAGATGCAAGGTCCTCGAGTGTGTATGGCCCAAAGGCGGTCCGGTGTAGCCGAGTAACGGTGTAACCGAGTGCGGCGAAGGTACGACGGATTTGACGGTTACGGCCTTCGCTCATTACGACCCGCCAGCTCCAGCGTTCATCTTCTGATAGCCGTTCCAGTTGCAGTTTACTCTGCCCGTCCTCGAGGGTGACGCCATAGTCGTTGATCATCTGTTGATGTAGCGGCTCGAGGTCACGATCGAGTTTTATTTCGTAAACTTTTCGCTTGGCAAAACTAGGGTGTGTCATTTGGTGCGCAAAGTCACCGTCATCAGTCAGCAGTAAGATGCCCGAACTATCACGATCGAGTCGACCAACCGCTTTGAGGCGCTGCTGATCAGGATTGAGCAGCTCATAAATAGTTGGCGTATCACCCTGTCGACGTCGTGAGCAAACGTAGCCGACCGGTTTGTTGAGCATAAGGTATGTGTAGGCCTGCTGGGGGGAGATCGGCTTGCCGTCGAACATGACAACGTCATCGGGACCCACTTGCGCTCCCATGGCGGCTGGTGAGCCGTTTATAGTGATGCGCCCAGCCGAAACAGCATTATCGATCTCACGACGACTCAACCCAGTCGCGTGGGCAAGGAATTTATTGACACGGGTGGTGTCCTCTGTATTCATGGTTCGTATTATAGCCTAGGTAGCTGGTGCACCGGGAGGCGGTGGTGGCGGTGGTGGAATCGTGCCGGTGTTATCGACCTTGCCTGCTTCGAAGTCGGCAAGCTCTTTTGCGAGCGCCTCTTTCTCTTGCTCGGTCGTCTGAACGGTCGGGATTGCATCACTGTCGAGACCAGCTTCTTTGGCAAGCTCTTTGTCGAGTAGCTGGTTGATATCGATCGATGGCTTGGTTGGGTCAGAGAGAGGCTGGATTACCCTGGCTGTCGCGGATGGTGGTTTTGGGGTCTGGTTCTGTGGTGGTGGTGGCGGTGGAGCTGGTGCCGGTGCCGTAGCCGCTGTTGCCGGCGCAGGAGCTGGTGCTACTGGTGGTCGAGGTGGAACAGCTGATGGAGCGGGTTGTGCCGGACGAGCCGCTGCAGGTACAGGAGCTGGCGTAGGTGTAGCGGCTGGTGGTGGTGGCGCGGGTTGAGCGACCGGGCTGGGTGTAGCGGCTGGTGCAGTTGCCACGGCGGGTGCTGTGGCTGCCGGCTGGTCTTCGAGCACTTCGTGAACGGCACGAACCACGTCTTCGATACCAACCTGGGATTTTACGAGGTAGCGGTCTGCACCGAGCGTTTCGCCTCGCTGGCGTTGTTCTTCGGAGCTAAGAGCGGTCATCATGATGACCTTTATGTTCTTTGTTTCAGTCGTAGAGCGTAGGATGTCGAGCATATCAAAGCCGCTGATCTTTGGCATCATGACATCGCTGACGATGAGCTGCGGGCGTTCTTTGATAGCCATGGCGAGCGCTTCTTCGCCGTCGCCCGCCGAGACGATGTCGTAGCCCTCTGCCAACAAACGAACACCATAGATTTCACGCAGGCTTTTGTCGTCTTCGACAAGCATAACTTTTGTCATATTAGTGTCTATTGTAAAAACTTACGCTTAAAAAAGCCATAGTTTTGTTTTCAAGGGGTCGTTGATGGTGGCGTGGGAGCAGCTGCTCCTGGGGTGGGAGTAGCCGGCGGCTGGGTAGCTGAGGCTGGCGTTGGAGCGGCTTGGGGTGCTGTTGGCGGCTGTGTGGGAGCTGGCCCAGGAGGCGTTTGGGGAGTTGGTGCGGCAGAAGGTGTTGTGGGTGCGATAGTTGCCGCTGGTTGGGGCTGCTCGGGAGTTGTGGTTGGCGTGGGCGCTATGGGTGCTGCCTCAGGGTTGGCAACGGTCAGGTCGGGTTGTTCAGCTTGCTCACGACTAATACGAGGCAACTCAACCGTAAAGGTGCTTCCCTTACCGTATTCGCTCTCAAGATTGAGGCGCCCACGCATGGTTTCGACAAGGCGGCGTGCCAGGTAAAGCCCGAGGCCGGTGCCACCTATCTCACGAGTATCAGTGTTGTCGACGCGGTAGAATTTTTGGAACAGGTGTGGGATGTCTTCGGCGGGAATGCCAATACCGGTATCTTTGACGGATATAAAGACATGGTCGTTGTCGGCAGTTACGTCAACGGTCACGCTACCCTCTTTGGTGTATTTGATAGCGTTACCGATCAGGTTCGAGAGCACCTCCTGGAGATGACTCTGGTCAGCTTTGGCGTAAAACAGTGGTTCAACGGCATTGCCACCTGTCGCGCTCGTACTAGGGGCGTAGATGAGCGTGAGGGATTTTTCGGCGACTTGTCCGCTGAAGTCATCGAGGAGCTCACGAACGAACGTCGGAACGTTTATGATGGTCAGTTCGGTCTCGAGTCGGCCATCTTCGACTTTCGAAATATCGAGCAGGTCCTGGAACAGCCGCCCAAGGTGCTTGGCGGACTCCTGAGCTTTTAGGAGGTAGGTACGGGCTTTTTCATCGATCGCAGCGGTCTGCGGATTAAGTGCTAGACCGAGATAACCCTCGATGGCTGCGACCGGTGTGCGCATCTCATGGCTAGCAGTCGAAACGAACTCAGCTTGGTCACGTTCTTCGGCACGCTGTGCGGTGATGTCACGAAACACCACCACGACTCCTGCTCCACCACTGAGTGGTGACACCATAATCGATGCGGGTACCTGCTTGCCTGAGCTGGTGCGGAGGCTAAAGGTGTCGGTGATGACGCTTTCCTGGCGGCGGAGACATTCCTGGATAGGGTCGAGTGTCTCGTCAACGACTTTATCTTTTGGATTGACGATTTTGAGCACGGAACGATAGTCGAGCTTGACGGCGTCATGGCTTCCCCAACCGACGATCTTTTCCGCAGCGGGGTTGATGAGTTCGATCAAGCCGTTTTTGTCGAGCAATATCACCCCATCAGTGATCGAGTTAATAATGATCGATGATTTGTTAGCTTCTTGATCAAGTTCGCTGGCGAGCTCAGTAACGGTTTGGTCTGATGGCTCCTTCATTTGGTGGCGGCGAGTCCATATGAACAAACCGACCAAGAGCGGTAGCACGATGACGATCGCAAATATGATCCAGTCGAGCGGTGGCGTTGTACCGACCAGGTACAGGTAGCCGCCGTAGATAGCGACACAGACAGCAACAGGAATGAACGAGGCGAATCCCGCAACCGCAGCGAATATGGCCGATAGTACCCACAGCGCTCGGAACGGTGACTCCATATCACCGGTATCGTGTATAGCTGAGAGAATCGTCGCGCTGACACAAGCGACGAGTAGCACTGTCACCCATGTTTTTACCTCCTTGCGTTGCGAGATGAAGGCGACTATTCCGACCAGAAAAGTCACGGCAGTCATTGCCGCTGTCGGTAGCGAAACGACAAGCGGTTGCAACACAGGACCGACGATGTCGAATGTTACGAGGCCCCAGATGAGGCCGAGCGCGAGACAAATTAGGAGCGCGACTTCGTTGACACGTCGGTACCAAAAGTCGGCGACGGAATGGTTGGTTTTCGTGATGCCCATAAACTCCCATTAGTATAGCAAAGAGGTTATGTAAAAACCCCTTGAAAATCAAAAGCGCCGGTCGGTCCCGGCGCCTTTGATTTTGGACAGCCTTAGCGTGAAATGCTGAGCAGGTTCCAGGTGCGGCTCCGTGGTTCGAGTTTGAGCCGAAACAGCGCCTCCCCGTCGCTGAGGTCGAACAGCCGGGTTATCTCGCTACCGTGCTTGATGCAGTAGCGGAGGCCCTCGTCGACGAAGCTGATGGTACGACCTTCGAACTCGATACGACGCGGGACGGTTTCAAAGTTTCTGGCGAACCGGATGGCGGTGACGAGGACTGGTTTTTCGATGGTAGTTTTAGTCATGATTTCATCTCCTGATGAGTTAGTAGAGTATAGATATGAAAAAGACTGACATGGCGTTTTGAACTGTAAAAACGTGTCAGTGAACGATTGGTGGAGATGGTACGACGTGGACAGAGGCGGACTAGACGTTCAAGTAGTCGCTGTAACCGAGGTCGTAGTGGGGCGGTATGGGTATACCGTATGAATAAAACTTGTGAGTGGAAACGCGGATGCGAGTACTCACATAGCTGCCATTAACTATAGGCCTGGCACGGGCTGAAGCAAAGTCTTGTTTTTGGTGGCTTCGAGTGTGAAAAGGTGGTTTTTTATGGCAAGCGAATAAAAGCGGTCGTTCCCTTACCTGTCTCTGAGGTCAGCCATAGTTTGCCCCCATGCTGCTCGACCGTACTGCGTGACATGTAAAGTCCCATACCGGTACCGCTGGCATCGTGTTGTATGGCGTTGCTGGCGCGGTAAAAACCAGCAAAGACTTTTTCCTGCTCGCGTTTTGGAATGCCGATACCGTGATCTTTGATGCTGATAAGGTGCTGGCCGTCGACGCGCTGATAGTCGACCACAACCGAAGTGCTAGGCTTTGAATACTTGATGGCGTTGCTGATGAGGTTATTGAGAACACGTTTCATGCGCTGACCGTCGCAATTGATGAGCAGCTCTTCGGGCCAGTCTTGGCCGAACGTGAGGGTGATGTTCTTTTGGGCGGCTGGCAGTTTTTGGGTCGCGTAGATACCGTCGATGAGCTGGCCGATGTTGATACTGGTGCGGACGAGGTCCTGGTTCCTGCCAGCTTGCCAGTTGGCGAGCTGGAGGATGTCTTCGATCGATTCCTGGAGTCGAAGTGTGCTGTCGTACATGGTTTGCAGGGTTTCACGATCGCCTTTCGCTAGTTTGCCGGCGAGGAGTGCCTCTTCGCCCCAGCGGATACCGGTCAGTGGCGTACGTAGTTCGTGTGAGGCGATCGAGACGAGTTCGCTGCGCATGCGAACCGCTTCTTGGCGACGTCGGCGTATCGTATCGGTCGCGATAAAGACGATCGAGACCAACAAAGCGCCAATCAATGGTATAACGGCAGCGGTCGTCAGGACGGAGTAGTACGTTGCGGGCGTCAGGTCCATGCCGATGATTGCCACCTGTTGTCCCGCAGTGTTGTAAACGGGTGAAATGACTGATAGCCAGGTTCCCCATCGGTCTGTCACCGGGCCCTCGATGAATGATTTACCCGTGTAGAATGACGCTTTGAGGGCTTCGGTGGCCTCGGGGTAAACTTGGCCGCGTGGTGAGTAGGACTCCGAGCCGGGATTTTCTGAGTCAACCAGGAAATAGACATCACCGGTCGGTGAGGTCGCCATGAGATAAAGAAAATGTGCGCTGCCGTTCACGCTTCGTGCTTCTTGGAGTTGGGATTTGAGGACGCGTTCGTTGCCTTCAGCGTTTTCGTCGTCTTCAACGAGGGACGACACGCGCTCTTTATCGACGAGTGTCGCGAGTGTCTCGGTTTGGCTAATCAGTGACCCGAGGTACTGCTCTCGAGCAACATAGACGGCGAGCAATGATAGGACTAGCCCAACGAGTAGCGCGAGTAGTACTTTGACCCTGGTTGTAACCAGGAGCGTGTTTTCCGATTGAAAGAGTGATTTGGTTTTTTGTTTTTTGTTGATCACGGTCACGATCCTTATGGGCTCGGGGGAACGTACTGGTTGACGAGCTCGGCAATCTGCTCGAGTGACGAATCACTTTTTAGGATATAGTCGTGTACGCCAAGACTGAGCGCGGTGTTGATGACCGATGTGTCGTAGGTGTTAGTTGCGAAGATAACCTCTATCGACTGAGTGCCATCCGATTGGCGCAGCTGTTGCAGCATCGTGAGACCGTCCATACCGGGCATTTGGTAGTCGAGGATGATGAGCGCTGGTTTTTTGTCGAGGGCGAGCTTGAGGCCGGTTTCACCGTCGCCTGCGGTATCGACGTGGTAGCCCTTTTTGTCGAGCATGTCCGAGAGCGACTTCAATAGCAAGCCATCATCGTCAATCACCAGAATCTTTGGTTTTTCAGCCATATCTGTGACTATAGTACCCCCGTTCGCTTAGGTTGGCAATCGAAATCAGCCCACATCGCCATCGGTGCGTTATACTTGGGCTGTATGGAATTTTTTAACAATCGTTATGTGCAGCTTGCCTTGCTCACGCTAGGTATCGGCCTGGTGTTCTGGGCATTGCTCTGGATGGTGTTCTATCTGGTCGGACTCGAGGATTTTCCGATTGGGCTGCAGCTTGCAATCGCATTTCTGGGTGCGGGTTTGCTCGTGTACAAGTTCTTTTCAAACCGGATATTTTAGTCTGACCCCTGTGACTGTGACAATTGTCACTTACACGAAAATATGTCGATGATACAGTTGGCCTCGTTATCTAACGAGGAGGTTTTTTGTTAGCTATCAAGAAACGACCAGAGATCGTCAAGGTGTTGGCCACAGGATCACTCGCCTTTGCAGTCGGCCTTACCGGCGTTGCAGCCTATCTAAACAGTACGTCCGAACATCAAAACCTGGTATTTAACAAAGAACAATCAGAGACTAAAGACGATTCCGGTCAAGTTGCCGGCGCGTCAACAACGCGTAGTACAGCGAGCGATACAGGCACGGGCGAGGCGATGTCGCCACAGGCAGCGGATACCAGCCTTGCTACTGCTCCAGCGTCGTCATCGAACGTCCAGGGCGGCACTTCGGCGACCGTCTCCGAGCCGAGCGTTACGAGCAGTCCAATATCACCGAGTCCGACACCTGCACCAGCCGGCAGTACGGAGCCGCCGCAAATAACAACACCCCCGCCTGATGACGGAGGGGGTGTGATTATCGACCCTGATCCAGTGATTGATATCGTCGATGGCGTAACCGATGGACTTGGGCTCTGAGGCTGTAACCTACGCGGCTTCGCCGTGCTCATCGATGGACATTGCGATGAGCAGCGGTCCCATGATGAGTGCGTAAAGACCGAGAATCCAGACAAAAGCGACACCGCCTGCTACAGGTTGGGTCAGCAGGAAGACGCCAGCGAGCACGCCTAGTACTCCGGCAATAAAGAACAGCACTTTTGAGCCGGATGTGCGCTCACTAAAGATCCCTTCGACGACATCAAAGACACCTCGGACGATGAACGTAAATCCAACGAGCAGAATTAGCGTTTCGAACGATACGTTAGGATGTCGTACGAGGTAGACACCGAGTCCCACTGCCAGCACGCCGAAGATGAGCGATAGCCACCAGACACCGCTCGATCCCTTGATGGAAGCGAGACTTTTAATGATTGATACAACACCAAGTGCGAGCACGAATGCGCTAAACAGATAGACGAATGTGACGAGTGTCAGACCTGGCCAAAAGAGCGCGGCAATACCGAAGAATATCGTAATGATACCGGCAACGACGCCGAGCCACCACATACTGGTGTCAAACTCGCCTGCGGCAGAATCTTTCATAGTTTTCTCCTTGATACGGTTTAGAAACCGGATTACACCAAATTAACTTTCATCATTTTGAATTGTTTTGTTTTGAGGGCCGTCTCCTCCTGTAGGGCCCCGCACTAGATTCACAACACCGAACAGAATAAGCAACAGACCCACCCCATAGCGCAGTATCGGTGCCGTGATGACATCATAGTAGCGCAGCAGCATATAGACGCCGACCAATATAACGATCATGCCGGCAACTTTGGCATATCGCCCAGGGAAACTGGCGAGCACCACCCCAGCTAATGTGAAGAGCCATGGTGCCCAAAAGTTGTCCGTTGAATAGTCGAGGAAGCCGAATAGCAGCGCGACGCCGAGACCTATGAATGCACAATTTAACAGAATTCGGATGTAGTCAGGCCTAGAATCTGATGCACTCATGTCGCTTCCTCCTGCTTAGTCACATAATACACCCGCGCGTCAAGTCTGAGAATATAGTTTTCTTGACAATACCCTCAGCGAGGCGAATAGTAGATGGTAGGTAACGTGTGCAAGGAGTGAGTGATGGCCGCAAAGTCCCAGCCTGCCCCACAAACAATCGTGCAACTCTCAAGGCGCTTCATCGTCATTACGACGCTGGTCGCCTGTTTCTTTTTGTTGCTGTTCAACACGGCGGTGTGGCTGAACCGGTACGTCATGTCGACCGACAAGTTTTCTGAGACCGCTCTACCTGCCCTGCTCAGCCAGTCAAGCACCCAAGCCATCGCGAGCGAGGTAACGGATAAACTGCTTGAAGATCGGCCGGTCTTGAAATCTACCCTCAACGATCGCGTCGTCAGCCTGGTGGCTGCCCTGCTCCAGACCGATCTCAGCGAGCGTCTTGTTGAGCGCAGCGTCAGGACACTGCAGATATCGTTGACAACCGCCAACCCGAAAGTGGTCGCGATTGATCTATCTGGTATCAAGAACGTCGTTGCCCAGATTCTGTCACTCGGCCGCGAGTTGACCGATCGGCCAGTCGAAGAACAACGGATCGATGTCGATGACGTGCCTGATCAGATCGTCATCTTTGATCCTTCAACCTTACCGAGTATGTATGCGGTAGGTTTGACGGCCCTATGGCTGACGCCGCTGGCGCTCCTCACAGTGCTCGGCTGTCTCCTCTATCCTCTCTACCGTGCATATCGCATCGGTGTCGCCGAGCTCAAACGCCTTCTCACGATTCAAGGTGGAGCAGTTGTTATTACGGGGCTACTTGCGCTCTCACTCGGTCCGCTCGTGCGACCGACGGTGCTTGCGCAGGTATCGAGTGAAAACCTGCGTGTCGTGACTGAAAATCTGCTGACAGCCTTTCTCGCCACGTTCAACGAACAGACGATTTGGTTCATCCTGGTTCCAGGCTTCGTCATGCTGCTCGTCGCATTGATTCTCCAGATCTGGCCATGGGCGATGCGGACGTATCGGAACCGTAGTAGCAACACCCTGAAGCTCTAAGTGCTTCAGCTGCATTGCCACGGCGGCACCTGTCTATTTGCCCTGGACTCGGAACGGCTTTACTTTGCGGGCTTTTAGGAATGCCTCCATTCGCTCAGCGAGTATGGTGTCGAGCTTGACCGGTTCTGATGTGATGCGGCGAGGTGTTTCGAGGAATTCACGCCATTGGTTGTTGATAGATTCATTCATACGCTTGCTCCCTGTTCTTTATAGATAGAAAAGCAACTAAACCTGATGTTCAGCTGAAACGGGATTTGGGGTTTGGAGCTTACCAGTAGATCGTTCTCACCGCTTATGGGTCGGATCATGACGGCAAACTGATGCGTATGAATGAAGGCGCACAGGGCCCGGAGGATGATTGCCTAGTACTTTTAGTATACACCCGATAAAAATAAGCGACATAAAAAACGCCCCGGAGGGCGGTAGCTGCTGACTGGGTCAGCATACTACCGCCCACCAGGGTAGGTCAGAGGCTGGGCCGTCGCGTGAGCGACGACACCTCTGAGGTGGGGCCGGAACCCCTGCGCCGCGGCGGGGCGGCGGATGTGCTGCGGACCTGCGCGACTCCCTCTGCGAGGTCGGCGTAGTCCTTGGCGATGGTGTCGAGAGACGTCCCGCCGTCCATCATGGAACGGACGGCGGCAACCTGCGCGTCGACGGGCATCTTCTTCTTGGCCATGCTTTCACCTCATTTCCTGTGCTCGGCGTGGGCGACGTTTTCGGCGAGCGAGAACGGTCGATGCTTCAAGGTGCTGCATAGTTGGGTGTCGATGATGCGCATCAGCTTGGCGTTGCTCGAGGCGGCCACTGCTTCCAGCGTATCATGAACGATCCACTGAGAGCTGTCAAACCGGATCAACTCGGCGTTGCACGTTTCCGTATGCCTAGCGATGTGGTTCAACGTCATAACTGCCAGGTGCGAGGTGGGGTGAGCGATCTCGATGGTCCGATGTTCGCCTTCCAACTTCTCCCGGGCTTCATACAACGTGACGAGACAGCACGTCGCGACGTAGCGGACTAGCCGCTTCAGGCTGGCGTCGCGGTGACGCTTGAGCCGCTGGGCACGTTGAATGAGCTCGAGGCCGACGAATGTCTTTGGTTTCGTGTCGGTCTCGTTCCATTCATTGATCTGGGCACGGGTAAAACATGCCTGCATCCATGCCTGGTGCCATGCGTCGTCTTGACGACTCTTTGGGAGAGTCTTCTCCTTAATATTGACACCAATCCAAGCGAGTGGTGCACTGACATCCGCGATCGCCTCCCCGAGCGAGAATGCAGTGACAGGCTCGCTGCGCCGTGCGTACGCCGTAAGCGCTCGTTCGAACGCCTCAAGCCCCATCTGAATATCGAGAGCGTCACTACGACACCCTATAAACATCCAACGAAAACGAGGACGTCTCAGAATCGTCGTATCAATGCCCTGGAGCCGTTTCTGACCGAGGGCGGTCAATGGATAGATTCTCTGCATATACGGATCGACTACCATCCATTGCTCGCCGACCATAATTGCCAATGCATGATGGGCTTGCTTGTTGCGAGTAGCCCAATCGAGCGTCTTGAGTGAACGCTCCCGAATGCTTTCAAGCCTTCGGGACACTCGTCGGAGCCCATGATCGTCTTGTACCGGCTCCAACAGCTTGATCATCCTGTCTGATGTTTGGAACAGTTGCTGCTCCAGGTATGCATCGCGCTGCACGATGGTGTCAATCATCAGATGGCGGGCACCGGTTGCTCGTGCGAAGCCAATAAGCATCTGGGACATGCCGAGGCAGTTGGGCATGTAAGACCCTCTGTACCAGCTACCAGTTTCATGCGGCAACGCGCTCTGAATGGGTTTACTGCTGGCGTTCCTGCCGTCACGGCGTCTCCAGCGTGACGAGCTGAGTTTCGTCATCAACCAGTCGAGTAGCTCGCGACGCTCCAGATCCGACATAGCCTGCCACTGGACGGCTCTCGAGCGAATCGAGTATGGAAGATTGCGAAATGCGCGATCGGCCAACCGTTCTCCGAGATAAATCATCTCACTGGTCTCGGCCAGCGTTGTATTTGGTATTCGGCGGCCTTCATCGACGATTTCCTTGTAGCGGGCAGTCCGAAGCGCATGACGCCTCGAAATCCCGCAACCGCGTGAGAACGCGGTCTCCAACAGGCTTTCGAGGGCCATGAATGTCTCCTAGCTGTAAAGGTCCACTACTCTCTATGTATATTATAACACATTTTATTACGAAATAAAGCCACGTCCCAGAGGAGCATGGCTCTACTCCGGGTCGTGGCTCGGTCTATGGCAGCGGGCGGTCGTCGGGGACGGGTTCCGGTAGGTCGCGCTCGTCGCCAGCGTCGATGGTGAAGTTGTGACGGTTCCACTGCCCCATCCAGTTCTGGATGACCCCGCAGTCGGTCAGGAACAAACTTTCCTGTTTGCCATCCTCCAGTTCTAGTGTGACGCGCAGCGTGGTGCTGCCAGCTGGCCCCTGTGCTTCGAACGGCTTAGCTAGGACCCTGCCCCTACGTCGCATGGTGCCGTGGATGTTGTAGACGATTACCTCTCGCCCGACGACGATGCCGTCAAGCGTGAGGGCCTTTGGGTGTAGTGGAGTTCTTTCAGCGGCTTCCCACATTGCGTATTCCCTTCAAGGTGCGCGTTGGCCAAGTAAACTTGTGACCAGAATGAACATAATCATGTCACTTTTAAGAGATAATGTAAATAATATGTTATTATTCAATACTTTTTTATTGTAAAACGATAATTATTAGTGTATTATCTGGGGTATGAAGACACATGACGCACAGCCGATTCGGCGTAGCTCAACGGTAATTTTGCAGGCGGCACTTGTGGTGATCGGTCTGGCGGCACTTGCTGCTCTGCTGCTTGGTCCGCGGATCGAGGGCAGAAACATTGGACGCACTAACTTCGAGATTTACTTTACTGACCCATTTCTACTGCTGGTATACATCGGTTCGGTGCCATTTTTCGTCGCGCTGTATAAAGCATTTGGCATACTCAACCGTATACGTGAGAACAAAGTATTTACGAGTGAGGTCGTGAATTCTCTTCGTGTCATCAAATACTGCGGGCTTGCCATCCTTGGTTTTGTTACAGTTGCTGAGCTGCTCATCATTTTCACCTCAGGCAACGATGACCGTGCTGGGGGCGTCATGATGGGGGTACTCGTGGCATTCTGCGCAGCCGTCATTGCTACCGCAGCGGCACTACTGGAGCGTATTTTACAAAATGCCATCGATATCAAAAATGAAAATGACCTAACGGTATAAACATATGGCGATTGTCATCAACATTGACGTTATGCTGGCTCGTCGCAAGATGAGCGTGACGGAACTCGCGGAGCGCGTCGGCATCACAATGGCGAATCTGTCCATCTTGAAAAATGGCAAAGCCAAGGCTATCAGGCTATCAACACTCGAAGCAATCTGCAAAGCGCTTGACTGCCAGCCAGGCGATATTTTGGAATATAAACGAGAGGATCACTAGTATGGCAACGACAAGTTTTGTAAAGAAGAACCGTAACATCGGCATTATTGGACTTGTAACACTAGCAATACTAGCAGCCCCACTTATCGCTATGCAGTTTACAGATGAGGTCCAGTGGAATCTGTTCGATTTTATCGTTGCCGGTATTCTGCTTTTTGGCACCGGTCTACTTTGGGAATTTTCGACCAGAGGCCTGAAAGATCGGCGACAGAAAATCATCATTGGTCTTGTGCTGTTGGCAGCTCTGTCGTTTGTGTGGGTTGAGCTGGCGGTTGGCATTTTTGATTGACCAGTCAGTATATTTATGATGATATAGACAGACGAAACACTTCTCATGAGAGGGGTTGCACATGGAAACCGATACGGACAGGTTGCGGTTTGTCTTGAGGCTCGTCGACCACGTCGGTCGGCTTGTCAAGCAAGGCACGGTGGACGCATTCATCCCCCGTGACACCGTCGATCCGCGTGATTTCGACAAATCCACCGGATGGTCGGAACGCGACTACTGCGACATCGCCGAAGACGCGACTGGCAAACTTCAGCTTTTCGGGGATGAGGTCATGGTCACCTACGACGGCCGTCCTGGCTCGCTCGGCTTCGTTCTTGCCCCTGCGGCTCCAGATTTCCCGCCCGTCCTGTAGTGTTGAGCACCGCTCCGCAAGGGGCGGGCTCAGCGTTTTGACGGCATTTAGTAGCTGCACGGCTCCGACGCTGCGATGATATAACGAATCCGCTGCGCTACTTGTTCTATCATCAGCTAGATACCGTCAACTACGCGACTTGACGGTATGCGAACCCTGCGGTGTTCTATTCCGCCGAGCGAGTGCCAAGAAAAAAGACCATCACGATGGATGATCTTTTTTCTTGGTGACCGCACGGGGAATCGAACCCCGATTGCCGGGATGAGAACCCGATTTCCTAACCGTTAGAAGATGCGGCCATAAAGGTACCTAAAAACTCTACCAAAACAGGGGCGGTTTGTCCAGATGAGCAGTATGACTAGAAGTCAAATTCGGCGTCGAGTTCAGCGTCGAGACTGTCGAGTTCGGCGGCGTCGAGTTCGTTCGTGACTTTCTCAACGTCTTCCGGCGTTTCGATAGCTGCGACTTGAACAGCTTCGGGCTGAGTAGTTTGGGTAGCGACTTCTGTGTTGTCAGTCGCGTCGAGGAAACGAAATGCGACGACACCGACGACCGTGATCGTAGCGACGACCATGACGATACCGAGCATCGCGAAGCCGTGCTGGAGTGGGCGTTTGGCTATCTTCACTGCGCTGCTCCTTCCGGTGTCTCAGTTTCGACTGTCACGGCTGCTCTGACAGCGACGGCATAGTCACGAATAGCCTGACGGTATTCTTTCAGTGCTTCCTTTGCGGCAACGACCTCATCCATGACGATATGGCCAGGAGAGCTGGCATCGGCGTCTTTGCAGACGAAATCAACACCACCAACTGCAGTGATGGCTGCCTGGGCGGCAGTTTGGGCATCGTTCATGATCAACTCGAGGGCGGCAGCGTTCTCGACATTGATGTTTTTGTTGGCGACAAAGGTAGTGAGACGGTCCTGGATGGATTTGAACGTATCAAAGTGGCGCTGTGCAGCAGCGGTACGGTTGTCGAGGAGCTGGTTGATTCCCGCTTCTCTGCTCTCGCAACGGAGTTTACGTTCACCGCTAAGCTTTTCGGCGATGGCAGCACGCTTTTCGGCGACACGGTTCTCGATCTCTTGGCGTTTGTTCTGGATCTCATCTTGGCGCTTTTGCTCGAACTGCTGCAAGCGAGCCTTTATGTCACTTTCGACACCCTGAACGGCGCCCTCTACCTTGTCTGAAACATTATTGAGCGTGTCACTGAGGCTCACAGCGTGAGCTGATGGTGCTGCGACACCGGCCGTAACGACGGCTAGGACAAGACTCATGACGATAAACTTTTTCATCCCTCTCCCTTTTTCTAGCTACACCTATATGCTTCTATGATACTACTTTTGCTAAATACGCAAAAGTTTCTCGTGATAAAATGGGCCGGTATGAAAAAACAAGAAAAACTCGATGTTGACGTCAGATTCCTACTCGCCAATGAACGTACCTTGCTGGCCTGGATACGTACCGCCTTGACCATGCAGGCGGGGGGTGTGGCGCTCGCGCACTTCGTGAGCGATTCACTACTTGGTTTTGCAACCGGTGTTTCGGCCGTGATCGCTGGCGCCGTGATCGCCGTGATCGGCTACCGTCGCTTTCGTGCTGCTGACAAGGCTATACGTGCTGGTCGGTTGCCTCATCTCGACAAAGGCCCAGCGTTTGAGGTCGCACTCATCGTGATGATAGCCGTCGTGCTGGCGCTCGCTCAAGTTCAGGATATGTTCTAGATATTGACATAATATATCTAGTGTGCTATAATATATAGCTGACATTCCCGACAGAATGGATGGCACATGAACAGGAATCTCGGCAGGTTCATCGCGGCGACAGCGCTCGGGGCGACGCTGATTATCAGCCCGACAGGCGCCGCGATGGCGGGAGGTGACTCCACGACGCCAGCGGCACTCGGCTGTGATGACCCGCGCGTCGAGTACGACCTCAAGCTCGGCGGCGAGAAGCGGTCCGACTTGGGTGTGCTCAAGGTCTACGAGCGACAGAACGACGGCTACAACCGCTGGTGTGTTATCACCAAGAGCGGTGAGAAGACGCTTGGCAAGTACAAGCGCATGTCGATCAAGCTAGCCTGGCACACACCCGGCGAGCGACCCGTCTGGCCCTCATCGGAGGGCACGACCTACGATGTCGGTCGGTTCCGAGACTTCGCGGGCTCGGCCTACTCGACGGGACGCGCTGGTGCGTGTCTCGCCATCAAGGGCTTCCTCAAGCTCCGGAGCGGCAAGATCGTCAAGCGAACTGTCCGTAGCGTCTACTGCTACGACTGAGCCTTCTCATCGGGAATGCGACCCGGCACCTCCATGGTGCCGGGTCCTTTCCTTTTTAGCGGTAGTTCGTAAAACTGAGCGGAAAATCAAAGTCTTGTTCACGCAGCAGCTGCATAACCTTTTGGAGCTCATCTTTGCTTGAGCTACTGACACGGACGGCATCACCCTGGATTTGAGGCTTGACCTTTGGAAATGCGTCACGGACCGTTTTACTGACGGATTTTGCCCTGTCGCTATCGAGCCCTGCGACGAATGGAATTTCTTGGGTGACCTTAAGATTCGCCGTGACTGGAGTGTGGCTAAGGTCCAGCACCCTGGTGCTTTGATTTCTGTTGATAAGGTTGCGGCGGACGATATCGATGATCGCCTCGAGATGCATATCGTTGCCTGCAGTGACGACAAAGCCATCTTTGTCACCGAGCCACTCGAGGTTGGCCGGGGTGCCTTTGAGGTCATACCGGTTACCCAACTCACGACTCGCCTGCATGAAGACGTTATTCATTTCTGCTTTGTCGTATTCAGAAACGATATCAAAAGAAAAGTTTGCCATAGATTACTCCGTTACGGTTACCGTGCCTGTCATCTCGTCGTTGAGGTGATCATGAAAGCCCCATGCACCGACCGTGTTGGCGGTGTAGCTACCAGATTCGCCTGGCGACAATACCTCCAGGTTCATTTCAGTGTTGTCACGGTGCGATGGGTGTTCATCTGATGAGAACTGTACATCTTCGGATGAATTGTTCGTGACCGTGATGACAGTTCCCTTTTTGACCGTAACTGAGTCAGGCTCAAAACCGTTATCGGTAAAGCTGATCGCGACGCGCTCACTCGGTGTCGGCGCAGTGTCGCTAGCTGGGTCGGAGGAGCCGGTTGGCGTGTCAGCCTGAGTTTGTTCGCTGTTTGGCGCAGGTTCTTGCTGGTTTGTCAGCGCGTAGACCGTGACTCCACCAATAACGAGAACAGCGATGATTACCCCGATAATGAGTGTCTTACGTGATGAGTTCGTTTCCATGATCGTACCTCCTTTTATGGTATTCGCTATAGATGACGGCGGCGACAAAGCTGAGTCCATAAAAGACCCACAGCGTCTGGAACCAATCAGTTTTCAGCTCGCCTCCGAGCGTGAAGCCGTGCCAGAGTATGAGCAGCATCGCGGCGACGTTTGCCCATTCGACGTAGGTCCACCATGATTTGTCACGAAAGAATCTATGCAGTTCATAGAACAGAAAACAGATGAGCGCAGTCGCACCAGCCAGGATGGCGAGCCGCTCGCTCGCTTCAGTATAGACGGCTGGCAGACTTTGAAGAGGTAGACCGAGACCGTCGAGATAGAGCTGGAATTCAAGCAGCGCCGGATGGACGAGGATACAGAACAGTACAATGTAGCTCGTGACCATGAACTGGGTGCGCAGGACATCCTTGTCGAGTCCCAGGTAACGACGCAGCGCCCCACCGATGTAGTGTGTCCACATCAGGCTGAACGCCACGATACCGAACAGCGGAAACAGGACGTAGGCAGTTAGCTCGTCTCCGGGCTCGGGGAGCCATACGATGATAGCGAGCAACACGACGACGGCGCTCAACAGCCACATTCCGATATTCAGCCTACTCGCAAGCATATATCCAGTATAAACCGAAGCGACCGACTTAGTGTACGGTAGCCATCTGAGATATGATATCGATCAATTTGCGTGGAGTGATGTCCGCCTTGATGAGATAGCCGTCGACCTTTTGCTGGAGCGTTTTACGGGCTTCATCGTCTTGGTCAAAATTGGTCAGTACGATGACCCGGCTGCTCGGTATCTTGTCGACGTCACCACGCAGCACGTCGAGCACGACGTCGCCCTGGGTTTCAGGCAGCATAATATCAAGCAGGATCAAGTCGTAGGGTTTGCTGATCGCTGCCCTCGCACCGTCACGACCCGTCACAGCCCAGTCAACTTCATAGCCGGCCTGGCGGAGGCTGCGTTGGTACATTTCGCCGATAAAGCGGTCGTCTTCGATGATTAGGATGGTCTTTATGGCAGGCATTTCGGTTTATCCCCTGTACATTGAGTGGTTTTTTATCCAGCCACTGCTTGTTTCTATAATACCCTCATTTTCAGCGTCGCTCGCGAGAAGCTTGTCTTTTACGGAAGCATACGTCGGCACGCTGAAGGAAAAGGTACTGCCTTCGCCTTCGGTCGACGTGACCCCGACCTGTCCACCGTGGGATTCGATGATGGCTTTGCTGATATAGAGGCCAAGGCCGGTACCAGACACAGTGTGTTTTGATCGATGTGAGCGGTAGAATTTACCGAAAAGTCCCGAGACGACTGACCCCGGCATACCAACTCCGTAGTCTTGGACGCTAAATCGGACGTTATTACCATCGACAGCGGCGGTAACGTTGATCTGTCCTCCCTCGCGTGAGTATTTGATAGCGTTATCGACAAAGTTACCGATAACTTCAGACAGACTGTTGCGATCGGCGGCGACGGTCGGCAGGTTGTCCGGGAACGCGACTGCGATCAGTCGGTTCTGCGTGCTTGCACGAAGCGCGAGGTCATCAGCGACCAACTGGTAGATATCAGTGAGACGCTCTTCGCGTAGGTGAAGTTTGAGGTGGCGGCGGTCGAATTTGGCGGCGTTCAAAATATTGCCGATGTAACCACTGAGGCGACTCGATGAGACATCAAGACGGTCGAACAGGACGCGTTGATCGTCACTAAGCGATGGCTCGAGTTCTGGGCGTAGGATGTCGAGATAACCACGGATGACCGTGATAGGACCGCGTAGCTCATGCGCCGCGAGTGCCATGAAGTCGAGGCTTTCTTCCGCGACCGAGTAGTGCTGAGTTTGGTCAAACAGCATGATGATCGTGTCGGCGCCACCAGTCGCGTTCTTTTCGTAGGACGCGATGATATCAAAGACGCGTCTATCGCTGGCGCCAGGTGCTGCCGTTTGCACACCTGACCACTTTTTCATGGCATGAACTTCGGATGATTCGACCATATTGAGCCAAGCCTCGAGGCTGCCGTTGGGTGGAAAGTCCAGAAGGATGACGTGTTCACCTTTGCTGTTCGTCATGACGGGTGCGAGTTTGTTTGCGTAAATCACCTTGCGCTCTTGGTTGAGAGCGATAACACCACCAGGCAGCGTGTTCAAGACCGTCGCTTGAAGCGCTGCATCGGTTTCGTCGACCGCGGGTGTTGATGCCTGACTCTGCGATGAACGTTGGTAGATCGTGTCGACCATGAGCTTGAAGCCGGTGCGCTCATGGCGTGTACCATTCAGATTCGGCGGTGTCGTTGAGTGTGGATGGTCTGAGATCTGCGTGACGGTGCGTGAGAGGAAATCTAGCGGCTCCAGGGCGTACTTGCCGATGATGATAAAGGCGAAGATCTGCAGCACCGCGACCGGTAGCAAGAAGTAGACGACCATTTGGAGCCATCCCACTCCCGCTCCCCAGAGTAAGATGCCGAGTACGACAAGCAGCACTGATTGGAGCGCGATAGTCGCCCATATTACTCGACGTAGGTGAGCAGGAAAAACATCGGGTAGCCTGGTTATCGCCATGCTGGCACCTTTTGGTTCGACAGTGCCGTTATCCACGTTTGACCACGGTTGAGTTTGAGCGGTTTGCCATCAGCGCCAACCAGTACTAACTGACTTTTCACATCGGGTCGTTGCCAGGTCGCTTCTGTGACCGTCCCATCTTGGAACAACCATGCTTTACCACTACCGGTGGTTCTGATTTGCTCTCGGTATCCGTCCTCAAGCTGGCGCGTCATTGAGACCTGGATGGCAACAACAACCTTTGGAGTGATCTGTCCGGCTTCGCGGTCGTTATGCGCCTCACCGCCGACACCTCGCTTATAGCTGTTGCTCGCTGCGTCATAGTTGTAGTCGACGTTGTACCACCTTGATGAAATCGGTAGATCGATATGGGTGGCGTTCGGTGATTTGCTGGCCGAATCGTCTTTGCGTTCTATGGCTGTGAACGTACTGGCGGTTTTATTCTTTTTACTCGAGAGCGCATCGAGTCGGTCAAAATTCGTATAGACGTTATGAGGCGCATAGCGGTCTTTCGCGCGCCAATAGGCTCCGGCGTTGAAGAACTGGTCGAGGTCGACACCATATTGTCCGGAGCGGATCATGCTCAGCGCGTTACGGCTGCCACCAATGTGCGCGACGCCTGGGTCGAAGGCCGCTCCCCATTCAACGTAGTATGGCCTGACGCTACGAACTGGTCCGACGAGTCCGGGACGTGATTCTTGGTAGAGTGCGAGAAATCGGGTGATACCACCTTCGGCGATAGCCTCGTAGACAATACCGGCTTCTTTGAGGCCTGATTGCGGGCGCGCATCAGGACTGTTCTCGATCATGACGGCTGTGACATGACGCTTAGTGGGTGCTTCGTCAGTAAAAACAGCACCTGTCAGTGGCGAGTAGTACTTTGGCGGTTCGGGCTCGGGCTTTGCGGTAGCATAGATCGTTGGTGTTTGGGCAACAGGCTGCTGCCACATCCAGGCGATGACGGTGAGTCCGGTGGCGAGAAGTATGCCAACCGCAGCAACAAAGTAACGTATACCATGATTGTCATGGAGAAATTGATGCAGTCTGGTCCATGGCAGTGTTTTGATTGGTAACATGTTTATTTCGATGCCCTTTTACAGGGATAAGTATATCAGAAAAAAGCGTGAGCGTCTTTAGGTGAGACTATCGGTCGCGTTCTTGAGTCGCATCAGAGTACGATCGCGTCCGAGCAGTGTCAGCGTGTCGTTGAGTTGAGGGCTGAACGGTGCCCAGGTCGTGGCGATGCGGACGAGGCTGAACAGGATACCTGGCTTTTGCCCGGTGGTCTCGAGTAAGTGATTGAGAGTCTCTTGAATTGCCTCTGGAGTCCATTCGCTTGATTCAAGTGCCTGGGCTGCTTGCTCGAGCAGCATCTTGGCCTCGGCGATATCGAGCTTTTTCAGCTGTTTGTTGTCAGTGATGAGTGTCGTGTCGACGCTTGGTTCCTCAAAAAAGTAGTTGGAGAGTGTTGGTAAGTCTTTGAGTGTCTTGAGACGATCCTGCACGAGCGCTAAAACCTTTCGTTTGTAGTCCGGCTCGGCGCTGGCGGCACTGTCTGGCCAAAAATCTTCGACACGACTCGCGAGGTCATCGAGGCTGAGCTCACGGATGAACTGACCGTTCATCCAGAGGAGTCGTTTTTCGTCAAAGCGTGCCCCTGAGCGTTGGACACGCTCGAGGCTGAACTTTTGCACCAGTTCGGTCATTGTGAAGACTTCCTGCTCGGTGCCGTCGTTCCACCCCATGGTAGCGATGAAGCTGACAAGCGTCTCTGGCAAGTATCCGTCGGCGATGTAGTCGAGGACATCTTTGGCACCGTCACGTTTTGAGAGCTTTTTATTGCCCTGCTCGTTCATGATGTGTGGCATGGTGGCAAAGACTGGTCGGTCGAGCCCGTAGGCGTCGTAGAGGTTGAGATAGTTCGGCGTGGAGCTCAGGAACTCTTGGCCGCGGATGACGTGGGTGACGCCCATCTCAGCATCATCGACGATATGGGCGAAGTTGTAGGTCGGGTAGCCATCAGACTTGATCAGGATGAAATCGTCCACGACTTCCGGACCGGTGTGTAGATCGCCCATGACCTCGTCGTGCCAGTCGTAGGCTTTTGGGTCGCTACGAAAGCGGAGTGGTAGTTTGCCGTCCCAGACTGGGGGATTTTCAGGTCGATGGTCACGGTAGAGGAATGGTTTTTTGGCAGCTCGGGCTTCTTCGCGGAGGCTGCCTAGCTCCTCCGGGCTATACGGATCAGCATATGCTCTGCCCGCTTCGACGAGGCGTAATGCCCACGCGTGATAAGTTTCGAGGCGCTGTGATTGCTTATACGGTGCGTGCGGACCGCCGATATCCGGTCCTTGGTCGTAGGTGAGACCGAGTGCCTTGAGGCTGGCAACGAGATGCTCCGCCGAGCCCTCAACTTCGCGTTTTTGGTCTGTGTCTTCGAGGCGTAGGATAAACTGCCCATCGGCTTGTCTTGCGACAAGATACGCGAACAGCGCGGTGCGGATACCTCCGACGTGCAAAAAGCCTGTCGGACTTGGGGCGAAACGGGTAACGATATCGGACATAACTCACCTCATTTTACCAGATAGCGAACAGATAGAGCCATTGACAGATATCGGTTGAATAAGTGAAACGCCACCCTTGTGGGGTGGCGATAGATCACGTCACGCACTTAGGTAGTGGTTACCGTGAGGTAGAAGACAGCACGTCCGATGCCAGCTCCGGATTGATGGATGGTGATGTCGTCGATCTTGAAACCGGCCTCTTCGAAGAACTGCTTGCAGTACGCGAGCGCGGCTTTTTCCTCCGCGGGACCCACGCTACATGAGTACCATCCTCCGACAGGTTCGCTCTTCTGATGGACGACAACCTGCAGTACAAACTTCTTTTGCTTGGTTCGTTTCGCCCACCACAGGCTTAGACGCGAAACACTCTGTTCGCCGAATGTGACCTCACCGGTCATCGTTGGCGGCGGCATGTTATCGAGCTCTTCTTCGAGCGCATCCCAGCCTGGATGTCCTGCGTCATCCCACATGTCTTCCGTGGCCTCGAGCCGGTCAGCCCGAGGTTCATCCTTGTCACGGTGCATTGATAACCTTCCGTTCGTGAGGGCAATCTATGACAATTTTTATACTATAAGAATGAGTAAAAAGCAAATATGCTAGAGGCTGCCGGCGATGCGGAGGAGCTGCTCGTTTGAAAGCGGTGCGTCACCTGAGATTGTATAAAGAATGCCTTTGTTGACCCAAGCAGCTTCACCTTTGAAGGTGTAGATCGTCAGACCCTGCTGAGAGTTAGTGACATAACTATCATCAGCGACCTTGGCGACGATATTGTCGTAAACAGCCTGAGAGTCCCAGGTACTTTTTTGTTCGGTGACTGTGTATTTACCGGTGCCACCGTTGGCGACGAAGTCGATCGCGACCTGGCCTGGCGCATACGCGACCGGTCCGTTAAATCGATAGCCGTCTGGGTTGTAGTCCGGGAATGTGGCGGCGACATCAGCTTGGGCTGCGGCAACACGGACTGAAAGTGCTGGCATATTGAGGTAGGTAAAGTATCCACCAAGCACCATAACCGCCAGAGACGCCGTCACAATACTGAGGCGGCGCGGTTGTTTCGCGAACAGGCTGCCCCGCTTCTTTTTTGGTGCGCTGGATGTAGGTGTGTCGACTGAGGCGAGACGGTCGGCGATGAGCTGTTCTTTGACGGAACGGCTACTCAGCGCTGGCGAAGTCTTTTCTACAGGTGTGCTCGGGGTGACAAGCGCTTGCTTTTGGGCTACGATCGCAGCCGGTTTGTTCTTGACTGGCGTGATGTCGAGACGAGGCACGGCAGTCGCACGTTTGGCGGGTTTCGTTATTGGTTGCGGGTGCGCAGCGAACTTACTTATCTGTGGGCTACGTTCAACGTGACCGGTTTCAGGCTTGCGGCGAGCAATGCCGACGTGTGCGGCACCGGCTGGCTTCGCGAGGAACTGGCGGTGTAACGTTGCGCTCTTTTTGGTGCTCGCGTGCGCGTTCCGGGCGTGCTTTGCATGACGAACATGGTCGTGCTCAGTGACTGGTGCCGCTGGGACTGGCGCAGGTTTGACGACGGTAGCCTCTTTATGAACAACTTTTTCAGGTGCAGCCACCGGAAGACCGGTGACGGCGTCGTAGACTTTACCATTGATAACGAGTGTCTGTTTTCCCCTCATAACCCTGCTTGATTTCCTCACGTTTTACAGTCTGAGAACCTTTACCACTATAGTAGTGACCCGGGGGAAAATAAGCAAGGACTTTTTGGTAGCGCTTTGTTATACTAAGAGCTAGTACTAAGCCATACGTGGCACACTTTTTACTCATGCAGCAACACGGACAATCACCACGAAAACGCAAACTGGTCCTGTACTTCACTTACGGTCTGATGACTGCGGCTGTTGCGTTGATCTCAACTATTTGTATTTTGCTCGTCCTTGGATATCGGTTCGATCTAAAGAATGGTGATGTCGAGCAAGGCTCGTTGTTACAGTTCAGGAGTTTCCCGGCCGGTGCGACCATCACGCTTGATCAGGAAGTGATGTCGTTCGTGACACCAGGCAAAAAGAACGTCGCGGTCGGCAAGCATAACGTCAACATGCGACTGGACGGGTATCACCAGTGGCAAAAGGATTTTACCGTCAAGCCGAGTGAGTTGCGCTGGCTCAACTATGCCCGTATGATTCCGACGAATCTGCGTACAAGCGTCGTCAAGGAGTTCCCAAGTGTTGTAGACGAGCTACCATCGCCAGATAAAAAATGGATGCTGATGCTGCAGCATGCTGATCGGGCGGAGTTCACGCTCGTTGATCTACGTGACCAGGACAAACCTGTCTTTAGCGAGCTGAGGCTGCCAGCAGGTAGCTATACTACTCGCGAGGGTCAAAAGCATGCATTCCGTCTGGTTGAGTGGGACTTTGGCGCCCGTTACATCCTCGTCAAGCACGTCATCGGTGATACGACCGAATATCTCAGGATTGATCGCACTGACGTTGCAAATACGGTGAATATCTCAACCCAGCTCGGAGTTACGCCGGACGATATTCACTTTTCCGGTACGAGCGGCACTGTTTACTACGCACTCGAAAAAGGGTTGCTGCGCAAACTCGATAGCGGGGCTGGAACGATATCTGAGCCGATCGTACGTGATGTCGCGAGTTTCCGTATCTACAAGACCAACACACTCGGCTACGTGAAGATGGCTGTCGAGAACAAGGTAGGTGTCGGCATCGTGGTGAACAACAATGCGAAACGCGTTGCTACCTACGATTCAACATTGCCAGTTCTGATTGATCTCAACGAATATTTCAACGACTACTATTTTGCGGTTGCTCGCGGTAACAGCGTCGAGGTGTTCAAAGACCCAGAATCTGATAACAATCGTCGCAAGATTGCAGCACACGTCTCACCAAGTGCTATTGCATGGCTGCGGTTCGGTAACAGTGGCAGGTTCGTCGTCAGCGGTAACGGCTCGCAGTTCATGACCTATGACATCGAGACTGATGAAAAGTTTGACGTGAACCTACCCGGTACAGCACTCGAAGCCACGAAACCGCTCCAGTGGCTCGACGACTACTACATGGTGTCAGCGGCTGACAACGATTTACGATTGACTGAATTTGATGGTGGCAACCAACATGTAATCGCTTCTGCCCTGCCTGGTTATGCAGTCACGCTGAACGAGAACGGCCGCCTGCTCTATAGCCTGACCAAGACCCAGAGTGGCACGACGGCGCTTCAAGTTACAAAGATGACAACCAACGACTAGTCGAGCCCAAAAAGTCTTTCAAACAGCGTCGGCGAGTTGCCAGCGATATTGCCCGGCTGCGTCGAGCCTGCGCTACTGCTTTTTGTGGTGGCCTTGGTTGGGTCTGGGCTGATCTGCTCGGCGATGACGACGAGACGTTTCAAGGCAGTACCCGGGGGCGTGCAGGTTACAAGGGTCGCAAGTGGCTTGCCGTTATCGATAACGAGTTCGGATACCTGGGTCGGGTCGATCACTTTCTTTTCCGTTACACTGTACGTGTAGCGCGTGCCGTTGTAATGCAGGTAGAATGTATCTCCCTTTTCCAGTTTGTCCAGTTGGACAAAGACAAATTTGTAGTTGCCGTTATCAAAGACATCGTTGCTGGAGTGTCCAAGCACCACAGTGTTACCGGTCTCACCCGGCATGCTATCAGCGCCTGGTATCGGATAATGCACGACGCCATCACGGAGTTTGTTTTGGATGACATTTTCCTCGAGCGATGGGACGTCGTAGACGACTGGCGCATCGACGTTGATCTTTGGGATGACTATCTTTGGTTCGGGACCGACCTTTGTGCTGGCAGTCGGGTCCAGGACGACATTCTGCGGATTGATCGAACCAGGGCTCACATAAGCTTTAACCTGCGCAACGATGAGGCGGTTGTACTGCAGGATGCCAAAAACGAGCGCGACGGTCACAGCGGCCATGATCGGCATGAAGTGGCGACTCTTTCGAACCTTGCTCGAGCGGTCTTTTACGTTTTTGATGATCTTTGTCCTGAGTTCGTTGACAGCCTCGTTCTGCGTCAGCTCACCGGGCGCGCCAGTGACAGGCTCGGGTGCAGTAGATGAAGGTAGAGTTGTCGTTGGCTGCACTTGCTGCTGGCGTCGACGAAGCTGCGCCATGTAGTAGCGCTCGTAGTACTGTTGGTAATATGACTGCCACGCTGAGTGGTACTGTTTCCAATCGCTGGTCGTACTTTTTTCTGCAGCCGCGTGGTCGGTTGTTTCAGAATGCGTTTGGCGGTACGGGTTAGTGGTTTCGGTCCCTTTTGGTTCCGCTTCGTCGTAGATACTATCGATTTGCTGGCGCATGAGCCGTGCGGCAGCCTCGCGCTCTGATGCACGCGCAGGAACGTTACTCGGGCGAGCCGGCACGTTGACGTTGCGTGAATTATCATCGTTTGAGGGGTTCATGGTCTGTAGTTCCTGTGCATCTTATTGTACAATTGAACCCGTTCTGCTCAAAGGGACAGAACCCTTAAGCTTTGCTCGTGCCGCGGTGGCGGAATTGGTAGACGCGTTAGACTCAAAATCTGATGTCCAATAGGACGTACCGGTTCAAGTCCGGTCCGCGGTACCAGCAAGGTTTAAACTAAGCAGCGATTGGTCTCACGAATGCAAACCGCGCCATGACTGATCGTGTAAGGAAATCGAGAGCGGCTTTTCCTTGACGATCAATTACGCCTTCTGCGTCTTCACTAATCAATTCTGCTATCATTCCCGTATGAACTCCGAGGGGTAATCTAATGCCGTCAGGGAGCATGCCTGCTCGTGCGAGTGCATGTTCCGCAAGCGGTTCGATGTAAATGGTCTGCGTTGGGTCATCGTATGCTTTTCCTGTTTCAATGAGCTTTGTTTGGAGTGGCATTTTGTGACCAGCCTTAATGAAGTAGCCGTCATGGTTCAAGGTCTGTTGCGCAGATGCCTCTTCGCGTGGTGATGCGGGATATAGGAGCGCGTCAGGACGTAGTGTCCTAGCACTGAGAGCGGGACCAACCATCTCAGCAAACCGGGCGCTTTTAAAACTTGCGTCAGGATATGCCAAGGAGTTGATGTCTCTAAATACACGTCCGAGCGACAAATAGATATCACTACAATCTGCGGGTGAAATAGAACGCCCCAATGCTCGTTTCGTAAAGACGGGTAAGTAGGTGTTGACGACAAGTGCTTGTGTATAAAGTGACGGGTTGATACGCCGGCTACCACTACCGTTAAAAGTGTCGATTACTTGGCCTAATAAATATGCTGCGTCACCGATATATTTGCGTCGTAGTTCGTCGTCGAAATATTCAGCACTTTGGTTCATGGCATACTCGAGATGATGCCAAGCAGAGAGAAAAAAACCCTCAGATTTTCTGAGGGTCATACAATGTCTCATTCCAGCGAGCGCAGCCTGAGGCTCGAGGTGCTCTGCAAGTGGTCCAGGTGGGAGTAACTCGTCGTAGCGCTTAGCGGAAAAACGCCAATGACGGGACGGATTATTTGTTTGTGTTTCCCCCATTTACGCTTATGGTAGCGCGCGGATGAGCTGGTGGCAAGCAGATTTTTTAGTGGCTGCGGACGAAGTGGCTTGCGAGGTTGAGGGCGTTACGTTTGTCCTGCGGTAGTCGACCGCCGAGCGACGCCTCTTCGGCAAGTAACATGCCTAGTGGACTTGGTTTCTCTCCGACGAGAACTTGCTCATAGCGATATGGGTTTGGCCACTCGAAATCTTCGTGATTTCTAGCTGGACGCCACTCTACTCGGTGAGTCGTTGGGTCTTGGCGGAAGCCGTGAAGTATCTCGTAGTGCCTGATGACGGCAACGTTAGTATATCCGCGGCCGTTGGAGCTTGTTTTGACTTGGTAAGGTTTTTTTCGGTCGCCCGAAGAGAGTTCGTAAAAGTCATGGTTGAACTGGCTGCGTTCATGCGATGCTTCTTCTCGTGCAAGGGCTGGGTACACCATGATACCTTGACGAGTTAGGAGCGCCATAACTTCTGTCTCTGCCTTGTGCGCTGCGAGGATCTTTTGGACTGCATGGTTGCCGCTAGCGGATTGGATGCGACGATCAAGCTTAGCGATGTAGTCGCAGAGGCCACCGTGAGTTTGCCTCACTAAACCCGAATCAACTCGCCTACTCTCCACTCGTGCCCGAAATGCAGCCATGAAGATTCCTATCCTCGACAACTGAAGGCTTATCGGGAGATGACGGCCAGCTTGCTCGCGTGATGCAGTATGCAACGTTGCGGCTACCTGGCGGAATATATCAAGCTTTATAGCCCGGTTATCTTTCATCAATGAACCATCTTCATCCCAGATAACAGATGGCAAGGCTATCGCTCGGTCCAGATCAAAACTGACATCAGCAAGGCTATCGACGAGAACCGGTTTGGCGCGAGATTCTTTTACGGCAGATAGTCCATCTAAGCAGAGACGTTCTGCGGGAACGAGTGGCGTCTGTTCAAAATATCGCTCTATTTCTCTGCCGGTAGGGCAGATCGTGATAGTGCGGCCATTTTGATCAAGGCATCCGCCTTCTTTACGGCAGTGCGACCGGTTTGGTCTGTCCATACCGTCTCATGCTAGGCCTACGACAGGGTTATTGCAAGCTTAGGCAGTAAAACTTGTCGCGATGGCTTCGAGAGGTTTCGTGGGGTTCCAAAGCAAATAGGTGGCCGCTCTCGTCGCGGTAACACCACGCCAGATAGCCATTGGCTGGTCGAACTCTTGGGTGACGACTACACCACCATGTGCGACGACAAGTTGGGAGTTGTGAAAGGTTACGATCGTTACTGGATAGGTGATGGTAAATTTGTGTAATGTCTCAACGAGCTGCATCAGCTGCATCGAAAAGCTGAGGATTTTCGGGTAGTACACACTCTGGAACATTTTTTGTAGCTGCGCGAACGATACGACAAAGATTGTATTTTCGCGCTCAACGAGGCGATTCATTGCCGGCATGACGAGATCGACAGCATCACGGGTCACGACCAGATGCGAATCCGAGCCAAGCAGCGACTCAAATGCCATAGCAGTTTCGGAGTTACGACCGGCATCACCGATGAGCAGGCAGACATCAGCCCAGGCGCAAGCGGCTTCAAACTCACCTAGGCCCTCTCGACTGAATCCACCGGATTGATTGCTTGGCAAAAAAACCGCATCAGCGACGCTAGATGGAACGGAGCGTTTGAGAACGTCTGGTAAAATGGCACGAATTTGCCCTGCACCGAGTGTGTTGGCGGCCTCATAGGCGTCACGGACTGCCACAAAGCCAAGCTTGTTGCCGCCAATGATTGCGAGACGTCCCGCATGGGCACGCTGCTCAGGACGATTCCACTCGATATCTGGAAAGAGCGGGCTTGTCGATGATTGTTTCTGCCAATATGGATGCGCTGTCATGTAATTCGACTATACATGGTTCCTATGGTACGCTCCATGGCATCGATGGCTGATGCGGTTGCCTCGTCGGACGGTGGCGGTACGAACTTTCCATCCGCGAAGCTATGAATCTTATCGATATTGCTAACGACGTTGTCGGTTTGGTTGATAACGACAAGCCGGTTGGTCGCTCGGTTGCCAAGGTGCTGGCTCCGAATCCAGCGCAAGCTATGGCGCGCTTCATCGAGTCTGCCAAAAATTTTGCCGATCTCCATTCCTTCGAATCGTTCAAAGAGCTGGCTCATCCATTGCTCTGGTGGAGTCAGTACACTTACTGCTCGGACGTTCTCAAAACCTTTGTTTTCCAGTGCGTACACTGCGTGATAGTAGATATCCGCTGCGTTGGGCGCATCAAGTGCGTAGTCTTCGAGCTCGGAACCATACACGTTTGGCGGATGAACGGCGTATTGAACGAGCCGACCTGCCTCAATCCTTGCTAACACTTCATCGTGTGATAGATACCGATAACCAGGCCCGTCGGTTGGGCGTTTCTCTCTCGTCGTGACAGTTCCGACAATCGGTAGTTCACTTTGCTCCATCAGGAAGTTCTTGCCGGCAGCCGTTGGTCCGACAAAAGCGATGAGACTCGTGCTGCCGAGCGGCCGTCGAACTGCTTCTCGTGCTCGGTAGGTTCGCTCTCCGCTTGCGGCCTGCTCAAGCGTCAGCATCAAGCGTCGACCTCGATACTGACCGGACAGTGGTCAGAGCCCATGACGTCGGCGTGGACCTGAGGATTTGAAACGCGGTCGACGATGTCTTTACTCGCGAGCCAGTAGTCAATGCGCCAGCCGACGTTGTTGGCGCGTGCCCCGCCCCACGCCGTCCACCAGCTGTAGACGTCGCGCATATCAGGATAAAAGGCACGGAATGTGTCGGTGTAGCCAGCGTCGAGGAAGTCGCTGAAGCGCTCGCGTTCTTCGTTCGTGTAACCGTGCTGGCCTTCGTTTTGCTTTGGTCTGGCGAGGTCGATTTCTTGATGCGCGACGTTCAAGTCACCACAGAACAAGACTGGTTTTGTTTTTTCGAGCTGCTGTATGTATGCGAGAAATGCGCGGTCCCATTTGTCGTAGCGCAGTGATAAACGACTAAGGTCGCCTTTGCTGTTCGGCGTGTACACAGTGACGACCCAAAAGTCTTTGAACTCGGCAGCGATGACACGACCTTCGTCGTTTGGGTTGCCGTAGGTGTCGCCGGTGACCTCGAACTTTTCGATAATGTCAGATGGAAAGCCATCGACGTAGCTGAGAGCTGGTTCTTTGGAAAAGATCGCTGTACCGCTATAGCCTTTTTTGACGGCGCTAAAGAAATGCTCGTGATACTGCGGGAAATCGATCTCAAACTGATCGCGACTGGCTTTAGTCTCCTGGAGACAGAGGATATCAGGATCATGTTTTTTGATGAAATCTTGCAACGCGCCTTTGTTGAGGACGGCACGAATTCCGTTTACGTTCCAACTGTATAACTTCATATCACCAGTATAACAATCGCATCAGGCCACGATAGTCGAAGACTTTTGACTCTAGCGTTGTTCGCGCTCGAGATCACGTTTTTTGATTGCCTGTCGTTTGTCGTAGTTCTTCTTTCCCTTACCGAGGGCGATGACAAGTTTTATGTATCGGCCAGACGAGAGGAGTTTGGTTGGGACGATCGTCATTCCCTGTTGCTTGGCGGCTTCGAGCTGTTCGATCTCGCGGCGTTTGGCGAGGAGCTTGCGCGGTTTGTCATCGACCGTTCGGGTGTTGGTTGCGCCTTTTTCGTTGTTGATGACGCTAAAACTGGCGTTGTTGAGCCAGAGCTCACCACTTTTGACATTTACGTAGCTTCCTTTGAGCTGAACATGGCCGAGGCGTGCTGCGCGCACTTCTTTGCCACTGAGGCTCAAGCCTACGACCAAATCAGCACCGAGCTCGTAGTCATAACGAGCGCGGCGGTTGACGACGGTTGGCGGTGGGCTAGCCTTCTTTTTCATAAAGACTATTGTATCAGAGGTGACACAGAAGTAATGTGCTACGCTATAAGCAGTATGGACATAGGACGGTACCGAGACGAACTGGAAGCTATCATCCCCGGAGCACTCGACGCCTATGAGAGCCTCAAGGCCAAGAACGGCATGGGTATTTTTACCAGCAACGGTGCGTTCTATAATCACACATTTTTCGCTCGCGACGCGTCGATGGCGTCAAAGTTCGTAGCAGATTTTGACCACCAGGTAACCAAAGACACCATCGTGGCGCTCGCGGCGCTTCAGGGTACCGAAGAGGATAAAACAACCAATGAAGAGCCTGGCCGTATTCACCACGAATTTCGTGACTTCACGACCTGGCAAGGTGGAGGATTCGAAAAATTTGCACTCAAGTTCTTTTCGAGGCGCTGGGGTGTGGTCGATAACCAGATGTTGACGTATTACGCGGCTGACACGACCGCACTCTACATCAGACTCATCAACAAGTATGTTACCCATGTCGACAAATCATTTCTCGATGTCGTCGTCAAAAACCGACGCGATGGCGCCATCTCGATCCGCGATTCGCTCGCGCTGGCGGCTGATTGGCTGATGACGCAGGTCGATGAGCATGAACATTTCGTCTCTACGCGTCACAATGAGTGGTCCCTACCCTATCAGACGTTCCAAGATTCGTCGACTGCCTATCCACGCCAAGACGGGACGCTCGCGAACTTTCGTCGTGGTATCACCTATACCGAGATCCAGGCGTTCGTGATTGACGCGCTTGAAGATGTCACACGACTGCTCGAGGACCACGAACGCCGACATGAATGGCAGCGCAGCGCCCACGCGATGCGAAAAGCCCTGCTCCGCGACTTTTGGAGTGAAAAGGAACAGTTCTTTGGTAGCGCGTTCGATCAAAAAGGTCTGGTTGATATGCCCAATATTTCTGCTGGCTGGACCCTCAATACCGGTCTATGGGACGAGGTTGATGATGAAAAGCGCGAGGAGGTTATCGGTGCTATCGTGAGGCGGCTGTTTTCTGATGATTTCCTCACTCCTGTGGGCATGCGTTCCCGTTCGCTACACGCTGATCAGCCACTGCCTGGTGTCGTTGAGTATCATGGCCGGTTGACGGTCTGGCCGATGTTCAACTTCATGGTGATCGAGGGCCTACGTCGCCACCGCCTTCATCGACTGGCGGGAGAACTCGAAAACCGACTGATAAACGGCATCAATGCATCGGGTACCTTCGAAGAATATCTAGCTGTTGACGGTGGCGGCCATTTGCTCCGGAGTGTTCCTGGCAAAAAAGCCGACGTTGCCGTCGATGCTCAGATGCTACCTGAAAAACGCATAGCGTTCACGGTGATTCCTGCGATTGTTCTCGCGTATAGGGCGACAAATCGAGGTCGTGCCTGGCCACAACCAGGTAAATGGCAGAAAAAGCTTGAGGACGAGATTCTCAAGGATATGACACCAACCGAGCGTTTGATTCCCGAGCAGGCCATCGGTGTCGTGACCGCGGTCGTCCCAACAAAGTTCCGGCGGTTGCGTGGTAACGTTCGGAGTGCATGGTATTTCCTGAACGAACGAAGGAAAATGTAGCCTTGAAAGTATCCGTAGTCTCAGAAAGTGAATTCACTGTCCAGGGTCACGGTGTTCACACGGCCTATGTCGAGCTGACGAACGCGCTGAAAAAGATCGATGGCATTGAGGTCGTCGTGAACCAGACTGGCCCGGCCGACATTACACATTTACATACTGTCGGTTTTTATTCACTTCGTCGACTGCTGTTTGATAAGTCAAAAAAGGTTGTTTCGGCACATATCGTCCCTGCTTCGCTGGTTGGGAGTCTCGTCGGTGCATCACTATGGCTGCCGCTCGCTAAACTGTATCTGCGCTGGTTCTATAACCGGGCAGACATGTTGTTTGCGGTATCTGATGAGACAAAGCGCGAACTCGAGCAGCTTGGTGTCAAAAAGCCGATCGAAGTCGTCTATAACATGATCGATACGAGCTGGTACACCACGACCGATGCCGACAAAGAACGAGCCCGAGAGTTACTCGGGATCAAGTCAGATGCGTGGGTCGTAGTCGGTGCTGGTCAAGTGCAGCCACGAAAACGCGTCGATGATTTTGTGCGTGTTGCCGGTGAGCTGTCCGATCAGCAGTTTGTATGGGTCGGCGGTATGCCGTTCGGTAGGTTAGCTGCAGATAACAAGCAAATGCAGTCCTTAATGGATAATGCGCCAAAGAACGTTAGGTTTACCGGCGTGATCAAGCACGAGGAAGTGAAGGCCTATTACCAGGCAGCGGATGTGTTTTGGCTGCCATCGGAGCAAGAAACGTTTGGGCTAGTGGTCGTTGAAGCAGCCGCAGCCAATCTACCGGTCGTTCTACGGAACATCCCTGATTACAAAGAAACGTTTGCCAACGATGTCCTACTTGTCAACGAAGAGACGGTGACCGACACACTCCAAATGTTGCGTGATGATAGCAAATTTTACTCAGCATCGCGAGCTCGGGCTAAAGTGATTGCTGAGCGTTATGATTCTACCGCCAACGCCAGCAAAGTCATCGATATTTACAAGCAATTGTTGGTTTAGTTACCTACTCCTGAGCGTCGGCAAAGGTGTCCTTGACGGTGTTCCAGATCGATGGGTCGCCATTTACCATGCGCCAATACCACCATTCACCGCCCCAGGTGTAGATCTCACGGGCGCCGATTTCACGGGCGAACAGCACGTTATCTTTGATACGAGCCTCACTCATCGATATCTCTTGGTCGGCGACCGTCATTTCCTTGGTGTCGACCGGTCCCCATGGCTCAAGTTGGAGCTCGTGGATGTAGATGTCTCGTCCGGTGTAGGCCTTGATGATTGCTCCGCGGAGTTTGTGATACCAAATAGGTGTCGGATAGATGAGATAACCTTTGTATGGCCAGGTTTTCTCTGACCAGACGACTCGGTAGACTGAGTAGCCGTATTTGTCAGGAACAGGCGTCGTAACCGGATAACCGTGCTGGTCGCTCAGACTCATCCAGATCGGTTTGTCAGATAACTTATCAACAAGCTTGTATTCGGCATGAATCCTCTCACGGTCAGGTTTACCGCAGAGCCCGAACCATTCATTCACGGCTTCGTTCTCGAGCTGCCAGTTGATGACGGTCGGGTTGTTTTCATAGCGCTTCACGACGACCTCGACGTAGTCATAGAGGGCTTGGCGCCAGTCGTCACCCTGGAGATCGTTGGTCCAGGTTGGTTGGTGGCATTCGGGCCATCTCGGCTGACGCTGCCCAAGTGCTAACGAGACGGTTGCGCCACGCTTACCTGCTTCTTCGATTTGCCAGTCGAGCGTGGAGAAGTCGTATTGACCGCGGACTGGTTCGTGCAAGTCCCAGTAGCTCATGAGGCGGAACGTCGAGATATGCATGTCGTCGAGTAGCGCCGTAAAGTTGGCTTTCCAATCTAGACCAAGCTCTTTCGAGCGTTTCTCGGAAAAGCTCACGCCGATGATTGGATCTTTGACCGGCGGAAAGACAATCGGGTTCCACCAGCGGGCGCTGTAGACAAGCGCGATGAGGAAACAGAGGATGATGAGTGTCCAATGCCACCAGCGACTTGGTTTGAGACTACGTTTTTTCTTGGTCTTTTGTTTTTTAACCATAACTAGTTTTGCTACCTGTAGTGTACGGTAAAACTCATCATTTTGGTATACTGTGAAACAAGATAATGAAAATCGGATTGTTCACCGACACCTACCGGCCGTCGATAAATGGCATCGTGTACGTCGTCGACTCAACCAAAAAACATCTCGAGGAACTTGGCCACGAAGTCTATATCTTTTGTCCGGCCCGCTCGATTCGGCCGAGCAAAAATGCCCTGGCGTTTGATGAAGACGACCACATTATTCGTTTTCCAAGCATAAAAGGGGCGTTTTACGATGACTACGACACAAGTATCTTTTTTCCACCTCGAGTCCTGAGGCGTATTCGTGAGCTCGAACTCGATGTGATCCATTTTTTCACACCTGGCCAAGTCGGCTTGATGGGCGTCTACACCGCGTTCAAATCCGATACCCCGCTAGTTGCTCAGCACTGTACTGATCTGCGGGAATACGTTGAACACTACCGTGACGGCATGTTGCTGCCAGGTCTGCTGGCGCTCATCGCGCTTCTGCCATTCGCCGTAAAGGTTGATGGCAAGGATCTCCGTGAGATCATGAAACTCTATCGACCGCGGCGTGGCCGGGTTGAGTGGAATATCGACATCGTCGAACGCATGGTGACGCTTGTATACAGCAAATGTGACGCCGTCGTAGCGCTCAGTCGTAAATCAAAAATCCAGCTCGAGAGTTGGCAACACGCCGACAATTATAAATATATGGTGACGCTCAAGCCGGACGGCGTCACGCCACTACCAGCTAGTACAAAGGCTGAGCAAAAGGCCTTTCGAGAGCAGTATGGCATCGCACCTGATGACGAGCTGATCACGTTCGTCGGTCGTCTCGGTGCCGAAAAGAACCTCGCCATGCTCATACCAGTTATCGAGCAGGTGCACGCGGTGCATGATAAGGCTCGTCTGTTGTTCGTCGGCGACTTCGAGTACCGAGAAACGCTCGAGAGTCTCGCAGCTGCGTCGCTATCCCCGGATCGGATTACCTTTACTGGGGCGCTGCCGCGTGAGGAACTCGGTCGTGTTTATGATACAAGTAGTGTTTTTGCCTTCCCGTCTCTTACTGATACACAAGCGTGGGTTCTCCACGAGGCCACCCATGCAGGACTACCGGTTGTCATGATTGACCCTGAACTATCTGAAGTCGTCTTTGACGATGAAAACGGCTATATCGTGCCAAACGATGTCAGCGAGTTTGCCACTGCAGTGACACGTATACTCGGAGACAAAAAATTGCAAAAACGGTTCGGTGAAAGAAGCCGAGAGTTGTCTGGTCAGTTCACCGAGGCAGGTCAGATCCAAAAGCTCGAGAAAGTCTACGAAACCGCGGTTGCTCGACACGAGACGAAACAGTTTAACTAAATAAAAAAATAGGCCTTGGGGTATCCGCTGTGATGGCGGATACCCCAAGGCGATCAGGTGTGCATCTCCCAGCCGAGCGGCCAAAGCTCCGGCAAGGTGCGCCGACACTCGCACGGACCACCGCAGGTCGTCTTGATACCGAGGTACTCAGCACGACCCTTGCGGGCGGTGTACTGGACGACATGCCGCCAGTTGACACCACTCACATCCTGGAGACGGAACGGGTTGAAGCTGTGACGGTTGTCGCCGACTAGCGTGTCGCGAAGCAGCAGGCCGGAGTTGACGAACCGTTCTCCACCCTTGCCAACGTGACTGGTCGGCTTTGGTACTGGCCATAGATTGACGTCACAGCGGCTGAGTGCCCAGTCGATGACTCGCTTCTGGAGCCGCGTCCGGTCCTCGCGCTGATTGAGCGTGAACAGAACCGATCCAGTCGGCAAGCTACCGTTCGTGATGGTTGCCAGCGGACGTTCGATCGGCCGAGGCTCGAGGCCTGGTCCGAAGAAATGCCGAGGTGGTTGCAGACAGACCTTGTCCACGACCTGGACGAGTAGCTCGCGCCAGTTGGCAGGTATCGGTTTTTTACTGCGGTTGCGCAGGATGATGACCGACCGCGTGTCGATCGTCATCAGGCGCGTCCGGATGCGTCGTTTCGGACCGCCTCCCGGTCCACGTGTGCCTCGCGGCATGTAATCACCCCAGTTGGTAGAAGATACAAAAACTCACAAGGAACCCGTGAGCTTATATGATTATTATACCAGATTAGTGACTAGTAGTCGATGCCCTTGTTGGCGATAAACTTATCATCAAAATGGTGTCGTAGCTTGACCATTTCGGTCGCGATGTCGACACGTTCCAACAACTTGGTCGGAAAATTGCGACCAGTCAGACAGAGGTTGGTAGTTTTGTGCCGCGAAGCGATGAGTCGCTCGAGATCGGCGACATCGAGAAGGCCGTCGGCAACCGCGTTATTGATCTCATCGCAGATAACAAGCTGGTATTGTCCGCTTTTAACTGCCTCAAATGCGAAGTCATAGGTACTTCTGGCCTGCGCCTTATGTTCTTCGGCGGTCGTGCTGTCGGCGCTCATCTCTCCTGCTTCATAAAAGCCCAAACCCCCCTTGTAAAAGTCGAGCTTGTCCTCATAGATCGGCATGATGCTGCGAATGAACTGATGCTCTGATACGTCCCAGAGCTTGATGAATTGCACGAAGGCGACCTTCCAGTCGTTCCCGAGGCCACGGACCATCAAACCGAGACCGGCGCTGGTCTTGCCTTTACTGTCCCCGGTATAGACGACCGTCACGGCGTCTTTGTGTTTAAAATCATCAAAAGCCATAGTTCTAGTATAGCTAACATGAAAAAACACCAGCGTGGCTGGTGTAGGAGCTGGAGCCCGGGGTGTACCGGGCTCCAGCTCAAAGTTGTTACCGCGCAACCTCACTGACAGCCATCGGTGGGCTCCGGCGTGGTGGGCTCGGGTGACGACGTGGGCTCCGACGTGCTCGGCTCAGGAACGCTGGGCTCCGGTGTGCTGGGCGTCGGCGTGTTGCCGATCGTGACCGACAGGCCCCAGAACGTTCCGAAGAACTGATCGGTCGAGTCGGCCGTGGCGCTCTTGCTGCCGATCGTCGGCTTGCCGGTCGGCGTGATGTTGCCGATGGCGAAGACCTCGGAGTTCGACGTACCGTCGACACTCACGCCGAGTGAGTTGCCGGAACGCCAGCAGCTGATCGAGTGGGCCTTGCCGTCGATGAGCGAACTTCGGTAGTTCGACGTCAGCATGAGTCGTCCGTTGGTGCCGTTGAACACGCACTGCGGCACACCCTTGGCGTCGAGCTGCATCTTGATCTGGTGTCCGTTCCACAGACCCATCTGAGTGATGTTGGCGCTCGACTTGGGGTAGATCTTGTCCACACTGACGGTCGCCATCCACGAGAAGTCCTGCTCATCCGGTACGGGGAAGCTGGTCGTGGAGTACGTCGCGAGCGATGGTGCGGCCGTGAATCTGATGCCGGGCTGACCAGTGCTGCTGGTGACCGCCGTACCACCCTTCAGGGTGAAGGACGAACCACCGTTGCTGCTCACGATCCTGTTCTGTGCAGCGCTGTAGGCCCAGTCGTACTGAACTGCGGTTGCGGTACTGGCGGAGTGCGCCGGCATCATGGCGATCAACAAGATGATCACCGTGCCGAGAACACCGAGGGCCGGCAGCTGGAACTTGCGGAACTTCGGATTCATCATGACCTCTTCCGTCATCGGGGGTAGAAATTATGAGGTTCGACTTCACCGAGGACGAAGTCTTGGTAATTATACTATATTTTATGATAATAAGCAATATTCTTGTCAGCAAGAAAAAACTCCTCGCGCAGAGGAGTTGCCCGGGCCCCGGGATGTGGTTTGCGCCGCGGTTGCGAACGCTGCTTCACATCCCGGGGCCCCTATCCCCCAGCTTTAGTGGTTGGGGGGTCCGGGCGGGCCCGAGGTGCGACGGCGGTGGCAGCTGCCAACAAACGCTATCTAGCGAACCTCGGGCCCCGCCCCATCCGCACCAGTAGCACGGACGAGTGGGGCCAGGGTTGGCCGCGTCATTGTGCCTCATATTAAGGTGCATTGACGGCGGCTACCCTGGCAGGTAGGAGGCCTGAGCCCCCTAGTTGTTGTCGCAAGTCCTGCCGGACTGCAACTTTTAGCGCACAACCAGGCGCAGGATGGTTCAGAACCCAGGCTTCGCGTAGTCGTCGACACAGGTCTTGAACCAGGTCGTACGCGTCACCAGAACTCGTCATGTGTTGCTTCTCAACAGTTGGCTTGCGGCCTCGTGCTTTAAAGCTCACCATCCAGTATTTTTTCGGCGCGAGCCGGGGTCTCAGCCCCGCGAGCATGCGGCGCGACCGGTATTAGCACCCGGCCACGGCGCTGAAGCGCCAGAGCTTCACTTCCATCCTCGACGTCAAGCCGTCCTGGATTTCCGCTTCACCCATACTCCACAGCCGACGACAGGCTGGAGGGAGCATCCCTTTTACTGCCCCTCGTCAGGGGTGGTAATATCTATATTATCACTTATGGCAGACATTGTCAACATTCCTGTCAAAAAAGAGTTGTTTTGGGGAACCTGATTCTCGGAGAGCCAATCATCTTACCGCGAACGTAGTAGGTCTTACTCGGGAAGTTTTGATGACAGTCTCCTTCAATCGGACATAGTGAACAGGATCGCTCGTACATGCGCTGTTGTTTTGGGTCGTTCACATCGATCTCAAGCGGATAGATTTCGGTCTTGCGCCCTTGCCTGCCTCGACTCTTGTTAGGCTCAACCATAACGTTCCCTGGCTGTGTGCCGCAAATCGCCGATGATAGTGACCAAACGGCATCACAGACATCGAGTTGACTTACGCCGTGGGTAACAGAATAATCTCGGTACATATCTCTGAGTAGATCGAGGACATGTTCTTTGTAAATATCACCATCATCGGGCATGTTCTCAAAACGGATGATATCAGTCGCGGCACTGACCCGTAGGACATGAAAGTCAACCGGTAGTGGGTAATCACGATATCGAACGAGTCCGGCGCTCATCAGATAGTACGACAACATACTTGTCATTTTCTTCTGGAAGCCAATAAAGCCTTTACCGCGCTGATTACGCACTCGCCTGAGTAGCTCAAAGTAATCCAGGTTATCCTCGAAGATATTACGAGGGTCACCGTCAAATTGCTCTACTAATCGCGCAGAGTTTTCTACCCAGCTTTTTGAAACCTCTTTACTCTTATAATTTAGGCCGTGTTGAGCTAAAACTCCGCGGACAAACTCTGGGTCAATATCCTTGACCATGAACGGATCAAATAGCTCGGGACTCATCTCGTACATAGCAGAAAGTTGTTTGAATGCTGTGACAGATTTGATACCGCCGCGCATGTAGTAACACGAGTTAAAGAGAAAGACGGCGTGTTCTACGCCGCCTAGAGGTAATGAACCCGGCATATTTGCTTCGTCTTGTGGAAGTTGTGCCGCATCTAGATAGTATGGAAAGCGGTTTGCGGATCGTTCAGCTATAAGAGTGTCAACGATCGCATCTAGCTGTTTGAAGTTAGGTATGGGTACGACTGAGGTGGGATCGGCTTCAAGTAGCTGTACAATTGCCTGGTCCTGAGGCAGTAACTTTAGCAGTAGTTTCGTAGTTGCAAACTCTGCCCTAAATGAGGGGTTGCCATGAATATCGCGTGGTATCTCGGCTCCAAGCTCGTCTGCTGCCATGTCGCGTGTCACGGCAAGGCTCTGTTGGGTGGGGTTATCAAGCGTATTCGTATCGAGCATTGTCCGTAACCAGTTTTCAGCCCAAGCTTCGGCTTGCTGACATAGTTTGGGCTCAAGACCGTACGCATCTGCAAGTTCAAAAAGCACCTCGTTTTTTACGTGGGATTCAGGCGCAATCGTTACCTCGAACTCACTCATCAGTACTATCTAATCAGTGCAAAGAAGTGTTCACAAGCATAACCATGTAAATATCACAATGATTGTTCCATTGTTTTGTGAAATATTTCACTGCATACTGAAACCAAATGGCCGGGGTTGAAAACAAAGAGCTAAATAATGATGCTCTCCAGAGAGTAGAGTTCGGTAACGCGCGCGCGGAATGGGTGCGAGTAGCTGATATCAATCGGCTACAGCAAACTCGTCAAGAGTACGCTCCTGAGGGTATCAGCGAACTAGCGGAATCAATGGTATATGAGGATGAGACGGGCGAACGTCGGTTTGAGCTGATTCACGACTTGACGATCGGTGTCTTTGATGACGATGAGCTCGAGCAGTATATCCGTGATCACGAAGATTTCTACGGCGAGAAAGTTAACTTCTCAGAGTTGTCGCGGTCAGATGATGGCCTATGGTATGTCGCGATTGCTGGACATAGGCGCAGTTTGGCCATCGAAGAGAATTGTGCCAAACAGGGCATCGCATTCGAGGATGCCTATGTGGCAAGTTCGCTGAAGCGCGGTATCCGTTTTGAAGAAGCGCTCGTACTGCAGCTTCGTGAAAATGTTCATCTACGACCTCCGGCCGTCGATGAAGCGAAACAGATTGACCGCTACTACCAATTACGCTCACGACGTGAAGGTGTCCGACCAACCATTGCGTCGTGTTCTCGTGTGCTAGGCTTTTCTGAGACCAAGGTATCTGAGGCGCTCCGTTTCGCAGGTTTGCCGGACGCCGTCCAGCAAGAAGCGGCAGCCGGCCTTTTGGCATACGGGCACGCTGTTGAGTTGCACGGTTACGTGAAAGCACTGGAGCGGTACTATGGCCGCAAATACGCCCATCTGTATCACGACCCAGAGTCAGGGAGGACCTTGGCGAAAGATGTCAGCGATGGAACGATGGTTTTGGTAAAGAAAATCAAGTCAGACGAACTGAAAGGCATGACTGCTCGTAAGAAGACAGATGTCATTAAGGCGAATATCAATTCGATTATCGAAGCCGCCAGCTATCATGATGGTGAGCTGTTCGTTCTTGAAGAGGAAATGATTTCACCAGAACAACGCTTGAGACGTACCGAGGCAAACCTTAGTAAACAGGCCATCGCTATCCTCGTCCAACGCCTCAAATCGGCACCGCAAGATCTGACGCCCAGTGAACGAGCGATGCTCGGTGATTTGACTAGCCTGCTTGGCGCGAACACCCAACCAGATTTACACTCGGTTCCAGACGAGGGCTTTGTTTTTACTGATTTTGATTCAGAATCAGTCGCTTAACACTTCTAACTGATGGCACCCCTGTTATAATAAGTCGGCATGATCGCCGATATCACTATCACTGAAAAATCGTTCGGTCCGAAAAATCTCTACTCGGACGTTTCTTTTTCAATAGCTGACGGTGAAAAGATCGGCGTCGTTGGTCGCAACGGCGTCGGTAAGTCGACGCTGTTTGGTATCATGACAGGCATTGATGCGGATTTCACTGGCGATATCATCTACAAGCGTGGCACCACCGTTGTCTCCACTGCTCAGGAACACCATGAGGCAGATGACACAACCGTGCTGCAATATGTACTGGCTGGCCTGCCTGAATACGCCGAGCTGAGTCACATCGTCGAAACCTACCCGGCGACGATGGGTGACGACATGAAAAAGATCGAGGGTTATACTTCTGCCCTGCAGCGCTTTGATGACAAAGGATTTTACCAGATCGAGGAAGTCGTGGAGCGCGAACTCGATAACTTTCAGCTTGATGGCCTCGCGCACCGATCGTTCAACACGCTGTCCGGTGGCCAGAAACGACTGGTTGAAGTCGTCAAAGTCATGCATAGTGATGCGCACCTGGCCCTCATCGACGAACCAACCAACCACATGGACTATGTAGCGAAGCAACAGTTCATCGACTGGGTAAAGGGCGCACGTGAAGCTATGCTGATCATCACCCACGACCGTGATGTTCTGAGGCATGTCGACCGTATTATCGAGATAAAAGATACCGCGAGCGTGAGTTTCAAAGGAAACTACGACGCCTATCTCAAGCAAAACGCCGTCTCGACGAGCTCGAGCATGAACGAGTTCTCGATGATCGAAAAGCGCATCGCCAACCTCAAAGTCAAGGTACTCGACTATCAGCGTCTCAAAGAAAAATCACGCAATCCTGGCACGATCCAAAAGTTCAAACGACTCGAAGAAGTCTCGCGAAAAGAACTAGCCGAGCTGCAAGCCAAAGAAAAGCCGACCTTCTGGATCGACAAAGAATCAGTCGAGAACCTCAACTACAAAGTTGGTGCCCAGTACGAAAAATTCAAGGCGAAAAACATTCGTATGACGATGAAAGACGACGGTTCGCGGTCAAAACACGTGCTTGTCAGTGCCAAAGACCTGTCACTCGGCTACGATACCCCACTGTTTGCGCGTGTCAACATCGACCTGCGTGAGGGTGAAGCAGTCGAGCTACGTGGTCGCAATGGTGCTGGTAAAACGACTATCATCAAAGCACTACTCGGAAGTCGCGAGCCACGATATTTTACGGGTGAGCTCGAGCTGGATGCAAAAGTTAGGGTCGGCATCTACGAACAAGAAGTCTCGCGCGGTTACTTCGAGTTGTCGCTCCACGACGCAATCGAGCGAATGTATTTAGATAAAGGCTTGGCCATCAACGAAACGAAGATTCGTGGTCTGATGAGTGACTATCTGTTTACTGAAGGCGATGGGCAGATCCCACTTTCAAAGCTCAGTGGTGGCCAAAAAGCCCGGTTTCAGTTGATAAGCATGCTCGCCAACGACCCCCAGCTGCTGATACTCGACGAACCAACAAACCACCTCGATCTACCGTCCATCGAAGAACTTGAGAATGCGCTCGAACGCTATAGCGGCGCGATACTCTACGTGTCGCATGACAGTTATTTTCAGAGAAATATCGGTGGCGAGGTCGTTATGGTTGCGGGAACAGCCGCTCGATGACGTCGACCCATTCATCATCAGCGGTCGTGGTCATGTCAGTAAAGCTGGCGCGCAGCGCATAAAGGTGCCGAGCAGCGAGTCGTGGCTCGGTCAGGCTACGTGCTTGTTGTGTACGCAGATACCGTTCTAATAGCGCAAAGACTGGATCTTCGGCTGATTTCTTGTCCCAGAACTGTTCATCAATCGGCATTCGACGGAGTTCTTCCATGCGGCCCTCATGTGATGACGTGTCTGCATCATCATCTGCTGACGTCAGTGACACGACAGTTCGTGCAAGTGCGTCACCTCTGAGGTGAGCATGCTGGGGATCGCGGAGACGCGAAAGCAAATACCGGATCGCGAGTTCAGGGCCGACTTGTGAAAAGTCAACCTCAACGGCGGTCTCCTTATTATCAACAGCGGCTTGTACTGCTCTGTTCGGGTCAGTCATGTCGGGTGTGTAGTTCATGGCTTCAGTCATGGTTATGGTAGTTAATCCTCTTCCGTTTCCGTGATCATGAGGGCGACTCGCCCTTTTCTCCGACGCACCCTTCTCTTATTTGTGGTTTCCGCCTCGGGTTCGTCGCGTTCCGGCGTCCGAGGTTGTGGTAAGTGGTGGAGGTGACCGATGCCTTCCGAGCCGAGGTCTGATTCGGCTCGGAAGCGATTCATGATTTGTGGATGGACGTTATGGTTGATACGCTACTCCTCTCTTTATTTTTCTTTAAAAAGAACCGCTCGAATTTGTTCGAGCGGCTGATATGTCGCGTTTTTTGGGAAACCGTAGACTCCGCTCGTGTTCCGTCTACTATTGTAACAGATAGATCGCTACTTAGCCAAAGCGGCTTCGATGGCAGGTCGGTCAAAGCCGAGCACCATAGTGCCGTGGACATCTGATACCGGAACGCCGCGGACCTCCCCCTGCATCTTTTCAGTGACTTCGCGGTAGGCTTCAGCATCCTTTTCAATGTCCTTTTCAACCCACGCGACATTCTTTTTATCGAGGAAATCTTTGAGGGCTCCGCAGTAGCCACACCACGTCGTGCTGTAGATGATGACTGGATTGGTTGTATCTGCCATATATTCTCCTGATTCGTTACGTAAAACTATACAAAGTATAGCACACTATTGCTGTTTATCGTCGACTTGTTGTCGTGTTAGGTGCCAGCTGCCACAGCCACATGTGCAGCGATAGGTGGCGAGAACGAGACCATCGGTGATCAATGTTTGTTCGTCGGCAACCAATTCGGCTTCTTGACGAGTTGCGTAGGCGTTTTTCCCGCAACACATCGGCCGCTTGCTGGGTACGAAAGGACGGTGCTTTTGACTCATACCTACCACTATATACCGGCTTTGAGAGCGACCCGTTTACTGGTATACTAAAACAAAGTGATGATGCGAACGAACACAGTACTGCACAGCAGCGCTCCTAAGCACATGTCACGACGTGGAGGTCGTGGTGTTTGATGTGTTCGCATCAAGTGTCGGCATTCCGCTCGCCGCTGAACCAGTGACTGATTTCTTCGGACTTCATATCACCAACTCGATGATTTACGGTCTCATCATGGCTGTCATCGTCGTCAGTCTCTTTACCTGGGCAGCGCGTCGCAGTAGTGCACGACCAACCTCGAAGTTTGCATTCGCTGTCGAAAGCCTCGTTGAGTTCGTGATCGGGCTCGGTGAAGATAACTTTGGCTCTCGTGAGAAATCACTCAAATACATGCCGCTGCTGTTGACCCTGTTTACGTTCATCCTCTTCTCGAACTTGTGCGCATTGATACCAGGCGTTAGTACGATCAACGTCGCGACAGCCGAGGGCCAAGTGCCCCTACTCCGTGCATTTACCGCCGACCTAAACGCGACGCTAGCCATGGCGATCCTGACCATCGGTACCGTCCAGGTTGCAGCGATAAGCGCACGAGGTTTTGGTGGACACGCAAAACACTACTTTACGCTGGTCTCAAAGAACCCGTTCAATCCAACAAATATCTTTATCGGTCTGATCGAAGTGATGGGTGAATTCATCCGTATCATGACGCTTTCGATGAGGTTGTTTGGTGTTATCTACGCCGGGGAGGTACTTATTCATGTCGTTGGTGAGCTGGCTGGCAACTTTGGCTGGGCAGCGACCGTGCCTATCTACTTTATGGAAATATTCTTTAGCTGTATCCAAGCCTACTTATTCATGATGCTCGCGATGGTTTACATTGCTATGGCGACGACTACCGAGCATGACGATCACCCCGAAGACCACTCTGAGAAAGATCCCGTAACCCCTCAACGAGTGAGTCAAGCAACCTAATGTCAGTAAATAAGGAGAAATAACTAATGGAAAATATCGATCCAGCATTTATCAAAGGTATCGCGATCGGTCTTGGTGCTATCGGCCCAGCTATCGGTGTTGGTCTTGTTGGTGCGAGCGCAGTGCGCTCAGTCGCTCGCAACCCAGAGGCTCAAGGTAAGGTGCTTTCGACTGCCTTCATTATGGCTGGTCTGGTCGACGCAGTCCTCGCCTTCGTGTTACTTATCGTCTTTACCACTTAAGGAGCCGAGCAGATGAACCCAGTTCTACAATTTGCGGCGGAACAAGCTAGCAGCAGTGGTCTCGGAGCACTCGGGATAAACCTGCAAGGGTTCCTGTTTCAGTTAATCACATTTGTGATTGTGCTTTTGGTCCTGCGCAAGTTTGTCTATCAACGGCTTGTTGATACGCTCGAAACGCGTCGCAAAGCTGTCGTCGATAGCCTCGACAACGCCAAAGAAGCCGCCGCAGCTCTCGAAAAGAGCAACGAAAAAGCAGCTGAGCTACTCAAGGAAGCCAGAAAAGAGGCGGCTGATATCGTAGCGCTTGCTAAAAAAGAAGCAAACAAGGTTTCAGAAGATGTCGAAGCAAGAGCGGCTAAGAAGGCCGAACACCTGATTGAACAGGCCGAGGCGCGTATCCATAGTGATATTGCAGCTGCTCGACAAGGTCTGCAGACGGAAATGGTTGGTTTGGTTATCGCCGCAACCGAAAAAGTTATCGAGCAAAAGCTTGATGCAAAGCAAGACACCAAACTAATCAAAGAAGCACTCACGGAGACTCGCTAAATGAAAGTGTCACGTCGCGTTCTTACTCGCCACATCGCCAGCGAACTTCAGGCTGGCTCTAGTCAGAAAGCGTTGCTGGAAGGCCTCGCGGCGTATATCGTGACCCATCGACTGCAGTCGCAGCTCGAGCTTATCGTTGCCGATATCGCTACTAACCTCGCGGCATTCGGACGGGTTGAGGCGACGGTTACGACCGCGCGTCCACTAGACAAGACACTGCGCAGCGAGCTGGTTGCTTATATTAAAAAAATTGAGAACGCAAAGGATGTCACGCTCGACGAAAACGTCGACGCAAGCATCCTCGGTGGCGTCATCATCGAAATGCCGAATAAGCGGTTCGACGCTTCGGTGAGTACGAAACTTAAACGTCTGAAAAACGCCTGAGTGAGGAAAGGAAAGAGAATGGCAGAGATTAATGTAAAAGAACTAGCAAAGGATCTGCAGCGCAACATTGAGAAGCTGCAGGTTGGTGGTGAGCTCGGTACGAGTGGTATCGTGACACGTGTTGGCGACGGTGTGGCTTGGATCTACGGTCTGACCGACGCAGGTTTTAACGAAGTCGTCCGTATCGAGACGTCCGACGGTGTGGTTGAGGCGTTTGCGCTCAACCTCATGGAAGATGAAATCGGTGCGGTGCTGCTCGGTAGTGACGAAAAGGTCAAGGCGGGTGCGCGCGTGACGCTAGCCGGTAGCGTGCTCTCAGTGCCGGTTGGTGAGGAGTTGCTCGGTCGTGTGGTTAACCCGCTCGGTCAGCCGCTCGATGGCAAAGGTCCGATCAAAGCCAAAAAAACAGGCTTGGTTGAACGCGCTGCGATCGGTGTGATGGGACGCAAGTCAGTCCACGAACCGTTGATGACTGGTTTGATGGCGATCGACACGATGGTGCCAATCGGTCGTGGACAGCGTGAGCTTATCATCGGTGACCGCCAGACGGGTAAGACTGCTATCGCCGTCGACACGATGATCAACCAGGCTCGCCAAAAGTCGGGTGTCGTCAACGTCTATGTCGCGATCGGTCAAAAACTTTCAAAGGTCGCACGCATCATCGATCGTCTCGAAGAAGAAGGTGTGATGGACCAAACTATCATTGTTGCGACCGGGCCAAGCGACCCAGCTTCCCTGCTCTACCTCGCGCCATATGCGGGTACTGCCATGGGTGAATACTTCCGAGACAACAAGGGCCACGCGCTGATGATCTACGACGACCTGACTAAACACGCGGCAGCGTATCGTCAGATGTCTCTCCTGCTTCGACGTCCACCAGGACGAGAGGCCTACCCAGGCGATGTGTTCTACCTGCACTCTCGCCTGCTGGAGCGTGCCGCTAAACTGAGTGATGACCTCGGGGGTGGCTCGCTGACCGCACTGCCTATCATCGAAACGCAGGCAGGTGACATTTCGGCTTACATCCCGACCAACGTTATCTCAATCACTGACGGCCAGATCTTCCTCGAGACTGACCTGTTCTACCAAGGTATTCGACCGGCTATTTCCGTTGGTCTGTCGGTCTCTCGTGTCGGTGGTTCAGCGCAGACCAAGGCCGTTAAATCGGTCTCCGGTCAGCTCCGCCTCAACTTGGCGCAGTACCGTGAACTTGCAGCTTTCGCCCAATTCGGTAGCGACCTCGACAAAGAAACTCAGACGACGTTGAGCCGCGGCGCACGCCTTACGGAACTACTCAAACAGCCGCAGTACCAACCTATGGGTATCTGGGAACAGACCGCGACATTGATGGCTGCCGAAAACGGTGCGTTCGACAAGGTGCCGCTTCCTAAGGTCAAAGATGCGCAGACGGCGCTACTGACTGAGCTGTGGAGTTCGCAAAAGGAAGCCATGCGCGAGCTCAACAAGGGCGACAAGCCAACTGAAAAGACAGTTGTGCTCGTTAAAAAAGCCGCTGAAAAAGTTATGAAAGGTTTTGAAGGGTAAGTTGAATGGCGTCCACGCGGCAGATTAAGTCTCGCATCCGATCTGTTCGGTCTAACCGACAGATTACCAAGGCAATGGAACTTGTCGCCGCCAGCAAGCTGCGCAAAGCACAGGAGCGAACACTTGCGACCCGTTGGTTCACCGATGCCGCGATCGAGGTTCTCAATGCTCTGTCTGCTACGACAGATGTCGCCCGTAGTCCGCTGTACGAAGTAAGACCGCTAAAATCGCGTGCCATTATCGTCATCACGAGTGACCGAGGTCTCGCTGGTGCCTACAATGCAAACGCTCTCAAACTACTCACCAAGCAGCTGCGTGAAGATGATGCAGCCAAGATAGCGACCAAGGTGATTACGATCGGTCGCAAAGGTTCATCGTTCGTGGCGAAACTTCGTGACGTCGAAGCAACCGGTTCGTATCATGTTGACGAGGACGTCTCGGTTGATGAAGTCCGTCCGATACTTCTTAGCGTCATCGAACAGTTCAAGAGTGGTGACGTCGACTCAGTCGAAGTCATTTCAACCAAGTTTGTGAACAGTTTCACGCAGACAGCTGAGATGACAAATCTGCTGCCGGCCGGTACCAAGGACATCGAAGGTATGGAAAAGCCAAGGGCTGACATGTTGTTCGAGCCATCACCCGAAGAAGTGCTCGACTACGCGACAACTCGTCTTGTCGAAGCACACCTGTACCAGGCTATTCTCGACGCTCGAGCTAGCGAGCACGCGATGCGCCGAGTAGCCATGAAGAACGCGAGCGACAACGCTGCAGAGATCGTCGATGACTTGACGCTCGAGATGAACAAGGTTCGCCAAGCAGCAATCACCCAGGAACTGAGTGAAATCAGCGCTGGTGTGGAGGCAATGAAATGATACTAACCCCAGAAACAGAATGGCCACATTGGCCGGACCCGCTGTATGCGAGCCCAAACGATATCGGCCCATTCAACTCACATACACCCCTCATTACTCACCGACAACCTAAGCCTCAACGAGAACAGGAGACAACATCATGACAACCACAGCTGTAAAAACCAAGAAAGGACACGTTATCCAGGTCGTGGGCGTCGTGGTAGACGTTGAGTTCGAAAAAGGCACATTACCAGCGATCTATGACGCCCTCCATGTGACGCGCGACAAAGAGTTGCTCGTGCTCGAGGTTGCACAGCACCTGTCAGAGACGAGCATCCGCGCGATTGCACTCAGTAGCACCGACGGTCTCAAGCGTGGTGATGTGGTCGAAGCAACTGGCGCAGCCATCTCGGTCCCGGTCGGTAAAGAGACCCAAGGACGTATGTTCAACGTTATCGGCGAGCCGATCGACGGCAAAAAAGGTACGTTTAAAGTTACGGCACCGATTCACCGTGATCCACCTGCCCTGACCGAGCAGTCCGGCAAGACGGAGATTCTCGAAACAGGTATCAAGGTTATCGATCTGATCGCGCCGATCGCCAAGGGCGGTAAGGTCGGTCTGTTCGGTGGTGCTGGTGTCGGCAAGACGGTCCTGATCCAGGAGCTTATCAACAACATCGCCAAGTTCCACTCAGGTAACTCGGTATTTGCCGGTGTCGGTGAGCGTACCCGTGAAGGCAACGACCTCTACCACGAGATGGAAGAATCTGGCGTTCTCGACAAAACCTCACTTGTCTTTGGTCAGATGAACGAACCACCAGGGGCACGACTTCGTGTCGCCCTGACTGGTCTGACGATGGCAGAAACCTTCCGTGACGAAGGTAAAGACGTCCTCCTGTTCGTCGACAACATCTTCCGTTTCACCCAGGCCGGTGCTGAGGTGTCCGCCCTACTCGGTCGTTTACCGTCAGCGGTTGGGTATCAGCCGAACCTGCAGCAAGAGATGGGTGCACTCCAAGAACGTATCACGAGTACAAAAAAGGGTTCTGTGACCTCAGTCCAAGCAGTCTATGTCCCGGCCGATGACCTCACTGACCCTGCGCCAGCGACTACTTTTGCTCACCTCGACTCAACGATCGCTCTGAACCGTGCGCTGACTGAGATCGGTATCTATCCTGCCGTCGACCCACTCGACTCAAGCTCGACCATCCTTGACCCTGAGGTGGTTGGCGAGGAGCATTACCGAGTTGCTCGTGAAGTTCAGCGTGTGTTGCAGCGCTACAAAGACCTTCAGGACATCATTGCAATCATGGGTATGGAAGAGCTGAGTGATGAAGACAAACAAACGGTTGCACGTGCTCGTCGTATCCAGCGTTTCTTCTCGCAACCGTTCCATGTCGCTGAAGGCTTCACCGGTACTGCAGGTGCCTACGTCAAACTCGAGGATACTATCAAAGGTTTTGCTGAGATTCTCGATGGCAAACATGACGACAAGCCTGAAAACGCATTCTACATGAAGGGTACGCTCTAATCCGATGAAGCTGGAACTCATCACGCTGACCGGCGAAAAGCTGGCCGAAGACGTCTATGAGGTGACGATACCAACCATGGACGGTGAAATCTCGGTGTTTCCTGGGCACGAGACGTTGACATCTGTGGCAACGGACGGCGCTCTCTATGTGCGCAAGACCAAGAACCAGCGAGACGAAGACCGCGACGTGTTCGCGCTCAGTGGTGGAGTCGTTCAAATCAGCCCGACATTGGTACGAATTTTGGTAGATGAAGCCGAAGCTGGTGATGAGATTGCGATGCATGAAGCCGAAGAGGCTCTCGCTCGGGCCAAAGAGCTACGTGAGAACGCCAAAGACGCAGTCAGCGTCTCTGAGGCCGAGGCGCTTATGAACCGCGCTGCAGCACGACTCAAGGTCGCTGGACTCCGTAAGCACCGTCACTAGGCCCCATAACACCACCTCTACGCTACCTGTGGTGTTTATACACTATAGATAGTGTATTTTCTGTAATCATACCGACGGCTCCTATGGTTTACATCTGGTCTGAGGAGCGTAAAATAAAGAAAGTTGTCAGTCAAAGACAAATAATGATTGTTAAAGGATAGTGTGTAACATGAGCGAAGCAAGGATTTGATATGGGTTCAACACCTGAAATTGCAGAAAAAGTAACCGTAGCCTACCTCGGACGACTGAGAGACCTCGACCTCGGCAATCCTGACGGCATCCCGAGCCGGCTTGCTGGTGCTTCTCACAAAGAGCTCGAGCTGTTCGGTGAGCGTTTGCTCAAGTCAACACGGCCAGTGACTGATTTTACGCATGACGGATGCAAGGATGGACGTCATGTTATCTGTAACCTCGATGGATCCGCTCCAGAAGTTCGCGAGCGCCACGTTTCAGGTACAGCATCCGATACTGAGATTGCGATGAATGCCGGTTCGCCTGTCTTTGACGTCCTTGCGCCGGATGCGTCCCTCTCAGAGACGATAGATGCTGTCACGACTTACGTTGAGCGTCGGAGCGGCAAGAAACGCTCCGCGCACACCGAAGGTTGCGGTGGTGCGAACGGTGCGATCCTCCACAATGAGCTGATTGGCACCAGTGCTGCCCCGCTCGCAGCGACCAAGGCACTGATGGATCTACCTACCGTACGCGAACGTACCGGAGTGATGTATGATGAAACACTTGCAGCTGCGGTGCGCGAGCAAGCACAAAAAACCGCGCAGTGGCTACGCGCCAATGGATGGAATGGTCAGGCATACGTTGACAAGGCTTCTCATAAGGAGCCCGTAGGTGTCGAGAAACTTAAAGGTGTCGACGATAGGTTTAGTGGTCACGCAGAGGACGCGCTTGTTATCGATCTACGCGACGGTGTGGTCGTTACGCTTGATGATGTATTCGTCGTGAGTCTGAGCGCGATCATAAAAAAGGCAGAAGCACTCGGTGGTGAGAACGGTGACGCAGGATTTGCGCGAGCGCTGATCGCTGACATCGCAAAGCACATGGCAGTGGCTAAAGTGTTACCGAGCGAAGATACCCCGGTCTTTGTGATCGGCTAGTTGGTCTTGAGCTCGCCACTTGCAGCCATTGAGAACAGCAAGATAGCGAGTGAAACTGCGACTACTATGATCAATACGAGCAAAACAAATGGAATGATGAGCGTTAACCACGATAGGACGTGTGCCTTCGGTTTTACTTCACCGGCATCAGTGAGTTGACGATACAAGACGCCGTTCGTGCCTGGAGCTAAGAGGTACGCAATCGCACCGAACGTAAGCAAATTGAGAAGGTTCTGTGAAGCGTAGGTGGTCAGCCATGCGCCCTTTGTGAGTGCGGCGCTATGTTTGGTCGCAGCATTACCGCGGAGTTTATTCTCAAAGAATGCGACGCCCGAGAGCGAATAGCGATAGGCCATGATAAAGCCTGGGATGATAAACAGCAGTGTCCACAGGAACACTTTGACGCCCACGACAACCATGACCCAGGCGTAGCCCCAGAAGTTTGAAAATACTGATCGAAACGCTTCACTAAGTGTGACGTCTTTGCCGTTGGCGAGCTGTGCTGACGTGAAGTCAGCCACGCCACGGATGACGATACCGACAGTGATGACGATGAGGAGTATAAGGAGGCCGATGCCTCCCGCGATTAACCATACTTCAAGCGGGATAGCTGCAATCGCGTCAGCGAACTTTTGCGCCTCGGCTTGCTGCTGCGCAGCGGTTTGGGTAGTGGTTGATGCGTCACCTGACGGGTTCGTAAAGAGTGATGGGACTGAGCTGATGAACGATAGCGCAGCTAGTATCGCAAGTGCAATACCGACAGACTGTGCTTTTTTGAACAGCAGATCGAGGCCGTTCGTCGCCACGAAGAATGGGTTGTTTTCGTATGGTTTCGGTTTTGAGTTCGTTGTAGTCTTTGCCATGCACTCAGTCTATCATTCGGCGGGGAGCGCGTCGATAATTGCCCGCACTTCGTCAGTCGAGTGTGTGTGCATGAGTTGGTCACGGAGGCTGCTGGCGCCGTCGAAATCACGGACATAGATTTTGAAAAAGCGCTTGAGCGTGTCGAATGGACGTTTTGTAAGCTCATGGTACTGATCGTAGAGGTCAAGCTGAAGGCCCAGTAACCTTAGGAGTTCACTGCGACTATGTAGACGAGGAGCTTGCTCAAATGCATATGGGTTATGAAAGATGCCTCGGCCGATCATGACACCGTCGACGCCGGTTTCATTAGCAATGTGCTCGGCATGGGCGCGGTCTTCGACATCGCCATTGATCAGGAGGAGCGTTTCAGGTGCAATCTCATCACGGAGACTTTTGATGTCGGGTATTAGTTCATGGTGGGCTGGGACTTTACTCATCTCTTTCTTGGTGCGTAGGTGTATCGTCAGTGCGACGATGTTTTGTTTCAAAATATGTGTGAGCCAGCCCCGCCACTCGTCGACGAAACTGTAGCCGAGTCGGGTTTTGACACTCACGGGAAGGCCTGAAGTCTTGGCAGCTTTGATTATTTCAGCCGCAACTTCTGGCGTACGAATCATCTGCGCCCCACCACCACCTTTTATAGCACTGGCATCCGGACAGCCCATATTAATGTCGATACCTACGTAGCCTAGATCTTTGCAATGTATCGCAAGTTCTGCCATGGCCGTGGGATCACTGCCCCACAACTGGGCGATTAGCTTGGTCTCGTCGTCCGTGCGCACGAGCCTACCGCCGATTGCTTTGTCGCCGGCGTGCGCCCAGCCGGTTGCGTTAGTGAACTCTGTGAAATAGAGGTCGGGTGGAGCGGCTTTTTCGATGACATGACGAAACACGACGTCAGTCACCGCCTCCATGGGGGCAAGTGCGAGAATCGGTCGTGGTAGTTCGGTCCAGATAGATTTCATCAGTAGTTTATTATCTCATATCTCATAAAAAGTTTTGGCCCATCTTGTCGTAACAAGATGGGCCTGGAGCGAGCGGACAAATGTCACCATATGGGAGCTTTTCAGCTCACGCTCGAAGTGTTGGTGGGCCGCAGGTGGCGATATAGGTGGGGGAACCTACTCGCCGACCTGCGGCCCGCGACCGATCCGCACGGGCCGGTCGCACTCGGCGAAGTTGAACGGCGCGTCTCGGGGGGCGCCCTTCGCCGAAGCTGACACCCGATGAGGTCCGCGAGACCTGGAGGAAACGAGACCTCACCGGGTTTTCAACCGAACTGGCTCATCCTGGCCACTGCCTTCCCCTTGCGGTGGCCGGACAGTTCGGAAGTTTGATACCGGGACAACAGATGGTATGAGCATCCACTGCCCCGGCCGTATCGGATACCGAAACGATGACGAGGTGGTATGAGCACCAAGCCTTCTCTCGGGCCACCGACACGATGGTCGGGCTAACCAGTTACGAGGTACGCAACTGGCCAGCCCGGGTGATGCTAGTAGGACTCGAACCTACGACCTCTCCCTTGGCAAGGGAACGCTCTGCGGCACGTCACGTCCTCTGGTCGAGGTGGACTCGCGGGCGCCCTTGATGGCCACCCCTAGAGAGCACATGTATCGTGCCGTCTACCACTGAGCTATAGCACCAGCGCCGCCCAGGGGGTTCGAACCCCCGGCCTTCCGCTTGCTCGGCGGACGCTCTACCAACTGAGCTAAGGCGGCTGGTGTCCTGTAGCGCCGGACAAAGCGTAGAACTAGCCCTTCGTCTTCTTGCACGAACCTCCGTGGCCACCGCCACGACATTCGTTGCAAGAGCCTGTACCTCCGAGCGAACGCTGCGACTTTCCGCCACATCGACCACAACAGCCGTAACAGGTTTTCGAAGTGCTTGACTTCGGAGAAACCGGGCCAAAGAAGCCCATTTTTCCTCACCTCTTTTGTACTCCTTAGAGAATTCCGACTCACGAAACCCTCTGCAGCGGTAACTATCTTACCAAGTATTGGTGAGTGGGTCAATAAAATTAGCTGCGTTAGCTGAGTAAACTTTGCTCGAAGGCCTTGATGCCACTGAGTGAAGCATCAAACTCACCGTCGATTGAAAATTTTAGCGCTTGGATCTGTGACCATACCGCTGCGACAAGCGCTTGGAATTCTTCGAGTTCAGCATCGTTATAGTCGAGCTCGATATGGTTGATGACGCCTCTCGCATCGGCCTCGACGAACTCAACGATACCTTTTTCGACTCGATAGCCCGCGTATTCACGGCTGTTTTCGATGAGCAATTTATAAAAAAGGAGCTGTTGGCGGTAGTGATAGAGCTTTATCTTTTCGTAGTCAGTTCTACCTTGCCAGCTTTGGGTCGCCTTACCAGTCTTGTAGTCAGTAACAACGATAGTCTTTGCTTCAACATCGACTTCCATAAGATCGATGGCGCCGCTGAGACGGAGTGTGTCGTCGATAACGATGTCTGCTGTAAATCGCTGTTCGACGAGTTGCCCGGGTGCAAAGCTGTCATAACGAGCGGCCAGGAACTGCGTTAAAACGTCCGATCCTTTTTTCGCGAAGTGATCATATTGGTCACTGGCTAATTGGTATTCGCCGAGCGCTGTTTCGAAGTCGCCGAGTAGGTCCTCGACCGGTCGTTTCTTGCCAGTGGCCGTCAGGTGGGCATGCGCACGTTGAAGTGTCGTATGAATCGCCGAGCCGAACGCCGCGCTCGGGCTCATGGCTTGTGGGAAACGGAGCAAGTTCTGGAGTAAGAACAGCTCGGGTCCACCTCGTGACACGTCGAGGTAGTTGCAAAGATGGGTGGCGCTCAAGCGGTAGGTTGATAGCGTATCGCTCAGTAGTGTTGCCAAATCGTGATTACCGGACTGGGTCAGCCCAGCATGCCAGGCGGTTTGTTCAGTTTCGATACTTGGTGACGATGCTTTCACGTCAGTTATCTCGACGTGGCTTAAATACCCAACCGGCAGAAGTGGCTTACCAGATGGCGAGACGGAATGCGCGCTGAGATAAAGGTTCGTCTTACTACGTGTCAGGGCGACAAACAAAAGACGGATATGCTCATCGCTGCTGTCGCCACTGATACCGATCGGTAGGTTGTGAGGGTATGAGATGAGCTTGCCACGGCTGCGTGCAGTCTCGCCCCACACGCTATCGGCTAGTCCAACAACGAACACCGTATCAAACTCGAGTCCCTTAGAGCGGTGTGCCGTCAGAAGTTCAACCGTTCTGCTGTCCGCGCTCACGCGACCGCTAGCCTGAACGGTGAGATTGAGTTCGCGGTATTGCTCGAGAAAGTGTACGAATTCTTTGAGCAGCAACCTTCCTTCGGGTCGGTAGTCGCGGATCTTACGCCTGATAGTCGCGAGGGCGTCGAGATATGCGATATACGAGCTCGGGTCGGTCTCGAGACGGTCGGATGAAAAGAAGTAATCACGCAGCGGTGATTTGAAGCTCTCATGCGTCGTTCTCTCGCCCTCATCACCTTCCATTTCGGATGAATCAGGTAGTTGCGTGACGTCCGTTCCCATGAGGTGGTCGATGACGAACTCGAGTGGTTCGTGGAGCGAGAGGTGGGCACAGTAGACGAGCCACTCTGCAATATCTGCCAGTTTGCCTTCATGCGAGAGCATGGTTTCGATCCATAGTTGCCTAGATTTGTATGACTCGAGGCTGAGGCTCCAAAGCTCGGCTTGCGTCAAACCCCAGGCCGGGTGGGCAAGCAGTTCAGGGAGTAAGGCGTTGGCATCGTCAAGTCGTTGCTCGGCAACAAGTGTCGTGACTCTTGCAAGGAGCTCGAGTAGAAGTACGGGTGGCGAATCAAGTACATTGTCTCGCCTGTCATAACTTAGTGCGATATTCGCTTGCTGTAAGTAAGGTAACATTGCAGTCAGTTGTCGGTGATGTCTGGCGATGATCGCAATCGTCTCGTTTGGGGCTGCTTGTTGCCGCTTCATGACCTGCGCAGCAAGTGCTGTGTATTCTGAGGCTTCGTCTGGGTAGGCTTGAAACGAGACAACTGATTGCTCTGGCTCATGATATGGTGTCAGTTGCTTGTTGACATCGGGTAGCGAATGCTCGAGACGCTCAGTGGCTTGGGTGATTGTTTCGCGTGCTGTGTCGAGGATAGGAGCCGCTGAACGGTAATTATCGGTGAGTGTTACAACCTGCACATCACGGTACAGGCCGCGGTAGTCGAGAATGTTAGATAATTTTGCACCTTGGAAGCGATAGATAGCTTGGTCGTCGTCACCAACGACCATGACATTTGGCCGACCTTCACTGGCTGGATTATTAGTCAGGTTCCAGAGTAGACGCATCTGTGCATCGTTCGTATCCTGAAACTCGTCGACAAGAATGAATTGGTATTGCTCTTGCAGGTTAAGTCTGAGCGCGTCGAAGACCTCAAGCGCGTGAACGCTACGGAGAATCATATCGTCGAAATCGTACAGTGCTCGACGCTGCATCTCGACGAGGTAATCATAGTAAATGCCGGAGACAGAGCGGAGCCGGGTTGAACGCTTTGCGTCCTTGAGCGTGAGTTCGCCATCATCTCGTTTTTCACACCATGCTCGTTTCCAGGCACTGAGCGGCTTAGTACTGTCCAGATCCTCGGCGTCAGCGAGAGCTTGCGCGAGCGTACCGTGGAATAATTCACTGAGCGGCTCGTAGGTTATGAGTTCATAAGCTTCTTCCTTGTAACTGTTGCAGTCATTCAGCAGCGAACGGATCGAGTCGAAACTCTTTTTACTCAACCGGTCTGCAAGTACTGCATTTAGCCTCGGCTGCAACCAGGTGATAAAACGGTCGTTGCGATCAAGGATTGCAACCAGCTCGTCAGACGTGAGACCGCTTTTTTTGATGTCTGAGATGGCCACTTGAGCGTCGCGCAAGTAGGTGAACTCACCGTTCATGGTGCTGGCGAGCTGATTATCGTGCGAGAGCTTTTCAAATATAGTTCGGAGGATTTCGTAGCTACTCAGTTCATCGGCTGGGCGAAAATGCGCACCATGGTAAAAATATTCGCCGTGTCGGTTGATAATTTCGCTACCGAAGCTATGAAATGTATGAACGGCAACCTTGTAGGCGTCGGGTCCAATCAGGCCTGCAAGACGTTCTCGCATGGCATGTGCACCTGATTCGGTGAAGGTTAGACAGAGGACGTTTTGTGGAAGTGCGTCAGTGGTGCGCATGATGTTGGCAACACGCATACTCAGTAGTTCGGTTTTACCAGTGCCTGGTCCCGCTACCACCATGACCGGTCCGTCGATCGTGTCGACAGCACGTTTCTGCGCATCGTTCAGGGCGCCGTAACGCGTTTCGAATTCCTTCATTGCTAACCCTATTGTAACAGGGATGATACAATGCAAGTATCATGAATGCCGACATTTATGACGACATGGCGCTCGAGGCCATTGCGCAGGAGCATTTCGGCAAGCGCTTCGATATTGCCCAGGTCATCGTCCGTAACATTCCGACAACCCACACCACCGTGGCAAGTGTTTTCTTGACGACAAAGAACCAACTCTACGCACTCGTCCATGGTCGTGCGCCGCTGACACTTGGCGATGTTCGCAAAATCGTAAAGCGCATGGGGCTTGAGGCTGAAGCATACCTTCCCCCTGCTCATCGCCCTAACTACTTTGATGACATTGCGGTTGAAAAGTTTAAAGCAGTTTATCCAGGTCGACATGATATCTCAGACGCTGACCTGCGTTTTTACCGGCTCGGTGCTCCATATAATCCTGCTCTTGTTCTCGTATCGAGCATCACAGACGGCACGATTCGTCAGTTCGATAGTTCAGATAGTTCAAACTGGCGGGTTGCGGCTAAGTTTCAGTATCGACGTATAAAGACAGTGTGAGACCAGGGAAATAGACTTCCCTAGTTTTTATGTCAAACGGGCGTTACGCTATGGTCACGAAGGAGAGATGGTATGTCACACGAAGCACAAATACATGATGCGCAAACTAAGATACTAAGAGAATTGCTCTTTATTCTTGAGACAAATTTTGCCGAGCTACAACGCGTCAGCGGTCTTGAGAGTGACCACGCAAAGTTTCATATCAAGCGTCTCGTTGAACTTGGCTATATAGATAAGAAAGGTTCATTGTATCGCCTAAGCGTCAAAGGCAAAGAGTACGCCAACAAGCTAGATACGGACGCGGGCGTGATCGAGCGGCAACCAAAGATCGCGGTCATGCTGGTCGTCGAACGTGAGCGTGACGGTCAAAAAGAATATCTGCTTCAGGAACGGCTCAAGCACCCGTTTTATGGTTTTTGGGGTGCACCGACCGGAAAAGTTCGTTGGGGTGAATCTATTTCCGAGACGGCAACGAGGGAGCTTGAGGAAGAGACGGGTTTGACGGGTGCATTTGACTTTCGTGGAATCTTTCATGAACGAGTCATGCATCTCGATACGGGTGAGTACGTGGAAGACAAGATATTTAACCTCATGTTTTGTAATCAAACGAGTGGCACGCTAAAAGATACTTTTGACGGTGGTCGAAATGTCTGGCGGACACTTGAGTCGATGGCATCCGAGCAAAAGAAGTACAAGAGCTTCGACGTCGAAATGGAGGCCGGCATAAAAGGTAGCGCCTTCTTGGAAGACATTTACCGCTACAGTGGTGATGAATTTTAGCGTCGCTAAGGTCGTTATCAGCGGTAGCTTTCGGAGGGATCTGACGAGTCTGCGACAACAATATCGTGAGCTGATCGAGACCAATTGCCAAGTGCTGTCGCCGAGAAGTATCGAGTTTGATGACGAGTCATTTGTACGTAGTCGAGGTGAGCAAGCACTCAACATCCGCACTATCCAGGATAATCACCTCGCTTCGCTACATGATGCTGACTTCGTGTGGCTTCACTGTCCTGAGGGCTATGTTGGCACGAGCGGTGCGTTTGAGATTGGCTTTGCGTACGCACATGGCATACCGGTTTATTCGGCGACAGCGCCAAACGATGCGATGCTTTCGGAGTATGTGACGACATGTCCCAGTGTTTATAAGGCTAAGCAACTTGCTTTAGATCGAGAATAACGAGGTGTTCGATATGTGGTGTACGCGGGAAAAAGTTGTAGCCACGGTGCCACCTAATACCATATGTTTCGGCGAGCATGGCGACGTCACGTGCTTGGGTGACGGGGTTGCAGCTCAGATAGATGATCCGCTCTGGCTTCGTCTCGAGCAGCCGTGCGATAACATCTGCGTGGAGCCCGGCTCGTGGCGGATCTAAAATAATGGTCTTATCACTGGTGATGTAGTCGACTGCCTTTTCACTGGGTGCGAGCACTGCTTTGGCCGAGATCCCGAGTTCTTTGATGTTACGTTTCATCTCACGAACAGCATTTTCATCGATCTCGACGAGTGTTGCGTCATTCCCACCGATTGTCAGTCCGATCGTGCCGACGCCGCTGTAAAAGTCGACGACTGGGTTGTCGTCGAGCCACCCAGCCATGTCCCGGAGTGACTGTTCGTAAATCGGCAGATTGACCTGGAAGAACCCCTCGCAGGCGTAACGAAATGTCGTGCCGCGAAGCTCGTCTTTCAGGACAACATCGCCGAACGAGTCGAGGCGATCAGTGATGCGACTCGCGGGGCTCTTCGGATCAGAGTAGATAACCTCCCCACCCTGCGCCGGCAAATTGGCGGCTTCATCTGGAGTCATGACGTCAGGCAGATTTTCCTTGATATAGAGCTGCCAGACGCAGCTACCCGTCTGGTCACAGCGAATGAGCAAGGTCTTGAGGCTTCGTGCTTCAACATTTTTACTCGAGAGTAAGTCGCGGATCTTGAGTGCGAGCTCGTTGATTCGGGGATGAGCAAGACTAGTACCCTGTACCGGGATCTTCCCTTTGCTACCACGTCTGAAAAACGCTATATCTAGTGTCTCGACGCTACCGCTAGTGTCACCATACCAGCTGAACTCAACTTTGTTTCGGTAGCCATATTCCACCCCGTTTGTGTAAATCTCGATAGCGTCTGGGAGAACGATATTGTGCAGCTCGAACGCCTCCTCTATCAAGGCTGCTTTGTAGTGTTGCTCCGTCTCGAACGCCATTAGTTGCCAAGGACTTGTGCTGAGGTAGCTGTCTGGGTCTTTCGGGGTGATTCGTTGTTCCGAAGGGTCTATAACCTCTTCGACTACGCCTTCTACGTATCTACTTTTATTTTTCGTGACACGAATTTTGACCGTTTCATCTGGCAAACCGCCCCATACGAATGCTTTCTTACCGTTTTCAAGTGTACCGAGTGCTTGTCCGCCGCCAACTATGGTCTCGAGATGTAATGTTTCGATATGTTGCTTCATGGAGCACTCTTGAGCGGCTTCGTGGTAGCAGCGATGGCGATTGCAAGCGCGACAAGAACCACGTTTTTGATAATGTATTGACCTTCGAGCGATGGAACGAATGGATTCGTCCAGACGAGATCCGGTACGAGCAGTAGTGGGCTACAAACGACCGCCATATGAAGTAGTAGAAGCGGTAGGACGATGCGGGTAGCCTTCGGTATCAAAAAAAGTATGCCGATGAGACACTCGAGTACCGCCAATATAATGAACGATAGCTGAAAGAACTCCATGCCTATCGTCCGCTCAGTTAGCGCTTCGGCGAGTGGGCTAGCCGGGCTGAGACCAAGGAGCTTTAGAGCGCCGAACCAGAAAAAAACGATGAATATCGCGACACGTGCGATCATCACGTAGTGGTTCCTGAGCCAGTTGATGATCCTCAGGTCGAATGCTTCGAGCTTTTGTGTTTTCATCCTCTTTAGTCTATCACTGAAGTCGACTTCACTAGATGCTCGTGCTTGTGGGTGATAGCATATGGCGCATAAGATAAAGGAGAAACCATGAGTTACGAAGCATCAGCCCATGAGGCACAGATGAAGATATTGCGACACCTGCTGCTCAGCCCCTCGGCAGGGTTTGCTGAGTTGCAGAAAAAGACCGGCCTCACGAGTGATCACGCGAACTTTCATATCAAAAAGCTGGTCGAGGTCGGCTACATGCAAAAAGACGGCTCCGACAAGTACACGCTGACGCGAATCGGTAAAGAATACGCGAACCGGATGGATACTGATGATAATGTCATCGAAAAACAACCAAAGATATCAGTTGCACTGATAGTTGAGAACGACGAAGGTAAGTTTTTGGCTCAGCAGCGTCTCAAACAGCCATATTATGGCTTTTGGGGACGGCCAACTGGCAAAATTCGCTGGGGGGAGACGATGGAAGAGGCAGCAGCCCGCGAGCTGATGGAAGAAACTGGTTTGACTGCTGAGCTAAGTGTCGCAGGTTTTTACCACAAGATGGACTATGATCGCGAATCCGGTGACTTACTCGAAGATAAGATTTTTGTATTGATCTACGGCAAGAATCATCAAGGCGAACTCATAGTTGATGATGAGGGTCACCACAATGAATGGTTGAGCGATGATGAGATGGCGACAAAAGATAAAGTTTTCCAGTCAGTACCCGAGATAACCGAGTTAGCCCGTGTCGGCAACGCGAACTTTATGGAGCACAAGTACGAATATGATAACGACGAGTATTAAGGTGAGCTATAGATAAACGTGTAGGTTTTCTCACAGACCTCACAGTCTTGCAGGTGTATTATCATAAACTATGAATAGTACGCTGAGTGACGAGCAAAAACGTATATTGTTTGAGAAAGGTACAGAAGCACCATTTTCTGGCGCACTTTTGCAGGAAAAGCGTAGTGGAGACTTCGTCTGTGCGAACTGCGGCAAGGTTCTGTTTTCGAGTGATACCAAGTTTGATAGTGGTTCTGGCTGGCCAAGTTTTACGGAGCCGAAAAATCTCGAAAATGTAAAACTAACGACCGACACATCTCATGATATGGTGCGCACTGAAGTGAGCTGTGCTAACTGTGGTGGGCATCTTGGTCATGTCTTTGACGATGGCCCACGTGATCGTGGCGGACAGCGCTACTGTATCAATTCTCTATCGTTGGAGTTTAAGCCTGATGACAAAGCTTGAGTCAATCGTACTCGGCGGCGGTTGTTTTTGGTGTCTCGATGCAGCATATCGTCAACTCGAGGGCGTTAGTACTGTAGTATCTGGTTACAGTGGCGGGAGTGAACCACACCCGACCTATGATGATGTGGCATATGGTGGAAGCGGCCATGTTGAGGTCGTACGTGTCGAATTTGATCCTGATATCATAGATTTGAACACGATCCTCGCTGTATTTTGGTCGCTGCATGACCCTACCTCACTCAACCGACAGGGTGCAGACGTGGGTCCGCAGTATGCAAGCGTCATCTTTTATGATGGACAGTCGCAACAAAAGATCGTCAAGATGTCGCAGGATGAGGCTCAATCTCAGCTGGATGCAAAAATTGTTACCCGAATTGAGCAGCTTGACGAGTTTTATCCTGCCGAAGACTATCATCAGGACTATTTTGCGAAAAACCAAAACGCCGGCTACTGCAGTGTCGTCATCGAGCCCAAGCTCGCCAAGTTACGTGAACATTTCGCTCCCCTGCTGCGCCGCTAAGTTATGGTATAATCTCTTGAGGTAAACGCCTGTTGTTGGGGTGTGGCCAAGTGGTAAGGCACATGGTTTTGGTCCATGCATTCGGGGGTTCGAATCCCTCCACCCCAGCCAAGAAAAACGACGTTAGTCCTCGCGATTTACGTCGTTTTTCTTAGTTCGTGGTCAGGATTCGAACGGGAACAAAAGCCTTTGTTCCCCGGCACTTCCGGAGATTAATCGACGGAAGTGAATCCCTTTACATTGCTATGAATAACTAGCAACCGCGCCTGATCGCTCCGGTGAAACCCAGGTAGCGCTGGTTGGCTTGCGGCGCAAAACTGAGCGCATGTTTATTAGGCAGCGAATCACAGCGACAAACTGAACGAGGTTCATGATATAGAACAAGAAGTACATCGCTGGCGCGTAGGACGTCATCTTGATCTTTTCGCGCGCTGGCATATGCTCGTCAGGCCAAACACTCCAGAGTAGATACGCAGTAATAAGCATATAGCTACCGACGAATGCCTCTGTCGAAAGTGCCATGAAGCTGAGATACACGATAAAGCCAAGCAGGAACGGTTCGGTCAGAACGATCAACTCGCCTATAAATGACATCGGTATACGGTACCAAGTCAGTGCTTTGCTGTGTTTCTGGTTGAGGTTCATGAACAGCTGACGATGCTTGAACAGACTTTGCATACTGCCAAGTTTCCAGCGATAGCGTTGCTTGAGCAGTGCTTTGAATGTCTGTACGCCTTCAGTGCTGGCAATGACGTCATACCCATAGACGAGTTTGTGTTTGCGGTTGCCGAGTGAGGCGACCTTGAGGCTGAGGGCAATGTCCTCGGTCTGGATATCGTTGTCATAGAAGCCAACCTCTTTTAAAACCGAGTATCGATAGGTCGAAGCAACGCCACCAACGATGAACTCAGAGTTGCTGATCGAGTAGAATTTCTTTGAGCGGTACCCGACCATGTACTCAAACTTTTGCACGAGTCCCAAAATAGACTTTGCGTCCATGACTCGGACATTTGCGGCGACACCTACGACATTCGGGTCGTCGATAAAGTAGTCGACGGCGTTCTGGATGGCATGAGGATGCAGTATAGAGTCCGCATCGAGCGTCATGACAAACTCGCCTTTTATGCCACGGCGAAGCGCGTAGTTGAGCGCCCCTGCTTTGCCAACATTCTTTATGCAACGAAGCGGGCGAATAGGCCGGTTAAAGTCAGGGTGCTTGCGGACATATTCGTTGAGAATCTCCCATGTTCGGTCTGTTGAGGCATCGTCAATCACGATGATCTCAAGGTCACGCACACTACTTCTTCGTACTGAGTCAAGACAACGAGTCAATGATTTCTCTTCGTTGTGCGCGGGAATCAAAATAGTAACAAGTGCGTTACGTCGGGCGCGACGCTTCTTGGCATGCATCGCCTTGAAACTTCTGACATCGTAAAAGTTTGCCCCGATTAGGTATAGCCCCAGGTGGATCAAGTTGATTATACTCACGATCATGAATACGTAAAAGAAAACGGCAAGAACCATGACTAGGAAACCTCCACGAGATCAAAAGTGAGCATTCGGCGATTTTCATACCACATTCCTGAACACGTCTGAACTGTGAGAATCGGTGATTTATGAGTTTGCAAGTACGAGGTATTGCTCGGATCGATGTCGGCAATCGTACGCAGCACATAGGTGAACGTATGTCCGTTATCCGTAGTCAATACTGCCCTGTCACCAACCTTGGCATCAAGCAACCGAGTAAAAACCTGGTGACGGTTATGACCGTAAATAAACGTGTTCCCTGTCTTGTTGTTTGGCAGGTCCGTGATTGTGGCAAAATGTGCCTTGTCGTTACTCAACGTCCAACTTTGCGACTTTGCGTCGTAGTAGCCTGGTGCAACCGCGAGATCAATGTTGACACTTGGAAACGCAATACGTGATGGTGTGCCACTAACAAGTGGTTCTTCGTTGACAATAGCCTGGGAATTGTCGGCCTGGGGGGCGGCACTGATCCGGTTCGACCCTTTGAGAGCCGGGATGAGTACTGGTGATGCAAGAAAGATACCAGCAATAATCCAAAGACATCCGATAATAAAAGTAAATCGAGATTTCATAACAATGAATGCCTCGAAAATGTTCGGTGCAAGGCTAGGCCCTGCACCGATGCATTTTCTGCGACTTAAGCTTTGACGCCCTTTTTAGCCGCGTGGCGAACAGCTGTCGTTACGACGATCGCGAGACCAATAAGGATGGTCAGGACCGAAGCCGCAATCAGCAGCTTGTTCCCGCCCGTTGCCGGGAGAGAAGCTACACCCAAGACAGTTGGGGTTGTGCCGTTTTGGTACATACTGTACTCCTTGTTATTACTTAGCAAAGAAAGACGCAAGTCCGGTCCGAGGACACATGAACTACACCTACCTCTACTTATATATTATTATACACTAGTTTTGTAAAAATGTAAATATTATTTTTTATAAACGTGATGATTACGCTTATAGCCGCCACAGTTGGGCGTCGTCGAGATAGACGGTAAGACCGTTGCCACCAACGAATATGTACTGAACTTGCATATATCGAACGGAGCTCGAAGTCGGCTCGTAGGTAGTGCTGATCATTTGCGCACCAAGCGCCTTGTGCGTAAGTTTGTACTGCCCGGATACCCAATTACCAGCAGTATCGTACTCGTCGATGTAGACGCCGATTTCAGCGTTATTACTCTGTGTCATGTTGAGATAGGTCTCGAAGTAATATGACCGGCTGGTGTCTACACCGATCTTCGGCGAGAAAAGGTGAACTGTGCGATCGGCGACCTGGGCAGACATCGCACTTTTAGGGGCGTCATGTAGTACTACGTCAGGGCTATCGGTTGTCCAGCCATTGCCCCATGGATTCGAGAAGTCACCTCCAATCAGCAGGTTCTGTTGATTGGAGGTCCCTGTTGCTACTGCGTACCACGCTGTGCTATCCAAGTACCCTGCTGCGCGACTCCCCGCTGTCGAGTAGACCTGAAGACTCGCCTGCTTGACTTGAGGACTCGATGGGACATACGACATGTTGATATTTTGGGCGAAGACACCTGCTTCACGAGCTTTGTACTGCCCGGATACCCAATTACCTATGGCATCGTATTCGTCGATATAGAAGCCAACCTCACCCTTCGTGATCGACTTTACGTTTAGGTACAGCTTGATGAGATACATAGTGTCAGCATTTACCTTTACGTTCGGTGAAAACAGGTGTGCATCAGTTGCGAGATTGTTTGCGTTGATGCGGATGCTGGATTTTACCTCTGGGATGGAACCGTTTGACTGGCTATCGGCGACGAAGTACGCGGGACGGTCAGTGCGCCATCCGTTCGCGATACCTGCCGTAAAGTCGCTACCGGGCAGTAAGTTAGTTGCGCCTGTCGCAAGACCACCAGAGGCATTTACTGCCTTTAGTGCCCCGGCGCTGCGCTTCGCGTTTACGTAGGAAGCGATTGCCTCAAGCTGTGCTGTACCCCATTGGTAATCATCCGCATTCGTACTGGGACGGTCCACGATGTCGTGGAAGGTCAGGACGAGCCAGAGTTTGTTTGCGATAGCATAGTCAATTTTTGCCTTGACGCTCGCAACACTCACCGGGTACTGGACCTGCATGTTATTCAGCAGCAAGTCGTTGTAGGGCCATGTGTTATCACGTTGATCAGCAAAACCACGGTGTGACGTGTAAAGTTTTGCAACTTCTTGCAGAACGAATGGATCATAATCACCATACGGTGACGCATATGATGTTGCGTTTATACCCTGTGCTGCGAGTGTGGATTTGCTGGTTTTAAGCTCGTTGATAACCTGTGCATCTGTCAGTTCTTTAGGCTGACCGTCGTCTGCATCCTTGCTGGCCATATAAGGATGAGTGTGCGTATGAGACCCGATCTCCCAACCGTATGTGTTCTTTAAGCTCTTTATCTGTGCCCAGGTCATATAGGATATATCCTGGTCGGCGTGGCATGTGTTGGGCACCTTCGTCATCCCTACGCAGCCGGTCGTGATGTATGCAGTACCTGACAGGTTGTACTTTGATAGGATCGGGGCACTCTTCGTGAAGTTAGTCGCTGGTCCGTCATCGAAGGTAAATGTTACCTGCGGCGTGGCAGGGCTGATGATAGCTGCTTCAGCGGGTGTGACGATAGCCAATGTCAATACGAGAACCGCACTCAAAGTAGCTCTTAGAGCTCCCGACAATTTCATCTGTGTAACACGAATCAATTTCATAAGTTAATAAAACTATAAACTAAATTTGATAAAAATGCAATTATAATCCAAAATCATTATATCTCAAGACTCTATCAAAGAAGATGCCTGCTTGTGTGGACTTCGTTACTTTCTCTCAGTTTATGAGGAAGAGTGATATGATAACGGTGTACGCACATAATCAACCGACACGGTGCGCAACCATATGGAAAAACTTCCTAAACACCTCAGTAAACACTCGGCACTTTTCCAGGCTATCGTCGATATGCCGTTTCAAAGCCGGTTAAGCACAACCAAGCTAGGGCTCGGAATCGTCGTTTTACTTCTGGCCGATCGTTCGAACAATGCGATTCACCGTATCGCTCTCTCGAATACTGAAATGGCTTCTGGTGCGGTTGCCTACTCCGCGAAACCGTTTCATGATATCGTCGTGCCACTTGATGACGATGAAAATTTGATCGCAAAAACGATTCAGACGGGTGAACACCAGCTTACCGAAGACTGGGCTGGCTTGTTCGTGCCTGCCCTCACGCCTGATGAGGCGCGGTTCAACCAAGCTGGTGCTGGCGTTGCCTGTAGCGCTGTCTACCCGCTACTAGTAGGTGACAAAGAACCATTTGGCGCGATGATATTCAGTTATTTTGAGCCCAAGACGAATATCAAACAGGCTCACCACGCATTCATGAAGTCATATACCGACAATGCTTCTCTCAAGCTGGTCGACGCCTCAGTCGACTAAATCGCTTCACCGAATTGAGCTTCGAGCGCATCGGGTAGCGTCAGCATCGTGCCGCTAACACTCAGCTTACCCATACCTGCGACGGCTTTTTTGCAGCGTCCACTCTTCCATTCGATGACCGGAGTTTCCGGGTTGCTTGGTGCGAGTGCATCAATTACGCGTGTCATATAGTTGTATGGTTTTGAAAAGTCGCCATCACGCGCATCTTGGATGATGATGATACCGTTTGGACTGAGTAGATTGTAAGCATTGATACGCATCTTTAGCTGGTCCTCTCTTGAAACCTGGTAAAAGACTGTCGAAAAGGTAATGATATCGTATCCGTCGGTGGGCGTGAGCCTAAGGATGTCACGTGGGTCCATCTGGGCGAAGTCCCCTTGTAAGAAACCGACTCGCTTGTGGAGTGGGTCAAGCCTATCAAGCCGTTCGTACTCACCGACCTTTTCGTTGTCAAGCAGCTCATCGGGGTAAAATGAACAGTCTCTCGCCCATCGTCTGACTGCTGGGTCGTCGATATTGGTGATATCTATCCCTGTCATGACGCCGAAATTGACGGTTGCCGCTAGCGCGACATTGGCGAGTTCAGTAGCCCGATAATCAGTTTGCTCTCGCTCGCGGTCGTAGGCAATCTCGATCGGACTAAACGAAAAGCCATATCGTCCATCCTGCTCATAGGCAAGTTTTAGGTCGCCATGCAGCACGCTTGAGCCTATATCGAGGTGGGACGGGTTCTCCCAGCGTTCAGGTCCAAGCAGCGCTGCAAGCAGCTTGACGGTCTTGTATCGATCGGCGATGTTGCTCTGGACCGGTCGGTTGAGGTTCGCCCTAAAAGCGCGCCATCGCTTCATCCTGCTTCTGAGTTCAAGTTCGCTGAAACGTTGAAGCCATACTTCCGGCTTACGATAATCGTACGGAAAGCTCGGATCGTATGCTCGGAGGTCCGCCATAAAAACTCGCTCGAGGAGTTTGGCGTCGAACTTCTCATCACGGAGTGGGTGGAGCCTGTATACCCGGCCGAGCAAGTCCTGGAACTTCGGTTGAGCGAGTGCTTCTCGGGCAGCGAGTGCAAAAGCTCCGAGTGTGGGGTTAGCGGCGTCGATCTCGGTATAAAGTGTCGCATTGGCATCAAGGAGCTCACCAAGCCGCTGTTTCCTCTCCTCTGGTTGCACCATCTCGCTCATTTTGCAGACTACCCCTACGCTACATGTAGTGTATTATCACGGTTTACCTCTGAACAATCAAGGCTGAATCCGACCAAAACCACCATGGGTAGTGCTACTTATGTTTTTCTTCGAACCTGTCGGCTCGTTCTTTTGCCTCTTTATAGAGGTTGCGAAAGAAATCTTTGCATTTTTCGACGTACTGATGTGCCCAGTCGAAGCCCCACGAGAGTACGAGGAGTGCGAGGAATGAGACGAGTACCCCAGGACCTGGTAATGGGATGAGGATGATGCCTATGATTAGGAGGGGTATCCCTATAAGAGCCGAGATAATCTGGCGTCCAAATTTTGCAAGTCTGCTCATGAACTTAGTATACTTGGTTGCGATAGATAACAGTTTAATGAGGATACGATGGCTGAAGATTACCGGACAAAAGACAGCGAGATACTAGCGAGACGGGCTGCGCAGGTACAGCGAGGTGGCGCACGAGCTGCGGTTCTTGGGGTCAACGACGGCCTCGTCAGTACGCTTTGTATCGTTCTTGGTGTGGCCGCTGCAGGTGCGGACCAGTCTGCCGTGTTGCTCGCTGGACTTGCCGGTCTGATTGCCGGTTCGATCAGCATGGCGGCCGGTGAATGGATTTCAGTTCAGTCACAAGTTGATCTGTTCAACGGTGTCCTGAAAGATCTTCGTCGTATGATTAAGAAAGACAAAACTCTTCTCGAGGACAACCTAGCCGATCACCTGATGGAGGATGGCTACTCAAAAAAGACGGCGACTGCAGCCACAAAAGAGCTCGGTAAAGACAAAGAGCGCTTTTTTGTCACCTACGCTGAACAAGTTATAGGTGTTAACCCCGACGAGCTCGGTTCCCCATGGGTAGCGGCCATCTCGTCATTTGCGCTCTTTACGCTCGGTGCGCTTGCGCCGCTTGCGCCCTGGTTCTTCATTGATGGTGGCGCAGGTATGATCTGGTCGATCACCTTGACTGCTATTGGTGGACTGGTTGCTGGTGGCTATGTAGCCTACAGTAGTGGCAATTCGCTCATGTTTGGCGCGATACGTCAATTTCTAATCGTTTTGTTCGCATCTCTTGTCACGTATTACGTTGGCGTGCTGTTTGGCACCGTAATTTAACTAGAATTATTAAATAATATAGTTATTAAAATGCAAAGATGACAGTTTTACAAAACTGTGATACTGTAAATAAAATTCAAAGCAAAATACTGCAAAATCAGACGAGATTGTCGGCCGATCTCAGCTCTGTCACCGCTTTGGCATTCGTCTTTGCAATGAGAGTTGAGACCGGACGAAAATCCGGGCTCTCAGGCACCCGCTTGGGGGAGCTGGCAATGCTGGCATGTAGCTCGTTAACATCCGTGGCTACTACAACCCATCCAAACACGTGAAGGGGTGGATCATGACTGAACAAGCTCCGCAGCCTGGGCCTTCGGCTCAGGTGGTCAGGACTGGACAGCCGCAGCCTCGGGTCGCCCCTCGGCGCCCGGTGCAGCAACGCAAGGACAGAAGCAAGCCCATGCCCGACCGGCCCATCCCTGCAATGGGGTGGCAAGCCGGATGGTACAAGCTGATGTGCATCCTCGGTCAGAGACACCGTGTCCCGAGAGTGGGTTCGAAGGAACAGCGAGTACTGGACCGTCAGGCGGGAGTTGCGTATCTTCGCAGTCTTACCGATCAGGTCCCGTCTCTCTCGTTCGCGTTCTGGAACACCAAGGGTGGTGCTTCCAAGACACCCACCGCCGTGCATGCCGCGGAGGTGCTTTCGGAGCATTCTCGAACACTGACGGTACTCATCGACGGCAACCAAGCCGCCGGTACGTGTGCCGCTCGGTACGGTCTCGACTACGGAGACACTGTCACGACGCACCAACTCTCACGCAACATTCGGGAGGGCGAAGAACTCGCTCACCGTGACTTCAAGTCGCAAATCACTCTGGCTCGGCCAAGCGCCAAGGGGGTCAGGGTCGTGAGCGCGGAGTCGATTGTTGATGATCAGCGTCAGCTGAGTGGCAAGGGCATGGCTCGTGTGCTTGAGCTCATGGGTCACAACAGCGAGTACCTCGTAGTCGACACCGGCAACAACGTCGTCGAGTCGTTGGCACGCTCCATCGGTGAGTACGTTGACGTCTTCGTCTTCACTGCCAACGCGCAGAACGACGCCACTCGAGGCAATGACACGCTTCGCAAGATCGCAACCACGATGGATACCCTGCGCAAGCTGGGTTTCGAGGACAAGGTGAATCACGCAGTCGTCGTTATCAGCAACATGCCCAAGGGCAAGGATCTCGATGACTACCGCCTTTACCTCAACGAGGTCACGCTCGAAGACAAGGTCAAGCGGATGCTCGACCACAAGTTCGACGGCAAGTTCGTCGGCGTGCCGCATGACGCGCACGTCGCACGCGACGGAATCGTCGATCTTGAAGCACTGAGCTGGGAGACGCTCCAGGCCTACATCGAGGTCGTGAGTGCCATCCTGGAACAGTCGCCCAAGTTGCGTAGTTTGGCCTCGTCTCAACACGAGGCTAGCAACGACGACCAGACGGCATCGCCGTCCGACGGAAGGAATCAAGCATGATTCTCGTGCACTCGGCGGCAGCAATGGTCGCCAAGCTCTCGGAACTGCCGGTGATGCTGGCGGTTCAGTTGCAGGTAGTGACGGCGGCTCCGCCCGATCCCCCCTGCTACGCGCCGAAGAACGACTTCGTCAACGCGTTCAAGCCCCTGCTCGAATGGGCCTTCGGCAACATTCGCGGCATCGCGCCGTGGATCGCCGCTGGAGTCTCCTTGGTGATCGGTCTGGTCATCCTGGTGAAGACGCTTGGACGCGACGACGTCGGGGTATGGGTCAAGGCTGTGGGCTGGGTCTTCGTTGGCCTGGCCATCATCCTGTTCGTGCCGGCAGTCATCTTCGCTATTTCTACTAGCGCACCGGTGAACTGCTGACAACTCCAGGGGGCCTGCTCGTCGAGTAGGCCCCCTCAATACTTTCTGGAGGTAGCAATGATGCTCATCTCGGATGCATTGGCGCGCCTTCACATAGGCACTGCCAAGCTTCTGCCAATGATCGGTCTTGATCCGCGCGACTGGGCCGAGGACATGCTCGACGCAGGACTGGAGTGGATTGTCGACAAGTTCGGCAAGTCTACCGATGAACTGATTCAAGACACAATCGAACAACTCACTGCCATCGAGTGGCCGAGCTTCGATCAGTCTTGGTATGAGTACTTGGTTGGTAACAGTTTTGGGCTCGTGTATACACTTCTTACGCTCTCTATCATGCTGATGGGCCTGATAGGTATGATCGTCAGGCGGTGGATCCCTGAGGCGGGCAGAGCGTTTGGTATCACTATGCTGCTGTTCTTTGCAAACCAGGCGATGTACATCATCGTCGTCACGCTCGACAAAGTGAGTCAGTCGCTCACGAACTGGGCGGAAAGCGTCGCTAGTGGCGGTGGTGAAAACCCCGAATGGACGAGCGGCTTCAGTGCTCTCGATGCTGCGACGGACGTCTTCAATGCGATGTTCGTTTACTGGGCAGGTTATGTATTGAGTTGGGGACTGAAGATCGAGGGTTTCATCCTTGTCTACCTCCCTTACTTCACCTTGCTGCTCTTCGTCTTTTCTTTCGTCACGTGGGCGTGGACGAGAGGCGGTCGGGGTGGCAAGACAATCCGGGTGACGATGGCGCTTCTAGTGACGTCGTTGCTTGGAAAGCCTTTGATGGTGGCGGTACTAGGCATCGGTTCGTTCCTGATTGCTGGTGCACCATCCGATCCGCTCGTGATTGTGGTGTTCTACTTGTTTGCGGCAGCAATGCCGTTCTTCATCTTCTGGTTGGCGAACAAGGGCTTTAGTACGGTTCTTGACGGGTTCCTGAACGTCGAGGGGCATACTGATGTCGATGTCAACGACATGCCTTCGCCTGAGCCTGAAGATTTGCAACGAGTGCTCGATGATGATCAAGATTTGACCGTTACACTCGATGACGATGCTGTTAGCGGCTCGGCGTCAGGTATAGGTCTTGCCGAGATGATCACGAGTATGGATAGTGACGGTGACACTGACGACCTGAAGACAGATATGACAGCAGAGGTCGCAAAGGGAGCTGCTGTGGCTGGTGGGCAGGCGTACCTCGTGCCTGTAATCGATGCGGTCGCAGAGCAGAAGAAAGCTAGCGATGCCGCTCAGCGGCAGGAGGAGGATGGGTGATGAATCGCCTTCCAAACAGCCTGCCGTATGTCGTCGTACCAAACGGCGGCAGACTGGCATGGCGACTGCTCGACATGACGTCGAACGACTGGCTGGTTCTCGTACCGAGCGTGGCGGTTGTTTTCGTCAGCTCACAACTTCTTGGCCTGCGCGTCGCTTTCGTCGCTGTGCTTGCCTTGGTGATGCTGATGTTCCGTTTCCCCTACGGTCGTGGGTATGATGTGCTGATCGAGTACCTCAAGACACTCTATATCCGCCATGTGCTGCGAGGTGTGATTTGGGATCCAGACCCCACGCTGTCGTGGTTCGGGAGGAAGCTGCGCCAGCGTCGCCCATTCGACTTGAGCGTCCAGCGCATTGATGCCGGTAAGAGGCGTGTCGCAGTACTTCACGACGTGAGGAAGAAGGTTGATCACCTCGTTATCGTCGGCAGGGGCAGTAATGCCTCGGCTCTGGACATGGATGGCTACGATGCGCAGAATATGCGTATCGCGGAAGTCATCAAGCATGCCAAGGCGGAAACACAGTTGCAGATTGGTGCTTCGTATGGCCGTTTGCTGCGCCCCTATGATGAGTGGGGCTTGGCTACGTCGCTCAACAAGATCATGAACCCTGACGTGGCTGTTCCGGAAGGGACTGTCACTGACTGGTCGGAGCTGACGAGACGACAGCGCGTGGACATGCGCCTTCACAAGAACATGAATCAGTTGAAATCGCTTGTCGCCCGGAAGGGTGCCGAGCCGATGTACTTCGTGGTCGTGAGCGTTACACGTCCATCTGCCTGGCGCAAACTGAAGAAGCGTGGCTTGAGCGAGCGTGAGCTTTATAACGCTCCTCTGGTGCGAATCGCGACGACGATGGTCGAGGACCTTGAGACGATTGGCGTTGAAAACGTCCGTTGCCTCAGTCTGACTGCGCTAGCTAGAATGCGCAGGCTGTCGATGGATATCGCGCAGCTCGACGGTTATCGTCGGGCAATCGCACTAGGCAAGGTTCCGCTTGACGATGATCAACTGGAAGTATCAGATTCCGGTGAGGTTTTGACTGACATGCATGAGTACCCCGACGGGAAAATCACTGTTGGTCGGACCTGGGTGGACATCGGGGGCACGAAGCATCGGACGCTTCGCGTTGTCGAAACACCGAGACAGATGCTACCAAGTGATATCCATTCACTCTACAGCGTCACATCTCACTGGTCGAGCGTTGCCTTCTCTGGCGAGACAATCTCCGGCAAGGCCGAGTCTCGTCGTTTCACGTGGGGCATCACGCTGCTGCGTGGCATCGATAGGGCTCGAGGTCGTCGCATTTACGAGACTCACGATGAGAAGCAGAAGAAGCGCGATCTGGAACGTCGACACACCGACATCCAGCGCAGCGGATCGGTTGGTCAGCACGGCAACATTTTCATTACTGTTTCCGGGCTCACCGAAGAGGATCTTGACGATGCGCAGCACGCCTTCCTGAAGAGTGCACGCGGCAAGAACAAGATCCTCAAGGTCGTCAAGGGTGAAAGTCGGCAACTGCGCGCGATGCAGACCGGTACTTTGGCGGCGAACCAGATGTAGTAGTCATGTGAACGAGTCACCGTCCGGGGGCGTGCGAAAACGCGCCCCCGGATGACCTCTCAGATGAGCAGTTACGAGTAACTGTTGATCCGAGGTGTCATCGGACGGTTCCGATACACCCGAGGACGTTAACAATCCAACTACCAGTTAAGGGGGCCGTCATGGCTATCCGTTCGACTGTTTTGCCGTGGACGCCGGAGGTGGCTTCCTTAGCACAGCCGTTCTATGCCGCTGAGGCACCGGAGATTCCGGGTGTTCCGATTGGCATCAACATGAAGACTCGCAAGGTCGTAAACTTCGATCCGTGGCTGCTGCAGAGTATGAGCATTATCAACTCTTGCCGTGGCACGGTGCTTGGTGAAAAAAACCATGGCAAGTCGACGATTCTCAAGATCCTAATGATCCGGCTGGCCTCTCTTGGGGCTGGTCGGGAAACGATGCGTGGTTTGATTAATAACCACAAGCCGGAGGAGAACGAGGGTGAGTACACGAGGCTTTCGGAGGGATTCTTTGAGAGCTACGAGTACCGTCTTGCCACGCACAAGGTGAACTACATCGATCAGGCAATGGGGCTTACACCTTCCGATACGCTCGAGGCAGCACTAGCCGTCGCAGAGTTTGTCGGTCGTGACCCACTTGTCGGCTACTTGCCGTTTGCGATGCAGCTGGCAGTCAACACACTCATCAAGATGGGTGCTGTGCACGTGACACCGATGAAACTGGAGGCTGAGCTGTTCCGGCTCGACAAGTATCACATCGACGAGTTTTTTGAAACGAGCAACAATCTGTTGATGGAGTCCGTCCACGTGCGCCAGCTTGAGGAAAACGAGCTTGCAGCTGCAGGTGGATACGAGCCGCGCGACTTGATCGCGGAGACCCGGTTGATGCTCGATAGGCCGACCAACTTGCCTCTGCATGAAATCCAAAATGCTGGAGCTCACTGCGCTTCGCTGCTGGCTCAGACCAGAGGCGGTGCTTTCGGTGAATTGTTCGGAGATGGGGAGTCTATGAGCGATGTCCTAACTCAGGACGTCGTGACGCTTGACTGGACCGGTGTTCCGGATCGTGCCAAAGCGCTGCTTCGGACGGTGCTTCGCATCGTTCGTGCATCTTCAGCGGCACGTGGTGACTGGCGGTTCATCCCACACATCAGCCTGCAAGACGAGTTGTCGCAATCAATGGAAGACCCTGTCTTTGCGAAGTGGGCGGCATTCGACAGCAAGATCGCACGTGCTCTGTATGAGCTTGAGTTGTCGAGCACACACCGCTACGATGACTTCCGAAAGGGTGGCGTCGGCAGCCAACTCTACGGCTACGGTCAGAGTGTCATCAACGACAACAGCTTTACGTTGCTCGGACGGCAGGCCGATGAAGAGTCGGTACTCGACGAGGTGCAGCAGAGACATCACCTGTCAACAACTGATAGGCGTTGGCTGACGCGCAACCCGAGGTTCTGCTTCGGGCTGTGCCTCGGTGATCAGAAGATGATTCCGCTGCGTGTGTTCGTGACCCCGATGGAGCTGGAGTATATCCAGACCAGTGGTGCCACAAACCGAATGCTGGATCGTTTGCCGGTCATGCAGTCGCCGCAGGTGCTCGATAGGCTGCGGCGCAAGAACGGTGTTGAACTCGTTGGTGTCGGGGATGTGTCCTGATATGCGCCAGATGATCTCAAAGGTACTGGGGGCATGGAAGGTCATTCTCTCGGCAGTGGTGACCGTCGTCGCGCTCGTCGCCTACGTCGTTTTTAGTGGCGACGAGCAGCACAGTGACCCAGAGTCTGGTGAGATACCTAGTGCGTCGCCCCTGCCAGCTGCGGAAGAAGATCCGCCCAATGTCGTGGCGAAAAAAACAGCTCTCGAACGCACAATACGCAAATTTGTGGAGTACTACTACACGATCGACGGCTCTCTCGAGGAGATTGATTATCGCGGCCGTCTTGACGGCTACGTGACGTCTGGTTTCCTCGAGAGCTATGCCGTCGGTCCGGTCACGCCGCAGGCTCAGGCGTATGCCGACGGTGGGTGGCAAGTGAAAGGCTCTGCAGATGCGAAGTCGTTCCACGCCGAGCTGCCGCCTGACATGAGTTACGCACATGCCCACATCGAGGTAAGGATACGAACGATTAATCCAGACGGCAGTTTGGTTGATGATAACGTCTTTGACGTTGAGCTAACCGTCCTCATGACTGAAGATGGATGGCGCGTCGATCAGCTGCCCTGACACTCCTTGAGAGGGGGTGAGTATCGTGAAGTTCAAAGCCTTCATTATTGGCTGTGTACTGTTGTTCGGTGTTGTTCCGGGGTTATTTATCCTTGGTATCGGCATGTACACAGGTGGCACCGGTCCGATCGCAGACTGTGATGTTTTGCAAGGATCGGGTGGTGAAGCAAATATCTCGGGGGCTAGCGATACCGCCCCCTCTGGCCTGACGGTCAAGGATGTTCCGATCAGCGACGAGCAATGGCGTAACGCCAAGGTTATCGTCAACGTCGGCATCGAAAATGGTCTGTCACCAAGAACTGCGGGCAAGATCGCGGTTGCGACCGCAATGCAAGAAGCGACACTGCGGAACATACCTTATGGGTACCCGGGGAGTACAAGTGTCGGTTTGTTTCAACAAATTGCAGCGTGGGGGCCATACCGCGATCGCATGAATCCACGTAAATCTGCCTACATGTTCTACTTTGGTGGACAACAGGGTCAGCGTGGACTGACTGATGTTCCTGGTTGGGAAAACATGTCACCAGGCGATGCTGCGCAAGAAGTGCAGCAATCAGGTTTTCCCGACGCATACGACCAGCATATGCTCGAAGCTGAAGCAATCGTCGAGGCCATCACTGGCGGCGACGCTGGGGTCGAAACGGCTGCTCAGTACGAAGAGTGCATCGAAGACCTCGACCCGATGGAAAAGTTCGTTCGTGCCGCTCTGAGTTTTGAGGGCGAATCGTACGAGTGGGACGATCCCAACGGCTCTGGTCTCATCGCTGAGGCTGCTTCGCGGGCTGGGTTTACCCTTCCCGACTCGCTTTCTGAGCTGAAGTCGTTTAACGGCAACGGCGAAGAAGGCGTCGAGGCGACCTACCTGACAACGCGTGAGATCACGGATAGCGAGTCGTTGCAACGCGGCGATATCGTTTTCTACTCGACCGATGACGATGCTGACCCCGAAAAGGTTGGCGTCGAGCTAGGTTCGGGCGGATCTAACGCTGGCACCAGCTTCCGCATCGCGACGTATAATATCCACACCGGTCTCGGCCGGCTGGATAGGGTCAAGCGTGCGCACCAGATCATTCGTGACCGTCGAATTGACATCACTGGGTTCCAAGAACTTGAGCTCCGTGACGCCTACCAAGCAATGGCTTCAGGCGTCGGCAGCCAGTACGGCATCTACCCTGAGCCCTCACCCCGTGCATACAGGCACCATCTGCAAGCACGCGCGATCGTGTACGACAAGACACGGTTCGAGTTGTATGACTCGGACTACATCGCGTTTGATCGTATGAAGGGTGAGCGTCCGGATCAGCCGAACCACATTCCGGTCATCTGGTTGCGCGACCGTGCGACCGGCCAGGAATTCGTGGTAATCAACACGCACAGTACCGCATACGCCCGTTTCGCTAAGGAGCGGTACGATGCTGGACTGGCGTATGTTGCCAAGATCAAGGAGATTCGCGCTAGTGGGTTGCCGGTGTTTTTCGTCGGTGACTTCAACTCGGGTTACGGCCTGAGGGACAGCATCAACATCACGTACGGCAACGTTCGCAAGAACCTCACCTATTGCCAGCTTACGGCTGGCGACTTGATGAGGAATGCGCGTGATGTGCTCGAAGGCTTGGATGGCTATTGCCCCAGGAACCCATCAGAAGGTGGCGGACCGGTCGATCACATCTACGTGTCGCCGGGTGTGCAAGTCGAGTCATTTTCTGAGATCGGTCGTGCTGTCACGACAACCGATCACCCCGTTCTCGTAGCGGATGTTCGGGTGCCGCGCAGCGCAAGTGACGGACTCAGGATCGGGTCTTACAACGTTCTGGGCTCGAACCACACGAGCGACGCGTCGGCCGATCGTCGGATCAAGGCGACCGCTCGTTTCATCGAGCAACAGAAGCTGGGCGTGGTTGGTCTGCAGGAGCTTCGTCCCGATCAACGCGGGGCATTGCTACGGTTGACCGGTTACGAGATCTTCCCGAAACAGCCAATGTACGGCGCTGGGGCAGTGTCGGTTAACTCGATCATCTGGGACCCGTCACGCTACGAGCTGACGGCAAACGGTGGTGAGCTGGTGCCGATGAAGTACTACTTCGGAAAGCAGCCGACGGACATTCCGCGGGTCAAACTGCGAGATATCGTTTCGGGACAAGAGTTCTACGTCACGAACACGCATGATCCGGCGAAAGCCCAGTACGCTGAGCTGCGCTACCTGAATGCGCTCGCACACGAGCAGCAGATGGATGCGCTCGCTTCGCAAGGCCTGCCGATGTTCTTTACTGGCGACTTTAACTCGGGCTTTGGCCTGAGATCACCTCCAAACGGAAATGTGACCTACGAGGGCAAGCGTGAGAACTTGACGTGGTGCATTATGACCAGGTCGGGAACGATGCGTAATGCCTACGATGCCAACAAGGGTCGTACGGGTGCCTGTCCTGAGCGGACGACTCGTGAACTCGGTCAGGGGGTTATCGACCATGTCTACGTCAGCAGTGATGTGAACGTGAAGTCGTATGAAGTCGTCAGGAAGCGAACGGCATCTGACCACCCAGTCGTTGTCGTCGAAGCCGAGTTTGGACCGGGCTTGAATGGTCCGCGGGACAAGAAGTGGTCCAGTACTCTCGTGACTAAGGTGGAAGACACTGTCGGTCTTGAGGCGCTCGATACCCGTAAGGTTGTCGGCGTTTTGAGATTGACCGTCACAGAGAAGCCTGATGATGTCGAGATCGTCAATGTATCGGGTCAGTGGGCGCCTCCAATGAAAAAGGGCACCTACACGCTGCCGTCAGATGGTGGTGACTACGGTTGGCGCATCCACCCGATTCGGGGGACGCAGGACTTCCATAATGGCATTGACCTTGGTGCTGTCACGGGTGCCAGGATCTACTCGATCGGCGACGGAAAGGTCGTGAAGGCGTACTACGATAGTTGCTGGGGTAACCTAGTGATTATTGACCATGGTGATCATCTCAGTATGTACACTCACCTGTCATCCTTTGCGATCGGGCTATCGATACCGGGTTTCCCGGTAAGAGCTGGTCAGTACATTGGGGCGGTTGGTGACACCGGAGCCTGTTCGGCAGGTTCACACTTGCACTTCACTGTCGGGACGTCCATGGATATCCTCTACGGTGAGCAGGCGGGTTCGGTCGACCCTGTCCCCTTCATGAGAGAGCGAGGAATCACTTTCTGATGAAAAACGCGCTTTGACTGTTTCGCGTTTTGAAACAGTCCGCCCGCCGGAGCGCATCCGGCCATAACCTGAGTACTGAAAGTGCTTTCAGTCTTCAGGCTATGTCACGTGAACGGAATCGGATGATCGCGAAAGTCAACACTGCGAGTAGTACGACCAGCAACACGGAGATGTCAGCTTGACTGAAATCTCCACTTTTCAACGACTGGGTGTCGTAATAATGAACGAGAGACAACACTTCCCAATCCTTGAGCCAATCAACCGCCTTAGCGAACGTGGTCAGCAAGAAGCTACCGACCGTCACGACGAGTCCAATGAACATCGTCGCTGCTCGGTTGCCGGAGCCAATCCCGACAGAAAACGGAATAGAAAATGCGACGATGCCAAAGATGCTAGAAAGTGTCATGAGCCTCCAGATAAGTTCGTGCGGTAACGGCTCACCAAGTGCGAGTACGCCGACATAGGTACCAGCAGCTGCAACCAGATTTAAGGCGATGACAATGAGGCTTCCAGCCAGCCATTTTTCAACAAGCAAACGAGTTCTGCTGAGTTTGACCGCACTCAGCGTACGAAGTTCACCCGTCTCTTCTTCCCTGACAGTCAAACCGACGGAAAGTACCAGGCCCATGATCATGATGAGTAGTGGCATTCTGATGTCGTAGATCTGTGAAGCGATAAATCCTTCGATGGTTTTGTATTGATCAGGATCACCGATTAGACCACGTAACTGTTGTGGCATGGTTTTTGTCAGTTCATCGATCGCCGGACCCTCGCTGAAAGATGGATAGAACAGCAGTACGAGCGTAGTCATGACCGCGAAGACGACAGACCAGCCGGCTAAGAACCAACGTTTTTCGTATAAGGTTCTCGTAAGGAGCGTTCGCATCATTTCGTTTTTCCTCCATAGAGCTCGTGGAAGACATCGTCGAGATCACGGTCTTCGATGAGAATGTCATCGAACTCCTTGGTAACGATCCAGCGCATGAATGTCTTAATGTTCGCGGATGGAATACTGAGACGAATCTCGTTGGCATTTTTATAGAGAAGCTTGGCGCTATCTGGCAGGAATTTTGCCAGCTTTCCGACATCATGCCCCTTGATGACGATGTGCTTACCGAGCTGTGAGGTCAGCTCACGGACAGGTTTGTCCAGGATGAATTTCCCTGCCCTCATAAAGACTATCCGGTCACAAACGGATGAAACTTCACTGAGTATATGCGATGACATGAAAACGGTTGTGCCGCGCTTTGATTCATCTTTGACGGTGTCGAGAAATACATCCTGCATAAGTGGGTCGAGGCCTGAGGTTGGCTCGTCGAGTATCAAAACGGTCGGAGCATGCTGAAGTGCTGCAATGAGCGCGATCTTTTGTTTGTTGCCGCGTGAAAGCTGCTTGAGTGGCTTATGGAGCACGGGTTGCAGTTTGTCGACAAGTGAATTGAAACGTTCGTCGATCCTACCGTTTCTCGCGGCTGAAAATGCCAAGAACTGCCTGCCAGACAATGCGCCCGGTAACACCATGTCTCCAGCGACATAGCCGATCGAGCCGTGGACGCTATGCGAGGTTTGGGGCTCGATGTTTGTACCAAGGACAGTCACCGTACCTTTGCTTGGCTTCAAGAAGCCCATCATCATTGAGATGGTCGTCGTCTTGCCTGCACCGTTCGGACCAACGAAACCGACGACTTGACCAGGTTCAACAGCAAGTGTGACGTCGCTGACGGCTTCAAAATCTCCAAAACGCTTTGTGACATTTGCCAGCGTGATGGTTGACTTACCTTTGCGCATGCTAGAAATTCTTTCTGATATGAGAGAAACTAAAGTCCCAGTCGGCGTCAGTCTTTTTGTGCGGATTAAAGATGTTCTTAGGATCGTAGAGCTGTTTGACGGCTTTCATATGGCCAAAGACACTTGGGCCATACATGCGCTCGAGCCACGGGCCGCGTACCATACCGTCGTTGTGTTCACCTGATATGGAACCACCATATTCGAGCACGAGTTCGTTAACTTCTTTCATAGCAGGTTGCAGCTTATTGCGTTCATTGGGATCCTCAATCTTCATGAGTGGGATGACGTGGAAGTTACCATCGCCCATGTGACCAGCGATAGTTGCAAGCAGCTTGTATTTTTTGATGATGACGCGGAGCTTCGGAAGGAATGCGCTGAGGTTTGCCGGTGGAACGACGAAGTCATCGATGAATGGTGCGGTGTGCTTGTCTTTGACTTTGCTACGAAGCAGGCTAAAGCTTTCGCGACGCATGATCCAGAACTTTTGTGCCTTTTCTTCGGTCTCATCTTTTTCGAGGTAACTGAATGGAAATACTTCCAGTTCCTCTTTCATGAGATCGATCTTGTGCTCGACTTCGTCAACCGAATTGCCAGTGAACTCAATCATCAAGACGAGCTGAGGGACGCCTTTGACGAGCATCAATCCGTCAGGGATGAGCTGAAAGGCTAGCTTTACCCAGCGCTTGAAGCCAAGTTTTTTAATGAAGCTGAAAAAGAACTTGAAACTGAGCCACAATGTATTATCGTCGAAGCTCTCAAACGTTGCCGGTTGGTGTTTGAGAACGGTGGTAATGATATCGCCCAAGCTGTCGATGTTCCGTAGGTACCCGACAAGTACGCCGGAGTGCTCCGGCCGTTCGACGAGCTTTACCTTTATATCGGTAACGATTCCGAGCGTACCTTGTGCGCCAATGAATAGTTTCGTGAGGTCAAAGATGCCTGTTTCGCGATTCCAAACGTTCCAAAGATGATAACCTGTTGAGTCCTTGCTGACCTTTGGTGCTGCTGCATGGATCTCGTCATAATGTTTTTCAAGTAGTTCAAACGTCTTTTTATATAACTTACCCTCGAAATCGTTTTGAGCCATCTTTCGTACCAACTCATCCTTCGTGAGAGGCTTGACGACATATTCATTTCCATCGCCCATCACGACGCTCAGCTCGGTCACAAACTGATCAGTTTTGCCGTATTGTAGTGACTTTTCACCACCCGAGTTGTTACTGACCATGCCTCCGAGCGTGCAGAGATCGCGACTTGCAGGGTAGCTTGGCAGCATCACGCCGAGATCGATCGTCTTTTTGTCGAAATCGCGGTAGTAGGTACCAGGTTGAACACGGGCTGATTCGCGACTGAGTTTGGTAACTTCATTGAAATGAGCCGTCATGTCGAGCACGATCGATTGACCGATAGCGCCTCCAGACATGTCAGTACCGGCGCTGCGTGGGGTTATCGAGAGTTCAGGATGTTTCTCTTTGTTTTTGAGCACCCACGAAACTACTGACTGGATATCGCGGACATCTTTTGGTCGGGCGACGACGGCTGGTTTCAGTTCAAAGAGGCTGGCGTCATGTGAGTAAGTTTCGAGCGTTTCTTTTGATGTGTCGAGTTCGCCCTGAAACAGAGACGAGAGCTCCTCGTATATATGCATATGCACATAATACCAGACTGCGAAATGCTCGTGCTATACTAACGTCATGAAAAAGACGACTAAGAAAAAGAGTTCGAAAGCACAAGTTGCCGAGTTTCGGCCTTACCGCGTACTGTTTTTGGTCGTCGTCGTTGGCGTCACATGCATTGTCCTGTTTGCCGCGCTTGGCGTGACGTCCGGGTTGTAGTCATGTCGAAACTGCTGCTTTGGGTCTGCGTCGTACTAGGTGGACTCCTTGGCTCACTTATCCCACTGCTTTGGGGCTCAAATGATTTGTTAATGATGGTCATATTCTCAACAGCCGGTAGCTTGCTAGGTATCTGGGTGTGGTATAGGTGGCTTCGGTTCACTTAGGTGATTGTGTTTCGATACTGCTTGAGGCATACTTGATTGCATATGAAGGTGAAGGTTGATATCGAGACGAAAGTTTTCATCCGTTTCGTGTTGGTGTGTCTCGGGTTTGGTCTGGCGATACTTGTTATATATAAGACACGTAGCGCACTCACCCTTCTCGGACTATCACTTTTCTTGGCGCTCGCACTCAATCCACCGGTTTCAAAGATCGCAAAGCAGCTACCGAGTAACAGTCGAGTCGGTGCGACTGCTATCGCGTACCTCGTCGTACTTGCGGTGCTAGGCGGATTTCTCGTGCTAATCGTGCCGCCAGTGATCGAACAAAGTGCCAAGTTTGCCGATACAGTGCCAAGTCTCATCGACGAGGCGAACGAACAACGCTATATATTTGACGACTTCATTCAACGCTATGGTCTGGAAGAGACAGTCAATAACGCGGTTGAAGGCGCCAAGGATCAGGCGTCATCCGTTGCTGCGAACCTCGGGAACTCACTCGTCGGAGGAGTCGGGTCACTCCTCAGCGGTGTCGCAAACCTCATCATCCTCCTTGTTCTCACGTTCTTGATGCTGATCGAAGGTCCAGTGTGGATGCGACGTCTTTGGGGTCTCTACAGCGACACTGGTAAGCTAGAACGACACCGCGACCTCGTGAAACGTATGTACCGTGTGGTCACTGGTTTCGTCAACGGACAGCTTGCAGTTGCGGCTATCGCTGGCGTCAGTACGCTAATCGTACTACTTGCTCTTAGCGCGACGCTTGGCTTGTCGGCTAACCTCGCGGTGCCGCTTGCTGTCGTTATCTTCTTTTGTGGTATGGTTCCGATGGTCGGTGCGACTATCGGTGCAGTGCTAGTCGGCCTCGTGCTCTTGCTCAATAACCCAACCGCTGCCTTGATATTCCTTATCTACTTCATCGTCTACCAGCAGATTGAAAATAACTTCATATCCCCAACCATCCAGTCAAAGAGCGTCGAACTCTCTGCGCTTGGCATCTTGGCGGCTATCCTCATCGGTGTCAGTCTCGGTGGCCTACTCGGTGGTGTCATCGCAATACCGGTCGCGGGATGCCTGCGCGTGCTACTTATTGATCAGCTTGAACACGCTCGCAAAAAACGTGCCAAAGATGAGCAACATCCAGTCAAGAAACTGATCAAAAAGACAAAACCCGCTTAGAGGTAATACCAGCGAGCGCCGCTTGGTGTATCGTCGAGACCGATACCACCCTCTGCAAGTTGAACACGGAGGGCATCTGAACGCTCCCAGTCACGAAGTTCACGAGCACGTTCGCGCTCAATCAGAACCTGTTTGAGCTCGTCCGAGATATCGGGTGTCGTATCAAGCAGCTTCAAGCCAAGCAAGTCATCGGCTGTAGCGAGTGCTGATTCGATCGAACTTGCATCGATGGTGCTTTTATCTTTACGCTCCAACTCATCGAATGCTTTATCAAAATGGGCGAGTGCAAGTGGGCTGTTGAGGTCATCACACAGGGCTTCGAGTGCAGCATGAGATGCGGCAAGTAGTTGTGAACCTCCATCACTATTACTGCTTGGCGCCACCTGATGCCTGAGACACGCAACCGCTTTCCAGTGATGGAGACGATTTGCGGCAGCCTCGAGATTCTCCCAAGTAAAGTTACTCTCGGTCCGGTAATGGCTCTGGAGTACGAACATGCGAAAATCGAGTGGCGTAAAGCCTTTTTCGCCTAGATCGGCAAGTGTAAAGCCGTTTTCGAGACTCTTGCTGATCTTTGTGCCGTTTACGAGTAGAAAGTTGGCGTGCAGCCAGTAGTTTGCGAAGCGCTTGCCAGTTGCTGCTTCTGACTGAGCGATCTCGTTAGTGTGATGAACCGGAATATGGTCGATCCCACCCGTGTGAATATCGAGCGTTTCACCGAGGTACTTTATCGCCATCGCAGAACATTCGATGTGCCAACCAGGGAAACCCTTGCCCCATGGGCTTTCCCATTCCATATCTCGCTTTTGGTCTTTAGGGCTGAACTTCCATAGTGCGAAGTCACTCGGATTATGTTTTTGTGAGTTGAATTCGACACGTGCACCGGCCTTCATGGCTTCAAGGTCGAGATGTGCAAAATTCGCGTATGAGGGGAACGTTGCAGTATCAAAGTACACACCATCGTCGATAACGTAAGTATGTCCACCTACTTCGAGTTGCTGGATGAGTGCGATCTGCTCCTGGATGTGCTCGGTCGCTTTGCTCAATGTTTCAGGCGGCAAGAGGTTGAGCGCGGTCATGCCTTCTAGGAAACGGTTTGTGTAGCGTTCCGCAACTTCCCATGCGGTGACGCCCTCCCGTCGTGCTCCTTTTTCCATCTTGTCTTCACCTTCGTCAGCATCACTTGTCAGATGGCCGACGTCGGTGATGTTCATGACACGGTTTACGGCGTAGTTGTTCGCACGCAATGTCCGAACGAGCAGGTCCCAGCGTAGGTATGTAACCCAGTTACCGATCAGTGGTTCACTGTATACCGTTGGGCCACAGGTATAGAGCGTGACGACATCGTCTGAGATAGGGATGAACTGCTCTGTTTTAGCAGATGCAGTGTTATGCAGTTGCATCATCAACCTTTAGTTTATGAAACGCCGTCGCGAGCTCACGTCTGGTTTCCTCAAGTGATTCATGAATCTTAAAACCAGCCGAGTAAGGATGACCGCCACCACCGAAGTAGCCTGCCAGTTGGTTTGCAAGCGGCACGTTGGCGCGTATCTTACCAGTCAGCTTGCCATCGGGGTAGGTTTTGATCGCGATTGCAACGTCGACGCCTTCGACGAGTCGCATCTCGTCAAGTACAAGCACGCTGGGGTTGTAACGATCGCTATAGGCTTGAATGTCTTCCCATGGAATGTGAATGAGTGCAAGCCTCCCGTCACATAGGTACTCGATGCGCTCGATGAGTTTGCCTTTGTACTCGAGGATATCGGCAGGTTTTCGCATCATTTCACGTCGTCGTAGTTCAATGTTGGCAGGTACTGCGCCGAGTCGAACGAGCTCGGTTGCGGTTTCAAATGATCTCAGTGTCACGCTTGGGGTCGTGAGTCCGAGCGTGTCCGCGGCGAGGGAGATAAACAAGTTTTCTGCAGTCTCCTGGTCAATCGTCCAACCGAGCTCCTTGGCGATAAGCACCAACAGCTCGCCAGTTGAAGCTGCGCTGTCGTCCTGAACGAGCGTGTGCTCAAATGTCAGGTCGTTCCCCTCATCAGCTTCGACGTGGTGATCAAAGACAAGCACAGGGTGCGACTCGAGAAAGTGGCGCAGACCGGACGTTGCGAGTGCTTTCTGAAGCAAGGCTTCGGCTGACGTGTCGACGATGATAGCGAGGTCGTATTTGCCATCCCATTCGCTCGTTACCCGATCCCAACCATTTATGTAGCGCAGATATTTAGGCATATCGATGGCGCAGAACTGCGATACGGTCTTGCCCTGCTCTTCGAGCATAGCTTCAAGCGCCAAGCTACTCGCGAGGCTGTCACCATCGGGATTCTCTGGTTGAATGACGACGATATTTTTTGCGTCGTCGACCAAAGTTTTTACCGTGTCATACATCTGTTTTATTGTAGCAGAAGCTAACTCTAGGAGAGCTGTTTACGTCCTTGGAGAGCGTGTGTCAGCGTGATTTGGTCAGCATACTCGAGGTCGACTCCGACCGGAATACCACGCGCGAGGCGGCTGACGACGATATCCTCGATGTCACTTTCTTGGATATGACGCTGGATATAGAGAGCAGTCGACTCGCCCTCAACTGAGGCATTTGTGGCCAGAATAACTTCTTGTACATGATCTTTTTTGAGGCGTTCTATGAGCTCAGGTATATGAAGTTGCTCCGGCCCAACACCGTCGATCGGGCTGATGGCACCACCAAGGACGTGGTATGTTCCCCGAAACTGCTTGGTCTTTTCGAGTGCGATGATGTCGAGCGGCTCTTCGACGACCGCAACGAGCTGTTTATCACGAGCCGTGTCACTGTAGAGTGGTGAGACATTCTCCGCTGCATCGATCAGCGCGTATGTGACCGGACATTGCTTGACGCCGCTATGCAACTCAGCAAGAGCCCCCGCGAGACGCTCTGAGACGTGGCGATCGCGTTTTAGTAAGCTATATGCATAGCGCTCAGCCGTACGAGCACCAACGCCTGGCAATTCGCCAAGCGCTTCAATAAGCGTTTCCAGCGCCTTCGGAAGCATGACGTGCGGTTAGAGGCCGAGGCTACCGAGGCCGCCCATGAGGGGCTTCATTTTTTCTGCAGCAAGTTCTTGGGCCTTCGTCATGGCGTCGCGGACTGCGACTTCTACCCAACGCTCAAGCTCGCCGATATCATCGAGGTCAACCAAATCAGGGTCGATGCTGACCTTTTTGAGCTTTAGCTCGCCGTTTACCTGCACAACCACTGCTCCGTCGCCTGCTGAAACCTCAACGACTTCCTTCTGCAGCTCCTTCTGCGCTTTTTTTAGCTTCATAACCATCTTGGCTTGATCAATCATGTTCTCTTAACTTCCCTTCTTTTCAGACAAAAACTGGTACCTATTATTGTAGCAAACTATCACTTTGCGTCGTACACGCGTAGTAGCACCGCATCGTTGGCGAGGTGAGATGTGACGATCTCGGTTGGCACGTCCGGCCGACTAAAGCCACTTCGTGCCAGTACGATCTGTTCACGCTTGGTCTCAGCGTTAGCTGGCGAGACCACGCTAAGCAGAGGGTACTTACTGCGGAGGATGTCATAGAAAGCGACTTGGTTTGACGTGACAACGAGCTGGGTCGGCACATGAGGTTTGACGGTTTCTCGGACTGCGACGAGCTCCGGGTGGTAGGTATTCGATGTGTCCGTGTAGTAGTACCCATAAAAGTAACGCGTCGCCGCGATCGAGACCAATCCAAGCGTAATAAGAAAGATAGGTGCCAGTGCAGCGAGACGCGCGTAAGGGTTGCGAGGAAAGAGCTGATACCACTCTCGCATAAATGTCTCGAGCCCGACTGCCATCAGGATGAGGCATGGGACGAACAGGAGTGCAAATTGACTTGGGTTAAAGATAAGAAGCGGGATTGATATTGCGAGCCATATCAAAAGCAAGTACGAGCGTGCAGAGTGTCTATCAATGATGGCCCTCACGAGGCCGAATGCTATGAGGAACATAAAAGTAAGGTTAAAGAATGGTGCGACCACCTCCCCCGTAAAGGGACGGTTGAACAAAAAGAGTGTCTTGCCGATCGAAATGACCGACCCGACCATACTTGATATTGTTAGTTTTTCCTTTATCTGATCGACTCCAAAAAGCAATTGGATCGTGTCGGCGTCGTGCAGCCCTGCGATGATCAGCGGTGCGAGCAAAACCCCTGCGGTAAGAATCAGTATGAGCACTTGCCAGGGTTTCGTATGTTTGATCTGGTATCTGACGTGTGGATGAAAGATACCTGCAATCATCAGAGCAAGGACAGCGTATATGCCGAGGGGCATATAAAACAGTAAAAGCCCGGCGGATGCAACGACCAGCTTCCAAACAAAGGTACGTCTGCCTTTGGTGGTGAGCTTAACCGCACCTAGCAGGATGATAAGTAGCAGCAGCATGTACATGACACCAGCCGTCCCGATACGACCCATCGATATGAACGGTACCGATGCCGTTCCAATGAGGAGCGTCAGGATCGCGATACCTTTTCGAAACCATTGGTTGAGTGTGACTGCAAGCACGATTGCCGCGATAAACGCGAGTATAAGCGATGGTAGACGGATACTGAGTGGCGATAGACCAAAGAGCCCTATGCTGAGTTTTTGCAGCAAATGATATGGCAAATTGATGACATCGCTCGCGAGTGGCGCAAGAGGGTTCAGTGAATTACTCGAAACACTCGATGTCATCTCACTTTGACTGATTCCACCAGGAACATTTCCAATATCAACCAACAGTAATCCAAATAAAAAGACGACAAAAAGCGCATAGCCGACGACATAACGATAACGGTAGAGCAGCAGTTCGCGGAGAATGGATGGCTTCATAGTTTTCTTAGGTTCTTATTATACCAGCCAGCTTAAGCGCGTTGTTTGTCGAGGGACATAAAACGCAACCGTTCTGGGTGGAAATATAGCTCGACTTTGCCGACGGGACCGTTACGGTGTTTAGCGATGATAAGGTCGGTAACGTTCTGACGCTCAGTCTCAGGGTTGTAATAGGCCTCACGGTAGATGAACATAACGATGTCTGCATCTTGCTCGATTGAACCGGATTCACGCAGGTCGCTAAGCTGAGGCACCTGAGGGTTACGAGTCTCAACCGTACGGCTCAGCTGACTTAGGGCGATAACCGGTACATTGAGTTCACGGGCGATGAGTTTGAGGCCACGTGATATTTCGCTCACCTCCTGGACACGGTTTCCGTCGCCGCGGCCACTGCCCTGCATGAGTTGCAGGTAGTCGATGATAATAAGTCCAAGGGGGTTATTGTGTGCTTCGCGGCGAGCCTTGGTGCGCATTTCGAGCACGGTTACACCTGGCGTATCGTCGATATATATCGGTGCTTCGGCCATCTCTCCCATGGCGTGCGACAATTTCTCAAAGTCATCATCACTAAGGTTGCCGGTACGGATATTCCATGCGTCAACACCACTCGCATCAGCTAACATACGGTCGACCAACTGTTCCTTACTCATCTCAAGGCTGAAGAACAGGACCGATTTCTTGGCCTTAGTCGCGACGTTATAGGCCAGGTTCGTAACAAGCGTCGTCTTACCCATCGCAGGGCGCGCCGCAAGAATAATGAGATCGCTTTGCTGTAGACCAGCCGTCATGTTATCGAGATCACGCCAACCGGTTGGAACGCCACGCAGTTTGCCGCCACCACGGTGCAGTTCTTCCATACGGTCAAAGCTTTCGGTGAGAATCTGCTCTAGGCTCACCAAGTCCTGCTTAGCGTTCGTGTCACTGACACCGAACAGCTCTGCTTCGGCTGTTTCGAGCAGCTCACCGATCTCCCTCTCCTCATCATAGCCGAGCTCGGCAATGTCTGAACTCGCTTTGATGAGACGGCGGCGGACAGCTTTTTGCGCGATCATTTCGGCATAGGTAGAGGCGTGTGCCGCAGTTGGCACGTAGTTGGTGAGCTCAGTGAGGTATGCCGATCCACCGACGATATCGAGCTCGGCACGTTTTGTGAGCTGGTCGCTTAGCGTGAGAAGGTCAACCGGACGGTGACGTTCATATAGCCGCATCATCGCATCAAATATCAGCGTATGACGTTTGTCATAAAAATCCTGTGGGTGAAGTTTGTCACTGATGTCAGCCAGTACTTCCTCATCAATCAAAATAGCACCGAGCAAACTCATCTCGGCATCAAGGTTTTGCGGCGGTATTTTCGCGTCGCTCGGTGGTTGTACGGGTTTCTTAGATTGCGCCACTCACAGGTTCTCCTCCACCCATGATAGCAGCAACTGCTTTCGCATCATCGTTTAACGCACCCGAGGACTTGGTATCACTAACGATTATTTCTGGTTCGACACCGCAGACATCACGCATCACGGCACCAAGTTGTTTGCGGTACGTCGGGTTTTCGATTTTTTTTCTGTGAAGCGCATACGTGAATTGTAATGTCAGGCGTTGTGCAGTCTTGTCGTAGGTCGTCTGCGCGCGTGAAACAACGCTATAGAGTGGCGCATGGTGCTTTTTGACGGCCGTGAGCACTTTATCCCAATCAAATTCACCCGTGACGGTTTGTGGTTGTTCTGGTTGAGCCTTTTCGAGTTTTGGCTTACTGGTTTCTTCTGTTGGTTCCGCTCGATTTGCAGCCTGTGTGCGAAGCGAGGCTGGACTCGCGGCGAATGACGGGGATTTCGGAACATGAGAGGCTGCCGTACGATGAGCAGTCGGTTTCGCAAAGTGCACAAGTGTTGCGACGAGTTTGAGATTTGGGTCGTGGGCCTTTGGGACGTCGGTCAATGCATCGAGTAGTTGATAGAGCGCATAGTTTTCTTTGGCGCGTTCGGCGATCAGCCGACTGAGTTGATCGGTGAGAACGATCGGTGAGACGCCTGCGGCTTGAACTGCCTCGAGTTGCGCAATCAAGGTGTCGAGGTCATGCTGCTCGATGGCACCAACGAGCGCTTCGATACGGCTCCGCTCAGCCATCCCAAGCACTGATTCGACCAAGGCAACCGTTATCTTCTCGGAGAGACCGGAAAGTTGATCAAGCAGACTAACGCTGTCGCGGAAACTGCCGCCGGCATGCTCGGCGATACGCTCGAGCGCCTCCGGCTCAAAGGCAATTTTTTCTTTCTTCGCGATAGATGCGAGGTGTTTCGTGATGTCAGCGTTTGTTGCTGGGCGGAAATGGTAACGCTGGGTGCGGCTGACGATTGTAGCTGGGACTTTATGGACCTCGGTCGTCGCAAGGATGAAGATAGCGTGCTCAGGTGGTTCCTCGAGCGTCTTTAGGAGGGCGTTGAAACTCTCGCCAGTCAACATATGTACCTCATCGATGATGTAAACCTTGTATTTCGCACTCGATGGCGCGATATGGACTTTTTCACGCAGATCACGGATATCGTCGATGCGGCGGTTGCTGGCGGCATCGATTTCGATGATGTCGAGGTGGGTGTCCTCCGAGTACTCGAGACCGTTCACAGCGTGAGCGATGATCCGGGCGACGCTGGTTTTGCCGACACCTCGTGGTCCAGTCAGTAGGTAGGCGTGAGAAATCCGCCCACTTTTGATGGCATTTTGAAGCAGATCGGTGATATGCTCTTGCCCGACGACTTCGTCAAATGATCTCGAACGGTACGTCCGATACAGCGCTTTCCCCAAGTACCCTCTCCTTTTATGTACTCAGTATACCGCGCTTTATCGTGGCGTGCCGAGTAGTTATCACATCAACCGCCACAAAATAAAACACACCCTATGAGGGCATGTCCTATGATGCTCGGTCGTCTTAGAGCGCTGCTTCGACCGCTGCCCAGGTGGCTTCGCGGTTATCTTCTGGGATGACGATGCTGACCTGATCCCCCATACGTGCCTTGAAATAGGTTACGCTCGCGAGTAGGACACGGTATTCACGGCCGCCAGCCTCAACGTAGTACGCGCCGTCGTGTTGGACGAGCGTTCCGATGATTTGTCGCCTGGCGACTGGCCCGATCTGCTTGTAGATAAAGCCACCGTCATCAGCGATGGTCAGTTTGAGGATATCACCCTCGACCAGTTTCGATTTGCTGGCGTAGTTCGCTGGTACTGGGTAGGTTTTGCCGTCAGGACCGATCATACTCTGGCCATCAAAGACGCCCTCGATGACCTTCCCGGCGACTTCTTCGGGGCTACCGTGTGCTGGTACGCCGTCGTCACCGACGATTGATATCAAGAGTTCCTTTGCAGCGGCAAGGTTAGTCTCAGCCTCCTGTAAAAGAGACCGCAGTCGTTTGACTTGTTTCTCTGGTAAATCAGACATTTGCTCGCATTCCTTTGTCTGTTTGTCTGTCTTTAGTATCACGCTCAGAGTACCAGCCGTCAAGTGCTTTGTCAACGCTGAGATTTTCCACACAAATTTCAGATGTAGCGGACTTTTCGTTGTCATTTTTTCGCACGAAAAAACCGCCCGGCTAGCCGAACGGTCATTTCTGTGTCATTTGCCGGGCAAAATGGATTAGCTAAGCTCGACGCTTGCGCCTGCCTCTTCGAGGGCTTTCTTGGCAGCTTCAGCTTCGTCTTTGCTGACCTTTTCCTTGACTGGTGCTGGTGCACCGTCAACGATAGCCTTTGCTTCACCGAGACCGAGACCGGTCAGTTCTTTGACAGCCTTGATGACAGCGACCTTCTGGCCACCAGCGTCTTTCAAGGTAACGGTGTACTCAGACTTTTCGTCTTCACCACCAGCTGCAGCGTCACCGCCAGCAGCAGGACCAGCAACAGCAACAGCGGCCGCTGCAGGTTCGATGCCGTACTCATCTTTGAGAACGGTCTTTAGTTCGTTTACTTCGAGAACGGTGAGCTTGGTGAGCTCTTCCGCAAGTTTCTTTACGTCAGCCATGAGGGCCTCCTCTATACAAAATTAACAGTTGATTGGTACAGCTTTAAGCTGCGGCTTTGGCCTCAACGCCGTCAAGCAGCGCGTGAAGGTTACCAGAGAGTGCGTTTGTAACGTCGTGTACTGGTGAGAGCAGCTGTGCGACGACTTCGCCGATGAGCTGATCCTTGCTTGGTAGACCTGCAAGTGCCGTGACGTCAGCAGAACTGAGCGCCACGCCTTCGGCCGAAAAGCCACCTGCCAACTGAAGTGCTGGGTGGGTCTTTGCGAAGGTGTGGAGCACTTGTGATGGTGCTACCTCGTCAGCAGTACTGTACGCGTAGATGAGCTGGCCGGTGAGGGCGCTAGTGTCAGTGTCTTTGAACGTCTTGACCTCACTCATCGCAACTCGTACGAGACGGTTTTTGATGACGACGATCGTCACGCCTGCATCGCGGGCTGCGCGGCGCAGTTCCTGGATTTCAGCAACGCTGACTCCCTGGTAGTGCGCGAACGCAACCGCTTTCGCGGTCGTGAACACGTCGTTCATCTGAGCGACCAAAGCCTGTTTCTTATCGCGGGTAATCGCCATAGAACAGATTCCTTATCGTTTTAGCATTGGTATCGTTTGCCCGGATTGTTAATCGAATGCATTGCACTCGGACACTCGTTACCGCATAAAAAACGTCTGGTCGAAACCAGACATACGCGTAAAGCAAATGAGAAATTCATTGCCTCGGTAGCATGATTAAGCCTCTCGGCCGCTACTGTCTTTGGTAACGTTAGGGACATCATAGCAAATTACACCATGTTTTTCAAGCTTTCACCTCTTGACACTTCCCTGGCCCACGCGTACGCTGAAAGGTAATGAAATCGTATGGTTTTCAATCAGTGAAGAATCTCGGCCTCAAGGGCTTTATTCTCATTGGTCGATAGCTGCTCGGTTTCGTTAAAACAACAATCCCAGAAAACGTAAACCGAGCACAGCAGCTCGGATTTTTCGTTTCCTGGTCCAGGCACATTGACGCGAGTGGGTGGGATTTTGGCAGCGAAGCAAAAGCTCCAGGGAGATGCACTTCGGATCATGCGATCCATCAGCGCGACGAAGGCAGCAGAGCTGAATTGTCGTGCGTACCAGAAGCTCTGCACCATGCTGCGCAGCAATGACGTCGTATGGAAAGTGCTTGCCGACTATGACAAAGACGGCATCATTCGCAGCGCGTTGCAGCAAACCGAGTCCAGCGCAAGCTCAGCACGGAAGGAAGCATCATGACCGACGCTCACCAAGATGGCCTCCAGCAGGCCATGAACCCAGCGACAGCTGACCCAACACGTAGCCCGAAGCTCTGGGTTGGTGACAGCAATAGTCTCGAGCCTCTTGGCGAGGCCGATCGAGACGATGTCGTAGGCGACTACGAGACATCGCAGCGACTGACGCGCTCGCGGTTGTAACCCGACCGCAGTGCCTGAAGGGGTCGTGGGGAGTGGTGACTTACAAGTTACTACTCCCCACCCCTGTTAATATATTGACACCATTAATTAATTTTGATATAATTGTTTTTTGAATTATGAGCGAGTTTGTAGTCCGCACGACCGAGGAATTGGTTAAAGCGGTTCATGATAGTGAGAACGAGATAGAAGAGTCTCATCGTGAGGATCGTCTTATGCGGGTCCTTTTTCACGACGACCATCACGATGTCATGAGTGAACTCGAGTGGCTCGGTGCGCTGGAACTTGAACAGCTACGCAGGGATTTTCTAGAAGAAAAACGAGACAAGAATATGGGCGAACGCTTTGAGATGGCGCTGAGTCCGAAATACCTTGGAAAAATTCATGTCGTAGAGCTCGGTATGACAACAGAGCCATCCGCAGATGGTGGGATAGATGGTCTGAAGAAAGATTATCGTGACATATTGAAGTTTATGACTGATAACAAGATTGTTGAGCGTGAGTTGTCACGATCAGAAAGTGGGAGATGGCTCGACTTTCGCAATCCTGTGCTCGACGAAGCAAAGGGCAAGTTGGTCGTGGTGGGACGCAATCGACCATTGATTGATACGACGATTGAGCATGGCGGCAAAGTCGTAGCCGTCCATATGCTAAAGCGCATGGTATTTAGTATGCCTATGACAAACTTTCATCTCCTTGTGCAAAGAGGTGGCGGCAAGCTCGAGTCCGAACGAGCGCTCGAGGTACTTGAGACTCAGCTCAATCACGGCTCAGGTGGGATTGCGCCGATACGTACGACCTACTATCTCGCTACTGACCTAGTCCAGTAGCTGCTTACGTGATCCCAGATAGAGTCTTCGGCGTTTGAGTATGTCGCTATATCCATAAGGTTGCTATACTTTAAGCAGTTAAAAGTAGCTGGTGGGGGAAAGAGCGCACATGATTGGTAACCATGTTTCACCAGTTGAAGTAAGCCCAAACCGAGAACCTGACGAGCAATACAAGGAGTTACTCCACCGTATAAGGACAAAAGGCCGTCGAGCAATCTCTGGCATGGATGAGGGTTCTGTCGAAGTGCTTGGACATCAGATGGTGTTCAACTTTGAGGAAGGTGGCTTTCCTGTCATAACGGAACGCGATCTTACGCGTGGTACGACCCCAGAAATAATCGCGAATTTCCAGCCAAATCCTGAGCATCGTGCGATCAAAGGTGCCCTGTATCAAGGTTTTGCAGAAGTAATAGCCTTTATGAATGGCGCCCGGACTCAGGAGGAGTTAGAGAGGTACGGTTGTAAGTTTTGGAAGCCGTGGACGAGTGATGCTGCCAAGGCGGCGAAGCGCGGTCTTGAACTTGGTGACCTCGGACACGGATCGTATGGTGCTGCGTTTCATGATTTTCCAAACCCTGAGGACCCAAGCCAGCCGTTTGATCAATACAAGGCATTGATTGCACAGATAAATAATCGCCCAGAGCTAAGAACCCACATCATTACTCCTTTTATCCCGCCATATTTATTCCGTGCGCCTGGATATGAGCAAAAGGTGCTGATTGTCCCATGTCATGGTATCCAGCATTTCAATATAGACGTTGAAAATCGTGAGATGTCCCTCGTTCATTGGCAGCGAAGCGCGGATGTGCCGATAGGCCTGCCGTTCAATATGGCGAACTATGCGGCAATGCTCATGATGGTGGCACAGGTTACCGGTTATAAGCCAAAAGAGCTTGTGTACCAGGTCTCGAACGCTCATATGTACAACCAGCACACTGAGATTGTCGACGAGTTGCTGTCCCGCCCCGCATTCAAATCACCTATCTTAAAGCTTGATCCAACCGTGCAACGACTTGAAGATTTCAGGGTTGAACATTTCTCTATTGATGAGTATGAGGCCCATCCTCCGATTGACATGGGCGGCACAGCGGTTTAGGTATGTCTGAGTCATTCGTAAATCTTGATAATGCTCGTCATGCTGATCAACGTGAGGTCATGGAAGGCATCCGTGAACGCGGAGAATGTCCGTTTTGTGAGGAAAACTTAGCAAAGACACATCAACAACCGATTCTCAGACAGGGTGAGCATTGGACGTTAACGCCGAACCAGTGGCCGTATAACTTTACGCGATCTCATTTACTAGCAATCAGCAGGTATCACGCTGAGAAGTTAGGTGATCTAAAGGAAGGTTCGTTCGATGAACTCCAGGATCACCTGCAATGGGCCGAGGTTGAGTTCCAGGTTGCTGCGGGTGGATTAGCAATGCGGTTTGGTGATGTTACTCAAACCGGTGCAACCGTAAATCATCTCCACGCCCATCTAATTGTCCCAGATGAAGCGAAACCAGCCGATGAGAAGATCCGTTTCAAGATTAGCTAGATGATGGGTATGGTTTAAGGGTGCGATCATCAAGCTGTTCATCCTCGGTCAGTATCTTGACGATCTCTACACCAGAAGCTTCTAGCACGCTTTGTCCATCTAGCATCGCATACCCATCAACAAAGTAGCAGGCGTTGAGCCCGCTTTCCGCAATAAGTTTGGCGCAGTTGGGGCACGGGAACGTTGAAACGGCGATGGTTTTACCTTCGCTGCTTATACCGTCTCTGGCGAGTTGTGCAATCAATCTAGCCTCTGCGTGTATATCGATACTTGTCTCAATACCTACGCCCCGTTTTGCTGTGATGCGTGGATCACCGTCGAGCGCGCTTGTATATGGAGTGGGAACAGAGTTGTTGTGAGCTGAGGCGACGATTGTGTCGCCATCAATTACAGCGGCACCAACGCGACGCCACCAGTTCGTACTCTGTTCAGCTTCCTGGCGCAACACTTGTACAATCGGGTCGCTACCACTCATTTCCACTGTGCGGCCCGAAAGAACTGGCACATTTACGTTGACGTTGTCCCTGTGCCACCTGAGGAATACGGGTTCAAGTGTGGCTCGACTGCCAGTGTAACGCTCCATCAGGCTGCGGGATACGTCGTCATCAGGCAATATGACGCCAGGGCGATGCATGATGTCGGCTAATGCTCGTTGACCGATGAGACGAGACGATCGGCCAATACCATTTATCAACTGGTTTGCCTTTTCCGGTGCCAGTGCACGGATATCTTTGCGCAAATAGTCGAACTGGGACAGGATTGTGTGATCAAAAACCCCAACCTGTGCTTCTGGGTGACGATCGAGCAGTTCAAGGTATCCGTCATGGATGACTGGAAAATATCCTGCGACGAGTTCACTACGCTCTGCCATCACCTACTGACCCCTCAGACGAGCAGCAACTTTTCCGAGCTCACGTTTTACTTCTTCCGATAAACCGTCTTCAGCAATGATCGACTCGATTGCATCTGTCAAGACGACGTGTTCACCGATCTGAATGCGCCGAATCTGGGCACCGGTCGATGTCGTGGCTTGTGGCTCAAGCACGACGACACGTTTACAGTACAGGTTTTCGAGTTCTTTTATCTCTTCAGATGTGTACGTTTCTGCGGTAACGATGAGTGTGTCGGGACGCACCAGCTTGATGAGGGCCCACCTCTCCTCATCGACGTCCTTTAACGTCAATATATCGACGCCTCGGATGTGAGACAGAAGACGTAGTCGCTCGTTTTCACCAACGACTGGTCTGCTCTCGCCTTTTCGAGCTTTGATCTTTTTATCAGAATCGACACCGACCACGAGGATATCTCCGTGTTCCGAAGCTCTTTCCAAATATTTTGCGTGTCCAACGTGCAATAGATCGAAAGAACCAGAGGTTAGTGTGATCTTGAGACCGAGTGCGCGCAGACTTTCGACGACCTTACCTAGCTCCTCTTTGTCATCAAGGAAGCGCTTTTCGAACAACGAGCTGGGCGAGAACAATGTATCGTCGCGTGGTCGCTTACGCTCAGTATCAACCTGTGAGCGCTCTCCGTGCGAGCGGTTCCATATCATCTCCGCATGTTCGATTGCCTCAGCGTTTTGCTGTGGTGCGATGAACGGGTGACTTCTGATTGAGCGGTCCTCGAATATCGTTTGAATCAGGTCTTTAGTGTCGTCCAGCGCACGACTTACTGGTGCGAATTTTTCAGCGTAGGTGATGAGATAAGTCAACTGGTTTGATAGCACTCCAAGTGATAACGCGCCTAGGTTCTCGTGTTCACGTGCATCTGGTTCAGATTGGTATTTTTGATACGCTAAGATACCTGTACGCAGACAGTTTAGCCGTCGGATTGCGTCAAACACCTCACCGAGTTTCGTCGTTCGATCATAGATAGTCTTCTCGATGATGAATCGACGCTTGACGTCGAGGTCGGGCAAAAACTCGTCAAAGAGCGTGTGTAGTTTACGGCGGCGATGATCGATCTCATCAGACGTCAAAAACTCGTAGCTGATGTCTTTGCCGACGCTGAACTCATCGCTAAAACTTTTGCCCCAATTCTGTGCCGCCATCGCGAGGTAAAGCAACTCCACCTCTTCACTATCGAGACCAGCGCTGTTTTCTACGTCCGATCTGAGGAAGAGCTCGGTCAGGTTGAGCATGAGACGTGAATGGTCGAGTCCATCACCGTCGGCGTGCAGTGTCCTGCGCCACGTCGCATCATCGATGCCCTCAGGTGTATAGCGCGACCATCGCGGATTCCCTTTGAGGTGCTCGCCGTACTTAGTCGCACGAAACGCCTCGTCCACACTATGTGCAGCTTGTCTTCCCTCCGATGTCATAAACATATTGTATAGTGATACTTTACGTATCGGCAAGCATATGGGTTTTAGAGTTTTCGAGTGTGCTATATTCGAACACAATGATAAATATCGTCGTGGCGTATGACCGGATTGGAGCGATTGGGAAAGATGGTGATTTGCCGTGGCAACGTGAACTGCCGGGTGATTTGGCTCATTTCAAGCAACTGACACTTGGTCATACGGTTGTCATGGGACGCACAACCTGGGAGACATTGCCGTCACGATTACGACCACTTCCCGAGCGTCAAAATATCGTGCTGTCGCACAACCCACACTTTCACGTGGAAGGTGCACTCTGCGTCCAAAGTCTCGCCCAGGCAATCAAAGCAGCCGATAGCGAAGTTTTTGTGATCGGCGGTGCTCGAGTTTACGAAGCGGCACTACCGATCACTGATCGTATCTATGCAACCGAAGTACACGAAGTCTTCCAGAGTGCCGATACATTCTTTCCCTTTGTCGAAGACGATACGTGGGTCGAAAGGTCACGCGAGAGTCATCAGCATGATGATCCTGGATCAAAAGACAGATATGACTATGACTTCGTTATCTACGACCGACGAAACTAAAACCGCCCCGAGTGGAGCGGTTCATTAGAAATCGCAATGATTTAGCTAGAGTGAGTTAGCGTCAACTTTGATGCCAGGACCCATCGTGGTCGTGACGTTGATGGTGCGAATGTAGCTGCTCTTGAGCGTGGTCGGCTTGACTGATTGGAGACTGTCAAAGAACGCGCGTGCGTTGTCGATCAGCTTGTCGCCGCCAAAGCTTACCTTGCCTACTGAGAGGTGAACGATAGCTTGCTTGTCGACACGATATTCGACACGACCGCCCTTTGCTTCTTTCACGGCCGTCGCAACGTTCGTTGCAACCGTACCACTCTTAGGGTTAGGCATCAGACCGCGTGGGCCAAGCAGACGTGCGTACTTACCGAGTTTTGGCATCATCTGTGGTGTTGCCACGAGGATGTCAAAATCAAGGTTTTCCTTGTCGAGGAGCTTCTGAACAGCTTCTTCACCAGCGACATCAGCGCCAGCCTTGGTTGCTGCTTCTGCTTCTTCGGCTGGGACAAATGCGGCTACTCGAACGGTCTTACCTGTACCGTGTGGGAGGCTAACAGTTGAACGGATGTTCTGGTCGGCTTGACGTGGGTCAACACCGAGTACGACGTGGACTTCAACACTCGCGTCGAACTTGGCAGGACTGGTCTCGGCCGCAAGCTTCAACGCGTCGTTGAGTGCGTAGGCTTTGCCGGTTTCGAGCTTCTTTGCGAGCTCTTGGTACTTCTTACCGCGGCGCTCGAGCTTTGGACGCGTAACAGGCTTTGGACCCTTCTTTACGTGGCTTTCAGCTTCTTCAGACTGAGGAGTAGTGTCGCCTGCTTCTTTGCGAGCTTCTTTCTCAGCTTTTTCGTCAGCTTCTTTGATGGCTTTTTCTGAACGCTTACCGCTTTTTGCAACGGTTGCTTCACGAACCTCGTGGTGTTCAGCACCTGCGATAGCTGCTTCGATCTCTGCGATTGTGTTCTTATCAGTTACTTTGAGCTTTAGCTCTTTTGCTTTTTCAAGCAGTTCGGCTTTCTTTGCCATGATTTACTCCTTCGTGGTTCGAACGCCAGCCGTACAGCGGGCTCCCACGCTAAATATTTAATTAACCTTCGACAGTGACGCCCATGCTTCGGGCGGTACCAGCGATAACTTTCGATGCTGCTGCGAGATCGTTAGCGTTGAGGACTTCCATCTTGCTCTGAGCGATCTCCTCGAGATCTTTCTGGCTGATCTTGCCAACCTTTTCGCTGTGAGGTTTGCCAGAACCCTTCTGGATGCCGACTTTTTCACGGATCAGGTCATCAACCGGACGACCAAGACACTGCCACGTAAAGGTACGGTCTTCATAGACCTGGATGTGGACGATGACGTCCTTGCCGTTGAACTCTTTGGTCGCGTCGTTGAACGGATTGATGAAATCCATCATGTTCAGACCCCATTGTCCAAGTGTCGAGCCTACTGGAGGACCTGCACTGGCACGACCGCCAGGCACGCGAAGTTTCAGATTACCGATAATCTTTTTAGCCATAAATTTCCTTTTATAATAAGATTTACTGCATTAGTTGAAGCATTTGCAGTGCGTAACCCTGTTATTTTAACAAAAAACCGTCTTTTACGCAACTTCCACAATTTGACGTCTGCGCAAATAGTAGGTACGGTATATACCAGCAACCGCCCTTCCTGGGCGGTCGTATCGTTGTCTGTTGAGCATGCTTGACGGATATTAACAAGCCAAGTCATGTATTTCAGCGACGATTCCTTCAAGAAGAGAGGTTCAGCAATGTCCTCAAATCGCAACTCAGGACGAGGGGGTGGACTGACTATCCTCGCCACCGTCGTTCTGTCGGCGTTGATTGCCACGCTGCTCGTCAGTGCTCCGGCACAATCGAGCGCAAGCAACATCGTCCAGTCGGCTCCGGCAGTGCAGTCAGTGCTTCCTGCCTCTGCGCTGACGCTGGCCGAGGATGAGTACGTCCCAGCCACCAACCCGTTGGTCACACCGGGTTACGCCGCAAGGGGCAGTTCGACCGGTGCGGGCATCATCTATCCAGGTGGTCCTGGTCACCCGTCGAAGGTCTACGCGGTCAAGTGGTTCTCAGATGGCAAGTGCGGCTGGTGCTACCGCTTCGGCCTGCATACGCCTGACTCGAACGGGTCAAGGTTGGCCAGCAAGATCCCAGGCATGACGCTCGAGCAATCGCGTCGTGTCTGGTACGTGGTCAACAAGCACTGCGATTCAACCAGCAACAACCTCACGGCGGCTGTCGCTCTCGTCGTCTGGCACTTCGAGAACTCGGCTGCCTTCAGGACGTGGTTCCCCTGGGCCAAGAAGAACGGTCACATCAGTGATGCGGTTCTCAAGCTCTATAACCGTCTCCTGAAGGAGTCGGAGCAGCACGGGCCGTACAAGATGAACGTCAAGTTCAAGGGTGACAAGGCGGAGGTTGGTGAGCCTGGTCAGGCAGTCGTGGCGGTCAAGACCGCCCACGGTCGTCCGGCCAAGGGTCGCAAGCTCAACCTGAGCGGTGCGAACCTGCGTATCGTCAGCAAGGCGCGGACGACCGATGGCCACGGCAAGCTCGCCGTGCGCTACGTCCCGACCAGCACCGGTCGCGTCAAGCTAGGCGCGGTCCTGACTGCACCGGGCATCAAGGGCTACCTCAGTAGCCCCTCGAGCGGCAACCAGGCACTGGTGCTGCACGGTCCGGCGTACAAGAAGTCGGCATCGGCCAGCTACCGTCTCAAGGCTCCGGCCCCTGACGTCGAGGTCAAGTGCGAGAAGGGTTGCGAGAAGGCCACCGTCACCATGGGTGGACACAACCCCAAGCGCGCCAAGCCGTTGCGCTACAGCATGGAGGTCGACGGCAAGGTCCGTGCCAAGCTCGATCTGCGACCTGGTGCCAAGAAGTCCCTGTCGCGACAGCTTCCGGACGGCTCCGAGGTCGTGATCTACGCCTGCTACCTGAACAAGGTTGGTGGCAAGTGTGTCACGCCCAGGGACAAGGTCGATCGCCTCACCGTCTTCTGCCCGCCGTGGGCGAAGGCTGAGCTAGTCGTACGTGTCGTTATGGGTTGTGAGACCTGTCAGTCGTCGACGAACAGCCTGCAGTTCTGGGCGCCGAACAAGTCGATCCGTTACTACACGGGTCGGTACAAGCTGGACGGCAAGCCGATGACGTTCAACTACAAGGCTGACGGCGAGTGGCATACCGTCAGTGGTCTAGATGACGGCAAGGTGACCGATGTCGGGTTCACCGCCTACGTCAACTCCGATCGGTCGGGCAAGCACTTCACGCGCATGTTCGACTGCCCGACCTGCGGCTGACACCGCTGAAGTACATGATTTGACAAACCCCCGCTGGCCGTATGGCTGGCGGGGGTTCATCATGTCTGGACGTTATTTTCTAAACTTTCTTGACTTGGAGCGCGTCGAGCTCGACTGGGGTATCGCGGCCGAACATGCTAACCATGACGCGAATCTTACCCTTGGTGTTGTCGATCTCGCTGATTGCGCCATCAAAGCCCTTGAATGGGCCGTCGGTGATGTTGACGACTTCGCCAACTGAGAAGTTGATAAAGTGCTTTGGATCTTCGACACCCATGCGCTTTTTGATTTTAGCTACCTCACCATCGCTCATCGGCGTAGGGTCGGTGCCGGAACCGACGAATCCCGTCACACCAGGTGTGTTTCGGATGATGTACCATGCATCCTCGGTGAGCTTCATCTCGACCAGGACGTAGCCCTGGAAAATCTTCTTCTCGACGATCTTGCGCTTGCCGTTCTTTATCTCAATCTGCTTTTCCTTTGGAACCAGCACGTCAAAGATCTTGTCGGCCATGTCAACGCTATCAACACGCTGTTTGATGCTCTCCGCGACCTTTTCTTCATAGCCTGAGTAGGTGTGGACCGCGTACCATGCACGACTCGAGTCATATCGTTTAGCGTTTGCCATTATAGTAGTACCTCCTTGAACAAGTAGCTGAATATAGCGTCAAGTCCGACAATGACCAGCGCGAAAAAGAGCGAAAAGATGATGACAGCCAACGTCAGGCTCCACGTCGCACGACGGTTTGGCCAACGCACCTGTCGAAGCTCGACCCATGCACCCTTAAAGTAACCGCCGATTGCTCGGAACGGCTTTGTCCATGCTGACGGCTTTTTGTCGGCTTTCGCGACCTTGGGCTTCGTCGCAGCGGACTTCTTGGTAGTTTTTGGCGTTGCCACCTCTCATCACTCCTTGGGTTAAACCATTAAAAATAGCCTACTATATGGTAGGCCTGTCACTGTCAAGTATCGCCGGTTTTTATGATTTCGTCAAGATCTTTTGCTTCTGCGGAGCATCTGAGAGTACGAAACCAAAACTTGAGCCATGATTGAGACGACTCGTTACTTCGATCTTTGTGCCTAGTTTTTGCATCAGCTTCGTAACGACATAGAGACCGAGACCAGTACCGGAGGTTTCTCGGGTGCGATAGTCTTCTGAGCGGTAGAATTTTTCGAATACATGCTTTAGGTCGGCCTTGCTGATACCGATACCTGTATCTTTGACGGCGAATGAGACACCACCGGTCGTGCGCTTGATCTCCAGTGTCACAGAGCCGCTCTGGGTGTATTTGATAGCGTTGGTGATAAAGTTCTGCAACACTTCCTCGAGATAGAGCCGACTGGTCATGATAGAACCGAGTCTGGTACCGGCATCGAGGTTCAGAGTCAGTCCCTTCTTTTCAGCACTCGGTTGGTAGGTGTGATAGAGCGTCTCGGCGAGAGATTGGAGGTCGATCTCTTCGACAGCATCACCAATACCGCGTTCTGCACGTGAGAGCGTACCGAGGTCGTTGATCATGTTGGCGAGAAGCATGATCTGGTCATGTGCGTTCGTCAGGGAGTCAGCGAGCTTGGTGGCGTCGGAACCGTGCTTCATAAAGTACTGGACGTTCGATATCGTTCCTTCGGCGATCGTGACCGGCGTCCGTAGTTCGTGGCTGATAACCGAGATGAACTCATCTCGTTCCTCTTCCAGGCTCTTTTGTTTGGTGACATCACGGGCGATACATACGTAGCCGTGACCATCGTTTTGGTGGTTGGCCGAAAAAGCACTCTGGATCTTGTTGACGCTCAGATGAAGTCGGATCGTGTCGCCGTCGGCAAAGCGCAGGTTCAGATCGTCACGTTCGAAATGGTTGCCGGCTTTCATCAGCTCAAACAGGGATACCGGCTCACCTGACTTATCCTGCAACGTCACGATATCGTCGACACGTTTGCCGCTCAGGCTTTCGTTGGTGTCCATGAGGCTGAGCATCGCGGCATTATAGATACGGATGCGACCTTTGCTGCTAACCGTAAAGATTGCCTGTGTCGTACCGTTGATGATCGTCAGGAGCGACTCGCGCTGGTCTTGTTGCTTGGTGCGGAGTTTTGAGAGTTTTATGTGTTCTCGGCGACGCATGTACTGCATGACGAAAAAACCTGAGGCTAACGCCGACGCCAATACGAGCAGCAGGCTATAGGTTGCAGTCATTGGTTCCCACCGAAGTTTGCTTTCATAGACTTACCCTAATACTAGCAGATAGGGCTCATGGTTTTTAGTAGTTTACGACTTTCGCGGTAGCCCGGGAGACAACTTTCGACGATCGACCAGAAATCTGTGCTGTGATTCATCTGTCTTGTGTGGGCGAGCTCGTGTACGAGGACATAGTCGATCAGCTCGTGCGGCAGGTTCATCAGTGCGACGTTGAGCGATATCGTACCGCTGGATGAGCAGCTACCCCAGCGTCCTCGTTGGTTACCAAAGCGTTCGCGTTCGTACTCAAACCCATGCATATCAGCGAGGTACTGCAAGCGGCGCGGCAGATACGCCATCGCTTCACGACGAAGCGCGCGTTTTACCTGGGTTGAGACGAATGCCTGGACGAGATCTGGTTGCTCATCATAGTCCCTTGGTAGCGACACGTCGATGATCTGGCCATGGATACGGCCTCTTGGTTCGCTGATATCAGCAAACTTCAGTGTCAACGTGTGAGAATGGCCGATGCTCATGCCGTCCGTATAGACGACACGTTTGTCCTGGACGCTGGCGAGTAGCTTGCGTATCTCGGCACGTGACGACTCGACGAGTTCTTTGACGAGGTAGAGCGGCGCTCGCTTTGGCAGCGATGCTTTGACGTGACCGTCTTCGGTAACACGGAGGCGTACATAGCGAGCCTGCGGGCTTCGTCGGTATGAAATCACCCCAAATTCAGGATCAACGAGCTGTGCTCTGCTCCTTGTGTTAGCTGATTGAGATGTTCCGTCGCTGCGCTTGAATATCATGCGGTTGCGCCTGTGGCGTTGGTTGCTGTTGGTTTGCGGGTGCGCCCTCGTGTGGGGCTACAAGTGCCTTGAGCACGATGCGGGCCTGGGTCGTAAAGGTATGTTTGCCACTGATAACGATGATGTTTTCTGATGGGGTTGGGATAGAGAATTGTTTACGGTAGCGTTCGAACTGGTCGCCGTCCATTGAGGCGTTTAACTGATCCGCTTCACGTTTGTCGCTACGGCGTGAAGAACGCGACTGGCTGGTCGGTTCGTCGGTCTGCACCCAGATGGTCAGGATGCCATAGCCGTTTCGCTTGGCTTCACGCGCTACGCTCTGTCGGCCGCTCTTGCTGTTAACGCCGCCGTCGATGATGAACGTCTTGCCTGTCTTTAGCAGCTCGGTCACTTCGTTTTGGGCGATCGTACCGACCGCTGCATCCTCGACGTGGTCAAACTGCGAGTCAGGAGCGATGGTGTGACGGATGAAATCCATACTGACGAGTGGTGCGCCGAACATCTCAGCAAATTGACGCGAAAAAAAGCTCTTGCCGGAGCCAGGAAGGCCGATGACCAAAATGACAAGCGGGCGTGATGGGCTGAGCGATTTCATATGTTTATATAGTATAGCAAATGGAACAACCTGTCGTACCTCTGGTATACTATAGAGCGTTGCGACGCCATAGGGGCATAGTACAACGGTTAGTATAAGGGTCTCCAAAACCCTAGATCGTGGTTCGATTCCACGTGCCCCTGCCATAATGGATAAAGCGCATTTTCGGCGCTTTTTTCGTTATTTTGACCCCTGTTATTTTCGCTATTTGTAAAAGTTCTATCATTTGATTTTCGTGTTCCTAATAATTCGCGTGTTTTCGAACTGTATTTAGCAATCAGTTCAGCACGATCCTTTAAATTAACAGATACAACATCGTTCTTGAACATGATATTTTCGAACAGTTCTATCAAAATCTGGCGCTTTTCGTCGTCGTCCTTTTCGTCGTAGTATTTAGCTGCTCGCTGGGATAGTTCAAGCATGTATATGCCGCGTCGCTTACGCTCTGTGACGGCACTATCAAACGATGCCATAGCAAGCTCTAGAGTCTCAATTTCACTCATGAATGACTCGTGCTTGGTTTCATATCGCTCCTGTGTGATGACGCCTGCAAGTTTGTCGTCGTACAAGGACTCGTCCATGGACTTGATACGCTCAATGCGTGTCTTCGTATTCTGCTCGACTTCTGCACGGTTATCCGCGGCCTTCTCGACGTCAGATTGCATACTCTCAACAACCCACTCTAGGACACTCTGAGAGGGGCACAGAAGACGCTCAAGCTCCTGCTTTACAACCTCTTGAACTACATCTTCACGAATATATTTATATTTACGATTTTTGCACCGCTCGTCACGACGCTGGCAAGCTCCATAGTAGCGACCCTTCTGCAACTGCCATGAAACCTGACTACCGCATGTCGCACACGTCACGACACCCTTAAGAGAAACATTGTGTCGGACTTGTTTTTTTGGTCGCTTGCCATGTAGCTTATCTTGTACAGCCTCCCATACTTCGCGCCTTACGATTGGCGTTTGAGCTCCCGGGTATTCCTGCCCATCAAAACGATTAATCCCTATATAAAAGGGATTGAGGAGTATTTTATGTACGTGACTTTCCGGTATGGGTCTGCCATTGCGTGTTGTTAGTCCGATCTCTCGCATCTTCGCAGCAATAGACTCGATTGACTGGCCGGGTTTTAGGTATAGCTCAAACATCGCTCGAATTGAGTTCATTGTAGCTGGATTAGGGACATGTATGCGCTTGCCGTGATCAGTCACGGTCATATACCCAACAGGAGGAACTGCCGGTAGCCATCCTTGTGCTAATTTTTCCGCCCAGCCCTTCATAGCCTCTTCTCGCAGGTTATCCGTGTACTTCTTGGCAACAGCTAAGTGAATGTTCCACATAAACTTAACGTCAGACTTTGACTCCTTGTGTAGCTGGATATTCTCTTTGACAAGATGGAGCATTCGATCAGCGTCTCTACTAAGCCAATCATCAATAGCAACGGCATCCTTCATATTTCGTGTCAGCCTGTCGGTTTTTTCGACCGCTAGATGATAGATAGCGTTCTTATTCATGTAGGTAAGCAGTTCTTTAAATATCTTGCGGCTCTGCTCCTTTGATGCTGTTTCGGCTATCTTGAACACCTTCTCGACAATAAATCCTTTATTGGCGCAGTATCCTGTGAGAAGTTTAACTTGAGAATCGAGAGAATACCCCTCGTCCTCCTGCGATTTACTTGATACGCGAGCCAGTATTACAGCTCTGCTTTTCTTATTCATTATTTTTGTCCTCCGTTCGTGCAACACCTAAGATCTCCCTGTCACCAGCGAGTACTTTATATACAGTTATTAGACTCTCTCCGACGTTTTTCGCTTCTTCATGGGTAACTGGTCGATTCTGCTCAGACTCAAGTATCTGACGCAATTCCTCGATGCGCTCATTGTCGACGGTTATAACACCGACAAGTTTTTGCGTGATACCCTTGAATGACTTTTTACTTACCATATACCCTCCATGAAACGAAAAAGACGCCTCCGAGATTGGTTACATCTTAACAATTCGACTAGGTACAGGCTTTATTTATCCCAAGGTCGTCCTGGTTTTGGTCGTTCCTTGAGCTCTTTCTTTGCTAACTCTTTCAGTTGCTTGTCTCCAGTGCTCGCTAGTAATTGAACTACTAGCTCACTAAGTGTAAGCCCTTTTTGCTTCGCCACGGCCTTTGCTCGCTCGCGCAGGTCATCGGTAACACGGATTTGCATACTAACTATCTTTCTGGACATTTGCCCCTATTTTAACATGTATTGCTATTTAGTTACCACACGTATTGCATGTAACCGTATGTCTCACGATAGCTTGTAAGTCCTCGTCAGGCGTCTCATAGAGCGTGTCTGCTAGGTCGTAGTACCAGCAAGCGCACACTTCTGCTAAGGCTTCCTTTTCGAGTAATTCACGGTCAACCATATACCCCTCCTTTACCTGTAACTAGCCGAATTATTAACGTACAACCTCTATATAAATAGTATTACTAATTAAAATAAAAAGCAATACTAATTAAGCACATTATTGCTGTATTATTTACTTACTGTGCATAGGTAGTAATACGGTGTTATTTTACAGAGGTAAGTGTTTACTTTTTACTCTCCCTTTATATATACTTACGTATAGGAGAGAGAAGTAGTGATGAGCAGTGACGAAAACGGTCAAAAACTATCAGGTCAACATCAACGTATATTGAAATTACTATTCAAGTTCAGATTTGTATCAGCAGGATTATTAGCAGATGTTATGGGTATTCGTAGAGAGGGTGTCTATCAAGTCTTAGAGCAACTAGTAACTAAAAAATTAGTAACAAAGGTCTATGAAGCAAAGTATCGGATCGATAGGAAACCTGCCTACTATTACCTGAATAAAACCGGCGTAACGACCGTCCGCAAGCTCATGGATGCAAAAGAATCTGTCGTCCACGCTTTATACAAAAACGATGAAATGACTGACGATTTTGTAAGCCATAGCATGACACTCATGCAGTGCTATGTGTCTATTATGAAATACTTGCCAGACGGCTCGGACATTTTCTCAAAGACTGAGATCAATCGTTTCAGACAGTTCCCTAAAAACCGCCCAGACCTATATATACGCACGCCAGACGGCAAAGAGGCTATTGTAGTCATTGTTGACGATAAGCCCCTTTATATCGTCCGTAAACGCCTCGATGAGATTATTACGCATAGCGAGGATGAGGGCTGGGATGGCGACAACTACCCCTATGTATGCTTTATCTTAAAAGACCATTCTGCCAAGTACAGCTTTCTCTATACCACTAATAAGAAGTTGGAGGGTATGGGACTAGAGGAAGATGAACTACCGATTCTTGCCGCCGCTCTTGAGTCATTCGATAAACCCATCGCCTCACCGTGGTCTTCACCCCTTAAGCCGAAAGAATATACTAAGCTGTTCGCATAGCCTACAGGTAACAAGGTGGCACGGAGAGAACCCACGAGCTTGCGAGGGGGTACTTTCCGTGCTTGCTAACACTTTACGCTAAGCTCGCAGCCCTTGTTGTCCGGCAAGTGCGGCAGGCGTGTACATTCTGTCCAAAGGACAGTATGTACCGACTGTCGGGCTTGACGTGGCAACAATCAATAAACAAGTAACCTATGTCGTGCCCTTTGGCACGTCTGTGACATGATTCGTTCTTGCGCACGAAAATCCCCACTTGCGGTACGCAGCGTGGGGTTTGAGGGGGTAAGTACGGAGCATGTCGTTAGTGGCTGTTGTAGATGGATGGACGGACGATGTAAATAGTCCTTGGACTGTTTACATGGTGCGGCCAGTGGTTGTCTTTCCTTGATAGGCAGTTTTACGTCTTGCCTAGGACGGAGGGGTTACTATAGCCCAGGATAGCTGACAGGTCGCCCGTCGGTTATCTCGTTATATTCGTCGATACACTCAAAGTCATACATTCGATCTTGATAGTATTCTCGTAACTCAGTAGCAAGCTTGACGAGCTTTTCATCTGCTCGCCAATCCTCAACAGTACAACTTTTGGCCACAAGGACTATTACAATTCCAAATCACGCGCCGTCCAACAACAAGCACGTATCACTACTCATGATAGGCCAGCACGAACTTTGAGCGCATTTGAGCTTGAATTGATGGAGACAATGCATCAAAAAGTCACACGACCGCTATTTCAAGTAAACCTGCGCGTACTTATCAAAAGCCCCGATGCAAAACAACATATCATTGCACTCCGATCAGCACTCGACGGCTATAGTGTTCCGCCGTATCAGTCTATCAAGGCGAGGCTATCCCTACCGGTTATTGATAAACTACGCCAGCGTAACGCGACGAATCGACTGCCATCACTCTTCCGCAAGTCAGCAATGATCCTGGCTTCAACAGAGCTTGCAAGTCTCTACCACTTCCCATCAAGTCAAGTGAGTAAAACCGACAATCTCATTACCTCACTAAGTCGTACACTGCCAGCACCCGTATCGCTCAAATCCGGTAAGAAGTTATCGATTTTAATTGGTGATAATTACCATCATGAAACGATAACGCCTATCGGTCTTACTGAGGAGGAACGAGAACGACATATGTATATCATCGGTGGTACGGGCAACGGTAAAACGACGATGCTGTTTTATGAGATATTGCAGGATATACGTGCAGGCAATGGCGTAGCAGTATTAGATCCCCACGGTGATCTTGCCGAGCGTATCTTGCGGTACATACCAGAGGAGCGTATCAATGACGTTATTTACCTCAACCCTGATGACCTAGCATATCCAATCGGTATGAATTTGCTTGAACTATCGCCCGATCTTGAAGGAGATGATCTTCTGCGAGAAAAAGACCTTATTACTGAGGCTACTATTTCAGTATTGCGTAAGATATTTTCCGAGGACGACAGTGGTGGCCATCGTATCGAGTACGTACTACGTAACACCATACAAACAGCGCTAACGCTTGAAGATCCGACTCTATTTACCATCTTTGAGTTGCTCAACGATGCTAAATATCGTCGCAAGGTAGTAAAAACACTCGAAGATAAAAACCTGAAAGACTTTTGGAATAATGAGCTTGGCAAAGCTGGTGATATGCAGAAAGTTAAAATGGCCGCAGGTATTACCGCTAAAATTGGACGCTTCCTATTCTCCGCATCTGCTCGACGTATGATTGAGCAACCAAAATCTACAATCAACTTTGAGGATATCCTAGCAGGTCGCAAGATACTGGTATGCAACTTTTCTAAGGGTCTTCTTGGAGAAGATACCTCGGCACTATTTGGTACGACTGTTCTTGCGAAGCTACAAACTGCGTCCCTACGCCGCGCACGCATCGGACAGGGCGAACGCACTCCGTACTATCTATATGTTGACGAGTTTCAGAACTTCGCTACAACGAGCTTCGTACAGATGCTATCGGAGGCACGAAAATATAAATTATTCCTCACTATGGCCGAACAATCTACCTCGCAGCAAGATGAGCAGCGCCTTGTAGATATAATTCTTGCTAACGTCGGTACGGTGGTATGTTTCCGCTCAGGTAGTCCGTCGGACGAGCGACTTGTCTTGCCGCTATTCATGCCTTTCATTCAGCAAGGCGAGATAGCCAACTTGCCAGCTTATTCATACTATGTACGCATCTCAGCCGTGAATGCCCAAGAACCGATGTCAGGTGTAACAGTGGTCGTTCAAGAAACTGGAGATAAGTCTATAGCTCGAAAAGTGATCGGGACATCACGTCAACTTTACGCGAAGAAAGTCGAACTAGAAGAAAAACAACCTAATGAACCAAAACAAAAAGATACGGCTAAAATATCTCAAAAATCCACAAAACAGAGGAAGAAGCGAGCGAGCAAAAAGCCAGATGACGAGCTATCCACGATGAAGTCGGTGACTTAGATATTACCAAATCAGATCAAGCTATTGCTTATTTTTTCATTTCGTGCTATAATATTCATCGAACCTTAACAGTTTAGCACTCCCTACTGAGAACGGCGTTTTATATACAAATCTTGCATGTAATACGCCGTTCTCAATCGACAGTTGAGATCACCGCTGCAAGTCGCATCGGAGAAGTCTACGGCAAGGAAGAGGGTCATCATGACCACCATCGAGCAGTTGGCCGGTATCACCAGCCAGCACAACGAGATCGTCAAGCGTGTCGGCAACGGCTCGCTCGACCCCGTCGCCGTCAAGCGGGCACTCCAGGACATCATCGAGGGCAAGCTGCCCACGCTGACCTGGAACCCGCCCACCTGGTGGCGTACCCCCGAGCAGCAGCTCGAGCGTGCCCGTCAGCTCTGGCCGAACGCCGTTCTGCCCGAGCCGCCCAAGGAGTTCACGCCCCGGACGAAGTCCGAGGTACTGCTTCTCCACGTGCCGGATTCGTTCGACTCCCTCTGGGACAAGGCCATCGCCCCCACGGGCTACACCAAGTACCGGTGGGAGGGCGTCAAGGCTGACAAGCGGAACCTGCGTCTTTCGCCGAACAAGCGTGAGTACGCGGAACCCGTCTGGCTGGCCTTCGACCCCGAACACGGCAAGGGTGAGCGTCCCGACTCCTTCTGGGGTCAGGCCGACGTGGCAGCTTCCGAGGTCTTCTCGGCGCTGATCCAGTTCCCCGAGTGGCCGCTCGCGTGGTTCAACGGTGCTTCGGCTCCGAACCTCTCGGGCTACCAGCTCAAGTACGACGGGAACTGGTCGCGCGTTCCGTGCGTCAACCGGTGGGACGTCGACCGCCAGCTGGAGCTGCACGGCCGCTGGGCCGCCCATGCCGATTCGTTCTGGTCGTCTCCGTCGGTCAGGGAGTGCTGACACTGGAACCTTGGTTCCTTGGTATCCGGAGGGGTTTGGTTTCTTGGATCTTGATCCTTGAAAACTTTTACCTCTCCGGATACCTGCACTCACTTTTGAATTTGTCCCTTAACCGTTCCTCTGCTTTAGCAGAGGCGTTTTTAATTTTTGCTAAAATAGGGAGTGAATTGGTTACTGAACGTATGTTCACGGATGTACGTCACCGATTCCGTGTTTTGAAACTGACAGAATTATCTTATTTACGGATGAGGTAAGTGTGCAGGCAAAATATCGAGCACTCCGTGCAATCCGCTAGAGATATGTATCTCGTATAAAATACAGAGTTTGGATGCGTCTGAACCCAGTGGTACCGGATGGCAGATTGCGCTATACCGACTGGTCGAACGTTCCGTACGTCAACCGGTGGGACGACGACCGCCAGCTGAAGCTGAACGACAACTGGGCCGACAATGCCAATTCGAACTGGTCGTCTCCGTCGGTCAGGGACTGCTCGTGATAGACTTTAGCCAGCCTCCCAGCATGCGGCCAATCTCATTGCAGGTTGAGTCAAGCTGCTGGTAGGTCTGGTTAGAAACGCATTTGCAGTCTTTGCACAGATTGAGGAGCAAGCGGAGGCTATCGAGCCGTACAGACGCTTCATTTATGTAAGCGGCCTTATCTGACGGTTTAGTACTACTAGCAGCCCGCAGCGATAGCCGCAGGAGCTCAAGTATTTCGCTCTGACACGTCGCGCCGAGACTGTAGCGCTCTGATTTTGGAAATGCAATCAAACATTCATGAAAGGATTCGTATAGGTGGTAGACACTACTGACAATGGGAACTTTCCGCAGCGCGGAACCTCTCTCTCTCTCTCTCTCTCTCTCTCTCTCTCTCTCTCTCTCTCGATAGCCACGCTCAAACCAACCCTCTCAAAGTAATAATTACAGACATTGTATCTATTAAAGCATTGTCAGCCGCATGGCGGAAGTTCTCGCGAGGTAAAAAATCGAGAAAAGATGTGGCCATATACCAAAAGTATCTTCAAAAAAATCTCGCTGACCTACACACGGCGCTTTCATCCGGTCTCTATAGGCATCAGTCCTATCAACGATTCACCATTCATGACCCAAAACAGCGCCAAATACATAAAGCAACAGTGGCCGATAGAATCGTACACCAGGCAGTCGTTACGGCTATTGAGCCGCTCTTCGAGAGGCGATTTATATACGACAGCTATTCTTGTCGTGTCAATAAAGGTGCTCATGCTGGCGTACTGCGCCTGAAAACTTTTCTTGCCGGTACAAGCAAAAATGACACAAAGGGAGCATACGCGCTCAAGTGCGATATACGAAAATACTTTGCTTCAATTGACCATGAAATATTATTGGGCCTCATTGCTCGCCACATCCAAGATGATACAACTTTGGAACTGATACGAACGATTATTCTGAGCCATAGTGCCGAAACCGGCAAGGGCATACCGCTCGGCAACATTAGCAGCCAGTTGTTTGCGAACATATATCTCCATGAATTGGATTGGTTCATGAAGCAAACCCTTGGAGCCAAGCAATATATTCGCTACTGTGATGACTTCGTGGTCGTCTCATCAGACAGAGCATATCTCGAAAGCCTCATCACACCCATCTGCAATTTTCTAAAAACCGAACTACAACTTGATTTGCATCCATCAAAAGTGTCGATTCGATCATGGAGACAAGGTGTAGATTTTCTTGGCTATGTGCTGCTGCCACACGCTACTGTGGTTCGCACAAAAACGCAGAAGAGAGTACATTCAAAAGTTAATGCCGCCAACTACTCGTCTTATCTTGGAGTATGTTCCCACGCAAATGCCTACAGACTCTCGCAAACTATACGTAACGTAGTTTGGGCTGACAACTTATAGAAATACGACTCAGGTATAATAAGGACATGAATGTTTATCTGGACATTGACGGTGTATTGCTAGCCAACGAGAGTAACGCGGCTAACTATGCAGATGAGTTTCTACAGGCTGTACTAGCAGCATATCCCGATTCTACCTATTGGCTGACTACACACAATTGGAGAGGCAAAAACAGGACTAAAGAAGTGCTCGCACCACACCTCAGACCGGAAACCGTGCCACTACTGGATAAAATTAAGCCGTCCGTCTGGAATGAAATGAAGACGGATGGAATAAACTTCTCAGAGAAGTTTATATGGCTCGATGATGACTTATGGCAGGATGAGTTAAAGGTACTTGAGCAACACAATGCCACCGATAACTTTATCTTAATAGACCTCCAGAAAAACCCAAACCAACTAAAAGATATAGCCGAGATTATTTAGTCTTTTTATTATCTTTTAGGTAGTCGCGCATTACCGCAAAGACCATGAGTCTCTTACGAGCACCAGCCCCACGTGGTTTTACGATAATTGCATAGAGCGCTAAAACGCCTAAAGCTATAAGCACGCCTCCAATGTAGTAGTACCAATTTGACCAAAATAGGACTGCCGGTAACAGTGTGATAGGCAAAACACGAACTAAGATTACTCGCACTAACGTGTCGTAATATTTCCTGAATCGCTTATACGCCGAAGGGCGAGCTGACTGGTGTATGCGCAGATAATCAGCGTAGTCCTTCACGGCTATTGTTTCCGTGTACTTCAGATGCTCATAAACCGATTCTTGCTCAGTATTATCATACAATCCGTAGAAACTATCTTTTGACCTAAAGAATGCATAGTGAAGTACAATAAGGATCCAATCGATAGCCTGTGAAAAATGCAGGTACGCAAGACCAAACAAAACTCCGGCACTTAACGCTAGATATTCCATACTATCCATCATATCATTTACACCATTTTTCCAGTCTTATGAAGCGTAGCATCTCTTGTACTGACGAAGCATCGTCTACGCGACGCATTAACTCACAGCTATCATTTTGAGATAGTATATTCAAACTACCTTCGTAGAGGATATCATCGATGATAGCTAGTTTCCTGTGATGGCCGATCGTCATCAGGACGGTAACTCCCATACTCTGCATCATTTCGATAGCCTTGATCACTTGATCTTGATGCTGCGGATCATGCTCCTCAATAGGCTTCGTATTCACGATAACCTCAACGCCACGCTTTTTAAGTTTTGCAAAGACGACAAGCAAGGATATAGAACGACGCTGAGTAATGAACGGGCTTTCTATAACTACACGATGTCTTGCACTCCGAAGGTCTTTATAAAACTTGTCATAAAATGTAGACTGATTGTAGAGTGAAGATGATGATAACCTAAACATTTTTGCCTCCTGAAATAGCGTTTTCGCTAACAGAGTAAAAAGTTCTATCTTCATCCATGTACCCCTGCCAAGAAAAAATGACCAGCCTAGCGTTGGTCGTTTTTTCTTGTTCGGGGCACGTGAAGCCGAATCCACGCAGTGGTTCGAAGTCTGTCATAACCGTAGGTTTGACAGCCTGTAGTTGATGGCTAAATAAGTAGCGGAGCGGATTATTATGCTATCTAGCGTTCTGAACGTGCCCCTGCCGAGCATAAGCACTTTGTGAAAACAGAGTGTTTTTGTTTGCTATCATGAAAACATGAAGAATGTATCAAAGTTTATCATCGAATTAGTTATAACAATTGTGGTTGCAGGACTGCTCAGCACCATTGTTACTCTAGTCCTCACCTTCGTTACCGGCAACGCAGGAACCTTCAATGAGTCAGTTGCCAATATCAATTTAGTTTCGAGTATACTTTTCGGGTTGATCATTGGCTACAAGCTGAACTCACTCCTGCAACAGCAAAAATCGTAACTCTGTGTGATTTTCCTGGAATATATCTATTAGCCCCAGCCACCTCACCTCCCCGCATACCTCTCCACCAAACTTCTCCTCTTCCTCTTCAACCCCTCCCTCTTCACCAAAAACACTACCAAAGCCACAATAGCAACTGGCCACAACGGTGGGAAAAAGAAACTGATCATCACAAAGAACGCACCGATCATCGTGATGAGAAACAACGTGAGATATGACAAAGAAGATTTCGTGCCGAACAATTCCCACATCTTTTTGTTACTGTTCTCTATTACCTGAGCCGGACGACCAGCGCGCGCCATACTGCGAGCCGACTCGATACCAAAACTGAGCAGCTCGTCATAATCGTTTTTGGATAGGTTGATGTATGTTCCGTTGAAGTAGCTAAACGTCTTGTAGAAAAATATCTTGTTACCAGAGAATTCAAAGTCGTAGTTACCTGCTCGTTCTAGCATAGCAAGCATGACGTTCGGCGCGAGGATTGTGAAGGCGTTCAACTCCTCATCATTCGGCACATAGACGCGGAAGAAACTGTTAAAGTCGCCTTCGAGTGCTACTTGTTTAGTGTCATGAAAGACAACCGACGATAGCCCGAGGATATTATTGAGCGTGACATTCGTCCGCGATTCAACATAGAGATCCTCAACTTCAAACGGTAATGTGACGGCAAATACCTGTAGCTGAAAAAGGCTCGCTGTTGCGGTACCCATCTCACCGCTCTGCAAAAGCGCTGGCGCCTGCTTGGCAGCGGCTAGTGGTGTATAGCTTGCCGTAAAGTATTCGCACGGCAGACCGTCAACCACAAAACTAAGCTTTTGGAGCTGAGTTGTGTTGGTGTACTGGTTATCATAGATGCTCTGACAACCGTCACTCTTTTCCCGTTCGGTGTAGGTGTAGCCGTTCTGCGCTGCCAGCTGCCGAACATAGTCAAACCCGAAGTCTTTGTAGCGTGTGAGGTTCATGCGGCTATTATGTCACAATGCTCCTACTGAGCATTGCAGATAACGTAACGGGGATTTAAGATGAGGTTATCATGCCAAAACAAACTAAACTCTCAGTCCAGGTTCTCGCCCTCACTGCCACTTTGCTTGCACCAGTCATCGTCCTGTTTGCCATCAGCATCGGTCTCTCGGGTCTTGAGGGTATCAACCCTGAAAATCATGACAAAGAGCGGGTCATACCCGTCTCAGAGTCAACTGAGATGCTGATCAAGCAAATCTCCGTCTATGTCATCGCGCCGCTTGCCATCGTGCTGGCTATCCTATCGCTACTCAACCTCAAGTTTGCTAAGGAGAACGTTCATAGAGGCATCATCGCAGGGTTACTCGTAACGGCGTGCTGGTTCGGCTATGCGTTTTGGGCTACAAGTGGCCAGTGGGTGACGATCGACGAAACCAGCCCAGCCGGAGACGGTTCTTTGCAGATCCGATCATTTGATATCGAATAATGGCCCACAAGAAAACGACCCGTAACGTGGGCCGTTTCCTTGCGCTTATAAGAGCTACGCTAACTGCTCTGGGTGATCATCCCGTTTCATCTCCCCGCCATGAGCAATGATGGCGTAGAGGATAAATATCGACACCGCGATCGCAATGATTGACCATACGGGCGTCACTTCGATGAGCGCAAGGTTTGCAACCATACCCACAACTGCAAGTAACGCGCCAAAGATCCGTCCAAACATGTTGCCTGCAAGTAGCAGCGCTGCTGACCCAACGAGAAGCACCCCGATGGCGAGCATCGTCCAACCCCAGTCAGAAACACTCAGCATATACGTCGTACCAGACATGTATACATACCAGTCCTGGCTAAATATGCCTGCAAAGCCATATAACATATGTACGATTCCACTGAGAATCATCAGTGACCCCGCTATCACTATCCAGTTTGTCCACCCAGTAACCTGTGGTTGCCTGGTGGTTCCCGCTGTTGTTGCCATCACACCCTCCCCGTTTACAATTACCTACAGTTAATTATAGGTAGCTACACTGGTAAACGATGTGAAAAAAGTCACACTAACTCTTTGGTTAGTTATTTGTCTTTGGTCTCTTCGCGTTTCATACGCACTGCACGTTTGAAACTGCGTTCGGCGTCTTCGTCGGCGTATCGGGCGATGGCTGGGCGAACGAGCGTCTTTGGTCCGCGACGACGTTCATCAATCTCGTTCAGGGAGTCAATGAAGTAGTTTTCCATCAGCCATTCACGTCCAGGTGGCATCTGTCCCACGACCGTGAACCAGTAAAGTTTTTCACCCCACTGCTCTGCCCGAGCGATGCGTGGCTTTTTGACGACTTTCATCGTGCCGATTGGGACGGTTTCGATAGCCTTTTCGATGATATTGCGGCCGACTTTCTCATTATTTACAAAGATATCAACGGCAAGCGTTCGAACACCACGTGGGGTTACTTTGACGGCCTGAATATGTTGGTTATGCATCCAGATCACTTCGCCGTTAATGCTGCGGAGCTTGGTCGATCGTAGCGTCATGCGTTCCACGACACCCGATACATCCAGAAACGGCTCGACGCGGATAAAGTCACCGACGTGGAACCAGTGTTCGATTATCATGGCCGCACCAGCAGTGATATCACGCAGAATCATACCGATCGTACCACCGGCTAACACGATAAAGAACGCACTAGCACCGATCGCCGCACTACTGAAGGTCGCGGTTGGACTGAGGAGCTTCCAGACATAGAACGCGACGACACCGACGATAACCGCACGAACTAGCGCGATTGCGACGCTGAGGTATGTTTCGACGCGTCGTAGCCGTATCTGACGCTCCACGTCATCGGTCGTATCGGAACTGACTGCGACCAGTTGAGCGACTTTGATGATGAAATACGCGATGATCTTGCTGAACCAATAGGCTAGAACGATAGTTACTAGCAATATCAACACCGAGCGAAACGCGTTCGGCTCAGTAAAAAAGGTCGTGAATTCGTTTATGGTGTTCTCTGCTGCCTGTTCCATTACCAAAGACCTATACTACAGGTGATGTCAGACAATTTCCAGTGTGAAAAAGCTGTTGAGTGACAGTGTCGCGCTCATTATGAGCAGCAGCCAGAGTGACCAGCCAAACTGTTTGCGCGCCCATCGTGATACATCGGTCTCGGAGCGATCGAGACAAAGTTGCAGCCAGTAGAGTCCCGCGAGCAGGACGATGAGGTATGTCAGCAGACTCGTCCCGTACACCCCGAGCACCGTCCAGATGACCAGAAACAATACGACATAGATAGTGATCTGCTGTCTGGTTGCATGAACACCTTTGACGACCGACAGTATTGGCAAGTTCGCAGCAGCGTACTCGTCACGACGAAAGATCGCGATCGAATAAAAATGTGCCATTTGCCACGCGACCATGACCAGGAACAACAGTACCGCGATCATATCAAACGAGTTCGTTGCCGCAATGTAACCGATAACCGGTGGTGTAGAGCCACTTAGCGTGCCGATAAGCGTGCTATGGATGGTCTTGCGCTTGCTATAGGTATAGGGGCCGACATAGGCGATGAATCCAAATAACGCTACTGATAGCGTAAGCAAATTCGTACCGTATGCTAGCAGTAGCGTACCTACTACCAGTAGTGTCGTGCCATAGACGATGGCGTTAGCGAGCGGTACGTCCCCACTGACAAGCGCACGTCGCTTGGTACGGGCCATACGGGCATCGATATCACGGTCGAGGATATTGTTGAATACGCAGGCCGAGGCCATGACAAGTGCCACACCGATGAGCATCGAGAAGAATGTGATTATGTTTGGATCGCCAGCAGCACCAAAGAAATACCCTGCGATAGCTGCGATGGAGTTACCGTAGACGATGCCTGGTTTGGCAAGGTAATAGTAGGTTCTTAGTAGAGTACGTATTGACATTGGCTTAGTGGTGATGCTCGTGGTCATTCGACGAGTCGAGCTCGATGTTTTCTTCTTGTTGGATATAGGTCTCAACCTCGTGTGGCATCATATTGTAGTTTAGATGATACATGATCCAGAGGCTACCGAAGGCGACGATACCGACCACCATCAACATAAACAGGAATGAAGCGAGGTTGAGGCGCGGCTTGGCTTCGTGACCGAGGTGGAAGAAGAATAACAGTTGCACGATAAGTTGGGTGATAGCGAGCGTCACGAGTGCGACAGCGAGCGGTAGGTCTGGATAGGCTTTGCCCTGGAAATCACTCTGGATAGTCGTCAGCACGAATGCGATCAACGTCAGCCCAAGCGATAGGACGAAGCCTATCAGGTATGAGCGCATCAGTTTTTTACTATCGGTCATGACAGTGCTCCCATCAGGTAAACCAGCGTGAAGATAAAGATCCAGATGATATCGAGGAAGTGCCAAAAGAGCGCGAACATGGTCAGTCGTTTTTCAAAGCTACTCGTCACGCCGCGCTTATATAGGAAATAGACGAGCACGAGGAGCCAAAGGAGGCCTACAGCAATATGGAAGCCGTGCGTGCCGACCAATGTAAAGTAAGCTGTCAAAAAGGCGCTGGCCTGTGGTCCATGGCCTTCAGCCAGCAAGACGCCGAACTCATAAAGTTCCATACCGAGGAAGCCGGCACCAAGCAAAAAGGTCAGGCCAAGTGAGGCCCAGATGAGCTTGGTCTGTTTCGCCGCAAGCCCAACCAGCGCGATACCGGTCGTCAGTGAGCTTGCGAGCAGTAGCAATGTCTCAATCAGGATAAAGTTCAAATCAAACAGCTGGGCACCTGTTGGTCCACCGGCCGTACCACCGCGTAGGACAGCATAGGTTGCAAACAGACAGGCGAACAGCACACAGTCGGTCATCAGATAGACCCAGAACCCGAGCGTCGTCTTTGCGAATTCGGCCTGGTGTCTCAAAGCAGCTTCAGCGTGGCTCATACGACACCTTTCTGCTCACGAGCGACAACCTCTTTGGTTATCAGTATTTCCGTATCCTCGTCAGCAAACCGTACGATAAGGAGCGCGAGGAGGGCAAGCGTTCCGACGATCAACAGCCACCAGATATGCCAGATGAGCGCGAAACACATCAGAAAGCTAGCGAACGCAATCAACAGGCCGAACGGCGAGTTCTTAGGCAAATGGAACGGTTCAAACTTGTTCTTCGGGTAGTTCTTGTCATGTTTCATGTCCCAGAACGCATCGCGTCCACGAATGACTGGCGTGATAGCAAAGTTGTATGACGGCGCTGGTGACGGTACTGACCATTCGAGTGTGCGACCGTTCCATGGGTCCCCGGTCGTGTCACGGTTTTTCTTGCGCTGGATGATACTGACAAGTAGTTGCAAAGCTTGGAGGCCCGCGCCAAGCATCATGATCATCAGACCGATACCGGCAACGATGAACAACCCTTGCCATCCAAGACTTGCGTCATAGTGGTCGAGACGACGTGTCGCGCCCATGATTCCGAGAATGTAGAGCGGCCCAAAAGCGCCGACGAACCCGATGATCCAGCACCAGGCCGCCGCTTTGCCAAGTCCTTCATGGAGCGTAAAGCCGAATATCTTTGGGAACCAATAGGTAAGCCCGGCCATAAAACCGAACACGACACCGCCGATGATCATGTTATGGAAGTGCGCGACGAGGAACAGACTGTTATGCATCTGAAAGTCGATGGCAGGTACGGCATGAAGCATACCTGTCATACCGCCGATCGTGAAGGTGACGATAAAACCAAGAAACCAATACATCGGGCTCGTGAACTTGACGCGTCCTCGATACATCGTAAACAACCAGTTAAAGACCTTCACACCTGTCGGAATCGCAATGATCATCGTCGTGATACCAAAGAATGCGTTGACATTCGCGCCTGCTCCCATCGTGAAGAAGTGGTGTAGCCAGACAACATAGCTGAAGAACGCGATCGCCATGATAGCCGCAACCATCGATGTATAGCCGAACAGTTTTTTGCGTGCAAAAGTTGCCACGATCTCGGAAAAGATACCAAATGCCGGCAAGATCAAGATATAGACCTCGGGGTGACCCCAGGCCCATATCAGGTTGATATACATCATCGGGTTTCCACCCATGTCACTCGTAAAGAAGTGCATGCCAAGCAGTCGATCAAGCGACAACATGCCGAGCGTGGCGGTTAGGATCGGGAACGCAAAGATGACGAGCAGCATAGCACCGAAGACACTCCAGGCAAAGATTGGCATATCCATCAACTTCATGCCAGGTGCACGCATCTTGAGGATCGTGACGATAAAGTTGATGCCGGAGAGCAGACTACCGACACCGGATATCTGCAACGCCCATATCCAATAATCCACGCCGACGCCGGGACTGTATTCGATACCGGAAAGCGGCGGATACGACAACCAACCTGCAGCCGCAAACTCACCGACGACCAAACTGACGTTGATGAGTGCCATTCCCATGAAGAACAACCAAAAACTCACGGAGTTCAGAAACGGAAAAGCGACATCACGTGCCCCTAGTTGTAGCGGTAACACGAGGTTGATGAGCCCAAACATGAGGCCCATCGCCACGAAAAAGATCATGATGGTGCCGTGAGCGGTAAAGACTTGTTGGAAATGATCAGAACTCAGGAATCCCTGGGCTTCACCGCTCGCAAGCGCTTGGTGTGCGCGCAGCATGACCGCATCACCGAGACCACGCAGCAGCATGACGAGTGCGACAATGATGTACATGACACCGATCTTTTTCGGGTCGAGGCTGGTGAGCCATTCACGATACAGCCAAGTCCACTTTTTTAGGAAGGTGATAAGAATGATGACCGCCAAGCCCCCGCCGACGATCGACAATGCGCCACCGAGCATGATTGGATCATGCGGCAAGTCATCAAAGCCGAGCATACCGAGCATCAGTGGTGTCCCCCTCCATGTTCGCTACCCATGTAGCGGTTTATGACACTATCATACAGGGTCGTATCATAGAGACTATAGGTACTGGTAGCTGGGTCTCTGGTCGGTTCACGCAGCTTTTCATAGAGTTCGACGGTGAGTTGCTCGGAATCCTTCGCTGACGTGACCCATGCGTTGAACTCATCGATACTCCTAGCTTTGGCGGTAAAATTCATATCTGCGTGCCCTTCACCGCTTAGGTTGGCTGACGTTCCACGGTAATCACCTGATTCACGGGCGTTGAGGTGTAGTTTGGTACTCATGCCCGACATAGCGTAGATCTGACCACCAAGCTGCGGTATCCAGAACGAGTTCATAGGTGCGTCACTCGTGATCGTAAACTCCACGGGCTGATTGATCGGTATGACGAGTTCATCGATCGACGCTACCTGATAGTCGGGATATAGAAACAACCATCGCCACTGGAGCGCGACGACTTGTACTTTCAGCTGTTGTCTATCAGATGCGAGGGGTTTGTAAGGATCGAGGCTGTGCGACGTTTGCCAGACGATGACCGACAAAACGCCGACAATGATGATCGGCACACCCCACCAGATGAACTCCAGTAACTTACTGCTCTCCCAATCAGGTCTATAGGTTGCTTTTTTATTACCCTCTCGGTACCGTAGCGGAATGAAAAAGGCCAAGAAAAATACCGGTACGATGATAATCAGCATGATAGCGACAGCCAAGAACAACGTGTCTCGTTGCTGATCACCGATAGTGCCTTTAGTGTCGATCATCTGCATGGTGCCACCCTGGGCCGCGAACACCATGAGACCAATCACGCCAAGGAGCGCAATAATCGGCACAACTACCCAAAGTACCCTCTTCAACATATTTATGCTTACTATAACACGGCGAAGCGAGTAGGTAGAGAGCTAGCCTCCGAACTAGACCAAGCCGATTTTACACCTTGGTCTAGCACAATATTGCATCCTTTTTGCAGCGCTCCAGCATGTCTGTTAGCATAACAAGTAACGTAAAGTATTAACGTGAAAGAACGGATAAACACACAATCATGAAAGTTGTTATAGTCGGCGGTGGCTTCGGTGGCGTCAAAACAGCCTTAGGTCTCGCGAAAGACGATAAGCTCCAGGTCACGCTCGTCAGCGACCGCGATCATTTTCTGTTCTATCCAGCACTTTATGCGACCGCCACTGGCCGTAGCCGACGCCAGTCGATCATACCGATTAGTGACATGCTCGCCGGTTCTCGCGTCAAGTTCATCCAAGACACGATGACGAGTCTTGATACTGAGCGCCACATCGTCATTACCAACGATCATCAGTTGCCATACGACCGTGTCGTGCTAGCCCTCGGTGTTGTGACATCGTACTTTGGCATCGAAGGTCTCGATAAATACAGTTACAGCATCAAATCAGCACACGAAATATACCGTTTCAAACGACATCTGCATGATGAACTCACCAGCGAGCATCAGTTCGACAAGAACTACATCATCGTTGGCGCCGGGCCTACAGGAGTTGAACTGTCTGCCGCTATGGGGCACTACCTAAAGCGCATTGCAAAAAAACATAAGATTCGTCAACGCACCGTCCACCTCAGTCTAGTCGAGGCGGCCCCACGAGTTTTGCCACGAATGAGTGAGCGTGCCAGTGAAATGGTCGAAAAGCAGTTGAAAAAATTAGGCGTCAAGGTCATGACCAACAAAAAAGTCGAGTCCGAAGACGACGACAGTATCATCATCAGCGGCAAAGATATCCCGAGCAAGACCGTCGTATGGACATCAGGTGTGGCAAACAGTCCATTTTTTGCCGAGCATAGTGATATTTTCCGCCTCGCAAAGAATGGCCGAGTCGAAGTCGATGAGCATCTCAAAGTGAGTGAGCGTGTCTACGTCATCGGCGACAATGCGAGCACGCCGTTTACTGGTCTTGCCCAAACTGCGATCCACGATGCGATGTTCGTGACAAAGGCTATCCGTGCCGAGGCACACAAACGACCACTTCCTACCTATAGAGCTAAAAAACAACCAGTCGTCATACCGGTTGGTGAGAACTGGGCGATCTTTGAGTTTGGTCCGCTACGGCTTGGTGGTTTCATGGCATCGATGGTCCGTCGTGCGGCTGGATTCGTCGGCTACACCGATTACTTACCTGTTACGACGGCTTTCAAACTCTTCTTGTCCGAGGATGACCTGGAAGAAGAGTGCTCAATCTGTAAATAGTTGCTTGTCAGTCCGTTCTGCACTGCTATACTGTTAGATAAGCATAAGCATAGGGGGGCGGGGCTGAGGTTAAAGCCTAGGTAATCACTGATGAAGATATTGATGCTTGGGTGGGAGCTCCCTCCTTACAATAGTGGTGGTCTTGGCGTGGCCTGTTATCATCTCGCAAAAGCACTTGCCGACCACGGAGCGGATATCCAGTTCGTACTCCCATCGACCGCCGAGCACGACGAGGTAGACTTCATGCGCGTTCTCAAACCTCAATCAACGATGCGCACCACGACCCAAACTACATACCGTGTCAACCCAAACCCCTACACCGGTAACCTGACGGCGATTCGCGAACTACAGTCTGAGTACGAAGACTACATAGAGACAGTGATCGCACTTGAGCGTCCCGATGTCGTCCATGCACACGACTGGTTGACGTTGCGAGCCGGTATGCGCGCGAAAGCCGTTTCGGGCGTGCCGCTGATCGCGCACGTGCATGCGACCGAGTTCGATCGAGCGGGCGGTAACTACGGCGACCCGTTAATACATGAGATCGAGGAACACGGGTTACTAATGGCGGATCACATCGTAGCGGTCAGTAACACGACGAAAAAAGTCATCGTCGAACGCTATAACATTCCTGCTGACAAGATTGAAGTCATTCATAACAGCGCCGAACTGCTCGAGTCCCACGCTACAGATATCAGTGCGTACCGCTACATTGAGCAACTCAAACAAGAAGACTACACCGTCGTTGCGACCATCGGTCGCCTGACTCGACAAAAAGGACTGACGCATTTTCTACGAGCTGCAGCGCAGGCACACAGTCGTTATAGCCGATTTCTGTTCGTGATAGCTGGGAGCGGAGAGCAACGAGATGAGCTGATCGAGCTCAGCGCAGACCTCGGTATCGCTGATGCGGTAATTTTTACCGGTTTCGTGCGAGGTCAGGCTCTTCGGGATGTCTATAATCTTGCTGACATCTTCGTGATGAGCTCAGTGAGCGAACCGTTTGGCCTTACCGCTCTTGAGGCCGCCCAACACCGGACAGCGCTCAGTATCACGAACCAATCAGGCGTCCGTGAAGTCCTTAACGGCACGTTGACTTATGACTATTGGGATGAGAGGCGCCTTGCAGATCAATTGGTTGCGCTTGCTCTCTCGGCTTCGCTGAGGAGTGAACTCGCTCACGATGCCGGTCTCGAAGTACTTCAGATGTCATGGAAAAAAGTGGCTGCGCAATTCGTCGATCGTTACCAGGTCCTGAGGAGTGCTACCGCATGAGTGAGCGCCAAATCATGCTCTATCTGCATGTTCATCAACCATATCGAGTGAGTCCGTACAGCGCATTCGATATCGGGATGCGCCACGACTATTTCATCGACAACGAGCAGGTCAGTAACGAAGCCGTGTTCCGTAAAGTCGCTGAAAAATCATACCTTCCAACGAATCGCATGCTGCTCAAACTGCTCCACACACAGCCAAAGTTTGCGCTGTCGCTCAGTATCACCGGCACGTTCCTGGATCAATGTGAGCGTTGGGGGCCAGACGTCCTCAGGAGCTTCCAGGAGCTCGTCGCTACCGGACGGGTTGAGATTGTCGCTGAAACTTATTACCACAGCCTGGCGTTTTTCTACAGTCGGTTCGAGTTTGAAAAACAGGTCCTGATGCACCGTGAAAAGATACAACAGCTGTTCGGAGTCACACCTCGCGTTTTCCGTAACACTGAGCTCGCATATAATAACGATCTCGCTGAATGGGCTGATAGCGCCGGGTACGTCGGTGCGATCGCAGAAGGTTGGGATGAAGTGCTCGGGTGGCGTAGTCCGAACTATGTCTACACCGCTCCTGGCGTCAAACGGCTCAAACTCTTGCTCAAGAACTACCGTCTCAGCGACGACATCGCCTTCCGTTTCTCAAATCAGCACTGGGCTGAATGGCCATTGACGAGCGAGAAGTATATCGGTTGGCTCGATGCGATCGACGCAAATGAATCACTTATCAACCTGTGTATGGATTACGAGACATTTGGCGAGCACCAATGGGAAGCACACGGTATCTTTGACTTTATGAATGCATGGATTCCGAAGTGGCTGGAGCGTGACGGCAACAGTTTCGTGACAGCAACAGGAGCCGTGACCGGTCACGAACCGGCAGACGAGGTGTCGTTCGAGCGAACCGTCACGTGGGCTGACACAGAGCGAGACCTGAGCGCATGGCTCGGCAACAGTATGCAACAAGAGGCCCTACGTCACCTCTATGACCTCGAGGATGATATATTGCATACGCATGACTCGAATCTCATGCATGACTGGCGCATGCTCCAGACCTCAGATCATGCCTACTACATGTGCACAAAGTGGTTTCGTGATGGTGATGTCCATGCCTACTTTAGCCCCTATAACTCGCCGTACGACGCGTTCATCTACTTTATGAACGCGGTACGCGACCTGAGGTTGCGTCTCATCCAGCACGCTATTGGCGAGGAGAACGGTTGATGTCGCGTCCGATCTTGCTGAGTAATGGCCAGATGCATGTCGGACTCGATCCTTACGGCCTCGTGAATGACTTCTATTTTCCGCATGTCGGGCTCGAAAACCACACGACCGGCAAGAACCTCCGTCATCGTGTCGGCATTTTCGTCGAAGGTTCTTTTAGCTGGCTCGATGATGGCTCATGGGAAATTCGACCCGATTATTATGGTGACGTCCTCGTTTCACGAATCATCGCCGTTAACGACCGGCTTCAGGTACGCCTCGAGTTTGATGATTGCGTCGATAGCGAGTTCACGGCGTTTATCCGTAATATTCATGTGATAAACAGCGCCGATCGCGCGCGTGAAATACGTCTATTCATGCATCAGGTGTTCGTTATCAGTGATAGCAATGCGAGTGACACTGTACAATATCTGCCCGAAGAACGTTCAGTCGTGCATTATAAAGGTTACCGTAGTTTCATCATCAAGGGCATGCATTCTGACAGCGCGCCTTTTGACAGTTATAGTGTCGGTATCTTTGGTCTCGAGGGACGTGAAGGCACCTTCAAGGATGCAGAGGACGGTGAGTTGACAGGAAACAACGTCGAGCACGGCCGAGTCGACTCAGTGATAGGTTTTCATCTGACCATTGAATCAAGCAGCTCACAGCGTGTATATTACTGGATTGCTGCCGGTAGGTCTGAGCGTGAGGCACAAAAGATTAGTAACACGATTGAGCATGATGGCGCGCTGCATCACATCCTCAAAACGGCTAACTGGTGGGCACAGTGGGTCGCACCTGCCAAGAAACTTGCTGCGAAACTTCCAGAGCAATACCGACAAGGATTTATCAGGTCTGCACTCATCATCAAGTCGCAACTCGATAAACATGGCGCAGTCATCGCGAGTACCGACACGACCATGCTTAACTATGAGCGCGATGCCTACGCATACTGCTGGCCACGTGATGCTGCACACGTATTATGGCCTCTGATGCGCATCGGGTACACCGAAGAGCTTCTCAAGTTCTTCGCATTCGCGAGGCGTTCACTGCACGATGACGGCTACCTCAGCCATAAATATCAAGCAGATGGTGCACTGGGCTCATCATGGCATCCGAGAGTCGCTCGTGACGGACAAGCTGCACCGCCGATACAGACCGACGAGACCGCCCTCGTTATGTTCCTGTTCGGTCAATATTACCGTCAGCATGTTGACAAGGAGCTACTCGCAAACTTTTACGTGACACTCATCCAACCGATGGCGAATTTCCTGAGTAGCTACGTCGACAAAAACAGTCTCCCCTTGCCGTCTTATGATCTCTGGGAAGAGAAGGATCTGACGAGCACCTATACCACCGCCGTGACCTATGCAGCGCTCGTAGAGGCCGCCTACCTTGCGGAACAGTGTAATGATACCGAGAGTGCCATTCGCTGGCGAGAAGCGGCTGATGCGATGCATGCGAGCCGTGATACATTCTGGGACGAAGAACGACAGTACTTTATTAAGGGATACCTCGATTCTGACATCGACCGAACTATTGACAGCTCAAGCCTCTACGCAGTCATCATGTTTGGCTACTTCGACCTCGATGATGAACGCGTGAATCGGGCGTATGAGACGATGCGAAATACCATAGCGATCAACGAGACCAAAGTGCTGCGTTACGAGCATGACGCGTATCGCCGTCAAGATGGAGAGCATTCCAACCCATGGCCCGTCACCTCGTTGTGGATGGCTCAGTATGCGCTGCAACACGGTGACGACACAGTCGCGTTTCGTGTTCTAGACTGGGTGCAGAGCGTTATGTTCCCTTCGGGCGTGCTTGCAGAGCAGTACGATATGAACGACCAACCTCTTTCTGTCGCCCCATTGACGTGGTCGCAAGCTGAGTACATGAGCGTGTTACTTGATATGATCACCGACCAGGAGCACATATGAGCATCAAAAAGATACTAAAGTCAGTATTTAGCTCCCAGTCAGCTGTGTTCCGACGTTTCGCTGAACACTACGACATGGTGTATTTTGGCAAACTTCATCTTGACGACGAAGAACACCGTATCGTGCGAGGTATTACGGTCTCCACGCAGCACGTCGATGAACAATACTGTGTCGGAACGGTCAATAACTTTGACATCATCTTGCTCAAGCGGACCGACACAATCGTTCAACCGAACTCGACACGTTCCGAGAAGTATTCATGGATACTCATGCAGCTTGATCTCCATTCAAAATACGACCATCCGCATGTATTCGTTGATGGCGGACACCATGACGAGCTGTTTTATAACGCCCTGTTCGTAAAATTTGCACGACTCATGAAGGTTGACAAGGCTCTCTTCGGCGAAAACCGTGCGTTTACGGAGCGTTTTACGGCCTATACGCCCCCCGACTCGCTTGATGATCTGCCTCTCATCGTCGGTGGTGACATCGGCAAGACGATGGCGCAGCACTTTGCGCATCTCGACTTTGAGTGGTTCCAGGACCGACTCATTGTTTACAGCACAGGGCGAATGCCGACCAAACATCTCCTAGAGCACATGCTTAGGGCTGGGCTATGGCTCGCTGAGGTTCTTGACCACCATGGTGACAAAAAAATAGCCGCTCATGGTGGAGCGGATATTCATCATGTCGAACAGACGGGTTAGCTCTTTCGAGCTTTGACTTCGTTACGACCGAGGTTCTTTTTGGTCTCGACGTATAGCTCATGCTTGCGAGTGAGCGGATCGTATTTCTTGAGGCTAAGCTTTTCGGTCGTGTTCTGCGTGTTCTTGATCGTGTAGTAGGTACGGTGACCAGAAGCCTCGCTGACGAGACCGACGAGCTTTCGCTTTGATTTACTGTTCTTTGCCATGATTATGCTGCCTTTTCCTTACTTGGTACTACTATCCACATGATGATGTACGGCACAACGCCTGGTAGTCCACCCGGCAGCAGTAGCGCAACTGCTATCAGACGTACGATCGTCACGTCTATATCGAAATATTCGGCGATTCCGCCACATACCCCTGCGATAAAGCGCTGGTCGGTACTTCGATACAGTTTCTTAGCCATATTATATCAGTAATCCTTTATTTCGTAAATGGAGCCACCTTCGAGACTTGAACTCGAGACCCCTTCCTTACCATGGAAGTGCTCTACCACTGAGCTAAGGCGGCATCTTTGATGCTCGCCTTGTCAGGCTAGAGCACCGTGCTAACAATTAATCTTTCCGGCTCCGCCTAGGCACTAAGCTAAGGCGGCACATCAGACGTTTTAACCTCGACAATTTTAACAGTATTTACCCCTGGTGACAAGTCGTCTAGAACATGTGCGGAGCGTGTTAGCTAACGCGCGGCGATTTCAGCGGCAAATTCGGTACACATCGTCTGGAAGGCTGCGAGATTTGCATCACTTGGCTGAATACCATCCACGTACGGCTCAAGCAGCCAGACGCCCTTCATGTTTTCGTTACCGAGACCTAGTTTGTGCAGGTTCGGTGATGTACCACTTGTTGACCCCATCGCCCATTGCTTCGCACGAGCCCAATCCGCTGTCGGTGTGCTGCCGTAGATATGTTGGAGCTCAACGCGTACGTTTCGAGCCTCCAGAGCATCTTGCTTGGTTTTTTCCGTCGTGCGGTCACTACCGGCACCGAATATTTGGTCGTAGTCTTGGGCATTTTGATCATCCCATCCGTTTGCTGATGCATAGAACCGGTCACTGCCGGCACCGAACACTGTCACGGCGTGATTAAGCAAGTTTTCGATCGCAGGGTTAGTTGCACCGACGATCGGCCCATGGCCAGATAGTCCGAACTCTGTTGCCATGTTACTTGGTAGTTCATCACTGACGATATCGATCAGTCGTTGATGCGCAGTCCGCCATTGTGCGGCTGTGTAGCCACTGTTCGATTGTTGCACGGCAGGTCCGTAGTAGAGTTCTGAATACTGATAGCCGTACCATGCTCCATGTATCAGGCGGGTGCGAACACCATGGTTTGCTTCACAATCTTGAGCAAAAGGGATCAAAAAGTCACGGAAATACGCGCGGTAAAAATTTTCGAAGACAGTATTCGGCGTACCGATGGTTCCACCGGATGCTACTGCGCCATTTCGTGTTTGGTTTGTTCCATTTGAAGTACCTGCAGCCGCTGGATGAGGTATCCATGCACCAGAGGTGTGCTCGTAGACAAAGTAGTCGGCCATCTGATTCGTCCAATATGCTGGCGTGTACTGACCAAAAATCGGTCGAATAGCCAGATCGCGTATCTTCGTCGGGTTAGCTGTGTTCCAGTTCTTTACCCAATCCCGCGCCGCGTTGAGCCTGGTGTAGATATAGGCGCCAGTCGAATTGTTGACAGTGTCTTCAACATGAAAGCGCCATGAGAAGCCTCTTACGTCGTCAAAACCCATCGCATTGTTGACCTGGGTTTGGTAGTTTACGCCATAGTCTTCCTGGATTGGCCACACACCTCCGACGATCTTGCCCACGTCGGTCGTTGGAGCTTCAGGAGCACCAGCTGGAAAATTGATTGCGCCTACTGTCCAGGTCATGTGAGGCTGTAGAGCACGTCAACGACAACGTCGGTAGCCGCTGTGCTTGATCCAACTGAAGTTACGTTAAGGCGAAGAAGGTGTCCAACTGACTGCGCTTGCGACAAACTGCTCTGTACCGCCTCGGTTGTTGAACCGTCGGAAACTGACAGTGTCGTAATAGTTGACCATGCAGAACCATTATAGTGCTGAACTTGAACGGTCAGTGCGGAGCCAGATGGAGCACTGCCGACACGCATACGAGCTGATGTAATCGTTCGTGCGGCATATGCACGGTCAGTTCCGGTCGTTCCAGTCGTAGCCGTATCTGCTGCAAAGCGTATTGGCTGCTGGGTGACAGAAAAATCAAACTTATCAGTACCGCTGTTATACGTAACGGTTATGCCTGATTCAGTGTTCCCTGAGACCATTGTCCCTACGGTTGCAAGCACGCTAGAGCTAAAATCAGTAATGTCACCTGATGCAAGGCTCAGAAGGCTCTTTACCTGTGTGTGAGTAAGTGCGACAATACCACCACTTCCTTGACGACCAACGATCGTACTTGCTGGCACAGTCAGGGCTGACGGTGTTCCAGTAGAATCAGCTTTTAGAATCGTATTCGCCGCTGTGTAATCACTCTCCATGACAGCACCGGCGGCATTGACAGTTGTTGAGTTCGTTGGTTGTGCGCCTGCTGTAATGCCATCTAGCTTCGTCTTATCTGAGGCACTCATCGAACCAGCGGCGCTCGTAGTTGCTGCGGTGATGCTAATATCAGGCGTAGCACCACCACTGGAAACAATCGGCGCGCTACCAGTCACACCGCTCACACCGCCGCCACCAACAGAAGGAGTTACCCAGGTAAAGTTGTTACTGCCCGCATAGGTGAGCATTTGGCCGCTGCTCGGTGAGTTAGTGGCTGAAAGTTTTGGTTCTGTGATAGCATCGCTACCGATCTTTGCTGCCGTGACGTTACCATCCACGATTTTCGCAGTCGTTACGGTACCGTCAGTCGGTGTGCGCTGGTCAGATAGACGAGAATCAGTAGTCACAACAACTGCCGTACCACCAGCTTGGAGTGTGCCGGTAAAGTTCTTGGTGCCACTGATAGATTCTGAACCAGTCAAGTGAACGACGGCATTGTCATTGGCTTTGCTGGTCAGGCCTGGCACGGTTGGACTCGTGGCGGTACCACCTAGGTCACCAGTGAGTTGTACGATACCTTTTGTTGAGCTGGAAGCGTCGGGGGCGCCTGATGCGGCCGCTGAGTCAACGTATGATTTGTTAGCGGCTTGTGTATTCGTTGTAGGCGTGGGCACTACCGGTGATGACGAAAATGTTTTGACGCCAGCAACTGTTTCGGCACCAGTTAAGTGAACCACAGCATTGTCATTGGCTTTGGCAGTCAAATCAGTTGTGAGGTTAGCGATCTTGCTTTGAGCGATAGCGGCAGATCCAGAGATGTCCGTGTTAACGATCGTCCCGTCAGCAATCTTTGCGCTTGTGATCGCACCAGAGGCGACGACTGGGGCGTCTGACGTACCGCTCAGATCACCAGCTAGCTGGACCTTACCTTTAGTAGTCGTCGAGGCGTCAGGCACGCTACCCGAAACAGCTGAATCAGCGTTATCGAGCGACGCCTGAATACTCGCGTCGAGGTCAGAGCGCGGGATACCCGCACCGGGCTTTACATATTTGTCAGCAACGACACCGACATCTTTTAGACTTCCATCACTATCGTGCGCAGCACTCAGGTATTCGTTGAGTATTTCACCCCAAGTGCCACTATCGCTTCCAGGTATTGGTAACCGTGGCATAACTTTCCCCTCACCTTTTTCTAGTTCTTACTGCGATAATACCACTTGGTGTAAATAACACAAGCTTTTAGATAGAGTGCGTATAACAATCTAGTTTTCTAGTAGATCTAGATCAACTTCCAGGTCATGAAACTTTTCCTGGACCAGTTTTTTGGAATCACGGACACCTTTATTATAGATTTCGGGACCAAAGTTTTCAGTAACGATATCTATGATCTCCTGAGCTGCAATAACACCGACTTTGTCACTGTCGATCTCTTCGACGCGTGCGATCACCTCATCCAGGCACTTCTTTATAGTAGCTTCGTCAGATATATCCCATTTTCGCTTCATGTGACTAGGATAGCAAAGAATGAAGCTGGTGCTGGGAGTAGGATATCAGCTCCGTATCAAAATAAAAACCGACCACATGGGTCGATCTTTATTTTGGTGCTGGGAGTAGGATTCGAACCTACGAAGGCGAAAGCCGACAGATTTACAGTCTGTTGTGTTTGACCGCTTCACTATCCCAGCTCGTGGAGCCGATTCAGGGACTCGAACCCAGGACCTGCTGTTTACAAAACAGCTGCTCTAACCAACTGAGCTAAATCGGCATATTGGTATACAGAAATCGCATCAGTTGGTTAGAGCAATGCTGAATAATTTCTACTCGGCATTTGCCTCAAACAGCAACTGGGCTAAATCGGTATATTTTTGAAAAGTACCGAAGACAATCTTACCTGATATGACCTCTGCTGACAAGGTATTCTGACTACATCACGATGCGGCGTGCAGGGCGTTTGATGCGCTTTGGTACACCAGCCGGTATGATCATGCGTGCAGCCTTCTCACGAATACTCATTGCCAACTCCTCCCGGCCATCACGGTCATAGGCGTCAGCGAGGATATTGAGGCTTTGTGGGTTTGGCTCCAACTCGACGGCACGCTCGAGTGCTTCGATCATTTTCTTGGTCTGCCCGAGCTTTTCCTGAACTTTTGCGTAGGCAACGTGTCGAGCTGCAAGATCATTCTCCAGGTTCAATGCCTGTTCAAATGCCAACGATGCCTTTTCATACTTCTTTGTCTCGTAATAGATGAGCCCGACGTTATGCAGGCTGCTCGCGCTCGGCTCAAGGCTCTGTGCGATCTCAAAACACTCGATAGCATCCTCATAAGCGCGTTGCTTGGCGTAGAGGATACCGAGGCGGTTATATGCGGTAGCGTTTCGCTCATCAACGCGGAGGATGGTTAACAATGCCTTTTCAGCACGCAAATATTTCTTGTCACGCAAGCCTTCCTGAGCGATACTCCAGAGCTTGTCAAGCCGCGTCGAGATTCGTGACGGCATCTCGTTACCTTCTTCATCGAGCGACTTCTGGTAGAGGAGTACCCAAACTCCCAGGGCCGCGATGATCAATAGTCCTAACATATCTCGGGCTATTATAGTCGCTCAGGACAACTTTGTCACCAGATGCATCAGGTGTGTGCGAGCATGACCGTTAGCTTCAATCCGTTTCATGACCAGGTCAAATACTTCCATGTTCTCAGCTGCCGAAACGTTTTTTTGTTTCAAAAAGCTAAATCTGAGCAATTGCCCACACATCGTTAGGAACTCGAGGGCTCCTGCTCGATCAGTGTACTTTTTGATCACCACTAACCGCCCATAAGCGTCTGTTTGTAAAAATGTCCGTGCATCACTAACGACACCCGCTTTTGCAGCAAAGTACTCTTCATCTTCAGCTAGTCGAGTCAACTCGGCAGGTCGTCCGCTCGCGAGGAATAAGGCTTGGGCATGTTTCGTAGCATCGAGACTATAGTTTGCGAGCAGTTGCTTGCTCATGGTTTCGTCGATATTGAGAACACCTATTGCTTGGGCCCGTGAACGAATTGTCGAAAGAAGTTGGTTAGGAGCGTGTGTCGTGAGTATAAAATGAACATTTTCGACAGGCTCCTCAAGTAGCTTAAGCAAAGCATTCTGCGCATCAGGGCTCATCGAATCAGCGTCGTCAATGATTATGACGCGTTTACCGTCCTGAATGCTCCTCGTCTGTTCGTACAAAGTCCTGACTCGCTCGATGGATATCAAGCCTTTCTCGGGCAGTAAGCTGGTCACCGTTTGCTCACTTTCGGACAGCTCTCTCGCCAGCATGTTCGCTATCGAACCGAGACCAACGCCTGTCTCACCAGTCAGCAATAACGCATGGGCTGGGGATTTGAGGTATGCGTCGAGCAGTTTCTTGGTCGCAACATTGATAAGCAGTTCAGTCACTGATAGCCTCCATCAGTTTCTTGAAATCATCTGGTGGTTCGGCACGAAATGTCTCACGACGGCTCTCCGGAATGGTTATTTCGAGTGATTCCGCATGGAGGCATAGCCGGTTGATCGGGCTCTTTTCGGACCCGTAGAGCTTGTCGCCGACGATCGGCGTGCCGATGTAGGCCATATGAACACGCAGCTGATGTGTTCGCCCTGTCTCGGGCTTTAGCCGCACAACGCTGTATTTGCCATCGCTCGCCACAACGTCGTATCGAGTGATGGCCGATTTACCGTTCACACCGATGCGATGAGTAGATGGTTTTTTTGGGTTGCGCTCAATAGGCAGATCGAGCGTTGCGGTGTGTTCTTTCGGCGTACCTTTGACGACAGCGAGGTACGTTTTGTGTGCTTTGCGGTCTTGGAACTGTTTTTGCAGCTTACCTTTGGTTTCAGCGTCTTTCGCAGCAATGAGGATGCCGGAGGTATCGCGGTCGAGCCGGTGAACGATACCGGGGCGGTTGCTATCTTCTGGCTCGGTCATTCGGGCTTTTACAAAGTCAGCGACCGTAAACTCGTCGACGACTTCACCTTTGGCGTGCGTCAGTACTCCAGTAGGCTTATTGACGACGATGACGTGATCATCTTCGTAGATAACCGGCAATTCGTGCTCGGAAAAGTCTGGCTCAGCCGGTATTTCGACCGTCACCTCATCATCTTCATCGAGTTTGTACTTTGCAGATAGCTGAACCTCACCGTTCACCTTCACGTAGCCAGCTGCGATGTATTTTTGCCATACGGAACGCGAATATTCCGGCCAAAACTGCGCGACATATTGATCGAGACGCATCAGCTACGCCTTTGGTCGTAAGCCGACAGCTGCTTGAACACGAACGAGGGTTTCGTTTGCGACGATATTCATAGCCTCCTCTGAAGCTTCGAGCTTGCTGATGAGAGCTTCTTTGCCAACTTCGTTGTAACGGGCCTGGAAGGTCTCAAGGAAAGCCTGAACGGCTTCGGCGACAGCCTTTTTCAGATCACCGTAGCTGGTTTTGCCATCCCACTCTGCAGTTACCTCATTCTGAGTTCGGTTAGTGAGTAGCGCGAGTATCTGTAGCAAGTTGGTAACACCAGGCTGATTTTCCCAGTCAAAATGTATCGCTCCGACGCTATCGGTCGTTGCACTCATAACCTTCTTTGCCGCATCGGTTGGATCATCACTGAGCAGTATCGTGCCCCGAGGGTCATCGATACTCTTACTCATCTTTTTGTCTGGGTTTGTCAGGCTACGCACGCGTACGCCGCTGTCGCGAGCCGAGAAATCGAGTTGTTTTTTCCAGTCTTCTGGAACGACGAACAGTTCACCGAACTTGTTGTTCAAGCGTATAGCGATATCACGTGTTATCTCGAGGTGTTGTTTCTGATCGTCGCCGACTGGTACCCATTTCGCACCGTAGAGCAAGATGTCAGCCGACATTAACACTGGATAGTTGAATAATCCAACCGAAATATTATCCTCGTTCGTTGACTTCTCCTTGAACTGCGTCATACGGCTCATTTCACCCATATAGGTAAAGCAATCAAGTATCCAGGTTAGTTCACTATGAGCAGGCACATAACTCTGGCGGTAGATGTTGGTATCTGCATTATCGATATCTAATCCGGCCGCGACGAAATATTTGAGGTTCTTTATCGTCCGCTCGTACAGCCCTTCGTGGTCGATTGGTGTTGTAAAGCTATGGAGGTCCGGCACGAACATGTTTACCTGGTATTCGCCGGCTTTTTCGCGCTGCAAACGTACCATTGGCAGGAATGCGCCTAGGTAGTTACCGAGTGTTGGCTCGTCGTTACTACGAACCCCGGTCAAAATGACATCTTTCATTACCTAAAAAGTATACACTAGGTATATGCCCGTTTTTGACCATATCGCTATCATCTATAACCCGAACAGCACTGGTGACGCGCCGCGCATGGCGAAACGACTCGCTACGCAGATCGACCACGCAAAGGAAACTATCGGTACCGAAGCGACATTAACGCCGACAGAACGCATGGGGCACGCGATCGAACTCTCACGGAAACTGTCACTCAAGCACAAACGACCACTCATCGTTTCTGTCAGTGGTGATGGCGGCTACAACGAAGTCGTCAACGGGGCTATGCAAGCAAAAGAGACGTCAAACAAGGCTCGTCCAGTCGTCGCGGTTGTAGGTGCCGGCAACGCCAACGATCACCGACGTGTCATGCGCGACCGTCCGCTCATCGAGCTCATCAAAGCTGGTGAGCCGCGAGAGTTCGACCTGATCCACCTCGATGCCCGCACAAAAGGCTTCAAAACTGAACGTTACGCCCATAGTTACATCGGTTTCGGCATCACACCTGAGGTTGGTAATGAGCTCAACAAACGTGAGAAGAGCCTGTGGTCAGAAATCAGCATGATCCTCCATACGTACCGCAAATACGCGCCATTTCACATCAAGCAGGACGGTGATGAACGTCTACTCGACAACCTCGTATTCGCCAATATCAATGAAATGGCAAAGATCATAAAACTCGACGAGAAAAACACCGTTCACGACGATAAGTTTGAGGTTATCGAGCTCGATCACCGTTCAAAGCTCCATATGTTCGGCACACTCATCAAGGCTGCGTTGTTCGGCTTCAAGAATCCACCGAGCTACTCTGCCTACGCGTTTGAAGTTCTCGATGCGCTTCCGGTTCAATGCGACGGCGAGATAGAAAAACTACCCGCCCACAGCCGCGTCACGATAACCTCACGACATGCCGCTATCGAAAGCTTGTTTTAGAGCTATAATGACTGCAAATGGATGGGCACGTCAAAAAACAGATAATCGACCAGTTTGAGACCAACAAACGTAGCCACGCAGGACTGCACTACACGGTTCCGTCAGTTGATACCTACCCCTACCAGTGGTTTTGGGACAGCTGTTTTCATGCTGTTACGCTCAGCTATTTCGACCCAGAACGCGCCAAAGAAGAGCTTCGACTACTCCTCAAGGGTCAGTTCAAAAACGGCATGTTCCCGCATATCATCTACTGGCAGCGCGTTCAGAACTCGCCGTTTCCTGATATCAAATGGGGCAAGCGTCATTCCAGCAGCATCACCCAGCCGCCTGTACTCGCCGCTGCGGTATGGCGTATCTACGAGGCAACCGGTGACAAAACCTTCGTTCGGCTGATGCTACCGCATATCCATGCGTTTCACCGCTACCTGCTAACGAACCGTGATCCAAAAGGTATCAACCTAGTTGGTCTCATGAACCCTGATGAGTCAGGCGAGGATAACTCACCCCGTTATGACCACGTTCTCGGTCTCAGCGACCCGCGCCACCAGTTCGTCGATAACTTTCGCGCCCGCCTACAGCTGGTTGATGACTGGAAACAGTCACGATTCGTCATGAAGTCGCAAGTCGACCTCAAACATTGGGTCTATGATGTACCGTTCAACTGCATTTTAGCCGAGAGTTTGCGTCTCACGTCACTACTCGCTGAGTCAGTCGGTGAACAGCGCATCGCCACGTACTCGCATGTCAAGGCAACGAATGTTCGCAGCGCTATCAAAAAACACCTGCTTCATCAGCACCTCTATCAACCGGTTTTTGGGCCGAAACTACGCCGTATTCACGCCAGAACATGGGCACTGTTCATGCCGCTCTACGCCGGTGTTGCGACTCGTGAGGAAGCCACCTATGTCGTCGAGCATTTCCTACGTCACAAACGTGAATTCGCACTCCCATACGGCGTGCCAACGGTTTCTATCAGCGAACCGTCATTTGATCCTAGTGGCGATTGGAAGGGTGACTGGTGGGTGGGAACGAACTGGCGTGGCCCGGTATGGATGGCCAGTAACTGGTTCGTTCTGCAGGGATTGCTGCGCTATGGCTACCGCGAAGATGCCGAGCGCGTCTACCGCAGTTCGCTACATCTCCTGAAACAGTCAGGCCTACGAGAATACTACGATCCACTCACTGGCAAGGGCCATGGTGCATCTGGGTTTACCTGGGGTGGACTCGTTCTAGATATGGAACAGTTACTCATTCCTCCTTCCAGATAGCGGTTATACTTGACAATTTTACTAAACTGTGCTAATATGGATCCATTGCAATCGATGAGCGCAGGGTCGCTTCATAGAATAGCGCACCACTCACTCGTCTAACCTCTTAGACACGGCGCATTCCACGTAAACCTAGCATTCGCCGCCTGTAATACATACATCAAACCAATCTGAAAGGCTTTAAATGCCAAATACTATGTCACGCCGCCGAAGCGGCAGTCCTACTCGTCGACGCCCTGGTGTCGCCTCTTACCGCCCGAACAACCGCCGCCCAAAGCGCGCAAACGGTGGTCAATACATCAACCCGGCTAAGTTCGTTAACAGTGCAGTCGCGAAACAAGAAGAAATCCCATACGAACCAACACACAAGTTCGTCGACTTTCCGTTTAGCGAGGGACTTCACAAGAACATCGCTCACAAGGGTTACGTAACACCGAGCGCCATCCAAGACCAGGCGATTCCTCACGTTCTCGAGGGTCGAGATGTCATCGGTCTCGCGAACACCGGTACTGGTAAAACGGCTGCATTCTTGCTCCCGATCATCCAGCGCATGCAGCGTACTGCTGCCCAACCGTCTGTGCTCATCATGGCTCCAACTCGTGAGCTCGCACAGCAGATCGACGAAGAGTTCCGTAGCTTTGTCTATGGAATGAAGCTCTACTCAACGGTTGTTGTCGGTGGTATGAATATCGAACGTCAGATTCGTGACATTCGTCGCCGTCCACACGTTGTCATCGGTACGCCGGGTCGTCTCAAAGACCTCCTGAACCGTAAAGCGCTCAACCTCGATGGTATCGACACGCTCGTTCTTGACGAGGCTGACCGTATGCTCGACATGGGCTTTTTGAACGATATAAAGACTATCGTCAACCTCACTCCACCTGACCGCCAGACACTATTCTTCAGTGCCACGATCACGCCGGACATCGAACGCGTTATCAACGACTTCTTGAAAAATCCCGTCACCGTATCGGTCCGTACCAGCGAAACCAGTGAGCACGTCGAACAGACCGTCATCCATGCTCGTGACAAAGACCACAAGCTAGAACTGCTCACACAGCTGCTCGAGGACGAATCCTACGACAAGGTACTCGTCTTTGGTGACACGAAATTCGGAGTACAGCGCCTCAGTGACAAGCTAAGCCGTAGTGGCATTACGTCAGCCGCCATCCACGGCAACAAGTCTCAGTCCCAGCGTCAACGCGCACTAAAAGAGTTCCGTGACGAAAAAGTCCGTGTCCTTGTCGCGACCGACGTCGCAGCACGAGGACTCGACATTCCAAATGTCAGCCACGTCATCAACTTCGACCAGCCAAAGACCTACGAGGACTACATCCATCGTATCGGCCGTACCGGTCGTGCTGGCGCATCCGGCACCGCCCACACCTTCGTTACGAAGTAAGCGATAGTTAAGCTAGCAACTCAGGTGGAACATATTCGCCTGATTTTGCTTTGGTGAGCATGAACGCGTTGACTGCCAGCTGATGTGCGCATTCATCACAAAACTTCTCTGCTGAACTCTTTGGTTCACTCCTGCGCTCTTCATACTGCATGCGACGAAGTATGCCCGTTCTGCCAAGCGGCTGCTTCGATATAACTCGATACGGTTCATCTTTGAAATGCATCGTGCAATTCTTAACCGTACAGTGACCGCGTCCATCGTGCGTGGTGCCGCGTCGCTTGAGACCTAGCAGATGTCCTGTTTCGTGTTCAACGGTTTGAGCCGACAGGCCAGTAGTTACGTCGATTACTGCGACACGAACACTACCGGCAAGTCCTTCGTTGAGAGATAGACCTGCGACACGTAGCCAGTTATTGTCCCGGCTTAGGTCTTCACCGCTAGACAACAATGGCTTCTCGGTGATAACAACGTTTAGATCAGCTGGAAACTGTGGCCAACGAATGTGTCTCATATCTACATAGCCACCATCAACTGATGGCACAGCGATGAGACGGTTTGCTCGCACTATCTGTATCCCCCTGATAACACGCTCGACATTACTGATTCCGGCTTCAGCACACTCGACCGATGCGTCAGGAAAATCACGATCTCGAAACACCTCGACACTGAGTGACCTTGGATTTGTCATAATATCTAACAGTAGTCCTACAGGGGTGAAAAATCAAGCAGTTTAGCTGTTCATTAGACCAAGCAGCTTCATGACCGTGTTGTGATTGCGAATGGTTGCAATCTTGTAGACGGGTTTGCTCATGATCTTGCTAGTTGTCGTGCGTCCATAGTTGCTCATGTCAGTTGATTGGTACAGGACGCCTTTTCCGGCATCTAGCGTCTCGATATCTGGTTTCAAATCACCGATGGATACAAGTATCTCGTCTATGTTGTACGGACTCTTTAGGAAATAGTAGTAGTACCGCCAGCCATCTTTGGTCGCCCAGCCCTTTGGTAGCTCATCAACGATGGTCTTCAGTTCATCTTGCGACAAAACGACCGTCGGCACCGTCAAACCAAACTCCTTGAGGATCGTTTCTTCGACCTTCTTTTCGAGGAGTAACTTGTCACGTTCGTTAGAACTAAAGATGATATTACCACTCTGGATATAGGTTGCCACGTTGTCCAATCCCTGCCGTTCCAATGCGACTCGCAGCTCAACCATCTTGATGATATTTTTGCCACCGACATTGATGCCACGGAGTAGGGCTACGTATCTCATCTTACCCATTATAACGACTCGTCCCTTTGACCTCTGAATGCATCTGTTCTACTCTGGAACTAGGTGCTTGCAAAAGTATAGCGCCCGGACCTCACCAGGAAGCGAGTGATCGTCATGGCCAAAACGCCAGACACTGAGCCCGCTTGGTTGATCATCTACCTGGACCTCACCGCTATCACGACTGATCAGAGTTTGGTTGAGAGAGCGTTGAACGGTGATGTGATGGCACAGTGCAACATCGTGAACCACCTCACGAGATTGCCTCCGCACCATCTCGAGGACGCTGATGGACGTATGGACCCTTCCATCGCGTTCCGTCGGGGATTGATCATCGAGCAGGTCGCATAACCCGCACAATCACGCCGGATTACGCATTCGGCCCATGACTTCCGTGAGGCTACGGCCCCGCGTCGCTTGAGGAATAAGACCTCGCGACAGCGGGGCCTTATTCTTAGGATGTGCTACTATCAAGATATCTTGACGGTTCGTTGCTGACATCAGGCAGGTATGCCTTGTATAACCTCTTGAGCACAGCTTCATGACGCTCACGGATCAATTGCTCGTCCCAAACATACCCATTACTATGCCACAGCTCTACAACTTCGAGAGTAATCGAAATATGTGAGTCATCCAAGTACTTTTTCTTTTTGTCGGTATCCTCACCACGTAACTTCTTTTTAGGAATTTGATTCTGAATAGATCCGTTAATCACAAAATCCAGTAGTGTTAGATTTCCTAGTAAATCAACGTACGGCTTGATTTCCGCTTTCGATAAATTCCAGTCATCAATAGGCTTTTGCGGCAATAGGTGTTCGACCGTGACAACAACTCTGTCCAATTGGAATTCACTCGTTCGTTGATTTGTTCTCTCGAGCTTGTCAAGGAGTTGCCATATAAAGTCTTTGTTTCGAGCGGTAAGCTGTAGATTATCTGCTTGAATCGTAAATTCATTTAGCGTGGGTATCAGTGCTTGTTGTTCAATATACTTCTTGAAGCCATTCAAAATAATCTCTTCAGGCGAACGGGCGGTCTTGTTATTCCTGCCTTTGCCCTTATAAGCATCAGAAAGTTCATGTGAAAGGTTACTAAATATCTTTTCAACTTTGTTTGCCGAGCTTGATCCGCCGGTGAAATATAGTACCGAGAAAGCTTCAATCGCCTTGAGAGAGTTCGCCACATGCTTGCGATTCTCAATATGTTTCCAGTTTTGCAAGATGCACAATACCCAAACGATGTACTGTTGCGCCTTGAGGGACGACAGTAATTTGATAGATGTTTGAATCTTGTTTGATTCTTTACCTGCAGGGTCACTTTTTGGAGATTCCAGGACACTAGAGACCTTCATCGGGGTTAGATTATCTATGTCTAACAATGCGACGAGCTGTATGGAGCATTTATCTAACCCATTCAACAACTTTCTGTAGTCAGTTGTGTTATCTTTGATCTCTCTGTAGAGCGTCCTGGGGCTTACATAGCCATTGATCGCGCTCCAATAGTACCTCAAGTATGTATCAAGGTTAAACTGTGGCAAGTAGCGGTTAATAACCGCAACATTTTGCTCGATATTCGTCCATTGTTGGAATGCTCTATCCTCATCGTCTTTCAAACGAGACAAAAGCAAATTTTTGAACAGATCACTTGTGTTTAGCCGTTCACCTTTGGCATTAAAACTTTCAAAGACCTCGTAGGCATCCGACTGATCCCGTAGTAGTATCACAATCATCTCCACTTCTCCGATCTTTCGGAAAAGTCCCATCAGTAGCTTCATTTTGACGTCTACTGTTTTGGCTGCAGCTATGTATTCGCTAACCCTCTGCTCAAAGAAATTTGTCGCGTTCCAGATGTTCCAATGCGCCTCTTTTTGCGTAGGAGTCTCGGCAAGCGAACCACTACGAATCAATTCTTTGAGGTACTCATCTATATCTCTGCCCGCGATTAACTTACGCTCCTCCTTCTCGCCATACTCATCAACTGACAACAGTGTTGAGCGCAAGCTTTCGATCTTTTCTCTGTAGGTATTGTCATCACCAGTAACTTCCAGAGCTATATTGAGTAATACACGAAAGAAGATTTGTAGTGTTATAAGGCGCTGCTGCCCATCCACGACCTCAAATTTTGATTTTTCATTTGTACGAGAAAGTATGAGATTACCGAGGAACGGGAGATTACCTTCCGATTTTTCAGTGTCAAAGAAATCGTCCCAAAACTGTGCAAGCTGCTCACTTTTACCCCTATCGCTCCAAACATAAGAGCGCTGATAGCGAGGTATTCTAAAAAAGTAGCTTTTTCCACCAAAAAGCTGAATAATTTTTTGCTTCTGTGGTGTACTCAGTCGTTCGCCTGGATCCATAACTCCTTTATAGCATACCGGAAAAATTTAAACCCCCTCCGTAGAGGGGGTGAGAGCAGGACGTATAGTCCTGAATAGTGGTGGGCGTATAGGCCTCCTAGTTATGACGATGACCGCCGTCATGCGGGTAGTGGGTACAGACGCTGTTCTACGGTCGGCCGATAAGGATTGGCACCTCCTCGGCGATGCGAAGCAGGCGCCTGACGTAGTTCTCATCAGGAACGCACATGCGCACCAGGTGCTCGATGGCACCATCGTCTCCGACGAGCACGAGCCACTCCATGGGCTCGGCACTCTCCGGACTGAACCGTCGAATAAAGGATTGGGACATCTCTGTCCCCTCTCCCCAGCGACTTTTCCGAGGACCATCCCCGGAAAGGAGCGCTAGCCAATCAGCACAGATTCATGCCAGCTGTGACACGAGTAGTGCTATGGGTTGTAGCGGCTAGCTCCAGGCTCCAGCTGGAAGGGAGTCGGAAACGCTCATCGTTCCCTCCTCTCTGCAGACCTTGCGATCTGCATGAAACAACTACGCGATCTGCGTAGTTGTGGATCATTTTATCAATATTTTTAATATTTGTCAAATAGTCTATGATTTGGAACGTGAGGACGCGCCGATCTTTCGATCGACGCGACGTGACGGTATTGTGACATGACTTCACGAGGAAGTAGTTCACTAGAGCCTGTACCGCGTCAGACTTGATTCGTTCACCTACATCACTTCTTGGCCTGACCCATGAGGGCGAGGATCCGGATGAAGATGTTGGCGAAGTTGAGGAAGACATTCACTGCGACGTCGATGGCGTTGTTGAACGTCCGGTCGAGTCGTCGCGCCATGTTCAGGTCGTAGACCATGATGGCACAGAACAGGATCAGCACCGCCCAGTCGAGAACGGTGAACGTCAGCTCCATGTCGACGCCTAACGCCGCCAGGAAGATGCCACCAAACTGAATGACGATGGCGCCGAGCAGCAGGCCGAAGAGCGGTGCCCCCCATGCCGACAAGTCGGCCGGCAACACTGCACCGACGAAGCCGGTGATCAGGACAACACCGGCCGAGAGCATGAACGCCTGGAAGACGCTGCCAAGCTCGTACAGGGCGACGAACGGGCCGATCATCAGTCCCATGGCAGCAGCACAGATCGCGCCGCCGAACACGGAGACGCCGGGGTCGTCGTTGGCCTGAGCCAGGACACCACCCCCGATCGAAGCAGCCAAGCAGCCGAACATGAAGCCCATCAGCAGCCAGACGTTGCCGGCGAACGTCCAGTTGTAGCTGAACGACGCTCCGACCATCGAGATGAGGATGAAGAGAGCCGTGAAGGCGGAGATCGCGAACATGTAGCCGCGAACACCCATCTTGTCGATAGAAGTGCTGCGCTGGTTGTAGAACTCAGCGTTGAAGCTCATGGAAGTCTCCTTTACGAAAAGAACGAGTGACACGCGTCACCTTATGTATATTTTAGCATATTTTATATAATTATGCAATAGGTTAGCGAGATTGCTTACTGCGATATAATATACCCATGCAAAACATCGACCCGGCACTTATCGAACGGTTTTTACAAAACGCGAATAACCCAGACTCGTCTCCGACGGTAAATCTATTTCCTCAGGAGCTGGTAGAAATATTTGCGTTTGGTATCATCGCGTTGACAGTCATCACGGCGTTGTTTTTCCTGGTTTACCTCATCGGTATGGTCCGTAAGTGGCGAGTGCAGTCAGCTGTGCTCGACATGCACCGTGACGTCAAAGAGCTCAAGGAGCTGATGGACGGCAAAAAGCCGCAAGAAAAAGCCGACAAGATCGACAAAGATACGTCGAAAATCGCCTGAACGCTAAAACTCAGTCACGAGCCATGGGTAGCCACGAACATCAGAGAACTTTATGTGCGTGGGTTTTATCAAGATATGACACTGACCCGGCACGTCTTTGAACGGTAACGACTTTGGTCGTAGACGGTAATGTTCCTCGGCATATGTAGTTTCGAACTCTTCTCTGCTCAGCTTTGAGGCATTTCCCTGGAGCTGACACGTTACGCGTCGTTCGGGATCGGTGATCGTCATCGCAACTCGACCATCTCGGTCGACATTACCGCTCTTGCGTGAACTTTCGTCGGTGCCTATGATCAGAGCACCGTCAACCGTCACTGAAAATGCCACCGTGGCACTCATAGGCGCCCCAGTTGCATCGAGTGATGAAAATACACACAGTTCCTGCTCACGCAGCCAATCGTTTAACTCGTCGCGTGTCGGCGTCCAGTTATCTAGATTCTCACCCATGTCAAAACCTCGTTATATGTGAACTACTTAGCTTTGCGTCGTTTTTCGATCTTGAGCTTCTTTTTCAGGATGCGCTTGCGTGAAGCGCCATGCCAGTTTTTGTGCTTAGCCATACCTACTTATCCTATCTATTACATTGCTACTAGCATAGCACGTGATAAGAGGTAGGGGTAGTTACTGTACCCCTAGAGCGCCAAGTGCCTCGTAAACGACGAATGCAGGCCACACAATAGACTTCAAAAGCGCCAAGAAAAAGCCCCAAAACGTCGGATCGAGACTAAAGAAGTACACGAACGCACCAACCCAAGCCATGAATAGTACCCAACCCCACGAACCTTCATCTTTGACTACTTTGACGACTGCATCGTTTTTTGCCATAACACCTCCTTGTTATGTCCTCAATATAGCACTAACAGTATCATTGACAAGTTACGTGGCTGTATTCATAATACTTTCCTGTCGTCCGACACTACTAAGGAGTAGAGATGGTCAAATCAACGCCTGTTGACCCATGGGTGGCAACCGTCGAAATCGACTCGGAGGGTGCCGCAACCGAGCTTCGTCAGATCGCTCACGAACACCTCAGCATGAGAGGTCAGCCGGTTTCCGGCACGAACCCCCACGCCTCGGACATTCATGTGTCGATCGCATGCGCGATCAGCATCGTCCTCGACAAGCGCCCTGTGGCGCTGTCGGGTGCAGAGGTCATGATGCAGGTTAAGGCCAAGATGCCGAGAGTACAACTGACGAGCGAGGACAAGTTGGTCGTTCTCAAGGAACTGCGTGAGGCAGTCAGGCGAGCGAAGGTGAAAGCTCGCAAGCCAACTGTCGTTCGCAAATGACGGCACCGGCCCTCGGGCCACCACCCCCAGGACAGCCAGTTCTGGGGGATTTTCACTATTTAGTAGTATGATGAGCACATGAGTAACACATCACTTTCACGAAATATCTGGGGCGTTGGCATCCTGCTGCTCGGTGTCGGCTTCCTCCTCGATGCGCTGAACGTCATCGAGTTCAACAACTTTGCAGCAACCTGGTGGCCATCACTGATTATCATTGGAGGTCTCGGCGCACTGCTCGGCAACCCAAGAAACTGGCTGCTTCCACTCGGTTTCACGGCAGTTGGTGTTGTCATGCAACTCAACCAGCTCGATGTCGTTGACGTCAACATCGGTGCGCTCATCTGGCCGGTGATCGTCATTGCCGTTGGTTTGTCACTGCTGCTTCGTCAAGGATTCAACCGGCCTAACACCACTACCGAAGACACGAGTGATCTGTTCGCTGCGCTCGCGGGTATCGACAACAAGGTAACCTCACAGAGCTACAAAGGCGGTAAGGTCTCAGCCGTCATGGGCGGTGTCTCCCTAGACCTACGCAAAGCTGATATCAAAGATGTCGCACAACTCGACCTGTTCGCGTTCTGGGGTGGCGTCGAAGTCAAAGTGCCAGAAACCTGGCGAGTCAACGTGTCGGGTACGCCACTACTCGGCGGCTGGGACAACAAAGTCGGCAAGCCAGAGAACAAAAAGGCCCCGGTGCTCAACATCAACGCGACCTGTATCATGGGTGGCGTAGACATCAAGAACTAGCCATACGGTGTCAGTGGCTTAGCACTCTAGCATAGGATAGTCGTCAATGTCTGGTGCTTCTAGCTCAGCAGCATCATAGGTTCGTTGCTCATATGGGTTTGGCATGATTTTTGTCTTTTGTCCGGTAACGCCAACATATTCCCAATTCGCTTGAACGTCAGTTCTGCCTTGTTCGTAATATTGTCGAATCATCGCTCCACGGACGAATGCCCTGGTTGATGCTGGGGGTACAAGATACGCATCTTTTATGCGTTCATTTGGCATCCACTTTTTCCATAATCCCTCACGTAACTTGCTACCGATTCCGAGTGGCCCGATATAACTCCACTGGCGATCCTTCTCCAACACGATATCGTTCGTGAGCGACAAGCCATGCTTGCCCATAAATCGTCGTAGAGCTGCCCGGCGAGCGACCCACTCAACCCTGTCGATCAATAGCTCTGGGTCATGTGTCATGTCACCAAGAGCACGTTCCCACTCCCTGAGTACAGCCCGTTCTTCATCGGAAACGTACTCTGTTTTTGCAAATCGTTTTGCTTGCGCAAGTAGCCTCATCTGGATATCAATTGGTCGAATCGTCTTTCCACCTTCAAGTGTAGTTTTGCTTTCCAGGTTAGGGTCATGAGCGACTTGCAGTGCAGTCTCAAACATTTGCCCTTCCAATTCAATGGGTCTCAGGAAACCTTCCTCCATCATACGAATTATGATCGATGTCGTACCGAGTTTTATCCATGTTGCCCAAGGTGACATATTGGCATCCATACTGGAAATATGTACACGAGAGAATAGCTCTGGATCAGCGAGCGCCTCAGACCGTAAGCTAATCAAAGGCTGGTAGTTCTGATGACTGGACTGTGAGAAATCGCAATTCAGATTTAAAGTCTTTTGTGAAACTACAAACTCTGCGCCACTCCTCGTCGGTATTACTGCACCGGCACCAGTCAATACATTCAGTGTTGCGAGGTGAGCGCCCAGAGGACGTAGGCCGTTCACGTCAATACGCAGTTTTTCGGCGTCGGCACAAAAGCTCATGTGATAGCCCCATGTTTTTAGCTCATCATCAACAACGCGTTTACTTAGCAAGACGTTACGGAATACGCCGTCATTTCTCAATGTCTCAGCCGCATCATAAAGTATATTTTCTCCAGCGATCTCATTAGCCACTGTACCCATGAAAGATGTATCCTCTGGAGTCGCATACTCTACATGTTGACCAACATCAACATAAAGCCTCCCTCCATTTGAGAGCATCCCAAATGATATGCACCTGTATAGCCCTTCATGTCTCGCTTTGATGACTTTTTCAGCCATTTTATCGTCTGGCTGTTCATAGTCATCATCTACACTCGCGCGTGCTAGTAAACCCCATTCCATCTCAGTACCGGTAATGCGACCTTCTAGCCTCGTCATTGAGACCATCTTACTTCTTCATGATAGGTGTTGCAATCGCGATAATGAGAGGTATCCATGTCTTCTTTTTAACGCTGTTTTGTGATATAAATATGTAGTTCTGTGTTCTGGGATACGAAAGTAAGGAGGCGCTATGTCTGCCGAAACCGCAGACTACGTCTACAGGATCACGTCCGAGAGGAATCGCAGGCTCCTCGTACGGGAGATCAATCTGCAGCAGGAGAAGATGGCGAAGCTGGCTGGCGAAGGTCGTGAGGGTGACAGCATCGTTTGCCGCTTGATCGTGGCAGGGCTCGAAGCCGTCCGTGACGCCGGTGAAGACGGCATCACCACCTACAGCATCCTCCAGGCCATCAGGGCCGCACGCCCACCGGGCGAACACTCTCGTGGCAAGGCGCTCGCACGGGTGACTGTGTTCGCAAGGCAGCTCTCGGACGAGGACTACGGGCTCGCCAGCTGAACGCCACCGAGCCCCACCCCGCATCAGCCAGATGCGGGGATTTTAATTTGATACATAGCATTGCAATCTACGGAACGATCAGCTCAAGTTCATCAACTTTTCTATATGGAACATACACAGGGTTATTGCCAAAAACATCACTACTCAAACTCGACTGTTCTACTTGCATGATAAAGCATATGCCGGCATCTGGATCTACAAGCTGTTCCTTTGTGCGGAGCGGTCGATCACTTCTCAGGTCAGCCGCTTCCAGCACTCCAACCCCATCTACATTGCCAGAAAGTAACATGTTTTCGTTCCCTTTTGCCTGAATCTTTTGCCATTTGGCGCTCTGGCCGTCTACTATACGACGATAGACATATGGTGTTTCAACTTGAAGGCATTCGATCTTATAACCGTTTTGTGGTGAAGGCATGGCGTTACTGACTGCATCGGTTATTTTATGCAAGAACTGTAGCTGTTTCTTTGCCGTTTTCCGATAGAACTCAGAGTTCGGGTCGTGGTAGTGCAGTAAGAGCAATTGATCAAAATAGGTTAACTGATCATACAGTTCACTCTCGGTTGACTGCAATGAGTCCTTTTCCTCCGGACGAATATAGTACAGACTAACCTCTCGAGGATCTGCATGGGCTAGCCACGTAATCCTTCCTTGCGCAGCCGCACCCATGATAGGCATGTCACTATACATAAACGAAAGCCCCATACGAGGCGCATCACCATTCTCTGGTATATGTACTGCGAACCCATTGCTCTGCACAATATTGAACACGTCCTCACGTACCATCGGGAAATGCAAAGATGTCTGTCTCATCTCGGGTTTTGAGATAAGCCAACTGCCGGTCACGTGCATGAGATCAAGATAAAATGACCACTGGCTATCCAAGTAGTTAGTGGACTCGTTGATTAATCTAAGTATGTCTTGTTCTTTGTTAGGACTGTCAGAGGCGTACATATGAGCTAATTGGATATTGATCAATTCAACGTCTTTTGTCAGCTCAAGCAGCAGCTCATCAAGCTCTGATTGCTTCTCCTCAAGTTGCTCTCTGAGCGTTCGTTGTTCCCCCGGTGTCTGTATCTCTGACATATTTGTTCCACACTCTCGTTTTCATTACTCTGCGCCACTAGCTAGCCTCTGTCAACCTCTCAATCAAAAAACAGCCCCTGGATGGAGCTGATTTTTAGTGCAAAGCGAGGGTTTAACGCTTTGAGAACTGTTCGCGCTTGCGAGCAGAACGGAGACCGTATTTCTTGCGCTCTTTCTCACGTGGGTCACGCTTGAGCAGGCCAGCTTTTTTGAGTGTCGAGCGGAGCTCTTCGTTCATCGAGCTGATGCTCTTACTGATAGCAAGCTTTGCCGCGTCGACTTGGCCGGCAGGACCACCGCCACTGATAACGAGGCTGACGTCGAACTCTTTTTGCTTGCCGATGGCAGCGAGTGGGTCGGTCAGTTCTGCAAGTAGCGTGGTGTTACCGGAGAAATACTCAGCAGCCGTTTTACCGTTCACTGTGATGTTACCCTTGCCACCTGAGAGGCGTGCACGAGCGGTCGCAGCCTTGCGGCGTCCGAGTCCATAGAAATATTCGTTCTTAGCCATTATTTAACCTCAACTTTCACAGGTTGCTGCGCAGTGTGTTCGTGGGTTTCACCCGGGAAGACACGAAGGCGTGCCAGACGGTCTGCCAACTGCTTGTTGCGTGGCAACATGCCTTTGACAGCAGCGACGACAGCCTTGGTCGAGTCAAGCTGCTTCACTTCCTTGAGCGAACGCTCCTTGATACCACCAGGGAAACCGGTGTGACGGTAGTAGACCTTTGAGTCGGCCTTGTTACCAGTCAGAACGAGCTTGTCAGCGTTGATAACGACGACATAGTCACCGTCATCCATGTGTGGCGTGTAGTTCGGTTTGTACTTGCCAATCAGACGAGTCGCAATCTTGGTCGCAACGCGGCCGAGTGGTGCTTCAGAAGCGTCGATAAGTACCCATGCGTGGGAAACTTCAGATGCTTTTTTACTGTAAGTCTTCATTACTTCGTCTCCTTCTTTGCAGTCTGCTTGGCAGCAGGCTTCTTTGCAGGAGCTTTCTTTTCAACCTTTGGCTCTTCAGCTACAGGGGCTGACTTTAGTTCGTCAACGAAACTGATGCGAGCGAGCTGAGCATTGTCGCCGACGCGAGCACGTGTACGCTTGATGCGTAGGTGACCACTCGTGCGACCGCTGAGCTGCGGTGCAATCTCATCAACCAGCTTGTACGCTGCTTCGAGCGTACTCAGGCCAGCAATGACCTGACGGCGGTTGTGCAAATCGCCCCTTTTCGCTTTGGTAATCAGGACTTCAACGTATGGAACGACTTCCTTGGCCTTTTCGACCGTAGTCTCGATGGACTCATACGTTACCAAGCTCGTCGCCAGGCCCTTGATAAGGGCTCGGCGCTGGTCGCGCTCGCGACCGAACTTACGTCCTTTGTATCCGTGTCGATGCATAGGCTAAAACTCCATTTCTGCGAGTTTGTCTTTAACCTCGTCGAGCGCCTTGCTACCGAAGCCCTTGAGCTCACGGAGGTCGGTCTCAGACAGCGTGACCAGGTCGTTGATCGTACGGATGTCGTTGTTGATTAGTGCGTTGGTTGTGCGAGCAGTCAAGTTCAAGTCTTCGATCGGCGTGTTCAGCTCAGCACCTGCGTCTGTCGATTCAGAACCGAGGGTTGGAGCTGCCTCAACACGAGTACTGCCAGCGAGGGCTGTGTACTGGTTAATGAGGATAGCCGCCGCTTCTTCGAAAGCGTCAGTTGGAGTGAGTGAACCATCGGTGTCAACGGTAAGAAGCAGCTTGTCGAGATCGGTGTTCTGACCGACACGAGTGCTTTCAACCTTGTAGCGTACGCGCTTGACTGGGCTGAAGAAGGCGTCGAGCGCGATCATGTCGCTGTGTGCGCGCTTGCTGCTTGACTCTTCGATAGTGCGGTAACCGCGACCTGATTCAACGACGATGTCCATGACGATGCTCGTCTTTGGGTCGTCGATAGTGCAGATAACTGCGTCAGGATTGACGATTTCAACGTCAGCAGTCGTCTTGATGCTGGCAGCAGTGATTTCGCCGGCACCTTTGGCTTCGAGACGAAGCTCGACAGGCTCGTCAGAATGTGAACGAACGCTCACGTTCTTGAGGTTGAGCATGATGTCAACGACATCTTCCTTGACACCTTTGACCGTGGTGAATTCGTGGCTTACGCCTTCGATCTTGAATGCAGTGATCGCTGCACCTTCGATGCTAGAGAGCAATACCCGACGGAGGCTGTTGCCAAGTGTCATACCGTAGCCGGTGTGAAGTGGCTCGATAACGAACGTTGCGCTAACTTTGCTGTGTTCGTCGACGCTGGCCAGTGTTGGGTTGTGGATTGCTTTTGCCATAGTAGTTTACCCTGTTGCTCCTTATTAGCGTGAGTAGTACTCAACGATTAGTTGTTCAGTGATGTCAGCTTCCGCTTCTTCGCGTTTTGGAAGACCGGTAATCTTGACGGTAAGTTTCTTGCTGTCAGCCTTGAGCCAGCTGAGTGGACCTTGGACGCTGTCTTTGACGACGTTTTCGATGTTCGCAAAGTAGCCGCTCTTGGCGCTCTTTGGACGAACGACAATCTCATCGCCGACACGGACGCGGATAGACGGGATGTCGACACGACGGCCGTTAAGCATAAAGTGTCCGTGCGTCACGAGTTGACGGGCGCCGCGACGTGAAGTCGCGAAACCGGCACGGTAGATAACGTTGTCGAGGCGTCGTTCGAGCAGCTGAAGGAGTACTTCACCTGATTGACCCTCAGCGCGGTTAGCGTCTGCCATGAGGCGAGCAAACTGCTTTTCGAGCAGGCCGTACAAACGACGGACCTTTTGCTTTTCACGCAGTTGCTGAGCGTAGAGGCTCATCTTGCCCTGGCGACCGTGGCTGTGTTGGCCTGGAATACCAGACTTCTTAACCATGATCTTGTGAGCCTTCGGGTGAAGGGCGTAGCCTTCGCGACGGCTCTGCTTGACGATAGGTGATCGATCTCGTGCCATCTTAGCCTCTCCTTGCCTTTCGTGGACGGGTACCACCGTGTGGCACTCCGGTCACGTCCTTGATGCTTTCGACAGCGATGTCGAAGCCACCGAGTGCACGGATAGCCGTATCACGTCCGAGACCAACGCCTTTGACAAAGACGTCAACCTTGCTCAGGCCGTATTGGCTCTTGGCAGCTTCAGCAGCTTTCTCTGCAGCGATCTGGGCGGCATATGCCGTACCCTTTTTGCTGCCTCGGAAACCACAGGCACCGGCTGAGCTCGCGCTCAGAACATTACCCTTGCTGTCAGAAAACGTGATGATGGTATTGTTAAACGTTGCTTGAATGTGCAGCTGACCAGATGGAACTGAACGGCGCTGCTTTTTCTTCGTAGTAGTCTTTGCTTCTGCCATTTACGTATTCCTAGGTCTTAGATGCTGCTTTAGGTTGTGTACCACCCACAGCAACACGCTTGCCTCGACGAGTGCGTCCGTTGGTACGGGTGCGCTGGCCGCGTGATGGTAGGTTGTTCTTGTGACGAATGCCACGATAGGCCTGAATATCTTTCAGACGCTTGACGTTGCCAGCGACGACACGCTGGAGGTCACCTTCAACGTTGTAGTTGCTGTCGATCTCGTCACGGAGCTTTTTGAGCTCTGCGTCGGTCAGATCTTTGACACGTTTTGTTCGGTCAATACCGGTCGCGTCACAGATGTTCTGCGCAAACTTCGGGCCAATGCCGTAGATATACGTCAGGCTGACCTGAACCTGCTTTTCGGTAGGGATGGTAACGTTAGCAATTCGTGCCATAGGCTATCCCTGCCTCTGCTTGTTTTTGGGCTTCTTTTTGTTGATGACGTAGAGACGACCTTTACGGCGCACTAACTGGTCATCGGGGCTGATTTTTTTGACACTGGCTCGAACCTTCACAGTGCAATTCTCCCAAATGATTAAAATTTATTCACGCAGTCGGAAGCTGATTCTGCCCTTCGTAAGATCGTAAGGGGTCAACTCAACCTCGACCTTATCGCCCGGTACTAACCGAATGTAGTGCTTGCGCATCTTCCCTGACACGTGAGCGATAATCGTATGACCGTTCTCAAGTTCGACACGAAACTGAGCATTAGGCAGTGATTCTACTACCTTTCCGTTCAGCTTGATGACTTCCTTGGTTCCAGACATAGTTACAAGAGAGAATTATACAGGAGTTTAACAGTTTCGTAAACCCCTCATGAAAGAAGACTCGCAACGCGATGTAGATACTGCTATTGTAACGTATTCATGCGACTCGTCAAGCACGATGGCGGGGTGTACAATGTGACCAAATGGGGCAAGTGGAGACACCGCTACGCAGTTTGTTGCAAGAATTGACGAGCGAATACAACGAGACAGGGGTGGATCCGTTCGAGGCGTATGAATTGCTCTGTCTCCAGCTCGGGAAACGCGGACTCTGGTTCGATACCTACTGCAGCTCGTCCATCACCTCCGGTGGGCATGCCCGCGATAACTCGCTCAATATGGGTGAAATTATCCAAAAGAACACGGATTCAGCTCACGACCTCTGTGACGAATTATTTGCAAATGGCCAGCTAGATGCTCTACGGAGCCTCGAGGCAGTTGCAGTCGGCAAGGTACGACACTGGCAGCAAAGTGATTACATGACATACTGGCTCAACGTGATGGCACGGCTTCCGTTTACCGGAGCGAACGCCGCCGTGCGCATGGACGCGGCACGACGCGACTTTCAGACTCGCCTCGATCGTGCTGGGGTGGATATGGGCGTTTATAACGACCCTAACCTCTCAGCCGACGTGCGTGTCGGTGAGTACATGAGACATGCGGATGTTTTTGCTGATGTCGCCCAAGATAGAGACAGCGATCCGATTGCTCGGCTCGTCCGCCTTATCGATACAGATCAATCACTCGGTGCACAGACCGAAAACTACTTTGCCAGAGTGATGGGTGCGCAGGTTATGCGAGTCGCAGTGGCTCATATCGGTGATGCAACGCTACCCCCTGGCTACCCTGCGTCACAACTCGAAGCAGATATCACAAAGATTGTTTCGTTCGGTGGTCATGTGTTTGACACCGAAAAGCGCACGGAACTCATGCTCGTGCAACAGATTGAAGAATAGGCATCTATATTGACAATATTGTTATTATTTGATATAATAGTACTTAGACGTCCAATTGTACCTACTACCCCAGGAGCAGACATGCCCAGGAATCGGAGTAAGGCTCGTAGAGACGAGCTTCGCGCCCGCGCGGAGCTACGCGAACACGTACGACGGATCCGTGACGAGGATCTCGGCCGGCACCAGATCGACGAAGCCGACCGACTCTGCGTCATCTGTGAGCTGCCTCGCCACGTCATTGAAGCGTCCGGTGAGCCGCTCGAGTCGCATGGCGAAGAGTACCCGCACCCGTTCGTGGCGATGTCACCGACGACCCAGTTGGTGTTCGAGACCAGGCGGCTACAACAACCCACCGTACTCGAGGGGCATCCGTACCACATGTGTGACGGCAAGTCCGACGAGACCTGCCCCTTCCAGAGCGTCAAGGTCTGCCACGCTGCAGACGGGGTCACTTTCAAGGGATCCGCAGCCTGACGCCGGCATGCAACTACCCTATTGGACTATCCCCCACGGTTTTTGACCGTGGGGTTTCCATTTGTCAGTAGACGTATTCAGTCACGAGGTCGTAGCAAACGCGACCGGCAGCATGGCTGTATGTATTTGGTTCTGTGTCCCGTCCTTTTGTATATGGCAGATCATATGCGCCTGAGGTCGTGGAGCCTTTATACGTCACGCAGAGGCGGTACTCGAACGCATCTTGGCCAGGCGCTGGGTAAATCAACGGTTGGACACCATCTTTCGGGTCAGGTACATCAATCTTTTTACCTGGAGTGTATTCAACGAGCTGACGGTCAACGAGCTGCTTGGCATCGCTGGACATTTCTTCTCGAATCGACGCCAGTGTCGCAGGAAGTGCATCGCTCTTTGCAGCATGGTTACGTATACTTGTGCTGATCTCCGGCAAACCACGCTCAATGAGACGATCATCCTTTGTCTCACGAGCATAGAGCGCGGGGCCGGCAATCGCTAGTGCCGTAACGCTCACAGTCACAAGCGCCATGAATACGCCATAGAACAATCCGGCGCGCTTTAGCCGTACCGGTCGCAAGGTCCTCAGGAGCGTGGCACCATAAACGACTGCGATGATAGCACCGGTCGTGAGTACGGTGAGCGCACCCTCATTACCTTCCCAGTTAGTCCCGAGCATGATGTTGATAACAGCAAAGACAGCCGTGATGAGTGCACCAATGCCACAAAGTGCAAAGATGACCGCATGAATGATCATGATGACCATCGCTGCGCCTTGCTTTCGCATTGGTTCGCTACGTGAATAAAGCGCATCAACGACCGCCGAGATTATGAACAGGACGATGACCGCTGCAAGCGCATATGGTAATACATCGCCACTGTATGATGAATGGTCTTCACGGTTTATAAAGAATGAGACGCCGATAGCTGTCAGCCAGGTTAGCGCCAGCACCGTCCAGCCCCAAAATGCATAGGTCAGCCACTGTAGTACGAGTACACCGGGACTATTGCCAATTGGTTTCTTGGCAGATTTTTTCGTAGATGTCGCCATAGATGTTCCTGCTTATGTTTGTGAACTTATTGTACTCCATAAATTCGAAACCCCGCCCTAACTCGGGAGCGAGGCTCGAACCGAGATAGAACGGGTTATGCGTAGGCGGGCAAAAGACCGCACCTTCCACCGTGTGCCATCATGACTGGGGCATCACCAAAGACTGACTTCGTGTTGCGTTCTGTGTGATACGCCTTGAGGTCCATGACGACCGTACCGATTCGCCCCCTGGTACTGCGGAGTGCCCGAGCCCAGTGCTCCTTCGTGCGGTAACTGCCGATATCCCCAAGGTTCTCGACACCACCGATCTCATCGAGCAGCTGACGAAGTTGCGCATAGTCGTTATGTGACATGCGTACGACCTTTGCCATCTCTTGCTTGTCCAGCATGTAAAAGCGTGCACCACTCAGATCACGATCACGCACACTGCCGATGACGAGCAGTACCGCTTCGTGCATTCTGCTATGTCCCATTTGTATCAACCTTTCAGTTGTGTAGTCTGGAACTGTACGGATAGAACGATTAAACCAGACTTTCACCATACTCCAAAGCATAACTGTGATCTTGCAACTAAGGGTAAAGCCCAGCCAATACGATTCTTGTGATTCCAGGAAAGGAGAAGCTCTTTTGCGCTTCGGTGGCCAAGGGAAAAGCCCAGCCAGAGCGAGCGGATTTATTCCGTCGCCCTGCGCGATAGGAAAAACCGTAGGTTTGTCCTATGAACGAGAGCTTTGCTCGAAGTGCCTAATACTGATCGTACGTAACCATGAGCGCGCGAGAGTTGATCTGGCGCAAGGTTTCAAGTCCGACTGAGACCACGATGAGCAGCCCGGTACCACCGATCGCGAGATTGGTCGCATTGATGCCGACTTGAGCAAAGATGTACTCGGCGATAAACGGCATGACGGCGATGAGACCGAGGGCGATCGCACCGAACAACGTCAAGCGGTTAACAGTACGTGACAAGTATTTTTCAGTCTGGATACCTGGGCGAATGCTCTCGATGAAGCCACCCTGCTTTTGCAGGTTCTCAGAGATTTCATTGCTATTAAAGACGATGCCGGTGTAGAAATAGGTAAACAGGACGACGAGCAAGAAATAGGTCACTGGATAGACAAATGTTTCAGGGCCACCGTAGCCAAAAGCCCCCGGTTGTGGCGTCTGGAACCAGGTGATCAGGTTATTCGCAAGCTCTGGGGCTTTGCCGGCTGATTTTAGCACCTGGCCGATGAACGCCGGAAGCGCGAGGAAAGCGACCGCGAAGATAACCGGGATAACACCTGCAGTAATGAGCTTGACCGGTAGGATGCTCTTGACGCCGCTATAGGCACTGTTGCCTTGGACACGCTTCGCATAGTTGATAGTGATGACACGCTGCGCTTCGTTGATCTTGACGAGTATGTACAGTATGAGTAGCGCCGCGATACTGACGGCTAACGTCACCCAGAACGCCACGCCGTTGATCGGTATCATGAACCACCCAAAGATGTTGAGCTTGTCCGCATCACCTGAGACGGCAGTGAGCGATGACCAGACTGATCCGAGAATACTCGGCAGCTGTGAGATGATACCGGCAAAGATCAAGAGCGAGATACCATTACCAACGCCCTGTTCCGTAATCAGCTCACCGAGCCACATCATCAGGATGGCACCAGCCGACATCGCCGTGACAGCGAGAACCCACTGATAGATCGTCGTATCAGACAGCATAGCAGTGTTACCGGCTAGTACGGTTTGACGAATGATAAAGATAAAGGCGATCGACTGCAGGATAGCGAGTGGAACCGTGAGCATACGTGTCCACTGGTTGATCTTGCGACGACCAGATTCACCGTCTTTGTGAAGCTCCTCAAGACGTGGTATAGCTTTGGTGAGCAATTGTGTCACAACAGAGGCGGTAATGTATGGGCTGAGGCCTACGAGAACGATAGACAGACTGGCGAGTCCACCACCGGATAGTAGGTTCAGGAAACCACCGAGATCAGTCGCACCGATCGCGCTTTCGATGACTTGACGCAGTTCTGTCGGCTCAGCGAGCGGAACTGGTACTTGTGATAGAAACCGATAAACAACGACTATCAGCAGTACGACGAACAGTCGTTTTTGCATGTCGCGGCTTTTTAGTGATGCGAAGATATTGCGCCAATTCATAAGTCTGTTTCGAGTCTGTTCTTTCAGCTATTATAAGCCGCTGTCCTTCCAGCGGTCCGTTATTACTGCTTATTATACTATAGTTCTCCCCTGCAAAAGCAAAAACACCCGCTTGTAACGGGTGTTTTTTCGTTAACCGTTAATGGAGTTACTTTTCAGCTTCTTTGGCGGCTTTTTTCTCGCGCTTGTCGAGCTTCTTTGCACTCGTCGCCTGTGGAAGCGGGACAGGGACTGCTTCAAACGTGCCGCCAGCCTTTTCGATAGCAACGCGGACACTTTCACTGGCGTTTTGGACACGAACGGTCGCTTTGCCGGTGTATTCACCGCGAGCAATCACTTTGACGGTGTGGTGAGGTGTCGCGATAAGGCCTGCTTCTGCTAGCGTAAAGTTATCGATAGTTGCGCCCTTGACGGCGTTCAGCGAATCAAGATAGATAACCTGTGCAGGAACGCGCTTGCTCTTAAAACCACGGGCTTTCGGGATACGCTGTACCAGCGGACCCTGACCACCCATGAAACCGTGACCGAGCTTCTTGCCGGTGCGAGCACCTTGCCCCTTGGTTCCGCGACCGGCGGTTTTACCCTGTCCGGCAGCAATACCACGACCGACGCGCTTGCGATCTTTGTGACTTTCTACTTGGAGTTCATGATATTTCATGGTTATTTCTCCTCTGCTACTACTTCAGCCTTTTTGGCTGGAGCCTTCTTTGCAGTCTTTTTATACGCACCGATCCACTCTTCACGTGGCACGAGGCTCTTCAATGCATCGATAGTTGCGTAGGCGATGTTGACCTTGTTGGTTGAACCAAGGCTCTTGCTAAGCAGGTTGTTGATACCGGTCACACCGATGATCTGACGAACGACTCCACCGGCAATAATACCGGTACCAGGTGCAGCGGGCTTGATGAGGACACGTGCGCCACTTACCTTGACCTCTGCATCGTGCGGGATCGTCGTGTTCACGACTGGCACGGTGATCATGTTCTTTTTCGCGACATCGGTTGCTTTTGCGATAGCGGTCTGGACATCCTGACCTTTGCTGACGCCAACACCAACACGAGTCTTTCGATCACCAACGACAACGAGCGCCTTGAAACGGAAGCGGCGTCCACCTTTCACGACACGTGAGACGCGATCGATGTTGATAACCTGCTCCTCGAAGAGCTTTTCCTCACGAGGCATGTCGCGACGGTCGTTACGACGTGGTGGTCGTGAATCGCGGCGCTGTCCTTGACCCTGTGGACGGGTCTGAGTTTGCTGTTCTGCCATATTAGAACTCCAATCCTTCCTTGCGTGCTGCATCAGCGAGGGCGCTGAGGCGTCCTGCGTAGCGGCGACCGTTACGGTCAAATACAACGCTGTTAATCTTTGCTTTCTTTGCCTTCTTGGCGATATCAGTACCGACAGATGCGGCCTTTTCTGTCATGGTGCCTTTTAGCGTCTTTGAGCCAACGGTTGTGGCGCTTGCGAGCGTCTTGCCAGTGACGTCATCGACGAGCTGAGCAGAGACATGAGTGTTGCTGATCGTAACGGTCAGACGAGGTCGTTCAGCTGTGCCAGAGACACGTGAACGAACGCGACCTTTTCGGAGGCTGCGGTTGAGTAGTTTCTTAGCGAGTGTGCTCATGACTATTTACCTGTCTTTCCTGCCTTACGGAGAATAACCTCGTCGGCATACTTGATACCCTTGCCCTTGTATGGCTCAGGTTTCTTGAGGGCGCGGATCTCCGCTGCGACTTGACCAACCTGCTGCTTGTCGTGACCTGCAACGGTGATTTCCATCTTGTTAACGGTCAGGTTGATGCCTTCTGGCGCCTGATACTTGACCGGGTGAGAAAAGCCGAGGCTCATCTCGAGGTTTTGGCCACCGCCACCGACGCGGAAACCGACGCCATTGACTTCGAGCTTCTTCTCGAAGCCGCTCGTCACGCCGACGACCATGTTGTTGATGAGGGCGCGCATCAAGCCGTGCTGGCTCTTTGCACTCTTGCTGTTATCCTTGCGGATGACAGTGATCGTTCCATCCTCAACTTTCACATCAACGTCTGGCGTGATGAACTGCTTGAGTTCGCCTTTTGGACCTTTGACGGTCACGTCGCCAGAGTCAACCGTGATTGTCACACCGGATGGAATCTGAATTGGTAGTTTTCCGATTCGACTCATAACTTACTTTCCTTATCTAATAACTTTTCTAATAAACCTTACAGATTAATTCACCGCCGAGACGGGCTTTACGGGCTTCGTTGTCGGTCATAACACCTTTGCTGGTGCTGACCAGAACGATACCACGACCTGATTTCACGCGAGGAATCTCGGTGACGCCGGCGTAAACGCGGCGGCCAGGTTTGCTCAGGCGAACGATCTCGTTGATGGTTGTGTTGCTACCAGCTTCGTTGATCGTAACGACCAACGTGTCGCGTGGTGTGCCCTTTTCGACCTTGACGTCAGTCAGATAGCCAGCTTTTTTGAGCTGCTCAGCAACGGTCTGCTTCATTTTGCTTGCAGGAACACGGATCTCGTTCTTTCCAGCCATGATGGCATTGCGGATACGGGTCAGGAGATCTGCGATTGGGTCAGTTGATTGTAGTGACATATGCTTTACTCCTTTCCTTTACCAACTTGCCTTTGTGACGCCTGGGATTTCACCCTTTGAGGCGTGTTCGCGGAATGCGATACGGTCGAGACCGAAGCGGCGCATGTAGGCGCGCGGTCGGCCGCTTACCGAACTACGATTCTTCCAGCGAGCTGGGCTGCTGTTACGAGGCAGTGCCTGGAGGCCCTCTTGGTCACCGGCTGCTTTGAGCTCGGCGCGCTTGGCAGCGTACTTCTGAATCATCTTTTGACGTTTTCGGTCACGAGCGACCATTGATTTCTTAGCCATTAGCGTCGATCTCCTTTCTCGAACGGCATTCCAAATTTTTCGAGCAGTGCGCGGCTATGCGCAGCATCCTCTGTCTGCATAACGAACGTAACCTGCATACCGTGAAGTAGCTGGGTGTCCTCGAACGTGAGCTCTGGGAAAATAGACTGTTCGGTAATACCTAGGTTGTAGTTGCCCTGACGGTCGAAACCTTTTGCGCCGACGCCGTGAAAGTCACGGACGCGCGGTAGCGCGACGTTGATAAGTCGGTCGAGGAACTCATACATACGAGCACCACGAAGGGTCACGCTGACACCGACACGGTTCATACCGGCACGAATCTTGAAACTCGCGATGGATTTCTTAGCCATACGGTCAACTGGCTGTTGGCCAGTGATCTTACGGAGCGTACCGGCGACAAGCTCGTGATGTCGCTTGTCATCTTTGTTCTTGCCGATACCGACAGAAACAACGATCTTTTCAAGCTTTGGAACCTGGTGGACGTTGCCGAGCTCAAGCTCCTTTTTCAGGTCGGTAACCAACTTGTCAGCGTACAGCGCCTTGAGGCGTGGCTGAGACGAAACAGTTTTGGTAGCCATTACTTGATCTCCTTTCCAGATGCTTTTGCGATACGTACTTTGTTACCTTTGGCGTCAGTCTTGTAGCCGACACGGGTAGTCTTGCCCTTTGCTTCGTCAGTCACGAGTGCGACTTTACCGAGTGGGAGGCCAACATGAATTTCCTTGGTACCGCCACGAGGGTTGAGCTGGGTTGGTTTGATGTGTCGCTTCATAACGCCGATCTTTTCGACCTTGACGGTCTGGTTCTTAGCGTCAGTCGAGACGACGGTACCCATCTTGCCTTTGTGGCTACCAGCGATGACCTTCACGAGGTCACCTTTCTTGATACGAAGTGCCATATTAGAGTACCTCCGGTGCTAAGCTGATGATCTTTGCATAACCAGCCTCACGTAGTTCACGTGGGATAGGACCAAAGACACGGGTTGCACGTGGGTTCTTGTCGTCCCCGATGATAACGGCCGCGTTCTCGTCGAAGCGGATCGTCGAACCATCTTTGCGACGGATCTGGTCAGTCGTACGAACGACGACAGCCTTGACGACACTCTTTTTCTTGACGTTACCTGATGGGTTAGCGTCCTTGACGGTAGCAACGATAATGTCACCAACGCGAGCGTAACGACGACGAGTACCACCGAGTACACGAATACAAAGGATTTCCTTTGCACCGCTGTTGTCAGCGACCTTGAGTCGTGATTCTTGCTGAATCATTACTTGTCATCCCCCTCTTTTTCAGCGACGAGTGCTGGCTCTTCTTTAAGCTCAATCTCACCATGACCGGTCTCAATGACACGGCTAAGGCTCCAGCTCTTGGTCTTGCTGATAGGGCGAACTTCGACGATCTCTACGCGGTCGCCTTTGTTTGCTTCATTTTTCTCATCATGTGCAGTGTACTTACGGGTTACCGTGTACTGTTTGCGATAGATCGGGTGAGTTTCACGGTATGTGACAGATACGGTGATAGTCTTGTCCCGGACGTCGGATGATACGACGCCAACGATTTTCTTAGCCATTTACGCCTCTCCTTTCGACGTTTCGGTTACTTTCTTCTCACTGATCAAAGTCTGGATGCGTGCGATCTCACGGCGGGTCTTGCCAACCACGCGTGGGTTTGGCAGTTCACCGGCAGCGAGTGCTCGCTTGTTTTCGAGCAGTGATGTGCGGGTCTCGACGAGCAACGTTTGTAGCTCGTCAACACTCTTGGCGCGTAGTTCAGAAGCTTTCATCCTATGCATCCTCCCTACGGATGAAACGAGTGCGGACAGGAAGCTTGTGAGCAGCAAGGCGCATTGCCTCGCGAGCTACTTCTTCGCTGACACCCTTCATCTCGAACATAACGGTTCCGGCCTTGACCTTGGCGACAAAGAACTCTGGGTTACCTTTACCACTACCCATCTTGACATCCTGTGGTTTGCGGGTGACTGGGGTGTGTGGGAAAATACGGATCCAGATCTTACCACCACGCTTGATGTAGCGGGTCATCGCCTGACGAGCGGACTCGATCTGACGACTGGTGATACGTTCGTTTGTCGTACTCTGGAGCGCAAAGTCGCCAAATGCAATGTAGTTGCTTCGAGTCGCGACGCCGTCGTTCTTGCCCTTGCGAACCTTGCGGAACTTGGTTTTCTTTGGCAGTAACATTAGCGGTCACTCCTTTCACCCTTGTAGATCCAAACCTTCACGCCGATGATACCGGCAGCGGTCTTGGCACGAGCGAGTGAGTAGTCGATATCGGCGCGCAGCGTGTGAAGCGGCACGGAACCGAGGATAACTTTTTCACGACGTGACATTTCAGCACCGTTCAAACGACCGGCAACCTCGATACGGATACCTTTGGCACCAGCGTTCATGGTGTTTTGCGCGCTCATCTTGGTCGCACGACGGAAGTTAATGCGGCGCTCGAGTTGGCGAGCGATGTTCTCGGCTACCAGTTTGGCAGCGAGCTCAGGACGCTTGACCTCTTCGATGTTGATACGAACCGGCATACCGACGATCTTTTCGACTTCGGCCTTCAGCTCGGTAACACCAGAACCACCACGGCCGATGACGACACCGGCTTTGCTGGTGTGGATGCTAATCGTTGCGAGGTTTGCAGAACGCTCGATAACGATGTGGTTGATAACAGCACGCGTTTCAAACCGCTTCTCGATGGCTTGTCGTACCGCGATGTCTTCTGACAGCCACTGAACGTACTCCTTCTTAGAGGCGAACCACTTCGAACTCCAGTTCTTGTGGACCTGGAGACGCATGCTGATAGGGTTTACTTTTTGACCCATTACTTCGTCTCCTCTTTTGCTGCTGCTTTAGCGGCGGCAGGCTTCTTCTTAGGCTTCTCATCACCACGAACAACGACCGTGATGTGGCTGGTTTTCTTCTGGAATGGCAAGGCACGACCCTGGGCGGCAGGCTTGTAACGTTTGAGGCGTGGACCAGCAGTAACAGTCAGGGTCTCGATAACGAGATCCTTTTCCTGAATACCGTGGGTCGTCACCGCGTTAGCTTTCGCGCTGGCGATAACCTTTGCGATCGGACGAGCAGCACGCTTTGGAGTGTGCTCAAGGATAACGAGCGCGTCAGCGACGCTGCGACCACGAACAAGGCTAGCGACTAGGCTTACCTTGCGTGGAGCCAGGCGAACGCCTTTGGCGACTGCGCGTGTAGTCTTTTCAGCCATTATTTCTTATCCTTTCCACCGTGCTTGCGGAACTTGCGGGTTGGGCTAAACTCACCGAGCTTGTGACCAACCATGTTTTCCGAAATGTATACAGGTACGTGCATACGGCCGTTATGAACAGCGATCGTACGACCAACCATTTCTGGTGTGATCGTGCTAGCACGTGCCCATGTCTTGATAACGGTACGATCGTCCGGACCAAGCGCCGCCACTTTCTTAGCGAGCTTGAAGTCGACGAATGGACCTTTTTTCAGTGATCGACTCATAGTCTACCTCTTCCTCTTCGCATCATGGCGACTTCTTACTATCATTCCGCTAACGTCCTTGCGACGTCGGGTGCGGTAACCCAGTGTCAATTGACCCCACGGAGTGCGAGGCGGCTTACCAGAACCGTGTCGACCACCGTCACCACCACCATGTGGATGGTCTGCGGCGTTCATAACGACACCACGGACGGTTGGGCGGATACCCATGCGACGTTTGCGACCGGCTGAACCGATCTTTACGTTCTGGTGCTGCTCGTTACCAACGGTACCGATGCTAGCCATACACTCGATGCGGAAACGGCGAACTTCGCCGGATGGCAGCTTGACCTGGGCGTAGTTGCCCTCTTTGGCCATCAGCTGCGCTTTAGTACCAGCACCACGAACCATCTGACCACCTTTACCAGGCTGGATTTCGATGTTGTAGATCTGGGTACCGGTCGGAATATTTGAAAGTGGGAGACGGTTGCTCTGCTCAACGGCAGCGTCGTCACCGCTCACGATCTTTGTACCGACTTTCATGTTGCGGTCAGCTATCACGTAGTGGTAGAGGCCGTGCTGATCCTTGATACGAGCGATGCGTGCGCTACGGTTTGGATCGTATTCAATGTGCTCGACGACAGCGGTCGTACCAGCAGCGAGACGGTGGTTCATCAGACGGTAGTACTGCTTGACGCCACCACCGCGGTGACGGGTCGTGATGCGTCCGGTGTTGTTGCGACCTGCCGTGCTCTTTTTTGCCTTGATCAGGCTCTTGAGGGGCTTACTGGTCGTGATGTCAGAGAAATCCTGACTCGTCATGCCGCGACGGCCGTTGGTGGTTGGCTTGTACTGCTTGAGTGCCATGGTTATTTCTCCTCACCTTCGTTAAAGAGGTTCAAACTCGCACCTTCGACTAGAGATACGTATGCTTTCTTCTTCTTGGTTCGCAGCGCTTCACCTGGTTGGGCACGCTTGCCGCGACTAGCACGAACAGGCTTGCCGTTTTGGATGACAAAACGAACGTCTTTTGCAGTCACATCGTACTGCTCTTTGAGGGCAGCGATGACACCGGCTTTGTTGGCAGACATCGGTACGTTGAACACGTAGGTCCCGTCCTGGTGTGCAGCGTAGGCCTTTTCAGAGACGCGTGGGATAAGAGTCAACATTATTTTGTCCCCTTTCCGAGCCAGTCGTTGATGATGGCAACAGCTTTTGGCGCAATAACGATCTTGTCGGCGTTCAGGATGTGGTAAACACTCAGGTACTTGGCGCTAATGAGCTCGACACGCTCGATGTTTCGGGTTGCACGGATCAGCTCAGGTGTTTTGACGTCAACGACGATCAGAACACGACGTTCCAGCTTGTTCTTGTTCAGGAAATCAGCGACTTCCTTGGTCTTGCCAGATGAGGTAACAGCAAGAACTTCGATCTTTTTAGCCTTGGTAGCCAGCGTTAGAGCTTGGCGCAGTGCCACGCGCTTGCTGGTCGTACTCAGACCAAGTTTGTAGTTCTCGTTACCGCGTGGACCAAAGACTACACCACCACCACGCCAGATTGGGTTACGGGAGCTACCGAAACGAGCTCGGCCGGTGCCTTTTTGCTTCCATGGCTTCTTACCACCACCGCTGACTTCGCCGCGCTGTTTGGTGGTTGCGCTCGCTTTACGGCGCCCCGCAAGGTAGGTGTCGTACGCAAGCTTGAGGAGTTGGTGGTTACCAACTTCGACGCCTGCAACATCCTTGCTCAGGGTTGGTTTGGTTGTACGAGTTGTCTCAGCCATTATGCCTTCCCTCCGATAGTTACGATGCCTTTTCGTGGGCCAGGGACTGCACCTTTGAGACCGATGAGGCCGAGTTCGGCGTCGATATAGGCGACGACAAGGTTCTTGACCGTTACTTGGTCGTGACCCATGCGGCCAGCCATGCGCTTGCCCTTGAAGACTTTCTGCGGATACATGGATCCGATAGAACCAGGCTTACGGACATTGCCGTTACCACCGTGTGTCTTCTTGGATGTATTAAAGTTGTGTCGTTTGACCGTACCAGCAAATCCTTTACCTTTGCTGACACCCGTGACGTCGACTTGCTCGCCAACGGCAAAAACAGTGACATCAAATGCGTCACCGACTTTGTGTTCTCCCAGTTCGTCAACGCGTACTTCGCGAATGACTTTTGGGCTTACCTTCGCGGCCTTAACGTGGCCACTCACGGCATTGCTCAGGTTCTTACCCTCACCATATCCCAGCTGGACGGCATTGTAGCCATCACGCTCAACGGTCTTCACCTGAGTGACCGTCACTGGGCCAGCTTTGACGAGCGTGACAGGAACTGCCGCGCCATCTTCGCCGATGATTTGGGTCATACCAATCTTGGTACCGAGTAGGGTTTTCATCTCGTCCCTCTTCCCACTTAAAATTCTCGGCTTCCGGCAGTATCTGTATGAGGTCAGACTTACCAATTCGCTCGAGAAAACTAATATTTTCGTAAAAGTTACCATACAATCCTAACAAAATTCGCCCCTGTTGTCAAGGGGTTAGATGCGCTTGGTATTGTTGCATGGTCATGGACTATTGACATTTATGCTTATTTTTGCTATAATAGTACTATTGGCTTTCGTGGAATTTCCACGTCAAATCACTCTGGAAGGAGCCGCCATGAACAGCACCGCAAGCAAGGGTGTCGAGACCGGGCTCATGAACGTCAACGTCTCGTGCAACGCCTGGTACGACCCCGCTCAGCCGGTCATCGGTGACCCGGAGCACTTCACGGTGCGCGGTACCGTCGAGATCGGGCTGGTGCAGATCCCCGTCACCTTCCTGTGGAGCTACCTCCGCAGGAACATGAGCCGGGAGCGCGAGCGCACCACTGCGTCACTGGTCGTGGGCGAGAACGGCACGCTCGTACTCACCCACCTCACGGTCGACGGCTACCTCACCGAGGTCATGCCCACGAGCTGACCCATCCCGCATCTCGCGGGGCCCCTGGTAATCATGCCAGGTGAGCCCCGCACGAGATGCGGGCTCTTTCATTTCAGCCTATCGTAGGCAGCAGTGACTTTGGTTTGTGAGTCTGCAATGACCTTTTCGAACGCGCCGCTGGTTGCGCGAACCGCTTCATAGCCTTTCGTCAGAGCTTCTTCGGCTGCTTCGAAACCAGCAGCGTCCTGATCGTTGTTTGCTATACCCAGCTTTGACCACGCATCAGCAACAGCTGCAGTATGTGTGACGAGCGCGTTATGTGACTCTCTCATACGATCAGTTGGTGACAGCTTCTTAATGCCGTCGGATACCGTCTTCCAGGAAGCTAGTTGCGCATCGAGTACTGCATATTCGTCAGTAATAGGTGTGGCGACCGGCTTGATGATTGCATCAACTTTCTCGAGATAGCGCGCGTCTGCCTCAAGTGCATACAAACTTGACGAAAGTGCTGCATACTGACTCTGCTCCTCACGACAGTCATCGAGAGCGTCTTTTGCACGGGGATACAAACCTGCCGCATTATCGAGCAGACCACCACGACACATTTCAGCCACGATACTGTTCACCTCATTCGCAATGTTCCGCAACTGGTCGGCGCTGATGGCTTCTTTCTTTTGCGCCGGCAATACCGTCTTTTCTACCAGGACCTTCAGGTCATACTCGGCGTTTGTCACGCCGGTCTTGTACTGCGCGACCACAAACTCGACAAATGCTAGCGGAAGCATGAGGATGAGAACGACTACCACCAGGATGATTGTCTTTTTTCGCGACCAGCCCCGTTTAGGCTTTGACGTTTTCACCTCTTGCTTTTTAGGTTTCTTCTCGGTCTTCTTAGCAACTTTTTTGTCAGTTTTTGCCTCAATAGGCGCAGGTGACGCGTTTGACTCGATATCGATACCGCTCATATCGAGTTCGTGCATACCGACCTTGCGGCCACGTCTGGTTACAAAAAACTCAGTCTTATCTTCATTCGTGCTCATGAGCGTATCCCCAGTTTAGGCGCATAGAGCTCGTGTGCGAGTGGCCACGGGTTAGGTGCGCAACCCTGCATATTGATAGTCTGTTGTTGCATCACAGATGCAGGTTGACCCGCGCCAGAGCAGTATTCATGTCCATGTCCGAGCCAGTGCCCAGTCTCGTGGTTGACGACCATGTGACGGTAGTTTCGGAGGCTACCTCCAGCCCCGTTCCAGGCATCTGAACCATTCAGCCAGCGAGTTTCGTTGATGATGACGTTGTTACCGACCGTACAACTAACGATCGCATCGCAACCGCTCGGAGAGAAGCTCGGTACTTGCGAGGCTTCACTGAGCCAGACAGTAAATTGCCCGCCAGACTCAACACGCACGAATCTGACACCGAGCCGTGACCAGCCCTCGGGACTGTTCAGCGTTTCGTTGACCTGAGTTTTGAACTCGTTGAAGTTCGCTGACACGTTACCCTTTGTGGCAGCGACGTACGTAACCTCACGTCCACCACTCTGCGTTGAACCACCGGCCGCGCTCAACCAAGCCGGTGTTGCGATACGGGGTTGCGAGACCGCGTCAAGTCGGTCAGTCGTGGACGTTAACTGTGGTTGAAAGCAAAATGGATCGGTCGTCTTGCACGTCTCGACCGTCTGGCCAAATGCCATACCGCCGACCGCAACACCTACCCCAAGCAGTGATACGGCGTATAGTGCAACTTTGCGTATACGACTCATATGTAGGTTCATTGTATCTTGTCGCTTTGGCGGATTCAATAAAGCTTTTGCTATCATAGACAAGTATGCGAACGGAGAAAAATACAAATCAAAGTTCTGTTTGGTTTCTGCGCCTGCTCATGCTCATTCTCATCGGCGTGACAGTCTACAGGCTAGGTGTGCTCAATAAAACAGAAGAAATCTACGCTGGCGTATCCGACGACATCGACAAGACTCCATCGGTCATCGCAACCGCGACCATCGGTGACAGTACGCTCAAGATACCAAGCTACGACATGTTCAAGCCTGGCAACCTATGGCTGATTGTCTCAAAGAAACAACCGCTCGAGGGAGAGGCTGGCTACAAACTCATCGACATCCCTGTCCCGCACGGTGATGAGGGCGCACCAATGAAGATTGCGGTCGATATGTCAGATGAGTTGCAACAGCTCGTTAACGCCGCCGAAGCAGACGAGGAACCGTTGATGATTTCGAGCGCTTATCGCTCCTTGGCCGAGCAGCAAGCTATCTATGACGAGTTCGTCGAGGAAAATGGTGTCGCGATTGCTAACCAATACGTTTCTCCAGTTGGCGCGAGCGAGCATCACACTGGTCTCAGCGTGGACTTCTCGAGCGAATCGGATGAATGCGCCGAAGACAGCGACAGCTGTTCGCTTAGCCAGAGTGGTGCTGCCTGGCTCGCTGACAATGCATACAAGTATGGTTTTATCCAGCGATATCCCCAAGGCAAGCAAGCCATCACCGGTGTCGCATTCGAACCATGGCACTTCCGTTTCGTCGGCAAGCCGATGGCGCTTGCGATGAACGACACCGGACTAACCTTCGACGAAGTTGTTGAACAGATTGCTCCGGGCTACACGAAGACTAAATAATGATGCCCGACGGTGCAAAGTAACTAAGGATAGCAACGACGATCAACACGGCATATTCTATCTTACGGTCGACCTGGAAATGATCGTGACTCGCAAAGATGAGTCCGAGCACTAATCCGACCGGTAGCGCGTTCAGGACAAAATCACCAAATACGAGTGGGGTTGAGAACTTGAGCCACAATGAACCTAGCACGACGTACAGTACAAGCTTGAGGAAATAAGCACTGTCAGATTCGGTTGTTGGTTTTTTCTTTTTTGCTGGCATATGCCCTCAGTTTAGCACGTAAAAAGCCGGCGACCAGGCCGGCTTTTTACAAGGATCACAGTATAACTACTCTTTGCTGCCCATGCGCTTTTTAGTAGAGTCAACGACAGATGCGCCAGTCCTCTTAGCGTCGTCGGCAATTCGCGCTGCGCGGACCTTGGCCTCATCAGCGAGATCACCGAGCTCTTGTGCGGAACGCTTTGCGACGCCTTCGACTTCTTTCGCACCGTCTTTGGCGGCTTCTTTGGCTTCTTTCGCCTTCTTAGCGCCAGATTTTTTAACATCGTTGGCCTTGTTCTTGATATCTTCACGGGTTTCTTTGCCGCTCTTTGGCGCGAACAATACGCCAGCAGCAGCTCCGACGAGTCCGGCGAGTACAGCGAGTGAGAGTTTACGTGACATCAGTATCCTCCTGGATAATTACTTGTGGTATGCCCTCAGTATACCCCTGAGAAAACGAGATGTAAAAAGAAGGTACTAAATTGTGTGAAATAAATCACGCCGCTTCGGAAAGTTCAATCTCCTGCATGGCACAAAAGACAGCCAGCCCACCAATTTCTACCAGTTCAGGTGACTGATAGTCTACGCGTACCTCCGAGGCCTGCCTGGCCTGTTCCGCCCGATATTTTTGTTTGATAGGATCCGATTCTGACATTGTTAATACTTCAAAAGTCGTGAGTTCGATGCCCATATTTTTCCTTTTTAGACTATATCCCCCACTATACGCTTTTGGTTTTTCTGGTAAAGACCACAAAGCCGTCTCATTCGAGACGGCTTTGTGTCTTCAGGAAGGAGAAGCCGGCCTGAGCGGACTTCTCTACACTCGTCCGCGCCATGAGGGAACCTATCCCGGTTCCCTCGATTGTTATTACATTCGGATTTCTGCGTCACAGCCAGCTGGTAGGCTGAGGTTCTGCAGCGAGTCGATCGTCTTTGGGGTTGCACCGATGATGTCGATAAGGCGTTTGTGAACACGCATTTCGAACGCTTCACCACCCTTTTTGTAGACGTGCGGTGATTTCACGACCGTGAACGTGCTACGACGGGTCGGTAGTGGCACAGGACCAGCGATAGTAGCGCCGGTACGGAGAGCTGTGTCGATGATTTGTTTTGCTGACTGATCGATGACCTTGTGATCATACGCCTTTAGACGGATACGAATCCGTGGTACTGCTGATTCTGCCACGTGTTTACTCCTGTCCATAACGCAGGACTGCGGTTCCGTAACCTCTGCTCGCATCATATCTTCTCATGGCTGGCCGAGTTCTCGGAACGATTAATTTACTGAGGTAGTGTAGCAAATTTCAAGCGGGTTGTAAATTGACTCAGTCAAAAAAGTATTTTAGTATAGCCAGACCGTTGCCAACGCGGGAAGTGAGGGGTTCACATGGCCCAGGAACGCAAGAGTCCCAGCAAGACGAGCAAGGACGACGAGCAGACCCAGGAGACGCCGCAAGGCGCCGAGAAGACCGAAGGCATCGACGAGGATGTCGACGACATCCTCGCTGAGATCGACGACGTCCTCGAGACGAACGCCGAAGACTTCGTCAAGAGCTACATCCAGAAGGGCGGCGAGTAACACCCCGAAAACCCGACAGCAGCCAGCTGTCGGGTTAACTATTTGCATTATGTTGTTTTTTAGTTTCTAAGATAGTATAATGTGTCTACATCATCTCGGTCTCATCAAGCCGCTGCACCGAGGAGGTAGCACACCAACATGGCGTCCACCAAAGGAAGAGAAGCTAGTTACAAACGGCACGAGATCGCCGTGCGAGTAATGTCGCGGCGCAGCACTTCTCGCAGCACAACCCGCAGGCATGACGCAGAACAGCGCCGCCAAGCGAGTGCTATGCCAAAGCCCCTGAACCAGGTCGAAGCAGATCTACGTGAATACCTCGTCGAGACTCTCGCCGATCCAGCCTTTGGCCAATCACGTGTCTTCGCCATCGAGTGGGACGATGGATTCACGTGGGCACCTGGCCCCAGCATCACGCCGCACGCCCAAATCTTTGACCGTTTCGTCAAAGGTGTATGGAGTGTCCAAGTAGACACCAACATCAACAACAATGGTGTTACGGGCTGGGTCTTCACCCGGCTCTAACTCGCCCCGCATCCTGTCGAGCAACTAGCCTTGCTCCGGGAATTGCGGGGCTATTTGCTTTTTTAGGCTGTGATACGATAAACCCATGAACAAGCCTGAAACCCCAGTAAAGAAAGTCATCGAACTCGAGGAGCACGTCGTCAAGAAACTTGCACGAGAACGCAACCACGCCGTGGCCAAGTTTCCGCTGCTTTTTACCTTACTGACCGCCTTTGGTATCGTTGCGACGTTTTACGGGTTCGAACACCTCATCGATCAAGTTCCACTACTGTCTGAGAATCCGTTCATATTGCTCGCCGTTGGTATCGGCACGCTTGTGTTAACCGGCACGCTATACAAAAAACTTGGCTAGACAGATATTGACATTTTTGTTTATTGTTGTCATAATTAGCATATGGCAACTGAGAGATTAGGAGCAGAAATCCGCGGGTTAACACTCACGTTGGACGGCGAAGACTTGCATGCCAATGAACACAGTCCTCATGACCTAGCCAATGTTCTCGGTGCAGTCGGCCGTGAGGCGATCATTCACGCCATAGAGGCCAACTATGCTCATATTGCTACACATAATCCGGGCGCAACAAACATGCGTCCTTCACTTCATGCGATTACACTCGGTTCGCGTCGTGACTCAATACTGACCCCATACGGCCAACGCAACAGGACATCGATTAGTCGTTCCATCGTTGAGTTGCAAACCCCTTACCAGGACTACTGGCGCACAATAGTAGCTCACGACTTCACACCTGAGATACGACGGTTTAGTACTTCCACTCAAAGTGAATCTGTCGCTCTCTTGCTCCGAAACCCCGAGACCGACCCACACCCCATCACTCCTCTCGAGCATTTGCCACTGGCTCTTGGCTTTTTAGAGCCTGCTGCCACACGTATCCTAAAACCTCGGCTCGCTGAAGCACTAGCGCATAACGACAGTGAAACCTACCGCACCCTGTGGCAAGAACTTGAAGGCGAGAACGAAGCAGCTGTCGATCGTCAAGTTCACAGCTTTGATAAATCCGTCCTGCCAGCTGCTCAGATTGGCCTTGCTATCGCAAAAGCGAACCTACGCGTGTCACTACGTGGCGACGCCTATCTGTTGGATCCAGATGGCTACCTTGCAGATCTCACTGATGCCGAAGAAGGAGCGTGCCAATACGGTTTGGACGAGGTGTCGGAACTACTGAAAACCGAGATAGCACGAGTCAAACAGCGGCATACCGGTTAGTCCGTGAAAACGAAAAACATAGCTACAGGTTGTCATGTTTTCACGCCCACCTCTGATGGTGCCATAAAAAATACCTCCCTGGTCGGGAGGTATTTTTGTGATCACAAGCGTGATTACTTGGTGATCTTCGTAACGACACCTGCACCGACGGTGCGGCCACCTTCGCGGATAGCGAAGTTCAAACCCTGCTCCATAGCGATAGGAGCGAGAAGCTTGACGTTAAAGGTGATGGTGTCGCCAGGCATGACCATTTCTTTGTCAGCTGGCAGCTCAACTTCACCGGTGACGTCAGTCGTGCGGAAGTAGAACTGTGGCTTGTAACCCTTGAAGAATGGCGTGTGACGACCACCCTCTTCTTTGGTGAGGATGTAGACCTCAGCCTCGAATTCGGTGTGTGGAGTGATGCTGCCTGGCTTGGCAATAACCTGACCACGTTCGATGTCATCGCGCTCAATACCACGGAGGAGGAGACCAGCGTTGTCACCAGCCTGACCTTGGTCGAGGTTCTTCTTGAAGGCTTCGATGCCGGTCACGACAGTCTTTGTAGCCTTTTCCTTGATACCGACGATTTCAACTTCGTCGTTGATCTTGACGATACCGAGTTCGATACGACCAGTTGCGACCGTACCACGACCCTTGATAGAGAAGACGTCTTCGATAGGCATCAGGAATGGCTTGTCGAGGTCGCGAGTAGGCTCGTCGATGTAGTCATCCATAGCCTTGACCAGTTCCATGACAGCGTCTTCGTAACCAGCGTCACCTTCGAGAGCCTTGAGAGCTGAACCCTTGATAACAGGAACGTTGTCGCCGTCGTAACCGTTCTTGGTGAGCAGTTCGCGAACGTCCATCTCAACGAGTTCGACGAGCTCTTCGTCAGCCATGTCCATCTTGTTGAGGAAGACAACGATCTTTGGCACACCAACCTGGCGAGCAAGCAGAACGTGTTCGCGGGTCTGAGGCATAGGACCGTCAGCAGCTGACACAACGAGAACAGCACCGTCAACCTGAGCGGCACCGGTAATCATGTTCTTGACGTAGTCGGCGTGACCAGGCATGTCAACGTGTGCGTAGTGACGAGTCTCTGACTCGTATTCCTGGTGAGAGGTAGCGATGGTGATACCACGAGCCTTCTCTTCAGGTGCGTTGTCGATCTGGTCGTACGCAATAGGTTTGTTAACGTCGCTTGGAAGCTTCTTTGCCAGAACAGCGGTGATAGCTGCTGTCAAAGTGGTCTTTCCGTGGTCAACGTGACCCATAGTACCAACGTTGACATGAGGCTTGCTTCGGTCAAAATCTGCCATGTAGTTCTCCTACTTAGTTATTTTTAGCGCACAAGAAGAAATCTCGCAGCACGTATGGGGTCGATTATAGAGGTTTGACGCGCAAAAGTAAAGTGAGAACTAGCCAATATTAAGGTTGAGACAGGATCACGTCCGCAGAGGCAGAAATATAGCGTTTTGTTGCCTCCATATCGAGTGAGCCGTCGCTGGTTTGATGGAGCCGACCCTCAGCGTCCCAGCTGACATACGGAAAGTCTCTGAGTATTTTAGGAAGGTGTTTTTCAACGCCCTCTGCATCGAGCCCTCCGGCAATACCGATCCCAGCATGATCAAGTTCAGGATCATCGTGAGCAGCTTCAATGAAACGCTTGAGTGCATCGACATCCATTTCCTTGCCTGTTCCATGTGACGCGTCAAAGAGTATCCAGCTTATTTCATCAGGTGATAGTCGCTTGAGTTTTTCGAGCGCCACCCTTGGACCCTCGGCCATAGCAGGAGCATGGCACTGAACGATAACATTGTACTCATCGTTCCTGACGTCTTCGCGCTTCGCCTCGTGTATGAGATAGCTAAATGCCTCGGGAGCATCCTGGTAGCGCAGCATATCGAATTGGATAGTATTCAACCACGCGGCACCGCGACGCTTGATGCGTCGTATGAACTGACGACCATAGTCGGGATTGGCTGCGAGCACCTCAGGGTCAAGGTACATCTGAGCGACGCTATCGACACCAGACCCTGAAAGCGCGCCACTGAAAGCGCTTTCGCCTATTGGATACCACTCCGGTCCGTATTTATTCTCAACATCTAGCCACTGTGTTTTGTGGACCGCTTTGACTCCAAGCATGAGGAGCGTATCGGTCTCTCTGAACGCCTCGGCTGCAAAAGCGGTCAGCTCCTGTTGCTGTTCCGGGTTGACGATACCACTGACACCGACATAGGGTGACGATCGATAGATTGACATGACTTGAGTATCGACCAGAACGCTCCTTGCAGCAAGCAGAAGCGGTTAACACGTTATGCTTTGCGGTCTTGCAAGGAGGCGGCAATTTGACGGATAAAGACGATCAACCAAGTAAAGACGACACCGAACGCGATGAGCTCAAAGGCAGTCAAATTGAGATAGTGGAACCGGCCATTGAATAACCAAAACGAGAACAATAGACCACCGAGGAGCGCGTATGAAAATATCGTGAACGCGCGTGCAAACACCGGCGCGATACGCGGCATGAGAACGACCAGTACCGCAAATATGAACGCCATCGCCCCTGCGGACGAGTTATGCAACCAAACGTGGTCGTCGTATTTGAAGATACCGACGAAGGCCAGGAATAGTCCCATCAGTGTCAGGAGTGTTCGGATCAAGCGCCTGTTCACAACGACGTAGCGCTTGTCAGCACTCTGCAGCTTTCCAAAATCGTTTGAGATGTAGTCGGCCAAGCTCATGATGACCAGACCACCGACGATTAGAGTGAGGTTAAACGCAACTGACGAGAATGTTCCATCGGCACCGAGCGAGCTGAAGTGTAACTGCCACCAGTACGGGTCTTGGGCAGTAATCATGCTGGTCAGCGCACCGCTGATGATAAAAATCGCAAGAATGGCCGACAAACGAAGTGTATTCATCGCCGTCGCGCTAAGGTAAAAGATGTAGCCGAGCGCCGCAACATAACCCGCGGTCATCACCGAAGCGGTCATCCAGTCGAACGACAACCCGATAAAGGCGTCGTGCAGGATGAAAAAGATTCCGGTCGTGAGCAAAAAGCCGACGGCCGCATGCACGAATGCAAGTGAACCAGTCCAAACGATACGCCGGAGTACGCCACGAGTCGTGCGCTCGTCCTTTGTAGCATCACGCATAAACTCAACGATGTAGAATGCAACGATGGCGGCTAACATCGCGATAACCGAAGCAGTCGTACCTATCGACGGGCTGCCAAAGAGTTGGATGGTTTGGTTATAAAAGAACAGGCCGCTGAGCAGTAGCGTGACACCCGCCGTCGCGAACGTGAAGTACAGTGCTCTCGCCTCTGAAACTTTATTTTGGTTAGGAGCAACAGAACGCTTCGCCATAGTCACACTCCGTTTAGTTAAGGTCAGTGTATACCCTTGCCCGCCGCTGAGGCAAGAAAATACCGCCTGGTTCGGCGGTATTTTCGTTTTTATGAGGCGCTACTTTTTGGCGCGTTTCTCAATAATGTCCTGCGCAACGTTTGGCGGGACTTCTTCGTACTGGCTGAGCTCCATGGTGCTCGCCGCACGACCTTGGCTCATCGAACGTAAGTCGCTGGTGTAGCCGAACATGCTCATCAGTGGCACGAAAGCCTTCACCAGCTTGGCGCCACCTTGGAGGTCCTCCATGGCGTCAATACGTCCACGGCGAGAGTTGAGGTCGCCAATGACGTCACCCATGAACTCTTCTGGCGTCGTGACTTCAACGCGCATGACCGGCTCGAGCAGTACTGGACGCGCCTTTGGAATACCTTCTTTGACGGCGAGAACACCGGCAAGGTTAAAGGCGAGTTCGCTCGAGTCAACGTCGTGGTAGCTACCATCGTAGAGCGTCGCTTTGACACCAATAACTGGATAACCGGCGAGAACACCGCTTTCAAGCGTGTCATGGATACCCTTTTCAACCGGCTTGCGGTATTCCTGAGGGACGACACCGCCCTTGATCTCATCGACGAATTCGAAGCCTTCGCCAGACTCGGTCGGCTCGAAGCGGATCCAGACGTCACCGTACTGACCGCGACCACCAGACTGCTTGGCGTGTTTACCTTGGGCCTCGGCAGTACCGCGAATCGTTTCACGGAATGCAACCTGAGGTTCGCCGATGTTTGCTTCGACTTTGAACTCTCGCTTCATGCGGTCGATCAGGATGTCGAGGTGGAGCTCACCCATACCAGACATGATGGTCTGGCCAGTCTCTTCGTCAGTGTGAACGCGGAAGGTTGGGTCTTCCTCAGCGAGTCGCTGGAGGGCGATACCCATCTTTTCCTGGTCGGCTTTCGTTTTTGGCTCAACCGCAATCGCAACCGGTGGATCTGGGAAGGTGATGCTCTCGAGAGCAATCGGGTGCGCGACGTCACAGAGCGTGTGCCCGGTGAAGGTGCTCTTGAGACCAACAACTGCAGCGATGTCGCCTGCGCCAACTTCATCGATCTCTTCACGCTTGTCGGCGTGCATACGAACGATACGGCCAACACGCTCTTTTTCACCAGTCGTGGTGTTGAGGACATAAGAACCTGCCTTGAGGACGCCAGAGTAGACACGCACGAAAATGAGCTTACCGACGAAGGGGTCGGTGGCGATCTTGAATGCCAGGCCAGCCATTGGTTCGGTTGGTGATGGTTTGCGATCAGCTTTGTCACCGGTCTTTGGGTTCGTGCCCCAAATTGCATCAACGTCGAGAGGGCTTGGCAGATAGTCAGCCATGATGTCGAGAAGCTTCTCGACGATCACACCACGACCATCACCACCACTCACGAGGAAGAAGTCACCAGCAAGAACTCTTTTGCGAAGTGCTGCTTTTAGCTCTGGCTCGGTGATAGAGTCCTCGCCCTTGTCGAGGAATCGCTCGAACAGTTCGTCGTCTGCTTCGACAGCCGCTTCGACGAGGAGTGAGCGTGCGTTCTTGGCTTTCTCGAGCATATCTGCAGGAATCTCACCTTGAACAAGTGCCTTGTCGGTGTAGTCGGAGTAGGTGTAGGCCTTCATGTCAACGAGATCAACGACACCGTTGATGTCCTTTTCAAAGCCGATGGGCAGGTGAACAGGCAGCGCGTGCTTTGAAAGGCGGTTGTGGATCGAGTCGAGTGACTTATAAAAGTCACCACCGGTCTGGTTGATCTTGTTGATGAAGCAGATACGAGGCACGCCGTACTTGTTGGCTTGACGCCAGACTGTCTCGGACTGAGCTTCCACACCCATCTTGCCGTCAAAGATCGTCACTGCACCGTCGAGAACTCGAAGTGAACGCTCTACTTCAGCGGTAAAGTCGATGTGACCAGGTGTGTCGATGATGTTGATCTTGTGATCTTTCCAGAAACAGGTGACGGCAGCAGAGGTGATAGTGATACCACGCTCCTTTTCCTGCGCCATCCAGTCAGTCGTTGCACTGTCACCGTCAGCACCACGAACCTCACCAATCTTGTGATTAATACCGGTACGGTACAAAATACCTTCGGTCGTCGTGGTCTTTCCAGCGTCGATGTGCGCAATGATACCGATGTTTCGGTAGCGGTCTAGTGGTACGTTTTTTGGTGTAGCCATTACTTATTTCTCTCCTGCGTCGTTAGTTTCATATTTCCTATTGAGTTCAAATACTGCGTTGCAGAGCTTCATACCGATGAGCGAACTTGGTTGGGTACACGCCTGAAACGCTGCTTTTATTTCCCCGCTTCCGAGAGCCTGCACCGGCACAATGTACCGTGCGACTCTTCTCTGCTTCTCATCAAGAACCTCTATCTGCGCGCTACTTTCCGTTATCTTGTAGACGTGACGGAATAGGCGACGTTGAAGTTGTGAAAGTTGTGGACGGATAAATGCTGGTTCGTTATCGGCGAACTTGCCTTTTCGTCCCGGACAGTCAGCGCAAATATCAACGCCGTACATCGGGTGTTAGCCTCTTGCGAAGTGGGCGAAGGCTCGGTTAGCTTCTGCCATCTTGTGGGTGTCTTCCTTTTTCTTGAAGGCGGCACCAGCCTCGTTGTGAGCGTCGACGATCTCAGCGGCGAGGCGCTGGTCGTACGGCATGCCGCGGCGAGCGCGGGCAGCCTGGACGAGCCACATGTAGGCGAAGTGATTCTGACGGTGACCCTGGATCGGGAACGGAATCTGGTAGTTCGCACCACCGACACGGCGAGATTTGACCTCAAAGTTTGGCTGAATGTTCTTGAGAGCCTTTTCAAAGACCTCGAGTGGGTCTTCTGATTTTAGCTTCTTGGCAGCGATTTCGAGCGCGCTATAAACGGCGCGTTCTGCGAGAAGCTTTTTGCCATCGAGCATAGACTTGTTGATCAGGCGCTGAACTAGGATGCTTTGGTACTTGCGGTCTGGGTTCAAACGACGCTGCAGTGATTTGGTAACTTTACGAGGCATTACTTGTCCTCCTTCTTGGCACCGTACTTACTACGACCCTGTTTGCGCTTTGAAACGCCCTGGAGGTCGAGGGTACCGCGAACGATGTGGTAGCGAACACCCGGGAGGTCAGGCACACGACCACCACGTACGAGCACAACAGCGTGCTCCTGGAGGTTGTGACCTTCGCCACCGATATAAGCCCATACTTCCTGGCCGTTGGTCAGACGAACACGGGCAACTTTACGGAGCGCCGAGTTAGGCTTCTTAGGTGTCTTTGTGGTGACCTTGATACAAACACCGCGCTTGAGTGGGGCGTTCTGGTCGTAGTAGCGAGACTTCAGCGCGTTGTGGATACGTCCGAGCGCTGGAGACTTGCTCTTTTTCGCAGCCGTTTTGCGCGGCTTGCGGACGAGCTGGTTGATAGTCGGCATAAAAAATGCTCTCCTAACTTAGGTTTATTGTGAGCGAGATAACAGCGGTGATAAGACGCAATCTCTCGGATAATGCTAGCCGGGCAGCAAACCCGCTAGGCATGTCCCTTGAACGTTATGGAAGTGTACACGTGTTCCGTAACTACAAGAGAGGAAACTCGCTGACTATCATAGCAAAAAATACCTCTGTTGTCCAGACATGAAGAAAGCCCTCCGAAGAGGGCTCGAGCTGACCGGGTCGTAACCCAGACAGCGAACTTTCTTCGAAGGGCCCGTCGTGATGCTCAGGCGGCGTTGTTGTGGTACGAGCTGCAGGCGTCGAGGACGGGCTGCTTCTCGGAAGAACCGTGGTACTCACGGAACGTGATGGTGACACGGACACGGTTGGGGCCGGCGACCGGCACCAAGGTGACGCTGCTGACACAGGAGAAGGACTCGAGCCGCCGCTTGATCTCGTCGTGAGGTGTGACGGTGGTCATGATATCCGACACTTGGTCGGGGATGATCTCCTGCTTCTGCTTTCTGGGCATCTGGATCTCCTGAAATGTACTCGTATTCGGATACGTCTTATCGCATTATAGCACTTATGTATAATCTTGTCAATACCCTATTTTTTAGCATGAAGAAAGCCCTCCGGATGGGCTCAAGCTGAGTAGGGCTAAAGCCTACCCGGCGAGCTTTCTTCGAAGGGCTAGAACGTTTCGACGAGCGCGATAGAGGAGATACCATCCCTGCTCGCCTCAAGGGCAATCATGGCCTGCATCTGGCGGATCGCCTGGTGCTGAATCTCGTCGGGCAGATTGCGCTTGAAGTAGTAGAGGAATCCGTCGTCGTATTCCACCGGTGGCCTGCGACACTGCATCCCTTCCACGTCGAGCGCCATCCTTGTGATGCGCTCACGAAGCCGTGCGGTCGCTGCGTGGTGGTCGGTGAAACGGAGCTTGATACCCATCAGTGGTTCGACTACTTGCTGCCTTGAGCCAAAAAGTCCCATGTTTCTCCTAGGTCCGAAACGATGTACGTTCTGTATTATATTTATACTACTTATTTTTAAATTAGTCAATATTACTACTGTCATGAAGAGAGCCCACCGGAGGAGGCTCTACCGGAGGCAATACCTCAACGGCGAACTCTCTTCTGGCGGGCTCTAGGATGCCCTCCGCTGAGCACGCATCGCGGTGACCACGGCTGAGACGGCTGAAGCCTTGATGCGACCGACGGTCTCTGTATCTGCGAAGTACTGCTCGCTCACGATGACATTGATCTTGTCGTAGTCGAGAGAGGTGGTAAGTCTCGAAACGCGGTACATTCGATCGACAGCGTAGCGGATGTCAGGATCGTCCCTGAACATCTGCAGCGCATCCTGACTAACCCGAACCGGCAGCGAATTGCGTGATGGCGCATCCGGGAGGCAGCCAGCGAGGTTGATGGTGATCGTACGAGCGCGTTCGTTGTCGCGGGATCGTGCAGCTGGAGTCGGCATGTGCAACACTTCCTTTCGGATCTGTTATTGATATTAAAACATCATATATAAAATAAAACAACCCCTGCGTAACACAGGGGCTGTTTCTTGGACCAAAGCGCTAAGTCTAGGCTTCGGTGAGTTCGGCTTCTGGTTCCGCCACCTGGACCCCGGTTCCAACAGGAATCTTGCGTCCGATGATGACGTTCTCCTTGAGACCGTAGAGGTTGTCTACCCGACCAGAGACTGCGGCGTTGATCAGTACACGGGTCGTGTCCTGGAACGATGCGGCACTCAGGAAGCTATCCGACCAGATAGAGACCTTGGTGATACCGAGCAGCAGCTGGGTGAACTGCGCAGGTGTCTTGCCGTCCTCTGTCAATTGACGGTTCTGCTCAACGACCGCAGCCTTTGAAACGATGTCGCCAGTGACAAATGGTGTGTCACCTGGGTCTTCGATCTGAACGCGGCTGAACATCTGGCGCACGACGATTTCGAGGTGCTTGGCTGACACGTTCTCACCTTGGGCAGCGTAGATGCGCAGGATCTGGTTGACTATGTAGCGCTGTGTTGCTTCGACACCCTTGAGGCGCATCAGGTCCTGCAGGTTAATCGAACCAGACGTCAGGCGGTCACCAGCTTCGACACTGTCACCTTCGGCAACGAGTAGTTGCTTGAAACCTGGGACTTCATAACGAGCTGGGGCGTTGCTACCACTCGTGATAACCAGTTCTTTCTTGGTTGCTTCAACTTTGCCGTCAAACGGAGCGATGATCGGTAGTGACTCGTCGTCGTTGCTCGCGAGCACGTCGCCAGCGACAACGTCAGTACCGCTCTTGACGCGGACGATCTGACCTTCGAGCTTGATGCGCTCGACCTTGCCGGTTTCAGGCGTGACTTGGACCACGTACTTGTCACCGTCTTCCCAAACCTGGACCGTTCCGGTCGTTTCGGTTAGGTATGCCTGACCCTTCGGGTTACGAGCTTCGAAGAGCTCATCGACACGCGGCAGACCCTGGGTAATGTCGTCACCCGCCTCACCACCGGAGTGGAAGGTATTAAGCGTCAACTGCGTACCAGGCTCACCGACAGACTGCGCGGCGATGACACCAACTGGCTGCGCATCAGCGATAAGTTGGCCAGTTGCCATGTCAAGACCATATGACTTGCGTGGAATACCACGGAGGTTAGCAGCTGAGAGCGCGCTCATGATGTTAGCTTCGACTACCTTTTCATCAGCGTCGATAGCATCAGCCACGTCGCGAGTAATCAGCTCACCAGCCTTAACATGACCAGGGATTGCTGATGCGGCGTAACGTCCGTAGAGACGATCACCGAAAGCGATCATAGTCTCTGCAGTTTCAGATCGGTAGATCATGAAGCCTGGGTCGCTAGGCTCTTCGTCAACGGTAAAGATGTCCTGTGAGACGTCTACCAGACGACGGGTCAGGTAACCTGAGTCGGCTGTCTTGAGCGCGGTGTCGATAAGACCCTTACGTGTACCACGGGTTGCAACGAAGGCTTCGAGTGGGCTCAGGCCCTTCTTGAAGCTGCTTCGAATCGGCAGCTCAATCTCGTTACCGGTCGCGTCCACGACGACACCGATCATACCGGTCGCCCATTTGATGTTGCTGAGCGTACCACGAGCACCAGAGTCAACCATGACGGCGATACTGGTGTCTTCTTTACCGACACGGCTCTCTAGCACGCCTGAAATCTTCTTGTCGATCTCACGCCAGGTTTCAACGGTGAGGTTGTAGCGTTCTTCATCAGTGATCAGACCATTTTCGTATTGGTCGGAAATCTGGGCCGAACGCTCGTCACCGCCATCGATGATGTCCTGCATCTCAGGAATATCGAAGTAGTCGTTCATACCGGTCGAGACAGCTGCGCGGGTTGCGTACTCAAGACTGAGATCTTTGATGTCATCAGCAGTCTGGGCGGTTTGCTCTTGGCCGTAGTGGTTAAAGATGCGAGCAAGAACGCGGTTGAGGTTCTTTTTGTTCATGACGTCTTCGATGTACGGGAAATCAGCAGGCAGCACTTCGTTGAAGAAGACGCGACCGAGGGTCGTTTCACGCATCTCACCCTTTACAAAGATACGGATTGGGCTCTGGAGCATGATGGCATCGTGTTCAAAGCCCATGACGGCTTCAGCGATCGAGCTGTAGGCCCGAACCTTGCTAGTCTGCGCAGCTGGCTTCGGGTAAGTCAGATAGTAACAGCCAAGGATGATGTCCTGGGCGATGTTAAGCACTGGCGAACCATCCGCTGGCTTTAACAGGTTGTTAGTTGCAGACATCAGGTCACGTGCTTCTGCCTGGGCATCATCGCTCAGTGGCAAGTGAACTGCCATCTGGTCACCATCGAAGTCAGCGTTGAAACCTTTACAGACGAGTGGGTGTAGCTGGATAGCCTTACCTTCGATCAGCTTTGGCTGGAACGACTGGATAGATAGACGGTGAAGTGATGGTGCACGGTTCAGAAGGACGTATTTGCCCTTAATCACCTCGTCGAGAGCATCCCAGACGATGCTGTCGCCAGACTCGATGAGACGAGTCGCAGAACGGATGTTGTGAGCGTACTCACCACGGAGCAGCCAGCTGATGACAAACGGTTTGAAGAGTTCGAGGGCCATTTGCTTTGGCAGACCACACTGGTGAATCTTGAGCTCTGGACCAGCCACGATAACGGAACGACCAGAGTAGTCGACGCGCTTACCGAGGAGGTTCTGGCGGAAACGACCCTGCTTACCTTTGAGCATATCGCTCAGGGATTTCAGACGGCGTCGGCCCCCGGTTGCACTCACTGCACGGCCACCACGAGCAGCTGAGTTGTCGATCAGCGCGTCAACAGCCTCTTGGAGCATACGCATCTCATTGCGACGGATAACTTCCGGCGCGTTGAGGTCCTGGAGCTTCTTGAGACGGTTGTTACGGTTGATGACACGGCGATAGAGGTCGTTGAGGTCGCTAGTCGCAAAACGGCCACCGGTCAGCTGTACCATCGGGCGAAGGTCCGGTGGGATAACCGGAAGGATCGAGACACAGGTGCTCTCTGGCTTGACGCCAGCACGCTGCATGCCCTCGAGGACCTTGAGGCGCTTCATGATTTTCTTCATGCGCTGACCTTTTGCGGTCGCGACTTCGTCGGTCAATTCCTGGATGAGCTGGTCAAGATTGATTTCCTTGAGCAGCCTTTGCAGGGCTTCGCCACCCATGCCAACTTCTACGATTTCCTCGTACGCTTCTGGCAGGTTGCGGTAGTCGTTCTCAGTGATGAGTGCAGCCTTCACGAGGCTCTCGAGCTGGGTCTTCTTGACCAGGTAGGCCTCGTTAAGGTCGTCAAGCTCACGAGTCTGTTCGGCGGCAAGCGCCTTCACGTCAGCCGATTCGTCTTCGGCGGCTTTTTCAAAACGGATCTTGATAGCCGTGCGGCCAGCTTCGAGCTCAGCCTCGGCGTCAGCCAGCATCTGGTCGCGCTTTTCTTCGTCAACTTTCAGGATGACATAGCTAGCAAAGTACGCCACGCGCTCGAGAGCACGGACAGGGATACCAAGCAGTAGACTCATCGCAGATGGTGCGCCACGCATAAACCAGATGTGCGCAACTGGTGCGGCCAACTGGATGTGCCCCATGCGCTCACGTCGAACGATACTGCGCGTGACGAGCTCGCCGTTCTTGTCGACGGCAGCTTCACGGCTTCGTACGCCCTTGAGTTTGGCATCGTGTGGATTGATGTCCTTGACTGGACCGAAGATTCGCTCACAGAACAAGCCGTCTCGCTCAGGTTTTTGAGTACGGTAGTTGATAGTTTCAGGCTTTGTAACCTCGCCGTAACTCCATTTGAGGATGTCATCAGCGCTAGCTACAGCCAGGCGCACCGCGTCAAAGTCGGCGATGCTGGTGTCGGTAACGATACGACTCATACTAGAGCTCCTCCTTTACAGTTTCTTCTTTGAATTCATCAGCGGTTTCGATGCTCATACCTTCTCCGAGGTCGATATCACCGAATTCGTCGGCTTCGTCACCAACGGAACCATCTTCGTCATCAGCCGTTGCGCTGGTGTCAGCCGGCTGACTGCCGCCATCGGCGTCAACCCCAACCAAGACTTCCTCGGCGTCAACGATGGCGTCCTCAGACTCGTCAACGAGGTCGACACGTAGACCGAGACCTTGGAGTTCTTTCACGAGAACGTTGAAGCTCTCTGGAATCTTTGGACCGAGAATCGGTTCATTCTTGATGATTGATTCGTAGGCTTTGGCACGACCGTAGACGTCGTCAGACTTGATGGTGAGCATTTCCTGAAGTGTACTTGCAGCACCGTATGCTTCAAGTGCCCACACCTCCATCTCACCGAAGCGCTGACCACCATTTTGAGCCTTACCACCGAGTGGCTGCTGGGTAACCATGGTGTATGGACCAATCGAACGTGCGTGGATCTTGTCAGCGATCATGTGGTGCAGCTTGATCATGTACATCGAACCGACCGTCGTGCGTTCTTTGAACGTTTCACCGGTGCGGCCGTCAAAGAGCTGAACCTTGCCGTCTTCTGGCAGGCCGGCTTTCTTGAGCTCGGCAACGATCTCGTCGTTTGTCACACCGTTAAATGGTGGGGTTGCGACCTTGTAGCCAAGAGCACGTGCCGCCATACCGAGGTGAGTTTCAAACAACTGTCCGAGGTTCATACGGCTCGGGACACCAAGTGGGTTCAGGATAACGTCAACTGGCGTTCCGTCTTCCATGAATGGCATGTCAGCTTCAGGCAGGATACGAGCAACGACACCCTTGTTACCGTGACGACCAGCCAGCTTGTCACCGACTGATACCTTGCGGAGCTGGGCGACAAAGATCTGAACCTGCATCAGGACGCCAGCCTTGAGCTCGTGACCGTGTTCGCGGCTAAAGATCTTTACCCCAACAACCTTACCGGTGTTGCTGTGACCCATACGCTGTGAGGTGTCACGGACGTCTTTGGCTTTCTCGCCGAAAATGGCGCGGAGAAGTCGCTCTTCTGAGCTAAGCTCCTGCTCACCTTTTGGCGTAATCTTTCCAACCAGGACATCGCCAGCCTTCACTTCGGCACCGACACGGACAATACCGTTCTCGTCGAGGTGACGGAGTGATTCTTCGCTCACATTTGGAATGTCGCGGGTGACTATCTCTGGACCAAGCTTGGTTTCACGGACTTCAACCATGTAGTCCTTGATGTTGATACTTGTCAGTTCATCATCGCGAACCAAGCGGTCACTGAGAATGATTGAGTCATCCATGTTGTAGCCGCCCCATGGCATAAAGGCAACGAGGAGGTCTCGACCGAGCGCGAGCTCACCGTCAGCAACTGAGGCACCTTCGATGAGAATGTCGCCTTTCTTGACCTTGTCGCCGCGAGAGACGACGGTGCGCTGGTTGATTGAACGGTCGTCGTTAGACTGCTGGAAGTGAACCAGTTCGTAGGTGCGAATGTCCTTTGGACCGTATTTAACTTCGATAGCATCACCGTCAGCGCGGACAACTTCACCGTTAGCTTCCGCGACGACGAGCTGGCTCGTGTTTCGGGCGATATCACCTTCGACACCAGTACCGACGATTGGGCTGGTTGTCTTGACGAGTGGAACAGCCTGACGTTGCATGTTCGAACCGGTAAGGTTTCGGTCGATACGATTCTTTTCAACGAATGGGACAAGCGCGGCTGTCGTACCGATGACATGCATACGAGATGCGTCCATGAACGTGACTTCGCCAGCCTCGACTTCACCAGGTGCGAGGTGTTTACGAGCGCTAACGCGATCTTCGGCAAAGGCACCTTTGGCGTCGAGCTTGTTGCTTGCATCGGCGATAACTTCTTTGGCTTCTGCGGCAGCGTCGAGATAGACGATCTCGCCGGTTACCTTTTTATTCTTAACCTGAACATATGGTGCTTCTAGGAAACCATACTCGTTGACACGAGCATAACTGGCCATATTGAGCACAAGACCGATGTTGGCACCTTCTGGGGTCTCAATGATGTCGACGCGACCGTAATGAGTTGGGTGAGCATCACGAACCTCGAGTCCAGCACGCTCACGACTGAGTCCACCAGGACCCATCGAACTGAGGCGACGTTTGTGAGAGAGTTCAGACAGCGGGTTGGTTTGGTCCATGAATTGTGAGAGCTGCGAGCTCGCGAAGAACTCGCGAACAGCTGCAACGACTGGACGGGCGTTGATGAGCTGACCTGGCGTGACATTTTCGATGTCACTGACACTCATGCGGTCTTTGGCATTTCGGTCCATGCGGAGCATACCGATCCTAAACTGACGAGCGACGAGCTCACCGACCAGCTTGATGCGACGGTTGCTCAGTGCATCGATGTCATCGGGTGCATCCTGCGTGTTGTTGAGACGGATAATCTCGCTGATGATGGCCGTGAGGTCTTCGAGGCGCATAACGCGGTTCTCGGTTGTATTAGCGACGTCCATGCCAAGTCGTTGGTTCATCTTGTAGCGACCGACGCGAGAGAGGTCGAAGCGCTTAAAGTCAAAGAACATACGCTCAATCATCTGCTTGGCGTTATCCACGGTTGCAAGGTCACCTGGACGGAGTCGGCGGTACACTTCGATGAGGGCTTCGTTCGTACCCTTGGCTGGGTCTTTTTCGAACGTCGCGTCGAGGAAGTTGACGTCACCGGTATCGACGTCTTTAAAGAGCTCCTTGATGCTAGAGTTGCTTGGGTAGCCAAGCGCACGGAGTAATGTCGTAACCGCGATCTTGCGACGGCGGTCGATCTTGACGTAAATAGCGCCACTGGCAGCAGTCTCAAACTCGAGCCATGCACCACGGCCTGGGATGAGTTTGGCTCCGTAGTGGTTGCGACCGCCATGATTGTCAGCGGTAAAGAAAATACCTGAACTACGAATCAGCTGCGAAACGACGACGCGCTCTGCGCCGTTGATTACAAACGTACCGCGTTCAGTCATCCATGGGTAGTCACCGAGGTAAATTTCTTGTTCTTTGACTTCGCCGGTGACTTTGTTGGTCAGCTCGACGACAGCTTTAAGAGGTGCATCGAAACTGATGTTGTTTTCGCGAGCGTCAGCTTCGGAAACTTTTGGGTTCTCGAAGTGGTAATCCTTGAAACGAAGTTCGAGCTTTTGCCCGGTGTAGTCTTCGATTGGGTTAATCTCGGCAAAAATCTCACCGAGACCAGTCTCGACGAACTCTTTCCAAGAGTCGAGCTGGTGTGAAATAAGGTTTGGAAGCTCAAGCGCGGCCTTCTCGTCGCTAAAGTAGACGCGCTTTTGCTTTGCAGTCGCAGTTTTGGCCATAAAACTGTACTCCTCGCAGATTATTGTGATAGTGGTCAGCGCCGAAGTCACTCTAGCCTAGGTCCTCAACACGCAAAAACGCCCGCCAAACAGCGTGCGTGCATAACCGACCCAGTTTATACGATCTTCATTACATACTAGTATGCGCCTCATCGTGCGCGACGTCAAGCCTGAAACTGTGCGATGACGGTTCGATACTAAGTCTCCCTAGTATCACCCCGACACACCCTGTCGCACGTCAGGTCTTACTGGCTTTGTCGGCAAGCGTGTGGCTCCGAAGCATCAGCGATGCAACCAACGCTAGCACAAGGTACTCGATGAATATCGGTATTGCTCGTGAGACCCCAAGACCGGGAAAGAATCCGAACAACAGGTAAAGCCCGAATGTTGGCACGGGTACCAGTATCCAGAGCACTCCCGAGACTGCTACGTACAGGTTGACCCGCTGGGCCGACCATGACTGTTTCCACTGACACTTGATACAGAGCTTTCTACCAATCCATAGGATCCAGATACCGAACGGAACAACGAGGTAGATCGCGAGGAACGCCATCGCATCGACGTTCATGTTCCCACTTCCTCTCACGTGTGGACGGACGGATCAAGGATAATTGTCGGCGTCTACGGGTGCTTTGTCAACACGGTATCAGCGATACCATATGCAACAGCTTCGCTGGCATCCATCCAGTAGTCGCGATCGGCGTCTTTTTCAATCTTGGTGAGCTTTTGACCGGTATTTTTGGCGAGAATCTCGTTGAGAAGTTTTTTGAGACGGATACTTTCACGGAGCGTAATCTCCATGTCAGTTACCTTACCCTGTGTACCGGCACTTGGCTGGTGGATCATGACACGGCTGCTCGGAAGTAAGTGGCGCTTGCCTTTGGCGCCACTGCTGAGTAAAAACGCGCCCATACTTGCTTGCAGGCCGATGCCGTAGGTGGCTACGTCAGGTTTGATGAACTGCATCGTGTCATAGATGGCCATACCGTCGTAGACACTACCGCCGGGACTATTGATATAAAGAGAAATATCTTTGTTTGGATCTTCGTACGCAAGATGTAATAGCTGAGCAACGACGATGTTCGCTGTGTGTTCGTTGACGTCTTCGCCGAGAAAGATAATGCGTTCCTTCAAAAGGCGCGAGTAAATATCGAAGGCGCGCTCACCATCGTAGCTCTTTTCGACGACGGTTGGGACAAGATAACTTTTTGGCTTAGTCATAGTACCAGTCTAAAAAACAAATTAGCACTCGTCAAGTGAGAGTGCTAGAAAATTCGTAGTGATACTCCGTGCGCAGAATATCACGAGATGGAAGGTGGCTTACGAAACCAAAAGGCCCGGGCCGCCAGGACGACAAGCATGATGCAGACGAATCCACCCTGAACCAGCACCGCCCAGTCAAGACTCAGCTGCTTAGTAAGGGCGATCGCGAGCGGTATCAGCAGACCACCGATGGCGAAGACCGTAGCCCACGAGATCATGAACAGTTGTACCGAGTGACGGCGTGAACTCACGCTACTCACCTGCTTGTGTAGACAATGCGAATGGCAGCACCAGATACCTGACACTCACCGACAGTACGGTTGCAATCGTTGCCCAGAGCGCGAGACCGATTGCAATCGTCTCCTCGCCAAAGACTCCCCAGATAAAGACTGCGACCAGGAACAGGGTGACCGAGCCGAGAGCAACTACGAGTAGTATCCGCCTGGATCGTTCGCAGGATTGATGTGGCATGTACACTCCTCACATCTGCGCACGGAGCAAGGTGACTATACCATTTAGCTCAACGATTTAAAAGGCTGGTGACGAAGTAGATTTTCGTCACCAGCCGGCTACAGTCCGAGTTGGTCAGATTCGGCTGCGCTGCGCCACTCATAGTATTAACCTAGGATTTTTACGTATCGCGCTCGAACTCTGCACGCGGGTTTAACGGACGTCGAGTTACTCCCATCGCACGAGGCCTCATGCGGGCAAGACTATCGACATCGGAAGCCTCATTTCACCGCTGACCAGACGGCATAGAGGTGCCACCTTCCTCCCGGACTCACTATAGCGAACGCCCATTTCTGTTCGTTCCGACTCAGTGACGTACTAAAAGTATAGATGTGTTAGCTGTTCAGCTCAACTAGACGATCGACTGTCTTTTCAGTGATGACGCGGTTTGCGAGGTCGCGACGAGCGTCTGGTGAGTCGAGCTGATCTTTCATCGTTGGGTATTGTTCGAGCATGAGCGCGTGACGTTGGTCAAGTTCTTCCTTGCTGACATCGATATTCTCGACTTTACTGAGCTCTGCGAGAGCGAGACCAGCTTGGACACGGCGCTCAGCGGCTACTTTGAATTCTTTTTCGTGCCACTCGTCGTGATCCTTGTATCCCTGTTGTTGCAGGTACTGGTCAGGACTCATGCCTCGGTACATCAAATTCTGTAGTGCATCTTGTTCGATCTGCTTCGCTTGGTCATCGACAAGAACTTGTGGAACTGGCACCTTACTGACAGCAACGAGGTCGGCAACGAGGTCGTCCTTGAACTGGTCTTCGACAGTCTTTTCCTTTTGCTGCAGTAGTTCAGAACGAATGTCTTCGCGCATCCCTTCGACGGTCTTGAATGGGCCGACTTTTTCTGCGAACGTGTCGTCAACTTCAGGCAGGACAACCTCTTTGATCTCATTTAACGTGACTTCAAAGACAACTTTTGCGCCCTTCAGGTGATCAGCGTGATAATCCTTGGGGAATGCTAATGGAACATCAAACTTTTCACCTGTTTTGTGTCCAATAATGGCTTCCTCGAAGCCAGGGATAAAGCTGTTGCTGCCAAGTACGAGGTCGTAGCCGTTTGCGGTACCGCCATCAAATGGTTTATCGTCTTGTTTACCGATAAAGTCGATGTTTACCTCGTCACCGCTGCTCGCCTCTCGTTTGACGGCTTTTTTTTCAGCAAGTTGCGAGCGCATACGTTCGACTACTTCCTCGACTTCGGCATCGGTAACCTCAACTTTGGCTTTTTTTGCCTTCAGTTTTTTGTAGTCACCGAGTGTGATGTCGGGTACGATATCGATCGTCGCTTCAAATGACAGAGAGTCATACGGTTTGAAATCCTTCAGATCAACTTGTGGGCGGTCGAGGACACGCAGGTCTTCTGCGACCGCGACGTCGTTGAGTGCGATGTTCATGGCGTGCTCGGTCGTGTGGTTCGCGAGCTCTAGTGGGTCAGCATGCTTTTCGGCTACGTTGGCTGGGACTTTACCCGCGCGGAAGCCAGGGACTTTGAGATTCTTAGAAATATGTTGAAGCGCAACACGTTTTGCGGTTGCGAGGTCGGTCTTGTCGAGGTCAATCGTAACGATAACCTGCGTCTCGGAAGATTTCTTGAGGGTATGTTTCATAACGCCCTATTTTAACAGATTAGAAGATCGAGTGCGAACTGGTACTTAGAGTTCGTCTTTGTTCTTGCCGCGATAGTCTTCGACAGTCGTGACGATGCGCTCAAGCGAAAGCTCGTACTCTTTCTCATGTTTGACGTCCTTGAGCCGATACACCTCGGTCTCAAGCTCTTTTTCACCGACAAAGAGTAAGTACGGGATCTGCATCTTGACGGCAGCTTTGATCTGACGATCGAGTTTTCGTCCAGTAATATCAACGGCGACGTTCACACCTTCCTCGCGTAGATTGCGTGCAAGTTTCTGGGCGCCACGTGCAGCATTACCGAGCACGATCATATAGACATCGGTGGTTGAGCTGAACTCAGGCAGGAGCCCATGAGAGCGCAGGAATACTTCCATCGTCGTACCACCAGGTGCGAACCCGACCGTCGGTACCGGCTCACCACCAAACAACGAAACGAGACCGTCGTAGCGTCCGCCGCCAAACATGGCGCGGTTGTTATCTGGGTGGTTATCAAAAACCTCAAAGACCATGCCGGTATAGTAGTCAAAACCGCGCATCAGCGTAATGTCAAAGACAGCGTTTCGCACACCGCCAGCATGAACGGAGTGGAATAGTTCATGAAGACGTTTAACCGGTTCGAGCTCGGCTAGTTCGGACGGAAGACGTTCCATGTCGTTGCTGCTAATAATCTTGGCTATCTTTTTGAGACCATCTGGCGCTTTCTCGGCACCGAATATCTCAATCGCCTGATCGCGGAACGTTTCGTGCGGTATCTTGCCTTTGCGGTCGAATAGCTTGATCATCATCTCAGACTGAACAGTTGAGAGTCCGAGATAGTCGCGCATCATCGCCTCGATCAGCTCCCGGTCATTGATACGGATAGTGTACATCGCTTCTTTAGCGCCAAAGGCCTTCATCAGCGAGTGTGCCATCAGAATCGTTTCGGCGTCGGCCTCGACCCCGCTCGCACCAAAGATATCTGCGTTCAGCTGCCAAAACTCACGTTCACGACCGCGCTGAGGTCGCTCGTAGCGCATAAAGTTCGCGATACTATACCATCTCGCCGGGTAGCCGGTCTCTTGCTGCCTGGCAGCGATCATCCGAGCGACGCTTGGTGTCATCTCAGGGCGGATCGCCACGGTTCGACCGCCACGATCAGTAAAGCTGTACGTTTGTTCGTTGACGATCTCCTGACCGGTCTTTGCGGCATATAGCTCGAGTGGTTCAAGCATCGGGGTGCCGTACTCTTCGTAACCAAAACTCTCAGAAACTTTGCGCCAGGTAGAAAAGATGTAGTTCTGAACCCGCTTGTCAGCCGGATAGTAGTCGCGTGTGCCCTTATACGCGGACGCTGTCAGATGTGCCATATTGCTTAGAAGTATATCAGATGGGGCCAACCTGAGCGATCATATACCCTCCTACCCAGAAAAGACCGAGCAGGATAGAAAACAAGATAAGGATTGATGGGATAAGCCGTTTTGACCAGCCGATGCGGGGTGATTTACCACGATAGAGCGGTGAATTGTACCCAAGCATATATATGATGTGCAGCAAAAAGAAGACGATGAGCAACATCGCGATGACAAGCAACGAGTATCGGAGGCTGTGGTATAGAACTCGGAATTCCTGGTATTGCCACAGGTCTCGGAAAACTTCGATGTAGTTTTCAGGCATACCTTTAGTGTAACGCGACCTGGCGCGACCACTCGTACATTGCGATCGCCGCCGCAGCGGCGACATTGAGCGAGCGCGTTGAGCCGAGCTGGTCTATACATATGACGTGGTCGGCGACCGCCAACAGCTCCGCGGAGATGCCTGGGCCCTCTTGGCCAAAAAGCAACACGGCGGACGGGGAAAAAGTAGTCTCCAGAATAGACTGCGAGCCCTTACTGTTCTCAAGCGCGTATACAACCCTCCGCTGCTCCTTCATTGCAGCAGCAAATTCAGCCGGTGTCGAGTAGTAAGCAACAGTGAGGTAGGCGTCGGTCTTCATCGCGCCGCGCTTGTTCCACTGCTTTCGACCGATGACGTTGATTCTCCGAACTCCAAACGCGTTCGCGGTCCTGACGATCGAACCCATGTTAAAGTCGCGCATCGTGTTTTCGATAGCTATTTCGAGGCTCACGCCGCGTTCGTCAAGGTGTTGCACGATCTCGTCATGCTCCATACCTTTGAACTCATCGAGAACATTTCTGGTGTCGGTCATAGTATGTATTGTAGCGGACTGGTGTGAGGTGTATGCTGAAGCGAAAGAAGCATAAGTGGGATGGAAATACATAATCATTTAACATCCGTCACGCGGCTTGAGAGAGCTCGTCTAGCACTGCGTCAACATCTTACCATCGAGACTATTTTGCTAGAAGAGTGCAGTATGCTGCCAGAAGGCACCGATACTTGCGATGAACGATATGCGCTTCAACTTGGCGCAGGCCATGCTCACGACCAGCAATCTGAGGATGTCGAATATGGCGGCGTGCAAGTAGCTAGCAATGCCATAGAGTTAGATAACGAGACGCTCGAACGGCTTACACCAGTGTTTCTAGGTACTCGACCGTACAATCGCTACACACAGGAGCATTATTTCGACGAGAAAGAGTGGTTAGCGTTTGTTCGAGGCTATGGTTTGGTTGTTGCCGCCGTCGCCCCAACTCAAAAACCGGTCCCAATGACCGGTTCATGAAAGCACTTGGTGGAGCGAAGTGAAAAAGTTTTGAACCTGAACGCTCGACAAGCTCGCGAAAGGTTCAAATCTGTCACCTACCATTTCAAAAACCGGTCATAGAGACCGGCTTTCAAAATGGTGCGGATGAAAGGACTTGAACCTTCACGCCTTGCGGCACATGCTCCTAAGGCATGCGTGTCTACCAATTCCACCACATCCGCGTATCCTACCGCCACGCATGCGTGTCTACGAAACTTGCGTTTCACGCAGTCACCCTATCCGTGTGATTAGTAACTGGAATTTAGCCTAGCCTATTGTAACAGATTAGACTGTGATCTCAGCAGTTCGCTTGAGATAGTAGTGACGTGCAGCAATCGTCGCGAGTGTCACGGCGCTCATCGCTGCGCAGATGCGACCAATGCCACCGAGTCCGACAAACAACAATACCGTACCACTTGCAATCGTCAGGACAAACGAACCAATCATCGGCCGATAGGCCCTGGTCTGTCTACGCTGCCATGCCGCGGCAAAAACCGCTGAGGTCGTTAGAACGAGAATACTCGCAATTACTATGTGGGTAAGAAGGATAACCATATGCATAGTGTTAGTATAGCGCAGCTTTATAGAATACGTACCGGACTTGAACCTAGACTGCCCGCGTACGTATCCCACAAACCTGGATCGTCTTTCGGCTTTGGCCAATCATTCAGTGGCAAGCGTAAACCACGCAAGTGTTCAAACGCTGCACCACGAATAACCATCCATTGCTCCGGCTCCTCACGCTGCATACGTCCAAGTGCCTGTGCAAGCCGTAGCGAATCACCGATCTGATTAGGACTCGTGGTCACAAGTGACCGAAACTCAACTCCAGCCATATCTTGACCTAGCAGCTCGTGATGATACCGCTGGCGCATACCACCGCTCCCCTTTCGGGACCAGCCAACTGCCGAGGTTAGCCGCTGTGGAGTACTGCCGCCCATTTGCTCCAACATATAGAGCATGGCATGAGCGTCGGAATTATTCAGTCTTCCGGCGAGCGTAAGGTGCGTTGCATACTGATAGCCACCGTGTAGTATTCCAGCTTGGTAGAGCATTTCGACTTCAGCGACCAGTATCTCGACATGCTTTGACGGCCGGAACGAGAACTCCCAGTAGGCATCACGACCTATGCGAGGAATGAGGGCTTCAAGTTGCTTGAGCTTTGGTAGTAGTCGTCGTTCGTTCCGATCATAGGCTTCGCTGAACGCTCTGTATTCCGCACTATCTTTTGCGAGATCTTTTGGACGAACATCCGCCCTGTCCCAGGGGGCCATATCCGGGAATGCTTGTGGCCACGTCATTTCTATCTCAATACCCACCGTATCGCCCGCCTGACCCGACACCACTTCAGTCGGTTCCAGCCCAAATAGCTTCCTCGTCTTATTGAGCTGTCCTATGCGGTAAGTCGTATCAAATGCATGTCGCTCAGCCGAAAACTCCTCATATGCCATAGTTCAGATTCTACTTGACATATAACGTGATACAAAACGCTGCTACGCGGAGATCGTTAATGCCCTATCTGCCATCAGCCGATTCCGCAGCTCGCTTACAACTGCCATCCGCTCCTCTCGCGCCTCAGGTGAGAGAGCCCGAGCGCTTCCTCTTGCAAGCCAGAGCTCATAGTACATGCGATTTATCTCTTCAAGCGACGCATTTTCGGGCAAAAAAATAGACCCATCCGGGTCACTTGCAGTTTCGATACCATTTTGCTGGGCAGTCATAGCAACTACTCCTTGTTTTTTATACTTTTGGTTACTCAACTAGGCGGTAGAACGCCAGCGCCGCGTCTCCGTAACTACGATTGTCCACCACAACAACTCCATTGACGGTCGGCGCTGACTCCCTACCTGGATGTGATAATATCATAAGCCCTTTCGGTTGCAAATAGTCCACCAGACGTGAAACTGTGGATAACTGTAGGTCGTGATACGGCGGATCGACGAGTATTAGATCGTAACTCAGCTCACCTGCTGTCTCAGTCCAGCTTGCAACCGGAGCTTTTACGAGAGTGGCCCGATCAGCAACACGTAACGACTCGATGTTTTTCGTGATAACCTTTTGTGCAATCCTATCACGCTCAACAAATGTCGTATGGGCTGCGCCACGACTTAATGCCTCAAGCCCAAGTGCACCGGTACCGGCAAATGCATCGAGCACTTTGAGATTACTCACATCTCCAAGCATATTGAAAAGAGCACTGCGCATGCGCTCACCCATCGGATGCGTACGTGAGGTATCAGGGGCATCGAGAAAACGCCCGCCAAACTCACCTGCTATCAGTCTAATTCTCATAGCCGTTCACCCTTGCGTCGTTTTTCAGCACGAAGACTAGCAATGTACCATGCAAGCGTAACCATGCGAACGATATCCGGGGCTAGTTCCTGCCTTGTCTGACGCGCGAGTGAGCTCGTCCAACCCTTTTTCTGAAACGTCTCGTACATCTTGAGTGCATGAACACGGTGCATGTGCTCGAGAAAGATCGGCCGTAAACCTTCCTGTTTGACGCGAATAAGTTCATTTTTAGTCGGCAACGCCTTTTCGAGCTTGAGTGAGGCAATCGTTGTCGCAAAACCCCACTCGAAGAGACCGTGCGTCGTCATCACGCCGCCAGCACCCCAGAATGCCCAGTTATTCTTTATCTGATGTCGCCTGGTTTGGCCAGGCAGAACCAACTTAGTCTTCAGAGTATTGCGTGTCTCTAGACTTTCACCGCCACGCAGCTCCTCAAGTTTTGATTCGAACGGATAATGATGTGCTGGCGTCAAGCCATCGACGATAGCATGAGCCAACCAAGCAGCCTCGAACGACGCTCGTACACTATCTCGCTTGAAAAGCGCTCGTTCAAGGTTAAAGAGGTGGTCATCAATTTGATCAAGCAAACCGGTGTCGGTTGCATCATCGGGATCAATAAAATGCCAAGGTTCATCACGACCGGGACTCTTGCGCTTTAGCCCGTCAGGACCATCCCTCCCTTCGAACTTTAGGATCTCACGAATCGTCGGAAAATATGCACGACGCGGCATCACGCGCCTGAGATGGCGCTTTGCGATGCGGTCAATGCGCTGATGCGCGCCCATGACCTTACCGGAAGCCGTGCGAAGCGTGGTACCTGCGTACATAATGTCGGCTGCGCCTTATAGGACAAACCTACGGTTTTTCCTATCGCGCAGGGCGACGGAATAAATCCGCTCGCTCTGGCTGGGCTTTTCCCTTCGTAGTTGCATATTATTAGTTTAGCGTTGTGAGGCGACGATAGCGATCCACCTCGATTTTTAACTGTTCATATTGTAACAGGTCACCCCCGCTATCCAACCAGTGTGCCGCAGCGGTTTGGGCGCGTTTGAGTAGTTTCGTGTCGGCGATATTGGCAATCGCGAGGTTCAACGCACCCGACTGGGCACGACCGTAGATTTCGCCAGGTCCACGAATCTCGAGATCACGTTCCGCGAGATAAAAGCCGTCGTTACTTCGTTCCAGCTCACGAAGCCGTTCTGATGGTTTCAGGCTGGTTGATGGCACGAGGTAACAGTAACTCTGCAGCTCACTGCGTCCAACGCGCCCTCTGAGTTGATGGAGCTGCGCCAACCCGAACCGATCGGCTCCCTCGATGATAATTGCTGTCGCGTTTGGCACGTCAACACCAACCTCTACGACCGTTGTACTCACCAAAATATCGAGGTCACCACTCGCAAAGCGCCGCATCACGTCATCTTTCGCCTCTGCTGAGAGCTTTCCGTGTAACAAACCGATACGTCGATGCTTGAACACACTGCGCTGGAGTCGTTTCTGCTCTTCTTCGACACTTGCCTGCTCATCGTCACCAGCCTCGATCCGTGGACAGATAACATATGCTTGTCGACCCATTGCCAGCTGCACTTCGATTGCATCATACATAGCGTCGCGTGAGTTTGGCGAGATGATATGGGTCTCGATGTCTTTTCGAGCAACTGGCTTCTGATTCAAGATAGAGATGTCCAATTCCCCATAGACTGTCAGTTGTAAACTTCGTGGAATCGGTGTTGCGGTCATCGCGAGCAGATGAGGCATTTTGTGACCTTTCGCAAGCAATTTCTGACGCTGTTCAACCCCGAACCGATGCTGCTCATCGATCACGACGAATCCGAGCTTATGAAAACTGACTTTGTCCTGAAATAAGGCGTGCGTCCCAATGACGATGTCGCACTGTCCATTCGCGACCGCCTCGACGAGTGGTTTGCGCTGCTTGGTGGACAGTGAGCCGATCAATAAGCCGACATGCAGACCAAACGGCTCAAGCAGTCGTGACAGCGTCATGGCATGCTGCGTGGCCAGTAGTTCCGTCGGTGCCATTATGGCGGTTTGAAAACCTGCTTTGGCAGCAATATAGGCGACAAGTCCAGCGACAACCGTCTTGCCTGAACCGACATCACCTTGGAGCATACGATTCATCGGCTCACCTTTCTCTAGACTCTGGATACTTTCCCAAGCAGCAATCCGCTGGGCATCTGTAAGCGAAAATGGCAAAGCGGCCACGAACGCTTTCGCTTCATGAGGATTGAAGGTGATCGTGTGGCTCTCAAGTGAGGCGTTATCCTGACGATTGAGCAGACTCGCGACCATCAGTGCGAATACCTCCTCAAAACCCAGCCTATCCCGTGCGCGCTCAAGCTGCTCATTCGACTCAGGAAAATGCATCGCAAGTATTGCATCAGCTCGTGACATTAAACCTTCACGAGCAATCACCGCGTCCGGTAGTGTTTCGGCAAGTCCCATGATGGCTGGACGTAATTCGATCAGTATCTTGCGAACGAGCTGTGATTTGAGACCTTTTATCGCGGGATAGACTGGCACGATGCGCCCGCCGCTGACCGCAATATCCTTCGCAAGCTCAACACTCGGATTGACGATCTGGTAGCGTTGACGTTGCAGACCGAACTCTCCCGAAACCAAAAAATCCTTCCCAGACTCGAGTTGCGCAGCACGATAGCTCTGGTTGAACCACACGACAGGTACTTTGGCGCTACCGTCGCTGAGAACCGCTTGTGTAACCGACATGCCGCGTCGAACGCGTTTGGTGCTGATGTCGGAAAATGAGCCGCGAACCGAGACGTTTCCCGGCTTAATATGGGCGATTGGCTGAACGCTCGAAAAATCTTCATGTTTGCGCGGCAAGAACAGTATGAGATCGCGCACCGTCCGTAGCCCAGCTGCCGAAAGCTGTTCAGCTGACTTAGGCCCAACACCCTTTATATGGCTCAACGGGGCATCCAGTAGGTTCATTACCGCACCAGGATAAAGTTGTTTTTACCCTTTTTGATAAGACTTGGGACGGTGAGGTCGTGATCATCAGTCACCTTCGCGCCATTTACACTAACTGCTCTTGCGGCGATTAAACGACGGGCTTCTCCGTTACTTGCAACGACGCCGCTTGTGACGAGCGCGTTAACAAGCCGCGAGCTGGTCGTAGTCGGAATTTCGCGGGCTAGCATATCGAGCTCTTCGGCAAGCAGCTGCTTGAATGGAGTGTCACCAAACAACGCAGCCGTGACATTTCTCGCCTGCACGGCCCGTGCCTCACCATGCACTAGTTTCGTCGTCTCAAACGCCAGCACGTGCTGAGCCTCTCGCTCAGCCGGCTTTTCTTTGACCGCGTCCTCGAGTTGTTCGATCGCTTCTTTATCAAGCAGCGTGTATATCTTGAGATAATCAATCACGCCCTCGTCATCAGCGTTGAGCCAGAACTGATAGAACTTGAATGGACTCGTCTTGTTCGGGTCGAGCCAGATGGCGCCTTCCTCACTTTTGCCAAATTTTTTACCGGTTGCCTTGTTGACTACCAGTGGCGTTGAGTAAACATGAGCCTCACCCCCATCTAGTTTCCTGATCAGGCTGGCACCAGTGATACTGTTACCCCACTGATCGGCGCCACATACCTGCAGCGTTGCACCCTTTTCCCGGTATAAGTGCAGGAAGTCATAACCCTGGATGAGTGAATAACTGAACTCAGCGTAACTGATTCCAGCTCCACCTTCACCGATGCGACTCTGGACGAACTCACGATCAAGCATCTGTGTCATTGACATGTGCTTGCCGACATCACGTAAAAAATCGAGGTAGTTCATATCCTTGAACCAATCGTAGTTATCTACCAACGAAAATGCCTGGCCATCAAATACTGTCGCGTACTGGCCTGCAATGGCTTTTTTGTTAGCCGCAATCTGCTCGACGGTCAGCAGATCTCGCTCTTGTTTCTTGCCGTCAGGGTCGCCGATCATACCGGTCGCACCACCAACCAGCAGGATGGCTTTGTAACCGTGATCGATGAAATGACGCACCATCATAGCAGCGGCTAGATTACCAATGGTCATTGAGTCGGCACTAGGGTCAACACCCCAATACAGCGTACGAGGCTCGTTGACATCGGTAATGTCAGCGAAGGTCATTTGATTAACGAACCCGCGCCAGGTCAGTTCTTCGGCTAAAGTCATTGGTTTCTCAGCTTTCCGCGTTTCTTATGCTATCTCTGTTGCTACTAGTATAGCGCAAAGTATATGTCGAGTAGGGTCCGAGGTGCTATAATCATGCATAAGTTTATATGGACTCTAAAGGGAGCTATCAGAGAAAGACCTATGCCGTCAAAAAAACGCAGCAATAAGGCGCTTAATGTTTACGCGAATTTAAATAACCGTCGACGTCAGAACAAGGACTATAAAGCTCGTCGCAAGGCCGAGTACCTCGCGACACTGCCAAAGCACCCGGTCAAACGGCTCGCTTATCGCCTTCACCCACGACGATTCTTTACGTACTGGTTCAGCCGTGAGGGTGGCATCATGGCCCTCAAGGTCGCTGGGGTCGGTATCCTTCTCATGGTGCTTATGGTTGGCGCCCTCTTTGCGTACTACCGCCGTGAGCTCGACGCCATCCGACCAGCTGAGCTCAGCAAGCGTGTCCAAACGACGGTCACGAAGTACTACGACCGTAACGGTGAATTGCTATGGGAAGACAAGGGTGATGGCGACTACAAGCTGGTCGTCAAATCTGAGGAAATTGCCGAGGATATGAAAAATGCGACCATCGCGATCGAGGATAAAGACTTTAAGAAGCACATAGGTTTCAGTTTTAGCGGCATCATGCGTGCGGCTATCTCAAACGCAAAAGGTGAGGGCGCAACCCAAGGTGGTTCGACCCTTACCCAGCAGCTCGTAAAGCAAGTTTTCTTTGCCGACGAAGCTAGCGATCGTGGCCTCGGCGGGGTGCCTCGCAAGATCAAAGAAGTCATTCTGTCTGTCGAGGTTGAGCGTATGTATAACAAGGACCAAATCCTAACACTCTACCTCAACGAATCACCATACGGTGGACGCCGTAACGGCGTCGAGTCGGCTGCCCAGACCTACTTTGGCAAGTCTGCAAAAAACCTGACGCTCGCTGAATCGGCACTCCTTGCAAGCATTCCGCAACTTCCTGGTCTTTACGATCCATACAACCCCGACGGTCATGATGCATTGATTGCGCGTCAACATACCACACTGGACTACATGGTTGAACAAGGTTTCATCAAACGCGATGCTGCTGAGGCCGCGAAAAAAGTTGATGTCCTTGCAACCATTCTGCCTGAGACTGACCAGTTCAAAGGCATCAAAGCACCTCACTTCGTCCAAATGGTCAAATCGGAACTCGAAGCCAAGCTCGGTAAAAAGATCGTTGGTGCCGGAGGGCTGTCGGTAAAGACCTCGCTCGATTTACGCGCACAGGAGATCGTCGATACTGCCATGGATAAACTCTTTGCTAGCAGCTTGCCGCGCTCAGCAAACTTTGACAATGGTGCGGCAACCATGGTCGATAACCAAACTGGTCAGATCCTTGCACTTCGTGGCTCCCGTGATTACAACTACCCCGACTACGGTGCCGTGAACGCCAGTACGTCCTTTATCCAACCTGGCTCGAGCATCAAACCGTTCGTCTATGCTGCGTTGTTTAAGCAAAAAGAAGGCGTAAACTACGGTGCCGGATCAATCCTCGCTGATGACCCGCTCCCACAAAGCGTCTACCGTACTGATGACGGCAAATCGGTCGCTAACTTTGACAATCGATTCCGAGGTAATATTACTATCCGGTCTGGACTCGCCGAATCTCGCAATATCCCCGCGATCAAGGCTATGTACATCGCTGGTCGTGACACAACCATTTCGACCATCCACTCACTGGGGGACAAGAGTTATTGTACGCAGGGTGTCGACAAGCAAGTCGGTCTCGCCGCCTCGATCGGTGGTTGTGGACTCAAGCAAACTGAACACGCTAATACCTTTGCGACGATCGCACGTATGGGCGTCTATAAACCAGTCACCGGCGTGATTGAGGTGAAAAACGCCCAGGGTCAAGTCATCCAACAATGGAAAGACGAGGGCAAACAGGTCATCGACCCACAAATCACCTATATGCTTGCTGACATCCTGAGCGATGACTCGGCGCGCGCGCCATCGTTCGGCCGCGGAGCATCAGGTCTCAATGTTTCTGGCGTTAAGACTGGTACAAAGACTGGTACAAGTAACTTGGGAACCAAATCAAAGGACCTTTGGATGAACAGTTTTTCGAAGAAAGCCACGCTCAGCGTTTGGGTCGGTAACCACGACAACCGCTCGATGAGTAACGCACTCTCATCTATCGTTGGACCAACTGTCGGTACGATCATGCGTGACACACACATGAATATTTTCCAGCCTGATGGTAGCTGGAAGCAAGGCGACTGGTTCGATGTTCCTGACGGTCTCCAAAAGATACGTGTTAGCGGGCGAACTGACTGGTTTCCATCATGGTACAGCAAGGCCGCAAGTGCCGGGACTGCGATGCAGTTTGACCGCGTCTCAAAAAAGAAGGCGACGGAATGTACGCCTCCAAACGCAACGATAACCCTCACCGTCTCAAAGGTAACCGATCCAATCACCAAAAAAACTCGCTATATCGCTCCGATTGGCTATGACGCAAGCGTGAGTGACGACTTCCACTCATGTGACGACATAGCACCGTTTGTGACAGGTATCAATTACAGTAACGGTAAGCTTTCTGCCACTGTCACCCAAGGCACGCATCAACTAAGCAAAGTCGAGTTCAAGGTTGACGGTCAGGTCATCGGCACGGTCGATGTCACTGGCAGTGGTGAAGTCAGTCTCGCGCACAACGCGAACGGCAAGAAGTCTGTCGTCGTGACCGTCACTGACGCCGGACTCCTCACGGGCAGTCAGACCAAAGAAGTAAATTTTCCAGACTAAGAAGGATCATGGATAGGTAATGGCGCCTCGAGGGGCGCCATTTTACATTCTAAAGAATATGTAATTGTTACTTGTTCGCGAGGTCAACGAGCTTATCTTCGGGTGTTGTGTTACGAGGTTGCTGTCGACGAACCTGAGACTTACGTGGTGCTTTTGTTGTTTGGGTAAGTGTCGTGCCAGTATTCTTACGAGTGTTTTGAGGTTTGCTGAGTGTGTGGGATGACTTCTTGTTTGCGACAGTGCTAGCTCGTTCTTTATCGTCTTTCAACGATGCAAACATACTACTGCGGGCTTCGCCCTTAGCGTAGGTTCGCTCGATTGACGGCTTCGCTGTCTTTCGAGCGAACATCATCCGGCCGGCAGCGGTTTGGAGTACTCGGGTAAGCTCTACGTCAACAGTTTTCCCTATTTGATCACGTGCGTCTTCAACGACGACCATGGTACCGTCATCCAGATACCCGACGCCTTGCTTCTTATCTTGTCCAGGCTGAACCAGCTCAATCGGAATCTTTTCACCAGGTAGATGCACTACCCGAAGCGCATGCGCAAGTTCGTTGATGTTGATAACCTCAACCGCTTGGACACGAGCCGCCTTATTCAGATTGTAGTCGATAGTACACAGTTTGGCGCCAGTACGCTGCGCAAGCACGATAAGCTGCTCATCGACACCGTATTGACTGGTCGTACCATCATCAAGCACTGAAACGTCAAGGTTCGGCATTTGCTGAAGTTTCTCAATGATTTCAAGCCCAAATCGAGCCCTTTCACGCTTATCATGGTCGGCTTTATCGGCCATAAACTGTAGCTCACGAACAACCGAACGCGGCACAACTAGGCGAGCCGTTAGCAGCCCCGACCTGGCAACGTCAAGGATACGCCCATCAATCAGGACACTCGTATCAAGTAGTATTTCTTCGCGTTTGCCGCCACGACGCGTACGTGACAGATTGACCGCCACATAACTGACCTCTGCCAGTATCGCCAGCAATAACACGATGCTGAGTAGTTCCATATGCTCCTTTAGTGCTTAATTATTTTTTGTGAGGTGTAGGTTGAGTGCATCACGAAGATCACTGACCGGTGAAACAAATGTGCCCCCATCCTTGCTCGCCGGTGCGATCGCATGCTTGAATCCAAGCTTTTTCGCCTCTTTTACGCGTAACTCAATGCTACCTACGCGGCGTACTTCGCCACCGAGACCCACCTCGCCAAATACGACAAGGTCATCTGCTAATGTGCGCTCGGCGGCTGCACTTGCAACAGCCATACAGACTGCAAGGTCAGCTGCAGGATCAACGAGCCTCAGACCGCCAACAACATTGATAAAGATATCTTTGTCCGATAAGTTCAGTTTGGTACGTTTTTCAAGTACCGCAATAAGAAGCGTTAGTCGGTTGAGGTCAAATCCCGAAGCTGTGCGCTTAGGATAACCGAAGTGAGTCGGATTGACAAGCGCTTGTATCTCGACGAGGAGCGGCCGATTCCCCTCCATCGTAGCCAGTACAACCGATCCGTCACTCTTGCCGCGCTCAGATAATAAGCTGGCGCTGGCGTTTTCAACCTCCTTAAGACCTTCGCCGTCCATCTCCAAGATCGCAACCTCGGCAGTCGAACCGTAACGGTTCTTGGCAGCGCGCAGTAGCTTGAAACCGCCATAGCGATCCCCCTCGAACTGCAGCACGACATCAACGAGATGCTCGAGCACCTTCGGACCAGCGATGCTACCTTCTTTCGTCACATGCCCAACCAGTACGACCGCAGTATTGCTCGCCTTGGCGGCACGAATAATGGTATTGGCCGAATTCGTAATCTGACTGACCGTACCTGGTGCCGAGGCGACTTCCGCCATCGCGACCGTCTGCATCGAGTCGACGATAACGAGCCGGTAAGTTCCGGTCGCAATGGTCGCGGCTATATCATCAGCGCTCGTCGTCGCGATTAACGTCACGTTTTCTGGTAGTGATTTACTCAAGCGCTCCGCTCGTAGCTTGACCTGTCCGGCCGACTCTTCACCGCTAACATAGAGAACTGGTTCGCTCGCTCCAACAGAGAGCACAAGTTGCAACAGCAACGTACTTTTGCCGATACCGGGCTGACCGGCTAACAGCGCGACACCGCCCGGCATCAGCCCGCCACCGAGCACTTCATCGAGCTGTGCGAATCCCGTCGCCAGCCGTGTGCCAAGCGCTTCGACATGGACATCGGCAATTTTTTCTCCGCTCAATACCTTACCGGTCGAACGATCGACGACAGCCTTTTTTTCGAGCTGCTTCGCTTCCTCGACGAGACTGTTCCATGCGCCGCAGTTATCGCATTTACCGGCCCACTTTGAAAAGCTTGTGCCACACTGTTGGCACACGTAGAGCGTCGTTCGCTTAGCCATCAAGTTCCTCCGTTTCTGGCACTGGCGCCATTGCGCTGTTGATACTACGATTTAACGCGTTCGACTCGGAGTTTATAGTAGCAAGCTCTGTTCGTTTTTGTTCGTAGGTTCGTATCTGGGCTTGGATACCACTGTAGTCTGAACGCAGTGCTTGTTGCCGAAGTTCCAGGGCTGCCCGCTCACGGTCATACTCCGCACGTGTCATCGTGCCGCTATTGGCGCGTTGATTGAACGCTCTTATATCAGCCTCGAGTACCTGCAAGTTTCGTCGATAACGTGCACTGTCACTGTCTATACCATCTGCAAGCGCATTCAGCTCTGAGACGAGTGTGTCCTGCTGAGCTTCAAGTTGTTGGAAAACCGCCTGATAGGTCTCGGCCTGTGCAACGAGTGCCGCCCTGTCATCGAAATACTGCGCGTAATAGGCTTCGAGTTCCGGCGTCAAGTCACGTATCTCGCTACCGATGATCGAGTGAAGCTCGTTCATGCGCTCTCCCGGTTCAGTCTTTTCGTATTCAGCCATCAGCTCGCCAATGCGCGCCTCATCATCACCGAGCGGCTGTTTTTCAAGTAGCGCATCAACCCGCGCCTTCTCACCAATCGACAACCTCTGGTACACGGCATGCAGCATCTCATGGGCAGCTGTCACCTCTTTTACACCTTCTAACTTCTTGTTGTCAATGTCAAACAGATATATCCGACTCATACTGAAGCAGCCAAGAATCGCCGTGTTTTCACTCGCGACCGAACGGCATACGTCGTTAAATGCATCACGTTCTAGCAACTCTGGTCGTGATGCATAAAAGAGAAACTTTCCCTGCTCTGAAAACGCCGCCTTATCAGCAATCGCAACGATTTCAGACGACGGTGAAAAGCGCCATACAGTATATTGATCGAACAGCTGCTGGCGATTGAGAAAAACAAAGGCCGCCCCCGCCAGCAATGCAAGGCTTATGCTCAGTCGGACGAGATTGCTACTTCGCCGGGCTGGCGCTGACACTCGCGCTGTCCTCCTGAATAACTTCTAACTGGAGTGTGTCACGCTTGACGGTCACATCGATGATATCGCCCTTGTGATATTCATCTCCGAGCATGCCGTCAGCGATCAAATGCTCGAGATCATTTTGAATAACGCGCCTGAGCGGACGAGCGCCGTTCTTGGCATCATATCCGCGATCGATAAACCATTTCTTTGCACTGCGTCCAACCGTGATTCCCAGCCCTTTTCGTGCTAATCGCTCACGAAGCTCCTCGATGAGGAGGTCAAATATCTTACCGACTTCATTTCTGGTCAGCGCACGGAACACGACGACAGCATCAAATCGGTTTATAAGCTCCGGTCGCATGATGCGGTCCAGCGCTTCCAGGGCTGCTTGCTTGTTTTCTCCATGTAAGGCATCGACGCTCTCGATATCTGACTTTGTGCGGGCGCTAAAGCCGAGCGCGGCTTCTTTTCGCATCTTATCAGCGCCAAGGTTACTCGTTAGGATAACGATTGTGTTACTAAAGTCAACCGAACGACCCTTTGCGTCCGTCAACTTACCGTCCTCGAGTAGTTGAAGTAGCAACTGGAAGACATCCGGGTGAGCCTTTTCGATCTCATCGAGCAGAACGACACTATACGGCTGACGACGAATCTTGTCTGTCAGCTGACCTCCGTCTTCGTATCCAACGTAACCTGCTGGCGCACCGACCAAACGTGACGTGGTGTGTCGTTCGCCGAACTCGCTCATATCGATTTTGATAAGCGCTTTTTCAGATCCGAACACTTCACGGGCCAGTACACGGGCTAGCTCAGTTTTACCGACGCCTGTTGGACCCATGAAGATGAATGAACCGATCGGGCGCTTCGAACTACCGACACCACTACGGCTTCGGCGAACCGCTTTTGCGACCACCTCGATCGCTTCGTGCTGACCGATCAGATGTTTGCTAAGATGCTTCTCAAGACGACGTAACAGGTTTGCCTCGGAACGCTTGAGGTGCTGAACTGGCACGCCGCTCATCGTCGCGACAGCAGAGGCAATATCTTCGTAGGTTAATGTTGCCCAGGCATCATTTGGCTTACTAAGTTCACCAAGCTTTTCCTTCAGGCGACTGATACGCATTTTGTAGAGTGCAGCACGTTCATAGTCCTGGGCACTGACCGCTTCTTCCATTTTGTCCCCAAGCGCGCGTAGTTCGCGTTGGTATTCACGAGTCTTGCTCGGTGTCTTACCTCGCTTTACACGAACAAGTGAAGCGGCTTCATCGAGTACGTCGAGCGCCTTGTCAGGCATGAAACGTTCTGAAATGTAGCGGTCCGCAAGGTAAACGACATCTTCGATGAGCTCTTCGGCTACGTGCACACCGTGGTGTTGCTCGTATTTGTCACGCATACCAAGCAGAATCGCTTCGGTATCCTTGATGCTCGGCTCATCAACGATGATTGGTTGCAGCCGTCGCTCGAAAGCTGCGTCCTTCTCGATATGACGCCGATATTCGTCGAGCGTTGTCGCACCGATCATACGCAACTTACCCCGAGCCAAGGCCGGTTTGAGCATATTCGCCGCGTCCATCGCACCCTCTGCCGCACCGGCACCTATCAGCAAATGAAGTTCATCGATAAAGACAATCGCGCTATCGTCCTCAGTCAGTTCGTCGACAACCTTCTTGAGTCGCTCTTCGAACTCACCACGATACTTAGTTCCGGCTATCATCGCCGCGAGATCAAGTTGGATCACATGCTTGTCGAGCAAGTGGTCAGGTACATCCTCGTTCGCAATTCGCTGTGCCAAGCCCTCAACGATAGCCGTCTTACCAACTCCAGGCTCACCAATCAGGATTGGGTTATTTTTGGTACGACGACTAAGGATCGTTACCATACGAGCAATCTGACGGTCGCGGCCAATCACAGGGTCGAGTTCGCCTTTGCGTGCCGCTGCCGTCAAATCGTTTCCGAAGGTGCGTAGTGCCTGGTGGCGAGAACGTGAACGCTTTGACTTAGTGCCAATACCGAGCTCTTCGAAGTCGCCAGCATCAGACTGTTGGCGGTTCAAATAACTTTCGATATCGCCGAGAAGTTCTTCGACACTGACATTCATGTCACGCAGCAAAACTGTTGCTCGGGCGTTCTTTTGGCTGAGGATAGAAAAGAGAATATGCTCGGTTCCGCAGTAGTCTTGGTGAAACTCTTGCGCAACGTCCCAGCTCATCCGCAGTGTCAATTTGGCAGTCTCGGACAGACCTTTTGCGCCGGTGCTCACGACGAGAGCTCTAGGGGTAAGATTGAGCGCAACCCGGGCACGTTCAAGCGTGATACCAATATCTGCCAGCATCTTGGCACCTACCGATGTATCTTGGCTCAAAACACCAAGCAACAGATGTTCGGTACCTATATAAGCACTACCAAGCGAGCGAGCTATCATGTCTGCTTGCTCGAGACTGCCGCGTGCGTTGTCTGTTAGTCGATGAACGAAATCTTGCAAATTATCCATAGTTTGTCATGCCCCTCGCTCGGGAATTTATGATTCCCACTAAACCTAGTATATAGGAATTAGCACTCTACGTGCAAGAGTGCTAATCACATTAATGAGACAACCTTTCGGGTTTTCTCATCGCGCGGGCGCAGGAGTAAATCCTGACGCGCCGGCTGCTCTTTCCTGAAAGAGGGGTTTGTTACTTGTCGCCAGCTTCTTCAACGGCACTCAGTAGACTATCTTCGATGTTCTTTTTCGGCTTTGGCGCTGCGACCGGTTTAGCAACGGCGGTTTCAATATCGAGCTCATAACCAGTCAGTTTACTGGCAAGGCGGACGTTCTGGCCACCACGACCGATGGCGATTGACTGCTGATCTTCGTTGACGAATACCTTTGCGCGCTTGTCAGCCTCGTCGATCTCGATTGAGCTGATTTCAGCTGGTGAGAGTGCGTTGGCGATAAAGTTCTTAATGTCATCATCGTAGGTAACGATGTCAATCTTTTCCTGGTCGCCAATCTCATTCATGACGGCAGTGACACGTGTTCCGTGACCACCAACGAAGGTTCCAACCGGGTCAACGCCAGGCACTGTACTCGCAACAGCCAGTTTCGTACGCTTGCCTGCTTCACGAGCTAACGCCTTGATCTCAACAGCACCGGTTTCCATCTCAGGAACTTCCTGACGGAAGAGGTAGTCAACAAACGCTTCGTTGGCACGACTGAGAATAAGCTGTGGACCACGGTTTTCGCGTTCAACGTCCTTCAGGAACACTTTGATGCGAGAGCCGATAGAGTAGTACTCACCAGGAATCTGCTCGCTAGCTGGCAAAATACCGATGGCTTTGCCGAGCTCAACGCGGACGACACGCGGTTCGACACGCTGGACGGTTCCAGTGATGACGGTACCGATCTTGTCGGCGAACTCTTCGAGCACCACTTCACGTTCAGCTTCGCGAAGCTTTTGCAACACGACCTGTTTTGCGGTCTGAGCAGCGACACGACCAAAACTCGTGGCCTCAAAGCTTTCTTCGACAACATCGCCGAGCTTGGCGCCCTTCTTGATTTTCTGCGCATCCTCAACCGTCAGTTCGGTTGCTGGGTTCTCAACTTCTTCGACGACTGTGTACATGACGAACACCTTGGCGGTGCCGTTGACGGTGTTTAGTTCAGCACGAACATCTTGTTCGCGATCACCATTGTCTCGGCGCCATGCGGCAGCGATTGCCTGCTGGACGACGTCCATGACTGTTTCTTCTGGAAGATTCTTTTCTTCAGCGATCGTGCCCATCACCTGGATGAGTTGTTTTACATTGAGCTCCTGCATGGGTTTTTCGTCTCCTTGCCTATATTACTTGCATGAAAAAGTCCGACCTGCTGGCCGGATCTGTACGTTCTTATTGTAGCGCCTTATCAGATGATACGCAATACTTATCTCATGATATCATACTTTATAAAAATTGTCAATACCTTTACCTGTTACAATAGATGGTATGCAAACAGTACCCCGACTTTACGAACAGTTCCAGCCCACAAACTACAGACTGAGTCTCGATCTCACAAAACGCGAAGCCAGGACATTTAGCGGCGTTGTCGAAATCGATGGCGCGTACAGTGGGGGACCGCTCAGGCTGCACGCCAAAGACCTCGAGATTTCGAATGCTAAGAGTAATGGATCGGACGTGATGTTTTCACTCGATGGCGATCACCTGACGCTCGATGATGCGGGTGAAGCCGGCGAACGCAACTTGATTATCACCTTTAGCGGAAAGATCACCGACGGCATGCACGGACTTTACCCTTGCTATTTTGATGTCGATGGCCAGAAGAAAGAGTTGCTCGCCACCCAGTTCGAGTCACACCATGCACGTGAGGTCTTTCCATGTATTGACGAACCTGAAGCAAAAGCTGTTTTCGATCTGACGCTCCAAACCGAATCCGATGTCACGGTACTGAGTAACATGCCCTCTACATCGACCAAGAACGTTGAGGCAGGTGCTGTCCACGTCTTTGATACGACGCCGCGCATGAGTACCTATTTACTGGCATTTGTCGTCGGTGAGTTGCAAAAACAATCGGCACGTACAAACAATGGTGTCGAGGTTAATGTCTGGGCAACCAATGCCCAACCGGCTGCCAGTCTCGCCTTCCCGCTCGAAGTTGCCGTCAAATGTATTGAATTCTTTGATGAATACTTTGGGACCGCCTATCCACTCCCGAAAGCTGACCATGTCGCCTTACCAGATTTCTCGTCAGGTGCGATGGAGAACTGGGGACTTATCACCTACCGTGAGGTCGCGCTACTTGTCGATGCATCATCCTCCGTCAGTATGCGCGAATATGTGGCAACGGTTATCGCCCACGAAACCAGTCACCAGTGGTTCGGCAACCTTGTAACGATGAAGTGGTGGGACGATCTATGGCTCAACGAAAGCTTTGCGACCATCATGGAATATGTCGCGGTTGACGCGCTCTACCCTGAGTGGCATGCATGGAACACATTCGCCTCTCAGGAAACGCTGTCTGCACTGCGACGTGACCAACTCGCTGGCGTTCAATCCGTTAAGCTTGAGGTCAATCACCCCGACGAGATCAGTACGATTTTTGACCCATCCATCGTCTACGCCAAAGGTGGTCGCTTGCTCAAGATGCTCCGAAGCTACATAGGCGAAGAGGCATTTCGCGCTGGGCTTCGAGCCTACTTCAAGGAGCACGCCTATGGCAATACGATCGGCTCTGATCTTTGGCGAGCGTTCAGTGCCAGTTCCAGCAAGGATATCGAAGGTTTCATGAGCGCCTGGCTCACACAACCCGGGCTACCACTCGTGGACATTAAGACGACCGATGATGGCTACGCCCTGTCTCAACGGCGCCTCGTTATCGGTGAAGAGTCTGGAGATGCACGTTGGCCTATTCCGCTCTTTGCCACGAACTCGGCATTCCCTGAGCTATTCGAAGAAAGTTCGACGACCGTCACCGCCGAACATACTCTGCCGCTCTTGAATCGTGAGAACGACGCACACTTTGTGTCGAAATATGACGAGCCTGCCTGGCAACTGCTGCATGCAGCTCTACAAGCCGGTGAGGTCGGGGATGTGCCGCGTCTTGCGCTCCTACACGAGACAAGCCTGCTGGCCCGTAGCGGTGATGGTAAAACCGCCGCTCTCGTACCACTACTCGGCGTATACGACCAGGAAGACAAGGAACCTGTCTGGAATATCATCAGCATGGTGATTGGCGATCTCAAACGATTCGTCGAGGAAGACGAAACCAGTGAAATTGCGCTTAAGCAACTCGTCACCCGTCTCGCAACGCCACAGTTTGAGCGACTTGGTTTCGAGCCTAGCGACACTGAAACCGAGCAAGACACCAAGCTGCGAGCGACCATTATCGGACTACTCGCGTATGCCGATCATCCTGCCATCGTCAAATGGGCACTGGATGTCTATCGTCAAGCAACTGACCTTGCGCTGCTCGCCCCAGAGACTCGCGCTATCACGTTCGCCGTGGCTGCAAAGCATGGTGATGAGGATGATTTTGCCAGACTCGTCGAGACGCATAGTTCCACCGTTAACGCGGAGCTGCGTGATGATGTCGCCTCTGGCGTCTGTGCGGCTCGTGATGAAACGCGCATTTCACGGTTGCTCGCCAGGCTGACCGACGATTCACTTGTTCGACGTCAAGATGTCTTCCGCTGGTACATTTACCTACTCCGCAACCGTCATGCTCGGGACGCCACCTGGGCATGGATGACTGGCAACTGGGACTGGATCGTCACATCATTCAAAGGTGACAAGAGCTATGACGATTTTGCGCGCTACAGCGCCAATGTGTTCGGCACATATGAGTGGCTCGAGACTTACCGTGCATTCTTTGAACCAAAGAAGTCCGAGACTGCTCTCAAGCGTGCAATCGAAATTGGACTTGTTGAGATCGCTGGACGCGCCGAGTGGATCGAGCGAGATCAACAAGCTGTCAGGGCTGCACTTGCTCAAGAAACTGCGTAACTAGGTAGTCTTCGCCTGAGACCTCAATCACAGACAGTTGCGCATCTACCTCGCCATGCCACTGCATCCAGATACGAGCCGCTCTGGACATCTGTTTGAGCTTTTTAGGTGTTATTACCGCCACACCACCGCCTTGGTCAGCTTTCTTTCGATATTTTACTTCGACAAAATAAACGATATTGTCTTTTGTGGCGACGATATCTATTTCACAGGCTTTCGTTTTCCAGTTGCGATCAGTGATGACGTATCCCTTTGACTTGAGATATTCTGAAGCGGTATCCTCGCCACGATTACCGATAGCTTTAGTTGTGACGGATAAAGTCGGACTAACTGGTATGTTTCCTCCTAACAATGCTGCTATTGGCGCAAAACTCTTACGATGTAGTTCCGTTACCCCATGCATCTCAAGCGCTGCCCTATGGGCTGCAGTTCCATATCCTGCATGGGTAGCAAATCCATAGCCAGGATAGACACTATCTAGCTCAGCCATGTAGGCGTCTCGAGCAACTTTAGCGATGATACTTGCTGCGCTGACACTCGGCACTAGTAAATCTGCTTTCGCCATCGTCGTCACATAGGGACCTTTTCCAGTGTCCTTTAGCAGATTCACGGTGCCATCGAGAATGATTTGTTGATATGGAACATTTATTTGCTCGAGTGCGCGCCGACAGCCAAGACTGAGGGCCTGGCTCATACCGATCTCATCGAGTTCGGTAGCACTCACCCACCCGAGGCCAACGGCTGCGGCTTTTTCGTGTATTTCGTAGGCCAGCATCTCACGACGCTTTTTTGTTAATTTCTTGCTATCGGTTAGTCCCTCTATATCGGCATCTCCGAGCACAACCGCCCCAAAGACAATCGGTCCGGCCCATGGACCCCTCCCTACCTCGTCGATACCAACAATCATAATGTGCAGTATACGTTATAAGCACAGATGATATGATTGGATAACAGAGCTTACCGCAATGACGGCCCTTCTGTGAGAAAAAGGACGCTATGTGTAGGCTAAAAGCCTACATCGATGCATTCGGCATCAATATCACACTAGATTTTGTTAAAATCTAATAATAAATCTAGTTTAAAAATAGCCCGAACTCGGGCTATTTTTACTTGAATTACAATAACTTAAGCGTTGTCGCTGTGCGCTGCCTCGACGGCTGCGGCTTTCTTTTCGAGTTCTGCGTCAGCATCAGCTTTCTTAGCGGCTTCAGCTTCTGCTGCTTTCGCAGTCTCTTCTTTGAGCTTGGCTTCTTCAGCTTCAGCGGCTTTGTCGTGAACGTCGTTGACGGCTTCGCGGTCGAAGTTGACAGCACTCAGACGAGCACTCTTGCCAGCGCGGCCACGGAGGTAGCTAAGGTAGTTGCGGCGAACTTTTGAACGCTTGGTGACCTCAACCTTGAGAACGAGTGGGCTATGGAGCAAAAAGCTCTTTTCAACACCGACACCACTGGCAATCTTGCGGACGGTGATGCGACTTGTCAGACTGTTCTTGCGGTCACAACGGATGACAACACCTTCGAAGACCTGGGTACGTTCCTTGTTACCTTCTTTGATTTTTTGGTGCACGCGAACCGTGTCGCCAGAACGGACGTCGACGACCTTTTGCTTCATGTGCTGCTCATTAACTTTTTGAATCAGTTCAAACATCGCTCACTCACTTAGATTTACTAATACAATCAACAAACGAATATAGCACAATTTCGAGGAAATTAAAAGGGGTATACTAGTGTTCATGGATTATGATCAACTCGCGCTCGATGCGCACAAGCAACATAGAGGCAAGATCACGATGAAGCTCCGTGATGAAAGCGAGCTCACGAAAGACAAACTCAGCACCTATTACACGCCAGGCGTAGCCGCAGTAAGCCGTGCTATAGCTGACGACCCTTCTCTATTACCGGTCTATACCTGGACGAATAATCTCGTTGCAGTTATCTCGGACGGGTCTGCCGTCCTGGGTCTCGGAAACATTGGTCCTCGCGGCTCTATGCCGGTTATGGAAGGTAAAGCGCTGCTATTTAAGCAGTTTGCGAACATCGACTCAGTGCCGATAACGCTCGACGTGCACTCTGCAGATGAGATCGTCTCCGTCGTCAAAGCGATCGCGCCGAGCTTTGGAGCCATCAACCTCGAAGACATCGCCGCACCAATCTGTTTTGAGGTCGAGGAACGACTCAAAGCCGACTTGCCAATACCAGTCTTTCATGACGACCAACACGGTACGGCTGTCGTGGTTCTTGCTGGGCTCATCAACGCGATGAAGGTTACTGGCAAGTCCCTACCAGAATGCAAAATCGTTACGATCGGTGCCGGTGCGGCTGGCACCGCTATCATTAAGCTCCTTCATAAATACGGCGTCGGTTCGATCGCCGCCGTTGATAGCAAGGGTATCATCAGCGACACGAGAACTGATCTGAACGACGAGAAAAAACAGTTACTCGCATACGTCGACGGAAGTACTGACGGTACGCTCGAGGACGCAATTCGCGGTGCCGATATCTTTATCGGCGTCAGCAAGCCCGGACTCCTCACGCCGGACATGGTACACACCATGAACACTGACCCGATTATCTTCGCGCTTGCCAATCCGACGCCAGAGATTATGCCCGATGAGGCCAGGGCAGCCGGTGCAGCAGTCGTTGCGACTGGCCGATCTGATTTCCCAAACCAAGTGAACAACGCGACTGCGTTCCCAGGCATATTCCGCGGAGCTCTGGATAACCGCGTCCGAATGATTACCGACGAACATAAGCTCGCTGCCGCCGAAGCAATCGCTTCACTGGTTCAAAATCCAAACACTGAGGAAATCATTCCAAGTGTTTTCGATGACCGGCTCGTGCCAACCATCGCCGCCGTCATCGTCTAGATAACCCTGTTGATCTCTTCGATCGTCGTCTCGCCTTTAAGGGCTTTGAGTAGGCCATCGTGGAGCATGGTCATCATGCCATCGTTTATGGCGGTCTGTTCAATCTTAGCGACATTTATGTCTTTCATTTCGCCGCGGATCAACGCCTGGATGCCGTCTGTGACCATAAGTTGTTCCATGATCATCATGCGTCCTTTGTAACCGAACGGGGCGTCGTCGCTACTACCTGGCTTGTAAAGCGTAATAGTATCGAGATTCGGTCGTTCAATACCCTCTGGCAGATTAGCCAAACTCTCACGAATCCACGTTTTAGTGGCTTCATCCGGCTCATAGGCAGTCTTCGAGGCATCATCAAGCCGGCGGACAAGGCGCTGTGATAAGACCATCTGAATAGCATTGGCAAAGATTGGGTTTTGGCCGATCATGTCGATAATCCGTGAGAATGCCGCGGCGGCCGAGCTCGCATGAAAGGTCGAGAGTACGAGGTGACCGGTAATCGAGGCTTGGATGGCTGTCTTGGCGGTGTCGTTATCTCGAATCTCACCGACCATGACAATATCAGGGTCGAGACGAAGCACGGCACGGAGATTGTCGGCAAAGCTCGCGCCTTGTCCGGTATCAACCGGAATCTGGACCACACCAGGAACGGTTATTTCAACTGGATCCTCGAGCGTCAAGATCTTGCGTGATGGTTCGTTGAGGGCATTGATAATCGAAAATAGCGTCGTTGATTTTCCTGAGCCAGTCGGACCAACTACAAGGACTAATCCGTGTGGGTGTTTGATAACGTGCTCGATACGCTCACGTGATTTTTCGGTCAGCCCAAGCTTGTCGAGCATTAACATACTCTCGTCAAAGTTAAACAAACGGATGACGGCATCCATACCGTAGGAGGTAGGAACGGTCTCGATACGCATATTGAGGAGCCGACCGGGCTGCATTACCGATTCACGCTGCATATGACCGGTTTGCGGCTCAGTAGCGGCAGTTGAGATATTCGAACGTGATGCCAACGAACCCTGCAAGATTCGATATTTGTCGTGACTAATCGTTGCTACAGGATGAAGCGCGCCGTCGACACGGAGCCGAACACGGACATTCTCGCGTTGATTTTCGATATGAATGTCGCTCGCATTCAGGCGGTCAGCTTGATCAATCAAATAATCCAATATTTTGTCAGTGCTGACAGACTCCAGTGTATCGGAAACCGCCTGCAACGTCTCATTATCACCATCTTTGGCGATCTTGACGTCGTCATAGTGGACCTCTTTCGGCGGGTCGTAGCGTAGCATGAAATCACGAAACCCAAGATTACTGATGAGAAGAAAGTCGACAGCTTTGCCGTTGTCGTTATAGGCTTGTTTGGTAGCCTTGATAACCGATTGCGGAGTTGTTGATGTCACAGCGAATACATACGGCTGGTCATCGCCGCCATCCTGGAGTGGAACCATCTTACCTTGGTACATCTCCTGTAACGTAAGCACGTCAGGAATCAACGGCGCCGTTTTGGCCGTCGACCGCGTATCGAGGTATTTGAGCCCAAGCAGGCTTGCACGCTGCTGCGTGTTTCGCTCTTCTTGTTCCCGGTATTTTTCAGCTTGTTCGTCTGGCATATATCTTCATGATTGTACCAGATAAGCATGAACTTTTTGAGGCGTTACAATGGATGAAATGCCCGACATCATCGTTATAGCCCATAATATCCGCTCAACCCATAACGTCGGGGCACTTTTTCGTACCTGCGAAGGTTTTGGGGTTACTAAACTCATTTTGAGCGGCTACACCCCTTATCCAACGACAGAATCTGATGAGCGGTTGCCACATTTGAGTGCCAAGATCACGGCGCAGATTAGCAAATCCGCTCTCGGCGCCGAGACAATGGTTCCGTTTATTCATGTAGACGAGCCGCCGATTGAAGGCTTACGGGATGACGGCTACATGATCGTTGGCCTCGAGCAAGACAGCAGATCAGTACTGCTCGCCGATTACTCAGTACCTGAACGAGTTGCATTGCTCATTGGCGAAGAAGTCGCAGGCATCTCGGAAGCTCATCGTGATACCTGTGACAATCTGATTGAGATCCTGATGCACGGTCAAAAAGAGTCGTTTAATGTTTCCGTGGCAACTGGCATCGCGTTGTACCATTTGACTCAATAGCACCATGGTTTGATAGTTATTTGTTTTTTCTATATACTCTCGCTATCTGCCCTACTCTAGAAAGGAGCGGCAGCGATGGGCTTTCAGATAAAGTTTAATGGACAAGCACTTGTCCTTGAAGATGTCCGCACTCTTGGCAACAAGTCGCCCGGTGCCGTCGTCATCACCGACAGTGGTGAGTATCCAATAGTCGGTGTGCGTGCCCCGATTTCTCCGCGCACCCCTCGCGCAGATCGACGCCAAGTGCAGCAAGCCGAGATGATGATCAAGTTTGAACATCTGTCCGTCGGAGCACGAGCAAAGATGGCAGGCTCCGTAGCTCACGGTCTGGAACTCATGGCCAGCTTCGAGGAGCACGGCATCGGCAGTACAACACGGATAGGACAAATCGATGGACGTGCGCATCCCGGACCATCAAACCCGGCTGGCGCCCAACGACTCCGTGACCAGGTCACGGAGGGACCTGCAGATGACAAGCTGTTCGCAGTTGTTGTGACACAACACGGGACGGGCTGTCTGTTAGAGACAGGTTCGACACTGGTCGTATCCAGCAGAGTCAAGCTGTTTGGGACGACCGCCGATCTCGGTCTTATCCGTGGCTTCAAGCTCCTCGACTAACCCGTCCTCCTGGGATCAAACACCCCGGGAAGGCGGGGTGTTTTATTTCTATAGATAAACTGTCTGGACATATTCTCGGGTGATGATATAGTAATCATTAGCACTATGAAACAAACACGACGAAATCTTGCGTTTCATTTTAGGAGATTCACTCTCTTCTCGATACTACTGCTCGCATTCTTTATCGTGCGTTTCGATGCTGCTGCCTCACCGACGACAGACCCTGGACGTGGCACCGTCCTCGCTTATGCCACCGAGATGAGCCGTGAAGGCTTACTGGCTGGCACGAACGCAGCTCGTGCGGCCAACGGGCTAGGAGCCCTCTCGCTTCAGAGCCAGCTCAACAACTCCGCTCAGGCGAAGGCACAGCATATGGCCGACCATGACTACTGGGCGCATGTGGCACCAGACGGGACTCAACCATGGTATTTCTTCAGTCAGGCCGGCTACGTCTATATTCGGGCGGGAGAGAACCTAGCCTACGGCTTTGGAACCAGCCAGGGCGCCATCGATGGTTGGATGAACAGCCCATCGCACCGCGCCAATATCCTCGGTAACTATGCCGACGTCGGTTTCGGTATCGTCAATATGCCCAACTATCAAGGTAATGGCCAACAGACTATCGTCGTCGCACACTATGGCACAAAGAGTACCCCGCCATCTGCTCCTACACCTGCCGCACCGACCGCTCCTGCCGCGCCAGCAGCACCACAAACACCTGCACCAGCGGCTGAAACGCCAGCGGAAACTACAGCGCCTCCCGAGGAAGTAGCTGAGCCAGAAGTAGCAACCCCTGTAAAAGAAGAGGAGCCGGAGACCAAACCGCAAGATGAGATAGAAACGACTGCAAGCCCCGTCAGTACCGCTGAACCGACGACAATATCGGTACTTAGCATGCTTTCGGCGAGAAACCTGCCGTTCGCCGCACTCACCAGCTTACTACTCGTCGGTTTTGCAGCTGTCGGCTACGTCCTCACTCACCGCAGTGCGTTCTATCATGCAGTGCATGCTGGCGAACATTTCGTTGTCGCACACCCTGGAGTAGATACGGCAGTTATCGCCGCAGTCACCGCACTCATCGTACTCACCACGTACGGTAATATCGGCTAACGATTACTTGACGACGACGTGCTCTGCGCCATAAAGCGCACCAATTGCTGACTGTAGATCCGGCTGAGGATCTATCTTGAACGGCAAACGCATCGCAGATGATTTATCGGACCCGAGTACAAGGATAATTTCACTCTCACCCACAAAATCATTGAGGATTTTTTTCAGCTCATGCAGCTTATTGTGATCACCAGGATCAGTTACACGTACATACAATTTTGGTGGCTCACGATCATCTACCGGCTGATACGTGAACTTTTCTTCGGATACGGCAGTCTGTTTCGGTGCTGTAGTACTCTTTTTACGCGGTTTTAGTTCCTTCATCTTTTTTCCCGTTGCGCGGTAGTTATCAAGCTCTTCACCGCTCACAAAGATGAATGTATCAGCTATTATCTTGGCTTCGCCAAGTGAGTTACCTTGACGGTCGGTACTACTGATTTTGCCTTCAACACGAACGACTTCGTCCTGCAGAAGTCGTGACCCAACCTCTTCGAATAGGCTTGGAAAGACAACCACCTCGCCTTCTCCTGATTTATCCTCGAGAGCAACAAATGCCATCTTGGCGCCGCTCTTGGTTAGTATCTGACGTACTGAGCCGATAACACCGCCAACAACAACTGCCTTTTTGTCGTGCTCAGGCTTGAGACTCGCGAGCGGCACGGTCTGCTCCTCGAAGTAGGTATCATACTTGTCGAGCGGGTGCGCACTGAGGTACAACCCGAGCAGCTCACGCTCCCACTGAAGGCGTTCCTTTTCGCTATGGGGTTGTGGTGCCACCTCGAGCTTAATCTCTGGAGCCTCAACGACTTCTGCTAAGCCACCGAACAAATCAGCCTGATTCGTCGCACGCTCACGCTGCAACTTCGAGGCGTAGGCGAGAATCGTATCGAGGTTAAATAGGATATCCGAACGATCGCCGAGTCGATCGAACGCACCTGCCTTGACGAGTGACTCCCAGGCTTTGCGGTTGACACTCCTTGTGCTAACTCGCTGCGCGAAATCCGCCACGCTCTCGAACGCACCATCCTCACGCGCACGAAGTATCTCCTCGACCGCACCAGTGCCTACGCCTTTGACAGCAGCCATACCGAAACGAATCTGGTTTTGCCCACCGACAACACCAAACTCAACGAAACTTTCATTGACATCTGGCGACAATACCGTAAGCCCCATGTGCTTGCACTCGCTGATTTCAATCGCAAGTCGCTCCGTGTCATCGAGGTCGCTCGTCATCACCGCAGCCATGAAGGCATCAGGATAATGAGCCTTCAGATATGCTGTCCAGTATGCAATCAGGCCGTAACATGCGGAGTGTGACTTGTTGAAGGCATAGTCAGCAAAGCCAAGAATGTCTTTCCAGATCTTCTCAACCACATGCTGCGGAACGCCATTTTTGACTGCACCATCGATAAACTGCTTGCCCATTTTAGCCATTACCTCGGGAATCTTCTTACCGATACCCTTTCGGAGTGTGTCGGCCTCGCCGCCCGTGAAGCCCGACATTTCCTTGCTCATCTGCATCACCTGCTCCTGGTAGACGATGACACCATAGGTCGACTCCAGCGCGTTTTTTGTGAGCTCATGTTCGTAGGTAATCTTTTCCAAGCCGTTCTTTCGCTTTACGAACGAATCGGTCAGCCCTGCTCCTAGTGGTCCAGGCCGGTACAATGCGCACATCGCGATGATGTCCTCAAATTCTGTCGGTTTCAAGTCCTTCAGGTAGCGCTTCATACCAGATGATTCAAGCTGGAATACGCCCGTCGTCTCACCGCGTTGTAAGAGCTCGAATGTCTTTAGGTCATCGAGTGGAATATCACTGAGTGCAATCTCTGTTTTATAAACCTTGCGAATAATACGCAGTGCGTTATTGATGATACTGAGGTTTGATAGACCGAGAAAGTCCATCTTAAGCAGACCAAGATCCTCGATCGGCCCCATTGGGAACTGCGTTGCCACGACGCCTTTTTGTGCCATCTCAAGAGGTGCAAACTTGACGATATCGTCCGGTGCGATCACCACGCCAGCTGCATGTACACCGTGGCTTCGAATCGTTCCCTCGAGCCGAATCGCAAAGTCAATCACCTGCTTTGCGGTCGGGTTTGCCTCGTACTCTTTTTTGAGATCAAGGTCTTCTGCCACACTGACCTTGAGTGGAATGTGCCGACCTTGGACTGGTGCAGGAATCAGCTTGGCGAGACGGTCGGCGTCGCCGTATGGAACCTGGAGTACCCGAGCAACATCTCGTACTGCCGCACGCGCAGCCATCTTGCCGAACGTCGTGATGTTTGCGACGCGCTCTTTACCGTACTTTTCAACGCAGTACTGGATCACCTCATCACGACGGGTGTCTTGGATATCGATATCGACGTCAGGCATGCTGATACGATCTGGATTGAGGAAACGCTCAAAGAGCAAATCGTATTTAATCGGATCAAGCTCGGTAATATTCAATGCATAGGCAATGATGGAACCGGCTGCCGAGCCACGTCCTGGCCCAAAGATGATGCCGCGATCCTTTCCCCAGTTGATAAAGTCGTGGATGATCAAAAAGTAGCCGTTAAAGCCCATGTTTTCGATGACGCTCAGCTCAAAGTCAGCACGAGTCGTGATATCATCCTCAAGCAGCTTTCGTGCATCCTCAATAGACAGTTCGTGCATTTTCGCATGCTCAACACCGCCGTAACGCCACGCTAACCCCTGCCAGACCAGCTTGTCGAGATATGTTTTTTCCGTGTCACCCTCAGGAACCGGAAAAGTCGGAATCAAGATTTTGCCAAACTCAAGGCTGACGTTACAGCGATCAGCGATTTGTTTGGTATTAGTAATGATCGACGGGTGCTCGTTACCCCAACGATTGATAATGTCTTCTGGGTCAGTAACGTGAAGGTGAAAGTCTTTGAGACTCATCCTATCCTCGTCGCTCAGATATGAGCCTGTGCCAACACAAAGTAAGATTTCGTGAGATTGCTGGTCAGCCTCGCTCAGATAGTGCGCATCACTGGTCACGACACACTGAATGCCGAGTTCCTTGCCAATCTTCAGAACACCCTCGTTTATGGTCTGCTGCACATCCCACTCATTGTGATCCTGGATCTCGAGATAATAACGATCGCCAAACACACCTTGGTACCACGCGGCAATTCGCTTCGCCTCATCATAGTTTCCACTCTTTAGGTTTTCGCCAATCTCACCACCTGCGCAGGCGCTGAGGGCGATCAGACCCTCGTTATACTGCTCAAGTAGGTTATGGTCGATACGCGGTTTATAGTAGACACCCTCGAGATTAGCAATTGAGCTCAGCTGCATCAGGTTTTGATAGCCTGTATTGTCCATTGCCAGCAGAATGAGATGATAGCGAGCCTTGTCCTTTGACGGATCGCGATCATGAATAGTGCGCGCCGCCACATACGTTTCAATACCGATAATTGGCTTGATATCCTGATCTTTGCAGGCTTTATAGAACTCGATAGCACCCGAGAGTGTGCCATGATCAGTCATCGCCACCGCACTCATGCCTAAATATTTAACACGATCAACCAGTTCCTCGACTTTCGTGAGACCGTCGAGCAAACTGTGGTGAGTATGATTGTGGAGATGAACGTAGTCAGAGGCAACGAGCCTCGCTGCGGCCACCTTGTTTCCCCCGCTTGCCATATCCATCTAGTATAGCAGCCGGAAAACTCTATTGGCCGGTATTGTCGGTGGTTTCCTCGATAGAGTTTTGAGTAGTTTCGAATAGTTCACCGAGAACTGGGACGTTCACAAATAGTGATAACGTCCAAACAATAAGCGCCACGATGACCGTTCCGCCGATAACACTCCCAAGTCCAAAAAAGATACCTCGTACGAAATTAACTTTGTAGATGCGTTTACGATCACTGTAGATGTCGTGAAATAACTCGTCGAGCGTATCACGTTTAGCCTTCATATCCTTCGTGGACGTACGACGTTGTTCACGCTTTGCGAAGAAAGCTTTGATTCGCTGCATCATCATCCCCATCCAGCTAAACTACTTACGAAACTTTTTTAGCTGATCCATCACAAGTTTCGTGATGATGGCCGGAGAGGTAACTTTGCCAACACTTGTCGCAATTGAATTGATTTGGTCAGCGGCTGACTGCGCCGTTGAAGTGACATTCTGGATTTGCTTCGTCACGCGTATCAGCAGTATCACCAGGATGATGGCAAGTAACAGAAAGAGAGCGAGAAATGATGAGAGGATGATAACGAGAATTTCCATTGCGTCCATAGTATGAGGGTTCCTTCAGTTAGATGACTCTAGTATAGCAAAGACGGCGAACTCACGAGAGGCGAGTCTTTAAGTACTCGATTAAAGCAGGTCCAAGGTCTGGATGGTTCATACCGAAATCTATTGTGGTTTTCAAGTACTCAAGCTTATCACCGGTATCGTAGTAGGTACTGTCTTTTACCTCGTAGGCGTAGTATGCATGACCGTCGTCGATCATCTGCTGCATGATCGGTTGAAAGATAAACTCACCGTCTCCAGAGAACTTATCTTTGGCTCTCTCGAGGTATTTAAAGAATCTTCCCTCGAGTAAGTAACTACTCACTGACGCGAGTTCACTCGGGGCATTTTGCTTGCCGGGTTTTTCAATGATACGTGACAACCTGAGTGTACCTGGTTCGATTTGCTCACCTGCTGCGATACCATACCGATCATATTCGCTGTCACTAACGACTCGCTTGCATGAGAGAACCGCGCCACCCCGCTCCTTATGAAGATCTATCATCTGACTGAATCGGCTTGGACTGGCAACAATAAAATCATCGGCCCAGGTGTAAATAAACGGTTCGTCCTCGGCTATCAAATGTGCTGCGCTAAGGAGCGGTGTCGCGTTGCCATACGGGCCTTTTTGTCGAACGTAGATGAAGTTAGCGAGATTCGCTATCGCTTCCAACTCATCAACATAGTGCTGTTTTTTCTCACCCCCGGAACGCAGGTTGGCGAGTAAATCTTCGTTCGGGACATCGAAGTGGTCCTCGATGGCTCGCTTGTTGCTACTTCCAACAATAATAATGTCCTCTACACCCGCCTCAACCAGTTCTTCGACGACGTACTGGATGATAGGCTTGTCAATGAGCGGCATCATTTCTTTGGGCATGGCTTTTGTCTGCGGTAAGAAACGGGTTCCAAAGCCTGCAGCGGCAATAATTGCTTTGGTTGGTTTCTTGTTCATACTATGCCTCCTACCTTACTTTCACATACGTTCGCGAATTAACTTCTTTGCGAGTCCTGGGTTTGCTTTACCTTGTGACTTCTTCATTACCTGGCCAACCAGGAAACCGATAGCCTTATCGTTGCCAGCCTTAATATCCTGTAGCGCTTGCCTGGAACTAGGATCGGCAAGTACTTCATCTACAATTACTGCAATCGCGCCCTCATCGGAGACCTGCAAGAGGTTCTTTGCCTCGGCGATGTCTTTCGCAGAACCACCTCGCATACGAAGCTCGCCCAGAACTTCTTTGGCGCCTGTAGAGCTAAGCTTGTTATCTTGAACCATAATAGATAATTCAACCAGCGACTCAACATTCAGTTGTGATACCTCATTGCCAGCCTCTCCTGATGTGTCAACCACACTTACCAGCCAATTTGCAACCCGTTTCGCATGTTCATCACCGCTACTATGTTGAATTGTTGCAACCAAGTGTGCAGACACTTGAGATGTAAGTAGTGAATTTATGACCGACTCGTCAAGACCGATTGAGATCCAGGCACTTCGATACTCAGCTGGCATCATCGGCATACTGTCTTGGACATCTGATACCCTTTTGCGTGATAGCCGCACTGGCGGAATATCAGGATCCGGGAAGTATCGATAATCATGCGCATCTTCTTTGCTACGCTGGCTAAATGTCTTTTGCTTGTCCTCGTTCCAGCCGCGAGTTTCCTGGACAACCTTCTCACCTCTATCCAAAACCTCGGATTGTCTGATGGCCTCGAACTCTGCCGCCTTCTCAACCGCGCGGAATGAGTTGAGGTTCTTGATCTCGGTGCGTATGCCTAACTCAGCCTGGCCAACCGACGCTAGCGAGATATTGACGTCAAAGCGCATATTGCCGTGATACAAATCACCATGAGTTACTCCCGCAAATGTCATCAATCGGTAGAGCTCTTGCACATAGGCACGCGCTTCGGCCGGGCTGTGGATGTCAGCTTCAGAAACAATCTCAATCAGTGGTGTCCCAGCACGGTTAAGGTCAACGAGGCTCTCCTTACCACTCACTGGGTGGGTTAGCTTACCGGCATCTTCTTCCAGATGGGCGTGGTGGATACGCACCTTACGTGTTGAACCGTCAAGTTGCGGAACATCGACGTAGCCACCGACAATAACCGGTTCGGCCAACTGTGTGATCTGGTAGCCTTTTGGTAAATCTGGATAGAAGTAATGCTTGCGCTCGAACCGACTAATTTCCGGTAGTTCAGCATTAAGGGCTAGTCCAGCACGTACAGCTAATGTGAGCGCCTCATCATTAAGAACCGGTAGCACGCCAGGAAACCCAAAACAGATCGGACTCACCGTCGTATTTGGCGCTTTGTCGCGGGCATCATTATCCGCGCCGCTAAAGAGCTTCGTTTTCGTCTTCAGCTGAACATGACACTCGATACCAATGGTTGGTTGGTAGCGTTCTGTAATAGACTTTAGATTCATTACAGCGCCCCCAAATCAATCAAGGCTTGTTTGAAAATCTTAAGTGCTTCGTTAGCTTGTCGCTTCGTGACCGTCACACCATCATCGTGGGCGATACGGTTGCGTAGCTTATGAGCACGCCAAACGTTATCAATATTGCGTATGTGTGGCCCCGCATTCTTGAGACGTTCTCCCATCGTCGCACCAGACACGCCACGCTCTTTCAATGCAGAATCGAGGAGTTTGTCTGCATTCATGATGGCAAACTGCCAACTCTCAGGTGTGGCGTTGGATCCCTGGGTAATAGCGAGCCAGCGGGACCGGTACTTTTCCGGGTCAAGCGGGCGACCACTGCGGCGGGTCAGTGAAATAAATATCAACAGTGCGATACCGATAACGACTACAAAAATGAACATCGTCAAAACAAGACCGTTCACACCGAAGCTCCTTCGATAACACTGGCAAATGCCATCACGGTCGTGTCGTTGCCGCGCGCACCGATGATCTGAAAACCAACCGGTAACCCGTCCGATTCAACCGGAACACTCACAGCTGGCATACCGGTCAAACTAGCTGAAACGGTCATCTGATCAGCGAGATACATACTCAGTGGGTCGCGTGTGTTTTCACCAAGCTTGAACGCGACGGTCGGGACGGTTGGACCGACCAGAACATCGTATGTTTCAAGGGCTTCGTTCATCGCATTCGTCAGTAACGTACGCACTTTGGCTGCCTGACGGAAATACGCATCGTAGTAACCACTTGATAGAACGTAGTTACCAATCAAAATACGGCGTTTGTTTTCAGGCATGAAACCATGATTGCGTGTCTCAGAATATACCGATGCGAGATTGGTTGTAGTGCCTGGCCTCACCCCATATCGTATGCCGTCATAACGAGCAAGATTGGATGCCACTTCCGCTGGAACGATAATATAGTAGACAGCAAGCGCGTATTGCAGAATCGGGAGAGAAACCTCATCGACTTCATAACCATCAGATTTGAGAGTATCAAGTGTCCGCAAGATACTCGACTTCACATCGTCAGCGACGCCGTCACTCAGCCACTCTTTGATAACGCCGACTTTTTTAACTTCAGTTGCGCTAACGTCGTAAGGATTCTCAATCGTCGTACTATCCTTGGTATCTTTGCCGGCAATCACGTCCATCACCAGCTTGGCGTCCTCAACTGTATGCGTAAGCGGCCCAATAACATCCGTGCTACTGGCCATCGCCACTACGCCATATCGACTAACCGCGCCATACGTTGGTTTGAGACCGACAACGCCCGTGAAGCTAGCTGGCTCGCGAATCGAACCACCGGTATCAGTGCCGAGCGCGAACGGCACAATGTCCAGCGCAACCGCCGCAGCCGATCCCCCCGAGCTACCGCCAGCAACACGTGTACTATCATGAGGATTAGTTGTTGGTCCAAATGCGGAGTTCTCTGTACTTCCACCATGCGCAAAAGCGTCGAGATTTGCCTTTGCTATGCAGATGGCGCCTGCGGCTTCAAGGCGCTCGATCGCCTCAGACTGAAATGGCGCTTCAAAGTTTTCAAGGATTTTCGCTGCAGCCGTTGTATGGCTACCGAATGTCAGGAAGTTGTCTTTGGCTATGAACGGCACGCCAGCGAGCGAACCAGCATCAATACCGTTATTTAGTTTTTCATCAATCTCACCAGCACGAATCAGTGCCCGTTCTTCCATCAGCTCCAGCAACGCGTGTGCTCTGTCAGCTTTGGCACGTTCTATCGCTGCTTTCACGACTTCTAGTGCGGAGCTGGATGAGACTATCGCTTTTACTTCGTTAATTGTCATTCGATTACCCTCGGCACTACTAGCGAGCCGTCCGCTTGTTCCGGAGCATTCTTCAAAAGCTCAACCTGACTGACACCATACTCAATTACTGCATCTTGACGCACGACAGTCTCGAGGTCGTGAGGCTGGTAGGTCGGTTCAATGTCAGCAGTATCAACATCTCGTAACTGTTCAACGTAACCTAAGATCTGCGTCAAATCGGTTTGCATAGATGCCACCTCTTCATCGGTGAGCGTCAAAGCGGAAAGCGCCGCCAATTTTTGGACATCAGAAGGAGAAATTTTGGTCATTACAGTCCAGTATACCAGAGGCAGGCCGGCTTATTTCATGGTTTGTTTAATATCGGTAATTGTATCTCGCAGCTCAGCGGCCCGCTCGAACTCGAGGTTCGCGCTAGCGAGCTCCATCTGTGCCGTAAGCTCACGCACAAGCGCTGGATACTCATCCTTTGGAATTTTCTTGAGATTCAACTTGTCTTTCTTTTTGTCGTCATCTTTTTGCGGAATAATCGCACGCAGCCCTTCGTCAATAGCCTTATCGACACCTCGCGGTGTAATATCGTGCTGCTTATTATAATCACTCTGTTTTTCACGACGCCGGTTCGTTTCATCAATCGCAATCTTCATGCTATTCGTCATATTGTCAGCATACATAACCACCCGACCCTGTTCGTGACGAGCAGCCCGACCGATCGTCTGGATGAGCGCACTTGCACTCCGCAAGAAGCCTTCCTTGTCAGCGTCCATGATCGCCACTAAACTGACCTCGGGCAAATCAAGCCCTTCACGCAGTAGGTTAATCCCTACCAGCACATCATAGACGCCGAGTCGTAGGTCACGTAGGATATCGCCGCGTTCGAGCGTATCAATATCACTGTGGATGTACGCTGTTTTGATATTGAGCTCGAGAAGGTAGGTGCTGAGGTCTTCAGCCATTCGTTTCGTAAGAGTCGTCACGAGTACGCGCTGCTGTTTGTCAACGCGATTTCTGATCTCATTTATAAGATCATCGATCTGCCCGTCAATCGGTCTGACTTCGATGACCGGGTCGAGCAAGCCTGTCGGACGGATAACCTGTTCAGCTGGCTTCGGCGAACGTGATAGTTCATACTCTGCAGGCGTTGCGGACACATAAACGGTTTGATTGATATGCTTCTCATACTCCGTAAAAGTTAGTGGTCGGTTATCCAGCGCGCTCGGCAAACGAAAACCATGTTCAACTAGCACTTCTTTTCGAGCCCGGTCGCCGTTATACATTCCTCGCACTTGAGGAATCGTCATATGGGATTCATCAACCAATAGTAAAAAGTCATCTGGAAAATAATCCAGGAGTGTTGCCGGTTGTTCACCCGGTTCTCTGTTCGTCAGATAGCGGCTGTAATTTTCAATACCTTTAACGAAACCGGTCTCCTCAAGCAGCTCTACATCATAGCGGGTTCGTTGCTCGAGACGTTGGGCTTCAAGTAACTTATCATGCGACCGAAAATAGTCTAACCTCTCAGCCAACTCGTTTTTAATGTTTACGATTGCGCCAGCCAATTTTTCCTGGGGAGTCACGTAATGAGAGCTTGGGAAAATCTTCGCCTCGCTCGGCTCACGGATAATCTCACCGGTAAGTGGATTGATTTCAGTGATGCGTTCAACCTCATCACCAAAGAACTCTATCCTGAGCGCCGATTCACTACCAGCCGGAAAAACATCGACGACATCGCCTCGCACGCGGAAAGTTGCTCGTGCAAAATCAATATCATTGCGGTGGTACTGGATATCGGTCAGGTGTCGTAAAAATTTGTCACGCGAGCGTCGCTCACCCTTTTTAACTTGGACCGCCATCCCACCGTAGTCTTCGACCGAACCAATACCATAGATGCAACTAACACTCGCAACGATGATGACATCACGGCGAGACAGGAGAGCTGCCGTAGCAGCGTGACGAAGTCGATCGATCTCTTCGTTGATCTTGCTATCCTTCTCGATATAGGTATCGCTTGCCACCATGTACGCTTCGGGTTGGTAGTAATCAAAATAGCTCACGAAATAGTGAACATCATTGTCAGGAAAGAATGCTTTGAACTCTGAAAATAACTGCGCGGCGAGGGTCTTATTATGCGCAAGCACAAGTGTTGGAACATTGCGCTCAGCAATCAGGTTCGCCATCGTGAATGTCTTGCCTGAACCCGTTACGCCAAGCAGCGTTTGCTCGCGCTCACCTTTTTTTAGGCCATCAAGCAGCTGAGCGATCGCACTAGGCTGATCACCCATCGGTTGATACTCACTTTTGAGACGAAACGCCATCTCTCTACTATATCAGTTTTATCCTTGTCGATTCTTCGTAACCGTCTGGTAGTCTGACGGGACATCGTCGCCGTAATCATCGTGCTCGTACTTTTTATCAAGCGCTGCGATGACCTGCTTCACAAGCCGCTCCGGATCAGTGTCATAGATGATGTCGTCAGCACCAGGCGTAGGAATATTTTGAACCAGTGTTGGTATAAAATCCGCCAGCCCACCACTACCAAGCAACACGCCGCAGACTTTTTTGCTTTCGGCTGCAGTCGAGAACTCGTGAAGACTCCCCATCCTACCGCCCACGGTAATCACTGCATCGCTCGATCGGACCAGGTGGACATCACGACCGACATAAGCCATACCCGTAAAGTTGATGTAGTCAAATTCTTTCGTTGGCAGCCTGTAAGCTTTGACATGCTCGCGGTGTGAACTAGCCGGGCTAAAACCGATACTAAGACCTTTTTCGCTATGCGCTCCAAGTGCGGCATAGTGCGGCAACCCGACTGTCGCACCAGTGAGGAGCGTGTGACCGGTTTTGGCGATTGCCTGTCCTAACCTGAATGCAAGCTGGTGTGAGGCTTCGACGGTTTCACCGGCGGCGGCACCGGAGACACAGATTTGATATTGATTCTTTTTCATGGCTTGTCTACTTTCAAGTCTTCAGGAGCGATCATGTCATTATCGAGTTGTTTCAAGATTTGGTCCTCCAAGTTTTTATGCCCCATATAGCGCATGAAGATCTCATTCCAGAGGCTCTCCCGAAAATGGTAGACGTAGCGCGACTCATAGGGCTCACTGTTGCTGTATGCCAAACTGACATCCATCAAGTTAAAGGTGATCGGCAAGCCATCCTCGGCCATCTCGCCAACGTAATCCATATCAGTCCAGTACTTCATCTCAGGATCGAGTAGAACGAGCATCTCTTCGGCACGACGCCAGTGCAAATCCTCTGGGTGGACATGCGGCTGAAACGCTTCGGGATGATTCTCGTCTCGCATCTTGCCAAAATAGCGCTGGATCACCCGCCAGTGAACATATTGACCGGCCATCTGAGCTGCATTGCCCGGATCGGCAATGAGTGTTTGGACGACCGTCTCACCAAAGTTTTTCTCAACCTGCTTTAGCTTGAAAAACGCACTATAGAGTCGAATCTCGTTGATGTAATGAAAGATGAGCGGCAAGCTCTTGAGTGTAATGCCTTTCATTCGACTTGCATGCATCGGCACGACGACAATTACGCCCATTTCCTTGGTGTGCGTGATGTTGTGCAGCTTCTTTTCTACGAAGTGTTCGGCGATATCAACGTACTTTTTGTGGTCCATGATGACAATACTGATATCACGCGTTTCGAAATCACTCGGTTTAACAGTTTTAAATAATTCATTATATTTGTTGAGCCATTCACCACCCTCCGAGAAACGAAGCGCAGTGTAGACCTCGTCGATGTTCTCATGCTTGAGCATACTATCCACCGAACGGTATCCAAGGTGATCCATCAGCCTTTTCGGCGGCATTGTTTTGAGCAGTCGTTTTGCGACCGAACGCTTGAGGACCCAACAGCTGCGATCAATCTTCATCGACTCAACCGCCGCAATGATCTTAGGCACCATCTCGGTAACATCATCAGCATCAGACCCGCCTATCAGCTGCGTAACCCGATCGTTGTCATCCTTGACTCGTGATAGGAGAGCGCCGTATAACTCCTTGTCTGTCGTATCCGAAGAATCAAGACCAAGCGCCCTCTTACCTTGGTGTACCTTCTCGGCAATCTCACCAATCAAACGCGCATCAGTACCGCGTTGTCCGCTAGCACGCTCAAGCTGTTGCAGGCCGAGCGAAAAGATAGGTTCTTCCGCGTCCAGTAAATCTCGTAAAACTTTTGCCATCCCACCCTGCGTTTCTACGATGTGAGCTCGGTTACCTTATAGTCGGCTGGTGCTGCACTAAGATGGGATGTAACCGCTGCCTTATCGAGCAAGCCAGCCTGAGCCCCGAGCTTCTGGACAACACTCATGCTGTTGATTGGCGCCCAGGTGAGGGCGGTTTCCATCGTTTCACCTTGCGCTAACGCCGTAACGATCGTTGATGCAAACGCGTCACCAGCGCCAGTTCGGTCAAGCGGAGGTGCTGGATCTGGGTAGTTAGGAATCGTCACGACTTTGTTATCGAATGAAGCATATGAACCTTTCGGTCCGTCGGTGATAACTGCAATCTTTGGTCCGAGTGCATGTAGCCCAGCCGCGAGCTCCTGAACGGACTCGAGCGACTTGCCTGTCACATCTGCGGCTTCTTCACGGTTCATGATCACGATATGCGAGTGCGCATACAGCGGCGCAAGTTTTTCTACGCCCCACTGAAAGTGAAATGTTCCCGGCTGAAACGCCAGCTTAACATTAGGGTTCCGCGACAGATATTCAACAAGTTTTTCATGAAGCGGCCATGAATCTTCCCCGATATAGGCAAGGTATATCCAGTCTGGAACGACTGCTGGATCTTGCCACTCATACTTGTATTTCTCGCTTTTTACGAGCATCGTGCGATCCGCGCCGTAGCGGAGCACGTACCAATAGCTCGTCTTGTTACCAACCTCGGTAATCATCGTCTCGGTACCGACCTGCTCGCTCTTGAGATGATCGATCGCTTCGACGCCAGTGGCATCGTCACCGACCCACGCCATGAGCGTTGCCTTGAGGCCGAGACGCGACATCGAGACCGCAGCGTTTGGGCTCGGACCTACCGAGCGAACGATGTCGACGTGATCATAGGGCGGCTTCTGTCCGAACGGCAGTGCAAGCCACTCACGTCCATCATCCTCCTTGATGATTTTTGCCGAACCTTCTGGGAGCTGGATGAATGCATCGGTAAAAATATCCCCGATGACGAGTGCGGTCGGTTGACCTACCGGTATTACCTCAGGCGCGGTTGCAACGAGGGGCTGCTCAGATACATGGTTTGGCTCTGTAGGAACGGTAGGGGCAGGGTCCGATACACTAGGCGTATTAGTGACAGGTTGAACGGGTGCTGACGCCTCTGCTGGCTCGGCAACCGGAGCTACAGGCTCAGTTGACTGCGCGGGTTGGTCTTTTTGTCCTCTTAATTTGTCCCAGAATCCGGCCATATGTCCCCTCTCTAAATTTCTTTTTCTTCTATCGGCATATCGTGTAACGCAGTATGCTCGTGTAATATGCCCGGCTTCGCTCCGATAATACCAACGACTGACGTCGAATTTGCACTCGCAAAGATGATCGATTCCTTGAGACTCTTGCCCTTCGCCCATTGGCTCAGAAAGCCCGAGGCGAACGCGTCTCCTGCGCCTGTTCGGTCAATCACCGGAACGTCTTCGTACATTCCGGCACTCACGATTGTCTTGCCGTCACTTGCGCAGACACCGTTCGGACCATCAGAGACGATAACGACACTACAATAAGTGCTGCCATGCCGCACCAACTCTTCGAGTGTATCGCCTTCAACGAGTAGTTGCATTTCTTCTTTATTGAGGCACAGGACGTCAATATCGTGTAACATCGCCTTCAGCCGTTTTGGGTCTACTAGCTCACTTCCAGCAGGATTTAGCATAATCTTGCTGCCGCGCTTTTTGGCTTCGTGTATGACCTTCTCGAGTGTTTCGTAGTCCCCGAGTGCCGTTGGGTAGACCCAACTTACTCCGTCAAAAGCATCTTCTTGCGACAAAACATCCTTGGTCTTCGGCACGACACCATGAAAGTTTAGTATCGTTCGTTCACCAGTCATCGCCAGCAGAATCGTCGAAAAGCTTGCCTTGACTTCAGGCCGTTGCTGCACAAAGCGCGTATCGACCGATTCGCTATCGAGCTCATCGAGTACCGCTTTCGACACAGGGTCATCGCTACCGAGCACCCATAAGTAGCGACTATGAAGTCCTTGACGAGCAAACGTGACTGCGACATTTGTGGCGTTTCCACCAGTCGTAAAGTGCGCTTCTTCGATATCGAGCTTAGCACCAAGCGGTAGATGCGTATAAAGAACTTTGCCTTCTTTATGAGGATCAAACTCGTCGTCGCGCAAAAAAACATCCTGCGTTGCCTTGCCGATGCAAAGAATGGTAGGGATATTTATTTGCGCGCCCATCTGGCTTAAAGTATAGCACTTATGGTTCGCTAAGAGGTATTTGTGATTTATTATGGGAAGATGTCAGTGCTTGAAGCAGAAAATGTAGCGAAGATATTTGAAAGCAGACCTCTCGACACCGCCACTTGGTTGGTTGGATTGGATGCAATAGCCGCGATTCATCGTGTAGTCAGAGATGAGGGTCTCATCGAGATACCTGATGAGATTGCAGCTAGTAGAGTTATAAAATCTCTTGGAAATGGCGACTATGGCACAGTTCTAAGATATTTCACGAGACCAGAGATATATCCACCAGGTATGTCATCGTATGCACAAAAGCTTGGTGCGCGCAGTCTACGAGGAAGCTTTGACCCTTCATTAATGGCTGTCTTGACTTATAGAACCGACAAAGCTGTTAGATCTACACTTGACCATCATGTGCCCGCGTTCGAACTCTATGCTGGTGCTAGCGACTTTCAAGGTCATTTTGTTCGTCTCGCGAGCGACAAGGTTTCCAGTGGATCCCATATCAGCCGCGTCGATTTAACTCTCGCGATAAAGAACGATACTGCATTCTGGATCGATAAGTAAGCTACTTGACAGCTTTGTCGTCTGAGCCGAAAGCATCGATCTTTTCTTCGATGACTTTTTGGACAGCTTCATAGACTTCTGGCATCAGTTTGACGACAGCATACTCATCTGGGTGATCGGCCAAAACCTTTTCGAGTGTCTTACGGAATACGTAGCGCATATCACTGTTGATGTTAATCTTGCTCACGCCGATGCGCGCTGCCTCTTCGAAGTAGTGTGATGGCGTGCCAGAGCCGCCATGGAGTGATATCTGGCACGGGATGGCTTCGCGAATACTCTTTAGTAGCTCGAGGTCAAGCTCTTTCGGCACTGGGTATTTACCGTGCAGGTTTCCGATGGCCGCAGCAAATGTATCGATGCCAGTCGCTTCGACGAAGTTTTTGGCACCCTCTGGGGTACTAAAGGTTTTTTTGATTTCTTCGTAGTCGATGTCTTCGGTGTGAACGTTGCTGCTACCACCGAAATAGTGCGGCTCAGACTCAACAAGAGCCCCAGTAAATTTGGCGTACTCGACGACTTCTTTGGTTTTGGCGACAATTTCTTCCTCGGTTGCGTCGTGGTTTGCCTGGCTGATATCAATGTGAATGAACTCGTAGCCGGCATCGATCGCACGCTTACAGTCTTCAACGCTCGGGCTGTGGTCAAGGTTGAGATAAATCTCGATACCGTACTCGGCTTTGTAGTTGTCAACCATATCTCGGATGTTCTCGAGCCCAATCGCCTTGACCTCACCATCACTGACCTCAACAAGTACCGGGGCATTTTTGGACTGTGCCGCCCGACAAACTGCGATGAGAGTCTCTTGGTTATCCACATTAAAGGCACCGACAGCAAAATGCTGGTCACGGCTGCGGCGCATCAAGTGGCGAGCCTTTACACAGTTATTCCTGATTTCCTGTATCGTCAGTCCCATCGTTAGCCCCTTGTTTGATTTACGTTTCTAATGCGTTCTTAGCTTCAGCGGCAATGTGCGACCCGATCAGCTTGAAATGTTCAAGTAGTTCATTCGGGGCACCTGACTCACCGAATCGATCGTGCATACCGAGCCGTCGAAGCTTTGTCGGATGCTCTCGGCCGAACAACTCTGCCAGCGCTCCACCGAAACCACCAGCAACTTGAGCCTCCTCGACACTAACTGCACGACCAGTCTTTCGCACGCTTGCCAGTACCGTCGCTTCGTCAAGCGGCTTGATAGTTGGTACGTGTATCACTTCAGCCTCAATGCCATCTTTGGCGAGCAAATCCGCGGCAATAAGACATTCGTAGGTCATGATACCGGTCCCGAACAGTGTGATATCTTTTCCCTCACGAAGCACGTAGGCCTTGCCGATCTCAAACGGAGTTTGCTCGGTCGTAAATATCGGGCTGGCTTCACGCGCCAGGCGCAAGTAACTTGGTTGACCATTTTCAGCGATCGCCCGGGTTGCTTTTTCGGCTTCGACTGAATCACCCGGTACGACCACAACCATGTGTGGCAGTACGCGCATCAGGGCGATGTCTTCGAGCATTTGGTGCGTCGCACCATCAGGCCCAACAGATACGCCTGCATGGCTACCAACGATTTTTACTGGTTGCTCATTGAGACATATTGTCGTTCGGATTTGCTCCCAGTTTCGTCCAGGGCTGAAGGCGGCATAACTACTCGTAAAAGGTATCTTGCCCATCGCAGCCATACCACTAGCGACCGTCACGAGGTTCTGTTCAGCTACACCTATTTCAACGAATCGTTCCGGATGAGCTTCTTTGAACAATGACATTTGGGTTGAGTCCGTCAGGTCTGCGCAAAGTGCTACCACTTGCTCATTAGTGTCGCCAGCAGCTTTCAGCCCTCGACCAAAACCTTTTCGGGTCGGCTCCTTGTCAACATCATCGGTTCCAATCTTTGGCGATAAGTGCAGCTGGCTCATTCATGTTCTCCTTTGATCTTGCCATCAAGTGTACGGAGTTTTTTGAGCGCTTCTTTGGCTTGCTCACTATTTGGCGGCATACCGTGCCAGTGATAATCGTATTCCATGAACGGCACACCCTTGCCAGGAACGGTGTGAGCAATGATGACACTCGGCTTTTCAACGATCGCGCGCGCCATCGAGCAGGCGTCGATGATACTCTCGATGTTATTGCCATCGATCTCCTGAACATGCCAGCCAAAGCTCTCCCATTTGCCACGCAGATCTTCCAGCGGCATGATGTCTTCGGTGTTCCCGTCGATCTGGATGTTGTTGCGGTCGATGATTCCGATGAGGTTATGGAGCTTATTCTTGCCGGCGAACATAGCCGCTTCCCAGATATTGCCTTCATTGAGTTCGCCATCACCCATGACCGTATATACCCATCGGTGTGGCTGTTTATCAATGAACTTCATGACATAGGCCATGCCGCTTGCCTGCGACAGACCTGAACCAAGCGGCCCACTCGTGTTCTCCATACCAGGCAACCTGGTTCGCTCAGGATGACCTTGCAACCGCGAACCGAGTTTGCGCAACGTCTTGAGCTCTTCGACAGGAAAATAACCAGCTTCGGCCATCGTGGCATAGCGAACCGGAACACAGTGACCGTTACTGAGCACCATAATATCCCTGTCTGCCCAGTCAGGATTCTTGGGATCATGTTTCATGACGTTGAAGTAAAGGGCGGTAAAGATGTCAGCAAGACCGAGCGGACCAGCACTATGCCCTGAACCGGCATGTTCGAGCATGCGGATAATGTCCTCGCGCACAGCGACGGCCTTATGTTCAAGTTGTGGTATCGTCAATTGCCCGCTCATTCTCGTTCATCATACCATAAGCAATTTGGCGCTGTCAGGATTCGATCAGCCTGACAAGCTCACGGTAGGCATTCTCTGGTCGATTGGCTTTTTGGATCGCGCCACCCACATTAAGTACGTCCACGCCACCATCACGCAGCTGGCGTGCATTCTCGGCATTCGCACCGCCATCCCAGCCAATTTCGATATCAGGGTTGATGGCACGGATTTCAGCAACCTTACGGAGCAGACCAAGATCGGCTTTGCCGCCAAAACTACCGAGTGACCCGCTAAAAATCAGGACATGCTCGGCTTTCTTGATAAGCTGCTCCGCCGTGCTTACCTCAGTCGCTTGAAGCAGTGCGATACCAACCGCAATCCCATGATCGTGGAGATGGTTGATTGCAGTCTCGAGATACTCATCCGTTTCAGCATGAAGTATGACCATACTTGGTTGCAATGCAATGAGTTTTGGTAGAGCGTCGCTTACCCGACTATACATCAGATGAATATCGGCAGTGATCGACGACGGCCAGTGAACATCATCAAGCGCAAGTGTTGCCGTCGTAAATTGCCCATCACCAAGGTCAATCTGAATACGCTCCGCGAATGATTCGATGGCTGCTAATTGATCGTTATAGTCTTCGAGCGTAGCGGCAAGCACTGTTGGACAGATGACGCTCATCTCGCATGCTTACCGTACAAGATTCCTACCAACATACGGAGGCCAAGCACGATAATCGGTACAAACATGATAAAAATCAGAGGGTCGGTCCGTAGCGTAATACCTGAGTCAACGAGCAGCTTTGGAACAATATAAAGCATTGCCAGAACGGCATCTGCTAGTGCGAGCACTAGCATATCTCTCCGTTTCGCTAGTGCATACGTTTTTGCGACGAGTACGTACCCAAAATCAAGCAGCAGGAAGCTACTAATGACATAAATAAAGACCATCACTTCGTTATCAACGGCTGCAGCTGTGGTAGTTTCGGAAAGTGCGGCCAGAAAGACAGCGACGGCCAAGAACCCGAACAATAGTGTTCTCGTCGCTGTTCCCCAAAAGGAAAGTGCGCCGAGTAGCCCGTGGAGCGTGAGTGGTTGTTTTTTGACTGATTTTTTCTTCATGTGGTCTACTATAACGCTCGTGTTAAAACTCAGGCAAGTTCATCAAGCTCGCGGTTGCGGCGTTTGTAGCGATCGGCAGCTGCAAACGGTGTCGTGAGCCATGTATCTAGGATCGCCTGCCATCCATCATTATTTTCGAATAACCTCGATGGTAAGCACAGTACGTTACTGTCATTGTCATTTCTTGTCATCTTAGCCTCATATTCGTCCCAGATGACACTGGCCCGTATCCCTCGAAAACGGTTCGCCGCCATACACATGCCTTGCCCGCCACCACATAGCAGAATGGCGCGCGCGTCCTCTTCGCCAAGTACCTTGATAGCTGCTCGTTGGGCAAAGATCGGAAAATCGTCCTCCGGGTTAAGTTCTTTGTCACCGACATCCTCGACGTCGTACTCGCGTTTACTTAAGTACGCGAGTACTTTCTCCTTCATATGGAACCCGTTATGGTCGGCACCAATAAATACCTTCATAGTTAAACGGTCTTAGCGATATCCACTGTTAGTTCAACGAGACGGTTGCTGTAGCCCCACTCATTGTCATACCACGCAACAACCTTGAGCATGTTACCGCCAATGACAGCAGTGAGCGGTAGGTCGACGATACAGCTGTGACTATTGCCTTTAAAGTCTGAGCTTACTAGCTCTTCTTCGCTGACATCTAGGATGCCTTGGTAGAACGGTTGGCTAGCCGCCTTCTTGAAGACTTCGTTGACCTCTTCGACGGTCACGTCTCTCTTCAGCACAACGACAAAGTCACTCATGCTCACTACCGGTGTTGGTACCCGTATACTGAGCCCACCGAAGCGGTTTTCGAGCGCTGGCAGCGCCTTGGCTGCGGCAATACTAGCACCGGTCGTAGTCGGAACGATATTCTCAGCGGCGGCACGCGCTTCGCGGAGATCTTTCGCCGGTGCATCCTGAAGCCGTTGGCTAGCTGTGTAGCTGTGAACGGTCGTCATCATAGCCTTGTCGATACCAAAGTTACTCTCAAGCACAGCCATGACCGGTGTAATACAGTTGGTCGTACAGCTGGCGTTACTGACAACATCAGTCACACCTTCTTTTAACTTATCCTCGTTGACTCCAAGCACGATCGTGTCGGCACCTTCACCCTTAGCTGGTGCGCTGATAACGACTTTCTTGGCGCCAGCTGGGTCAATGTGGGCTTTGGCTTTTGCAGGATCAACGAAAAATCCGGTTGATTCGATAACTACATCCACATTCAGATCACCCCATGGCAACTTAGCAGGATCGGTTTCGGCAAATGTCTGGATTTGCTTGCCGTCGACCACGATGTGGTTCTCATCGGCACTAACCTCGTGTTCATACTCACCGTAACTTGAGTCGTGTTTGAGTAGATGTGCGAGTGTTTTTGTGTCGGTCAGGTCGTTGATGGCAACGACTTCTACATCAGTCCGGTCAAAGGCTATCTTGAAGGCGTTACGGCCGATGCGGCCAAACCCATTGATTGCAATACGTTTTGTCATTGGTGCTCCTTAATGTTTCCTAAGCATTAGCATATACTCGGTGCTGATTATATACACTCGATATCTCTCTGTAAAATATCCTATACTGGGGTTATGAGAAAACGTGAGCTTATGCTGCTGGCTTCACGGTCGTACACCGACGAAGAACAAACTGAGCTTATCAGTGCTATTAATTTTGCAATCGAAAAACACAAAGGACAAAAGCGAAAAAGTGGCGAGGCGTTCGTAACCCACCCGCTCGCTGTCGCAGGTATCCTGATAGACTGGGGACTCGATATTGATACGGTTCTTGCCGGTGTACTGCACGATACGGTCGAAGACACTGAGACATCACTCCCTACTATCGAGAACTTGTTTGGGCGTGATGTCGCATTCTTGGTTGACGGTGTAACCAAAGTGTCGCAGGCTCGCAGTGGTATGCGTGACCTCTCTAGCTACTTGCCTGCCACAAAAGATAATTTGACGAAACTACTCATCGCCGTCGGTCAGGATGTCCGCGTCATTATCATCAAGCTGGCCGACCGACTACATAATATGCAAACGCTACAGCACCTTAGCCGTGAGAAGCAGCTGAAGATCGCGCGCGAAACCCTTGAGGTTTTTGCACCTCTGGCTGACCGTCTTAATATGGGGCGTGTCCGCGTACAGCTCGAGGAGCTAGCATTTTCCTATCTCGAACCAAAAGAGTTTAAACGCTTACAGCGTGTCATGAAAGACAGACTCGGCAAGAGCCACCGCAAACTTGCTCGCGTTCGACATGATGTCGACAAAAAATTAACAGAGGAATCAATCGACCACCAAATGGATGGCCGTATCAAGAGTGTGTATAGCCTCTATAAAAAACTCCAAAAAGTCGACTCGATCGATGACATCTACGACCTCATTGCCCTTCGGATCATTGTCGAGGACGCAGAGACGTGTTATCGGGTTCTCGGGATTATCCATGCCATGTACCGCCCAATGGTTAACCGCATAAAGGACTACATCGCCAGGCCAAAACCGAACGGTTACCAGAGTCTCCACACCACCATTATCACCGAGAACGAGCAAATCGTTGAGTTCCAGATCAGAACCGCCACGATGCATGATTATGCCGAGCGAGGGCTCGCAGCCAGCTTCCACTACAATGAACAAAAACTGACGGACGCCTACCGTAAAGGCCATATCGCCGCTATGCCAGCGGATTTGGCGTGGATAAGTCAGTTACAAGAGGTCGCTGCACAAGTCAGCGAGGGAAAAGATGCTGATCTCGAACGACTTAAAGTCGATCTGTTTGGCAACCGTATCTTTGTCTACTCACCAAAAGGTGATCTCTACGACATGCCAGATGGGGCATTTCCGCTTGACTACGCCTACCGCATTCACAGCGACATTGGTCGACAAGCAGCAGGATTTAGGGTAAATGGCAAGATGGTCGCGTTCGATCGCACCCTACAGCATGGTGATGTCGTTGAGGTTATCACTAAGCGCAACGCACAACCTCGCCCGGATTGGCTTGAGCTTGTCATCACGAGACATGCTCGAGATAAACTGCGCGCTCAACTCAAACGAACTTAGGACTGAGGACCGGCTGGGGGCGTTTTTGGTGCAGCAGGTGCTGGTGAATATTTGAGGTCCTTTGAATTACCCACAACGATGAAATACACGAACGGAAAGAGAACCGCGAGAATTACATGGCCAATATCCTTGCCGTATCGCTCTAGGAACTTGTAAAGGACATATATGGACACTCCTAGCGTGACAAAACCAACGCCAGGTATCCACGTAACCAGGATGCTCGCGAGCAAGATCCAAAACCAGTACATCGGGATGCCTGCAATTTCCACCATCACGTAGTAGTTATAAATAGGCACCCAAGCTGCCCAGCCAGGTTTGTTAGCTTTTTTGAAGAATTGCATAAGACCGAGCGCAGTCAAGACATAGGTCAGTACTACGAACAGAAATACGAAACCGGCAAATGCACCGAGAAATGCTAGTGTACCTGCGTCGGTTGTCGGAGTCGTCGTGTAGTAGAGCGTGCTGTCGTCCATAAATCCCCCTTACATAATAGATAGTGAGGTCAGTATACGCCGCTCTCAGCTAATTCTCAATAATCGAACTTATTTGGCGCGCTCGATACTATCGAGGATAACATCTCTCGCTGCCGCTGCATCTCCCCAGCCATCAAACGATACTGGGCTACCCTGCCAATCCTTCTTCCAGTCTTTGTAGTGGCTGTAAAAATGCTCAACAATACGAGTAAATTCTGGGCCGAGGTCAGTCAACTCTTTTATGTGTGACTTGGTAACATCGTCCTTGGCTACAAAGATGACTTTTTCATCACCCTCGCCGTCATCAATCATCCTCAAAACGCCGATCGGGCGCGCTGAAACAACGACACCGTGTGGGACACTTTCGTCAATTACGAGCAAGCCATCGAGTGGGTCACCGTCTTCGCAGAGCGTGTCCGGCACGTACCCGTAATCGGTCGGATAACCCAACATCGTTGCGTTAACACGGTCGAGCACGAGCATGCCAGATGCTTTGTCGAGTTCGTATTTATTACGCTCGCCTTTTTTGATTTCGATAACGAGGTTCACTGATTCGGGTGCTTTGTCACCGTAGCTGATGGCCATGAGGTCTCCTTAGTCACTAATTGCTTAACTTACAGTTTATCAGTTTTTCTCTACAGCAGGCTATAATGACAGATGTTATGCAACCCGTCCCAAAGCTCATCCTGCCCCAAGACTACATCAAGCAAGCAACCGAGCAGATCAAAAAAGCCACCAATCGAGTCAGTATCTTAACGATGGTACTGGAACATGACTCTGCAACCGATACGCTAATTGATGCCCTCTGCGATGCAGCGGACCGCGGCGTCACCGTTAGTGTGGCAGCCGACACCTTTACATACACGGAGTTCCAGGGTTCCTATATCCCGACGACCTACCGAAACAAACGAGTCCGTGATGCAATGACGCTCCAAAAGCGTTTCGAAAAAGCTGGGGTTCATTTCCAGTGGCTAGGTCGCCTCAGTATGATCGCGTTTACGGGACGCACTCATATCAAGTGGTGTGTTGTTGATGACACGGTCTACAGCTTTGGTGGCGTCAATATCAACCTACAAAGTGTTAACAACACAGATTACATGTTTAGTGTTGAGAATGAGGCGCTCGCCTCTCGTATCGTCGCTGAACAAGAGCGGATTCTTCGAGCTGACAAGTCAGGGCACGCTTACCGTTCCCACCGATTTGGTGACGACGACAATATGGTGCTACTCGATGGTGGCTTTCTGGGGGACTCAATCATCTACCGGCGAGCATGCTACTGGGCTGAGCGCTCAAAGCACGTGCTGCTCGTTTCGCAGTACTGTCCAACAGGTAAACTCAGTCGGCTGCTCAAGAAAGTCGATAATGATCTGTACTTTAACCACTGGACACATGCCGCAGACAAGAATCCTGGGGTATTCAATCGCTTAGTCATCCAAGTCGGAATGCTCACAAGTCGCCATAAGACTTCGTATGACCGTAGCGCCTATTTGCATGCAAAGTTCATTATTTTTACGTTACAAGACGGCTCAAAGGTTGCCATCACTGGTTCGCACAATTTTGTACATGCCGGCGTTTTCTTGGGAACCCGAGAAGTCGCACTCGAGTCAACCAATAAAAAAATAATCTCTCAACTCGAGCACTTTTTCAAAAAACACGTCAAATAGTTTAGTGAGCTTCTAAGAATTCACGCATCTTGAGCGCGACGGTCGCACCTTCACCGACCGCGCTGGCGATCTGCATGGTTGCACCACTGCGAACGTCGCCACTGACGAAAACGCCACGTACAGTCGTCTGTAGAGCACTATCAGACTTGATGAACCCCTGGTCATCGAGCGCGACGCCGGTGTTCTTTAAGAATCCAGTATTAGGCAATAACCCGACGAAGACAAAGACGCCATCGACTTTATATTCAACCTGCTCACCAGCCTTACTCGCTTTGACCGAGTCAACGTTTTTCCCGTCGGAGGCAATGATCTCAAGTGGGGTGGTATCCAGGTGAACGGTAATCTTGCCTTCTTTAACAAACTTCTCGAGATCGCGCTGCAAAACTTCACTGGCTTTAATGGTTGAACGTACCAATAGATCGATATGTGTCGTAAATCTCGTCAGGAAGATCGCCTCCTGCACGGCGGAGTTTCCGCCACCGACCACAACGAGTCGCTTCTCGCGATAAAACGCACCGTCACAGGTCGCGCAGTAGTGTACGCCTCGGCCATAGTATTCGGCCTCGCCCGGCACGCCGATCTTTTTGTAGTCGCTTCCAGTTGCGATCAAGACGGCTTTTGCCTTCAGCTCACCATCTGTTGTCTGGATAATCTTGTGGTCGCCTTTATCAGTAAGTCCGGTGACTTCACCGTAACGGATATCAGCACCAAAGCGTTCTGCTTGACCCTGCAGTTGCTCGGCAAGCTTCATGCCTTCGATGCCGTTCGTAAAACCGGGGTAGTTATCGACCCAGTCGGTAATAGCCGCCAGCCCACCGATAACGCCCTTCTCAACGAGCACCGTGTCGATTTCTTCGCGTGTCGTATAGACCGCCGCGGCCAATGCGCTCGGCCCGGCGCCAATCATAATGACGTCGTGAAGTTTTATGTCGGGTTCCATATGGTCTCGCTTAGGCGACGGCAGACAGCAGTGCGCCTGGGTTCCAGCCAATACTTGCTACTTGCTCGTCACCAGCGTCGTCGGTAACCGTTACGACTGGAACAGTACGAGCACCACTCTTGGCGATGATCGCCGCTTCGGCAGCTAGGTCTTCGTCGAGGTTGATGACATCGTAGGTTTTGCCCTTCATGTCGAGCAATCGTTTGACCTGAACGCAGTAGCTACAGGTCGTGCGGGTGTAAATAGTGATTTTTTTGGCCATTGTTGCTTTCTTCCTCTCCTCTAAATACCCATTATATAGCGCTTATGTCGAGTTTCAAGACGCTATATGTTGTATTTTTATTCAACATTCGTGACTTCGACGATAAACACCAGTGGTCCGACTGGACGTCCACTTCCGTCGTCGGTACTACCATAGGCTTTGTCGGCCGGAATAGTCAGTTTATAGACACCACCCGTCTTCGCACCGGTCAAACCTTCAGTCCACCCTGGGATCACCTGATCAAGCCCAAATGGCACCGGAGTGGCAGTCCCGCCTTTTTTCGAACTATCAAAGATCTGACCATCGCTCGTCCAACCAAAATAGTTAGCAGTCACCGTCGAGGAAGGAGTTGCAGCCGTCTCGCCGCTTGGTTCTTTTAGGGTTTCTACTTTCAGTTCGGTCACTGCGTTCGCATCGAACGACTCAGCGCTGTACCCATCAAGTGGTTCGGCTGCTTGTGACTGTTGCTGCTCCAGCTGTTCTTGTAGCGCTTGAAGCTCTTCGGCTTCTTTGTTCGCGTTGTCATTCATTAAAATTGGCAAGAAAAATGCTCCCAGCGTTCCGAATAACATCACCCCAGCAATAATCCATATGCCAACGCGTTGGCCTGTTCGTGTCGCCACAACTCTCCTCCTCTTTTCAACTCGTACTAGTATACACGTATTATTCGTGAAGCTCAGCTGGTGAGGATGGGACATTTCCAACGGCGAGTTGCTTAATGAGTTCGTAGTAGTGTCCATAGTAAAGGAGTTTTTCTTGGGTTAAAGAGTCAATATCGACCCACTCAACCTCAAACTGATTTTTCTCGGACATGACGGCTGCTTCTTCAGAATCAAGTTGCAGTGTCGGTTCACCGCCAATAATCTCACCTAGATAAACGATATGCTCATAGTAGCGACTTCTGCTAGTCGCGACGAGACTAATGAGATGAACCTCAACCCCCATCTCTTCCCGTAGCTCACGTACCGCTGCGGCCTCTGGCGTCTCGCCTCGATCGATGCCTCCACCTGGAATACTGTAATACTCAACCCAACTATTCGTTGACGCGTCGAGTCGTTTCCGATGGAACACTAGGAGCTTATTCTCACGAATAATGATTACCCGGGCGCTTTTCCGTCGCAGCTTTGGCCATAATTTCATATGGTCATTAGTATACACTACCCCTGTTATAATTACCGGTTATTTCAAGCTTGCAAAGGCTGGCGGACGAGCATATGATACGAGTACACCTCGGAGTAAACAAATACATGCGCATCCTTCCAGATTTGAGCCAAAATCCGCTCTACCAGGCATATGAGTCGTACAACAACCCACGGCTTGAAAACGACGGCGCCGAGTTTCTGACCGCAGAACATATCGCTGAGCTCAAACGTGAAAGTGAAATCGTACTTTGGGATGAGTACGCGAAACCCAAAGTCGCCCCTGGTGTTGGGACGCTCCGTCGCATCGGTATCCGCACAGCCCAAGGTTATACCTATGACACGCTCGTCGGCATTCCAGAACAACCGGAATGCGCCATTCCTGTCATCGGAACAAGCGCTTGGACGACGAGTCTCCGCGGCCACAACGAGCACGTCGTGCGCAATCTCGTCCGAGCCGGAAACTACGTGTTATTTGTTGGCTCGGAGGGAAGTTATGTCGCTGACCAAGAAGTCAAAGCAGCTTCGCCGATATCACTCGCGAACTCAGCGGCAACTGTACTCAACTTCTCCTATCATATGATCGCGGAACTTCGCTCAGCTGGTCATGATGTTGACGAAGAAAAACGATTTGTGGTCGGTGAGTCTCGTGGTGGTATGGTCGGCGAGGGTATCGACGCGCTCGCCGAAGAATTTGCACAAGACGTGCTGTTTTCAGACCAAGTGGCGCCTTGCTTGCCAGAACGACTGCAATCAATTACCGACATCGTTCGCCTCACGGAACAAATTGCCAAGGAGCCTGGGGAGATGGCAAAATTGCTCGGAAGCTTGACACTGTCTCGTCTCAGATACTATCCACACACCATCGACATTCGCCTCGATTGTCTCAAGCATCAAGCGGCCATAGGCGGAGCACTATTTAGCGGTGAGACTGGCCACCTCTCTCTTAGAACACCTGGGACAACCCTGAAACATCTGACCGTCTTTGATAACGATTTTGCCAGCAATCGAAGTTGGTGGGAGACACGCTACATGGATAACCCGCTCGTTCGCACGACGCCTCTGCCCGGTGGCCACATGACGATAGCTGACCTCGAGACGCTTCGCTATGTACTGGCGCGTAATAAGACCGCTCAGCAATTCATCAACAGCGGTTCTGAGCTGACGGCGAACGTCTTTGATTTGTCACATGAACTCGCACTCAGACAGTTCCCAATCACCGCCGCGGTCATGAACAGCTACCCAAAAACAGCGTAAGGTTTTCATGCTCATGCTTGCCTTTTACCTCTGAAAAAGGTATAACGGCAGGCATAAGTTGTCGCACACGCGACGGCTTCCGCACCCTCAATCAGGAGTTCACCATGAGCGACAACAATGGTTGCGCCGAGCTCGAAGATACGATGGAGCAAGAGCCGATCATAGCAGGCGACGACTCCATCACTACGGACGACGACAATTCGTGGGTTCGAAAAAAGCCCGTGTTCAAGAAGCAAGAGCTAGTCGTTGGGAAAGATGGGCAAAGCTACCTTGTCATTCGTTCTCTTGAGCGAAGGCGGTTTTACGTTGACGCTAACAACAAGCTTCTGCGACGATCACGCGATACCGACAAGCAAACACTGCGACGCCATTATCGGGTTGTGGAGAAAAGTCTTCTGCTGGTCGAGAACGAGCTCGTCAATCCCAAGCTTGCGTTACGAATCAGTGAGTTCAGCCCTGGAGACACGGAGACAGAAATCCACGGCCTGTACCGCAAAAGTATGTGGAGTTTCTTGGCTGCCCCAGTTGCCGGTTTGGTGGCTTGGCTCGTAGGCCTCGTCTTCTATTGGCTCTACGTCGTCGACCCTGCTGTCCTGCTATCCATACAGCTCACGCTGGTCTTCGTCATTGTGTTGTCGGTAATCGGAGGACTACACGCCTGGCTCCGCTGGGCACCCTACTTCTACCTCATCACGAACGAGCGACTTACGCTCCAGTACAAGCCACCATTGCTGCTACCAGGATACGTCAAGCCAGTACTTCTGCGAGATGTGACATCCGGATTCACCGCACGAGACGAGAGCTGGGTAGTTAACTGGCTTGGTGAGTGGAGCTTCGGAAATGTCGAATCAGATACCGCAGCGGATGTGGGCGATGAGTGGATGAACAAGATGCGATTCATTCGATACCACGACTTGGTCGCTGACCTTCTGAACAATCTACGCACGAGATGACTCTAATTGAGGAGGTAAATGAAGCCCGGCTACAACTAGCCGGGCATTCTCTTCGCCTATCAACTACCGGTTACGAGGCGATATCTTAGAAAGAGTACGTACAGTATCGTCACGGCATGTCCAGGCATCTTGAGATCACGCGATGTGACACTTTTGAGTAGCGTATGCTGTGGGCGAACTGTTCGATCGAAAGATGAGTAGAGGGTTAGAATTTTAGATCTCTCCTGTTCACTTAGTGTTGCAACGACATCATCCACTTCACGCATCGCGTCGCGAAATGCCGGATTTTTATCATAGAGCCGGCCACTAACGTTTGCTGCACCTTGGTTCATTCCACATACTGTAACAACCTGATCAATATCCGTCGCAAATCGTCTCAGCGCACAAAGTGCGACCGCTCCTCCAGCGCTTTCGCCAACGAGGATAGTTTGCATGTCCGGATATCTCATGAGTTCTTCCTTGAGGCGCCTGAGTTTCTGTTCAAAAGTCTCACTCGGATCCGACCAACGCATCGGCATATGGGTCACCTTGACGCCACGTCGTCGCCAAAATCTCAAACCAAACCGACGTACTCGGTCGTACCTGTCGCCCAGCCCTGAGATATAGATGATATGTCGATGGGGCATCTAGACTTTTACGGCACCGTGGGCCTTTGTCGCCGCTCTCGTGACACTCTCGAGTATGCCACTCATCTCGGCATCAGTGAGAGTACTCGTATTACTCGTGGCTGAGAGTCGGAACGTGAACGTTCTATGTGCGTCGTCGCCAGCATAGATAGATAGCGGCAAATAGCTAACCTTAATGTCACTCGTCTCTTGCAGCGCCTTGTCGAGCGTGGCGCGCAGGTCACTGAACCACACCGCAGCGCTCACTTTCAGTGACAGATCTTGGCTGACGCTTGGGTATCGCGAGAGAGGTTGGTACGAAGAGATGGTTGTTGCCGAAACCGTCTCAAGTGCTTCGATATCCAGTGTCACTGCAGCGGAGTAGTCCGGCAGCTTGAAGTGCTTCCTAACGCTCGTTCTCAGCTCACCTACAACACCGAGCACTATGCCATCAGTCGTTTTAATGAATGCTGAACGTGACAGCTCAAACGGTGTGATACCAGCATAGTCGAACCGCTTTTCGATCGGTACGAGACTGGCATCGATTGACAGATCATCGAGCAGCTTTTGGAGTACGCGCTGCGCTTTATAGTATGCTGCGCCAGGCTGTGGTCGTTTGGCAGAGTAGATCATTTCGACCAGCTCAGTTTCAACCGGAAGATTATATTTATCCATGTTTTGCTTGTGATGGCCTTTGCCGATTTCAAACAACGCGAATTCGTCAAAGCCGTTCTTGACGTTGGCGTGTACTTTGTCGAGTAGGCTCGGAAGTAGGCTGAGTCGGTAGTACTGCAGGTCAGGACTGAGAGCATTCGCGATCCTAAACGCATCAGCTGGGTTCTGCCCAGCACCCTTTAGGACACGTTCATGCACAAAGCTATAGGTCAGAACTTCGTTGGCACCACTCACCGAAAGGGATCGCCTGATCTTGTCTTTTAGCCGTATGCGGGCAGATCGCGACATTGGCGACATCGTCCGCTTTGGTAGTTCGCGAGGCAATCGGTCATAGCCGTAAAGACGACCTATCTCCTCGACGACGTCCTCAGGAAGTTCTATGTCAGTTCGCCAAAACGGTGCCGAAACAGTTAGATTGGTTTGCTTTGAAACGTCAACGACGAACTCAACGTTTTCCAATAGTGTGCGTACTTCTTTCGTTGAAAGGCCGAGACCCAGACGATCGTTAATAAACGACGTATTGACCGTGACTGACCGTGGTGCCTGGATTGATTTTGCACCATGCGCATCAAATACCTGTGAAGCGAGTTCACCACCAGCAACATCACCGATTAATTGCATCGCTAATGCGAGGACATAGTCATTTTGCAGGGGAGACTGGCCCTTATTAAAACGGGTGACCGCATCAGTAAACAGACCATGGCGCATACTCATCTTGCGGATCGCATACATGTCGAAATTAGCACACTCCAAAACGACATTTTTGGTGAGAACACTTACCTCGCTGGCTGCACCGCCCATGACGCCGCCGAGACCGACCGGTCCGTCGCCATCAACGATAACGATATCGTCGGTTGTGAGTGTATAGGATTTGCCGTTTAGTAGGTCGACCGTTTCGCCTTCCTTAGCAATACGAGCGCCAAGCTTTTTACCGCGCAGCTGGTCATAGTCATAGGCATGTAGTGGCTGTCCCGTTAGCAGCATGACGTAGTTCGTAACATCAACGACGTTATTGATCGGCTTGCCGCCAAGCCGCACCAGCTCAGCTTGCAGCCACACCGGACTAGGTTTCACGACGACGTCTTTTATAACCGCGGCCATAAAACGTGGTACGACCTTAGGGGCTTCGTTCTTGACCGTCAGCTCCAGACCATCTCCGCTCTCGAAACTCGGAAGGTTTCTATACCAGTCAGGTGATCGGAATGCTTGATGTTGAATACCGGCGATCTCCCTGGCCACGCCAAGCACACCAAAACAATCCGGACGGTGCGTGAACATCTTGTTTTCGATAGTGATGATAGTGTCATCTAGATAATAAGTCGTCGCAAACTGTGCACCCGGTTTGATCACACTATTAACTTGTGTTTGTTCATCCGGGTCGAGCTCGAGGATACCTTCGTGACTATCACCAAGTCCAAGTTCTTTCGGACTCGCCAACATTCCGTTACTCATGACACCGCGCAGCTCACGACTTCCGAGCACAAACGGTTCAGCGTCCCCAAAACTCGCCGGCACGGTACTACCCGGCCTTAGCCATACGACATAAATCCCTGCCCTTACGTTCGGTGCACCACACACGACCTGAACCGGTTTCGCCTCTCCGGCGTCAATTTCACAAACAGATAGTTTGTCAGCGTTCGGGTGTTTCTTGCATGTCAGAACCTTGGCAATGACTGCACCCTCATAGCGCTCACCAAGATTTGTTATCTCTTCGACACCACCCAGTTGTCCATTGATTTTGGCTACAAGCTCATCGATAGGTAGGTCAACCTTGGTAAATTGCTTGACGGTGTTCAGACTGACTTTCATATTCAAAACTGCCTCAAGAAATCTAATTTGGCGGAATGAAAATGACGTACATCTTCGATGCCGTATTTCATCATGACAAGTCGATCGACACCACCACCCCAAGCAAAGCCGGTATAGACCGCTGGATCAATGCCGGCAGCTTTGAGGACGTTGGGGTGGATCATGCCGCAACCGAGCAACTCAATCCAGCCCTCGTGGCTGCAGACCCGACAACCCTTTTTATCGCAAAACGGACACGACAGCGCAAACTCGAAACTTGGCTCTGTAAACGGGAAATAGAAGGGGTTCACACGCACTTCGAGTTCTTTCTGGTAATACTCCTGCAGGAACTGTTGCAAGGTCGCGACGAGCATACCGGCATGCACGCCTTTACTGACATAAATGCCTTCAAATTGATAAAATGTATGCTCATGCCGCGCATCGAGATCTTCGTTACGAAACACTCTGTCAGGTACGACAACGGCGATTGCTTCGTCGTTCTTTAGGCCGGCACGGTATTTTTTTAGCATACGGTTCTGCATCGTGCTGGTGTGTGCTGGCGCTATAAACTGATCGCCATCCCTATCGGTCTCGATAGTCATGAACGTGTCGTAGTCGTCACGTGCTGGATGGCCTTTAGGAAAGTTCAGCGTCTCAAACATATGCTCTTGGTCGTCAATCTCACGCGACTCTTCTATCCGAAAACCTATACGCTCAAAGATGTTAGAAAGTTTGTCGATCTCTTGTCGCAGCGGATGCATACTGCCATTCTCGCTCGGTAGCAAGCCCGGAAGCTCACTGTTGACGTCAAACGGTGCCGTCACATCGATCGGCGCAAGGGACACCTCTTGCTCGCTATACGATGCGACCTTCTCACGAATTTCGTTTCCTAGCTCGTTTACCGCTTGACCGAACGCCGCCCGCTGACTTGGTTCGACGTCGCGAATCGCACCATACAATTGCTTGAGCTCGGGCGCCTTCAATATATCACTCTTTGTATCAAGTTTTTCGAGGCGGGCGAGTAGTGTGTCTCGGACCGTGGCAATATCAGCAAGTTTCGTCATAACGTTACGACAAGTATACCTGTTTCAAAGGGGTTTAGGAAAGCTGGAGCGCGAATACGACGATCGCGATACATAGCAGTACTATGAGTGCCGCGATGATGACGCCAGCTGGTCGGGTCTGATGCTGGTTTTCGAGAAATGCCGGATCAACCTCAGGCTGATCGATAGAAGATTGCCGCATGCGCTCCTGTAGTTCGGTTGCGACGCGTTTCTGAACTTCAGAGCGCTGCTCGTCCTGTCTAAGAAAAAGTCCCATATCTCTATGATACCAGCCTAGTGTTCGTGCTCATGCTGCGAATACGCTGCCTCTTGGGCATGCATAAAGTTATGTGCGAATGTCGTCGTGAGCCCAACGAACAGCACGCCGAGTAATAGGATGATCGTCTGGTAATTTGCGACCCGCACACTTGGCTCCTCGTGAATGGTCGGTACCAGGTCAGATGCGGCGATATAGACGAACATGCCGGCCGCGATAGATAGGAGGACTGGCTCCAGACCATCGAGAGACGAACCAAGCCCAAATACAGTGACGGCTGCTAGAACGGTGACGATCGCAGACAGCACGTTTACGAGCAGTACTTTCTTTCGGCTCATGCCGCGAGCAAGTAGCACTCCAAAGTCACCTATCTCCTGTGGAATCTCGTGAGCGGCAATAGCGATCGTCGTCACGATTCCCACCAGTGGGTCGGCGAGAAACGCTGCACCAATAACCATACCGTCGAGTGCATTGTGGAAGGTATCGCCGATCACGATCAACGGCACGGTTGCACGTTGTCGCCCCACCTGCTCACTTTCTCCATGCTGATGGTGATGATGGAACCACCCGAGGAACCGTTCGAGCACAAAAAAGATAATAAAGCCTGTCAGTAGCAGCGCCGCCACTCCTTGAGGCTCACCGCCATGTTCTAAGGCTTCTGGTAACAAATCTAAAAACGCGGCGGCAAGCAGCGCTCCAGCTGCGAACGGAACGGCAAGTAACTGTACTTTGCGGACCGATATACGTTTCGAGAGTAACAAAATACCACCCACGAGCGAGAACAAGCTACCTATCAAGCTCGCCGCGATCAATAACAGCCATTCGTTCATTTTTTAGATGCCCCTCGTCTCATTTGCAAATTTCTACCTTTATTCTGTTCGTGCTATACTTCGCATTATACCTAACTTTCAGGAGGAGTAGTCATGGCTCAGAAGGCCAAAACATCAACGAAAACTAAAACGACGCGTACCGCCGCGACAAAAACCGCATCAAAGCGGGCAGCAGCGAGCAAAGTAGTTACAAAAGCAAAAGCGTCAGAAACGCCGGTCCGTCGCTTTGGAACGGTCACGCCGCAATCACTGGTCGCTGAAGCGATCGGTACCTTCGGTCTTGCACTGGCTGCGCTGACCGCACCAACTGACCAGCCCTTGCTGGTTGGTCTCGCACTCGTCGTGCTGTTGATCGGTATGATCAGCATTTCAGGTGGTCACTTCAACCCGGCTGTCACCTTCGGTCTCTGGGCTATGAATAAACTCGAAGCAGTCAAGGTGCCGTTTTACTGGCTTGCTCAGTTTATTGGTGCCCTCGGTGCCTTCATGGTTGTTGGTGTCTACAACGGCAACGGCTCGAATCTTGATCTCAGCAGCTTCGGTGTATGGGACTGGCGTATCTTCTGGGTCGAGTTGCTCGGTACCGCTCTTCTCCTCTTCGGCCTGGTCGCAACGCTCAAGAACGTCGGCAGCGTCATCGGCCGTGCTGCCGGTATCGGCGTATCGCTCACAGTCGGTCTAGTAGTTGCAGGTGGACTACTGACTCTGAACGCAACCCGCGAGCAAACTGCTGTCCAGGGCGGTGAAGCAACGACCGTTTCACAGACCTTCGGTGCGCAGGGTGCAGCGCTAAACCCTGCAGTCGCCCTCGCACAAACCGAGCGTGACGTTGACGCAATCAACCAAAGTATTAGCGGCAATAGCGCAGGTACGACCGAGCAAAAAACACCAAGCCACTTCACAGTCTCAGTCATACTTGGAACGCTCGTTGGTGCAGCACTAGGCACAAACCTTTACCTGCTCCTCACTGGTCTTTCTTGGAAGAGCCGTACTCTCTAGAGCACTGTTTCAATAAAATAAAAGCTCCGCAGGTCCGCGGAGTTTTTATTTCCGGTCAGTCAGCCTGTGGCTTATCGACCAGTAACGGTTCGACGCCTGGACTTGCATCGGCAATCTTTACGATGTCTTTATCCACCTTGCCAAGCTCTTTGTGTGCTGTGTTGAAATGATTAACCGTTGTCCCGAGGCTAGCGCCGAGCTTCTGCATATACGTTTCATGAGCACTGAGATGCCGTCCCAGGTCACCAACCCGCTTTTGAATCTCTTTGGCCTGGTCTTCGATTTGAAGGCTCTTAAGCCCTTGCATAACCGTCTGCAGGTACGCGAGAAGCGTTGTGGGACTCACGATGATGACCTTTTTATCAACAAAGGCATACTCAATCAAATCACGTGAACTCGTTCCAGATGCTCCTACATTGTTGACGAGCAAGTCATAGTAAATCGCCTCGCTTGGTATGAACATGAACGCATAATCGAGTGTGTTTTCATCAGGACGGATATATTTGCTGGTTTCATCAATCCTGGTTTTGAGGTCTGATTTGAATATCCGGACCAACGCCTCACGCGCAGTTTTGTTCTTTTCCTCTATGAGCCGGTTGTAGTTCTCGAGCGAAAATTTGCTATCGATTGGTAAGATACGTTTTTTATCCAGCTTGATGATTGCGTCAACGATCTTGCCATCTTTGAACGAGTACTGTGTCTCGTAGATGTGTGGTGGCAAGACATTGGCGAGTACGGTATCGAGATAATATTCCCCGAGACCTCCACGCTGCTTTGGGTTTTGCAGAATGTTCTGCAGGGTCTTTAACTCATCAGCAACGTCAACCACCCGTCGATTCGTTTCATCCAGCTTCGTCAGCCGTGTCGTCACATCTGCAATCATTTTCGCGCTCTCGCTCAGCTGCTTTGTGAGCGTGTCACGCATCATCGCCTGATTTTTATCAAGCCGATCACCGACGGTCTGTTGTAGATTGTCTTTGAGCGCAGTGACGTTTCGGTTGAGCTCGATCATATCCTGCTTGAGCAATGAGTTTGCGCCGTCATCGGTTTTAAACCTACTTAACTTTGAATTGAGTAGCCACAACATCAAACCAAAACCAAGCACCACGATGACAACGAGAGTAAGTAAGACGATATCCATATGCCTATTTAGTATACCTTGCGGCTCAGGAAAGCATCAGCACAATCCTCGAGAGGACTGCGACGATCAGCGTGAGAATGAGCGCGAGTAAAAAGCTAGGCAATCGTGCGATCCACCCAAAGACGGCGAACGCAGCACCGAACAAGACTGCCTGCCATACCAAACCAACGTACCACTCCATACCCCCAAGCCAACCATGTGCACCCCAGAGTGTCACAAGTGTCGCGAGCACCACGAGCAGGGGTCGGTACACCGCGAGGCGTGCTAGAACGGCCGTAGCTGCAGCGAGCACGATAACATGAGCGCCAATCCAAGCGATCGTACCACCGCTCCGGCACACGCTATAAGTTTCGGCTGAACGACAAAACACGGGATCAATAAAGAAGTTAGCTATACCAAGATACAGTAGCCAACCGACAGCTCCTGTGATAACGCCGATCAATACAAGTCTGACGACAGCTAGGACGTCTAATGGATACGGGTCGTAGGCGGGTGCGGTCTGTTTAGCCACTTCACTCATAGATATATGATGATTATTTCGTGCTAATTTGTCAATTTTCTGTACCAAACTGCTCCGATGAGTCCAGCAAATATGCCACCGATCACATCGAACGGCGTATGCACGAGTGCGACGACTCGTGCGACGCACATGATAACGAGGAGGACCGCGAGAAGTACTGTCAGCCACTTCTTTTTCGTCACAGCATAGACGGCCACAACCATGACCGTCGCAAGCAGTGCGTGGTCAGACGGAAAACCCGGGTTGTCAATATAGGCAGCACCTGGAGCCATGCCTTGTTCCAAAAATGGTCTCGCTACTTCGGGCTGATACATAAGACTCAAAATCTTGCCAGCAAGCAGTGACGTCAACGCAGCCATAACGATAACGGCGGCCATCTTCCAGAACGCACTTCGTATCGAGAGCAGGACCGTGACTACGGAGATGGATACTATGATGATCAGTAGACCATCGGCAGCCAGCCTAACGATGAGATCCACGAGACTGCTCCTGGCGCTGTTTCAAGACCGAGCTCGAAATTGCAGCCGCGATGATAATAACCCCCAGGATGCCGGCGACAAATTCAGAAACGTGCCAAAAGATACCAAGTAGCAGAACAGCCGCGAGCATACCGATCGTATAGTGTGCACCGTGCTCGATATAGCGATACGCTCCTAACACGTGTCGTCGCACCATAAATATCGTCAATGACCGAACCCAAATCGCGCCAACCCCCAGACCAATAGCAATCAACACCACGTCCTTCGTGACCGCAAACGCACCGATGACACTGTCGAGGCTAAAGCTTGCATCGAGCACTTCGAGATACAAGAACGCCGTAAAACCAGCCAGACCCGTCCGTGCCGCTGCTGTTGCCGTGCTTGTGGCGTCCTCTTTTCGGCTGAACAATTCAGCCAGCCCATGAACAAACAAGTACGTCACGATACCGCAAAGACCAGCGACGAAGGTTTCGAGTTTGTGGTCATTCATCGGCAAGACAGAGAGGATGACGAGCACCGCAAAACTTGTGAGTCCATATGCCCACCAACGACCGATTCGCTGCAGCGGCTTCTCGATGATATCGATCCAGCGGACTTTTCTAGATGCATCGAAAAAGAAATGGAGGCATAACATCAGCAGGAACATGCCACCGAATGCTGCAATACTGACGTGCGCATCGCCTAGCTCGGCAGCATATCGCTCAGGATCATTCAGAGCGAGATTGACGACCTCACCCCATGGCAAACCAGCAGTCAGCATGACGACCAATATCGGAAAGACGAGGCGCATACCGAACACCGCGATAAGAACACCTATCGTCAAGAACATCTGCTGCCAGAACCGACTCATCGTCATCAGCACCCTTGCATTGACGATGGCGTTATCAAAACTGAACGTCACCTCGACGATGATGAGTACAAGTGTCACGAAGGCTGCCTGTGGACCAAGGTAGTAAAAAACAGCAATCAGTGAGAGTAGTGTCAGTATGCCCGAGACGGCGAAGATACGAACGGGGTGATGTGCCTGGAGCATGCTACGCATGCAGGCTATTATACGCTAAGTACGAGCGGACGAGACACGGCATTTGTCAGGCGTGCGAGACGCTTCTGAAAGTGCTCGTCGATCTTGCGCTCACTCCAGCCTCGACGTCGTAATTCCTCTTTGAGTTTGCCGGTCACCGCTGTATAGAATGATAGTTTATCCCTAAAGCCATGCTTTTTCACGACCGTACTCAGTGATTTCACTTTCAACTGCTCACGAAGCTCGTCAGCGCTGATGCCGAGGACGCTGGCCCGAAGCTCGTGTTTGCGATCGTGGTGTTGATAAACCCGCTCCAGGCGTTTGAGTCGTTGCTTGTCATCGGTCTTGTGATCCGCAAGTGCGGCAACGTTGAGTGACGCGAGACTCATCATGCCCACCAGTACCAGCGTTGCAAGCGTGTTGGTTGCGATTTTTTTCATAGGACTATCCCCCTTGTTTACGTGTTATGTTTTATCGGAGATGGTGGTACTTTCAGTATAAACCCATGAAAATCGTGAAAAGAAAGTGCTTTTGGCAACATGGCAGCAACGGTATGATAGCTACATGGGCAGGAAAAGAAAAAAGTTCAAACCAACTCGTGTCGACTACATCGCGGCATGTCTATCACTCCTGACTATCCTGGGTGCATTTTTTACGATCGTACCAGTGTGGACCGCATTAACCGCAGGACTTGCCGGACTCAGCGTGGTCATATTTGTAATAGCCCTCATATTGCTCGTTGTCATACTCTCGCAAGCTAACAAGCCTCTCCGGCCGATATTGGTTGCTGCTCTCTGTGCTGGAGCTCTCGGTCTTATCGTGCCCCAAGCTGCGTATATCCGAACCGCCATGCACACAGGTGCGCGGCTCAGCTTCAATATGATTGACTACGTCGAATTTTCAGGTTCGACCGATCTGCCAGCTACAAGAGAATACGTCTATAAAAGTCTTCCTGACCGATCGTTGATGCTTGCCTTTTACGAATCTGAGACGCCAGGCAATCGTCCGCTCGTCGTACTTCTTCATGGTGGTGCGTGGCGCTATGGGAATCACCATGAGACAGGTCAGTGGCCAACGGTACTCACGGATGCTGGATACGACGTCGCGAGTGTTGAGTACCGACTCTCGAACGACGAGTATCATACTTGGCAGGACGCCCCGGCTGACGTCCATGACGCAATCTCCTATCTTCGAGCTCACGCCGAAGAGCTATCGGTCGATGCAGACGCTATCCACCTGTTCGGTCAATCGGCCGGCGGCCACCTCGCATTGCTCGAGGCGTATCGGTTCCATACCGTCAGATCGGTTACGGCGCTCTATGCCCCTATCGATCTCACGCTTGATTACGAGACGAGTCGGGACAAATCGGCTGAACTAGACTTCATCGGCGGCACGCCAGCTGAGTTTTCGGCACGCTACCGCGCAGTTTCACCGATAGCATATGTCGATAATAAATCACCACGCTCACTCCTGATCCAGGGTAAGAGCGATGACCTCGTACACCATGAGAATACACGTCGACTCGGTAAAGCCTTGGACTCTCATGGCGTAAATAACCGAACCGTGTTCATCCCTTTGACCGGACACTCGTTTGAGAATCAACGGGGCGGCTTCGCGACACAGATAGCAACACACCAGGTCTTAGATTTCCTCAATCAAAAAGAATAATGTGTTAGAAATATCACATACAAACCTTACGTAAGCGCTTACGATACCCTTAGATAGTCAATGAGGAGGGGTAATTATGAGCACAAATCTAAGTAGTTCAAGTAGTAACGATCACGCTCTGCCGGTACCAGGCACGGTGTACACGATTCCAACCGACACACACGCAGACTTGGATCTCCAAGACGACAAAGAGCAGATTTTCTACAGGCGAGGAAGTCAGAGAAACTTCTACACCTACTTCCGCAAGCGTCGATAGATTATACTAGCGCGTTCTTGGCTGTCACACCGTATAATAACGGGTGATGACATGGGGATTCGATAGACTCGGACCGGTGGGCGTCAAACAGCGGATTCAGTGGTATGCATATATACGGCTATTGTTTCTGTTGACGATCGCGGTACCGGGACTCATCACGCTTTATGTATTCGAGGGCTGGAGTGTCAGCGTGCGGGCTGACGTTGCCGTGGTTGTCATGGCGGTCGCGAGTAACTTGTTATTTTATGGTCTAACCAACATCGGTAGTAACGAACGCTATTTGAAGTTGCTCGCTGCAGGCTGGATCAGCGTCGACATTATGCTGATCGCACTTTTTATCCTGCTCAACGGCGGTATCGAGAGCCGTAGCTCAATCCTCTTCACTGTCCCAATCCTGATATCCGCTGCGCTTTTCGGACGGCGTGGTCTCTATATCACGGCTATTTTCAGCGCCACTCTGTATGCGACGCTGATTACTGGTGGGTATTTTGGTATCGTGACTGCAATGGGAGGGTACGATCCATCGCTCCAGACAAATTTGCAATATGTCATCAACACCGTCAGCTTCGTACCCGCCATCATTCTGGTCGTTGCGCTGGCGGTTGATTTCATCACCACGCTGTTGGCAGAAAAACAAACGCAGCTCACCGACACGATCCGTGCTCTCGAGAATGCCCAGGAGACAGCCAAACTTGGTAGCTGGGAATGGGACATCAAGCGAGATGAAATCACGTGGTCGCGCGAGCTGTACCGAATCTACGACATCGAGCCGAGCAACACGAAACTGACCTTTGCACGCTACCTAAAGATGCAAAACAGCGACGATGTCGATTCACACAAAACGGTCATTTTAAACGCGATGAAACAAAAGACCGCTTTCAAGGTCGATCACGAGATAACGCTGTCTGACGGCACCATCCGCTACCTGCACGGCGAGGGGCGACCTGTCAAGGATAAGGGCGGTAGAGTGATTAAGATGATTGGGACAGCACAGGACGTCACGGATATCTACCACCTCGACGTCGCAAAGCGTGAGTTCGTCTCGCTCGCTTCCCACCAGTTGCGGACACCTGCGAGCGGCGTAAAAGCATTCCTTTCACTGCTACTTGATGGACACGGCGGCACACTCGACCGGTCACAACGCAACTTTATCCGTCAGGCATACGACGCCAACAACCGGCAGCTTGAGATTATCGATAACCTGCTCAGTCTCGCAGCCATCGAGTCGGGCAAATTGACCGTGCGTCAAGAGTCGCTCGACCTCAAAATGCTCGTCAAACAGAACCTCCCAACTTATAAGGCCCATGCTAAAGCCCGACAACAACGCTTCACGTTCAAACAACCTCGTGGCAAGATCCTAGTGAATGCTGACTCAGGAGCCCTCCTGATGGCACTCGACAACCTTGTGTCCAATGCATCGAAATATACCCCAGAGACCGGACGGATAACCGTCCAGATCCGTACCAGCAAAACCAATGCGTACATTGACGTTACTGATACCGGTATCGGTATTAACCGCGCCGATATGCCGCAACTTTTTCAAAAATTCACCAGACTGAGCGATCCAGCCAGTAAAACGGTAGGGGGCAGCGGTGTCGGCCTTTATATGGCAAAGTATATCGTCGAACTTCATGATGGCCGCATTATGGTGCGTTCAAAACACGGTACTGGCACTACCTTTACGATAAAGCTGCCGCTTTTGCATCGAAAAGCGGTAAAATAGCTATAAAGACCAGCGAAGGAGTTCCAGGTGGCTACCATACTCATTATCGAAGACGATGCCCCTCTACAAGAAGCTTACAGCTTTATCCTGAAGACTGCTGGTTACGAAGTCGTGTCAGCCTATAACGGCAAAGAAGGGCTTGAGCAGGCAAAAAAGACCGTGTTTGATATCATTTTGCTTGATATCCATATGCCGATTATGAATGGTTGGGAATTCCTCGAAAAATTCCAAACCAAAAAACCGCCAACGACGAAAATCATCGTCTTTAGTAACATGGTCGAGCCAGATATCCAGAAGCAAGCCGACACACTTGGCGCCTTCCGCTCTGTGCTGAAATCATCCATGACACCGTCTGAGATGCTTCGTCTCGTTTCCGGCACGCTGGACGCTGAGGCTTGACATAAGCCGCTATCTTGGTTATGCTTGATCTTGCGTGTTTTTGGACGGCAGGCACCACAAAGGCCGTCATTTACCTCTGTTATCCACCCTTTATCAACTAAGTAAATCGCATGGATAACGCCGGGGAGCATGCAAGGAGGATACAACTATAATGCGACTCGTCGCACTATTGTTTGCCGCCGCTTTGAGCATTTCGCTTGTTGGCGCCGGCAGCAACGTAGCATCAGCTACACCTGAAAAAGAAACCACTAAAAAGGCGACCATAATCAAGATCCAACCTGGAGACAGCTTGAGCAAAATCGCCACCGAACATGACTCGACAATCCAACGGCTGTTCGACGCAAACCCAGCTATTGAAAACCCTGATCTGATTTTTCCTGGCCACGACCTTAAGATTCCGTCAGCAGACGAACAGTTGACCACACGACCTATGCCCAGTAGCTCTGTAACATATTCGGCTGCGGCAAGCACTCCTACTAACGCAAGCCGGGCAACAGGCCGGACAGCGTCGGCTACACCAGCTGCAAGCGGTAGCGTTTGGGACCGTCTTGCTCAATGTGAGTCAGGTGGTAACTGGGCTATCAACAACGGCAATGGCTACTACGGAGGGTTGCAGTTCAGCCTTTCTAGTTGGCAAGCCGTGGGGGGTAGCGGCCTCCCAAGCAACGCGAGCCGTGATGAACAAATCATGCGAGCTCAAATGCTCCAAGCCCGACAGGGATGGGGCGCATGGCCTGCCTGTACCGCCAAACTCGGTATTCGCTAGTAGGTTATATAACTAGTATTTCAAAACCCCACGGCTGTTGGAGCCGTGGGGTTTTTATGACCCTTGTCAAACGTTGCCCTTCACGGTTGCTTTTGATAAGCTCGAGCTATATGACTCGGGTGAGTAAAAAAAGGACACGAGACTAATGGCACGGTTGCCAACACCAGGCGCTGATAACGGTGTATGGGGTGATGTCCTGAATAGTTATCTCAGCGTGTCTCTCAACCCCGATGGCTCTATCAAAGCCGGTGCCGTCAGTACGAGTCACCTGGCAGCAGATAGTGTCACAACACAACAGATTGCTACCGGCACTGCGCCGACAAACGGCCAAGTCCTTAGCTACGACGGGACATCGCTCGTATGGATAACGCCGTCAGGGGGGCCGACCCCAGACGCAACAACTACCTCAAAGGGTATCGTGCAGCTCGCGGGTGATCTTGGTGGCACTGCGACCAACCCGACCGTTCCCGGACTTGCCAGCAAAGAAAACGCCATCAGCCCTGGCACCTCAGCCCAATACTTACGGGGGGATAAGACATGGCAATCGCTTGACAAGGCCGCAGTTGGACTCGGTAGCGTTGATAACACCGCAGACAGCGCAAAGCCGATATCCGCTGCAACCCAAACTGCTCTCGACAGTAAAGTCAACGGGTACGGCATAAACGACATCACTGTCTCATCGACCGCCCCCTCTACTCCAGCGATTGGTGATATTTGGCTCGACACGAGCGGAACCTAAGGGGAAGAGGCGCACTTCGTGTACAGCTTCAAAAACTCAGGTATTGATGGGGCAGGATTTCAAAACGTCATCGCACTCGATCCGTTCAATGCTAATAACCTGCTTATCGGTTGCGATGTCGCAGGATTTCACTTCTCAAGGGCGCGTGGCGGCGCGTGGCGGACGGGCAACCGTGGTCTCAGTACCCTCCCGCTTTGCAAAGTAGCAACGATTCTCTACTCGCCGACGGTTCAAAATAAGATTTATGCTGGCGTGGGTAACAAGGGTGCAAACGGCGGCCTTGTCGTGTCAATCGACGGCGGTATGTCTTGGGAGGTTCGATCCACTAGTCCGCAGTTCTCTGGTGGCAACACTGGTTCCGGCTATCCACTCCCATCTCCACACCCGCGTTCGACCGGTAACTTACTCGCTCTTGATACGGCAAACGATCACCTCTACGCTGGGACATTCTCCCAAGGCATCATGCGCTCAGACGATGACGGTGCAACCTGGCCGGTGACGATCAGCCTGGGCGTCGGTACGAAATACGTTCGGTCAATCGCTCTCGATCCAGCCGACCCGTCAAGACTATTCGTCGCGACCGCCGGTGACCGCGCTTGGCTCATCACCAACGCGGGTAGCGGCAGCCCAAGCGCCACGCAGCTCACGAACGCACCGACTATTGTGGAAGAATTTAAGTTCATCGGCTCAAACCTATACGCTGTCTGTGGCGCGAGCGGTATCTTTCATGTCAGTAGCAATGGTGCAACCTGGACCGCCCTCAACAATGGCGTCGATCTCGTGACGTCGAAATGGATGAGTATCGATGGTTACCAAAACGGTGGACAGGATGTTTTGGTCGTTGGTTGCGCTTTTCCGGAGAAATTTCCTCAAGGGGGAGGTATTGCATACGCGAAAGCACTGCTTCGCTCCACTGACAGTGGCGCGACGTGGACGGCGATTAGCTTTGACTCATCGGGCGTTCATACCAACTACATCGGGGCGAATGGTAGTCCTGGCACCAAACAGTGGTGGCTCCCTCAAACAAACACATCAATTCTAATACATCGCAACACTTTTATCGCCTCGAGTATTGTCATTGATCCCGCGAACACCCAGCGAATCTACGTAGCGGGTCGCTCTGGCGCCTGGCGAACAGACGACGGTGGTACCAACTGGTATCCATTAGTTCAGGGATTAGCTGCGACAATAAACCGTGCCGTTGCGGCCGATCCAAATGACCCCGCGAAACTATGGGTCGGAAACACCGACTGGGTCGTCGTGAAGTCACAAAACAGAGGTACAGACGTTATCCAAGACAAACCAGGGCCAAATACCGGCTACGACCTGATGGTTGATAGCGTATCATCGCGGATTTATGCCGCATTTGGCCATCGCGACCTCAACCAAAACGGCAAAATATATTCGAAACTCTATAATGCAAATAAATGGGATGATGAGCTCATCGACGCACCGCCTGGAGTTCCGATCCTCAGTGACAATTTTGATCGTACCGTCAGCGGCGGTTGGGGCACACCGGACTACGGCCCAAGCTATACGGTCAGTCAAGCTGCACAGTTTTCGGTTGATACGATCAGCGGCAATATCGCACTCGATGGCGCTAACCGCAATTATCGAGCCGACGCCGTCCTTGGTCTTCAAGATGTTACAGCCTTTTGCGATGTTTCATGGAGTGCACTGGCAGCTGGTGGCGCCTCCCAGGCAGAACTGACGATCCGACAGACCGCCTCGAACACATTCTATGGCTGTCGTCTCCGCAATACGACGGATGGCAACGTCACGCTTGTGATCCGAAAAAATGTCAGCGGTACTTCGACGACGATCGCTAACAAGGTCGCTCTGATCGAGGGATATATACCCGGCGAGCGCATCTACTTACGCTTTAACTGCGCAGGGGTCAGTCCTACCGTACTCCAGGCGCGCGCCTGGAGAGATGGCGAGGAAGAGCCTGAGAACTGGGACCTCGACACCACAGATAGCGAGGTTTCGCTACAAACTTCGGGAAATGTATCGGTGCGTGGTATCTCAGACGCAAGCTACACCTCCAATGCGACGTACTCATACTACGCCGCTGAGTTCATGCAGCTCGGTACCAGCGCAACCGGCGGTAAGCGCCCTATCGGCATCGCTGTTGGGCGTGATGGGAGCAACGAGCTCGTTATCCTAGCCGCAGTGGAAGCGTCAGGGATTTGGCGAAAACACTCTGGAACGTGGACACAGGTCGGCTCACCATACATGAACGGAACCCAAAGCACGAAAGCCGCACCATTCAGTTGGGTAGCGGGATCGCCCTATGTCTTCCTATACGATCGTAGCACGGGTATCTACCGCTCAAGTGATTATGGCTCGACATGGTCGCTCATTTGGGCACAGACAAGTGACAGTGAGATGACCGGCTTCGTCGCAGCAGTACCTGGTGACACGAGCACACTATGGGTCTCTAGCCAGAACGTGCTCTATCGTCTCGACAATGCTGACACGGGCACATCGGTCGGATCAGGTATTACATCGACACAGATAACCGCGGTCCCCCGTACCGGTAGCGTCGCGGTCAGCCATGACGGGAGTACCGTCTTTTGCGTCAGCAAGATTGGCACCGGCCTAGCACTCGGTGAAGATGCTGGCTTGTTCGTCAGCCAAGACAGCGGCGCGAACTGGCAAGACGTATCCGACGCAACCTACCGTGGTGTTGCTGCCTACCCCTTTAAGCTCACCACCGGCCCAGACGGCACGCTTTATGTTGCTCTTAACGGTAATGGCGTTCTGGTGGGTTCACAGCTTTCATCACGTCTCAAGGCGTGGAACGGAACGAGCTGGCAACAATATCCATTCAGACGCTGGAATGGTACCGACTGGGAAACTATCCCTGCCCGACAATGGGATGGCAGTCAATGGAAACAATAGCAAGTGACTGAGGCGGTAACGTAATTTACCTATCCTTCGGTCGGCTGACCATCATTAAAATCTAGTGTGCGATACGGCGCGAATGAACAGTAGTCACTCGTCAGATGAAATGGTTTGTTCGTATTGGAGTTGTCGCGATCCTTTGCCATCGCTTCTGCCGCCGCAGCGTCCGAGGCCGGTAGGAGCGTCACCCAGCAGATACCGTGATAATCCTGGGCTGAGAAGGTCTTATGGAGTTGAGCCCAAGTGGGGTTATTGCTGATTTCGTTACGCTGACGTCGATCATACATACCAAAGTCAAAACCGTAGTTCTGGGCACTCGGGAAACCGACAGCCGTCGCGATCACTGTTCCTGCTTTGATCGGGATACTGATGTATTCGGATTCTGAGTCACGTCGGGTGTCGTTTTTCTTTGGCGGGGGTGACTTTTCAGCGACAGCCTGTAGCTCGGGTGACAAAGTAAAGAGGTGATCGAATCGAAACGCTATACCGCAATCATTCTCGAAGTCGGCAAGGTATTGTAGCTCATAGGGATTGCCGGGCGTAGATTCATAATACCTACTGACGCTACGAAGGTTCGCGTCCATCGGCAATCGGACATCGACCTTACCTGCAGTCTTGTCGGCCATACGGAACCCACCATGAGCCTTATAGTTAAAGCCACGGTAAGCACCAGGGAGGCCAACAGCCACGACCTCTGACATGTTCACAGGGCTTATTTCTAGTCTTAGCGGTTCATTGCAAGCCGGCGCAACACCGCTTTTCACGGACCAATTTAAACTACCCTGATCGTACTCCCAAACAACTTGCTGGCTACTCACCGGTCTGATGAGCGCACCATAGCCCCAAAATGCCAAAAATCCACCGAGACCCAAAGCTAGCAGACCGCCTATTACAAATAACCAAGGTTTGTAGTGTCGTGGCTTGCGAACTTTCGGTCTCATATTTCGGTCGTTAGGTAGTGTTACCGCCAGAGCGTTAGAACGGCAGAATTGATAGTCATGACGACGAAGAAGTAACTGCTATTAATCCACCAGAACTTCCAGCCGAGCCGCTGATATAGCGTCACGCCAACGGTTGTTGCTGCTGTTAGTCCTAGCCAAAGGACGAGACCCACCATGAGACCATCCGTGAGTTGTGCAACGCCGAGAGAATTCAAGATCACAGCGAGTGTGAGTGCTTGGAACACTGCAGATAGCGCCACGTAGCCGATTATCTTCGTTGCCTCTTGTTCCGGTATCTTCATATGATCGACACCGGAGAGCCTAGCCCATTGCTTCCCAAAACCAGCCGGTGAATACCAGTAGGCACCGAAGACAACATTCACAAGCCACGCGACGGCTACTGCAAAGTAGTTTATGCCCTCAACTTCTAACATATAGATTCTCCTTTACGTGATATTTTACTGGGTAGGGTGTGTACCTGACGTCTTCCAGCCAGACTTTGGATTGTTCTGCCATGATGCAGGAAGCGTACCACCATTGAATCGATCATATTGTTTCCAGTTTTGCCACGCCTCTCGGGTCGTTGGATTGAGACCTGTTTGCTCATCGCTGAGGATGTTCTGGGGCGAAGAGGCATCAACCTGCTGATCCCACCAGCATGCAAATGGCATCTCTAAGTCGTATTGCACTGCTAGACGAGAGACTGCGTGCGCTAATCCATAGACGGCGTAGTACGGACGCGTTGTCCCGTCACTTGGATCGTTGCCAATACCTATTTCACCCATGGAGATCAGAAGCGGATGCCCAGCATGTGCCTCTGCTTGCTTGGTTCGATAGAAGGTCCTCAGGAGAAACCCTTCTGTCGAATCCATTTGCGACTCGTTGTACGTCGGCCAGTTAAATGTTGGATCGTCCGTAGTCTTGTCGCGCCCTGGAGGATACATCGACCACATTACAAAGTCGTGATACTCAGCCGAGGCATGCAACCAATCCTCAACGAGGCCATTTTTCTCTGCAAAGTGTGTTGGGTTTGAGCCTGCAAAGGCATCAGGAAAGCGACGTTGCCCAGTGTTTGGATCGATATAATGCACGGCGTCATAAAGGGCCCGCTGGCTAGTCGTGTATGCCGCTATCTTTGCAGTGGTATGTGGCTCAGTCAATGCACCCTTATCGTGATTTTCGTTTCCATTCGACCAATAAAGCTGAATACCCCAGCGAGCTGTGTGAGTTTGTCCAGTCGCATTCGTGTAATAAAACGAGTTGAGCTTACCAAGAACGTGGTTGTAGACCGTATTGTAGTTTGGGTTCGCACCACCAAGGTTAGCCCCTTCTTCGGAGTACGCCAGCGCTTTTGGACGTGTAGCGCCCGTACGATCCGCGAGTGCGAGCATAGGACCTTCGCGATAGACACGCCACGCATCCCAGTCTTCGGTACCACCGTGATTATTCGGTGAATCTGAGACACACATCATCATCTCTTGCGTAGAAGTTGGCGGAGTGACCAAACCAAACCGGATTGCAGCTCCATTGGAAGCGGAAGCGTCATTAACTTGTATAACGCTGCCGCTCTTTGTACTATTCTCTGCTTCAAACGACGTCACGGGCACCGCGGCACGACTGTCGAGTTGCAGGTAAATACCTACGCTTACTACAATCAGCGCAGACGCAACCCCAGCCAGTACGGGCACTTGGTTTGTATTACCTCGCTTCAACGGACCGTACAACTTACTGAGTTTAGTTTTTATATTCACCTCGTCTCCATACTACTGAGTAGGGTGCGTGCCTGAAGTCTTCCAACCTGATTTTGGATTGTTCTGCCATGAAGACGGTAGTGTTCCTCCGTTAAAGCGGTCATATTGCTTCCAGTTTTGCCATGCCTGACGTGTCGACGGATTGAGGCCGGTTGGCTCTTCACTCAGCTGATACTTGACCGCACCAGCTTCATTGACCTCGGAGTCCCACCAACAAGCATATGGCACTTCGAGATCATATTGCTTGGCGAGTCGTGCGATTGCATGTGCGAAGCCATAGACAGCGTAGTACGGTCGTGTCGTGCCATCGTCAGGATCGGCTGCAATACCAATTTCACCGGTCGCAATCATAAGTGGGTGACCCGCGTGCGCCTCAGCTTGTTTCGTGCGATAGAACGTACGAATCATGAAGCCTTCGGTTGAGCCCATTTGAGACTCGTTATAGGTTGGCCAGTTGAACGTTGGGTCAGTCGCTGTCGAGTCGCGCCCCGGTGGGTACATGGACCACATGACGAAGTCATGGTACTGAGCCGAAGCGTGTAGCCAATCTTCAACGAGACCTTGTTTTTCAGCAAAGTGGGTTGGGTTCGAACCGGCGAAAGCGTCAGGGAAGCGAGGTTGGCCGGTACTTGGATCAACGTAGTGCACCGCATCATACAACGCCTTTTGGCTCGTAGTATACGCAGCGATCTTTGCTGTGGTGTGAGGCTCTGTTAGTGCACCCTTGTCAAAGTTCTCGTTACCGTTTGACCAGTACAGCTTTATACCCCATCTGGAAGAATGAGTCTGTCCGCTCGCTGACGTGTAGTAGAACGAGTTCAGCTTGCTGAGTACATGGCTGTAGACGGTATTGTAGTTCGGGTTCGCACCACCAAGGTTCTCGCCTGCCTCAGAGTATGCAAGCGCTTTTGGTCGCTGGCTTCCCGTTCGGTTGGCATATTCAAGCAGTTTGTTTTCACGATAAACACGCCATGCATCCCATTCCTCGGTGCCTCCATGGTCAAAATCTGAAGCCGATGAACACATCAACATCTCCGATGTGGTCGGTGGCTGCACTGCTGAGCCGAACTTGATGGCTACCCCTGCCGATGCGGCTGCGTCGTTTACGGTGGTAGTCCCGCCTGACCTTGTGCTATTTTCTGCTTCAAAAGATGTTACCGGAACCGCAGCACGACTATCAAGCTGCATATAAATGCCAACGGAAACAATTATCAGCGCGGTTGCGATACCGCCCGCCAAGGAAATCTTTGTGGTTTTGCTCATGTGATTATTCTTGAATAGGTTTCGGATTTTCGTTTTCACCCTCATCGTATACCTAGCATTCCCCGGTTGCCCCTCTTTACGAGAGTCGGCATATTTTGTTTATCACCCTCACCTCTACCCTTAAGATAGTAAGCTTAAATGCTATTGTATACTGTTTTTCACATATTTACATCAAGTTTGTGATTTTTGCTAGAACGCCCCTGTTCACATTCCCGATTACAGCTATGAAAATACTCCGAGACCACGACAGTCTCAGAGTATTTTCATGGCTGGGGATGAGGGATTCGAACCCCCGATCACGGGACCAGAACCCGTTGCCTTACCACTTGGCCAATCCCCATTAGGTTCGCCAGAACAGATGTAGATTGTACCAGAGGTCGGCTATTTTCTCAAGAAATTCGATGGCCGCGTTTGGTCATAGCCAAGCGTGTAGAGTGTGTAGTAACTGAACATCACCCACGCCACATTTGCTCCTACCACAGCCCACGACGCTGGGACAACGATGAATTCACCGAGTTGTCCTGTGTTTTCTGCCAGACCAATCGCCATGATATCGATAACAACCCACCAAAGTGGCGCAAAAACAAGTAGCGCACCGCTCATGATATTTGCAAGCGGGCTCAGCCTCATGCGCAGTGCAAACGGTATCGCGAACACTTCACTAAAGATGACGACGAGCGCCACAAACGTTGCAAAGCCACTACCGCTAGGCAGTGCCGCGTCAATGATAGGAATGAAGGTATCGATCCGAAACAGATGGATGAGCGCCATACCTGCCAGCACGACTGCTGCGATACGACCCAGCCAAACGCCATACGGCTTTACAAGCTTGGGAGGTTCGACTGCTGTCGGAAATCCTATCATGATAGTGCCGAGTATAGCGCTTTTCTTGACGGCGCCATAATGTCGGCTGTCGGTACTCTCATCAGGGTTATCACCGACCAGATAGTACCTGCCACGCTCAATCTTTTCGACGCGCTTTACCACCTGTCGCCCTTCGATGTCAGCGAGCGCCATCTGACCGGCTCTCGGTAACCGACGACTGACCATGACAACGTCGTTCGGTACCAGCGTCGGCAGCATACTTTTACCCGAAACTCGTCGAAAAAATATCACTGTTTACTGTCGGCGAACAGATGCGCGACATCATGGACCATGTCGGCTAGCTTTTTTGCCTCTTCCATACTTACTGTTTGTTTTACCTGACTAGCCTGTTTGGCGGTCTTCCAAAGCTTGTCGTGGAGGTCAGGATACTTCTCTAGATGCTCCGGTTTAAAATAGTCGCTCCAGAGAACGTACACTTGGTGCTTCACTTTGTCAGCGTGTTTTTCCTTATTCACGACGCAGCGGACAAAGGTATTGTGCTTCTCAACATTATCAAGCTCTCCAAGCCCTTCGATCTTCTCGATCATTTTAATACACGTATCAGTGTCGTGAAGCATTGAGTCAGTCTCGTAGATGCCACACGGGATGTCGCAGTGGGCGTAGGCGGTCTTTAGTAGTTTCATGTGTCTTTCCTCCATTTACTCACCATTTATTGTAGCAATTTGACAAACTTGTTGTATTTTTGCATAAACCACTTGTGCTTTTCACACGGAGGCGGTAGAATGCATGTAAGCGATAACGAAAACAAAAACATTTCAAAAAACGAAATCCAAAAATTCGGCTATCGCCTGTTTGTCTCCACCACAACGCTCAATGCCCGAACCCCTGTTCGGGCATTAACGGTTTGTCCTGATTTTTCTTCACCAATAGGCTCACTAGTCCGCACTCATAATTGATTTACCTATAGTAATAGCAAGATCGTACACGTATACGATTTTGCTATTAAAGGTGACCTACTAACGCCTGTTAAGGATTCTTTAGTCGGTGGTTTTTTGGGATTGTTCAGTGCGCCACTTTTCGATCTCGCCGTGGTTACCGCTCAGCAAAATATCCGGTACTCTCATACCTTTGAACTCGACAGGACGTGTGTACTGCGGGAATTCAAGGGTCACGCCATCAGAGAAACTCTCTATCTCAGCACTTGCTTCCCCACCAAGGACACCAGGCATGAGACGGACGATACTATCAATGATCGTCATGGCAGGTAACTCTCCGCCCGTCAGGACATAGTCGCCGACGCTAATCTCTTGATCAACCTGCTTGAGGATTCGCTCGTCATATCCTTCGTAGCGTCCACAGATAAAGATATAGCCGTGGGCAGTATCGGCGTATTCCTTTGCTATAACCTGCTTCCAACGCTGGCCACGAGGTGTCATGAGTAAAACTTTGGCTGTTGGGTCGTTTGCTTTGGCCTGTTGTACCGCTTTCCAAAGGGGCTCGATCATCAGCAACATGCCGTCACCACCACCGTATGGCGTGTCATCGACGGTTCGACGTGGACCCAGGCCGAATTCGCGCAGATCAATCGTCGACAACTCGACTTTTGACTCTTTCTGCGCCTTCCACATCATGGACGAGCCGAACACTCCGGTGAACATATCGGGGAATAACGTGATTACTTGGAACTTTTTCATCTGTTTTAGCCTAGCAGCTATTGACATTTTTGTCTATATTTGATATAATATATTAGTTAGTCATACACTGAATATGATTTGAACCTCTAGGAGTAGCCGTGGTCTTGTTGTTGAGAATCGCGCAGTGGTTAACCGGAATTTACTTTGGCGTGAGCGTCGGCGTAAACGCTGGAGGCAGTAACCCCGCCCTGGGCGTTGTGGTCGGGATTGTCGTTGGCATCATTGTGCTGCTAGTGCTCGGTCTCCTGGTCGAGCTGTACAAGTGGGCTTCCGAGAAGCTCCGCGACTGGCAACACTACCGTGAATACGGACGCTGACGCCCCTTGAAGAAAGCTCGCTGTTGAGTTATAAGACTCCAGCTTGTAGCTCTTCAGGGGGCTTTCTTCATTTAATACCTAAAATCCCCACGAATTTCGCAGGGATTTTAGACACATACAAGGCTCTCAAACCTTATGGTTTGCTCGCGTAGAGCTTTTTGATTTTTTGATTCCGAGGAGTGGCCCTTTGGGCGACTGCTCGTTATTCTCGCAGTTCAGTTTTGTATGTTTGAACTGAGGTAATTATATATCGAGGTCGTCGAGTTCGGCAAGCTCTTTTCGGGTGTTTTTCACGCGGTCCGAGCTGTTATCCACAGTTTCAGTGTCAGAATTATCCACAGCCTCGTCTTTCGAGGTGCTTGATGGGCTCGCTGTGGTGTCTTCATCATCGTCATCAGAAGGGCTTTTGCTGGGTGCTGGTGCACCTCGTTCGCCTTCAGGTCGATCAACATCAACGATTTTCAGGTTGTAGCGCGCGTCGTTCTTGGTACCAAGAGCTCTGAGGAGTGAGCGCAAGCTCTGCGCGGTAGAACCACGCTTGCCGATAACACGTCCTAGATCCTCTGGATCCACGGTCAACTCAAGCAGCACACCCTTTTCGTCGATGGTACGTTCAACTTTTACGGCGTCAGGATTTCCAACCAATGATTTGACGATATACTCAATAAATTGTTGGTCAATACTCGACATTTCAGCCTCTCCAAGTTACGTATCTGTCACTAAATATTGTATCACGCATCAGAAAAGACCGCTCGTGGAGAAGCGGTCTTTTTGTAGGGAAATCTCTATTCGTTCGTAGCTTCTTCAGCCGGTGCTTCAGCTTCAGTCTCAGCCGGTGCCTCGGCCTCGATAGCTTCTTCTGCTGGCTCCTCGGCTGGGGCTTCGTCGGCTGGACGGTTCTTGCGCAGCTTTTCAGGGTTACGCAGCTTGCCTTCCTTGCTAGCTGGCTGCTTGACCCATGCAGGTAGGTCGACTTTTTGCTCGCTCAGGATACGGACGACACGTGGAGTTGGCTGTGCGCCATTACCGAGGTAGAACGCGACCTTTTCGGTGTCGATCCGAGTTTCCTTGGTGTGTGGGTTGTAGCTACCGACGTAGGCAACAACGCGACCACTTGACGGGTGACGTTGTGACTCCTGGACTGCCAGGCGGTAGATTGGCAGCGCTTTACGGCCGAGGCGTTGCAAACGAATTGCGAGCATGTACTTTCCTAATGTCCTCTCTGAACTTAACGATTTTTATAACAATACCGACGGATTACGATCGGTATCACAATCAGTGAACAAATATACCTGAAAAACGCCTTTGTGTCAATCTGTTAGTGCGCACTATCGCTCGGCAATGGGAACTGGCGAGCGAAATCGGTAACTTCTTGGCGTAACTCAGCCAGACGTCCCGCGTCGTCACGAGCATTGACAGCTTGTTTCATCCAGCGTGCAATTTGCGGCATATGTTCTTCAGTCAATCCACGAGTCGTCAGCGCCGGCGTACCGAGGCGAATGCCACTCGGACGAAACGGTGGCAATGGATCATCAGGAATCGCGTTCTTGTTTAGTGTCAGCCCGACAGCGTCACAGGCAACTTCAGCAACGTTACCATCGATCCCGAAACTACTCTGGACATCAACGAGAATAAGATGGTTGCTCGTCCCGCCCGTGATGAGTGTAAAGCCTTCGCCTTTGAGCGCTTCAGCCAGTGCGGCGGCATTATTGACCACTTGCTCGGCATACGTTCTGAACTCAGGTTTGAGCGCCTCACCGAACGCGACGGCTTTGGCAGCGATCACATGCATATGCGGCCCGCCCTGCATGCCGGGGAAAACAGCGCGGTCAATCAGTGTCGGGATATTTTCAATGTTTTTTTCAGGCGCTTTCAGTGGATTACTAACCGTCCCACGGCTCAGTATCAGTCCACCGCGCGGTCCGCGAAGAGTCTTGTGAGTCGTCGTGGTGATGACGTGAAAGCCATCATCGAACGGATTACGGCTGACACCTGCGACGATCAACCCAGCGATATGCGCCATATCAGCCATGAGCAGCGCACCGACTTCATTGCCGATGCTCGCAAACTTGGCATAGTTGAGCTCACGCGGATAGCCAGAGAAACCAGCCAGGATGATTTTCGGCTTGTGCTCGAGTGCAAGCGCACGGAGTTCGTCATAGTCGATCTCACCAGTCGTCACATCCTTCATCTTGTAACGAACAAAGTTGTAAAGCTTGGCGCTTCGTGTCACTGGTGCACCGTGGGTCAGGTGACCGCCGTGGCTAAGATCCATCGCGAGTACCGTGTCACCTGGTTCTAACCAGGCACTATAGACAGCTTCGTTTGCCGGCGCTCCACTGTGTGGCTGGACATTGGCGTGATCAGCGCCAAACAGCTGTTTGGCGCGGTCGATGGCAAGTCGTTCCAGTTGGTCGGTAAACTCTTGACCTCCGTAGTAACGCTTGCCTGGATAGCCCTCGGAGTATTTGTTGGTAAACACACTGCCAAGCGCAGTTAAAACGTCAGCGCTCACATAGTTTTCGCTCGGAATCAGTTCGAGCCCGTCACGTTGGCGAGCTTCTTCTTGGTGTATCAGTGTTTGGATCGCATCATCATTCATAGTTAAAACTCACTCGTACCAGTATACATCGCTAACGAAAAGAGCCACCGGCTCGGCTACAAGCGAGTAGCTCTTTCCGATGGCGCCTGCCACGTGAGGGCACTACGCCGGCTTCAGCGTGGTGCCATAAGTGAAGATGTAAAACGATCCGATCATGTAGATGCTGATGTGGACCGTGCCGTCAGTCTTGATACGACAGCTTCCCATGCTCATCGAGCCGCCCGCAACCTTGTGTCCGGTGTAGTCGAAGATCTCGAAGCCGTCTCGTTGATCGACAACCACCTCGCCCATCGTGCCGTAAATCTCATCACCAGCTTCTTCGCGGTGAAAAGGTCGACCACGAAGGTCGAGCTGCGAAACCTGTTCCCAGGTCGTCTCCTGAACCTCTTGTACCTCTTGTATGAGCACACCCTTTCCAATGGAAGTATCGTGCAGGATGCTTATTATTATAAACTAAATATCTAGTATTGTCTATTTTGATTTGCTGCGCTTTTTATACGCTTCCAAGGCAGCAGTGGCGGCCTGCTGCTGTGCTATCTGCTTACTGTGGCCAGTGCCGGTACCCATCAGCTCGTTGCCGACATAGACACCGAGGGTAAAGACCTTTTCGTGATCAGGCCCGATCTCTTCGATAACGCGATATTGCGGCGTCATGCCATCGACGCTCTGTGAAACCTCTTGTAGATGACTCTTTGGGTCGCGCCAGCTTTCGGTTTCGAGAATGCCGTCAAGCTTGCTCAAGATGTTATCAACGATGAATTTTTCAGCAACTTCGTAACCCTTTTCTAGGTAGATAGCACCTATGAGCGCCTCAAAAGCGTTGGCAAGTATCTGTTGGCGCGCCCTATCGCTACCTCGTTTTTCACCACGGCTGAGACGTAGGAGTGGTTCATAACCGAGCGCGGCACCGGCTGCACCGATACTTTCGGTACGAACGAGTGCTGATCGCCAGCTCGTCAGGATGCCTTCTGGTTCATCGTGTTCGCGATAAAGGTGGTCCGTAACGACCAGCTCGAGTACGGCGTCACCGAGAAACTCGAGTCGCTCGTTATGAACCCGGGCGCTCTTTTTATGTTCGTTCATGTAGCTGCGGTGCGTGAACGCATCGATGAGCAGTGAGATATCGTCAAACTCAAAGCCGAGCTTTTCTTTGGCGAACTCTTGATACGGAACGGTATCGACGTGATGAATCATGATTTTATAGTCCTTGTTGACGGATTTTCTTCATGGCGAGCAACATCAGCTTGCCGATGTCTTCGTACTCGATAGCTTCGAGCGCATCGTGGAACTTGAACCACTTGATGCCATTCATCCATTCCTCTTTCTTGATGTTATCGGTGTCACCAAGTGCCTTCACGAGATAAATCTGCGTGGTCATGAGCACGAGCGTACTCACACGACGGTAACGGAAGTGGATCTTACCAAGCCAACAGACGGCTTCGGCTTCAGTGATACCGGCTTCTTCGCCGATCTCACGGAGCGCCGTCTCCTGTGCGGTCTCACCTTCTTCGATGTGGCCCTTCGGTATCGTCCAGCGGTCTTTGGCGTCTTGGATCAGCAATATTTCGACGTCGCCCTTTTTATTGCGGCGAAATACGATACCACCGGCGGTCGGCTCACGTACGACTTCGTCGATAGATTGTTTCTTACGGGAAAAATACTTCTTGAACTTGTCGATTTGTCCGTCAAACTTTGGCTTTTGCATCGGCATCTTTGTCTCCTACCAGCGTCCGGTAAGCGGTGCCGAGAACACCGTTGACGAACTTGCTGGAGTTATCAGAACCGAATGCTTTGGCGAGCTCGACAGCTTCGTTGATCGCGACCTTTGGTGGCACAACGTCACCAGACTCCTTGAGTTCAAAAACGGCCATACGGAGGATGGTGCGGTCAACACGAGCGATTTGCTCGATTGGCCACTCAGGTGCGATAGGCTGGAGCAACGCGTCAATATCCTTGGTGTTCTTCATCACACCATGGACGAGACGTTCGATGAACTCTGTGTCTTCGACAGTGTCCTTGTAGCGCTCGATATTGCGAGCAAGGATGTCGTCTATCGACACGGTTGGGTCTTCACACTGCGTGCGAAACTCACACTCATACAAGCTCTGTAATGCAATGATTCGGCCGAGGTGTCGATTTGATGCCATATCGGTTCTTTTTTAACGTTAAATTACTAAAAACTATACACTAGTTATTTGGCTTTGCCAGTTTCGCGCTTGGTGGTGCGAACTTTGACCGGTGATTTGCCGTTGACGGTACGTGCTAGTTTCAGCACGAGGTGTGAACGACGCAACCCGGTTTTACGAGGGCTGGTTTGCTTCTTAGGTTTACCCATGTCAAAAGTACTCCTTTTCGGTTGATGTTAAACTTGAGGCTTATTGTACCAGTAACAGCGGTGATACACAAGTGCTTTCAGGGGTGATACTTGACAGATTATTGTACTTATGGTAATATGAAAAGACTGACACTTCGGTATCAGTGCACCCTTCCCCACTAGCTTGAGAGGATGAGGAGTATGAGCCTCGCCATTGTCACCGCCATCCTGATCATGGAGTACTCGTTGTGGTTCTACTCGTGCCACAACTCGGAGTACCCCATCGACCGGACGAAGAACCTGATCGCACTCAGCTTCGGTATGGCCGTGCTGGCCATGATCTACGCCCACAGCTGGACACTCATGAACCAGCCCAACCTCTTCGACATCACGCCTGGCGTGTACTGGTTCGCGGTCGTGAACCTGATCGTCGGCAGCGTGTTCTCGACGGCGTTCGTCGTCAGTCGCGTGCGAATGCGGCACAGCTAGGTCTACTAGGAAGGGTCGGCCCCGTCTGTAAAGGACGGGGCCTTCTCCTATTTAGACGACTATACTAACCAAGCGGCCAGGCACGACGACGACACGTTTTGGCGCGTTACCAGCGAGCAATCCAACAATTCTAGACTCGGCCAGTGCGGCTGCTTCCAAATCTTCTTTGGACGCATCCTTGCTGACGGATACTTCGGCCCTTACCTTGCCGTTTACCTGTACGGCAATCGTAATCATATCGTCTACGGTCAATGCGTCATCCCACTTTGGCCAGCTATCACGTTGTATGGACGTTTCGTTACCCAGGTTATGCCACAGTTCATCGGCTGCGTGTGGTGCAAACGGTGCGATGCAGGCGACTAGTGTTTCAAGCGCCTCGAACCATACCGGGTCAAGTACGAGGTGGTCCACCTTTAGTTTGTACAGTTCGTTCACACGCCCCATAGCTGTAGCGATCGCAGTGTTATAGCGGTTTTCTTCGATATCAATAGTCATTTTCTTGATAGTTTGGTGCGTACCGATGCGGATTTTGCGTTTCGTTGCGTCGTCGAGCTCACCAGCTGGCGCCTCGATGTACTCCTGAACCAGGTTCCAGAGTCGGTTGAGGAACCGGTGCGTACCAGGTACGCCTTGCGGATCCCATTTCGCCCAGAGTTCAAGTGGCGCAGCGAACATCAGGTAGGTACGGAGCGCATCGGCACCGTAACCTTGGTTGATGATCTCAAGCGGATCAACACCGTTGCCTTTGCTCTTACTGAACATGGTGCCATCACTCGCGGTTACCTTGCCATTGAACAAGAAATGCTTGAACGGTTCAGGGTTGTCGAGCAAACCTATCTTGTGAAAGAAACGGGTGACGAATCGGGCGTAGAGCATGTGTGCCGTGGCGTGGTCACCACCGTTATAAAAGTCAATCGGGGCCCATTTGTTCGCAATCGTACTGTCAAAGATCTTGTCCGAGTTTTTCGGGTCAAAATAGCGGAACATGTACCAACTGCTACAGATATAGGTATCAAGTGTATCGGTTTCACGCTCAGCTGGGCCACCACAAGTCGGACACTCAACGTTGAGCCAATCAGTCGCACGAGCCAAAGCGCTGCGGCCATCACCGGATGGCTGGAAATCTGTCAGTTCCGGCAATATAACCGGCAGCTGTTCGTCTGGAACGAGGACGGCTCCGTCACGTTCACAATGTACGATCGGAATTGGTGCACCCCAGTAACGTTGGCGACTAACGCTCCAGTCACGCATCTTGTAGTTCACCTTTTCGATCGCTTTGCCTTCACGTTCGAGGTGCGTGACGATGGCCTCGCGTGCTTCTGCGGATGAAACACCATCAAAGGCACCTGAGTTTATCAACTCACCTTCGTCGCTCGTGCATTCGTCATCTCCGGCATCGTTCCTGATGACGCGGACTATTGGTAGCTCGTATTTTTTCGCGAATTCGTTGTCGCGCTCGTCGTGTGCCGGAACTGCCATTATGGCGCCAGTACCGTAGCCAGTCAGCACATAGTCGGCGATCCAGACGGGAATTTTCTCGCCATTGATCGGGTTGGTCGCGTACGCGCCAGTAAAGACGCCTGTCTTTTCCTTGCTGGCTTGGCGTTCGAGCTCGGTCTTTTTCTGTGTTGCTTTGACGTACTCGTCAACAGCCACACGCTGCTCGTCGGTCGTAATACTTTGCACGAGATTGTGCTCAGGAGCGAGCACCAAAAAGGATGCGCCATACAGTGTATCTGGACGGGTCGTAAAGACCGTGACCGATTCGTCGTGACCGTCGAGCTCAAAGACGATCTCAGCACCGACACTTTTACCGATCCAGTTCTTTTGCGCCAGCTTGACGCTCTCAGTCCAGTCGAGCTCATCGGTCGCCTCGAGCAATTCGTCGGCGTACTCCGTTATCTTAAAGAACCACTGTTTGACCTCGCGCTGCTCAACGAGCGGGTCGTCCACGCCATCATGACGCCAACATTTACCATCGATAACCTGCTCGTTTGAGAGTACTGTCTTGTCAATATCGCACCACCACTGCATGCGGGCGTCTTGGTACGCCAGGCCCTGGCGGAACATTTCAGAGAATATCCACTGTGTCCACTTGTAATACTCGGGTTCATGCGTAGCGATCTCTTTTGACCAATCGTTGCTCCAGCCCATCGCTTTGTACTGCGTATGATAACTCGGGATGATTTTCGCCATGCTAGCCTGCGGAGAAATACCCGACTTGATCGCGAAGTTTTCGGCGGGCAGTCCGAATGCGTCCCAACCGACTGGATGGTAGCTCTCGTAACCCTGCTGACGTTTGAAACGAGCCTTCACATCACTTATCGTGTAGTTCATGGCATGCCCAATGTGTATACCAGCACCGCTAGGATAGTTGAACATGCTCATGGCGATGTATTTGGGCTTGTCGCTAGCTAGGTCAGCTTGGTACACCTGCTGCTCATCCCAAATTTTTTGCCATTTGGGCTCAATATCTTTCGGACTGAAGCGTTTCATATCAGGGGTATTATAGCAGAAAGCACTCTGGTATACTGGCTCCATCTTCAACCGAAGAGTACCGAGACAACTGGAGGCAGCATGAGTACTGCACCCGCACAAACTGCTACAATCCGTGCCGTGCACTGCGTGCACGGTCGACACCGGTCGTATCTCGAGATCGTTCCTGAACGTGACCGCGTCCGTGTCCAGCGGACTGAACTCGGCAAACGAGCTCTCAATCGCTTTTGGATCATGTGGCTGCGAAAGCTACTACTCGAGCAGGCTCCCGCGCACCGTGGCTACGGTGTTGAGGTGCGGAACAACTGCGTCGTCGTCAGCTCCGAGGCAACCATGGATGCATTGATGGGCACAGTTCATCAGATCGCCGCCGAGATTCGACCGCTCCACGAACCGCCTATGGTTTTCGAATACGACTTCGGGAAGCGAGAGCGGCGTTATGGGCTGAAGTTCGGCTCACGCACCATCGACTGGGAAGGTATCGTCGACAGTATCGTGATGCCACGAGGTGTCCGCCTGGAGCTTTCGCTCTGGCCCGCGGCAATGAACTTTCCTGCCGAGGGGCGTATCTGCCTTGTGCGACCGATCGATCACCAACTCAGCCTCAGCCAACTCAGCATGCTTCTGGAGATGGAAATTGCATTGGCATGCCACCAATGATCCGAGTACGGCGGCCGTTCCACTTTTGGACGGCCGCCATTTACTTTCTGGTTTATTTTATTCACCTAAAATCGGAACGTGTCGCGTAGAGCGTCTAGTAACTGTATGCGCTGCGTGCTAACCCCAAGTTCTTGAGGCATATCATCGTCATACTCAAAGCTGTCAGAGTATCCAGGATAGAGTTGCTGTTGCAACTTCTCGATCTCAGTCTTTAGGTCTTGTATGGTCACTGTCGCTTCAGGTTCAGCGATTTTCACCGCTTTCGTGAAGTCGAACGTTACTTGCGCTGTCACACGGCTATCCTTAGGTTCGGACTCATTAGACTTGACCTGAATCTTTCGCAGGGTACGCGATGATTTATCGACCCAGAGATCGATACTTGGTTGCTCGCTCGCGTCGGCCGTCTCTTCGTCAATATCCTCAACGATATCTTCCGCTGACGCATCACCCACATCTTCTTTGACGCAATCATGTGCCGCTTTGTATACCGAAGTGCTCTCTAACGCCTTGGCGAATGACTTTGCTTTTGCATCATCGAACGCAACGCTCAGGTGATATGCATTTCGCGAATCAATCACTTCGTCTTTTTGCTTGGTAACGACTATGAATGTGTTCTTTTTGTACGTATCGTAGACTTCACGCTGCTGGTTCTTGTCGTTCTGGAAGTTCGTCATAACCGTCTCGAGGCACTGGGCACGCTTTTCGTCATCGGCATCTTTCTCGATGCCAAAGTATTCCTCGAGATCACTTTCAGTTATTACGATCCATTTCCCATCAATCTTTGTGATGAGGTTGTCGTATGGTGACGTTTCACCACCCAGGTACCCACTCGCGATTTCCTTGATGCCATCAGCTTTTAGGTAGAATTTGTCACTCGTGGTTACGACATGCGCCGAGAGATGGAGCTCACTAGTCACCGCGCTCGCCGGAACATCCAGATTCACGTCGGCACTAGCCATATCTTTCGTCCAACCACCAGCGAGTGTGATCTTTCCAGTGTCCTCACTTCCCTCAACAGTCGCCTTGTAGCTACCCTCTTCTTTCTTCACTGTGTTGAAAAAGGCGTCTTGCAAGATTTTTTCTGGAGTGTTGTTTATAACGGTGTATGCTGCCACCGAACCACCCAACACTAGAGTCACACCGACGCCTACGATGATCGCGATCAGTTTCTTCTTTTTACGACCAGTTGGTGCATCGGGAGCAGGAGGCATCATACTACCACCAGCTACTGTTGCTGGTGAACCGTTTGGAGCTGGTGCTGCACCAAACGGATTGAACGGAGTCTCCGGGGTAGAGTCTGAGCCACTAACAGAAGACGGGGTCGGACCTAAGCCAATCGCATCAGGCGGCGGGGTGCGCATCGGTTCAAAAGGAGCCGGCGTAGTTGTATGACTAGGGCTGATGGGTGCAGGTGTGGTCGTGAACGGAGTATGTGTGGGGTCGGGCACGTCAGTAGCCCCGAGGGTAGCCGGCGCACTAACTGGCGGCGATGTTTCGTCAGATTTTACTACTGAGTCAGCCGAAGAAGTCGGCGCTGGGGATGCGCCTTGTCCTAGTGGATTAAACGGTACTTCTGGCTCGTTATCTAGAGCAGGTTGAGTGGGCTCAGACGGAACATTCTGAGGATCTTGCCGAGAGAACGGGTCCATGAGTGATATGTTGCCTTTGATGTGATTTTTTAATGATACTTGTGCTTATAGTACCAGGTTTAGGTTTTGTTCGCCTAACTCGGGTGGTGATCTTTACTCGTTCTGAACATCAAGCGACAAGTTTAGCTCCGCATTACCGGCAGCTTCAAGCGCAGCAATGATCTCGCCCGTGCCGGGCGTGAGATTCAAACTATCCGTCGTGTCATGCCATTCAAACTGAAATTTTTCCGTATCTTTTGGAGTCGCATCGTCATCATGTTCGCCGCTGTAGAGCCGCGCGACCAGATGTGTCACGAGAACATCACCATGCGTCAGCCGAACTTCGGCCATGCCTCGGTAGCTAAGATTCGTGGTCAATCCGAGCAGCTCGGCTGTTTCACGTTTCGCGTGCTCGAGCGTTGATTCACCAAAGTGCTGCTTGCCACTCGGTAACATGAGCGTGTCTATCGTCGGCTGCATCAGCCGTCGTGCAAGCAAGTATTGCCCTTTGGAATTTTTGAGAAAGAAAATAGCTATCAACTTGGGTTGTTTGCGTGGCAAAGCATTTTCCAACGACAGCCCATCGACGTACGTTAGCCCGAGCGGCGTGAGCGTATATGACTTGTCGTGACTCTGCAGCACATATCCCGCTGACATGACCTGTCTCAGATGATACATAAAACTATTGCTCTCGAGCCCATTGGGTTTTAACTCGGAGAACCTCAGCGTCTTCGCTTGCATCAGACGCCGCAAAATATCTTTCTGAATGTGGTGGTCTATCACAAAGTTCATGATATCACCTCACTTGTAGACTGCGAGCGCCGAGGCTGCGCGCTAGTTTCTCAGCGCCGAGCGTTGCGAACTCAAAGTCAGTCATCCTCTCATGCACCCCTCTGGCTTCCTGCTCGCTCTCAACGTCAGTCTCGACATTCCATTCCGGCAAACGACGGTCAAAGTAGCGATCGAGTGCCCAGGCACGCTTTTTCGAACCACCGTCAGGCAGAAGGACAGTACTGCGCTCTTTTACGAGCGTCTCTCCTACCCGCTGGCACTGGGAAAGCTGCTGGAACGTCGCCATGTCGATGGATCGCTGGATCTCACGTCGATGGATGCCTTCACCGTGCTTGACCGTAAATGTATGCAGTACGCCACCTAGCTTGGTCGTGGTTCGGCGCAAACGAAAAACGGTACCGTCCAGCTCGTAATACGTTTGCTCAATAAGTGCGACCGACACGGTGTCGGCGGCTCCAAAATAACGCTCAACCGCGTCAGGACGCTCTAGGCGAGGTTTTAACTTTACCTCACTTTCGTTCTCTGGATAGAGGATGCTTTCCGTCAGCTGGGCGATCGTCGTGTCGAACTCCCCACCCCACGCGACATGCAGCTCAGGATGGTTACCGACGACCGCAAGTGTTCGCTCGCAAACAGTAGCCGCCTTTTCGACCGACTCCAACCGTGCTGGGTTATTGGTACTGATTTGCTCGTATAGCGGCGCATCAATGCGGGCCAGTGACGGCAAATAGTACACTTGGTCCACGTGCGTGAGAATCGGCGGAACGTCTAGGCCAAGTTCTCTGAGCAACCCACCATATTCGTCCGCAGTCACGTAAGCACCGATATCGGCACGGTCGGTCACGATGACAGCGTCAGTTCCTGCGTACACTTCGCGCGCAGTCTCAAGATTTTTAACGATACTACCGAGCACATCTTTCTCAAACGCAAGCCACGCGCCACGATCATTCTGTTCGATATCCGCTATATCGACACCTTTACCCTGCAGCCGAAGAATGTGTTGTGTCGCAGCCTCAGGTAGACACACGACCTGTCGGTTGCCCGCGCTGCGCTGCAGCTGTTCGATGAGCGTCGTCTTGCCGCTACATGGACCACCCTCTATCGCGATGATTGTTGGGCGTGGTTTTAGCAGTTCAGCAACAATTTCTCGCTGCGCTTGGTGTTCGGGGGATGATGTATGTTCTCTCATACCTCAAAGTATGGAAACCGATGAACGATCCGTCAGTGAGTATGGTTTGAGTCAAAAGATATTGACTAGAATCACTCCTGGCCGAGAACTACGCTGAGTGTGTAAACGGAGGAGCCTTATGGAACAAGGACAGCGTGGACCCGGCTACCACCTACAGCCGATCGCCAAAGGAGAACTAGGCGAAATATCAAAGATCGAAGAAGAAGTCGCAGAGCTTCGTGACGCCGAGGAACAAGAGTGCATCATCATGGCGCTGGTTGAGCTATCCGATTTGGTCGGAGCAATTCGTCTCTACCTCGACAAACACCACCCGGACGTTACCATCAAAGACCTTATAACGATGTCAGATATAACCACACGCGCATTTGAGAACGGACACCGACAATGAGTGAAACACGGCTATCTATCGACGCGAATTTGTTAGCGAAGGCTCAAGCCTTCTACGCGTCACACGGTTTCGTCGACACGCCGACACCATGGCTCGTCGGTCCGGAGGCCTACGCCGCTACCTGCCCTCCAGAAGTTGCCGCCTCGGCACACGAGTGGCATGCACCGCCGGGAGGTTATCACGTGGCATCGGCGGAGCAAGGTTTTATTCAGTTGCTCCAAGACGGAACAGCGTTTTCCGAAAAAGCTCAGAGTACGACACCATGTTTCCGCTGGGAGGCCGAGTTCGATACCTACCATCTACCGTTCTTTTACAAACTGGAGCTCTACGATGCCACTGCCGATTCCACCGCCATGTTCGCCATGATCAGCCTCGCCAAACAACTCTTCTCACGACTTGGTGTTGATGCGCAGGTCGAGCCATTATCAGATGGTAGCATCGATCTGGTCGATACTCGTGGTGTCGAGCTCGGCTCCTATGGCATCCGCCACGTTAACTCGTTCAGCTGGGTGTACGGTACTGGCATCGCCCTACCTCGGTTTTCTCAATGCCGTGACAGTCTCTAGTCTTCAGGAACGGGACGATCGAACTGATCGTCCTTTTTCTGTAGCCAATACTCTGATTGGCGTACCAGCTTTTCCTCATCTTCGGTGCTATGCAACAACACCTTGACCGCTTCTTCGGCAAAGACACCGTTTTGTGAACCTTTCGCGAGAACGACCGCGCCTGTTTTCATGACTTTATGTACAAAACCACCCGCCTCATATGGACTCTTGAATGATTTGACCTGACAGCCTTTCTTCGTTGCAGCTGGTGCGAGATATCGCTCTGCCTCGTCACCGATCGTCACAACCCACTCTATCTTGGTAGGGTCACATAACAACCCGATCATTTCGTGCGCCTGTGCTGAAGTCTTGCCGAGCTCATTCATCGAACCAAGTATCGCGATCCGCTGTGGCGCCTCTATGTTCATGAGGGTTTGGAGCGCTGCTGTGACCGCGAGCGGACTGGCATTATATGTGTCATCGATGATGGTTGATTGCATTTGCCCACGCAGCACCTGCATACGACCTGGAACAGGCTTTATCTTGCTGATACCGTTCGCTATGTGTTGCGATGTCAAGCCAAGTTTTGCACCGACGCACGCAGCGGCAACTGCCGCTTTCAGACTATGGTCACCAACCAACTGTAGCGTGACCGTGAGTTCTCCCCACTCTGGTGTTACGAGACGACCGATGCGTCCGTCGATCGGGCTGGCTGGCTCAGGTATTAGTCGGTACTCGGCCTTTTCACCTAGGCCATAGGTATCGATCGCGTGCGTATCAGCATACTTAGCATAGTTCTCATCGATGTCATCACGGTTCACGATGGTCAGTTTTGCGAACTTTGCGATGCTCAGCTCTTCCTGGGCGACAGCGTCCATCGTCTCAAAAAACTCCATGTGCTCTTCACTCACCGCTGTCACGACCGCGACATCCGCCGTCAGATATCTACCAAACTGCGCGATATCACCTGGCGTGTCCGTACCGAGTTCCTGGATGATGACGTCAACGTCTTTTTCCTCTTTGATACGTAGGCTCATTGCCTTGAGGACTGCGCGCCACTCACTGAACGAACGTGGATTGCTCGGATACTCAACACCCATGATGGCCGTCGGCACACTAAAATGCGTGTTATGGTTGCCATCATGCGCGCGTACGCGATACTTTTCGTTCAGGACCGTGGCAATCGCTTGCTTGGTGCTTGTCTTGCCGACGCTACCGGTTATGAGAACGAGTAATGGTTTGTGTTTTTTTAGGTACTTGCGGACTTTACGCTCGAGCGCCGCTCGGATAAATGATTTCATCATGGTTATGGCTTAGTATACGCGAGAATCACCGGATACCATACACTGCTATGGTGTGTCGGTTCCCTTTGCCTGAACGATGACACGACCTTCGTACTGATTTTCGGCACGGTTAAATGATCCTCCACAAGTCATAAGCACGAGGTGCTCTCCGTACGCATCTGGGCTGACCAGGAGACTATTCATATCTACTTTGTTCTCGGGGACGAGCTTGACCGAGGTTACGACGTAGCGAAACTTTGTTCCATCTCCCCGCTCGATACCGATCTTGTCACCATTTTTCAATGAACCGATCTGCTTGAAAACCCCAGGCTGTGTTGGACCGGAGACATGACCGTCAAGAAACATCACCCCTGCTTGTCCAGGTTTAGCACTGCCCCTGTACCATCCGACATCATGGATTGACTTCGGAGCGCCTATGGTGCGATCGGCTGAAGCTCCGACACTCAGTACCCTAGCGCGGACATCAACCTTGTCGATCGTGAGGTACCGAGGCTGATCTGGTGCGACCTTGTGTGCCGTACGCTGACTGGCGCTCACAGGAGTCTCGACCGCCTCGTCAACGACAGGAGCCGTGACGTTGAGCTGCGAAATACCTGGTTCGCTTGTCTGCGATGCAGGTAATAAATATGCGATACAAAGCGCAAGGATAACAATGGCAGCTGTCAACATCACTGCTTTCTTCGTGTTTTTGTATGTCTTTTTTACCACTTTCTGGCGGCCTACCTATTGCATGTTTTCATTTTGAGTATATTCTAAAGGTAGACATAAGTAATTTACAAACATATGGAAAAATATCACATCAACCCATCCCTCCTGTTTGCAGATACCTACAGTTGTGGTGCCTACGGTGCTGGCAACTTTGATGAAAACTCGTGTACCGGTGTCGGTACGCCAGACACAGGTTATGCTCAGAACGGCCTGATGGGCGTCAGCTGGGACCTCGTCGTTATCGGCGGGCTCGCCGTAATCGTCCTCGCGGCAAGCGCGTTCAGCCTGCTCCGTCGCAAGAAGAAAAACGCCTAGATCTAGGCGTTTTTAAATTCCTCTTGGTGGACCTAACCGGACAACTCTCGAAAAATCTGCACCTCATAACAGCGCTGGAGGCCCTCCCACTGCAAGATCTGGCTGAGATAGATCCTGTGCCACTCCCGGCTCTCCGGAAGCCACAGCGACGACTGACACCCAAGCAGCGAGGAGACCTGGTGGTGCGCTACAACTCAGGAGCAAGCCAACGAGAGCTAGCTGAGCTGTATGGCATCACCAGACAGACCGTCGGCAACATCATCAGACGTTCGAAGGACCGACGACGACGTGGACTCGATAAGGCTGGAGTCGAGGAGGCGATCCGTCGCTACGCAGCCGGTGAGTCGCTCGCCAAAGTCGGTAAGGCGCTAGGAGTCGATGCTGGGACAGTACGCAACCAACTGCTGAAACATGGAGTGAGAATGCGCGACACGCAGGGGCGAACGCGTAGTTAAGACCCTCGGTCTTCTTAGATCTGCCGCCTCTGCTACTGCAGGTTCTTTCGGATGTGCGCCAGGATCTGCTCGAAGTTCTTCTTCAACCCAGCCGATGCTTGTCTCTTGAAGTTGGCTGCGGCACTAGGATCGTTCCCCACGATGTACAGCGCGTTCTGCAATTCCTTCTTCTTCACCGTAGGCCCGGAAGGTGTCATTCGAGCACTCTTGAGCAAAGCAAGTTTATCAGCCTCGGAGAAGAGCCCCTCCAACTTCAAATCTTTACCACCAGTAGGTAGAGGATCGTTAAGCGTGTTTATGCAACTTGCTATGGACGGAAATGCATCTTGGTACCTCGCCTGCTGTTCCCGCCCAGTGTCATCATAGTCAAGAAGGGTCATCAGTTTCGCGCCCCATCCAATATGAAGAGAGATCAACGTATCCAAGTTCGTGGCACTAGTCCCCGGCATGACCACGAAGTCAAGTTCCTCACCCAGAACGTGCTCAAACATTAGTCGCAAGGCGGCATAGTCGGAAATACCCTCAACGATGACTGCCTTCTTCCAGTTGAAGTCCAAAGAAAACGGCTGGATCTCGAGCGCATCGATAATAGGCTGATAAAACGTTGTGTTGATCTTCTTGCCGATGACATACTCTTGGAATCGCTGAGCCTCCACGCTCTTACCCGCAAACTTCACGATGTACACATTCGAGAGGTTGGCTTTGTCGATCAAATGCTGACTGTGAGTTGTGTAGAGAACAATTGAATCCGTTGAAAGCGTCCTAAAGTCGTTCACCATGTTGGACTGAGCAGTAGAGTGCAGGTTTGAGCCAGGCTCGTCGATCAGGTAGACGGTCTGTCCGTGCTCGACATTCAAATGCTTCTTCCTGAACTCGGTCTTAAGCAGGAAGGTCAAGTACCACGATGCGCCCTTGCTACGCTCATCGATATCAAACACTGTCTCCTTGTCTTTTCCAACAGCAGTGAACTTGAAGAGTTTGCTCTCTGAGTTATAGAGCAATTCCACTCTGTCGATGGTCTTCGTACCCTTTAGTTTGCGGTTCCACCGCGACGTAAATTGCTTGTTGAGCGCATTATTGACCCTGTTGAGCGCAGAGTTGCGGGCATTCGGCTCAGCGATCGATTCAAATTGTTCGACCGAGACGGACTTGTCGGCGTGGTAGAACAATCCTTCTAGCGTACTCACCCAGTCTTCGTTGTAGTACTGGCTCTCCTCGCTAGTCGATATAAAGTCCGGGATATGATCCTTGAAGTCCTCGAAGTAGATAATGAGCGGGCACTTGCTCAGCATGTCTCTTGCAAGCTTATCCACCTGATCGTCGTTTAGTTGAGGTGATATCTTGGCCAGGGATTCTGGGTCCAGGCTATACTTCTCATCTACGAAAACTGCGTTGGTGAAGTTGAACGTGCGAGTCACGGTTATTTCATCATCCCGCTTCAAATCGATCTGAACTGAACTAGCCTCGTCTGAACCAGTGATACCCTCCACGATAGTGGCCATCGCTTCGACGTCGCCGTTTTCAAGCATGATTTTCGAGCTCACCCGAGCGCTACTATTCAGTTCTCGCTTATTCCTGATCGACGCGAATGTTTCCTTAGCGTTCTTGGGGTCATTGCTATAGTCAAAAGCAGCGACAGCCTTAAGAAGACTCGTTTTTCCCGACTCATTAACTCCGAGAAGAAGTATCAGCTGGTCTCTGGTTAGGTCGATCTCAGCGTTCTTGATGGCTTTGAAGTTGGATATGTGAAATGCTCGGTATCTCATAGACACGTCAATAATCTCACAGCACTCATGCTTTTCAAAGCATGAGTAGTTTCAAAGCACCGCGCAGCCTTCTAACTAGATCCGACTATCCTCTTGACATGCAGATCAAACGCTATGCCTCGCCTCGAGATCGCTGTAGAGCTTGTCATGCTCTGGCAGCTTTGTCTTGAACTGTTTCAGCCCGTTCGCCTGCCCCAGCCTGAACGTGTGATTCATGGCTCGCAAGAAGTTGTACATGATGAGGTATCCGGTCGAGAGGTTCCTGAGTCCTTTGAGTCCCCCTTCGTCCAGCCTCACATATATACTTCCGCTCGATGAGATTCTTGTATTGTTGATTGTGCCGTAGATAGTAGCGTGCACATCATCTGACAGCAGCGAATAGACTGTGCGGTAGTCAAACTGGTTAATCGCCTTGTGGTTGGGATTGATACCTACCAGGTGATCGTCGACTACCTTCAGACGTTGATAGAGCGTCCTGAATTGATTGAGCTGAGTGTTGGCGTTCTTAGCCTCAAATTTGGCCTTGCTGGAGCGATATAGCGCTATCTTCGCCGAGATTGTCGAGTCGCTCAGTGTTGCGCGCCACGTTTCAGCAAGCGGATATTGTGCTCGCAGTTGTTGGATTCCAGTCCAATTCTTTTCCTGTTGCGACGCTTCAAGCGCCCTTAGGAGTTCGATATGAAAATTCCCCCGATCTATAGCCATGAAGTCGTGATTGGCTAGCAGCTCCCACATCGAGCGAAGTACTAGCCCGGCAACGCTCGCCTGATCGGCCTTCGTGAGGACTATCAGGCCGCGAGACCTTTGATACAGAGCACTGAAAACATTCAAGCGATAAATTGTTCGTGACTTTACGTACGTCCTTATTCGCATAGACCCAACTAGATCCTTTGAATAATCCAGAAGCTCACTATAGTCAGTAGCAACCGACTGGATCGCTGCCGCAGTGTCTTGATTTAGTGTCGAATCCTGCATTTCGATTATTATTGTGACATACCAAGATAATATGCAAGGAGTGCTATGGGTAATTCTTTCAAACTTCAACAGGGCGGGCCCGCCAAGTCCCAGGCAAGAAGTGCTGGCGTCCTACTTATGTGCCTTGCTATTGTCGTGTACTTGCTCGTTTGGGACGTCGCGGGCTATGTCATGTTTGCGGCGGGGGCCATCTTGCTCTTGGCTAGCTTTGCGGCTTCGGAGTAGTCAAGCGCGTTGTACGTGAGCAGGTCCTATTCCTTTTGGGATTTTTTCTCTTGCTCGATCTCTTGACGTCCAATTTCAATGATGGCCCGTGCCAGTCGGTCGATGTCCGGCTCTTGCTGACGGACGCCGCGGATGATGACGCGGCCGCGCTTGCGGTGCCGGCCCTTTGGTCTACCTCGTCGTTGTGGATGGTTATAGGTGTTCATACCTGCTTTATACGTTACCCCCCCCCAGTTATAATTTTCACAGTTTTGGTCATTTCAACAACGGATTTGGAGCCTGGGAGCGGTTTTTTCGTGCAGTCATGTCAGAGGTGAGCTAATAGACACTATGTCAAGGCCGTGCATAAGCGGTGCTTCGAAGCCCCTGCAACAGAGGCGGAAAGAGGTTCGAATCGCGTTAGGTGTCTAGACGCAATAGCCAAAAGATGTCAAAACAAAACCACCCCTTCTAAGGGGTGGAACGCATACTATACAATATTGATAAGCATAAGCGTAATGGTGGAGCATATCGGATTCGAACCGATGACCTCTTCCATGCCATGGAAGCGCGC